>BNJU01000395.1_pt1 | contig 539771 bp, 800 predicted proteins | sample 8539281 | NCBI WGS metagenome assembly BNJU01 (sample SAMD00202456, study PRJDB9452) | human saliva metagenome | isolation source: human saliva | place: Japan
CTGTGGTTGGGGTTGTGTAGGTCTGGTGGTGCGTGGGTTTTAGTGTCGGGCGTTTTCTGGAGTGGGGTGTTGAGGGTGTGGATTGTGTTTTGCCCGGTCTGAAAGGCGGGTCCGTCGGGGAGCTGTCGGTGGCGGGGGTCTGGCAGGGGTCGCCGGTCTGGTTTGCGGTGGTTTCTGTTGTGGTGGTCGGCTGCGTGGTCGGGTGGTCCTTCAGGTTTGTGTGTGGGGTTGTGTGTGGGGTGTGTGGTGGGGTCACGTGGGTGGGGGTTGTGGGGGTGGGGGTGGGGGTGTAGTGTTGTTGTCTGCTGCCGGGCCTGGTTGTGTGGGTGCGGTGGTTGTGTTTCTCCCTTGTGCGTGTGCCTGTGTGGGTGTGTGTGCAGGGGTGTGGGCGTGGTGGTTGATTGCTTGATAGTGCGTGTGGATGACGATTGTGTCGTCGTGTCTCCTGTGTGGGGCGGGCAGCGTGCCCGGCCTGGGGGGTCAGGGTTTGTGGGCCTGTTTTTGGGCTGTCTGCAATTTTGTTTTTGTTTTTGTGGAGAGTTTGATCCTGGCTCAGGACGAACGCTGGCGGCGTGCTTAACACATGCAAGTCGAACGATGAAGCGCTGTCCTTTCGGGGGTGGTGTGGATTAGTGGCGAACGGGTGAGTAATACGCGGGCAACCCTGCCCCTCTGCTTCAGGGATAAGCTTTTGGAAACGGGGTCTAATACCGGATGTGCCTGTCTGGTCGCATGGCTGGGCAGGGAAAGATGTTTCGGCGGGGATGGGCTCGCGGCCTATCAGCTTGTTGGTGGGGTGATGGCCTACCAAGGCGTCGACAGGGTAGCCGGCCTGAGAGGGTGGTCAGCCACACTGGGACTGAGATACGGCCCAGACTCCTACGGGAGGCAGCAGTGGGGGATATTGCACAATGGGCGCAAGCCTGATGCAGCGACGCCGCGTGAGGGATGGAGGCTTTCGGGTTGTAAACCCCTTTCGGCGCGGGACAAGGCTCCGTTTGGCGGGGTTGAGGGTACGCGTCAAAGAAGCGCCGGCTAACTACGTGCCAGCAGCCGCGGTAATACGTAGGGCGCGAGCGTTGTCCGGAATTATTGGGCGTAAAGGGCTCGTAGGCGGCTTGTCGCGTCTGCTGTGAAAACGCGGGGCTCAACTCCGCGCGTGCAGTGGGTACGGGCAGGCTGGAGTGCGGCAGGGGTGGCTGGAATTCCTGGTGTAGCGGTGGAATGCGCAGATATCAGGAAGAACACCGATGGCGAAGGCAGGCCACTGGGCCGTCACTGACGCTGAGGAGCGAAAGCGTGGGGAGCGAACAGGATTAGATACCCTGGTAGTCCACGCTGTAAACGTTGGGAACTAGGTGTGGGGTCTGTTCCACGGATTCTGCGCCGGAGCTAACGCGTTAAGTTCCCCGCCTGGGGAGTACGGCCGCAAGGCTAAAACTCAAAGGAATTGACGGGGGCCCGCACAAGCGGCGGAGCATGCGGATTAATTCGATGCAACGCGAAGAACCTTACCAAGGCTTGACATGTGCCGGGAGGGCGCGGAGACGCGTCTGCCTTCGGGCCGGTTCACAGGTGGTGCATGGTTGTCGTCAGCTCGTGTCGTGAGATGTTGGGTTAAGTCCCGCAACGAGCGCAACCCTTGTCCCGTGTTGCCAGCGCGTTGTGGCGGGGACTCACGGGGACTGCCGGGGTCAACTCGGAGGAAGGTGGGGACGACGTCAAATCATCATGCCCCTTATGCCTTGGGCTTCACGCATGCTACAATGGCCGGTACAGAGGGTGGCGATGCCGTGAGGCGGAGCGAATCTCGTAAAGCCGGTCTCAGTTCGGATCGGGGTCTGCAACTCGGGCCCGTGAAGTCGGAGTCGCTAGTAATCGCAGATCAGCAACGCTGCGGTGAATACGTTCTCGGGCCTTGTACACACCGCCCGTCACGTCACGAAAGTCGGCGACGCCCGAAGCCCGTGGCTCTACCTGTTGGGGGGAGCGGTCGAAGGCGGGGTTGGCGATTGGGACGAAGTCGTAACAAGGTAGCCGTACCGGAAGGTGCGGCTGGATCACCTCCTTTCTAGGGAGTTTTTTTGTGGTGGTGTTGTCTGCGCGCGCTGTCAGGCGGTCGGGCTCTGTGCCTGTGCCTGCCTGTGTGGGTGGGTGTGGTGTTTGGGAATCGTATAGCGGATGCGAGCATCTTGTAGTGCGCGTCGTCTGGGCTCTGTTGTGGGGCGGGGCGGCGTGTGGTGTTGGGTGTGTGCAGGGCGTTCGGTGGATGCCTGGGCATCAAGGGCCGAAGAAGGACGTGGCAGTCTGCGATAAGCCTCGGGGAGTTGGCAAGCGAGCGGTGATCCGGGGGTGTCCGAATGGGGGAACCTGGCCGGGGTTGTGCCTGGTCGCCCGTGTGTGAAGTTCATAGCGCGCGGGTGGGAACGCGGGGAAGTGAAACATCTTAGTACCTGCTGGAGAAGATATTCCGTCAGTAGCGGCGAGCGAAGGCGGAGGAGCCTAAACCGTGTGCGTGTATCAGCCGCCGGGCGGTGCGTGTGCGGTGTTGTGGGCATGCTTGTGGCCGTGCCGGTGTGCGGCCGGGCAGTGAGAAACCGTCGGGGTAGGCGAAGGGTCTGGGAAGGCCCGCCGGAGTGGGTGAGAGCCCCGTAGCCGAAATCGCGGCGGCTGTCTGAGTGTGTTCCTGAGTAGCACGGGGCTCGTGGAATCTCGTGTGAAGGTGGCAAGACCACTTGTCAAGGCTGAATACCCTTGGTGACCGATAGTGGATGAGTACCGTGAGGGAAAGGTGAAAAGTACCCCGGGAGGGGAGTGAAAGAGTGCCTGAAACCGGGCGCCTGCAATCCGTCAGAGCCTTCGTTGTGGGGGTGATGGCGTGCCTTTTGAAGAATGAGCCTGCGAGTTAGGGGCGTGTGGCGAGGTTAACCCGTGTGGGGGAGCCGTAGCGAAAGCGAGTCTGAAATATGGCGGTCAGTCGCGCGTTCTAGACCCGAAGCGGGGTGATCTACCCATGTCCAGGGTGAAGCGCGTGTAAGAGCGTGTGGAGGCCCGGACCCACCGGGGTTGAAAACCCGGGGGATGAGGTGTGGGTAGGGGTGAAAGGCCAATCAAACTCCGTGATAGCTGGTTCTCCCCGAAATGCATTTAGGTGCAGCGTTGCGTGGTTCTTTGCGGAGGTAGAGCGACTGGATGGCTGATGGGCCTCACCGGGTTACTGAGGTCAGCCAAACTCCGAATGCCGCAAAGGGGTGAGCGTGGCAGTGAGACGGCGGGGGATAAGCTTTCGTCGTCGAGAGGGAAACAGCCCGGATCGCCGGCTAAGGCCCCTAAGGGTGTGCTAAGTGGGAAAGGATGTGTCGTTGCTGTGACAGCCAGGAGGTTGGCTTAGAAGCAGCCATCCTTGAAAGAGTGCGTAATAGCTCACTGGTCAAGTGGTGATGCGCCGACAATGTAGCGGGGCTCAAGCACCGCCGAAGCCGCGGCGCCCTCCGTTGGGGGTGGGTAGGGGAGCGTCCTGCGTGGGGAAGCCGTCGTGTGAGCGTCGGTGGACTGCGTGGGAGTGAGAATGCAGGCATGAGTAACGAGTGGCGGGTGAGAATCCCGTCCGCCGATTGACTAAGGGTTCCAGGGCCAGGTTGATCCGCCCTGGGTTAGTCGGGTCCCTAAGGCGAGGCCGTCAGGCGTAGTCGATGGGCAACGGGTTGACATTCCCGTACCGGACGGCGGCCGTCCGATGTCTGCTGGGTGGGGCGTTGTCGTCCCTGTGCGTTCTTTCCGCGCCTTTCGGGGTGTGGGGGGCGTGCGGGCGCGGGGCGTGCCTGTCTGGTGTGGCAAGCGTGGTAACAGGTGTGACGCAGTGAGGTAGCCCGTCCGTGTCTTATGGCTTGGCACGGCCAAGGGTTTGGCCCGCCGCCGAGGCAAATCCCGGCGGCTTGTGGGTGAGGCCTGATGGGGACCGTTGATGGGAAGCGGGTGATCCTGTGCTGCCGAGAAAAGCATCGACGCGAGGCCGTTGTCCGCCCGTACCCGAAACCGACACAGGTGGTCAGGTAGAGTATACCGAGGCGTTCGAGTGACTCGTGGTCAAGGAACTCGGCAAAATGCCCCCGTAACTTCGGGAGAAGGGGGGCCCTGAGCGTGGTCCGTCCGTGCGGCGGGGAGCGTGTCGGGGCCGCAGAGTCCAGGGAGAAGCGACTGTTTATCAAAAACACAGGTCCGTGCCAAGCCGCAAGGCGATGTATACGGACTGACGCCTGCCCGGTGCTGGAAGGTTAAGCGGACCGGTCAGCCCCTGTGCGGGGTGACGCCGGGAAGTTAAGCCCCAGTAAACGGCGGTGGTAACTATAACCATCCTAAGGTAGCGAAATTCCTTGTCGGGTAAGTTCCGACCTGCACGAATGGCGTAACGACTTCTCCGCTGTCTCGACCACGAACTCGGTGAAATTGCAGTACGAGTAAAGATGCTCGTTTCGCGCAGCAGGACGGAAAGACCCCGGGACCTTTACTGCAGCTTGGTATGGGTGTTCGGCGCGGTTTGTGTAGGATAGGTGGGAGACGGTGATCCGGTCGCGCTAGCGGGCGGGGAGTCGCTGGTGAAATACCACTCTGGCCGTGTTGGGCTCCTAACCTCGGCCCGTGATCCGGGTCAGGGACAGTGCCTGGTGGGTAGTTTAACTGGGGCGGTTGCCTCCTAAAGGGTAACGGAGGCGCTCAAAGGTCCCCTCAGCCTGGTTGGTCATCAGGTGGCGAGTGCAAGTGCACAAGGGGGCTTGACTGTGAGACTGACAGGTCGAGCAGGCACGAAAGTGGGAACTAGTGATCCGGCGGTCGCGTGTGGAAGCGCCGTCGCTCAACGGATAAAAGGTACCCCGGGGATAACAGGCTGATCCTGCCCAAGAGTTCATATCGACGGCATGGTTTGGCACCTCGATGTCGGCTCGTCGCATCCTGGGGCTGGAGTAGGTCCCAAGGGTTGGGCTGTTCGCCCATTAAAGCGGTACGCGAGCTGGGTTCAGAACGTCGTGAGACAGTTCGGTCCCTATCCGCTGCGCGCGCAGGAGAATTGAGAAGGGCTGTCCCCAGTACGAGAGGACCGGGACGGACGAACCTCTGGTGTGCCAGTTGTTCCGCCAGGAGCACGGCTGGTTGGCTACGTTCGGGAGGGATAACCGCTGAAAGCATCTAAGCGGGAAGCCCGCTTCAAGACGAGTTCTCCGCCACCCTCGCGGTGGGAAGGCCCCCCGAAGACGACGGGGTTGATAGACCGGACGTGGACGCCCCGCAAGGGAGTGAAGCCGACCGGCACTAATGGGCCGACCGACCCAACACAACCACCCCCTAGGCCAGTCAGGCCCGGGGAAGGGTCACGATGACACGCGTCCGCTATGCGATACCCGAATCCCACGCCCGCCCACCCAGGCACGGCGCCGGGCCCGGCACGTGGCGGCGGCCACAGCGGCAGGGACACGCCCGGACTTTTTCCCTTTCCGAACCCGGAAGCTAAGACTGCCAGCGCCGATGGTACTGCACCCGCCAGGGTGTGGAGAAATGGGACACCGCCGCCTGCACACCACAGGGGGCCCGCCACGGGCCCCCCTTTCTGCACACACGGCCACACCGGCCACAGCGCACCGGCCACGCACGGCCACACCGGCCACACACGCAAACACAGACCATCCGCACACACGACAAAGTTCGCCACCGCACCGGCCACACCGCCACACACAGGCCACACCGCACCCGCCACACAGATGGCAAAGCTCGCCACACCGCACCGGATCTTTGAGCATCGGTTTTGGGCTAGGGGCTTTCGTGTGGGCGGATGGTGTTGAACGTGGTTGAGCTTGCGTCGGTCTGTTGACCGCGTCGAGGGCCTTAGGGCCTTGTTTGCGGCTGAGCCGTTTGTGTTTCAGTCTTTGGAAGGGCCGCCTCGGGGCGCGGTTCTGGGTCCGTGGTCCGAGTTTTGACGCGGGTATGACGCGGCTGGGGCGGGGGCGATGCCGTGTTTGAAGCCGAACGGCCCTTTGTCGTCGGCGACCAGAGCGGTCGGGATGGCCTCGCCGGTGTTGGGATCGGTGAGGCGCACCAGCCGCAGACCGTCGACCACGCCCCGGGCCGAAGCGAGCTTGACCCCTGCGATTGCGTCGTTCCGGTCCTTTTCCGTCGGTCGATTCCCGGCACTCGTGCTTTGAGGGGCGGTCGGCAACGCCGGCGAGTCGCCGAGTCTTGCCGTCGGTGGCCTTGTTTCGCTGAGGCGAGCTTCCCGACCTGGTTTGGTCCGGTGGGCGGGGCAGCGAATCCCCGGCGTGTCCTGTTTGACCGGCTCCGGCCGTTGTCTTTGGCAGTCAGCACCCAGCGGCAGTCTGTTGCAGCCATGGTCTGCAGTGCCGTCGACGGTCAGATTCTCCGGTTCGGCGTGCCGCGGCCCGGGTTTTGCCATGGCCCTCAGGCGGGTGCTTGTCGTTGCGGCCGTGTTTCGGCGTCGGCCGCGCGCTGGTTTCACGGGGTGCCCGGGCCTTTCACGAGCCGTCTGTCGCGGGCTCGGGCTTGCCGGCGGCGTCAGGTCCGTTTCGGGAAGGTCAAGCAGTTTGCAGAACCTTCGAGACCGGCATTCTCTCGTTGGTCCGGATTGCCTCAGGGGTCTTTGAAAGGGCCTGGCAGAGCCTCCGCTTTTTCCAGCACTGCAACTCGGCCGCTGTCCCGCTTGGCGCGAGGGCAAGGTCTTCACTTTCGGCCTCGCACTCGGCGTCACAGGCCGACGGGTCGGGATTTTTCCCGGTCACCGGGGCGGTCTTGCCCGCCTCGGGCAACCCGGCCTTGCATCGGCCGATCGGCTGCTCGCAGACCTTCTCCCTTGCGGGCGGCTTCCGCGACAGTGGCCTGGCCGGACGGCGCGCCCAACACGATCCGGGCCACGCGATCCGCGGGCCGAACCTGGCGGGCAAACCGACGTCCGCCCGCGTCCAACACGATCCAAAAGATCACGCAAGCCGAATGCCCGCGGCCGTCCCATAACGTCCTCCTGCCCTCGAACGCTGACCACGACCTCACAACCAACCCGCCAGAAAGCATCGCACAAGACAGGCCGTGCAAACTGATCGAGGAACCGGAGGCTTCTATCGGAGAGGTGCTCGAAGGCGTTCCCGATTGCTGAAACGACGTCCCCGATTGCTGAAGCCACGTCGCCGGTCGTTTCAACAGAGGCTCTTTGATCGTCTCAACGGCGGGTCTATGGAGCCGTGCTTCGCCAGCCCGACTCGTGATTCCAACGGTTGCGCAACTGTGACTAGGATCGATTTTTCGTTGATCTGACTTTTGCACAGGGGTCCGCGGGTCATATGCGAAGGTGTTGCCGTCGTTCAGCGTTAGGTCAAAGAATTCAAGATTTCGTCCGGATATGGTTCGCTCCGATCCATGGGTCGCTTTGAAGGCGCGCATGACAAACCCTGCAAATGCGATGTTTGAAGGAGGCTGCCGGAATGCTGCAAACCAAATATGCTATGTCGTTCAGCTTCGGAAAAGCCTGCTTTTTCCTATTGCCTACGCGGAACTTCTGCTTTAGGCTGAACTTGTGCGCACAAGAACGACCTGGAAAGTTGGGGACTGGATTGCGAGCACCGAGCCGACAAGGTTTGACTCGGCACTTCGTCCAGGAACCGCGTGCACAAGCCGATCTGGGACCGCGTACACAAGTTTCCTGCGTGTAGGGGCTCATCCGTCCGCAGCGTGGGTATTCATAAGGAGCAACTCGATGGAGAGCAAATGGAATCCATCGCTGAGTCGGCACAAAGAGTCTAGTCGACGCGGTGGGTGGCTGCGACTGATTCCTGCCAACGGGTTGCGACTGATTCCCATGAATGAACGGGGCCTTTTGCGCGGCGCACACCGTCTCAAAGGCATACGCAGCCTGAGCGAGTTGCGGAGCTTCGGCAGGCCGCGGCGCTCAGGCAGGCCGAGTCGCTTCGTTTGCTCAGGGCGTATGAGCGGGTCAGGTCCTTTGGGTGTTCGCCGTCGTCGAGGCGACTACGGTCTTTGCCGCGCCGACTCTCAAAAACGGAAAGGCATGGAATGAGCTTCGAAGAAAGCGTCATTTATCAGATTTACCCCAAATCTTTCAAGGATTCGACGGGGACGGGGGTCGGTGACCTTCGCGGAATCATCGAGAAGGTCCCCACATCGCTTCACTGGGGGTCGACTACGTCTGGTTCAGTCCATTCTTCCCGTCGCCTCAGCGCGACAACGGCTACGACATCTCCGACTACTGCGACATCGACCCGGCGATGGGAACGATGGAGGACTTCGACGAGCTTGTCGGTGCCTTGGGACGCCACGGCATAGGGCGTGATGCTCGACATGGTTCTCAATCACACGTCCACGGACCACGAGTGGTTTCAACGCGCTCTGGCCGGTGAAAAAGTACCAAGATTACTACTACATTCGCCCGCCGAAGGCCGACGGCTCCCTTCCAACCAATTGGGTCTCCAAGTTCGGCGGGCCGGCGTGGGCGCCCTTTGGCGACACCGGTGATTACTACCTTCACCTTTACGATCTAACCCAGGCCGATCTGGACTGGCACAATCCGAGGTGCGGGCCGAGCTCATCGACGTCGTCAACTTTTGGCGCAGTCGCGGCGTGCACGGTTTCCGCTTCGACGTCATCAACGTCATCGGGAAAGACGCAGAGCTTCTCGACGCGCCCGCGGGAAGCGACGATCGGAAGATGTACACGGACGGCCCTGACGTTCACGTCTACCTTCGGGAGCTCAACGAATCCAGCTTCGGGCGCGACGCCGACTCGATAACGGTGGGCGAGATGTCCTCCACGAGCGTCGAGGCGTGCGTCGGCTACTCGAATCCGCGCAACCGCGAACTCAACATGGTTTTCAGCTTCCACCATCTCAAAGTCGATTACAAGGACGGCGAGAAGTGGACGTCCATGCCTTTCGACATGGGTGCGCTCAAGCGCGTCCTCAACGAATGGGCCGTGGGCATGCAGGAAGGGGAAGGTTGGAACGCGCTGTTCTGGAACAACCACGACCAGCCGCGCGCTATCAACCGATTCGGTGATCCGGGACGCTACCGCGTCGAGTCCGCGACCATGCTCGCGACCGTCATCCACCTCCTTCGGGGAACGCCGTTCGTCTACATGGGCGAGGAAATCGGCATGACCGATCCCGGCTACACCCAAATATCGGATTACGTCGATGTCGAGGCGCACAACGCGTACGCCGAGCTCGTCGAGTCCGGCTGCAGCGAACAGGAGGCATTCGCGATTGTCCGCGGGAAAGCGCGTGACAATGCTCGAACTCCCATGCAGTGGGATTCGAGCGAGGCGCCGGGTTCACTGCCGGGGCGCCCTGGCTGCGTCCCACCGGTCAGGATCGAATCAACGTCGAGGAGGAAGAGTCTGCGGGCCGAATTCTCCCGTACTATCGGCGCCTCATCGCCCTCCGCAAAGGAATGCGCGGTCGTCTCCCGCGGCACGTACGAACCGTACGCCATGGATCACGCCGACGTATACGCGTACATTCGCGAGCACGAAGGGCAGAGGCTGCTGGTTCTCACGAATTTTCGCCCGTGGGCGGCGGAGATCGACATCCCCGAAGAATTCCTCGGCGGCGAGGTTCTGATCTCGAACTATTCGCAGAACGGCGTTCAATCGCGGCCCGGTTCGCATTCGGCGCCGGACTCGCGGCCCGATCTCGACTCGGTGTCCGGTTCTGGTTCGGCGTCCGGTTCCGGCTCGGCGCCTGAACCCGGTTCGGTGGACGACGTCGAACCGACGTTGACCCCTGCGCCCGTACGAGGCGTTGGCGATTCTCATACACACAGACCCGTTCGGCGAGTAAACCGCTCGGCGAGCGAACACAAACGGCCGATGAGCGAGCCCGCGTGCGGGCCGAGCGAGCCGAGGCGGACGTCAAGGCGTCCATGCGAGGCAAGCAAGGCGGCACAGGCGAGCAACGGTCGGCGCACCCGATGAGTGCGCGGAACCGTCAGGGACCGCGCCCCCGCGTCGCCTTGAAGGCGGCGCAGTCAACAACACGCAAAACGCATATCCTCACTGCACTTGGCTTTGAAAGGAGCCTCATGTCTGACATCCCCGCTTCAGGCATTCCGATCGTTTCACCTCTCACTGGCGAAGTGATCGAATTGCCCGATGTTCCCGATCCCGTCTTCTCCTCGAAGGTGATGGGCGAGGGTTTTGGAATCAAACCTTTGATCGGCGAAGTGCTTGCGCCGGCCGACGCCGAAGTCGTCATGGTCGCCGAAACCCAGCATGCCGTCGCTTTCAAGATGGACTCGGGGCTGGAGATTCTCCCTGCACCTGGGGATCAACACGGTGGAGCTCAAAGGCGGTCCTTTCCATCTCAATGTGAGCGCCGGCGACAGAGTGCGCGCGGGCGAGGCCATCGGGACGATGGACCTCGCAGGCATAGCTGCGGCGGGAAAGAAGACGGAGTCCGTCCTGGTTTTCACCAACGGGGACGAGTGCCTCGCCTCTTTGGATGTCAAGACGGGCCTGGCAGACGCAGGCGGTGAGGCAGCGCGTGTCACGCTCAAAGGAGCTGCCGCAAAAGCCCAGGCGAGGGCGAAAACCGCTCGGGTGGGAGCGGATGACTCCTCCGACGGGACCGACGTCGCCGCTCACACGGCGAACAGCTCGGCCTCGCCCGGCGCTATGGCTCCCAAAACCGAAGGGACCAATCCCATGAAAAACAACGCCCTGAGTGGCCCAAACAAACGCAAAGGAAAAAAGAAGGCGGCGTCGTCCGAAGAACAGGCCAAGCTCGACGCGGCTGCCCGCAACATTGTCGAAGGAGTCGGCGGGGCGGGCAACGTCCGCAAGGTGATTCACTGCATCACCCGTCTGCGCTTCTATCTCAAAGACGAGGCGTTGGCGGACGACTCGGCGGTCATCGACATCGACGAAGTGATCGACGTCGCGAGGGCCGCCGGACAGTACCAGGTGGTCATCGGCCCGAAGGTCGGCCAGGTATACGAATCGATTGTCAAGCTCCTCCCTCGCAACTCTGAAGACGACGTGCTCGCAGGCGAAGAGGAGAGGGAGCGCCTGACGACGCCCCTCGGCTGGGTGAAGTACGGTTTCAGCTCGCTGATCGGCGTCATCACGGGATCGATGATTCCGATCATCGGCGTGCTCGCCGCCGCCGGCATCTTGGGCGGACTTCTCACGCTGTGCACGGAACTCGAACTCATTGACAAGAACAGCGACACCAAGATACTGATCGGCGCAATGGCGTCGGCAGTATTCCACTTCCTTCCGATCATCGTCGGTTTCACGGCGGCGAGGCGTTTGGGCGCCAACCCGATCATTGTGGCCATTATCGGCGGAGTTCTCTGCTTCCCCTCGCTGGTCACTCTGTCGGATCCCACGCGGATCAACCTGCCTGCAGACCAAAATCCATATCACGTGGTCGCTCGCCTTGGCGGCATTGAGTTCAATGCGGAGTTCTTTGGCATTCCGGTAGCGTTGCCCAACCACGGCGGGGAAGGCGGCGCGGCGTACGTGTCACGATCTTTCCCCCATCATCATCGCGGCCTGGCTGGCTTCAAAACTTGAGCCGTGGTTGAAGCGCTGGATTCCCGCCGTCATCCATTCGATGTTCGCTCCGTTGGTGGAGATCTTCGTCGTCTCTTCCCTCGTGCTTGTGGTTTTCGGCCCTCTTGTCATGATCCTCTCGGGCTTCATCACCAACGGGATCAATTCGATTATCGATTACAACTACATTGTTGCGGGACTCGTCATCGGCGGTTTGTACCAAACGCTTGTGATATTCGGCCTGCATTGGGCCGTCATTCCCGTCATCGCAGCGCAGCTGTCGAGCGGCTCCGAAAGCTCGCGAATCAACGCCATCGTCTCCGTCACTATGATCGCCCAGGGGGCGGGAGCCCTCGCCATCTGGGTGAAGTCCAGAACCCGCGCATCAAGCAGATAGCCGGGCCGGCCACGATATCCGCGATGTGCGGCGTCACCGAACCCGCGATGTACGGCCTCAACCTCAAGTATGGACGGGCTTTCATCACCGCCTCGATCGGCGGAGCCGCCGGCGGACTGGTGACCGGCCTCCTCAATGTCAACATGTGGGGATTCACCGGCGCATTCATCGGTTTCCCGTCGTTCATCAACAAACACACGGGAGAAATCGATTCCAGCTTCACCGGATTCTGGATCGCGTCTTCTCGTCACGGTGATAGTCGCCTTCGCATGTACCTACCTCTTCGGATTCAAGGACTCCGATCTGGAAACCGAGCGGAAGGTGGAGAAGGTTCGGCTCGGCAGGCGCGAGCCGGTCGCGAACTGACGTCGGCCAGCGCCACCATGCGCTCCGCTTCAAACAACTGAACAATCAAGGCTGGGCCGCGCGGTTGGGTGCCGCGCGGCCCAGCTGCACGTTCTAGTGCCGCCGTGCGCTGATTTCGGCTTTAAGCGAGTCCGATACGTCGCTCCGCTCTCAGTGGGACCGCCGTTGCAGGGGCCGCGTCGCCGATCAGATGGATGCCGGCAGCCGCCGGGCCGTCGTGTTGAACTCGAAGCCTATGAGGCGAATGTCGCGAAACGGTGTACTCGAACAGCAAACCGTTGGTGTCGAAGGTCGATGACGTCACAGCGACGATGCAGCCCAAGCCTCCCAGGTGGAGGAGTTCGACGTCGTCCTCGGTCGCGGGCTCCACGGTGACGGTTCGCGTGGCGCTGCCGACCGTCACCCGAGCTCGTGTTCGAGGTGCGCGATATGGAGCTCTCGACGATGGTTCTGTTGAGGCTGGGGACGATCGATTTGAGGAAGACGTTCTCATCGAGAATGAGCGGCACGTCATTGAGCAGCCTCAAGCGGCGCAGACGAAGAATAACCTCGCCCACCGCCATGCCGCTTCGTTTCGCCAGCTCTCGGTCCACGTAGCCTTCCTCCAGGGAGAGCATGCGGGTGCTCAAAGAGAAACCGTTGCGGTCGGCCGCCTCCTTGAGGGATTCGATTCCTCCCAAGAGGAAGGTCGACGGCGGCCGCGACGGATGGGCCGACGCCGATAGATCACCTGGACGCCGCGTCCCCTGCATGGTCAGGATGTGGCCTTGGCCGGCCAGAAGGGCGAGTGCTTTGCGGACGGTGTTGCGCGTGCATGAGAATTCGAGCGCCAAAGCGTTCTCCGAAGGCAACAGGCTCAGAAACTTGTACTCTCCCTGTTCAATCCTGTGCCGCAGGATCTGGAAGATGACATCGTACTTCGGATCGGCCACTAATCAAACTTTCCTTGTCTGTCGTAATCTCGAATCTGAACGGCCCCCGCGAGGCGGCTTCGCGGCATTCGCCTTCGACGTCGCGTTTACGGAAACCGGAACCGATTTTTATCAGGCGGAGGACGCGCAATGGCGAATGACGAGCTTAGAAAACGACACTGGGACTGTTAAAGAGAAGAGGGTGAACTTCTTGACTCTAAACAAAGCGGAAAAGCACGTAGGGAAAGATGAAGCGCATAGGAACGTAGGAATGACTTTCGCGCTGCGTGACGGTGTTTGCAAAACGTGCGACACCCTTGAAGCGTATGTGCCTGTCCAGTAGTCTGGCCGCGAGAAGATGTCCTATTGAGCGTGACCTGGCGCTGGCTTCTCAGGCATCGGATCGGTTCGATGTCTCAGTCAAATTAATAGACGTTTAACCTTGGAGGGATGTCGGCATGTCCGCAGAATACCGCGATCTTCCAAAGCTTGTGGGCAAACTCAAGCTGGCGGCGATAGACGCCTATATGGTCAGCAAGAGTCGTTATAAGATAGACAAAGGGCGCAACGTGTACTATGAGTCGGGAAACTTCGGATCCCAGACGATGGAGTTGACTATTACACGGCCCGGCTCAAATGGCGAAGGCGGCGGCGTGATCCAGGTCCGCCGGGATGATGGAACCTTCCCTCAAAACGGTAAATTTAAAAGAAATTCGCGACGAAATAGACGGTATTGTGGAGCCGTGGCTTGACCTGCCCAATCCCTATTCGGATAGTTTTAATGGAAAAATAAATGAATACAGGGAAAAGATTGCGGCTGCCTTGTCGGAGACATCCATCGAGGGGCTCGATCCTACGACGAAAACGACAGATGTATCAACGGTCAAACTCCAAAGTTTCGACAAAATCGCCCCCGGTCGCATGAGAACTCTGCTGAAAGGCATGAACGACTACGCTCCCGCACTCGAAGGCAGTGCGTTCAACACGTTCCGTGCGACTTTCGTGACGTCGATGCCTTCTGTGATCGGTAATCTTGCGTTGTTGGCGCGCGTTCACGGCGAAACGCTTCTGGCGGAGCAGCTCTTCCTGAAGCAGTTGCGTAAGAAAATCGTGGAGGCGGTCGAAAAAGCGACAGACGCTTTTGAGGAGATTGCCGAAGGCGAGGACGGCGTTGGTTTCGAGATACTTTTGAACATTCTGATATGGGGCTGCATGGCGGCGACGGTCCCCGGAAGCAGGGGCCGCTATGGCGGCGAGGATCGCTGGGGGCGCCTTAGTTCCTTTGACTGTTCTTAAGGATGTTAGCGCACTGAAACACGATAAAACTGCGGGAAAAGCAACTTTTGAAGCGGACGATTTCGAAGAAATGATGAAAGAGTTTAAGAGGGCTTTCGAGAAAATCGGCGACGACTTCAAAACCGCCGAAGAGGCTGTTGATGAGAACTTACGTCACAATATGAAGTTGGTGTTAGAAGACAGGGCGCGTCATGGATACACAGACACTTTCTTCCATTTGACGCCGGCGCCCATCCAAGACGCCGCCGGGGCGACCCGAATGGATGAGAACGCGGTCAATCAGATGACTGTGGGCGACGGAGCGACGGGTGGTTACATGTCCCAAATAGCCGCGGAGCTCGAAAAAGCGGCCAAAGCGTTGACCGGCATTTCAATGGTAGATCTCGTTAGGCGCAAACATAATATTGGAATGGGCCCGACGGGGCCTGGCGGAGCGTTTGCCGAGCTTCGCCAAGTGCTCTATGAGCTGCTTCAAGATCTTCGGTGGAAAGTCGACGAAGGGAACGTCAACCTCCGGGCTGCTATGCGAGATTTTCAGGAGAGCGACGCGAGTTCGCAGAAGGCTTTGGACGCGGTTGCGAGCAACATCGCGCAGGGGAGCGGGGTGGACCCCTGGGACCATAAGAAGCAGAAGGAGGAGAATTTGCGGCCCCACAGCAACGGCAACGTTCAAGCGTCAGGCTGCGGCGCCGTCTGGCGGGCGAGGCGTCTGTGCTGTGTGGCGGCGAGCGGGCCGGTGGGGCGGCGACGTCTTACCGACACCGGAAACGTCAAGCCGGCATATGACGCGATGCATTTCGCAACACGCCCGCTCTTCGACTTGACCGCGGAGTTTTCCAATTAGACTCAAAGCTCACGACGACCTCCGATCCACGACTCCGCAGGAGGGGAATATGAGCGCGAAAAAACGATTGACGACGAGCGCCGCCGCAGCTGCGGCATGCATGCTGTTGGCCCAAACGGCGCCCGCGAACGCCGCGCAGACCGTCCAAAATCCGGCGGGCCTTCGCGGCGGGATCGTCGCGGACGGAACCGGCCGGGGCGGCGGAGGGGCCGATTCCCCGTCGCCCGCCGGGTCTGACGGGGCGGCTGTCGAGCCCAGCGCTGGCGGCCCGAGTCCCTCTGACGCGGGAGGCTCGCCGACGCCGTCGGGCGACTCCTTCGATCTGACCGTCATGGCCACCACCGACGTCCACGGACACGCATACAACTGGGACTATTTCCGCGATCAGCCCTATCCGCAGGGGAGGGTTCGCAAGCTCGGGATGGCGCGGGCGGCCACGATTATCGAGAACGCCCGGAAGTCCAAGCCGAAAGGGTCCGTGCTGGTCGTCGACAACGGCGACGCAATTCAGGGGACGCCGCTGACTTACGTGGCCGCGAAGCGTCCGCAGCTGTTGCAGGGGCGAACGCACCCCATGGCGGAAGCCTTCAACGACGTCGGGTACGACGCTCAGGCGTTGGGAAACCACGAATTCAACTACGGGCTCGACGTCCTCAGAAACTACGGCGCCCAGCTGAAGGCGCCTCTTTTTGGGGGCCAACGTCGTCAAAGCCGGCACGGAGACGCCGGCTTTCACGCCCTACACCCTCATCGACCGCACCATCGGCGGGAAAAGAGTCAAAATCGGAGTGGTCGGGCTCGTCACTCCGGGCGTGCGAGTGTGGGACAGGGCCGTCGTCGACGGCAAACTCGAGTTTCGCGACCCGGTTGTGACGGCGCAAAAGTACGTGCCCCAGATGAAGGCGCGGGGCGCCGACGTCGTGGTGGCGCTCGTGCACTCGGGGCTCGACGCGGAGGGCGTGGCCTGGAATCCCGCACTTCTCCAGGAGAATGTGGCCGGATCGGTGGCGTCGAAGGTCAACGACGTCGACGTGGTGGTCGGCGGGCACTCCCACGTGGACATTCCTTCGAAAGTCTTCCGCGCCCCCGACGGGGACCCGGTGCTTTTCACCCAGCCGACCTATTGGGCTCAGTCGGTTTCGCAGGTGACGCTCCCCCTGAAGGCGAACGAAAACGGGCGCGGCTACAAGGTTTCCTGGCCTCGGACCGATACGCAGATCGGGGCGCTCGCCCAGGCGAAGTACGCCGACCAAGTCGCCGATTCGCCGACGTTCACGGCGAACAAGAAGCTGAAGGCCGACCACGAGGCGACAGTCGCCTACGTCAACACCGTCGTGGCCCAGTCGAAGGAAAGGCTCACATCGGCGACGTCGCACTACGAGGACACGCCCATCCTCGACTTCGTCGGCCACGTCATGGCCGACAACGTCAGGCGCGGGCTCAAAGGGACGAAGTACGAGGGCCTGCCCGTTGTCGCCCAGACTTCGCCGTTTTCGCGAACCGCAGTGTTCCCGAAGGGAAACGTGACGATCAAGGACATCGCGGGGCTCTACGTCTTCGACAACACTTTGGGCGGAGTGCTCGTCACGGGGCGCGAGCTCAAAGACTATCTGGAGCACTCGGCACGGTACTTCGTGCAGGTCCCCGAGGGGTCGACTTTCGATCCGAGCAAAGTCAACGCCAAGTACGACGGCGCGACCCGCGGGATCCCGGACTACAACTACGATGCGCTCACCGGACTCCGGTACCGAATCGACGTGTCGAAGCCGGTCGGCAGCCGCATCGTCGGCCTGAGCTATCCGGACGGCCGGCCGCTGGGCGACGGCGACAAGCTGATCCTTGCTGTCAACAACTACCGGCAGAACGGCGGCGGAGGATTCCCTCACATGGGCGGCAATGCGCGCGTCGTCTACGACGAGCAACAGGAGATTCGCCAGCTCCTCATCGACTACGCGCAAAACGCGAAGACCATCGACCCGGCTGTATTCTTCGAGCGAAATTGGGAGGTTGTCACGAGTTCGTCCCCCGCTTCCGCGCCGTCGGCGAGCGCTCGGCCTTCTGGCGGCGCCCCGTCTGCCAGCGCGGCGCCTTCGCGACCGGCTTCTCCAGACTCGGCGGATCCTCCGACGCCGCTCCTTCCGGCTCTCCAGTCCCGTCCGCTTCGGGCGCGTCGTCCGATTCAAGGCGTCGTCCGGCTCGGATGCTTCGCCAAGCGCACACCGCGCCCGGGGCGACGGCGATTCGGACGGGCGGCAGAAGCGCGGAACCCGCGCCGATCGCCGGACCCCGTCGCCGACCGCCGGCGGACCTTCAACCAGAAGCTGGCCGCGACCGGTCTGGATGCACGCGCGTTGGCGTTCGCGGGCATGCTCGCAGCCGCCGCGGGATGGGTCGCGATTCGGCGCAGGCAAGCCTCCCTCCGCCGTCGTCCGTGAGCGGATTCATCCGAGGGCGTTGTCTCCCACTCACAGCTGCCTAGACAACTCGCTTAGAATGGGATGAGGCAACAGGCGCCCCGCGCCTCGCAACGACTCAGGAGACAGCCCCAGTGGGAAAGTTCATCAACAGAATCCTCCGCGCAGGCGAGGGTCGCACCCTGAAGAAGCTCGAGGCGATCAAAAAGCAGGTCAATGCGCTCGAGCCCACTTTCGAGGACATGACGGACGAGGAACTCCGGGGGCAGACCGAGCAGTTCAAGGAGCGTATCGCGGACGGCGAAACCCTTGACGAGCTCCTTCCCGAGGCTTTCGCCACTGTGCGCGAAGCCGCCCGGCGAACCATCGGGCAAAGGCCCTACGACGTCCAGATCATGGGCGGCGCGGCGCTCCACCTGGGCAACATCGCCGAAATGAAGACCGGCGAGGGCAAAACGCTCGTGGCGACGCTCCCCTCTTACCTCAACGCGCTCACGGGCAAGGGCGTGCACGTCGTCACGGTCAACGACTACCTCGCCTCCTATCAGTCCGAGCTCATGGGACGCATCCACCGTTTTCTCGGGCTTACCACGGGATGCATCCTCACGGGCCAGGATTCCGACGAGCGGCGCAAGGAATACGCGGCGGACATCACCTACGGCACGAACAACGAGTTCGGATTCGACTACCTGCGCGACAACATGGCGTGGCAGACCTCCGACCTGGTTCAGCGCGGGCACAATTTCGTCATCGTCGACGAGGTCGACTCGATCCTCATCGACGAGGCGCGCACCCCGCTCATCATTTCGGGCCCGGCGGAGGGCGACGCCGACAAGTGGTATTCGGAATTCGCCCGTCTTGCTCTGCGGATGCGCAAGGACACCGATTACGAGGTCGATGAGAAGAAGCGGACCGTGGGAATCCTCGAGCCCGGCATCGACAAAGTCGAAGACCTCTTGGGCATCGACAACCTCTACGAATCTCTCAACACGCCGCTCATCGGCTACCTCAACAACGCGATCAAGGCCAAGGAGCTTTTCGTCAGGGACAAGGATTACATTGTCCGCGACGGCGAAGTCCTCATCGTCGATGAGCACACCGGGCGAGTCCTGCCCGGGCGCAGGTACAACGAGGGCATGCATCAGGCGATTGAGGCGAAGGAAGGCGTGGAGATCAAGGCTGAGAATCAGACTCTCGCCACGATCACGCTCCAGAACTATTTCCGTCTGTACGACAAGCTTTCGGGGATGACCGGAACAGCCGAGACAGAGGCCGAGGAGTTTCGCCTCGACCTACAAGCTCGGCGTCGTTCCGATCCCCACGAACAAAGCCGATGATTCGCGAGGACAAGGTCGATTATGTGTTCCCGTCCCGCAAGAGCAAGCTCAAGGCGATCGTGGAGGACATCAAGGAGCGCTACGAAGTCGGCCAGCCCGTCCTCGTCGGCACGACGAGCGTGGAAAAGTCCGAGGAGCTGTCGAAGCTTCTGCGTGAGGCGCGCGTTCCCCACCAGGTGCTCAACGCCAAGCAGCACGAGCGGGAAGCCGCCGTCGTCGCCGAAGCGGGACGCAAAGGCTCGGTCACGGTCGCGACCAATATGGCCGGGCGTGGAACCGACATCATGCTCGGCGGAAATCCCGAACACCGGGCCGTCGCGGCCCTCAAATCCCGGGGCCTCGACCCGGAAGAGACCCCCGACGAGTATGAGGCCGCTTGGCCGCAGGCCCTGAAGGAAGCTGAAGAGGCCGTGGCGGAGGAGCACGACGAGGTCGTCGAGCTCGGCGGGCTCTATGTGTTGGGAAGCGAACGGCACGAGTCTCGGCGAATCGACAACCAGCTGCGCGGACGATCCGGGCGCCAGGGAGACCCCGGCGAGTCCCGCTTCTACCTTTCCCTCGAGGACGACCTCATGCGCCTTTTTCGCAACGGGGATCGCGCAGCGGGCCCTCAATCCTTCGATATATCCGGAGGACGAGCCGCTGGAGTTCAAGATCATCTCCAAGTCGATCGAACGCGCACAGACGTCCATCGAGTCGCGCAACGCCGAGATCCGCAAGAACGTTCTGAAGTATGACGACGTCATGAATGAGCAGCGCAATGTCGTCTACGGAGAACGTCGCCGCATTCTCGAAGGGGAGGACCTCGAAGCGATGGTCGAAGGGTTCCTCGATTACGTCATCGACGACATAGTGGGCGTCCACACCCAGTCTGACGCCCCCGACGAATGGGACCTCGATAAGGCGTGGATTGAGCTCAAAGGCTTCTACCAGCCCGGTTTCACGGTCGAGGAGCTGCTCGAAGAGGTCGGCGGCGTGTCGAAGCTGGAACGCGAACACGTGCTCGACGAGCTCAAAACCGACATTCACACGAACTATCGCGACCGCGAGGAGGAGGTGGGCGAGGACGCCATGCGCGAGCTGGAACGCCAGGTGATCCTCAACGTCCTCGACCGAAAGTGGCGCGAGCACCTGTATGAGATGGACTATCTCAAAGAGGGCATCGGCCTGCGCGCTATGGCGCAGCGCGACCCGCTCGTCGAGTACAAGTCCGAGGGCTACGACATGTTCCAGGCCATGAACGACGGGATCAAGGAAGAGTCGGTGCGCTACCTGTTCAACTTCGAGCTTCCGAGCGAAAGGGAGGAACGCGAGGCCGCCATCGTCAGCGCCGACTCTGCGGCGCAGGCCGCCGCCGAGGCGGAGGCCGCTCAACGCGAGCTGGCCGCCGAGATGGCCGCGCAGACTGCGGCCCAAAGCGCCCGCACACGGGTCGACGCCGAGAAGGTGCTGGGCATCAAAACGCCGAAGCGCTCGCGGGCGGTTTCCTACTCGTCGGCTTCGGAAGACGGCACGGTCAAGACGACCGACGAGTCGGGCAAGTCCGTGCGCCGTGCGGCCCCGAGAGGCTCGGAAGGGTCAAGCGACGGCATGAACCGCGCCCAGCGCCGGGCCGCCGCCCGTCGACGCAAGCACTGAGGCCGTCGCCCTTGACGCCGTCCGGCATTGAGGGCCGACCTTTCGGCGCGTTTGTGGATCACGGGGAGCTTCCCTGAGCGGCTCAACCGGTTGGCGCCCTCGGATGCCCTCGGCTCCCGAGATTAGGCTATTTCGAGGGCGACGACCTTCCATCTGCCCCGCAGGAACTCCATGCGCAGGCACGCCGCCCGCACCCTCTGCCCGTCGTAGACGGCCGCCGCCGCTTCGATGACGCGGGCGAGGGGTTTGTTCGCCAGCACTTTCAGGATGCGGGGACGGCACGTCCACGGCGCCCGCCCCTTGATTCGGATCGCGAGGCCCGCCCTGCGCGCCACAGGCCCGTAAACCTCCGGCGTGAGCCAGTGCCTGAGAGCCGTGGCCGGGCGATGCCCTAGGAGCACTTCCACCACAAGAATGACAATCGACCCGATCAGTGAGGTCCCTTTCGGCGCATCGGGCGGAAGCTCGGCCTCGAGCCGAGGCCCTTCTTCGTCCCACGTGGTCTTCTTGGACGGCTTCCGTGCCGCGACGCACAGACGATCCCACGGACGCTCCGGAGTCGTGTGGGGAAAGGAGCCTGGAATGCGTTCTTCGGGAGTCGGCGAAGGTGCGAGCAGCTGGGCGGGCGGACGCCCGACGACGATTGGCCCGGCAAGCTCCTCTGAGCCGGCGGCCTTTGCCCGTCCGGGAGACTTTGCGGAGACGGGGGCCCTCGTTGAGCCGAAAAGCTCAGCCGACTCAGGGGACTCCGTCGAGATGACAGGCTTTCCCCGGTCCGGAACGTTTGCCGGCCCGGGGGACTTTGTGGCGAGGGTGCTCATTGCGGATCCTTGGGTGCTTTCAGGGCTTGACCGGGCGAAGGAGATCGGGGGAGCAAAGCATTGCGCAATTCGCCCCAGGCGGACGCCGGGTGTGGGATGCGATGCCTGTGTGAGCCGCGACCGAGAAAAGCTCCGCGCCCGCCCCGAGCAGGCCGACGGTGCGTTTGACCGAGGGAGAGCCGAATCTTCGAGCAAAGGCGACGAAGGCGGTTTTTCTTCCTCGGCGGGCATGGGCGAGCTCCACATAGGAGATCGCGAGCCAGGCGCAGGCCAACATGGCCGCGCTCGCGCAGAAGGCGATGGAGGCCAAGCGGAAATTCGGGCTGCTCAACGGCGTGCCCGTGGCGACTTGCGGGATCGGCGTCGCCCGTGAAACGCCTGCCGTCCGCGCGCCGGCAAATCCGCATAAGGTGTAAGCGGTCAATGAGTGACGCATTTTGAACCTTTTCTAGCATCAAACAGTTTATTTTATATTCTTATATGTGAATAGTTTGCATTGACTTTTGTTTGAAGTCTGCAAAGTATGCACGGTATGAAAGTTGCAGTTCCACAAGCTAGTTTAGCTCTGCAGACGACTCTCGGAGAGAGGTCGCCGCCGACGTTGAAAGCCGCATTGAGGCGAATATTCGCCGGTATTCCGTGGGGAAAAGGTCAAGTTGCGACACGGTGAGGAGGCGACGACTACCCTTGCAGATAGATTATACGCACACGTAGGGCAGGATGTCACGTTGATTGTAAGGGGCACTGAGGGTGGGATTGGAGAGGTGTGTGGAAGAGCGGGGGCGACGGCGACGGGGCGGACCATCGCGCGGCTTTGCGCGATGAGGGCGGTTGTGAATCTGCCCGTCGCCGTCGAGGCGAGACCCGGGGTCGCTCGTAAGCTCGGCTTGACCTCGGGTCTGCGCCGTTATGCCGACGGACGGTTTATTGCATGTAGAACGCGTGAAGGGCTCCGCCTGGGAGTTCTGGCTCGGTTGGGCGTGACTTCATAGACGTCGATACCCTGAGTGGACGTACATGCATCAATCTGAAGGCGGTACTAAGGGTTGACCTACGAGATTAGTTGTTGGTTGGTGGGGGATCAGTGACGCGACGACTCGATCTTTTTCACGCGTGTTTGCGTATCCACGCGAGATGTATCTCGTTTAGCCCTGTCGTCTTCGATGCGCCATTGGCCGCGGCCGCCCACTTGGATTGCGGGAAGTTCGCCCGTCTTGATCAACGTGCGGACTTGGCCGACGGAAACGTTTAGATATTCAGCAACATCTGCAATAGTTAGAAACTTAGCCATAGATACATTGTGACATAGTTTTGCTCCGAATGGGAGTTATCCACAATGGTGTGAATAACTATTTCAGGGCAATCGCCGTTTTTGCGATGATAGACGCATTCACTGAGAAAAGGAAATCGAAAATAGCGACACGATGGAGCGATCCATGATTGGGGGTCGGATTTCTTCCTTGTTGCGTTTTCGGGGATGGGCGGCGCATTCGGGTTGTCTGGCCCGGAGAAAGTCCCGGTCTGCCGGGCTCGTTTCACGATCGTCTCCGGGACTGCGATTTCTAAGGCTGATCTTGACGTTGTGGAGATTGATAAAACGTTGGCCGCGTCGTGTGGGACCTTCCACAAAAATAGGGTGTCGGAAAATCGGTCGAGGAGGGAGGCTTCTGGCGAAGGGCGTGCATCGATCGGAGCTAAGAGGCGGAGCGAAGAGGGTGGAATGAGGGTCTGGTTCCCTGATGTCTCTGATTCCGGCCTCCGCGGCACCCGCACTGCACGTCAAACCCTGGTGCGTTGCGCACCGGCGTGGAGGCGGGCCCGCATTTGATGGGGGCGGTCGTCGTCGATCGTGCTGCGCCGAACGATCCGATGTGTGGAATCGGCGGCAGGGGAGACGACGATGGAAATGCCGTGACGAGTTGCGTTCTGGTGGAGTGCGCAGACGTTCCTTTGTGGGTCGGCCAAGCCAACCCCGTTGGCGTCAGACGTTTGATGGAGGCCGGCGAGTTTGCGGAAGAAAGGCGTTTGCGGCGAACGAAGCGGCTCGTTCCGCTTCGAAAACAGAGGCAGGGGAATGCTTCTGATGCGAGTGGCCGCACTCGGGCGCTTCAGGGCGAGCACGTTCCGAGATGGCAGATAGACATCCATCGAGTCTCAGAAACAATCGTTGAAAAAGAAACGCCGTACGAGGGCGCTTCGAGATATTATTCGCCATGTGTCGTTAGTATGGCGCCGTGAGAATCTATATTCCTGCGACGGGCGTGGACATCGGGCGAGACGCTCTCCTTCCCCGAACCGTGCACGCCGTCACCGACGAGTTGCGGGACCTTCTTCCGGGCGACGTAGAGGAAGTGCTTGAAGCCGTCGCCATGAATGCCGCGACCGACGAGTCGTTGCGCGTGTTGGCGGCGTTGGCGGCCAGCGGGGAAACCGTCTATCCCCTTCGAGTGGTGATAGCCGCCGAAATCGAAGAGGAAAAGACGGCTCACATCGAGGGGGACGACATCCTCCCGACCGCCTTGCAGCTTGTCGAACCGGTCGGATGGGAGGACGTCGTTTCTTTTCACGTCGACGATGCAGAGGCCGCCAACGACGTCGTCCTCGCCATCGGCGGCGACGCAGCCGCGCTTGAGCGTGTGACGGACGACGAAGACCTCATGTGGTTTGACGTCGAGGAACGAGGCCGGCTTATCGAGTACTTCGGCTGAATCGGATCGGCTGGGTCTAAGCCCGGCAACCGAGCTGCCGAAGATGCGCTGCCCGGAAGAGCCGTTTGGCAGCCCTGTGCCCAATGGGCGCGGCGCTGGGCCGATTGGTCCCGGACGCGCGAACCGTCTACGGCCGAGGCGCCGAGTCGGCCGCGCCCAAGTTTGAGGTCCTGCCCCTAGCGGTAAGATCCCAAATGCCAGACGCTGAGACTGTGGGCTTTGGCCTCGCCTCCCGCGGCGAAAAGCGACACCTTGTCCGCGCCAGCAGCGGGTAGACCGTTTCGGTGAGGACAAGCTTGCCGTCGTCGGCGAATACCTCGACGGACGAGGAGTCGACAATCACCCGCAAATGGACGAGGCCGTCTTTTCCGGGTTTGAAATCCGCGACGCTCCGCCCCGGGAAGGCGGGAGAGAATCCGACTTCGCCGGAGTTCGATCGATCGACGAAAATCTGCTCTTTCGCCGCGTCGTAGCCGATTCTCGTTCCCGGCGTTTTGCCGCGGGCGTCTTGCGTGGCGTCTCCCAAAACGGAAATTCCGCTCTCCTTCGCCTTGAGGGGATCCAGGGTCAGAGAGATGTCAAGGGATTTCCCTGAGGCTGCCGCGTCGAGCGGCGTCGTGCCCTGCTCGATCGTCACGTCGGACTTCTTGAATTCGCTTCCGGCCCGCAGCGAATTGAGGGACGAAACGGGGGCAAACACGAGGCGTTCCTTGCCGTTTGCCTTGCGGAGCTTGAGCTCGCGCACGGTGCTCATGGCCGAGCGCCATGTTTTCGTGGGAACTTCCTTCGCATACGTCCAATTCGACATCCAGCCGATGGCGTAGCGTTTGCCGTCGGGGGCCCCTTCCCACGTGACAGAAGCATAGTAATCGTGTCCGTAGTCGACTTTTGGCACGGACTCGTTGAATGCGGGCGTGTCAGAGAGCACGATCTGGTCGACCGTGAGGTGGCCCCAGTGACTCGAGGTGTTCTTGTCCTCTATGACGACGCGGGCTTTCTTTCCCGCCACTTCTTCAGATCGAGGCTCTGCCAGAACATGTCTTCGCGCTGTCGTTGCCCGTCGCGGTGGCGACCACCTTGCCCTCGACGACGACGTTGACCGACGTGCTGGGATCCCTCCACCGAACTGTAGGGTGGCTCCCGCCGCCGATGAGCATGTTGAGGGCGATTGGCGTTGATCGTGAACTCCGGCGACGTCAGAGTTCCCGTGTCGGAATCGCCCGATCCGTAGCTGTTGACGTAGCCCTGAGCCGACGTACCCGGAAATGTCGCCGCCTGTCGCATGCGAAGGCCCGTTTCCGAAGGCCGAGCCTGACGCCGTCCACGAGCCGTACCCTTCGCCTTCGAAATCCGCAAGAGTCTTGCCCTCCTTGCCGGTGTAGACGCCGAGGAGGCGGCCTTGAACGTTTTGCCGTCCCAGTCGCCGACGAAGTACTGGGCGGAAGGGGACGTGTTGACCGTGAGGACCCATCGGGTCTTGCTGTTTTCTCCCTCGACCTTCATGGGGAAGAGATCGGGGCACTCCCATACGGAAGAGACGTCTCCGACCGGCCCGAAATCGGACTCAAACTTCCAGTCCTTCAGGTTGGGCGAGGAATAGAAAGAGACCTTGTGCTCGTCGGCCTTGACCAAGACCATCGTCCAGCGTTTCGCCTTCTCGTCCCAGAAAACCTTGGGGTCTCGGAAGCTCTTCGACTTGACGTCCAAGACGGGGCTCCGCCGTTGTGAAGGTTCCACGTTCGGCCGTTGTCCGTGGAATAGGCCAGCGATTGCGATTGGATGCCGCTCGCATTGTCGTTGCGCGTCCAAATCGCGACCATGGGGGGATTGTCCGAAGTCCCGAATCCCGACGTGTTGCGGGCGTCGACGACGGCGGATCCGGAGAAGACGCCGTACTGGTCGGTTCCGGGTATGGCGACTCCCTGTTCTTTCCAATGCACGAGGTCGCTGGATACGGCGTGCCCCCACGACATGTTCCCCCAGTCCGCCCCCTTCGGGTTGTACTGGTAGAAAAGGTGGTACTCGCCCTTGTGGTAGACGAGCCCGTTGGGATCGTTCATCCAGTTGCCCTTGGGCGTGTAGTGGGCGAGGGGGCGCCACGGATCGTTGCGTCCACGGGAGGGAGACGACGGTGGAGTTTGCGGGGGTCTGGGCGCTTGCGGCCTCCGGGTTGGGCGAGGCGGAAGCCCCGCCGACGGCGTCGAGCCCGACCGGTTCTGAAGACCCCTCGGCTTGTCCGGTCTGTACCCGGGAAGACGATGTCGCGGAAGCGGGACGGGAGGAGCCCCTCGCTTGAAAAACATCCTGCGCTCGTGAACTGGAAGCAGAAAGGCGGCCGCGAGCGACAGGGCGGCGCGCGGCTCTTTTTAAAAGATCTCACAACTTGTTCTTCCCAGGTAGTTGTTATGGACGTTTCTACATTAGTACTCGCGGGCGAATTGGGAAAGGGGCCGGATTGAGCGAAAAGCCAAACTCTCCGGGGAAGCGTCCGTGAGGACAGGACGCGAAGGCGCCGCCGCCGGACGACGAACCTGGGCGACGCCCGGGGCGCCGGGGCGGACGACGTGCGGTTTCCCCGGGAGAGCGCGAGTTTGCGCATCCCGCGAGGCGAAAGAAGCGGGGCTCTCCCGCGTGAGCCGCCGATTGCCCGCCGCGCGCAGGCCCGTGGACCAGCGCGCCCCCGCGCCCTGCAGTGACAATGGACACTTCAGCAGCGGACCTCCACGCGTGACGAGCCGTTGCCCACGGGCCTGACCGTCACGCGTTCGGCGATCATCTTTTTCATCTCGGCGACGTGGCTGACCAGGCCGACTGCCCGTCCGTCCCTTGCAAGGCCCGTGAGCGTCGACATCACGAGCCCGAGGGTGTCCTCGTCAAGGGAGCCGAATCCCTCGTCAATGAGCAGGGTTTCGATTGCTATTCCGCCATTTTTCGGCGCGGACGACGTCGGCGAGGGCGAGCGCGAGGGCAAGCGAGACGTAGAAAGTCTCGCCTCCTGAAAGGCTGCGGGGAGACCGTCTGGCGGCGCCGTCGGTCTCCCCGTCGCGGTCGATGACCGTCACGGAGAGACCGGTTTTGACCTCGCGCGAGCCGCGTTCCTTTTCGTCGCGGCGGGCGAGTTGGTACCTGCCGAGGGAAATGTCGGCGAGCCGCTCGTTGGCGCGGTCGAGGATCTGTTCGAACCTGTGGCGCACGACGAAGGTCGCGAGCGGAATCTTCGTGATCGAATCGCTTCCGGCGTTGGCGAGATTGGCCAAGCGCACGACGGGCCCCGCCGAGCTCTGCAGCCTGGCCCACGCCTTTTCCCTTTCGGAGACGACGTCGAGCTGGGCCTGCGCCCCGAGACTGCGCGCGTTCGCCACCGCGGCCCTCCTTTGGGCGGCTCTGGAGATTTCGGCGGCCTCTCGGCGAGGCGGGCGGTTCCTTCGACGTCGGGCGCCTCGTCTCCCGTCAGCTCGGCGATTTCAGGCGCGGCGAGGTCGCGGGCGACGTCGTGGCAGGCCTGCCGATGCTCGGCCACTCGGGCTTTAGCGGCGTCGACGGCCTCACGCGGCATGAACGCCTTGCGCGCAGCTGTAGCATCCGCGAATCCCGCCTCCGACAAGGCTGCGGACAATTCCGCCTCCCGCGCGTCGAGCTGCCCTCGTGCGCCGAGCAGTTCCCGCACGGCCTCGACCAGGCGACGCTGGGAGTTCCCCCGCTCGACATGTGCTTTCAGCCTCTCGGATATCGTTTCGTAGCCCGCCAGTTCGGGGCCGATTCTGGCCTGCGCCCGTTCGACGGAAGCATCGAGGCCGGCGATTTTGGCTTCGGCGGCCGCCTGTTCGCTTTGAGCGGCGGAAAGGGAGGATCCTGCGGCCTCGAAGCGCTCTCGCAGGCCTTTCAGCTCGCCCCTGCTTGCCCCGGCTTTGCGTTGCGCGCGACGGGCCGACGCGAGCTCGGAGCCGGTCCGTTTGAGCGCCGAGGCGACGGACTCTGCGTGAGGCCCTTCAGATCCGCTTCGGCGGCCGCGATCTCGGCCTGGGCCCGCACGGCGCGTTTTTCCGCCTCGGCGAGCAGCCCCCGGGCGCTGCTGCCGCCTTCTCCGCGTCCTCGACGTCTTCCCGGGTCGCCCTTGACGCTCGAAGGCGGCGCGGGAGCGGGATGCTCGGTCGAACCGCAGACCGGGCAGGCCTCGCCCTCGGAAAGCCCTCCCGCGATGATCGCCGACATCGAAGCGGTCCAAGCGAGCGTCTGTTCGTCGCGCAGCAGGCGGGCCTCCTCGAATGCCGCGGCGGTCTGCGCGACGGCCGTATTCGCTTTCTCCGACGCGGAGCGCGCACGGTCCAGATCGGCGAAGCGCGCCGCAGCCTTTGTGAACGACTCGGCTTCCAATTCCCAGGCTCTCGATGCGCGAAGCCTCCGCCTCTTCGGCGGCCAGCCTTTCCTCGGCCTCAAGGATCGTCTGCGGCAGCGCGGCGGCCTGCGCCCGTGCGGCCCCTGCTTTCTCCTGTGCGCGCCGGAGGGCCTCGTGCGCAGCGGTCCGTTCCCGTCGCGAGGATGCGAGGTCCTTTTCACGGCGGCCAGCTCTGTGAGACGGCCGGTGAGGGAGGTCATGGCCTCAAGGAGCTCGGTCTGCGACTCCAGGGTCGCCGCGTCGACGTCGCGCGGCGAACGATCCGAGGCGTCGAGGAGCGCAAAGCGCCGTTCGGCCTGGCCGAGCTCGGCTTCGCCCCTGTCGAGGGCCGCCAGGAAAGGGGCGACGCCGGCGGCGAGGGCGTGGGCTGCAGAGATTCGTCGAGCCCGTCGATCTCGGATTCTTCCGCGCGCAAGCGGTCACGGCAGGCCGAAGCCGCGAGCGTTTCTGAAGGCGGGAGGCGAGCTCGGCCGCCTCCTGCGCCGCAACGGCTCGCTCGCGGGCTCGCTTCGACGCGAGCGCGGACTCTTCTTCCGCTGACTCGCTTTCTTCTTGGCTCGGAGCACGGCGGCTGCGGCGAGCGCCGCCGTCCGGACCGCGTCTGCCGGATCCCCGGCGGCGTTCACGGCTTCCGTCAGCTCGGCCTTTGCCTCGCCTTCGAGACTGAGAGCCGTTGCCAAGCCTTCGACGGACGACGCCCATTCCCCGCGGGCCGAATCGACTTTTGACTGCGCCGCCGAGGCCCTTTCCTTGAGCAGTTCGGCGACCCGCCCTATAGGCGGACGTGTCGAAGACCTGCTCCAGCAAAGCGGTGCGCTTGGTCGAATCCAGTGTGAGGAAGTCGGCGAACTTCCCTTGGGGGAGCACGATCGTTTGAAGGAACTGTTCGCGGCTGAGTCCCACGAGGCGCGCAATTTCAGCGCCGGTTCCCGCGGGCTTGGCCTCCAGAATCTCGCCCGCGTCGAACTGTTGAGCCTCCACCGCGCTTTCGGAGAGCCGCCACAGCTTGGCCGACGCGTTCGTCGGATTTTTGTTTCGGCCTTAGTCCACTGGGGCGTGCGGCGGACGCGGAAGGTTCCCGCCTCGACGGAAAAGACGAGATCGACGAAAGACTCGCGAGAAGGGCTCGGCGTGCGTCGAGCGCATCCTGGCGTCCGTCGAATCCTTCCCTCCGGCGACGCCGCCGTAGAGCGCCCAGACGACGGCGTCGATGATCGTCGACTTTCCCGAGCCCGTGGGCCCCTCCAGCAAGAACAGCCCTCCCGCTGTGAGGGCGTCGAAGTCGATGGAAAAAGGCGCCCGCAAAGGGGCCGATGCCCGAGACGGCCAGTCGCCTAAGCCTCATCGCCGCTCTCCTTTCATGGGAGCTCGCCTTTCACGCCGTTCATGGTTCGCCTTTCATCGCCGTTTCCCCTTCCAGACGGGCGGCTTCCCACGTCTGCGCGAGGATAGCGCGTTCCTCATCGGTCAGGTCCCGGTTGCCCGAGGCGGCCATAAAGGAAGAAAGGATGTCGAGGGGCGCCATCGCGGCGATGGAATCGGCCCGCTCCTGCGAGCGAAGGCCGCCCTCGGGCGTGTGGCGGAGCTCGAGGACGTTGTCAAAAGGCTCCGTAAATCCGGGCGGCCATATTCGCCGGCCTGCTCGGATCCGTGACGACGATTCGGAAGAAGGCGTCGGCCGGCTCGCGCGGGCTCGGGCCAGAAGGTCCTCGAAGCGGCCGGCCAACGTGCGGACCTCGCGCCACACAGGGGCGGGAACGGTCTCGGTTTCGACCCGATTGCCGTCGATGTGGAGAAGGACCGAGCTCTTGGGCGCGGTTTCGGAAAAAGAGAACGCCACGGGCGATCCGGAGTAGCGCATAGGAGGGTCGCCCGGCCTTCCCACCCGCTGCGGCGAGTGCAGATGGCCGAGCGCCACGTAGAAAGCGGGCCCGGACCGTCCTCGCCGAGCCTGAAAAAGCTCCCGACGGGGCGCTGTCGACTCCGCCGACGGAAATGTCCCGCTCGGAGTCGGCCGGTTTTCCGCCGGAGATGAAAGCGTGGGCCATGACGATGAACGCCCCGGCGTCCTGCGGGCGCGAGCGGACGTCGGCTGAGACGAGCTTGAGAGCCGCGGCGAGGACGGCTTCGTGAGACCGGCCCGAGAGGCTCAGCGCCGCCGTCGCCCGACGTCGGACCGGAAGGCGCCAATCGCCGCCGCTCGACGTCGGGGTCGAGATAGGGAATGGGGTAGACGAAAACCCGGTTGCCGTCCCTTCCGGCGATTTCGACGGGTCTCCCGCATCGGCGGGCGTCTGTGCGGATGTGGACGTTCGGGCGCATGAGCGAGGATCCGAACCCCAAACGCTGAGGCGAATCGTGGTTTCCGGACGTGAGGACGACCGTCGTCAGCTCGGCGAGCTCGGCCAGCGTGCGGTCGAAGAGCTCGACTGCCGACGTCGGCGGCACGGCTCGATCGTAAACGTCGCCTGAAATGAGGACGGCGTCGATTCGGCGCTCTTTGACCAGGTCGACGACGTGGCGGCTCCACATCTCGAAGGCGGGCGAGAGGTCCGCCCGGTGGAAGCTGCGGCCTAAATGCCAATCAGACGTGTGCAGAACGAGCATGGAGTCAACCTATCGGGGGCCTCCGACGCTTTTTCGGGCGGGCTCTTCGAACTGCCCGGACCGGCCGGAGCGTGGACGGCCCGCTTCGGCGCGTCAAGGGGTGGGAAGGCGTTTCAAGGGGCTGAACGGACTTTCAAGCCTCGGAGTTGCCCTGGGCATTGACCGGCGGGAGCGCGCTCCAAGGGAAGGCTATCCAGCGGTCCGTCCGCTTCCAGACGTATTCGCATTTGAGGACGGTTCAGGGGCTTCTCGCAGAGGACGGCCGTCCTGATCTCGAGGCATACTGCTCGCAGATCTCGTGGACGAATTTGAGCGTTCGCCCCTGAATCGGCGACGTCGTCGACGATGAGCACCTTTTTCCCCGTCATTCCGTGGTTGTCGGGAACGGGATCGACCAGTCGGGGGATCGAGGAGCGTCGTTCCTATTCCCGTGTAGAACTCGACGTTGAGCACGAGCAGGCTCTTGATGTCCAGGGCGTATCCGATGGAGCCCGCAGGGAAGGAGGCCGCCCCTGGCGACGCACGATGATGTCCGGGCGAAAACCTGAATCCCACACGGAGCTGGCCAGGTCGCGGCAGGCTGCCCCGAAATTCATCCCAGGTGAGTATTTCGCGCTCGTCGGTCATGGGTCAATTATGCCCGCTTTGGCTCCGCGCGGCCGACGTGCGTGAGGGCTCGGCGCGCCTTCGCCCGACGGCGTCCTCGTCGCGAATGGACCCCAGTATCTCAAGAACTTCGGGGTGGAGTGCGCCGTTGGTGGCGAGGGCGCAGCCTCCCCACGGGCCGGGTTCGCCGTGCAGCGACGTGAAGGAGCCGCCGGCCTCGGTCACGATGGGGAACGAGGGCCGCCATGTCGAACAGCTCCAGCTCCGGTTCGCACGCCAGATCGACGGCGCCCTCGGCGACAAGCATGAAAGCTCCAGAAGTCCCCGTAGGCTCGCGAGCGCCACACGCGCTGGGCGAGGCGGAGAAACGCGCGAAGCTGGCCGCGGTCCGCCCAGCCTTTGAGCGAGGAGTAAGACATCGAGGCTTCCGCCAAATCGGAGACTTCGAGACCCGGAGCCGACGTGCGCCCACCCAGCTCTTGCCCGTGAACGCGCCGACGCCCCTTTGGCCGCCCACCACCTTCTTCCGAGCGAGGGCGCCGAAACGATGCCCACGACGATCTCGCCTTCTTCTTCCAGCGCCAAAAGCGTTCTCACACGGGGACCCCGCGGGACGAAGTTCTTCGTTCCGTCGATGGGGTCGATGATCCAACGCCTGGCCGAACGCAGGAGAATTCCGCCGTGCTCCTCGCCGTAGATGGCGTCTCGCGAGCGCGAACGGCCGAGCATGGCCCGGATGATTCGCTCCGCCTCCCTGTCGACGTCGATCGCGGGGGGAAGGCCCTCCTCCGTCCGGGCGGAGAAGTCTTCGGCCTGAAAGCGGCGAAGCGTCACGGAGTCTACGCGGTCGATGATCGAGCTCGCGAAGGCGAGGTCGTCGTTGACGCGGGTGAGGGACATTCTCAGCTCCAATCCTCGGTGCAGGCGGCCAAGAGCCGGCGGAAAGAGGCCGTTCGTGCAATGAGCCTCAGATCCGTCTGCTCGGACAGCGCGCATTCCGGGGAATCCCATCCGTGCTCGCAACCGCGTGGGCAGTTCTCGGCGATCGCGGCGAGGTCGGTGAATCCCCTGAGAACATCCTGCGGCGAGACGTGGGCCAAACCGAAGCTGCGCACCCCCGGCGTGTCGATGATCCTCCCTCCGCCGGGCAGGGCGAGCGAGACGGCCGACGTCGACGTGTGCCGCCCTTTTCCGGTGACCGCGTTCACCTCTCCCGTCGCCCGATCGGCGTCCGGCACCAAAGCGTTGATAAGGGTCGATTTTCCGACTCCCGAATGGCCGACCAGCACCGTTTCGACGCCTGCGAGCGCCTTTCGAAGGGCCTCAGCCCGCTGGCCTCGGCATCGTCCTCCTCGAGCCTGCGAGCCTCCAAGACTTTGCGGGACCCCAGGTCGACGACGACGGCGCGCAGGCCCAGCGCCCCGTAAGAATCGAGGAGCCGGTCCGGGGAGGCGAGGTCGGCCTTCGTCAGCACGAGCAGCGGCTCCATCCCGGCGTCGTAGGCGGCGACGAGGCAGCGGTCGATCATTCCGGTTTTCGGCGGCGGGTCGGCCAGGGCCGTGACGATCGCGAGCTGCTGGGCGTTGGCGACGATGCAGCGCTCGCGGCCGTTTCCCTCCTCGGTGCTGCGCAGAAGCCGGGAGGTGCGGTCCTCGACCGAGACGATGCGGGCCAGGGTGTCCTTTTTCCCCGAAATGTCGCCCGTCACCCGCACTCGATCGCCGACGACGACGGAGCCGCGGCCCAGCTCGCGCGCCTTGACCGCGGTGACGGCGAGGCCCTCGGCGAGCGCGAGGCGATAGCGGCCGCGATCGACGCCCACAACCTCCGCTGTGCTGGCCGACGAATAGTCGGGGCGGATCTTGGTGCGGGGCCGCGACCCCTTGCCGGGGCGGACCCTCACCCGAGGGTCGTCGGTGCCGATGTCCCGCCTCATGCCTCGAGTCCGGCGTGTCCGAAGATGTCGCCGAGCGGGGCGGGTGCGACGTCCTCGGCGCCCGCCGCGAGGTCTTCCCACATGTCGACGAATTGAGGGAATGTTTTGGCGGTCGTCTCGACGTTCACAACTCTCAGGCCGGGAATGCGCAGCCCGAGGATCGCCCCGAAGGTGGCCATGCGATGGTCGGCGTAAGTCTCGATCGTCGCGGGCCTCGGCGGGCCCGGCTCAATGAGAAGGTCGTCGCCTTCGATTTGCGCCTTCGCGCCGACCTTTCGTCAATTCTGCGACGAGGGCCGCCAGACGGTCGGTTTCGTGGCCCCTGAGCTGGCCGATGTTGCGCAGAGCAGACGGGCCGTCGGCGAAGGCTGCGACCGCGGCGACCGTGGGCACAAGCTCGCCGACGTCGTGCATGTCCCGCGTCAATGGGGCCGATCGTGGCCGGTCCGCGCAAGGCGAGCCTGCCGTCGGCTGCGCGGGTGCGCGCTCCCATGGCTTCAAAAAGCTCGCGATAGGCCGACCCAGGCTGCCTCGAATCTGGCCAGTCGAGGATTGTCTCGCCGCCCGTCGCCATCGCGGCGGCGAGAAACGGCCCCGTATTCGACAGGTCCGGTTCGACCGTGACGTCACCGATCCTCGGGATTCCGGGCTCGACCGTCCATCGCGTGGGCGAACCGGGGATCGGCGGGTTCGGCGCCGAGCCCCCCGCGGGCGGCGGATCCGCTGCCCGGAGGCGGTTCGACGGAAGGCGAAAACCCGCCGGGCCGGCCGGAACCGTCAACGGCCCGCACAACGATGCCCGCCTCGCGCAGTACGTCGACGGTCATGGCGATGTGCGGCGCCGAGGGAATTCGCCGGCCTGTGTGGCGTATGTCCAGACCCCTTTCCATTCGCGGCGCCGCAAGCAAAAGCGCCGAGACGAATTGCGAAGATCCCGACGCGTCGATCTCGACCGTTCCTCCGGCGACCGCGCCCTTTCCCTTGACGGTCATCGGCAGGGCGGCCTGGCCTGAGGCGGACGTTGAATGCGCGATCTGGCCGCCCAGCTGCTCTAGCGCCCGGACGAGCGGGGCGATCGGGCGCTCGCGCGCGGCCTCGTCGCCGTCGAATACCACGTCCCCCCGTGCAAAGAGGGCGATGGGGGGGACGAAGCGCATGACGGTTCCGGCCAAGCCGACGTCTATGCGCGCGCCCCGCAGCGGTCCGGGCGTGACGACGATCGCGGCGCCGTCGCCTTCGACTCCTGCCCCCATCGCAGCCAGAGCCTGCGCCATCAACGCGGTGTCGCGGGAAATGAGGGGCGACGTATGACTGCCGGCTCCTCGCCGAGCGCCGCCGCAAGCAGGTACCTGTTCGTCAGCGACTTCGAACCGGGAAGGCTCACGTGTGCGCGGATGGGCCCGGAAGGCTGCGGCGCGGTCCACACGGCCAGCGGCCCGGGCGACGACGAGCGCCGCGCGGACGGTTGCCGCGGCTCTGACTGCTGCGCCGCCGCGGATGCTTGCTGCGCCGGGATCGGGTGCGGCGCCCGTGGCTGCGCCGACGCGAAACGTTCACGCGTCATGGCGCGCGGCTTTCCTGCCTCGAAGGAGACGGCGCCGTCGCCGCCTTCGTCGCTCAATGAGACGGAGCCCATTGCCGTCGAGCTCATTGCGCCCGATTCGCCCGCGCGGCCTTGAGCGCCTCCTTGTGGCGGCGATTGGCCTGGCGGCGCCAGGAGAAGGAGGGCTTGCCGTCCCTGTCGGCCGCGGCGAGAAGGGCGCCGCCGACGAGCCCGGCGGCCCCGAGAAGCCCCGTCAGCTCGGCGAGGCGCTTTTGGCGGTCTTTGCCCTTGCCCGCCCACACTGGATTGTTCGCCAGCGCCACCGGGACTTGCGCGGCCGCGAGGACGGCGCCCGCCGCGCGCGGGAACTTGCCGGCGGCCAGAGCGACTCCCGCGACGGCGAAGACCGCGCCGAGGCTGCGGGTCGCCGAATCCGACGTCGTCTCATCCAGTTCCACGCCGAACTTCGAAGCGACGGGGGCGAGCCGCTGCGCGCGCTCGCGGTGAGCCTTGGGGCGGGCGAGCGCATCGGCGCCTGCCGCGATGAAAGGCGCTGCGAGAAGGGGCCGGGCAACTGCACGTAGAATACTCATGTGTCTATTCCTACAGCATAAAGGCCCTCGTTCGCAGTAATCACGCCGGTTCGAAAGCGCGGATCGCGGGTCGGACGCCGGACGGAGACACGGGGTGGCCGCTGGGAGAGACACGGGTAGGACGCCAGACGGAGGCGTGGGTTGGCGGCCGACATGATGCGGGTTGGCGGCTGTGGACAAGCGAGAATCCCGGAGGATGTCGCCATGCGAGGCGAATCACGACGGCCGCCGCGAAAGGACGGCAAACGAACGGAAAAGCCGCCGGGGCCGGCAGGCGGGTGCCAGGCAAGCAGATGCGCCAGGGGCGAACCGGGCGCAGCGACCGGGAATGAAAACCGCCGCGAAGCGTTGCCTTCGATAGCGGGGCCAATCCCGCTACCCTAGGGAGACGATGACTACCGAGACGACCACTCCAGAAGCCGAGGGCTCCGACGCCGACCGGGCGGCGGAGTTCGACGTCGCAGGCGAAACGCAGGCCGAAAGGTCGCGTCGCTTCGAACGCGAGGCGCTTCCGTTCCTCGACCAGCTTTACGGCGCAGCCATGAGGCTCACCCGCAATCCGCAGGACGCCGAGGATCTGGTCCAGGAAACGTACGCGAAGGCCTTCGCCGCGTTTCATCAGTACAGGCCCGGCACGAACCTCAAGGCGTGGCTCTACCGCATCCTCAACAACACGTTCATCTCGAACTATCGGAAGGCCCAGCGCCAGCCGAAGCAGGCGGATGTGGCGGAAGTCGAGGACTGGCAGGAGTACGACGCTTCGACCCATGCGTCGAGCGGACTCCAGTCCGCGGAGGCTGAGGCGATTGAGAATCTGCCGGATTCCGAGATACGGGACGCCCTGGCTCAGCTTCCGGAGGATCGCCGCCTCGCGGTTTATCTGGCCGACGTCGAAGGTTTTTCCTATCAGGAGATCTCGGAGGTCATGGACACCCCGATAGGGACGGTCATGTCGCGGCTTCACCGAGGCAGGGAGGCAGCTGCGCGATCTGTTGACCGACTATGCGCGGGAGCTGGGGTATGGCAAGAAGGAGAAGAAATGAGAAGCGACGAGGAGATAGCGAAGGCCGTCGAGGAGATCTTGAGGGCAAAGTCGGCTCGGAGCTTGCAGGGCGCTGGGGACGGCGGCGTCGAGGATCGGGCTCGAGTCGGCGACGGGCCGGACGGCTTTTCGCGATAGGGGCGACGGCCCCGGCGACGGAGGCGTGCGAGGCGCGGGCGTCGGCGGCCCGTGCGGTGCGCCGGGGAGCTTACTCGAAGGGTCGTGCGAGGAGGTGGCCGATCACCTTTTGAGTTGCTCGACGCTCAAATGCCTCTCGAAGCGGCCGCGCGTCTGCGGCGCCACTGCGAGACGTCCCCCCACTGTTCGGAGCTGACCGAGGCGGAAATCCACGTCCGCGAAATCGTCAAGAGGTCGTGCTGCGCCGAATCGGCGCCCGTCAGCCTTCGCATGCGGGTGACGAACCAGATAGCCGTATACAGATCGACGACGGCGTAAGCTGCGCTGCAGATTGGCGACGGCGTAAAACGGCCACAGGCCGGCGAAGGCGTAGAGCGTTTGCGGGTGGCCACGGTCTGAAAGCCGCGGTGGTCTTCAGGCCGGGGCAGGAGTAAAGCGTCTGCGGGTTGGCGAAGGTGTAGCGCTGCGCTGCATTGGGAGGGGCGGCGTAGAACCTCGGGCCGGGGCGCGGCCATAGGACAGAGGTCGCCGCCAGACCTGCGCCCGCGTCGTGGTGCTGTCCCGACACCGTGGACGAGGACCTGGGGCGAAGCCGAGTCCTGTGGGGGAGGCCTGGCTGCGAAGCGGTTCCCAGTGGAGACGGCGTGGCGGCGAAGACCGCTTGGAGGCCAAGCAGCGTGGCGTTGCCTTTGACGTTGTCGAGGAGGGAGTCTCTGGTGCCGATGCGTTTCGGGTTCTCGGATTCCCCAGATGATGACTCGAAGCCGCAAATCGCCGTCAGAGCCTTTCGCCCTCCAAATTCTTGTCCGTGAGCGGCCCGCCGATCCCCTTCTTTCCGTGAAAGGCAGGAATGTGTCGCGCTTTTTGGCGCTCTCCGGCGCACCACGATTCTTCCCAGCGTGGAGGCAATCTTCCCGGCGTGGGGGCAGACAAGCGCGCGGGCCTTTTGGGGCGACGGAGAACAAACGGAGAACAAGAGGCGGAGGGGGACCAAAGCTGAATGTGATGCGGTTTGACAGGCCTTCCGTGCGACGGGGCGGAAATATGCAGGCCGCATTGGGCGGCTGGCCGTTGTGGCGGCAGCATAGTGGCCGACGTCGTCGGCTGATACACTTTCGACCCTGTCGTGTGCCTTTCGGGTGCACAATCAATTTGAGGAGCAACAATGAGCCGTCGCGGTCGCAAGCGTCGCTCGCGCGCGGGAAAGCCTGCCAACCACGGCAAGCGTCCCAACGCATGAGCACCGGGCCCGGATCTAGGATCCGGGCCCCTTTCGACGCTCGAATTTTTCCCCGTTTCGCGGGCTGTGACGGGCCCGACCGCGCTGTGGCGGTGTTTGCGTGCGGCCCGCGGGCGTGGCTGTGCTGTGGCAGTGTATTTTGCGTGGGACGATCGCGGGTGCGGTGCACGGTATCTCGTCGCGCGGAACCGGTCGGGTGCATGCCGCGCCCGACCGTGGGTGCGGTGTTTTCGGCCGGTGTTCGCGGAATCAGCCGCGTTTTATTCGTCGCCAAGGGAGTCTGCACGGTGACTTCCTGTCGTTTGCCGAGTCTGCGCGGTGCTTTTCAGTCGTTCGAGAGTCTGCCCGGTGCTTTTCTGCCGTTCGAGGAGTCCGCTGTGACGTCGGTGATAAATTCGGTCCATGGCCGTTGGACGATTGACGCAACTTGTCTTTGAGTGCGACGACGCCGTCGCGCTGGCGAGGTTCTGGCAGCAGGTTCTCGATCTTCCGGCGCCGCCGGAAGCGCAGGGTCTGTCAGAGGACGGTGAGGTTGAAAGCAGGGCTTTTGCCGGCGGGGGCGATCGCGATCGGGAGGGCGGCGACCGGACTTTCGTCGTCGGCGATGCGCGCGAATGGGACGTTGCCGGCGATGCGCGCGAATGGGACGTTGCCAGCGAAGAGCAACCGCGAATGGGTGACCTTGGAGTGGGAACCCGTTGGAGATTTCTCATTCCATCGCTGCGAGGGGATATGTGCCTCGCGGTGGCCCAGAGGACACGGCGAGCATCAAGCGCATTTCGATCTGCTGGTTGAGGATCTGGCAGAGGCCTGCGGCGTCGTCGAAAAGGCCGGCGGGCGCCCTCTCACGCCGATTCTCGACCCCGGACCTAAAGAATGGCGGATCTACGCCGATCCCGCAGGGCACCCCTTTTGCCTGGTGACCGTTCCTGAGTAGGCTGGTTGCGTGGGGACTTTTGAAAGGCTGCTGATGATCTTTGAATAGGTCGGTTGCCTGGTGACCGTTCCTGAATAGGGCTGGTGGGCGTCGGTTGAGGGCCGAACGCTCCATCGCGGTTTTGCAAACTTAGGTTTCGATGTCGTTTGTTTAGTCGGTAATTAAAAAGCATTTGAAAAGAATGATTTGAAAGATTTTTATCGAACAAAAAAATTGACTATTGGACTGCTGCTTCTGTAGGATAGTAAGCAAAGGGGTAGAGAGCGAAAGGAGGCGAGTTCGATGAGTGTCGACGCCGATATGCAGCCGGATGCCGCGGTGGCCGGATGTGGTCCGTCCGATGTGGATCCGTCTGTCCAGCGGCGGAGTCTGAGGGGTGACAACAGATTTGCCGATTGCCTTTCGCGTTTGAATGAAGTTGTGACGGAGTTGGGGAGGTCGACCTTTCCGCCTTGTCCGAGGAAAGGCTGACGGCTGGAGCCGCTGATCTCGCGAAGGCCGTTTCTCGGCTGGGAGCGGTGCGCGGGCGGATGCTCGTCGCCATTGAGAAGAATGAAAGTTGGCGCGCTTCGGGGGCTCGCACCTTTGTGCTGTGGAGCGAGAAGACTTCAGGGCAATCCCCGAGCGCGGCTGTCAAGGAAATCAAACGGGCCGAGGCCCTTGATTCGGGGCTGCGCAGGATGTCGGAGGCCTTGAAGAACGACGAGGTTTTCGCGGGGCACGTCGATGTCGTTCGTCGCTTCTTGTCGGCGCCCGAGTTGGAAGACGCGTTCACCGACGCCGTTGAGGAGGAGTTTGTCGCTTGGGCGCGGGAGTGCGCCCCGCGGGAGTTCGAGCGGCGCGTCAAGGCGCGCGCTTATCGGCACAGCCCGTCGTTCGGAGTCGAGACCGAGAAAGCCGAGGCGAAGAAAGAGAACGTGGTCTTCGCGAAAGAAGGGTCGGGGATGCGCATTTCCGGGTGGCTGTCGGACGAGAGTTCGGCAATCGTGGACACCGCCTTGTCGGCGTTCATGGGCCGCAAACGCGTTGAGGACGCCAGATGTTTGCCGCAACGGCGAGCCGGTGCGTTCGTCGAACTGGCCGGCGCGAAGCTTGACGAAGGCGGCCTCGGCAAAGGAGCGAGAATCCGACCGCATATTTTTAGTGCACGTCCCTTCGAGACTCTTCGCGGCTTTGGAAAACGGGACGCCTCGTCCGGGAACTGAAAACGTGCAAGGCCGGAGTGTTGCGGGCGACGACGGCGTCGGCGAGGAACGCGACGGTTCGCCTTCAAAGGAGGGGACGCGGCTGTCGAAGGCGAGGACGGATCGGAGCCGTGGCAGCTCCGACCAACCGGAACGCCGCGACGGTGTGGGCTGCCCTAGGGGAAGCATGCCGTGAAGCTGGTCGAGGGCAAGGGCGTTTCGGCGCGTGCCTGGAATCGTCTGTGAGCCAACAAGAAGAATTTGGAACGATTTTAGGGGCGATTCCTGCTCTGACCGACGTTGATGCCTTACGAGGGAACGATCCTGCTGTTTTTGAGACGACGGCTCGCCCCTGTCTGCCACCCAGCTGGCGAGGCTGGTTTGCGATTCGTCCGTTTCACGCCTCATTTTCTCGGCAAACGGCGAAGTGCTCGACGTGGGCAGGGAGAAACGCCTGTTCACTCCCGCGCAAACCCGTGCGGTCATCGCGAGAGATCGGACATGCCGATATCCGGGATGCGGAGACACGATTTCCCATGGACAGGTTCATCACGCCTTGCCCTGGGAAGCGGGCGGGAAAACCGACCTTGCGAACGCCGTCCTATTGTGCTGGCACCACCATGCCCTAGTTCACCGCGAAAAAATCGCGATCGCGCACCACAGCGGAGGCTTTGTCTTCACATCGCCTGACGGCAAAACAATGGGCACCAGGAAGCACGGAACATGACTGAGCAAGAGACGTAAGGCGGTTGGGCAAAGAGTCGGCGCGGTCGCCAAGGCCGCGGGAGAACGCCTGAAGGGTGGTTTAGGCCCTAAGTGGGACTGAAGAGTCTAAATTGATCTAAAGACTCTAAGCGGGCCTAAGACGCGCCGACGGCCGGGACTCCCAGCCAATCGTTCCACCCATTGTGGAGAACCAGCCACGCGATGAGGCCGTAGCCGGCCTGGCGTGGTTCGTAGCCGCTGGACATCGACAAGTCGGTGTTCCACTGTTCATGCTCGACGAGAGGAGTGAAAGTGTCGACGTAAGGGAGATCGCGGCAGCGCAGACGTCGCCGAAGGCTTTCGACAGATCCAGCTGGATTTTTGAAAGGCACTTCTCGACGTGGGGAGGGCCCACGATGAAGGACCGAGCTTCATTCGAGCAGCCGCATCGAGGATGTTCGCGAGATGGAGCCGAGCGCGGGCAAGCGTCTGGCCCGAGTCGAGGTCATGGGACCCTAGACCGATAATGAGACGGTTGTCTTCATCGTGGCGAAGGCGTCGGGCCACTTCGTCGCCCCAGCGTTTGGCCAGTGCTGCTGTGTCTTCGCCCGGAACGGCAGGGTTATTGGCATGAGAGGCGGTTCGCTGCGGGTTCGTGCCATGACTCGCCCAGTCCAGCCGAGAGCCCGCGCGTCGCCGAAGCCCGCGACGAGCTCGTCGCCGATGAAGAAGATCGCCACGTTTGCTCCTCAGTTGTGCTACATCTTAGAAGTTACCTCAACTCTAGACTGTAGCGCCTCCGCTGTTGTGGAAGCGGTGCCAATCTGGGGTGAAGAAGCGTCAATCTGGGTTGGAGAAGCGTCAATCCGGGGTGGAGAAGCGCACCCATTCGGATCGGGGAGCCCCCGTCTGCATCAGAGGAGCCGGGCCTCAGCGCTCGAACGCAGCGCGCATGAGGATCTCGTTCTGAGTCGTGTGAGCTCGGGCGATGCCGACCGACGGCGACGCCGAGGCCGGACGAGAGACGAGCCTCGGCGTGAGCCCGAGCTCGCGAAACACGGTGACGAGGAGGAAGCGCCACGCGCCCATGTTCTCGGGCTCGTCCTGGACCCAGACGACCTCGGCGCTGGCACTTTCGCCAGCTCCGCCCGCAGAGCCTCGGTGGCCAGCGGATAGTACTGTTCGAGCCGGACGATCGCCGTGCGCCAGTCCCCGATCTTCCTGCGAAAATCAGCCAAGTCGTAATAGATGCGGCCAGAGCAGAGAAGGACTCGGTCGATGTGCGTTCGCGGTGCGCCTCCGGCGGGCGCTTCTCGCGCGAATGCAGCCTCCGGAGCAGCTCTCGCGTCGGCGCAGTTCCCGCGGGCGAATCTCCGGCGGGCGCGCCTCCCGAGGCATCGCTTCCGCGGGCTTCACCCTCGGCGTCGTCGCCGATGACCGGGAGGAAGGAGCCCCGAATGAAGTCTTCGACCGGTGAGACCACGCCCCGGCGTCGCAGAAGCTGCTTCGGCGAGAAAGCGATGAGCGGCCGACGCGGGACGCTCGTAAGCCCTGAGTGCGCAGCATGTGGAAATGGTTGGCCGGGGTGGACGGTTGGCAGACCCACATGTTGTTTTGCGCACATAGCTGGAGATACCGCTCGATTCGCGCGGAGGAATGGTCGGGCCCCTGGCCTTCGTACCCGTGGGGAAGGAGGAGGACGAGAGACGAATGCTGGTTCCATTTCTGCTCGGCCGATGAGACGAACTCGTCGACAACCGTTTGGGCGCCGTTCGCGAAGTCGCCGAACTGCGCCTCCCACACCACGAGCGCGTCCGGGCGCTCGAGGGAATAGCCGTACTCAAAGGCCATGACCGAATACTCGAAAGAGGGAGTCGTAGATCCACAGCTTTGCCTGGTCTTCCGTCAAATGATCGAGGGGCGTCCACTCGGCGCCGGTGTCGTGGTCGGGAAACCGCGTGCCTTTGGACGAAGGTTCCGCGGCGCACGTCCTGACCGGACATGCGCACGGGAACCCCTTCGATGAGGAGCGAGCCAAACGCGGCGATCTCTCCCATGCCCCAATCGACGTCTCCGGTGCGCACCATCTTCGCCCTGCGCTCGTAGAGCTGGGTGATCTTCGGGTGAGGCGTGAATCCGTCGGGAATCTGAAGGTGGGCGTCGCCGATCCTGGCCAGAATCTCACGGGTGGTCCAGCTGGTCCAGCCGATCATCGTTCCGCGTCTTCCTGTTGGGCTGCCGGAATCTCCAGGCCTTCGTAGACGCCGGACTTGCCGGCGGCCGCTTCGGCCTCGGCGGCCTTGACCTGCCGGAAGGCGTTGTCGAGGGTCGCCCGGTAGTTCTCCTCGAAGGCTTCGGCCTGCTCGGCGGTCATCTCGCCTCGGCCGATGAGCGCCTCCTTGTACAGCTGGCGGGTCGTCCTCTTCGAATCGACCAAGGCGTACATGACCGGCTGGGTCATCGACGGATCGTCGCCCTCGTTGTGTCCGCGGCGTCGATAGCAGACGACGTCGACGATTGCGTCTTTCGAGAAGGCCTGACGGTACTCGTACGCCAGAGCCGCCGCGCGCACGACGGCCTCCGGGTCGTCGCCGTTGACGTGGAAGATCGGTATCTGCAGGCCCTTCGCCACGTCGGTCGCGTAGTTCGAGGAACGGCCGGAATGGGGGGCGGTTGTGAATCCGATCTGGTTGTTGACGATGATGTGGACGGTCCCGCCGGTGCGGTAGCCGCGAAGCTGCGAAAGGTTGAGCACTTCCGGGACGACCCCTTGGCCGGCGAATGCGGCGTCGCCGTGGATGAGGATCGGCAAAACTGCGAAGCCTCGGTCTCCCCGGTCCTGAAGGTCCTGGCGCGCGCGGACGATGCCCTCCAAAACGCCGTTCGCCGCTTCGAGGTGCGAAGGGTTCGCCGCAAGATAGACGCCGGTCGTCTCGCCGCTCGGGGAGGTGTATGTCCCCTCGGTTCCCAGGTGGTACTTGACGTCGCCCCGGAGCCTTTGGACGGTGCGCTCGTCGACGAAGCCGTCGAACTCGGTGAAGATCTGCTTGTACTGCTTTCCCCGCGATGTTCGTCAGGGACGTTGAGCCTTCCCGCGGTGGGCCATCGAGATCGCAACCGAATCGAGGCCGTCGTGGGCGGCGCGGGAAAGCATGGCGTCAAGCGCGGGAATGAGCGATTCGCCGCCTTCGAGCGAGAAGCGCTTCTGCCCGAGGTACTTGGTGTGCAGGAACGTCTCGAACGCCTCCGCCTGATTGAGCTTCCGAGAATCTGAAAGCGTTCGTCGTCGGTGAGCTTTGGCGCGCGGGCGTTCGATTCGCTCCTGGAACCAGCGGCGCTGCTCCGGATCCGTGATGTGCATGTACTCGAAGCCGATCGACGCGCAGTACGTCTCTCGCAGCAGCGAAAGCGCGTCGCGCAGGGTCATCGAGCCGTTGTCCGTGAAATCCCCTGGTGGGGAAAAGGAGCGATCGAGGTCCCACGACGTCAGGCCGTAGGATCCGAGGGAAAGGTCCGGGTGGCGGAGGGTGCGGAAGGAGATCGGGTCCGTGTCCGCAATGAGATGCCCCCGCGAGCGATACGCGTGGATGAGGCTCGTCACGCGAGAGGCTTTGTCCGGGTCTTTGAGCGGGTTGTATTCGACGTCGCGCTCGAAGACGAAAGGCTCCGTCGGGAACGTGGAGCGAATGGAAGACTCTGTCGTAAAAGCCGTCGAGGCCGGTGAGCTTTGCGTTCGATGAGCCGTAGGAACTCGCCCGACGTGGCGCCCCTGGATCACGCGGTGGTCGTGGGTGGAGGAGACGGTGACCACCTTGGAGACGCCGAGGCGGGCCAGCACGGCGTCCGACGTGCCGGAGAACTGGGCGGGGTAGACCATGGAGCCGACGCCGATGATCGCTCCCTGCCCGGCCATGAGCCGCGGGACCGACTGGGTTGTGCCGATGCCCCCGGGGTTCGTGGAGCGAGACGGTGGTTCCCGTGAAGTCGTCGATTCCCAAAGGAGCCTTCGCGCCCGCGGCGCACGAGGTCCTCGTAAGCGGAGAGGAAATCGCGGAAAGTCATGAGCTCGGCGGCTTTGACGGAAGGCACGACGAGGGTGCGGGAGCCGTCGGGGCGGCGGGCGTCGATCGCGATGCCGAAATTGACGTGCTCGGGATGGCGGACCGCGGGCTTGCCGTCGGCCAACGTGTACGAGTCGTTCATCTCGGGCATCTGGACGAGCGCCTCAATCGCGGCGAAGGCCACCAGGTGGGTGAAGCTGACCTTGCCGCCCCGGGTGGCCCGCAGCCGCTCGTTGACGATGGCGCGGTTGTCGAACATCGTTTTTGGCGGGATCTCGCGGAACGACGTCGCCGTCGGAATGGCGAGCGAGGCGTCCATGTTGGCTGCGACGGACTTCGCCGTGCCCTTCATGCGGACGGTTTCGCCGGAAGAGATCGGGGTGTCGCTCGCCACCAGCTTGTGCCGTTTGGCATAGGGGCGTGAGGGCCGGCTGCGCCGCGGCCGGCGGGGCGGGAGGGAGGTCCGAACGGGTGGAGACCGAGTTCGGGGCCGCCTGCCGGGAGTCGCCCGGGAGTGAATCTCGATCTGTGCCTTGGCGGTGTCGGGATCGGCCCGTTTGTGCACGGGGCGCCCCTCGGCGCGCCATCTTCTGAAAAGGTCGCCCCACTGCGGAGGGACGGCAGACGGATTCTTGAGGAAGTCCGCGTAGAGATCCTCGATGAAGCCGCGGTTGGGCCCGAAGTCGTCGTGTGGCTGCGTTGACACTGTTTTCCCCACTCCTTTGGAATTCGACACATTAAGGCTACGGGACTTGGCGGCGAGTTTCATGCGTCAAAAGTGATGTGTATTTCTAAAACCGACGTCTGCTCCGGATACATGCGATATTTGTAGGAGGAATTCAAAGGGATTGAGGGGGCGTTCCGGCATGGAGAAGGTCGTCTCGGCCGTCGTCGCGTGAAGCGGGTGGTGGCCTTTCGGCGGGTCCGTTATCATTTTGTAATGGAGTCACCGGAAAATCACGTAGAACCGGAGGATGATGGGCAGGCACGCACTTTAACACCGAGCCGCAGGCTCAGGTTCAGGCTGCCCGGACGCGCCGTTCGGGTGTTAGGGCAGGAGACCCCGAGCCTCAACCGCCGCCAGACGCGGTTGGCTCGCGAGATGGAGGAAGCTGCCGAAGCACGCAAGGCGAGGCGGGCAGAGAGCCGTGAGGCTGAGAATCGCGCACGCCAGGAGGCAGAGCGTGCGAGAATCGCCGAGGAGGAAGCTCGGTTAGAAGAGATTTCGCGGAGGGTCGAGGCCGCGCGCAAGGCCGAAGAGGCCTGCAGAGGCTGAGGAGGCCCGTCGCGCGGAGGAAGCGCGTCAGGCTGAAGAGGCCAGGCGAGCCGAAGAGGCTCGCAAGGCCGAAGAGGCCCGCAAGCTGGAAGAGCTTCGCAAGGAGCGCGCGGCGCGGAGGGCCGCACGCAAACTCGAGGAAGTCCGCCGCGCCGAGGAGGCTCGCAAGGCCGAAGAGGCCCGCAGCTGGAAGAGCTTCGCAGGGAGCGCGCGGCGCGGAGGGCCGCACGCGAGGAGGCTCGTCGCGCCGAAGAGGCTCTGCAAGGCTGAGGAGGCGCGCAAGGCTGAAGAGGCCAGGCGGGCGGAGGAAGCGCGCAGAGCCGAGGAGGCTCGTCGCGCGGAGGAAGAGCAAGAAGCCGAGGCGATTCGCCAGGCCGAAGAGGTGCGGCGGAAAACCGAGGAGGCCCGCAAGGCTCAGGAAGCTCAGAAGGCAAAGGCCGAGGCCGCAGGCCCCCCGGGAAGCAGCCCGTTCGCCGCAATCACGAGGCGTCTGGAGATCGTTCGCCAGGCGGAGGCGGACCGCAAAGGCTGAGGAGGCGCGCAAAGAGCGCGAAGCCAAGAAGGCCGCTCGCCTGGAGAAAATCCCTGCAGGGCACAGCAGCTGCGGGAGCAGGAGGCCGAGGCGTCGCGAAAAGCGGCGGAGGCCCGCGCCGCCGCTGAGCAACGCGCAGAAGACGAGCGCCGGGCCGCCGAGGAGCTTCGCGCAGAGCAGGAAACCGCGAGCCGTGAAGAGGCTCGTCGGGAGCGCAGGCGGCAGCAGGCCGAGTTGGCGCGGAAGATCCTCGAGGCCGAGCGTGCGGCGGAGGCTGCTGCGGCGGCCTTTGACAACGAGGACAGGGGCAAACGAGTCCGACGAAGAGACCGCCGTTCTCACCCGCAACGAGATCAGCGACGCCATTTCCGAAGGCGCGCAGATATCCCGTTTGGAACGTCGGCGCAGAAGCGGCAAAGCGGCGAAAGCCGCAGCAGACGCGAAGGCGGCAGCAGACGCGAAAGCCGCAAAGGACAGCAAGGGCTCCAGGGGAGAGTCGCCAAGTCCGGAGTCCGCCGCGAGCGAGCAGCCGGCTTCCTTCGGCTCGAAGAAGTGGGCCATCCAGGGCGTGGCGGCCGGCGTCGCGACGCTGGTGGCCGTAGGCGTGCCGATTCTTGCCACAAACAACACGCCGGCGACCGCTGCGCAGAACAACCTCTCTCGTTCCTACATCGGGGGCGAAACGAAAGAGAAGGCCGACGTTCCGGCCGCCCTCACCGGCGACGCCAACGCGCAGGCCCGCTCGATGGCCAACGAATTCTCTCACCAGGCCAAAGAGAACGAAAACAACGAGACGATCACCCTGTTCCGCCTCCGGGGCGGCCGGAGCACGGGCGGCGTTTGCCAGCTCGCACCAAGGCGGCCAGATCGTCATGCCCCTCCAGCAGGGCGTCTATCGTTTGACGTCCGCCTTCGGATATCGCGTCGACCCGATCTACGGCGACGTCTCGATGCACGCCGGCCAGATTTCGCGGCGCCGATGGGCACTCCGATCCACGCAGTCGCGGACGGCGTCGTCACCCACGCCGGCGCCGGGATTCAGGGGCGTTCGAGCAACCTCATCATCGTCAAGCACGAGATTGGCGGAAAGACGTACTACACGTGGTACATCCACATGTACGACAACGGGGTTCTCGTCAAGAAGGGCGACACGGTCAAGGCCGGCCAGGTCATTGGAAAAGTGGGCTCCAACGGCAATTCCACCGGCCCGCACCTGCACCTGGAAGTGCACGACCAAAACGACAAGCTCATGAACCCCGTCCAGTTCCTGAAGGATCAGAAGGCGGTCGACGCCTCGCAGGTTTGCGGCTGATGCGATGCTCTATCCCATCGGTGCCCCCATCGTCGTCGCCCACCGCGGCGGCGCGGGGGAGTGCCCGGAGAACACCGCAGAGGCCTTCCTGACCATGGTCGAGCGAGGTTTCCGCTACCTGGAGACCGACGCTCGCGCCACACTCGACGGCGTCGCCGTCCTCAGCCACGATGCGACCTTGGGCCGCACCGTCGGCGTCGGCGGGAAAGTCCGCGGCTACACGTGGAGGGAGCTCGCGAGGGTTCGCGGCCGCGAGGGCAGGCCGGCGGCCATGCGCGTGGACGAGGCGTTCGAAAAATACCCCGACGCCGTTTTCAACATCGACGCGAAGTCCGACGACGTCGCAGCCCCGCTCGCCCGAGCGATACGCGAGGCGGGCGTCCCAAAGCAGGGTGTGCGTCGCGAGTTTTTCGGAGCGTCGGCTCCGGCGCTTGCGAGGCGAGCTGACGGGGGCCGCGAGCTCGCTGGGCATAGGCGCCATCGCCAGGATCGTCGCGGCCTCGCGAACAAGGACGGGGCGGCGCGTCGGCGTCTGCTCAAAGGCCTTCCTGAGGCCCAAGTCGCCCAAGTCCCGCTTTCCTTCCGCGGGGTTCCGGTGCTGACGGAGAGATTCGTCGCGTCGGCGCACGAGGCGGGGATTGCGGTCCACGCGTGGACGATCGACGACGTCGACGTCGCCGCCCGGCTTCTCGACATGGGTGTGGACGGCATCATCACGGACGTTCCGACTGCGATGTACGAGGGGCTGCGGGAACGAGGGCTCCCGGTCAGCCGCTCGTGGCAGGGCGGTCGCCCCGGTTCATAGGCAGTACCCCAAACAGGATTCGAACCTGCGACCTTTTGCTCCGGAGGCAAACGCTCTATCCACTGAGCTATTGGGGCCTGACACGTAACTTTAGCAGCTATGACCGAGTTCGCGCTCCTTGGGTCGGCCCGTTCGCGAGAATGTGTCGGAGCCGCCGCGTAGAATTGCGCGCATGACACCCGAAGAACTCAGTCGGCTCGTCGCCGACGAAGCCTCCGCCGTCGCCGACGGCACTGTGACGATCGAGGGCGAGCTGCCCGTCGTGAAGGTGGAGCGCCCTCGGTCTCGCGAGCACGGCGACTGGGCCACGAACGTCGCGATGCAGCTGGCCAAGCGCGCCGGGAGGAATCCGCGCGAACTGGGCGAGCTCCTCGCGGCGCGGATCGCGGCGCACGACGGGGTGGAGGAAGCCGAAGTCGCGGGGCCCGGGTTCGTCAACATACGGCTCTCCGCCGCATCTGTCGGCGAGCTCGCCCGGGCCGTCGTCGAGGCGGGCGGCTCCTACGGGCGCACGGAAGGCGCCGCCGGCAAGACAGTCAACCTCGAATACGTCTCGGCCAATCCCACCGGCCCCCTCCACATCGGCGGAGCCCGCTGGGCCGCCGTCGGCGATTCGCTCGCTCGGATCCTCGAGTTTTCGGGAGCGAAGGTCGTCAGGAATATTACTTCAACGACCACGGCAATCAGATCGACCGTTTCGCCGCGTCCCTCCTGGCGCGAGCGCGCGGCGAGGACGCCCCCGAGGACGGATACGGCGGGCAGTACGTCACGGAGATCGCCGAGAGGGTGGTCGCCGATTCAATCGCCGACGGCGAGCCGGATCCGCGCGAGCTCCCCGACGAGCAGGCCCTCGAGGCTTTCCGTTCGCGAGGCGTCGAGCTGATGTTCGCCGAAATCAAGTCTTCGCTCCACGATTTCCGCTCCGATTTCGACGTCTTCTTCCACGAGGATTCGCTCCACGAATCGGGCGCGGTCTCCAAGGCGATCGAGCGTTTGCGCGAGCGCGGCGTCGTCTATGAAAAGAAGGCGCCCTGTGGCTTCGCAGACCGACTTCGGCGACGACAAGGACAGGGTGATCGTCAAATCCGACGGCGAAGCGGCCTTTTTGCGGGCGACCTCGCCTATTATCTCGACAAGCGCGCCCGCGGCGCGGACAAATGCGTCTACATGCTCGGCGCCGACCATCACGGGTACATCGGCCGCATGTACGCCATGGCGAGGCCTACGGCGATACGGCCGGGCCGGGCGAGAACATGGAGATCCTCATCGGCCAGCTGGTCAACCTCGTCCGCAGCGGCGTTCCCGTGCGCATGTCCAGAGGGCGGGAACCGTCGTGACGCTTGAGGACCTCGTCGACGCCGTCGGCGTGGACGCGGCCCGTTATTCGCTCGTCCGGGCCTCCGTGGACACGACGCTCGACCTCGACCTCGACCTCGTCGCCTCCCGCACGAACGACAATCCGTGTACTACGTCCAGTACGCCCACGCGCGCACGTGCTCGGTGGCGTCGAACGCCGCCTCCACGGCGTCAGGCGCGAGGACGGATTCGCCCCCGGTCTGCTGGACGCCGTCGATTCCGAGCTTCTCGGCACGCTTGCGCGCTTTCCCGACGTCGCGGCCCAGTCGGCGACTCTTCGCGAGCCTCACCGCGTCGCGCGCTACCTCGAGGAGGTTGCCGCCGCATACCATGCATGGTATGGTAAGACTCGGGTCACGCCTCGCGCGGAAGAGGAGATCACCGATCTTCATAGAACGCGCTTGTGGGTGAACGACGCCGCAGGCGTGGTTCTTGCCAACGGGCTGGGCCTGCTCGGCGTCAGCGCTCCGGAGAGGATGTAGTGCTCATATGAATCTTGAAAACCTTCCCGCGCCCGAGCCCGACGGCTCGTCGGACGGACCGTGGCCGTCGTCGGCCCGCCGCGTCGGCGACGAGATCGCAATCGGCGGCATCCGGCGTGAGCGAGTTGGCGGCGGAGTACGGCACGCCGCTTTACATTCTTGACGAGGACGTGCTGCGCACCCGGGCGCGCGCCTGGAAAGAGGCCATGGACGAGGCCTTCGCCCGCCTCCGGGGAGCTGACGTCTACTACGCGGGCAAGGCTTTTTTGTGCGTCGCCCTAGCCAAGGCCGTGGCACACGAAGGGCTCGCCGTGGACGCCTGTTCCGAGGGGGAGCTTCGCACGGCGCTGGCCGCGGGCGTTCCGGGCAACCGCATCGGGATGCACGGCAACAACAAGTCGCGCGAAGAGATCGAGCTCGCTCTGCGGGCGGAAGTCGGGCATTTCGTCGTCGATTCTCTGGCCGAGTTGGAGTTCGTCGATTCGATCGCGCGGGACGAGGGCGCCGTCGCCTCCGTCATGCTCAGGGTGACGACCGGGGTGCACGCCGGCGGACACGAATACATGTCCACCGCTGTGGAGGATCAAAAAAATTCGGTCTGTCGATCGCGGGCGGCGCCGCTTGGCAAGCTGTCGAGAAAACGGTGAACGCGCCGAATTTGCGGCTCGTCGGCCTGCATTCGCACATCGGCTCGCAGATCCTGGTCGTCGAGGCCTTCGAGGAAGCCGCACGCGCGGTGCTCGACTTGCGGGCCCGGGTCCATCGCGAGATCGGATTGGAGCTTCACGAGGTCGACTTCGGCGGAGGTTATGGCATCCGCTACACGGGCGGCGACTCCGTTCCCCGAGCCCCCGCGCAGTTGGCAAAAGGCCCTCGCGTCCGTCGTCGCTTCGCACTCCGCGGAGTCGGGGATTGAGCCGCCGAGGGTTTCGATCGAGCCGGGGCGCAACATCGTGGGCCCCGCGGGCGTGACTCTCTACACTGTGGGGACAGTCAAAACGGTCGAGGTGGAGGACGGGCCGCGCCGCTATGTTTCAATCGACGGCGGGATGAGCGACAATATTCGGCCTGCTTTGTACGACGCCGCGTACACGGCCGCCCTCGCGTCTCGCAATGGGGAAGGCGGCGTGAGAAGCAGGGTCGTCGGCAAGCATTGCGAGCAGGGGACATCGTGGTGCGCGACGTGTCGCTGCCCGAGGACCTCGCGGCGGGCGACATTCTCGCCGTCCCCGCCACCGGTGCGTACGGGCGGTCGATGGCTTCGAATTACAATCACCTGCCCGCGTCCGGGCGTGGTGGCCGTTCGAGGCGGTGCGTCGCGCTGGATTGTGCGCCGCGAGACCGTGGAAGACCTCCTCGCCCTCGATGCCGACTACCTCCGCCGCGGCGCGGACTGAGGCTGAGGGGAGGGCCGAGGCCGAAGCGAAGACTGAGGCTGCGACGCAGCAGACTAAAAAGTCGCCGACTGCGCTGAATCCAGCAGGGTCGAGCGCCGGGCGAAGATCCGAGACCGGGATCTGGCCCGGGGCCGAACCTCTGCCGACGGCGGCGAACGTGGCGCATGAGCCGAAAACGCCGCCCGCGATGCGCGAGAGCACCCCGATTGGCCCCATCGCGACGGTGATGAGCGGACGGTCAAAGTGCGCGAGGCCCGATGCGTCGCGTTCAGGAGAACGAGCAGATTGTCTACGGAGGTTGGCATACAGGCGAGCTTGAGAACGTCCGCTCCGGCGGCGTCCATGGCCTCGAACCGGGCGATGATCTCCTCGGCCGCCGGCGTGGCGTGAAAATCGTGGTAAGAGGCCAGGACGGCCACGCCTGCCTCGTGCGCGCCGTCGATGACTTCCCTCACTGTCGATTCGTCGCGGAATGCTTCGACGTCGATCGCGCTGACCTTTCCCGATCGGGCGACAGCCAGGAGCAGGTCCCGATAAGCGGAGGCCTCGATCGCCTTTCCCCCTTCGTCCGCGGTGCGGAAAGTCGCCAAGACGGGCAGATCGGTGAAGCCCGCAAGCGTTTCGAGGGCTGAGAGGACGTCAATCGAAGGGCGAGAAATCCATCCGCCATTCGACGACGTCGACGCCGTTCCCCGCACCGCTCGCGGTTTGCCCGCCGAGCTTCGCGATGCTCGCAGTTTGCTCCTTGATTTCGTCGAAAGTCTCCGCCGTGACGGGGACGATGACCTTCGTCCGGCCTTCGCCGAGGACGACGCCGCCGAGGGCTGCCGTCCTTTTCACGCCGTGCTCGTGCCGTCGTTGCTCATGCCGCCGCCTTTCTCGACTGTTTCTCGAGCCTGGATTCTCCTATTTTTTCGGGCGTGGATTCTCCGAACTCGAATTCGCCGGGATTCGAATCGGCCCGGGCTTCGATTCTCCCAGATTCTCGTCAAAAGGGCTTATGGAGCGGCAGGGCGCGCGAGGGCGTGAGCATTGTGCGCAGACGAGGGCGGCGGACTGCGGCGCTCTTGTGGACTGCGGCATTCTGTGGACTCGTGGCATTCTTGTGGGTCGCAGCGCTCTTGCGGACCGCGGCCTCCTTGCGGACCGTGACGCTCTTACGGACTGCGCCGCCCTTGCGGGTCGCAGCGCTTCCGTGGCATGCGGCAAAAAGGCTGCGGGCAGGCGAGAGACTGTGAACAGGGCGAGGCCTCATCGGCCCGATGGCGGTAGGCTACTTCCAGCGAAAGGAGAACAGTGACCGTCGTTAAAATCGCCCTTCTCGGAGCGGGAACCGTGGGAACCCAGGTCGCCCGCCTGCTTTCGGAGCAAAGAGGACCTCGCCGCCAGATCGGGCGCCCAGCTCGAGCTTGTGGGAATTGCTGTGAGGGATATCTCAGCCCCTCGCGACCCCCGCCGTCGACAGGTCCCTTCTGACGGACGACCCCGAGTCGATCATCGACGAGGCCGACGTCGTCATTGAGCTCATGGGCGGAATCGAACCCGCGCGCTCCTACATTCTTCGAGCGTTCGCCGCGGGCGCATCGGTCGTCACGGGCAACAAGGCGCTTCTTGCGGCCCACGGCTCGAACTTTACGAGGCCGCGGCGCGCGCCGACGTCGACCTTTACTACGAGGCCGCGGTGGCGGGCGCGGTTCCCGTCGTCTACGGACTGCGCGAATCGCTTGCGGGCGACAGAATCACGGCCGTTTTGGGCATCGTCAACGGCACGACGAACTACATTCTCGACGAGATGACCGTGAAGGGCCTCGATTTTGACGAGGCGCTCGCCAAAGCGCAGGAGCTGGGCTACGCGGAGGCCGACCCCACCGCCGACGTCGACGGCCTCGACGCCGCGGCCAAGTGCGCGATTCTCGCCTCGCTCGCCTTCCACACCCGCGTGGGCATCGACGACGTGCACGTCCACGGCATTCGCTCGATAACGAAGGCGGACATCGAATCCGCCGGACGTTCGGGGTGTGTGGTGAAGCTTGTGGCGTCGGCCAGCGCCGCCTGAAGGCATGAGTGCACGTCGGCCCGACACTCGTTCCGCTCGATCATCCGCTGGCCTCCGTTCGCGGGGCGTTCAATGCGGTCGTCATCGAGGCGGAGGCGGCCGATCGGCTCATGTTCTACGGCCCCGGGGCCGGGGAGCTCCGACGGCCTCGGCCGTCCTTTCCGACGTCGTCGCCGCCGCCTCGCACAAGGTCGACGGCGGGCGCGCCCCTCGTGAACTCATATACGGGGACATTCCGGTGCTCGAAGCCTCGCGCGGACGTTCGAGCTTCCAGGCGGAGTTCGCCGTGCGCGACGAAATCGGCGTGTTGACGAAGGTCAGCAGGCGTGTTCGCCGCACACGGCGTCTCGATCAGGGCCGTCGTCCAGACGGCCGGAGAAGACGGGCTGGCTCGTCTGACCGTCAGCACGCACGAGGCCCTCCAAGCGGATCTCGAGGCGACTCTGGCCGAGCTGGCCGACGCCGAGTTCATTTCCGAGGTTTACAACGTCAACCGAGTGGAGGAATCCTGATGGCGCATCAGTGGCGAGGGCTCATTCGCGAGTATGCCGATTGGCTTCCTTCGACGACGGCGATCCGATCGTCACCCTGAAGGAAGGCGGAACCCGCTCGTCCGCGCCCGCGCCCTTGACGCGCGAACGGGGGCTTGCGTCTACGTCAAGGTCGAAGGCGCCAACCCCACGGGCTCCTTCAAAGACCGCGGAATGACGACCGCCATTTCCCAGGTGTTGACAACCGACGCAAAAGTCGTCGCGTGCGCCTCGACGGGCAACACGTCGGCTTCGGCCGCCGCCTATGCGGCAGCCGCCGGTTTGAGCGCCGCCGTCATCTTGCCCGCGGGAAAGATCGCCGCCGGGAAGCTTGCTCAGGCGATCGTCCACGGCGCCACGCTCGTCGCCGTCGACGGAACTTCGACGATTGTTTGAGGATCGTCCGCGAACTGACCGAAAAGCCATCCCGTCGCCCTCGTCAATTCCGTCAATCCATACCGGCTTCAAGGGCAGAAGACGGCCGCATTCGAGATCGTCGACGAGCTGGGCGACGCCCCCGACATCCACGTGCTCCCGGTGGGCAACGCCGGAAACATCAGCGCTTACTGGATGGGCTATTGCGAATACGCAGGCCGCACCGCCCCTCACCTCGATGGCCCGCACCGCCGGAGCAGCTCCCGTTTCGACGAAGGTGCCTCAGATGTGGGGCGTCAAGCGTGGGGCGCCGCTCCGCTCGTGCTCGGCCGCGTCGTCGAGAACCCGAGACCGTGGCCACGGCCATCAGGATCGGAAATCCGGCGTCGTGGAAGTACGCCGAGGCGGCCCGCGACGATTCGCGGGGGTGGATCGACAGGGTGACCGACGGGCAGATCCTTCAAGCTCAATCGATTCTTGCCGCGGAGACGGGCGTTTTCGTCGAACCGGGGTCGGCCGCTTCCATCGCCGGGCTTTTGCAGGCCGCGGAACAAGGGAAGGTGCCCGAGGCGCGACTATGTGTGCACCGTCACGGGCAACGGCCTCAAGGACACGGCCACCGCGCTCGAAGGGCGCGAACTGTCCTTCGACCCGGTTGCGCCCACTCTTGAGGCGGTCGCATCCGCTTTGGATTTGTGATGCGCATCGTACGGGCGACGGCGGGAGTGAGGGTTCCCGCCCATCGGGAAATCTAGGGCCGGGATTCGACTGCCTGGGGCTCGCCCACAACGTGTGGGACGAAGTCCACGTGCGGTTGACCACCGGGGCCACGCGCGTCCATATTCTGGGCGAGGGCCGGGGGACGCTCCCCACCGACGATTCCCACCTCATCGTCAGGGCGATGAGGCGCGGCTTCGACGCCGCAGGGGCTCCCGCAAGCCGGAATCGAGCTCAACTGCCGCAACGGAATCGCCCAGGGAAGAGGACTCGGATCGAGCGCGGCCGCAGTTGTCGCGGGGCTTATGCTCGTGCGAGGCCTTGTCGACCAACCCGAGCTTTTCGACGACGACGCAGTCCTGCGCCTCGCCACGGAATTCGAGGGGCACCCCGACAACGCGGCGCCCGCGCTTCACGGCGGGGCGGTTCTTTCGTGGATGGCGGACGAGGGCCCCAAGGCTGCGAAGATCGACGTCGCAAAAGAGATAAAGACCACCCTTTTGGTTCCCGAGGCGGAATTGGCCACCGAAGCCGCGCGCTCTGTTTTGCCCTCCGATGTGCCCCCATGGGGATGCGGCTTTCAACGCGTCCAGGGCGGCCATGCTGGTTCTTGCGCTTCAAGGGAGGCCGGACTTGCTCCTCGAGGCGACCGGCGACCGCCTGCATCAGGGCTATCGGGCCGATTCCATGCCGGAATCGGCTGAAGTCCTTCGGGCTTTACGCGAGGCGGAGTGGCCCGCTGTCATTTCCGGGCGGGCCCTTCGGTGCTCGTTTTTCGACAAATTGGATCGGCGCACGCGGGATCTTCTCGCCGCCCGGGGTTCAGATCGATCACCGCGGGAATCGGCAGCGGCGCGCGCCTCATCGAAGAATCGCGAGGGAGTGACACAACGGTCCGTTAAAATTCGGTGGACTCAGAGGATCGTGGAAAGGAGAAGACGCGCCGGTTGGGGAGAAGAACTCGCCGGGAACTTCCTTAAAATGTAGGTGCCGATAGAAAATGCTGCTATTCTAGAACCAGCTCGGAGAGACCAGAGGCGTCCCCGGCTATTCCCTTCACCGAAATTACGCACATTCGGTGTTATTCCCCACAAGTCGATTGTCGACACAGGCCGACAATCCGAGGAAGGAACCTCGTGAGCCAAATCAACCTGGGCGCGGTATCGACCATGCGCCTGCCCGAACTGCGGGAAGCGGCTAAAGCTCTGGGTCTTGAGGTTGACCCGAAAGCCAAGAAGGCAGATCTTGTCGCCGCGATTCGATCCGTAACGGGACCGGCGCGGCGCGGACGCCCGCCCAAAAAAACAGGACCGAGATCAAGGTGCGCCACGAAGCCCCCAAGATCAAGGCCGACCCGCCAAATCGGCTTCTGGCGAGGCCAATCCGCTCGCCGGACGGGTCAATGCGACCCCTGCCCCCGCCGATGCGAATGCGGACAAAGGCGGCGACGCCGGCGCCTCTGCCGAAGCGAAGCCTGCGAAGGAAAAGGTCGAAACCAACACCCCGTTCGAATGGCCCGCCGCCCGGGACGCGCACAATCCGAGCGGCAACGGCGGCACTCAAGCGACAACGCCCAGGCCGGAGCGGCGCCAAGACAGCCGGGCAGGATGGTTCCAAGCCCGGGAATCGTTCCGACGAGCGCGGCGCCCAGACGGCCGATCGCGGAAGCCAGGGAGCGGATCGCGGCGCGCAGGGGGCGCGGTTCGCCGTCGCGGCCCTCGCGACGGCGAGATTGACATCGTTCTGCCCGAATCCAAGGGTTCCGAAGACAAATCCGAACATCTTTCGCGGCGTCAAAGGCGCGAACGCAACGAGCGTGTTGCGCGTGAGCGCGCCGAACGCAACAACGAGCGCAACGGCAGGGGAAAGAATCGCGACGACCGCGGGCGCGACGGCGGCATGACCGAATCCGACAAACGCGCGGCGCTCGACGCGATCGGAGACGCGGCTGAGCGCCGCGCCGGCGGGGAAGACACGGCGTCCGACCGTCGGTCGCGCAACCGCAACAGGGAACCGCAACCGCGACCGCAGCGAGTTTCAGGAAGCCACGCAGCGCGACGACGAGGACCTTCTGCAAGTCGCCGGCATCCTCGACTTCGAGGGAAACAACGCTTTCCTCCGCACCGGAGGGTATCTTCCCGGCGGGAACGACGCAGCGGTCTCCCAGCAGATCGTCAAGCAGCACGGGCTGCGCCGCGGCGATGCCATCGTCGGCGCGGTTCGGCCGCGCACCGAAGGCGATCAGCACTACAACAACCGCAATCGCAACCGCAACCGCAACCATTACAACCAGCTCAACCAGCTCGTTCAGATCGACACGATCAATTCCCTCGACGTCGAACGCTCGCTCACCCGGCCCGAGTTCAACAAACTCACCCCGCTCTACCCGCAGGACATGCTCCGTCTGGAGACGACGCCGAAGGCCCTGACGCCGCGTGCGATCGACCCTCGTCGCCCCCGATCGGAAAGGGCCAGCGCGGCCTCATCGTCGCCCCGCCGAAGGCGGGAAAGACGATGGTCATGCAGCAAATCGCCATGGCAATTGCGTCGAACAACCCGCGCGTCCACCTCATGGTGGTTCTAGTTGACGAGCGCCCCGAGGAAGTCACGGACATGAAGCGCCTGGTCAGGGGAGGTCATCGCCTCGACCTTCGACCGCCCGGCCTCCGACCACACGATCGTCGCGGAGCTCGCCATCGAACGGGCCAAGCGCCTCGTGGAGCTCGGCCAAGACGTCGTCGTGCTTCTCGACCTCGCTCACCAGGCTCTCTCGCGCCTACAACCTCGCCGCTCCCGCTTCGGGGCGCATCCTTTCGGGAGGCGTCGACGCCGCTGCTCTCTACCCGCCGAAGAAGTTCTTCGGAGCGGCCCGCAACATCGAAAACGGGGGGTCTCTGACGATCATCGCCTCGGCGCTGGTCGAAACGGGCTCGAAGATGGACGAGGTGATTTTCGAGGAGTTCAAGGGCACCGGCAACATGGAGCTGCGCCTCTCGCGCCAGTTGGCGGATCGGCGCATCTTCCCGGCGATCGACGTCAACGCCTCCGGCACGCGCCGCGAGGAGCTGCTCTTCAGCCAGGAGGAGCTCAAGGTCATCTGGCAGCTGCGCCGGGCCCTTGGAACGCTCGATGTGGCGGAGGCCTCCGATTTCATGCTCGGGCGTTTGCGCAAGACCGAGTCGAATGCGGAATTCCTCGTGCAGATCATGAAGTCGATGCAGGCGAATTGATCTGCGCTGCAGTCGGCGCCGCGATTCGTCCGTCCTCCCACGGCGTAAGCGGATGTACAAAAGCGACGAGTTGTGTAAAAATAGCTCGTCGGCTTCCGGTTCACCGGTGTCGCGGCCGCAGGCGCTTTTCGCCCTGCGGCAAGGGCGGTCTCCTCTGAGAGGCCGTCCGCGCATCGGACCCAGGGCGTTCAACGATCCAAGGAGCTCAAATGAAGCGGGGAATCCATCCCGAATACCATGCCATCAAGGTTTCGTGCACGTGCGGCAACGAGTTCGAAACTCGTTCGACGATTGAGGGCGACCACCTTCGCGTCGATGTGTGCAGCGCCTGCCACCCTTCTACACCGGCAAGCAGAAGATTCTCGACACCGGCGGCCGCGTGGCCAAGTTCGAGGCCCGTTACGGCAAGCGGAAGGCCAAGTAGTTCGTAGCTCTCGGCGCCGACGCAGAAATGCGTCGGCGCCGAGGTGATGCTCTTTGAGAAGGAGCGTGGTGAGGAATGAGCAGTCAGATCGAGCTCGCCGAGCAGATGCTCGCCGAGCACCGCAGAATTGAAACGGAGATGTCCAGCCCGAGGCGCTCTCGAGTCCCGAGAAGATGAAATCCCTCGGGCGCAGGTACGCCGAACTGGGGCGGGTCGTGCGCGTTTATGAGGCCTACCGTCGCGCTGAGGCCGATCTTTCGGAGACCCGGGAGATCGTCGAAGCCGGCGGCGAGGACGCTCGAGCTATTCCGCCCCGAGCTGCCCGGTTTGCAAGAAGCCCATGCGCAGGCTGAGGCCGCCTCAAAGACGCGCTCATTCCCCGCGACCCCGACGACGCCCGCGACGCCATCGTCGAAGTCAAGGCGGGGGAGGGCGGCGAGGAATCGGCCCTCTTCGCGGGAGATTTGCTGCGAATGTACGAGCGTTACGCCGAGCGGATGGGCTGGCAGACGCAGATCCTCAGCTCGATGCCCACCGAGCTCGGCGGCTTCAGGACGTGCAGATGGCCGTCCGGCTGCGTTCGGCTCCCGAGGACCCCGCCGACGGCGTGTGGGCGCATCTCAAATTCGAGGCCGGGGTCCACCGCGTCCAGCGCATCCCCGTCACCGAATCGCAGGGCCGCATACACACCTCCGCAGCCGGAGTGCTTGTCTTCGCCGAGGTCGACGACCCCGGAGAGGTGGAGATCGCCGACGCCGACATTCGCGTCGACGTGTTTCGCTCCTCGGGCCCGGGCGGGCAGTCAGTGAACACAACGGATTCCGCCGTGCGCATCACGCATATTCCCACCGGATTGGTCGTCTCCTGTCAGGACGAGAAATCGCAGATCAAGAACCGAGAGGCCGCCATGCGCGTCCTGAGGGCGAGGCTTCGCCAGATGCAGCTCGAACAGCAGGCCGAGGAAAACGCCGCCATGCGCCGCTCGCAGGTGCGCACGGTCGATCGCTCTGAACGAATCCGCACCTACAACTTCCCCGAAAACAGGATCTCCGACCATCGCACGGGGTACAAGGCTTACAACCTCGACCAGGTTCTCGCCGGAGACCTCGGGCCTCTCGTCGATTCGGCTCGCGAGATGGACGAGGCCGAGCGGATGGCCGCCCAGGAGTGACGCGGAGAAGTTGGAATCGCCTGATTGCGGAGGCGTCCGCGCTTTTGGGCGACGCCGGAGTGGCCTCCCCGACGTCGGACGCCCGCGAGCTTGCCGAATTCGCGGTCGGCGTACGCCGCCTGCCGGACGCCGACCCGACGCCTGACCAACGCGCGGCGTTTTCGCGGGCCGTCGCGCGCAGAGCCGCCCGCGAGCCGCTCCAGCACATCACCGGGCGCATGTACTTTCGCTGGCTTGAACTCGTCAGCCGCCCGGGCGCCTTCATAGTCAGGCCCGAAACCGAGGCCGTTGCGCAAGACGCCGTCGACGAGGCTCGGCGAATCGCCGATCGGGGCGAGCGGCCGCGCATCCTCGACCTGTGCACAGGATCGGGCGCCATCGCCCTCGCCGTGGCGACGGAGGTCCCGGGGTCCGCGGTCGTCGGCGTCGACGCCTCGGCCGAGGCTCTTCAGGTGGCGCGTGAAAACAACGCGCGCTACGGCGACCCCGTCGAATTCGTCCTCGCCGACGCGCTGGTACTCTCCGGCGCGAGCGAGCCCTGACGTGCGCGAAGATCCTGGCGCGAGCGAACCCGGCGCCCTCGGATCGGGCGGCGCGCGGAAAGTTCGACGTCGTCGTCGCGAACCCCCGTACGTGCCCGCGCGCTGCGAACTGTCTCCCGGAGGTTCTCGCCGACCCCGCCGCCGCCCTGTGGGGAGGCGAGAAGACGGCCTGGACATGCCGAGCGCGTTGGTCAAAAAGGCGGTTGGAATTTTTGAAGCCGGGCGGGCTTCTGGTCATGGAACACGCCGAGGAACAGGCCGAGCTGTTGCGTCGCCTTGCGTTGAAGACGGGATTCGTCAAGGCGGAAACGGGAGCGGATTTAGCCGGACGCCCGCGATGGCTGCGAGCTCGGCTACCCTTAGATGAGCATTGAAGTTGGGAGGCGCGATGAGAGTCATCGACAGCGCGGACGCCGACGCCGCAAGGGCAGCGGCTGCGGCCGTTCGCGAAGGTTCGCTCGTTGTGCTTCCGACCGACACCGTTTACGGGGTCGGGGCCGACCCTCGAAGCCCCCGAGCCGTCGATCGCCTTCTCACGGCGAAAGGGCGCGGGAGAGACAAGCCCTCGCCCGTCCTCGTCGCCTCTGCGGCCCAGGCCGAGGGGCTGGCGCGCGAGGCCCCCGACGTCGCGAAAGCTCTCATGGACGAGTTCTGGCCCGGCGCGTTGACCCTCGTCCTGCCCTCCGAACGGCTTGGATGGGACCTCGGTGAGACGAACGGCACAATCGCGTTGCGAATGCCGAATCATCCCGTCGCCTTGAAATTGCTGAAAGAAGCCGGGCCGCTTGCCGTTTCGTCCGCGAATCTGAGCGGCCGCCCGCCCGCTGCGACTGTGGGCGAAGCCGTCGAGCAGCTTGGAGAGAAGGTCGCCGTCTACCTCGACGGCGGTCCGTGCCCGGGCGGAGCGCCGTCCACGATCGTGTCTTTCGACGGCGATCTCATGAGGGTTCTGCGAGAGGGCGGCATCGACAGGGGCGAGCTCGCCCGATTCGGAGATGTTGCCTAGTGCGCGTTTACCTTCTCATCATGGCGATCGCAGCCGTTGCGACGTATCTGCTGGTTCCCGTAGTCAAACGACTGGCGCTTTTGCTCGGCGCAATCACGCAGGGTGCGCGAACGCGACGTGCACACCCTTCCCATCCCGAGGCTGGGCGGAGTGGCCATGTATCTGGGATTTTCTGCAGCCATCCTCATCGCCTCGCGAATACCCTATCTGTCGGGCGTCTTTCCGCGAGGCTCCGCGATTTGGGGCGTCTTGCTCGGCGCGGGCTTCATGTGCCTGGTCGGTGCGATAGACGACGTCTGGGAGCTCGTCTGGTACGCAAAGCTGGCGGGCGAGGTGCTCGCCGCCGGGACGATGGCATGGCAGGGAGTCCAGTTGGTGACCGTCCCCTTCATGGGGTTGACGGTCGGATCGACGCGGCTGACGCTCTTCATCACGACGATTGTCATGGTCATTGTGGCCAATGCCGTCAACTTCGTCGACGGGCTCGACGGGCTGGCCGCAGGAATCGTGGGAATCGCCGGACTGGCTTTCTTCGTCTATTCCTACACGCTCACGCGCGACGCCTCCCCGAGCGACTACGCGTCGGCGGCGTGCGTCGTGGTCGCCGCCGTCGTCGGCATATGCGCCGGTTTTCTTCCCCACAATTTCCACCGGGCCCGGATCTTCATGGGCGATTCCGGCGCCCTCATGCTCGGCGTGCTCATCGCGGCGGCGGGCATCCTCGTCACGGGGCAAATCGATCCGGCCAACACGTCGCCCGGATACGCCTTGCCCGCGGTGATGCCGCTTCTCGTGCCCGCCGCCGTGATTTTCTTGCCGCTCCTCGACTTCACGTGGGCGGTCGCCCGCAGGCTCGCCCGCGGGCAATCGTCGTTCGCCGCCGACGCCGGCCATCTTCACCACCGGCTTTTGCGCCGGGGGCATTCCCACGCGGGCGCCGTCCTGATTCTCTACATGTGGGCCGCGATGGCCTCGCTGACGTGCGTGGCGCTCGTGAGATTCCCGGCGCGAATCGTCGGGACGGTCGCCTTCGTTTGCCTCATCTTCGGGATATTCGTCACACGTCATCAGTTCGGCAGACGCGGGGACGACGCAGACGACGACACGCGGATCCCCTCGGCCGACGCGACGAACGCCCGCTCGCCTGCGGGAGGCACCCGCCCTTCCGGCGCTGACGCCCCTCTTTCCAACGCGGACGCCCGTCCTTCCGGCGCGGACGTCCGTCTTTCCGGCGCGGACGTCCGCCTTTCCGACGCCGACGTCCGTCTTTCCGGCGCGGATGTCCCGTCCTTCCTACGCCGAGGGGCGGAACTTACCTCCCCGAGCGGGAGGACGGCGAAGGGCGGACGAGGCCGCAGCGCCGGCGGCGCCGCAACCGCCGCGAGGGCTGCCCCGCCGGAGAAAGCTCGAGAGCCGCTCCTCAGCGGGCGGGGGGAAAGCATGCCGATTCGCGTGACCCCGGGGCTCGCCCGGCTGATCCTTCGGCGTCCGGCGTGCCGTCGCGGCGCACTGAGCAGCCGCCCGGTGGATCGTTGCTGCCGCGATCCCGCCGCGCAGCCAGGCACAAGCTCATCCAGGTTGAGACGGAAGCCGACGTTCCGCGCGGCCCCGCGGCGACTCAAGACGCGCAGCGAGCTCGGAAGACGGCGTCGAACGCGTCGAGAGGCGCGCCGATGCGCGGCGAGGGGCGTAAGGCGGGCGGATGGCGGACGCCGACAGGACGCTGCGGACGATCGCTCTGTGGAACCTCGCTGCCATGGCCGTACTCGGTTGCCTCGGAGCCGGCGTTTTCGCGGCTGCGGGAAGATTTGACGTCGCCCGCTCGATTGCCGTCGCCGCGGCGACTGTCGGCGCTGCGGGCGCACTCACGGCGGCGGCCGCCCGACGGTGCTCGGGCGCGGCGATGGCTTTCGGCTTCGTTCTGAAAAATGGCGGCGGTGCTCGGCGCCTTCACCGTCCTCGACAGCTGGGCGGGCCTCAATCGCAGAGCACTGGCCGCTGCAGTGGCGGTCGGCGTCGTCGTGTCCCTGCGATCGATTCGTGGGGCGCGTTGAGGCAGCGCGAAGGCTTTGAAGGGCAGGACGGCATCGAAGTGCGGGAAGCCTTTGGAAGACAGGAAGGCCTCGAAGGGCAGGAAGCCTTTGGAGCAGGGAAGGCCTCGAAGAGCGGAACGCTGGAAGGAACGACGAGGCGGACGACGTCCCCTCTGACGTCCTCCTCCGCTTTGCTTGACGTCTTCCCTCCGTTTTGCCCGGCATTTTCGCGTCCGTTTTCGATCGACGGGGAGCGTCTCGCCGCTCCGGTTCGGCGGGCATGTGGCGCCTCTCTCGGTTCAAGGCGTAACATCGTGAGGTGTACGTGCTCGCGGGCATTCCCGCGAGTGGTGTATGGTGCGAATGAGACAAACCACGCTGCCGGATCAACGAAGGGTAGGAAGTGTCGAACGCGTTCACGGCTCTGGCGAACGGCCGGGTCTTGGCCTCAGGCGACTTCGAAGCGCCGTCGATCGACGAGTTCTTTCCCGACCCCATCCTCTTCGGCGGGACGCCTTTTGCGATCAACCGGGTGGTCCTCGTCCGGCTCATCGCCGTCGCCGTGCTCTTCCTTCTCTGTTTCCTTTACTACAAGAAGGCGAAGCTCGTGCCCGGCCGCGCTCAGGGAGCTTTCGAATCGATTCTCGATTTTTCGCGCAATCAGGTGGGCCACGAAATCCTCGGGGAGAGGGCGAAACCGTATCAGCCGCTTCTGGCCACGATTTTTCATGGGTTTGCTATTCATGAACGTCACGGGCATCATTCCCGGGCTGCAGATCGCATCGACGTCCATCATCGGCATGCCCTTGATTTTCGCGATCGTGGCCTACGTCTCCTTCCTCTACGCGGGAATCAAGGCCAACGGCGCCGGCCATTTCTTCAAGGAACAGCTTTTCCCGCCGGGCGTGCCCAAACCCATCTACCTCTTCATGACGCCGATCGAGTTGCTCTCGACCTTCGTCATCCGCCCGCTCACGCTGACCATCCGACTTCTGGCCAACATGGTCTCAGGGGCACCTCCTGCTCGTCCTCTGCTTCCTGGGGACCCACTACCTCTACCTTTCGATGAGCGGGGAATGGGGATCGCCCTAGGCTCCCTGACCCTCGCGGCAGGGGTCGTCTTCACGCTTTTCGAGGCTTTCGTGGCCGCGTTGCAGGCCTACATCTTCGCCCTGCTGGCCGCGGCCTACATCTCACTGTCCATAGAACACTGATTTATCCACCGAACAAAAGGAACTCGAAATGATCGGCAACATCGCCACCATCGGTTACGGTCTCGCGGCCCTCGGCCCCGGCATCGGCATCGGACTCATTGGCGCGAAGAATCAGGAAGCGACGGCGCGCCAGCCCGAGCTCAAGGGATACCTGCGCGTCAACATGTTCCTGTCGATCGCCTTCACCGAGGCCCTCGGTCTTCTGGGCTTCGTGGCCGGCTTCGCCTTCGGCTCCTGATCATGACGACCGCTTCCGAGCACTCCCTCATACTTCCGGCGACTGCCGACCTGGTCTGGGGAACCGTCTCGTTCGTCATCGTCGCCCTGGCGATCTTCAAGTTCGCCTGGCCCACCTTCATGCGGCTGCTCGACGAGCGCACGCAGAAGATCGACGAGGGGCTGAATCAGGCGGAGCGCGCCCGCGAGAGGCAGCCCGCGAACGGGCCGCGCTCGCGGACGAGGTGAGACGAGGCCAGGCGCGAGGCGGCGAGAATTCGCGAGACCGCTCAGAGCAACGCCGCGACGATCGTCGAGGACGCCAAGAAGAACGCCTCCGTCGAGGCGAAGAGGGTCGCGGACGCAGCTCAGCGCCAGATAGAGGCAGACGCGAAGCTCGCGAGAACCCAGCTTAGGCGCGACGTCGGATCGCTGGCCGCCGAACTGGCCGGGCGAATCGTCGGAGAGCAGGCCCTCGATCCCAAGGTCTCTTCCGCCGTGGTCGATTCCTTCCTCGACGAGCTCGGAGGCGGATGTGAGCGCCCCGGCCGGACAGCGGCCGAAGGAGAAAGTAGATGCGTGCAGTCAGCCGGGAATCCTACGAGCGTGCAAAGGACCGCTGGGGCGCGCTTTTTGCGGCAAAAGAGCGCGCGCGGGACTCGATTTCGGCGAGGAGGCCTTCTCCGCAGCCGACGTTCTCTCGCGCGTCCGCCCAGCTTGCGCGTTCGCTTGCGGATTCCAGCCGTACGGCGGAGGACCGCGCGCGTTTGGCCTCGACGTCTTCTCCGCACGGTTTTCCGAGGAGACGTCCGAGCTCGTCGTCGGGCTCGTGCGCGATCGGTGGGCCGACGAGGGCGGACATCGCCGACTCCGTCGAGCTCCTCGACGTCCAATCGGTGCTCGCGCACTCCGATTCGGCCGGAAGGCTGGGCGAAACCGAGGGCGAACTGTATCGGGCCATGAGGCTTTTGGCCGAGAGCGCGACCTGCGCATCGCCCTGTCCGACGACGCCGTTTCCGTGGCGCGCAGGGGCGCGTTGGCCGACCGCGTGTGGAAAAAGCACGTCGGAGCGCCCGCGCTGACGCTCATCCGCCGCGCCGTGGCGCGGCGCCGCTCCCGACGATGGCCGCTTCGCTGACCGGGTATGTCGATGCGGCGGCGGAGATCAATCAAGCTCGTCGCCTCCGTGACGGCGGCGAGCCCGCTCACCCGCAAACAGGAAGAACGGCTGAAGAGAATCCTCTCAGCGCGTTACGGCAAAGACGTGTCCGTTCACGTCGCGATCGACGCCGCAGCCGTGGGCGGCATTCGCATACACATAGGCGACGACGTCATCGACGCGACGCTCGCCACGCGGATCAAGGGCGTCAAGGACGCCGTCATCAAGTAACCGGCGGCCACCGCCTACGTAGTTAAGGAAAGAGGAATGGCTGAACTTACCATCCAGCCCGAGGAGATCCGGGCGGCGCTCGACAACTTTGTGAGCTCCTACGAGCCCGCCAAGTCCGTGAGCGAGGAGGTCGGCCCGTCACCCTGACCGCCGACGGCATCGCCCGCGTCGAGGGGCTTCCCGGCACCATGGCCAACGAACTGCTGACCTTCGAAGACGGAACCCTCGGCCTGGCCATGAACCTGGAGGAGCGCGAGATCGGCGTCGTCGTCCTCGGTGAATTCTCCTCGATCGAGGAGGGCCAGGAAGTGCGGCGCACCGGAGAGGTGCTCTCGGTTCCCGGTCGGCGAGGGTACCTCAGCCGCACCGTGGATCCGCTCGGACGGCCGCTCGACGGGCTCGGCGAGATCCAGGAGTCGAGGCCGCCGCGCCTTGAGCTGCAGGCCCCCGGCGTCGTCGATGCGCAAATCCGTCCACGAGCCCCTGCAAACCGGCATCAAGGCGATCGATTCGATGATTCCGATCGGGCGCGGCCAGCGCCAGCTCATCATCGGCGACCGCCAGACGGGCAAGACGGCTCTGGCGATCGACACGATCGTCAACCAGAGGGAGAACTGGCTCTCCGGCGACCCGAAGAAGCAGGTCCGGTGCATCTACGTTGCCATCGGCCAGAAGGGCTCGACCATCGCCTCCGTCCGCGGAACGCTCGAGAAGGCCGGCGCGATGGACTACACGACCATCGTCGCCTCTCCGGCGTCCGACCCCTGCGGGCTTCAAGTACTTGGCGCCGTACACCGGCTCGGCCATCGGCCAGCATTGGATGTACAACGGCAAACACGTGCTCATCGTCTTCGACGACCTTTCCAAGCAGGCCGAGGCCTATCGCGCGGTTTCGCTGCTGCTGCGCCGCCCGCCGGGGCGCGAGGCCTACCAGGGCGACGTCTTCTATCTGCATTCGCGCCTCCTCGAGCGCTGCGCCAAGCTTTCGGACGAGATGGGCGGGGGGTCGATGACGGGGCTGCCGCTCATCGAGACGAAGGCGAACGACGTCTCCGCCTACATTCCCACGAACGTCATCTCGATCACGGACGGGCAGATCTTCCTCCAGTCGGATCTGTTCAACGCCAATCAGCGCCCCGCCGTCGACGTCGGAATCTCCGTCTCGCGCGTGGGCGGCGACGCCCAGATCAAGGCGATGAAGAAGGTCGCGGGAACGCTGAAGATCACGCTCGCCCAATACCGAGCGCAGGCGGCGTTCGCCATGTTCGCCTCGGACCTCGACGCGACCACGCGCCAGCAGCTGACCAGGGGCGAGCGACTCATGCAGCTGCTACGTCAGCAGCAGTACACGCCCTACAAGGTAGAGGACCAGGTCGCCTCGGTGTGGGCGGGGACCAACGGCTTCCTCGACGAGCTTCCGCTGGACAAGGTCCACGACTACGAGAGGCGCCTGCTCGACTATTTGCGCCACAACACCGGCGTCTTGGAGAAGATCGCGGACACCGGGCTCCTCGAGAAGGAGACGGAAGAAGAGCTTCGCGCCGCGGTCAAGGAATTCACACGCGGGTACCTCGTCGCCGAGGGGGTCGCCGCGGACGGCGAGGGCGAGGTCGAAGTGGAGACCGAGGTCGCCAAAGAGCAGATCGTCCGGGCGAAGCGGGGCTGACCGTGGCGGGCGCACAGAGGGTCTTCAAGGAGAAGATCAGGGCGACGGCGACGCTGGAAAAGGTCTTCCGCGCGATGGAGCTCATCGCCGCCTCGCGCATCGGCAGGGCGCGAGAGGCTGCGAGCGGCCTGGATCCCTACACTCGGATCCTCACGCGGTCGATAGCGGCCGTGGCCCTCCACGACCACGAGCTCAACCATCCCATGCTCACCCACCGCGAGGACACGAATCGGGTGGCCGTCCTCGTCGTCACCTCGGACAGGGGAATGGCGGGCGCCTACTCCTCGTCCGTCCTTCGCGAGGCCGACCGGCTGGTCGAGGAGCTGCGGACGGAAGGCAGGGAGCCCGTTCTGTACGTGAGCGGGCGCCGCGGCGAATCCTACTACAGGTTCCGGGGAATCGAGGTGGCGAAGTCGTGGACCGGCAAGTCCGACAACCCCGACGTCGGCGTCTCCGACGACGTCGCCTCCACCCTGCTCGACGCCTATCTCGCGGCGCCCGAAGACGGCGGCGTCAGCGAGCTCATCGTCGTCTACACGAGGTTCGTCTCGATGGTCAGGCAGATCGTCCAGGTGCGCCATATGCTCCCCTCGAAGTCGTCGAGGCGGAAGACGACGACGACGCGGGCCGGTCGACGACCTGGGGGACAGGCCGGAGGAAACGCGCCCGCTCTTCGAGTTCGAGCCCTCGGCGGAGGACATCTTCGACGCGCTGCTGCCGATGTACGTGAGCCAGCGCATTCATTCGGTTCTCCTCATGGCCGCCGCCTCGGAGCTCGCCTCACGCCAACAGGCGATGCACTCGGCCACGGAGAACGCCCAGAAGCTCATTGAGGACTACACCCGCCTGGCCAACAACGCGCGCCAGGCGGAGATTACGACAGAGATCACCGAAATCGTCTCGGGCGCCGACGCGCTCAAGCAGGGTGCTTAAAGGAGAAACATGACCACGCTCGTATCCAATCCGGGAACCGGACGCATCGTCCAGGTCATCGGAGCCGTCGTCGACGTCGAATTCCCGGCGGACTCCTTACCCGAGATCAACAACGCATTGACCACGCACGTGGACCTCAGCGCCCAGGGGGAGGGCGAGGGCTCGTACGACATGACGCTCGAGGTCGCCCAGCACCTGGGCGACAACATCGTCCGCGCCATCGCCCTCAAGCCGACCGACGGCCTCGTGCGCGGCGCCCTCGTCACGGACACGGGCGCCCCCATCTCCGTGCCGGTCGGCGAGGCGACGAAGGGGCACGTCTTCAACGTGTTCGGCGAATGCCTCAATCTTGACGGCGACGAGGTCCTCCAGGTCGAAGAACGGTGGCCGATCCACCGCAAGCCGCCCGCCTTCGACGAGCTCGAGCCCGAGACGCGGATGTTCCAGACGGGAATCAAGGTCATCGACCTTCTCACCCCGTACGTCCAGGGCGGCAAGATCGGCCTGTTCGGAGGCGCGGCGTCGGCAAGACGGTCCTCATCCAGGAGATGATCCAGCGCGTGGCCCAGGACCACGACGGCGTCTCCGTGTTCGCCGGCGTCGGCGAGCGCACCCGAGAGGGCAACGACCTCATCAACGAGATGGACGAAGCCGGCGTCCTCGACAAGACTGCCCTGGTGTTCGGGCAGATGGACGAGCCGCCGGGCGTGCGCCTTCGGGTGGCGCTGTCCGGGCTGACGATGGCGGAGTACTTCCGCGACGTCGAGAACCAGGACGTCCTTCTGTTCATCGACAACATCTTCCGATTCACCCAGGCCGGCTCGGAGGTCTCCACGCTGCTGGGCCGCATGCCCTCCGCCGTCGGATACCAGCCGACCCTCGCCGACGAGATGGGCGCCCTCAGGAGCGCATCACCTCCACGAGGGGCCATTCGATCACCTCGCTGCAGGCGATCTACGTGCCCGCGGACGATTACACCGATCCGGCCCCGGCCACGACGTTCGCCCATTTGGACGCGACCACCCAGCTCTCGCGGGAGATCGCCTCGCGCGGGCTCTACCCGGCCGTCGATCCGCTGACGTCGACCTCGCGCATCCTCGATCCGCAGGTGGTGGGGCAGGAGCATTACGAGGTCGCCACCCGAGTCAAGGCCATCCTCCAGAAGAACAAGGAGCTGCAGGACATCATCTCCATCCTGGGCGTCGACGAGCTGTCCGAAGAGGACAAGGTGACGGTCGCCCGGGCCCGGCGCATCCAGCAGTACCTCTCGCAAAACACTTATACGGCGCTCAAATTCACAGGCGTCGAGGGTCGACGGTTCCCGTGGACGAGACGGTCGAGGCCTTCCGGCGCCTTTGCGACGGCGAGTACGACCACATTCCCGAGCAGGCGTTCTTCAACATCGGCGGCATCGAGGACATCGAGCGTTCGTGGGAGAAGCTTCGCCAGGAGCAGGGCTGATGAAGGTCGAGATCGTCGACAGGCAGGCGCTCGTGTGGTCGGGAGACACCGACCACCTCGTCGTTCCGTCTCACGAAGGGGCCATGGGAATCCTGCCCGGGCACACTCCCCTCATGGCGCTCCTCCTGCCCGGCAGGGTGGAGGTGAACCTTTCGGAGGGCCGCTCGCTCGTCTTCGAGGTCGACGGCGGTTTTGTGACGGTCGACGAGGACCGCGCCTACGTCGTCGTCGAGCATTCGGACACCGGACACACTGAGTAGCCGGGCGAGCGGCGGCCGGGAAACACGCGGCAAAGGCACGAAAGGCGGGGATATGAGCGCGCTTGACGTCATACTGGCCGTTGCGCTCGCAGGCGCTCTGGCGGGCCTCGCGTTTCTCAGCGTCTACTTCGTGCGTTTGAGAGGGCTTTTGCACAAGTACGGCACGTTTCAGTGTGCCCTGCGGCGAAAGGGAGGCCGCTGGATTCCCGGGATAATCGCGCTCCAAGCCGACGCGATCGAATGGTATCCGCGCAGGTCCCTGGTGCTGAACTCAAAATGGAGCTTTCCCCGCGAGCTCCTGGAGATCCGAGGGCATCGCCAGGAATGCTCCCGGAACCACGGTCGTCGAGTTCCTCGGCGACGGCGTCGAGTACGAGAGCCGCGCTGGGCGCCGCTCAATTCGCGGGGCTCGTCTCGTGGATCGATTCCGCGCCGCCGGCCGAAGAGCCGGCTGACTTCTGATCGATTCGCTGCGCGTTGGGCGGGCGCCCATTGGGCGAGCGAGGCGCGGTCTCAGGCGGATCGGGTAGGCTGTGAGGCTATGCGCGTAGTCTTTGCTGAGTGTTCCGTCGATTACTCGGGCCGCCTCGACGCCCACCTCGAGAAGGCGACGAGGCTTCTCATGGTCAAAGCCGACGGCTCGGTGCTCGTCCACGCCGACGGCGGCTCCTACAAGCCGCTGAACTGGATGAGCCCGCCCTGCTCGATGTCCGTGCGCGAGCCCGACGAAGACGAAGCCGCATCCGGCGTGAGCGAGGTGTGGGAGGTCTCACGCAACAAGAGCGAGGACAGGCTCGTCATCCGGATCTTCGAGGTGTGCGCCGAGGCCAGCCACGACCTGGAATCGAGCCGGGCCTCGTCAAAGACGGCGTCGAGGCGCATTTGCAGGCGCTCCTGGCCGAGCAGGTGGAAAGGATCGGCGAGGGCATGAGCCTGGTGCGTCGGGAGTTTCCGACGGCCATCGGGCCGGTCGACCTTCTTGTGCGCGACGGCGACGGCGGGCATGTGGCCGTGGAGGTCAAGCGGCGCGGCGAGATCGACGGCGTCGAACAGCTGACCCGATACCTCGCGCTGCTCGAGCGCGATCCGCTGCTCGCTCCGGTGCGCGGGGTTTTCGCCGCCCAAGAGATCAAGCCCCAGGCCAGAGTCCTTGCCGAGGACAGGGGCATCGAATGCGTCGTCCTCGACTATGACGAAATGCGCGGTTTGGACAACCCGGAGGACAGGCTGTTCTGATGCGCCGGTCGAAGAAGTACTCGCGGCCGGTGCGCCCGCTGAATGTGCGTGCGGCCATGGGCGGCGTGAAGCACGAGGTCGGCCGCGACGGCGCCGAGTACAAGGTTTTCCATATCTCCGAGGCGGCCAAACGCTATGTGTGCCCCGGATGCGGAGGCGAGATCGACGTCGGCGAGGCGCACGAGGTGGCGTGGACGGAGGACACCGTCCTAGGCTCGCAGTTCGGGATCGATTCGAGGCGACACTGGCACACGTCGTGCTGGAGGCATCGCGGACGGCGGTGACGCTTTTGCGCCGTCGGCGCGAGTGCCGCGTAGGCGTAGGTGCGTGTGCCGCATCGGCAGAGGAGCGAGTTCCGCGGAGCCCCGGATGCGGAGGCGCGAAAGCCCCGCGCTGCGAAAGCGAGTGCACAGGCGCGTAACCCTGGCTTGAGCGAGGATGCACGGCTAGGGTGGGGAATATGACTGTACTAGCTACAAGGCGAACGGGAAACGCCGGGACGCTCCCGTTCCTTCTTCTTCACGCGATGCCGCTCGATTCGACGATGTGGGATCTGGTTCGCGACAGGCTCGCCCCGATCGACGTCGTCACCGTCGACGCACCGGGCTTCGGCGGCTCCCCGAGCGGCGCCGAACTCCAAGAGCGCTACGGGCGCCCTGAGCCTTCGCTCGAAACCTTCGTCGAGGCGATCCGCGAGTCGCTCGACGAACTCGGGATCGAGCGCGTCGTCCTCGGGGGCATGTCGATGGGCGGAACCGTGGCGGCGACCTTTGCGCAGACCTACCCCGAGAGGGTCGCCGGCCTGGCGCTCATGGACACGAACATCGGCGTGGACGACGCCGACCACGCCGCCATTCGGCGCGAGAGCATCGCCCTGTGCGAGGAGGGCAAGGGCTATGAATCCGTCAAGGAATGGAGCAATTTCCTCGTTTCCCCGGCTTCGCCGGAGTCCGTGCGTCAGAGCCTCGACCGGCGTTTCCGGCTGTTCAACTCGGCTTCGCTCGCCTGGCTGCAGAGGGCTCTGCTCGACCGCGACAGCGCCATCGGCGCGCTGACCGCCATCGACGGGCCCATTTTGCTCGAGCGCGGCGCCGACGACGCCACATGCAGCTTCGCCCTCCTCCAGCAGTGGAAGGAGCTTGCCCCGCACGCGAAGATCATCGAGATTCCCGGTGCCGGCCACTTCGTGGCGGACGAGCAGCCCGAGGTGCTGGCAAAGGCTCTGGCCGATTTCTACCGTCAGGCTGCATAGCGCCGCCGCTTGGCGCCGCATGGCGCCGCCAGGCCGCATCGGCAGAGACGGGGCGCGCCGAATGCAAACGCGGGAGGGGCGCCTTCCCTCCCGCGTGAGTGAGTTATGTGCGTGATGTAACAGGCTGCGCGAGCCCTTCGGGTGCGTGATCCCTCAGGAGGCTTGCTTCTTCTTTGCGGCCCCGCCCGCCTTCGAGGACGCCGACTTGCTCGAAGCCTTTGCCTGAGGCTTCTTCTTGGAGGCGGACGACTTCGGCTTGTCTTGATCGGCCGGCTTGTCTCCCTCCGATTCGACGGCCCGGGGAACCTCGATCTCGTGGACCTCGGCGCCCTCGTCCCCGCTTTCGGGCGCGGAGGCCGCCGACGCCGCGGACGTGACCGTCGGCGTCTCGGTTCGTGCCTGGCCGGCGCTGACGATGTTGGCCAGCGCGAGCCCGGAATCCGAAGACGCGAGCATCGAGCGCATGTCCTCCAGATAGGTCAGCAGCGCGTCGCGCTGGCTCTCCAGGGAGGCGACGTGCTCTTCGGCCGAGTGAGCCATCGCGGCCGCCTCCGCGTTGGCCTCGGAGCGGATCCTGCGAGCCTCGTCGCGTGCCGCGGAGACGATGGACGAGGCCTCTTCCTGAGCCTGGTTCAGTGTGGCCGTCGCCGTCTTCTCCGAGTCGAACGTGAGCTGCTCGGCCCTCTGCGTCGCCTCCGACAAGCGCCGTTCTGCGGCCTCGGCCCTGCCCTCGGCGTCGGAGACCATGGCCTCCGTGCGCTCGCGGGCCTCTGCGTCGATGGCGCTGCGCTCGTCGGCGCTGCGCTTGCGCAGATTCGCGACCTCGCGGTCCACCGAGGCGCGCAGGGCGGCGACGATCTCGTCGGTCTCGCTGCGAAGCCGTGTGGCGTCGCGGGTGGCCTCCGCGCGAATCTTGGACACCTCTTCTTCTGCGGCGGCGCGCATCTCGGACAGCTCCGCGTCGACGTTGGCCCGCTGGGACTCGACGTAGTGGTCGATCTCCGAGCGCATGGACGAGACCTCGTTCGACGCCGATGTGCGGACCCGATCCGCCTCCCGCTCGGCCGAGGCGACGAGTTCTTCTGCGGTGCGGTGCGCGTTGATCGCCAAAGGCGTCCGCCTCCTGACGTGATGTAGCTCGCAGTTGATCGGCCTTGGTGCGTGCGCTCGTGAGCGTGTCCTGAGCTTCGGCCTCCGCGCTGCTGGTCAGCAGTGCGGCGCGCTCCTTTGCACGCGCGATGATGGCTTCGGCGTCGGAATTTGCCCTGGACATGACGTCCATGGCCTGCTCCTCCGTCGAACGCAGGAGGCGTTCGACGCGCGAGCCGAGCCCGCCGTAGCTGGGGCGGGAGTTCTCCCGAACCTGTTGCTTCGCCTCGGCGAGCTCGCCCGACAGGCGCAGGATGCGTGAATCCAGTTCGGTGACCTGGGACCGAGTTTCCTCGAGTGCGGACTCGCTTTCTTCGAGCGCCGACTCCAATTCGTGTATGTGTTCGTCGACCTGCGCGCGGTCATACCCCTTTCGCACAAGCGGGAACCTGCTGGTTTCCTCAACCATTCTCCGACCTTTCCGATGGGTGATATGTGGGTTGTGAATCGGATACAGACTAGGCTACTTTCATAGGCCGTGATCGGCCTAACCGGGACGTCAGATCGGACGGCCGATAATGTTATAAAATCGTTATTAAAGAGGGGCGCCGCGACTGGGAAGAAGCCCGATTCGCGGGTGTGCGAGGCGCCCTTGCCGCTCGACGAGAGGGACAACATGCGACGAAGGACCGTCGGCATCGCGCTTGCTGCGCTGGGGCTCATAGTGGCCGTGGTCGGTATCATCATCGGGGTCGTCGACAAGACCGAAAGCACGGCGACGGCCGTGGCCGAGGGAGGGTCGGCCCCCTACGTCTACACGGCGCCGGGGGTGCTCGAGCTGGGCGCGAAACGGTCAAGGTTAAAGTGACGGGATCCGGGAACGCCAATGTGACGCTCGCCTTCGGCGCCTCCGACGACGTCGAAAGCTGGGTGAAGGGGCTTCCCGCCACCAAGATCACCGGGCTGACGAACTGGAAGACGCTGAAAACGGAAAAGGCCAAAGGCGGCAATGCGAAGGGCGCGCCGACCCTTGCGGATTCCGACATGTGGATCGAGAAGAAGACCGAGAAGGGAGCGGTCGAAGAGCAGTATCGAATCGACGAAAACAGCGCCGGCTCGATTTCGCTCATCGCGACGAGCTCGGACGGCAAGGCTCCCACGGTCTCTCACGTGGGACCGCAACCTCGAGCCGTTCAACAACATACCGATCGTCGTCATCGGCCTGCTCATGGCTCTCATCAGGGGCCGCCCTGCTGGCGCTTGACCATCGGGATCGTCTGCAAAAGGCCGAGCGGGAGGCCATTCGCGAACGCAAGCTCGCTCGCCGAGCCGCCCGCGCAAATGCAGAGACGACCGTTTTTGGGCAAGACCGCCGACCCTCAGCGGAACGAAGATCTCGAAAGCGGCAAGCCGACCGTGCCCATTGCCCCGGTGGGCGGGGGCCAGGCAGAATGCGTCTGCCGGCGTCGGCGGCGGGGCTTCAGACCTCGGGACGGCCCCTGGCTGCGGGCGCGTTGCAGCCGGCGGCGACGCCGATGCGACGCCTACTGAGGCTTTGACCGCCCACGACGTGAGACAATCGAGGCGGCACGCTGCGCCTGACCGTTCGACGGCGGATGGCCCCGCAGTCGCCGGCGCTGCGCCGAGCGGCCCTGCGCCGGGCGGCTTGCCCCGCGGGAGGCTCCTGTGCACGGGGCGGCTTTGCCAAACGGGCCGCGGCCCAACGGCGGACAGGCGAGCGGCGCCCAGCCGCAGGGCTTGCCCCAGGCCGACGCGACGGCGCCTGAGATCGCCCAGATCATGAGCGGCCAGGCGATTCCTCCGCGCACCAGCGTTCCCCGGCCTGGGGAGCGACACTCAGGAAATCGACCTGGGGGCGCTCGCCCAGGGCGGCTTCGCGACGCCGCCTGCCGGACAGCCGCATGAGGGCTCCCCCGAAACGAACAGGCGAACGCCACAGGAGAGCCCCTAGGCGCTGGAATCATCGCCGGCAGCCCTCGCGCCGACGAACTGCGGGGCAGGGAGCTTTCCGCCGAAGACCGCATCGTCATCCCCGAAGCCCCCGGGCGGGCAAAGGGCGGGGAGCGCCCCGGGTCGAAGGAACGCCCGAAGCCGGCGCGCCGGCGGTCTCCGGACCCGGCGCTCAAAACGGCGGCGCGGGCATGCGTGCCGCGGACGCCTCGGTTGTGGCCGACCTCGGCACCCGCGGAGCCGATCTGCCCAAGACCGCCTGGCGCGGCCGATGGGGATTCGCCCACTCGGAGGGCTCCCGAAAACCCCGTCGGCGGCAACGACAACGAGGAGGATGCACATGCTTAAAAAGGAATGGGCCTCGCCCTGACAGCGGCTCTGTCCGCGGGGGCCTTGGCGGGATGCGGAGAATCGGAGCCGCCCGTGCCCAAGCCGACGGCGGCGAAGTCGGCCTCGCGTCCGGCCACGTCGGTCGAGAACTTCAGCGAAGGTCTCGAAGCGGGTTCTCGAGTCCGTCAACGCCACCGACAAGGATCAGAGCACGGACAAGCTCGGAGCGACGACGACCGGCCCCATGACGGTCATCCGCCAGGCTCAGTACAACACGAAACGGCTCCTCGGGGACTCCTACAAATTCCCCGCGCTGGCCACCGAGGTCACGAAGAACCGGGTCGCGATCTCCAGCTCCAAGGGCTACCCGCGGCTCGCGATGACGGTCATGGACCCGTTGAAGGGGAACAACCTCCCGACGATGGACGTCTTCGCCCAGGGGAAGGCGCGCGAAAACTGGAAGCTGTGGGGCAGCCTGCGGCTTTTCCCCGGCGCGGAGTTCCCTTCCGTCGAGGGAGGAAGACGGGCGCCGAAACAGTCGCCGCCGAGTCGGACAAGGGCCTTGCCGCCAGCCCGAAGAAGACAATCGAGGCATACGTCAACCTCAACAAGACCGGCAGCGACTCCCAGGGGCTGACCTTCTCGCAGGACGCCTTGCGCCAAGAGCTCAAGCAGACTGCGGACAAGAACGCCGCCGCGGTCAACGGCGCGGGCAAGTCGACGATGACCTTCGCCGTCGGCAACGAGGGGCCCGTGGCCATGCGCACGTCCGACGGCGGCGCTGTTGTCGTCGCGCAGCTGAATTACTTCACCACGATCTCCTCGGACTCGCAGCACACCGTGACCGTCGGCGACAAGGCGGGAAGCATCGCAAGCGGCAAGGCAGGGGGAAGGTCACACTCGACGGGAAGACGCTGACCACATCCAACACGCGTTTGGTGGCGTTCAAGGTTCCCGCCGCGAAGTCCAAAGACAAGACGATCAGCGTGATCGGATCGAGCGACGACGTCATATTGGGCGCGCAAGTTCAGTGAGGTAGGAATGACTCAGCCATTGTCCATGTACGGTGCCATCGATCTCGCGGCCGCAGGGTCGGCCTCCGCTTCCGCAGGCGGGGACGCGGTTCCCGGCCCCTTCTCGTCGAGGCGACCGCAGCCAACCTTCAGAGCGTCCTGGAGACTTCGGCCCGCGTGCCGGTCGTCGCCGTCTTTTTCTCTGCGCGCTCGGAGGAATCGACTGCGCTGGCCGCCCGCTTGAGAGCCTCGCCGTCAAGTCTGCGGGAAGCTTCCAGCTGGCCAAGGTCGACGTCGACGCGGCGCCCGAAATCGTCCAGGCGTTCAGAGTCAGCCGCGTTCCCGCGGCGGTGGCGCTGCTCCAGGGCCAGCCGCTTCCCCTGTTCGAAGGGGCGCCCGCCGAGGCCGAGCTGGGCCCGCTCATCGATCAGCTGCTCGCCGCCGCCGCGCAATACGGCATCACGGGAAGGCTCGACGGCGCGCAGGCGCCTGCCGAACCGGCCTCACCGCGCATCACGCTGCGGGGCTTGCCGCCCTCGAGGCGCGCGATTTCGCCAAAGCGGAGGAAGAGTTCGAGCTCGCCCTCAAGGAGGAGCCCGGCAACGACGACATCAAGCGGGGCCTGGCCCAGGCGCGTCTCATGCTCAGAGTCGGCGAGGTGAGCGAGCCTCTCGCCGCGATCGAATCGGCCAACGAGGCGCCGCGGGGGACGTCGAAGCCCAGCTCGCCGCCGCCGACGTCGAAGTGGCCTACGGTCGGCCGGACGCGGCTTTCACGCGCCTCATCGCGGCGGTCCAGGCGACGTCGGGCGACGAGCGCGAAAAGCTCAGGGAACGCCTGCTCGACCTTTTTCCAGGCGGTCGGCGCCTCCGACCCCCTCGTTTCGCAGGCGAGGAAGGCTCTGGCGAGCGTTCTCTTCTAAGCTCTTTCAAACCACGCCGTGGCGTCGGCGGGGACGGATCCGTCGAGGATCTCGTCGGTCGAGCAGAGAATCGGCCGCCATCCCTCGGGGATTTCGGACCGGCTCGTCGAACGCCGTGATGACGAGGACATCGCCGCGAGGCTCCTTTGAGGCTTCTTCGCCTGAAACCCGGCTGCGCCCCTCTTCAACGCCGGCGCGCCCTTCGAGGCCGCGCTCGCCCGGGTCGTTGCTCCGCTCCTCTTGGGCGGCCTGCCTGCCTTCCGCCGGATCGCGCGCATTGGGGGATGAGGCAGGCGTGTTGAGGAAGGCCAAAGCCGCGGCTGTCCGCGGCGACGCCCTCCGTGACGTCGACGAGCCCGCCGCAGCCGAGCCTCAGCTCGCGCCGCAGCGCGTACATCCGGCGAAAGAGGTTGAGGGGCGAGCGCGGGTCGGCCGATTCGCGGTCCACCGCGTACTCCTTCCACTCGGGCGGCTGGGGCAGCCAGGACTTCCCGTCGGGGGAGAAACCGAAGGCGGGCGAGTCGGCCTCCCACGGCAGGGGCACCCTGCATCCGTCGCGTCCGGTCTCCTCGCCCTTCGTGCGGAAGTAGGGCCGGGTCCTCGCGCAGCTCGTCCGGAAGGGCCATGTGCTCGGGAAGGTTGAGCTCCTCGCCCCTGCCAAATGTAGGCCGAGCCGGGCAGCGCCGACATGAGCGCGTGCGCGGCCAGTGCGCGTCTGTGCCCGACGACGTCGGGGAGCGGGTCGCCCTCCTTGATTCCCTTCGGGTAGTTGCCGGCGTCGGGAAGCCCCAAGCGGGCGGTGGCTCGGATGACGTCGTGGTTGGACAGCACCCACGTGGCAGTCGCGCCGACGGCGTCCATGTCCCGCAGAGAATCGGCGATGACGGTTCTCATGCGGTCGGCGAGTCCACGCGGAGGCGAGGAACTCGAAGTTGAAGGACTGGCTCATCTCGTCGGAGCGAACGTATTTCGCAATCGCCGAGGCGGGGAGACCCAGGCTTCGGGCCACGAGCATCCGGTCAGGGCCGAATTCGTCGAGGACCTTCCGCCACTGCCTGTAGATGTCGTGCACGCCGTCGAGGTTCCACATTGGCGCGGCCTCATTCTTCTCCGGCTTCGTTTCTCCCTCGACCATCGCGGCTGCGTGCTCCCCAATTCGGAAGGGCGGGGTCCTTGACGAGCCCGTGGGCGACGTCGACGCGAAAGCTGTCGACGCCGCGCCTCAGCCAAAAACCTGAGAATGTCGCGAAATTCGGCCTGAACCTCGGGATTGGACCAGTTGAGGTCGGGCTGGGAGGAGTCGAAGAGGTGGAGGTACCAGGAGGCGTCGCTTTCCACGGCGACCCGGGCGCGTCCTCCCGGTCGCACACTCGCGTCCACGCCCCTCCGCCGAAGACCGAGCGCCAGTCGTTGGGGGCCGGCCGGAACCAGTAGCGCTCGCGTTCGGGCGAGCCCGGTCCGGCCTCGAGGGCCTGCCTGAACCAGACGTGGCGGTCGCTCGTGTGGTTCGGCACGATGTCGAAGATTATGCGCAGCCCGAGCGAATGCGCGCGTGCGATGAGGGCGTCGACGTCGTCCATCGTGCCGAAGACGGGGTCGATGTCCCTGTAGTCCTCGACGTCGTATCCGGCGTCGCGCTGCGGACTTCGGTAGAAGGGGCTGAGCCAGACGGCGTCGACGCCGAGGCGCGCCAGATGGTCCAGCCGGGAGATCGCCCCGGGGATGTCGCCGATCGGCCCGCCCGAAGAGGCGAAAGAGCGCGGGTAGATCTGGTAGATGACGGCGTCTCGCCACCATAGGCCCGGCGCCGTGGGGTTGTGGAGAAGCATGGTTGTCACGTCCTGCAGGGCGCAGTCGATTCGCGGACGATGAGCTCGCCGTGGAACTCCATCGACGTCGGCGTCTCGCTGCTGGAGACAAGGGCCATGAGGGAGGAGACCGCGCCCTCGCAAATGGCCCTCACGGGCTGGCGGATGGTGGTCAGGGGAGGGGCGGAGAAAGGCCATGAGAGGGAGTCGTCGAAGCCGACGACGGAGACGTCCTCCGGCACCGAGAGCCCCTGGGAGGCGCATTGGCGGATCGCCCCGAGCGCCATGATGTCGCTGCCGCAGACGATGGCCGTGCAGCCGTCGGCAAGAAGCGTTCGGGCGGCGCTCTGACCGCCTTCGACCGTGTAGAGGGTGTGGACGACCGGGGCCGGCGCGCCCGGCGCGAGGGCCTTCATGGCGCTCGCGAAGCCCTTGACCTTCAATTGGGAGGGGATGAAACGCTCCGGCCCCATCGCCAGGCCGATCGCTGTGTGGCCGAGCGAGACGAGGTGGCGCACGCACTGCGCCACGGCGTCGACGGCGTCGGTGGAGAAATCCGCCGTCGCGATTTCCGGGTTGGGGCCGTTGACCGTGACGTACGGCAGGCCGATCTGCGTCAAACGTCCGTACCGGCCGACGGAGGCCATTGAATCGGCGTGCAGGCCGGAGATGAAGACGATCCCGCGACGTGCTGCTCTATGAGCAGTTCGACGTAGGAGTCCTCGGTGATGCCCCCTGCCGTCTGTGTGCACAACAGGGGCGTGTACCCGCGCGACGACAGCGTGGTCTCGATGTTCTGCGCGAAAATCGGGAAGATCGGATTCGTCAGTTCCGGCACAATGAGGCCGATCCTGCCCCCGGGATGCTCTCGCAGCTTCTCCGGGCGTTCGTACCCGAGAAGGTCGAGCGCCGTGAGAACGGCTTGCCTAGTGGCGGGCGCGACGGTTTCTTTCCCGTTGAGAACGCGAGAAACCGTTGCGGTCGATACCCCCGCCTGCCGAGCCAGATCCGAAAGCCGGATGCGATCCGCCATGCTCACCTCCGGGGGCAACTCCGCCCCTCGTCTTGAGGCGTTGCGTCGACGTGCCGACGTCACTACGCCAAATCGATGTGCCGACGTCGATGCGCCGACGCCGTTCTGCCCGCAAGTTTACCGCCACATGGGGCCGTAGCATATCCGTGTGAAATTACGCGGCCGAGGGCGGCCGCCGTCGGCCGTTGGAAGCGTCCTTTCGCCGTGGAAAGCAACCGTTCGCCAGGGCGCGATTGGGGCGCGCGACGTATGAGTTTGATCGCGAAATAAGTGCTTTTGACATTGCAAACACCTTTTCGCGTTATAAATGCCAAAAATAGTTTTTCGTATAAAAAGCGCCTTTTATGCCGGTTCTGTGTGGTCTTGCTCTATGACTGGCGTCGGCTGCGGTCGGTTGACCGACCGCAGCCGACGCCTCGCGGCTTAGCCTCGCTTGAGGGCGACCCTTTGCGCCGCCCACGGCCGCCGTCGCTGCGTTGGCGGGCACCGCTTTCGCCCCGTCGAAGAGCGGCGTCGCCCCGTCGGAGCGCCCTGTCACGCCGTCGGATCACGCTTTCGCGCTCTTCTTGGGCTTGTCCTCTTTTGCCTCGGCCTTCTCCTTTGCCGCGGGCTTCTTGTCGGACGTCTTCGAGCCCTTGGCCGTCTTGCTCGTCTTGGCCGCGGCCTTCTTTGCGGGCTTCTGCGGGCTTCGGGGTCAAGTAGACGACGCCGAAGGGAGGAAGCTCCAAGAGGCGGAGTAGTCTCGGCCGTTCCAGCTGACCTCTTCGGCCTTGACCTCCCCGAAGTTGCCGACGCCGGAGCCGCCGTATTCGAGGCCGTCGGTGTTGAGGATCTCTCCCACACCCCGCCGGAAGGCAAGCCCACGCGATAATTGCCGTGCGGTATTCCGGCGAAGTTGCACACGACCACGACGACGTCTTCGTCGTCGGCGGAGCGGCGAAGATAGCTGATGACGTTGTGGTTGCCGTCGGATCCGTCGATCCATTCGAAGCCTTTGTAGGTGAAATCCTGGCTCCACAGAGCCGAATGCTCCTTGTACACTTCGTTGAGGCGTTTGACGAGCGAAAGAACCCCGTCATGGGAGGGCTCCTCCGTCAGCCACCACTGGAGGCCGGCCGCCTCGTTCCATTCGTCGGTCTGGGCGAATTCTTGGCCCATGAACAGCAGCTGCTTGCTCGGGTGGGACCACTGGTAGGCGAGGAGCTCGCGGACGCCGGCCAGCTTCTGCCAGTCGTCGCCGGGCATTTTCGCGTAGAGGGATCCCTTGCCGTGGACGACCTCGTCGTGGGACAGCGGCAGGAGGAACTGCTCGGAGAAGGCGTAGACCAGGCTGAAGGTGATTTCGCCGTGGTGCCACGAACGGTTGATCGGCTTTTCCTCCAGGTAGCGCAGGGTGTCGTTCATCCACCCCATGTTCCATTTGAGGCCGAAACCGAGGCCGCCGTGCTCGGTCATGCCCGTCACGCCAGGGAAGGACGTCGACTCTTCGGCCGCCATGATGATCCCCGGGACCGTCTTGTAGGCGGTGGCGTTGGCTTCCTGCATGAAGGAGATCGCTTCGAGGTTCTCTCGCCCGCCGAAGACGTTGGGCTGCCACTGTCCGGCCTCGCGGGAGTAGTCGAGGTAGAGCATGGAGGCGACGGCGTCGACCCTGATTCCGTCGATGTGGAACTCCTGGAGCCAGTACAGGGCGTTGGCCACCAGGAAGTTGCGCACCTCGGTGCGTCCGAAGTTGAAGACGAGGGTGCCCCAGTCTGGATGCTCGCCGCGCAGAGGGTTGGGGTCCTCGTACAGCGGGGTGCCGTCGAATCGCGCCAGAGCCCACTCGTCCTTCGGGAAGTGGGCGGGGACCCAGTCGACGATGACTCCGATTCCGGCCTTGTGGAGCTCGTCGATGAGGTAGCGCAGGTCGTCGGGGGTGCCGTACCGCGCCGTCGGCGCGTAATAGCCGGTCACCTGATAGCCCCAGGAGGGGGCGAAGGGGTGCTCCGCCAGGGGCATGAACTCGACGTGGGTGAAGCCGCAGTACTTGACGTGGCCGATGAGCTGCTCGGCGATCTCCCGGTAGGACAGCCCGGGCCGCCAGCTTCCCAGATGCACCTCGTAGATGGAGAGCGGGCCGGCGTGGGGTCCTTCGAGGCGCGCTCGGCTATCCATTCGTCGTCCGTCCATTCGTGGCGGGAATCCGTGACGAGGGAAGCGGTCGACGGCGGCACCTCCGTGCGCTGGGCCATCAGGGTCGGCCTTTTGATGCCACGAGAGGTCGTTGTACTGGATCTCGTACTTGTATCTTTGGCCCTCGAGCGCTCGGGGATGAAGATCTCCCACACTCCCGACGAGCCGAGCGTGCGCATGGCGTGCAGGGCTGCCGTCCCAACCGTTGAAGTCGCCGATGACCCGAACGGACTTGGCGTTGGGCGCCCACACCGCGAAGCTCACGCCGCTGACGTCGCCGAGCTCGCTGGGAAGGTCTTCACGTGCGAGCCGAGTGCTCCCACAGCCGCTCGTGGCGGCCCTCCGAAAACAGATAGAGGTCGAGCTCTCCGACGGTCGGAAGGAACCTGCAGGGATCGTCGCCCCGGTCTTCGACGTCGCCGTAGACCGCGACGACGCGGTAATCAGGGGACTTCGGCCGTCTCCAGGACGGCCCGCCAGATTCCGTTGAATTCGTGCTCGGCCTCGGTGCGGCCCTCGACGGTTTCTATGAATACGCGATCAGCGAGGCGGCGGAGGACGCGAATGGTCGTCCTGCCGTCTTCGACGTGGGCGCCCAACACTTCGTGGGGGCGTGGTACCAGCCGTTCGAGACCGCATTCAGGAGGTCCTCGTCGACGTGAACGTAGTTTGTTTCCTTCATGGCTTTCTCCATAGGTGATTGCGACTTCACTGTGCCACAGATGAAGCGAGTTGGATTTGTCCGTCCATTAGACGGTTGAGCTTGGGGTTGGCGTTGACGGGGAAAGACGTAGATGGTCGATGACCGGCCCGGCCTTCATCGTCAATCCGCGTCCGCGGCGGGAAGGCAGCAGGGCGCGGAATGCGGCGAAAGACGGCCGTGCGGCGGACCTCGGAGCCGGGCTAGGAGGATTCGCCGCTGATTCTGTTTCGGGTGACTCTCTCTCCGTTCGGGGTCGATGTTCTGGTTGGCGTCAGCGTTCTGATCTGGGACGGCGTCTGCGCTTTTTCGCGGAGGCAACGCTCTTCCCGGCGCCGGCGGGCTCGGCGATCGACTCGGGTCGACCCGGAGGATCGCGGCGACTCCGCCGAGCGGAATCCCCAGCCAATCCGGGCGCTGAGCGGCCTCATAGGCCAGTTCGTAGAGGGCCTTGTCGAGAATGAGCGCGTCCAACAGGAGGCTCTCGGCTTCGCTGAGCTCCCCGTATCCGCGCAAGAAGGCTGCGACCGCGGACTTCTCCCAGGCTGCGATCTGCTCGGCTTCGCGCTCTTCGACGTCGATCGGATCAGGGGCGGTCATGGGCGTGAGGCGAGGCGGTTGAGGGTCATGCCCGCCGCGTAGCCGAAGCTTCGAACCATCCCGGCGACGTCGCGAACGGCCAAGTCGGGCTCGGTCCTCTCCGAGAGCGGCCGGAGCGGCTCGCCTTCGAAATCGAGGGCCGCCCATCCTCGGCCGGGCGCGTCCAGGACTTGGCCCAGGTGGTAGTCGCCGTGAATCCTCTGCAAGGGCGGCCACGCGACGTCTTCCGTCGCCGCGTACAGGGCGTCGATCCGCTCGCGATGAGGGGCCAGCCCCGGAACGAGGGCCACGGCCTCGTCGGCGCGCTTGGACCACGCCCGCCTGAGCCGGGCCCTGCTGGCGGCGTCGGCCTCGGACGTTCCGCAGCGGGCGGCGAGCTCCTCGTGAATCTTTCGCGTGAGGGCGCCAAGGCGCTCGATGGACTCGCGTTCCTCAGGAGTCTGGACAGGTCTGTCGGGGTCGAATCGGCGGCCGTCGGCCCCCGGCACCTGCGCGGTCACTGTGCGCCACGCGTCCTGCGAGCCGGCCAGGAACTCCTGCGCCACGAGGACGTCCGCGACCTGCCCGGCCCACGCCATGCGGGCGTTGCCGAGCAGGCGCGGCACCGTGCCGCTGTCGGAGAGGACCCCCGTGAGGAACACATCCGGGTTCTCTCCCGGGCTGAGCACCCGAAAGACCTTGACTATCGCCCGCCCGGAGTCCGCAAGCTCGTAGATCACGGAGGTGTTGGACTGCTCGCCGGTCAGCTTGTGCGCGCCGGAAGCCGCTGCGCCCGCCGCGCGGGGCTCCGAGGCTAGCCGGGCGTCGGATTCGCCGACGACGGCCGTCGCCTCGACGCGCTCGCTCGCCGTCGCCAGAGCCAGCAAGGCCCGCTGTCCCGGCGGGTGCTCGGCGGCGTCGACCGGCCCGTCCTCCGTGACCACGACGGGGACGTTGTACTCCCCTGCCGTCGGCGGAGACGGCGAGCCAGAAGACCTTCTCATCCCAGGGACCGCCGAGCGCGAACGCACGGTCGATCTTCGGCTTTCCGCCCCCGAACCATCGCATCCCGCCGAGCCATGACAGAAGGTCGGATGCTTCGAAGCCAAGCCGTTTTGATTCGCTCATGGTGTTGCCCTCCTTCAGATTGCCTTGACTGAGAGAATGTGTGCGCACTGTCCGCGCGGGTCGAGGCTGACGTACGGGTTCTCGTTCCACAGGAACGTCTGCCCGGACAGCTCGTCGGTGACCCGCAGAATCGGGCCGGCGTCCCACCTCGGATTCACGCCGAAAGGCGTGAGGTCGAGATGGACGACGGCGTCGCGGGTCGCGTACGGGTCGAGGTTGAGGACCACGATGACGGCGTCGGGCTTTCCGTTGGGAGTCTCCTCCGGGCGGGCGAAGCGCGTGAAGGAAAGGACCTTCTCGTTCGACGTCGGGTTGATGACGATCCCGCGCAGACGCTGAAGCGCCGGATGGTCCTTGCGGATACGATTGAGGTTGCCGAGCAGGTGGGGGATGCCGTTGTCCTCGCCCGGCGTGTAGTCGCGAGCCTTGAACTCGTACTTCTCGTTGTTGATCTGCTCTTCGGCGCCGGGGCGCGCCACGTTCTCGACGAGCTCATAGCCCGAATAGACGCCCCACGTGGGGGCGCCCGTCGCCGCCAGCACGGCGCGAATGGAGAAGGCCGCGAGGCCGCCGCGCTGCATGTACGGCGTGAGGATGTCATGGGTCGTGGGCCAGAAGGCGGGCCTCATGCGGTCGTCGGAGATCCGGGCGAGCTCCCACAGGTAGTCCTCGATCTCCTTCTTTTCGTTGCGCCATGTGAAGTACGTGTAACTCTGATGGAAGCCGACGGCGCCCAGTCCCCGCATCATCGGCGGCTGCGTGAAGGCCTCGGCCAGGAACACGACCTCGGGATGGTTCTCCCTGAAATCTGCGAGAATCCGCTCCCAGAAGTTCACCGGCTTCGTGTGCGGGTTGTCCACGCGGAAGATCGTCACCCCGTGCTCGACCCACAGTTCCAGAATTCTCTTGATCTCCCGGTAGATTCCCTCCGGGTCGTTGTCGAAGTTGAGGGGGTAGATGTCTTGATACTTCTTCGGAGGGTTCTCCGCGTAGGCGATCGTTCCGTCGGCCCTGGTCGTGAACCATTCAGGATGCTCGGTCAGCCACGGTGGTCGGGCGAGCATTGGAGGGCGACGTCCAAAGCCACCTCCATCCCGCGCTTTTTCGCCTCGCCGACGAAAAAGTCGAAGTCCTCGAATGTCCCCAGGTCCGGGTGGACGGCGTCGTGCCCGCCCTCGTGCGAGCCGATGGCGTACGGGCTTCAGGGTCGCCCGGCTCGGCCGTCAGCGTGTTGTTGCGGCCCTTCCTGTTCGTCGAACCGATCGGATGGACGGGCGTGAGGTACAGGACGTCGAAGCCCATGCCGGCGATGCGGTCAAGGTCGCCCGCCGCGGTGCGCAGCGTTCCCGAATGCCAACCCTCGCCGTCCTTGTACGCCCCTATCGAGCGCGGGAAGATCTCGTACCACGAACCGACGAGCGCCCGTATGCGGTCGACGTTCACGGGCAGCGTGGCGCTCTGCTTTCAAGGTCGCGCAGGGGGGCCTCCTCGAAGGCCGCCTTCACTTCGGGCGACGTCGCAGCGGCGAAGCGGTCGTCCGCCGAGGCCTCGCCGTTCTCGGCGGCTGCGGCGGCGGCCTCGAAGGTCCGCCTGGCTTCGGATCCCTCGGGGGCGCCCTCGGCCGCCCGCCTGAAAAGCGCGGCCGCTTCGAGGAAGACGAGTTCGACGTCGACTTCGGCCTCCAGCTTCACCTCGGCGTTGTGGAGCCACGTCGCGTAGGGGTCGGACCACGCGCGCACGCGAAAGGACCACGAGCCCGGATATCCGGGAGTGAGCCATCCTTCGTATCTGCCGAGCCCGGGAAGGACGAGGACCATGGGGGAGGTTTGGACGATCTGGCCGGAGGGGTCGATCAGCTCCGCCTGGGCCGCGAACTTGTCGTGGCCCTCGCGGAAAACGGTTGCCTGGACGGGGAAAGACTCGCCTTCCGTTCCTTTGGCGGCCAGGCGTCCGCCTTCGACCTGGGGGTGACCTCCATGATCGGTATTCGGCCGATGGCAGGGGCAAAGGCCGGGGACGACGCCGCCTCCGCAGGCGCTGACGCGCTGTCCGGGGCGGCTGGGACTTCATGCGCTCGCGGCGCGGACTGCTTCTTCGGAGTGCTCACAGTTCACAGCCCTAAAAGGGTCCGCGTTGTTAATGCACGGAGCGCTCGAAGAATGGACTGAAAGAGTCCGCAACGTGGGACTGGCGGACTGCTGGCGAGCATCGGCTCTTTAAGCGGTTTCTTGCAGCTTTGGATTGCACCTTGCCAAAGTTGCCCCACTGCCATAGGCTCGCACCGTAAAGTTCACGCGAAAAGAAACAAGGTGGCTCCATGTCCGTTCTTTCGGCAGATTATGACGAAATGGTCGCGCTCAGGAAGCGCCTGTCCCAGGTGAATTCGACGCTGGCGAACTCTCAGCGGCTGCAGGCGCCCGGTGCGCACTCGGTCGGTTTCGGCGATTTGGCCCGGGCGTGCAAGGAGTTCGTCCGCGGTGCGGACAAGCGGGTCCGCGGCGCCGCAGACTGGTGCACCCAGACGGGCGACGCGGTGAAGTTCACCGCGAGACACATCGGCGAGGCCGACTTCTTAGTGGCCTTCGCCTTCAAAAAGTGGAAGAACTCTTCGGGGAAGTTCGGGTGGGGCAAGGTTTTCTTTTGCAACCCCGACAAGTTCCAGAAGAACAGGTGAGCCCGAGCCCCCAAGCGGCGGGCTGGCTCCCCGCTCAAGAAGGGCCCGTTTTCAGGCGACCGGCGGGCTCTGTCCAGAAGCGCGGGTCCGAATTTCGAAAGGGGAAGCCAGTGTCATTGCCGATCTTCGCTCTGTTCGTCGGCGATCTTCCGGGCAAGCCGGAAGACGTCTTCGCCTTTGCGGCCGCGGTGTTGAATAAGGCGAAGGCCGTCGAGGACTCGTGGAAAATGACGAGTTCGTCGGACGGAGAGACGCCCTCGTGGAAGGGAGCCTCGTTCGACGCTTTCGAAAAAGTCGAAGAACGAATCGTCCGAGGACCCTAAAAAGACCTTTGCGACGGGCTGTACAAGGGATCGCAGTCCCTGACTGAGTTTGCTTGGGCGCTGCAGGGCGCCAGAAGGCGGTCGCCGAGTGCAGGGCGAGCGTGCAGGGATTGCGACAGGCAGATCCAGGAGGCGCCCGACGATCAGAAACTGCAGGTTTACAACGCTCTGAAGCCCTCGGCGGATGCGATCCGCCTCACTTACCCCTCCCTGTTCGAGCAGACCGAAGCGGACGCCAAGAAGTGTGCGGCCGAGCTGTGGAACTTCCTTCACGTCGAGCCGCTGAACTACGATCCAGACCACGGAAACCTCGGCCGGCAGCAAAAGCTCGGCGACGCCGACATGCGCAGGATCAACGGTCAACTCGACAATCTCGATTCGAATCTCGTCAATCAAGGGTACATCGGAGACTGCTACTACGTCGCCGCCTTAACCGCGGTCATGCGGACCGGAAAGGGACGTCGACTGCTGAAATCATGTGTAAAGAAACACTACGACGCCTCCGGAAGGCAAGACGGCTATCTTGTGACTGTCTACGACGATCCGCTCCATCCAGACGCCTCGGCCTCACAGGAGGTTTTTCGTCAGTGACGTATACGCCAAGGGCACAAAGGGATCGGGTGGCAAGCCCAGCGCCGCGTCCATTTTCGAGGCGGCCTACGGCCAGCTGCATCCGGGCGGAACCCGGCCGCGCAGCGAACCCGATCCCGGTATGGACGGGGGCTATCTTAAGGAGGGGATGAAGGACGTCACGGGAAAGAACGCCCGATCGATTGACAGAAACAAGGGCACCCTGTGGGGGCTTTTCAGCGGATACGACCACGACCAGCGGCGGCAGATCATTGACGCGGCGAAGAACCGTCCCGTCGTCGCGGGCACCGTCAAATCCCTTCCAGGTTTTGGCGGGGCCGCCAAGGCGTCCGCGGTTGTCACCGTTGACGGACACCCGCAATTCGTAAAAATATACTCTCAACATGCCTACACGGTCGTCCGCGCGGACTCGGAGACTGTGACCGTCCGCAATCCTTGGGGCCACAACAAACTTATCGGCAATAGCCGTACGGGCGCTGTGATGACGATGACGTGGCCTCAGTTTGAGAGGTACTTTGGGAGCGTGGCTGTGGGGAGCGCCCAGTGAGGGCTTCCACTCTCGCGAGGTTTGCAGGCGCGCTTGTCGCGAGCCTGTTGCTGGGCTCGTGTGCTCTGGGTCCGTTTGGCGATTCGCCGCCGATAAGGAGGAAGAATATGCAGTGCGACGACGGTTATCGCATCGGCATTAAGGAAACGACCGTTTTTTCGCCCGGGGTGGAGAGATTCCCGCGCTTGACGTCAGCGACGTGAAGGTCGAGGACGGCCAGATGGTCGCCACCATCGGGGGAACTGACGACGACCCCGATGGGCGCACTCCCGACACCGAGCTTCACGTGGGCGAGAGTGTGGTCAACAAGAAAGCGGGCAGATTTACGCTGTTGGGGATCAAGCCCGCCGCCGGCGAGGCGATCTACGGAGGCGGAGGCATTGCCCATTTTTGTTACGTGCCGGCGCCTGGGTTCGAAATCGACAGCGAGTTCTTCACCGGTCCGCCGGGTGAGGACTGAGCTGGCGCACCGCTGCGTGTCGCGATCAGCTCGCCGCCGTTCCGATTGGGGAACGGTGCTCCTTTCCCCGGAGCGAAGTGAAACATTAGGATGTTTTCCTGACGGCTAGAGGCGGCCGGAAGTTGCCTGAAAGGCCGTCCGGCGGCGGCGTGAGGCATCAGGCGGTCGCTCGGAATCGTTCGGCGATTGCACGGGATCGCCGGCCTTGGCCCATGCATTCGAGACGGGGTTTCCATGAAGTATGACGTGTTTGTGTCGTATCGGCATGTGCGTCCGGATGCGGATGTGGCGAGGGCTGTTGCGCGGTTGGTGGAGGGGTATGTGGTTGCGGGGTCTGTTGGGGGTGTGGTGAAGCGTCAGGGGTTTTCGTGTGTTTCGTGATGTGGAGGAGTTGGCGTCAGGTGAGTTGGGTGTGTTGATTGAGTCGGCGTTGGCTGAGTCAGGGAGTTTTTGGTGGTGGTGTGTTCGCCGCGGACGGCGGGTCGGTGTGTGTATGCGTGAGGTGGAGTTTTTTGCAGGGTGCGGGGTGTGGATCATGTGTTGGCGGTTGTGGTGGAGGGTGATCCTGGTGTGGTTGTGGGGGATGTTGTGGGTGGGGATGTGTTGGCTGTGGATGTGCGTGCGGGTGCGGTGAGGTCGGAGGGGTTTGGTGGGTTTGAGGGGTGTGGGTCGGGTGTGGTGGATCAGTTGGTGCGTCAGTCGGTGGGTGTGTTGCGTCGGGATGGGATTGATCGGTTGATGGCTGGTGTTGTGGGGGTGTCGTTGGGTGATTTGCGGCAGCGTCAGCGTGAGCGTCGGATGCGCCGAATCACCGCCGCAACAGCCGCCGCTGCGCTGTCATGGGCGGCATCGGCGTGTCGGTCACCGGCCTGTGGCTGCGGGCAAGGAGCGCCGAACGCGCAGCCCACGAGGAAAGCGCGACGGTGACGATGAGAATGGCGTCGGAAACCATCGCCTCGGGCGACCGGATTCGAGGGCTTCTGCACGCGAAGGAGGCATGGAAGAAGGCCGACCCCGCCAGCCCCTCGTACGACGCTTTGAGGACCAAGTACTATGAAAATTTGGCTGAAGGCGCCGTCTATCCTGCGATGACGGTCCTTTCGAAAATCGACACCGGCGCCGCGGGCGACAAGGCCCGCATGTTGGTCGTTCTCGGGAGCGGCGATCTGTTTCTCACCGCGGGCGAAGGCGCGTACGTGACGATGTGGAGCGCATCCACCGGCAGACGCGTCAAAACGATCGACGTCGAAGGGCGGCCTTATGCTGGAAAAGACGGACTCGCACGGTGGCTTCCTGGTCATGACGAAGAGCGGGAAGGCGAGCGTCTTCGACGCCGAGGGCAAGCGCCTGAGCCATTTCAAGGTGAAGCTCGGCGCGTCGTCGTCCATGCGGGCGAGCGTGGTGCGCGGCCGCCTTTATTTGCCGTACAAGGACGGCGGAAACGTGCATATCGCTGCGTACGACATAGACAAGGGCACGGTGCTCTTCGACAAAGAGTTCCCCGGATTCGAGAGCTATGACGTTCAGACGGACGGCAAGGAATTCGCCGTCTCCTACGAAGAAGGCGGAGCGTTTCGCTACGACTCGACGGGCAACGAGAAAGAGGCCGTCGTCTCGCGTGAAGAGGACGCTGCGCGCCGAGCGGAGGAACGCAAGCGCGCTCGAACGTCAACGGTTTGGTGAGTTACGCGTTTGGCGCGAAAAAGCTGCTCTACTATTCCGCGACGCACCTCTATAGAGTGGACACCGGCACCGGAGAGCGCGTGACCCGTCACAGGGATTCCTTTCCGGCCAGAGTGACGTCTTTGTCTCTGTCCGAGGACGGCCGATGGGCCTATCTCGTCGGCGGTGGGACTCTGCTCTCAACAAGTCGGATTGACTTGTCCGACGAGTACGCGCGCTCCTTGGACTTCGCCCTTCCCAATCAGAAGAGGGGCAAGAGGAAGGACAAAGTCGAAGACGGCGTCTTGCTCTCCGGCCCAGTCGCTCTTCATCGGCGTCAATTCGGACAATTCCATAGCCGCATGGGACCCCCGTTCCAGCGGGGTCGTTTCCATCCGCGCGATCGGCAAGACGGACGACCTCGGAGCGCAGGTCGCGCAGGTCAGAGTGACGAAAGACGCCTCGAAGCTTCTCTCTCTCGGCAAGGACGGCACGGTCAACGTCGTCGACGTGCGCGGGACCGACCGGTCGTATGAGGGAAATCTCAGCTGCTCGCGCGCTCCAACGATAGGAGGCAGATCTATGGCTATGACGGCGTGGTCGGCTTCGTCCATGAGGCGGGGACGAGGAGGGCTCAGACGCCGCGCCCCGTACAGCCTGAGCAGGGTGGCCGTGAGCAACAGCGGGACAGTCGCCTGGGTGTCCCGGGAGAACGCCGACCGGCTGACCGTCTCCACATGGCCGCAAGGTTCTGTATTCTCGGAGGAGAAGGTCGGCGCCGAGTACACGGGCAATCGCCCGTTGGCTGTGTTCGGCAGGGGGCGACGACGTCGTCTATGTGACTGCGAAGGAAAAAGTGGTCCGCTACGACGCCTCCGGCAAACGCGAATCGTACACTCGATTTCGGGGGCGAGGTCCTCTCCCCTCAGGGCGAGTGGGGACGGCAGCCTGTTGGCCGTCACGGTCGAATCAGCCTGCGAACGCCGAAGCGAGCTGGCAGATCTTCAAGGTCGACGGAGGCGGGCTGTAGCAATGGGCTCCGGCGAAATGCTCAGCGTCGTCGGAAGGGCGGGAAAGCTCGAATCGACGCTGTCAGTCGGCGGGGAAGAATCGTTCGCCGGGACAGCCGCGGAGAGGAGATCTCGAACGTCGCGCTTCCCTCCGGCGTCCGCTCGGACGGCGAGGTCCTTTTCGAAGGGTCGGAAGACGGCAAGGGAGGTCGTTGCGCCGTCCTCCGAAAGTTCGTACTTCGTCATCGACACCCCGGACGGGAAGGTGCTGAGGAGGATATCGACGGACGCTCGATACCCCAGAGCGTTCATTTCAGGGACGGCGCATCGTATACAGCGTTCTGGGCACCGATTTGCGGGACGGTTTCAAAGAGACGGAGATGCATTCCCTTGCCCAGCTCGAGGAAACGGCTGACAAGGTGCTCGGCGGGCGGCGGCTCTCCGAAGAGGACAAGGAGGAAATACGGTGAAGTATGACGTGTTTGTGTCGTATCGGCATGTGCGTCCGGATGCGGATGTGGCGAGGGCTGTTGCGCGGTTGGTGGAGGGGTATGTGGTTGCGGGGTCTGTTGGGGGTGTGGTGAAGCGTCAGGGGTTTTCGTGTGTTTTCGTGATGTGGAGGAGTTGGCGTCGGGTGAGTTGGGTGTGTTGATTGAGTCGGCGTTGGCTGAGTCAGAGTTTTTGGTGGTGGTGTATTCGCCGCGGACGGCGGGTCAGTGTGGTGTATGCGTGAGGTGGAGTTTTTTGCGGGTGCGGGGTGTGGATCATGTGTTGGCGGTTGTGGTGGAGGGTGATCCTGGGTGGTTGTGGGGATGTTGTGGGTGGGGATGTGTTGGCTGTGGATGTGCGTGCAGGGTGCGGTGAGGTCGGAGGGTTTGGTGGGTTTGAGGGTGTGGGTCGGGTGTGGTGGATCGGTTGGTGCGTCAGTCGGTGGGTGTGTTGCGTCGGGATGGGATTGATCGGTTGATGGCTGGTGTTGTGGGGGTGTCGTTGGGTGATTTGCGGCAGCGTCAGCGTGAGCGTCGGATGCGCCGAATCACCGCCGCAACAGCCGCCGCCACGCTCGTGACCGGTCTGTTCGCCGCCACCAGCGCGGGACTGTGGATCAAGGCGCGCCGCGACAGCGACGTGGCGAACCGGCGGAGCGTGGAAACCCTTATGGACCTTGCGGACACGACGATCGCCGGAGGCGACAGGAGCTCGGCCTTCTCTACAGCAATCTTGCCTTGTCCAGGGCGAAGCAGTCCTGGGACTCCTATGCCGAGCTGCGCGGTAGGCACTATGTCAACGTCAACGGCGCGACGTCGCAGGGCCCGCTGGCGCCTGTTGACGAGGATTAAGACGGATTCGGGCGTTGCGAGTTTTGGGATCGGATCCAACGGCACGATCGTCACAGCAGGCAAGAGCGCGAATCTCAGCGTATGGAGCAGCGAGAACGGCAAGCGCCTGCGCTCGGTCACCCTCTCGGAGAAGCCCATCGACGTCGGCGCGTCGACCGACGGGACGCGTTTCTACGGCATCGACAGCCGGGGCGCCTGACGGTCACTCCCGCAGACGGGGCCCTGCCAGAACCGTTCGAATCGCGGATGCGCGGGCCATACTCGGCACGGTTCTCGCCGGCGATCGTCTCTTCGTGACCCATGACCCGCAAAAGGCAGTTCCCGCGTCCGCGGCTACGACGTGAAAACGGGGGCGCAGATCTTCGACGTCGATCTTTCCAACAGGCCGTTCGTCCACTTCGACTGCGCCCTGGACGGCTCGGAATTCGCCATTGCGTTCAAAGGCGGCGGCGCCGAGAGGTACGACGGCGCCACCGGCGCCCTTCGCCAGTCGATTGTCGATCCCGCCCAGGACGCCGCCGCGCTGGCCGAATCCCGCGCGGAAGGCGGATCCGTGGACTATTCGATGTCGGGAAACAAGCTCGTTTACTTCTCCGCGAAGACGATGCACGTGGTTTCCCTGCCGTCGGGATCCGTCGTCTCCAGTTCCGTCGAAAAACGTTACGGCGGAGGAATGGCCAAAATTTCGAGAGACGGCACGTTCGTCATCGACCCCGCCACGAAGAAGAAAATCGATGCCGCGACGGGCAAAGAACTCTCTTCTTACGCGCTTATGGAAGGCGACGATCGAAGCCTGGCGTGGCTTTCCCCGCGCGGCGACGCATTCATCGTCGGCACGCGCGGCAGAGAGCTCATGCTGTGGGACGATTTGTCCGACGCCGCGGCGTACGACGCTTCTAAATCGCCTGCCGCCGCGAGGGCCTACAGCGGATCGCCCATCGAGCACGGGAGATTCACCCGGGACGGGAGGCGATTTGTCGCAGCAAGCTCCGACGGCAACCTGACGGTCTATGACGTCGCGGCCCCCGACGAGGAGTCCAAGCCAAAGGCTCCGTCGTCCTCCGTTCCAACAATCGCAATTTCCTCTACAGCAGGGACAGAAACGGAGGAGCGATCGTCGATGTGCGCAAGAAGAAGGGAAGGCACTCTGACGGAGATTCGGAGTTTCAGCGACGCAGCCGTCAGCAACGACGGAAAGGCGCTTGCATTCTTGTCGCGGTCGCACACGGAAGGGGTGAGCGTTCTTTCTGGCTCCGGCCAAGCCGAGTACAGGACTTATGAGAATATGCCCTTGGGAGCCTCGGAAACCCTCGATCGTTTTCGGCCCGTCCCACGACGTCGTGTATGTGACGGTCAAAGGGAGGTCGTCCATTACGACTCCGGCGGAAAAACTTGGCTCCTACGGATCGAAAAAGGACGGCGACGTCGCCTCGCTCGGGCGAGCGCCGACGGATCGGTCCTCCTCGTGAATCGGGAGGGGGAAAGTGGCAGGGCCTACAACGTCAAGACGGGCAAGCTCCTCAAGCGAGGGACCGGGACAGTCTACGCCGTTTCGGGGAAGGACGGCGCATTCGAATCCGCGACGCTGCAGGCGGGGAACTCGATCAGCACCGTCGACGCGTCGGGCAATGTCAAGCGGAAGGTCGAAATGCCGAGGCAAATCGGCCGCCAGGTTCGCTCGGGGCAAGTGCTTGACGCAACCGAAGACAGGTTCCTCGTCCGGACGCAGAAACAAGTCGTTGTCTTTGATCTGGCCGTCGGCCAGGTGGTTCAGCGGCTCAGAACGCCGGAGGTAAACGCCCGGGCTTTGCTTGTCGCCGACGGCATCGCCTACGACGTCGACGACCCCCAAACCAGGAGCTTTCGCCTGGTGAAAAACGTGAAGCTGGCCGACGCGGAGGCTGCCGCAAAGAAGATGGTGGGGGACAGGAAGCTCACGGAGGCTGAGAAGGAAGTGATCGGCCAGTGAACGCCCGCGAGGGCGTCGCCCCCGAAAGTCGATTGCACGCTCTCCCTACTTCATGATTTTTCGCCGCGGTGGCCTTCCTCGCGGCGCTCATAGGCGGATTGCAAGTCGAGTGGGGAAAAACGGAAACTCGTGGACGGACGCCTCCATGACGGTGTACGCCGTCATGAAGCTCTTCCTTTTTCGACTCCGTGCTTGAGGGAGACCCCGGGCCTCCCGTCTACGAGGTTGCCCGATGGCTCGCGCCCATGACGACGGCGGCCGGCGTTCTCGCCGTCTTCGAGGTTTTCGCGGTCGACCTGCGCCTGCGGCTCACGCGGTGACCGGCAACCACGTGGTGGTGCTCGGGTGCGGCGAGCGGTCGCGGGCGATCATGCACGAGATTCTCGGCTGGAAGGAGGCCAGCGGCGTCGTATGCGTCGTCCCGGACACGACGCCGCTCGACGACGTCCGCTCCCTGAAATCCGCCGGAATCCAGGTGGTCGCCGTCGATTACGACGCCAACGACACGGCCGAGGAGGCCAGGGCGATCGCCAGAATCCACCTGGAGTCGGCCCGCGGGATCATCTCCATGGAGCCGGAGCCGGCCACCTTCGGCCACGTTCGCTGGCTTGCGGCGCGGGCGCCGAAGGGCGTGGGCGCGACGGTCCACGTCAATTCGGAGAGCCGCCGCCTGCGCGAGATCGTCGAACGGGACATGGACAATTTCCCGGACTTCGACATGCACTACTTTTCCCTCTCGGAGCTGGCTTCCCTATCAGCTCCTCGGGTCGGGCGAGTTTTTCGATCCCTGCCGCCCGCTCTGGACGCCTCGCGCAGGTTCATGGCCGGCGACCCCGCCCCGTGGAACGAGGCGCCCGGCCGCGTCCTTCCATACAACGGGTTGACTTTCGAACAGATCGACGCGGCCGTGGCCGAACCGCACGTGCTCGTCGTCGGCATGGGGCAGGTGGGCGGCGAGCTTCTGGCCATGCTGGCGAATCTGGGGATCACCAGCCCGAACAGGCCTCTGCGGGTGACGGCGGCGGGCCGCGGGGTGGGCGAGCAGATCGACGACGTCTTCGCGCAGGTCGAGGATCTGTCGAAAGTCATCGATCTGACCGTCCTCGACCTCAATCCCGAAAGCCGCGCCATGCGCAACGCCCTGGCGGGCATCTCCGCCGAGCATCCCTTCAGCGCGGCCGTCTACGCCCTGGAAGACGCCAGGGGATCCCTCCTGTCCGCCGATTTCATGATGCCCGTGCTCGCGGGGATCAACACCGCCGTGTGGTGCCCCCATCGCGCCGACGTCGATCCCATTCTCAATGCGATGCCCGAAGGCTCGCGGATCCGCCTGTTCGGCCTGGACTCGGAGGTGCTCAACCCCGGGGCAATCCTCGCCGAGCGCTACCTGGAGCAGGCACGGCATTTCAACCTCGTCTACGCTCAGACGGACGCCCGCATTGCCGGCGGGCTTCCGCCGATCAACGCGCAAGAGGCGTGGACGGGGCTGAGCACGGTCAAGAAGGAGTCAAGCTTCGCGCAGGCCCTGCATCGCCACGTCAAAGGCGCTGTGCTCGACGCGACGGCTCGGGCCTTCGCCGGAGTCAACGGCTTTCAGCTCATCAACCACTGGGAGCGGGTCTTGGAGGGCCTGACGGCGGCGGAGCAGGCCGACGCCATTGCCGCCGACCCGCTGCTGAGCTACATGTCGGCCTTGGAGCACCGCCGGTGGGCGACCTTCTATTACCTGCGCGGCTTCACCTGGGGCGAGACCAGGACGAGGTCGGCAGAACCCACGATTGCCTCGTCGACGATTGGGACGCCTTCATCGCGGGCCCGCGCCGTGAAACCATCGCATACGACGCCTTTGCGAGTTTGATCCTCGACGGCCCTGAATGATCGCGATTGCCGATTTTGGCCGGGGTGGGCGCGCCCTTCGGCTCTCGACGTCGGCCGCGGATCGACGGCAGACGTCGCAAAAGCCTCCTCTAGTAGACCATCTGCATGGCCGTGCGCACCTCGTCGAGGGTGGCGTTTGCCATGGCGTTCGCCCGCTCGTTGCCCCTCGTGCAGGACCTTCTCGACGTATCCGGGGTCGGCCTCGACCTCCGCGCGGCGGGCGCGGATCGGCGCAGAAAGTCGTTGAGCGACTCGGTGACGACCGCTTTGAGCCTTCCAGCCCCGGCGTCGCCGATCTCTTCGGCGATTTCGCGGGGACGAGCGCCCCTGGGCGAGGCCCGCGAGCGTCAGAAGATTCGAGACCTCCGGGCGATTCTCGGGGTCGAAGGCGATGAAGCGCTCGGAGTCGGTCACGGCCTTCTTGATCCGCTTGGCCGTCTCGTCGGCGCTCATTCGCAGCTCGATCGTGTTGTTGCAGGATTTGCTCATCTTGTCTCCGTCGAGGCCGAGGATCATGTCGGCTTCGGAAAGCAGGCCCGTGCGGGCGGGGAAACACCTTGCCGTAGCGGGAATTGAAGCGGTCGGCGACGACGCGCGTCTGCTCGATGTGCGGCAGCTGGTCTTTGCCCACGGGGACGAGGTTTGCCTTGCAGAAGAGGATGTCGGCGGCCTGGTGCACGGGATAGGTGAGCATGAGGCCGGACATCGCCCGGTTTCCCGCTGCTTCTAGCTCCGCCTTGACCGTCGGATTTCGGTGAGCTCGGATTCCGTGACGAGCGAAAGGAAGGGGAGCATGAGCTGATTGAGGGCGGGCACAGCCGAATGGGTGAAGATCGTCGCCTTGGCCGGGTCGATTCCCACGGCGAGGTAGTCGGCAACGAGCGAGCGGACGCGTTCCCCGATGGGGCCGACGCCGTCGCGGTCGGTGATCACCTGGTAGTCGGCGATGACGAGCCACGTCTCGATTCCGGCCTTCTGGAGGCGCACGCGGTTGTGGAGGGGCCGAAATGGTGGCCGATGTGAAGGTGGCCGGTCGGCCGGTCGCCCGTCAACACGCGGAACTGGCCGGGGTCTTCCTCAATCGCCTTCTCGATCTTGCGTGAAATGTCGCGAGCCTTTGCGAGGGTCGCGCTCGCCTCCGGCGCCTCGCCTGCGGCTTGCCTGCCGCCGGTCGCCCGTCCGGCCTCGTCGGATCGATGGGCGTCGCCAGCCCGGCCGCCGCTGAGTGCCCCGGCGTCGGCAGTCCGATTGTCCTCGGTCATATGTCCCTTCTTTCGGCGTCGGACGCATGGTTCGTCTCATCTGACGCGCAGCTCTTGGTTCTCGTCGTCGGTTCGGTTCGCAGTCGGACGTACTAAGCCGCCAGCCGCGTTTTCTGACACACAGTCTAGTAGGTTCGCCCGTCAGCCTGCCGGAGCCGCCGTTTCGCATGGCCCCGGCGGCGCGGTGTACACCTGCATCGACAGTGCGCCGATCGACGTCCTTGCTCCGGGGGCGTAGGAGGGCTGGTTCGCCTTAGGGCGTTCCCAGGCTGAATCCCAAGCCAGGCGGAAAATGGTTCCGCGGCCCTCCGGCAGGTGAATCTCCTTGTCGTGGGGCGAGCCGTTGAGGATGACGAGGACGTCGTTGTCTTTTCCCCGTCCCGAGCGCAGCATTTGGATCGTCCGGTAGCCGCGGTCGAACCAGAGATATTGGGGCATGGGATTGCCTTCGGCGTCGAACCAGTCCAAATCGGTGAGAACGTCGCCCTTGTAGGGCGTTTCGGTGTAAAAAGCCGGTGGGGCGGCACGCATTCGACTCCTGCGCAGACGCAGGAGGCAAGCCGTCGTCTCCCACAGATCGCGCGCCACGGGGCCAGGTCCCAATTCACCCAGGTCAGCTCGTTGTCCTGACAATAGGCGTTGTTGTTGCCTTTTTGAGTTCGCCCGAATTCGTCGCCGGCGGTGATCATGGGGGTTCCGGCGGAGAGGATGAGCGTCCCCAGGAGGTTGCGCATGGCCTTGCGCCGCTCTGCTTTGACGGGGCCGGGCGCATCGGTCGCGCCTTCGAATCCGAAGTTCCAGGAGAGGTTGTTTGTGGTCCCGTCGCGATTGTCCTCGCGGTTGGCCTCGTTGTGCTTGGCGTCGTAGGAGACGAGGTCGTGCAGCGTGAATCCGTCGTGGGCCGTTATGAAAATTGATCGAGGCGTACACGCCACGGCCGCCGGGCAGGCGCCCATGGCCGAAAAGATCAGCCGATCCGGCCAGCCGCGTCGCTATGTCTCGCAGGTCGCCGCCGCTGCCGCCGTGCGCTAGCACCCGCGGATCGGCAACCCAGAACGAGCGCATCGTGTTGCGGAAATGGTCGTTCCAATCGGCCATCGGGGCCGGGAACTGGCCTGTCCGCCAGCCGAAGGGTCCGAGATCCCAGGGTTCGTTGACCAGCTTGAGGCTGCCGAGGATCGGGTCGGTCAACATGGCCATGAGGAAGGGGTGGTTCGTGTCGAAATGCTCCCCGTTGCGCCCCAGGGTCACGGCGAGGTCGAATCGGAAACCGTCGACCCCGATTTTGTCCGCCCAGTAACGCAGCGAGTTGAGCGCCAAAAGGAGCACGGACCGTCGTCGGAAATCGAGCGAATTGCCGCATCCCGTGGTGTCCATGAGGCGCCCGGGGTTGTCCGGTTGAGCCATGTAATAGGAGGTGTTGTCGATGCCCCGCCACGAAATCGTCGGCCCGTCGCCGCCGCCTTCGCACGTGTGGTTGTAGACGACGTCGAGGATCACCTCGATTCCTGCCTCGTGCAGGGCCGCGACCATGCCCTTGACCTCGTCTATGACGGCTTGGGGGCCGGCCTCCTGTGCGGCCTGCGTCGCGTAGCTGGGTTCGGGGGCGAAGAAATCGAGCGTGCTGTAGCCCCAATAGTTGGTCAACCCGATGTCCGCGAGGAAGGTCTCGTCCATCTTGGCTTGGATCGGCAGAAGCTCGACAGCCGTGATACCCAGTCGCTTGAGGTAGTCGACGACGACGGGGTGGGCCAAGCCGGCGTAGGTCCCCCGGAGCTCCTCCGGGATGTCCTTGCACAGCGCCGTCATGCCTTTGACGTGGCATTCGTAGATGACGGTGTTGCGCCAGGGAATGCGGGGGTGATGGGTGACGGACTCTTCCGGCTCCGTCACAACGCCGAGGCTCATGAAAGGGGCCGAGTCAGGGAGTCGAGGGTCCAGGATTCGGGAGCGGTCCAGGCTGAACCCCGGCGAGAAAAGGGCGCCGTCAGGACGGGCGCGCGTGACGGCTTTGGCGTAAGGGTCCAGAAGAAGCTTGGCAGGATTGTGGAGAGTCCCAATTCAGGGCGCCCAGCGCCCGGCGACGCGGTATCCGTAGCGCTGCCCGACGCCGACGCCGGGAACGTGGCCCGCCCAAAAACCCCTGCCCCAGCGAATGGAGTGCGAATCTTCGCTCGCCGCTGGCGTCGTCGCCGTCGAAAAAGGCACAGCGTCACCGAGCTGGCGTGCGGCGCCATGAGCGCAAAAATCTGTGCCGGCCCCTACGACGTGTGCGCCTGCGGCACGGGCGAGCTGACGGCGTGCTCCGTCGGCATCGTTTCTGTTTCTGCGAAGACCGCGGCGTTCGACAACGGGTGGGATTTCACAGTGCAAGTATGGCAAAGATTCAACCTCGGAACATGCCGTTACGAAGGCTTGCCCGGCGAGAAAGCGCAGACGCGGATGATAAGGCCCGGATTTCCGCGGAATATCGCGATTGTGCAACGTTGGGAAAAACGTTGCGAAAAACGGGTTCCGCGCGTCTTTTTCCTCTGGCAGTTCGTCGTTCTTCGACCAGTTTTCGCGTGCATATGTGAAGTTCGCCCCTTGAACGGCCCTTCTTGCGGGTAAACGGTCCGAATCCATGTGCGCGAATGGGCTGCGTTGGCTGGAGCTTGTCTGCGGGTCTCTTTCTGCCGACGAACCCGCTTTCTTCGTTGGCCGTCCTCTTTCCAAGGGCGAGTTTTGTTTGCGATGTGCGCGCCACTAGGCTGATTGGGCCAAGGTCAAGGACGGGAGCAATGCGATGACGGGAGCCAAACGCACGGGTGCGGAGCGCGGGCGTGTGAGTGACGAGCCCAGACCGACAGGCGCCGGACGCATGGGCGGCAATCGCGAATTGGCGGGCGCCGAGCAGGAAGGTGAGGAGCGCGCGGATTCTGGGACGGACGGCGTTCGGGCCGGAGTCGAAAGGGACGAGGCCACCCGACGCGATTCGAACGCCCTCGCCGCGGCCGCAGAGAATCCCCGTGCGCGATTTCTTTTCGTCTCGGGGTCGAGGGTGGCCGTCGAGCCCAGCGCCGAACGGGTGCTCGCAGTCTCGGCGGGTGCGTCGCCCCGAAGCGCGGCGTCGAGCCGTATACCTAGGCGGTGGACGACGCCCCCTATTTTGCTTGTGACGTCGGCGACGCGGACGATTCCGCACGCGACCCTCGGGTCGTCTCGCGCGCAATTCCGGCCGCTTCTCGGCCGGCGGCCGTTGCAGAGGGGGACGGGTGGGCAAGATACGAGGCCGCGGGTTCCCGAGAGGCCCAGCTCTGAGGACGCGAGTTCAGAGAGTTCCGGCTCCGAGGGTTCGGAGGGCTCCGGCTCCAAAAGGCGAGTTCCGAGCATGCCGGCTCGCAGAGAGCGCATTCTGAGAGCGCCGGATGCCAGAGCGCATGGCCTGTGAGCGCCGACTTCGCTTCGGTCCCGTTGACATCCCACCTGTGGCCGTCGGTCGAGGCCGAGCTCGCCGTCGAGGCCGTGGCCATCTCGAACTGGATAGGCGGCACCCGTTTCTGCCACAGGTGCGGTGAGCCTTTGTCGCTGCGGTCCGGCGGGTGGGAGATGGTCTGCGGGCGCGGGCATACGGTTTTTCCGCGTGTGGATCCGGCCGTCATCATGGCCGTCCGCGACGCCGAGGACAGAGCTGCTCCTCGCGCGCAACGGGCGATGGGCCCCGGAAGGCTGTCCGTTCTCGCGGGTTTCGTCGAAGGCCGGCGAGCCGCTCGAGTCGGCTGTCGCGCGCGAGGTTTTTGAGGAGACCGGCGTCGTCGTCGACGACGTCGCACACGTCACCTCCAGCCGTGGCCTTTCCCGCGTTCCCTCATGCTTGCGTTTGAGGGGCGCACCCGCGCCCGCCAGGAAGACGTGAAGGTCGACGGCGAGGAGCTCGTTTTCGCCCGGTTCTTTTTCGCGGGAGGAGTTTTCGGAGCTCTGGCCTCGGGGAGATCGGTTTGCCCACGCCGACGTCGGTCTCCGCGAGGCTCATCGAGCGATAGCTGGGCCGGCCGCTGGTCGGCTGAAACTCTTCAGCCGACCAGCTTTGTTTCGCCGTTCTGCTTCGCCAGTGATTGATCGATAGGGGATTGAGCTCTACTGCGATTCGGGAATGGTGACGAGCTCGTCATCCTTTCGTTTTAGCTTCAAAAAGTTGAGGTTAAACTTCTTCTGTGTTGGCTTGGGAGGGTGATAAAAAGGCGGTTGCGGCGAAGATCGCTGTCAGGTTCATGTAGAGCCTGCGGTTGTCGCGTGCGAGGTTGCAGCCTTCGATGGCCTTGTCACGTCCTCTTCGTTGCTCTGCCAATTCTTCTCCAATGTCGTTGGTTGAGGAGAACCTGTCCATGTCGTCGGCGCTGTGAATGTCGAAAAAACCAGACGCGCTATAAGGTTCGCCTAGATAGTCCCAACCGACCGCCCGGCAGTGGATCTGGCTGGCACCGACGGTTATGACCGGACCGCTCAAGAACAGCCATTTGAGGGTGAAGAATGTTAGCGCGACGATGAGGATGCGCAGGGTGATGAATAGCGGTTTCGTCATCGCTCTTCCTTTCTACTTCTTTTTGCCGTTACCCTGGTTGTTCTTGCCGGGATCTTGCTTCTTTTCTCTTGTTCCCTGCTTCTCTTCGTCCCTCATTTTTTCTCGATGCTGCGGTCTTGCCATGGGCGCAGGCCGCTGCCGTCTTTGATTTTCTGTTCCATTTCCTCAAGTTTTGTTTTCGACGCCGAGTCCCCCTGCTCTATGGGTTCGACGGCAATCTCGAAATCTTTGAAGGCGTATTCTGTTTCCTTAGTCAGCTCTTCGATGAGGTCGTGGATAAGCCACTTCATGTCATGGAACTTCGAGGACGGTCCGTTGATGCCGATGCCCTATCTTTTCCGGGTCGGCTAACGCAAAGTGGTCATATGGACGCTTTGGATCTCATGCCAGGCACTGTTGAGCTCGTCGATAATCTTCGGCTTGGACCTGGTGAGAATGTCCACGACCCGGCTTTGATCGATGTTCAATCTCTCCGACGTGCTGACGTCCGATGACTTCGCCGCCGCCAGTTTGAGGTCGTATGAGCTTTTCCTCTTCCTCATTTCGCCCATGTTGTCGATGAGATTCTTTTTCCACCGCCTTCTCCGCCGTCGTTATGGTCTCATTCAATTGCTTAAAGGCCTTGGTTAAGGAGGCGAGGGCGTCGTCGTAAGACAATGAGGTCTGGGGGACCTCTTTCTCGTTGTGCCAGGTCCTGAGGGCTCCAGGCCGAGTTTGAGTGTTTTTACGATTGCGGAAGCCATTTCGCTGCCGGGAATCAAGGAGAAGCCCTCTTTTGCGAGCTTGCCGATCGTTATAACTGTTTTGAGGTCTGAACTGGCGCTCTTTTTAGCGACTGTTTCAAAGGACTCAATCCCCTTCTCGACGATGTCGACGACCGACTCCGAGCTCTCTCGAAGGTCCCGTGCTCATAGCCGAGGGCCGCTGTCCAGTAGGTCGACGCCGCCGACAGGCCGCCGATAACGTGTTGAAGGCTCTCGATCACATTGGATCTGAAGGCGTTCACGGTGTTGCCGGACATATGCGCTAGCTGCTCATGCACCGAATTGAGTTTCGTTTCAAGAATCCCGCCGGCCACGCCCTTTCCCTCCGAACCTAAAGATATTGAGAGATGGGACACAGCACCCCTGCAACCGGACAGCACTCGATCGATTGTCTCGGGATTCGGAAGCTTCCTCCACGGCTCGACTATATCCTCGATCTTCCTGCGAACGCTGTTGAATTCCTCTGTGTAGTCCAGTTCGCGTGGGGAACCGCTTCCTCCTCCGTAGTTGGGCCCGCTGTTGGAGGTGGATGCCTTAAATCCCGTTCCGCCGCCTTCGCCGTCTGGCCCCGGGCGGTCGATGCCCATTGTGGTTCCCGTGAAGAGTCCCGAGAAGACCATCTCATACCCATCCTTATTCCGGGTGAATGACTCCGCCCCGCCTCCTATTTTGTCTCTGACGTATGCGTCAATGGCTGCGCGCTTGAGCCGACCGATGGACTTGTCTAGGTCGTCGTACTTCTCGTTTTCGCTCATTGCTTCTCTCTTGGGTTGTGGCGCGGTGGGCGCGGGTCTGGATTGGTTTCGTTGTGGACCGAATTCAAGTAGGATGCCGCTCGAACGGTATGTTGCTCAAAGCGACGAGTGGACGAGTTATGTTACGAGGGCCGCTTGCATGTCGTCGACCCTTGTGGTCGGTTGACATCGCGGCACTGAATGTAGGCGTGAAAACGGAGCTTGCTGCGTTAAACCATTGCGGTTTAACCGCGCAAATCCGCGGATTTTCAGTTGTGCGAATCGAAGTTATGAGTATTTTTGACGTGAGACGGTGATTCTCGGTTACGAGATTCATCCGCCCGACGATCTTTAGCCTACGATGCGGTCAAAGTCGATGCAATCTTTTATACTCTATTGTGATCTGTTTTCATTTCGCGGCGAAGAGTTCCGTGATGCTCCCTTGTCTCTGGCTTGCGGTCGGTCGCAGGATTCCTTTCTGTCAGGCGCGAGACTGCGATCTGGCGCGCGGCGCATTCGTCACGCGCCAGACGATGAGCTCGCTTCTTCGCGGCGCCGCCCGAGCGGTCGAACTCAGACGAGGTCGCGGTTCTCGGCATAAAAGTCGGCAAGATGGCGAACGCCGGTTGCGGGTCCGACGCAGTCGTGCAGCATGTTCCACGTCGCGAAGCGCTGCGGCGTCCGCCAGGCGTCTGCTGAACAGCGACGTCAGCCCCAGCGCAGGAGGAAGGATCCACGTCGGAATCTTGCCCACGCGCGGCTGTTTCCCCATGGCTGCAAGAGCCGTTCGCGCCAGCTCGTCCCAAGTGAAGACGTCGGGCCCGCCGACGTCCCACGATCCCTTCTCTCCCTTTTCCATGAGATCGCAGATGCAGACTGCGAGGTCCGCTCCATGGATCGGGTTGAGGCGGATGGCTGGGTCGAATATGCGCACCTTGCCCCGCTTGGCCATCTTCAAAACCGACATCATGTCAGAAAAGTATGCCGACGGATTGACGATCTGAGAGAGGACGTCGGCTCTTTTCAAGGTTCGTGCGAAGGCGGTTTTGGCCCGCGTCAGTTTGGCCGGGCATTTCTCTCCGCCAGGACGTTGACGTACGTGAACGAAGCGACGCCGTGACGAAGCGCGGAGGCGAGAATGGCGCGGTTGGCGAGGGTTGTCGATCCGCCACGGGTCGGCTTTCTGCCGCGTCACGCCCAGAGCCGAGACGACTTGGGCGGCGCCTTTTGCGAGGTCTTTGACGAAGTCGGGTTCGGCGACGTCGCCGACGGCCCATTCTTCGACGAGCCCCTCCAGCGGCGGCGACTTCCAGGGCCCTCCTTTTTCGGCCCGCGCCCTGTCGCGCACGACTGCACGCACGCGGCGGCCGCGGCGGTGGAGCTCCCTCGACGATGTGGCGGCCGAGGTAGCCGGTCGCTCCGGCGACTAGAACGGTGGACATTGTTCTTCCTTTCGCATCTTTGCGGTCGTTTTTCGCGTCATTGAGCAGGCCCCGTCAGCCTCGCTGTTTCGTTCCGCCGGACTGTCCGTTCCACTCCAGTGGGCCTGGCGTGGGTGTGTCGAGCAATCGCGCTGCCGACCTTTGTGAGGGGCGAAGGCTTGCTGAACGGTTGCTTCCAGCAAGCTTCGTCGAAGTTCGTCTGCGCGAACGCCTGGAACCATGCTAGCGTTTATGGACAGTGTTGTCCACGAATGTGAGACAAGGAAATCGGGACGGCACAGCGAACAGCACAGAGAAAGGAATCGAGACAATGAATCACGCACATCGCTCGGCGGCCGAACGCGAGCTGCGGCGTCGCCGAGTGCTCGGGGCGGCCTACCTCGCAGCCGGCGTCGGGAGTGTTTTCCCGCCATGAAAGCACGCCTGGGCGCTTGGCGCAGGCGTTGCAAGCCAATCGCGGGCATGCGGAGGAGGGCGTGACCCGCTGGCTGGGCGAGCACGCCGAGGAGGCCAACACCGTCGTCGCCGTCGCGATGGCGAGCGCGGGAAGCGTTCTCCTTGAACGCGACAGCCGCCTCGCCGACGCCGCCTTGGCGATGACGCTTCCCATGCTCGGCAGTTTCATGCTGATCTTGCGGCGGGCTCTTCCGCAGGTCGTCCCGATCGACGTCGCTTTCGGCGGCGCGGCGATTCACCTGCTCCTCGCCCGACGCCGTCTGCGCCGAAGCGCGACGCCTCGGACGTTCGCGTCATAGAAGCCGGGCCTGCACGCAGCAGAGCAAGCTCGTCACCGTAGCCCCCGCCGAAGCTTTATAGAGACCGGGCCTGCACGCAGCAGAGCCGAACAGGGGGCGGCGGCGCCGAACGTAGGCGCAATGGAGCCAAGCAATGGGCGGCGCGGCGGCGCCGAGCTTGCGTGCCATGTCGCCGAGCATGGGCGTCATGAGGGGGCCCCGAGCACTCGCGTCATGAGAATGCGGCTGAGTCCGCGTCCGTCAACGGCGCCGGCGGCCTGCGAGGCCATCCATCGGTCGAGTGCAACGGCCATGCCCCACACCAGTTCGACGTGAAGGCTCACGGGGATTTCGCGATCGAGCACGCCCAGCGCCCTCCCGGCGCGGACAGCGCGCTCGCACCACTGCCTCGCAGCCCTGCCGAAATCGACGCGGGCGGCGCATTCCGGAGCGTCCGGCATATGGAAAAGGCGCGGGATCGTTGAGATGTCTTGGTCTGCGCCGGCTTCTTCCAGATCGTCGAGGAATGCGAGAATCGAGGGCCAGAACGACTCTGCGTCCAGCGAATCGACGTCGGGCACGCGCACCCTTTCTGCCAGGCGCGTTAAGCCGTCGGAGAATGCGGCTTCGAACAGGGCGGCTTTGCCGCCGAAGAAAATAGTAGAAGGAGCTGCGCGGAAACTCGGCGGCGGAAAGGATCTCGCTCAGCGAGGCGCCGGTGTATCCGCAGCGGACAAAGTGCGCGCGAGCCTGCCGCATGAGCCTGTCCCGCCGCCCGGCTTCAATCGGCTTGCGAGGCCTGGCCATGTCTCACCCCGTCTCAATTCCCCGCGGCTTGTCTCGGCTCGAGCCCTCGCCGCATTGCCGAAGGCTCGAGCCGGTCGGCTCACAGTTCTGCGAGCTTGGCCTCCACCTGGCTCAGACTCGGATTGGTCAGAGCGCTGCCGTCCTCGAACTCGAGGGTGGGAACGGTGCGGTTCCCGCCGTTGAAAGACATGACGAGCTCGGCTGCCGCGGGGTCCTTTTTTCGACGTCGACCTCGTCGTAGGCTATCCCCGCTTTGTCCAATTGACGCTTGAGGGTTCTTGCAGTAGCTGCACCACGTGGTCGTGTACATCTTGAATTGTGCCATGACGCAAGTTTAAGCCCGTTTGCGCGCCGCTCGGCCCCTGCGGGGCTTTTGTTCGCGAACGGCGCGAACGGGAATGGACGGCCGGCGATCCGGAAAATCTGCCGTTCCGGAAAGTGTCGGAGGGACGTGCCAGACTTGAACCATGGAATCGGCGGACGAATTGCTCGAGCACCTCGATCCGGAGCAGCGCGAAGTCGCCACGCGCTTCGGAGTTCCACTGTGCGTGCGTGCAGGGGCCGGGACGGGAAGACTCGCGCGATAACGTACAGGATCGCATACGCCGCGCGGGCGGGAATCCTCGACCCCCGAAACGTCATGGCCCTCACGTTTACGTCGCGCGCTGCGGGGGAGCTGCGTTCGCGCCTGCGCGATCTCGGCGTGCGCGGGGCGTCGGCCCACACTTTTCACGCTGCAGCCCTGCGGCAGCTCAGCTACTTTTGGGGGACGGCGATTGGCGGTGCCGTTCCGCCGATCGCAGAGAACAAGCTTTCCATGGTGGCGCAGGCCGCCGGCCAACTCGGCATGACGACCGATTCGGTCTCGTTGCGGGATATGGCTTCCGAGATCGAATGGTCGCGCGTCAGCCTCGTGACCCCCGACGACTACCCAGACCGCGCCCGGAGTCTTCAGCGAGATCAAGCAGCAGGCTATCCCGCCGAAGAAGTCGCTCGGCTCATACGGGCTTACGAGGATGTCAAGCAGAATCGGGGAGTCATCGATTTTGAGGATGTCCTGCTGCTGCTCATCGGCATCCTCATCGACCGTCCCGACGTCGCCCGGATGGTGCGCGACCAGTATCGCCACTTCGTCGTCGACGAGTATCAGGACGTCTCCCGCTCCAACACAGGCTGTTGCAGCTGTGGATGGGCGAGCGCCGCGACCTGTGCGTGGTGGGCGACGTCTCCCAGACCATCTACTCCTTCGCGGGGGCGTCCTCCCGTTACCTGGCCGATTTTGCGCGAGAGTTTCGGGGCGCCCAGATTCTCGAGCTCATCCGGGACTATCGTTCGAGCCCTCAGATCGTCGCGTGCGCCAACGAGGTTATCGCCCCCGACGCCTCGAAAGGCGCCGTCCGGCTCGTCTCGCAGCTGCCCTCGTCGGTTCCCGTTGTATTCAAGGAGTACGGGGACGACGTCGAAGAAGCCGAGGCCGTGGCAGCTGAGATTCTCCAGCTGCGCGAAAGGGAGTGGGCCTCGCTGACATCGCCGTCCTCTACCGGACGAACGCCCAGTCGGCGGAGCTCGAGGCCGCTCTGGGGCGGGCGGGCGTCGATTACTCCGTTCGCGGGTCCGAGCGTTTCTTTTCCAGGCGAGAAGTGCGCGAAGCGATGGTGGGCATGCGAGCAGCCGCCCGGGCGGAGGCGGGCGGGTCGCTTGCCGACGACGTCAAGGCGGTGCTCATGCAACGCGGGTGGCGCGAACAGCCGCCGGAAGGCGCGGGCGCCGCGCGCGAAAGATGGTCCGCGCTGGCCGCTTTTGCTCAAGATGGCCGAAGAAATGGAGCAGGCTCGCGGCGCGGGAATGGCCGAGTTCGTCGCCGAGCTTGAGGAGCGGGCGCAGATTCAGGCTGCGCCCGAGACCGATTCAGTGACGCTTGCATCCCTCCACTCGGCGAAAGGGCCTCGAATGGCACGCCGTCTTTCTGGTGGGCATGAGCGAGGGCCTCATGCCGATTTCGCTGGCCAAAGGCGAGGACGCGATAGGCGAAGAGCGGCGTCTCATGTACGTGGGCATCACGCGCGCCAAGCAGTGCCTCCAGATTTCCTACGCCAAGGGCAACGGGCAGCGATCCGCCCGAAAAATGTCGCGTTTTCTGCAGGGGACGTGGCCTCGGCCAAGCGAGCCCGTTTCCCGCGCGACGAGCTACAGGGAGCGCAAAGCGGCGGCGGCGCAGCAATTCGCGGCTGAACACGAAGACGACGTCCCCCTTTTCCGAAGCGCTCGTCGAGTGGAGGCTTGAGGCGTCGCGGCGCATGAGACAAACCTGCGTACGTCATCCTCCACGACTCAACGCTTCGCGCCGTCGCCGTCGCCAAACCCGCGACGCTCGCTCAGCTGGGGAAGATCCGGGGAATAGGCGCCTCAAAACTCGCCGAGTGGGGGGAGGAGATCCTCGGGGTCGTCGCCCAGTCGCGTTCCGGCCGTTGAGGCGCCCGAGGCGTTGGGCGCCCGACCCGCCTTCCCGTTGGCCGCGGCAGCCGCCTCGAAGCAGGACCTGGAATTCGCCTTGACGCTGCGCTCCGCACTCGCTCCGGTGCCGTCCGCCTCGGAATCGGATTCGCCGTCTGCATTGTCGATCTTGCCCAGAAGAAGGGAGTGCGCGCTGCACGGGCACGCCGGGTGCGCGACGACGGACACTTGGCGGGGCGCCGCCGTGCCGCGAGGCACCCTCCACTGAACCTCTCGCAGACTGTTGCCGTCGCCCGCCAGAAAGCCCAGAATGCAGCGGACCGCCAGATCGCAGGCAAGGTTCCTGACATTCGTCGGGGCGACGATCGGCTTGGCGAAAATGGCCTGGGGCGCGAGGTTGACCCAGGCGGGATCGGCTTCGCACCGCGCTTCGTGCACGCAGCCGGCGCAGGCGTTCTCACCGGGTTCGACCAGGGGGCCGATGCAGGCATCGACTTCCTCGACCCACGCGAGAAGGTGAGGGACGCCCCGTCCGCATAGATCGCCGGTTGCTCTCGGATCGATGAGGCGCGAGCCGGTGACGACGGCGACGTCGGGAGTCCCGCTCGTGCGAATCCCGACGGAGGCCGAACGCAACGCGGTCAGGAACGCCTGAGCTCGCGGCGGCCCGGAGCCTCTTCGCGAGGGCCGGATGATCGTCCCGTCCCACCGCCCCCATGTTCGGACCGAAGACGATCGCGCCCACTCCCGCCTCAGCGAGGCCAGCGCTATGGACACGCCGAGGGCGTCGAGGTTTGTCAGCTGCACGCATGCCCCGGACAAACTCCGGGGCGGTTGCGCGAGGACGGCCGCACGATCAAGCATGTCGAGTATCTCGGTGCGCCGCGCAGACGCGATGCGCATTCGGTGCGCCGAAGCCTCGACCTCGGTTGCCGACAACGGGCGCGAAAGGGAGGCGACGAAATCCTGCTCGGTTCGATTGAGCCCGCCTACCGTCACGCCTGTGCGGGGATCAAGCCCGATCTGCAGGGTGTTGCGGTCGCGCCAGAACACTCCGAGGCCCTCGCGAATGTGAAAGACCCTGTCCATGGGCTAAAGCTACCGTTGTCCCGGATTTTCACGGCGGAGTTATGCACAGGCGTCAGCGGTCTTCTCAGGGGCTTTGTCGACGGCGGTCGGCGCCGTGCGGCTGCGGTGGGAGCTCTCAGGCTTTGAATGGCTTGGAGTTCACTCGGCTTCGGTCGGCGGTTCGTCCTCGCCCAAAAGCTCGGCGAGGAAGGCGTCAAGCTCTTCCGCCACGGCGGGGGAGGGCCCCGACGAATCGAAGAATGCGTCAGGATCCTCCATGGCCTCGCTGGTTGGAAGCAGATCAGGGATGCTTCCACAGTCCGTCGCGGCCCTCGGCGCCGAGCTTGGCGTAGGCGACCTCCCAGAAACGCTGGGCCTCGCGATTGGCGCGCGGCTGGATGTGAAGACCGACGAGGGGTCCGAACACCCGCTGCGCGGGCGAGCTGACGGCTGCACGCCTGCCGAACATCTCGCCCAGCGCCACGGCGTGGGGCAGCTGCGCCGAGGCGACCTGGAGGGATACGGCGCTCACCCATCCTTCGACAAGGGAAAGCAGGTGCTCCAATTGCGCCAAGGCGGCCGACTGGCTTTCTGTCGGCTTGCTGGAGAAGACTTTCGACAGGTCGAATTCTTGGAGCTTTTGGGGGTCGAAGCCGGCCTCGCGGACCTGCTCCTCCATCGAGCTCATGTCGATCTGAATCTCGCGGGCGTAAGCGGCCACGGCGTCGAGGACCCGCGGACGCAGCCAGGGCACCTTCGAATAGAGCCGAGCAACGGCCTGCTCGCGTATCGCCACGAACATGCGGACTTCCTCTTCCGGCGAGTCCAGGCCCTCGGCGAATTCGGAGACGTTCGAAGGGACCATCGCGGCCGTGTGCCCCTCGACCAGCGGAAGGCCGGCGTCGGCGGTGCCGAAGCACACAGTGGAAAGCTCAGCCATGCCCCGTCCGTACTGGAGGCCCATGACGGCGGAGATCAGATTTCGCATCCCGGGAAGGGACTCGGAGTCGCCGAGAACCGAATGGAACTCCTCCGGGATGTTCCCCAGCTGGCCGAGAATGGCATGGATGAAGGCGCGCCCGACGTTTTCGGCCACCGGCTCGGTCAGCCTCTTGAACGTGGGAAGCGAATGGGCGAGCCAATCCAGCCGGCTCCACGCCTGGTTCGGTCCCGTGCAAGGGTCGACGTCGACGGCGGGGTCCAGCCACAAGGAAGCGACGGAAAGGGCCTCCCGCGCCCGTTCGCCTTCCGCGGAACTCAGGGAGTCGTAGTGCTCGTTCTGGATCTGATAGCGCGCCGCCTTCTCGGCGATGCTCCAATCCACGGGACCCTCGCCGGAAGAGCCGAGCATGGACCTGACCTGATTCATGACAGCCGTGACGTCTAGGTTTTCCATGCCTTGCAGAGCCGCTGCGGGATTGACCCCCGACTCGCGCATCTGCTCAATGATGCGTTCGGCGGTTTCGTCTCCCATCACAGCCCGGAGCATTTCCATCCACTGGTCGGGGTCTTGCGGCAGTTCGTTCTCGCTCACGTTGGGCACCTCTCATCCACTGGCTCAAGTTTATTTGTTCGACGTCGAATATGGCGCGGCTGTCCGCCGAGGGCTAATACCGGGGACCGCGAACGTCCGACCGCCGCCCGAATGCGGCCCGCGCAGTCAATGAGGTCCGCGCAGTCCAATGAGGCCCGCGCAGTCCAAAGACCCCGTACAGCGCAGGGCGTCGCCGGCAGACGGCGCCCGCGCATGGGGAGGCCCGGTCGGAAACCTGGACCCTGTACCAGAACAAAGCCGCACGGCGCCCGCGCATGGGAAGGCCCGGCGTCTTGGAGAAGTCGCATCCTCTGAGCTTGGCCTCTCGGCGTGTGCAAAGAAGCGGGTTCCACCATTTCTGGCGGACTGTCGAGAGGGTTGGCTTCTCCGCACATGCGAAGACGCGGCCTCCTCGGGCATGATAGACGAGTGAATCCAACACGCAGACGCCTCGTTTCCGGAGGGGCATTCGCTTTGCTTGCCGTCATAGGCCTCGTCATGCCCAGCGCCTACGTCGTCGAGACCCCCGGCCCGGCAATCGACGTCGCAGGGAAGTACGAAGGCAAGCAGCTCGTCACCCTCTCAGGGGCCAAGACGTACGCTTCTTCGACGAAGCTTTTCATGACGACGGTCAGCTCGTACGGAACCGCCGACAACGGGGTTCCCTCCGCCCAGGTGTTCGCCGCGCTCTTCGCGTCGGACATGCAGGCCGTCCCGGTGCGGGCTCTCTACTCCGAGAACGAGACGTCCAGCGACGTCGACAAGAAAAACGCCGCTCTCATGACCGACTCTCAAGACAATGCGGCCGTCGTCGCCCTCGGGAAGACGGGCCACGCCGTCACGATGAAACTCGTGGTGGCAGGCGTGCCGAAAAGCTCCCGCGCGTCCGGCAAGCTCGCCAAGGGGGACGTTCTTACCTCGATCTCGGCCGCCGGGCAGAAGACCGAGATACGGACGTACTCCGATTTGGCCCAACGGCTGGCCAAGATCGCGCCGGGAACGACGGTCACCGTGGGATTCACCCGTGACGGAAAAGAAAAGACGGCCGAGATCGCCACGACGGCGCACGAGGCCGACGCAACCGGCTGGACCCATCCCGGCTCAAGCTCGGTGTCTACCTTTCAAGCAAGAACCCTCAAGTACCCGGTGAAGGTCAATTACGGCGTCGAACAGATCGGAGGCCCCTCGGCCGGGTTGATGTTCAGCCTCGCCATTTACGACGATCTGACTCCGGGCTCGCTGGGCGGCGACAAGGTGATCGCGGGCACCGGAACGATGTCGATGGGCGGCGACGTCGGCCCGATCGGCGGCATCCAGCACAAGCTCGTCGGGGCTTCGCAAAAGGGCGCGAAGCATTTCCTCGCGCCAGCCGAAAACTGCGCCGAGACGATTGGGTACGAGCCGAAGGGGATGAAGGTCTACTCCGTGCGCACCTTCGACGAGGCGGTCAAGGCGGTCCAGGCCATCGGCGCGGGCAAAGCCTCTGGCTTGCAGACGTGCCGCGACGTCGTCGCCAAATCTCCGAAAAAGTGAGGAGCTGAAAAGCTCTGAAGAAGCGACAGGCTGGAGGCTCCGCCGAAAGCGAGGAGCCGAAAGCTTGGCGGAAGGCGGCCGGCTGAGTTCCGCGGAAGGCGACGGGCCGAACGCGGAAGGCGACAGGCCTGCAAGGCTGGCGAGGCCGCTCGGCGAACGTCGCGGGTCACTCGGCGAACGTCGCGGGTCAGTCGGCGAATGTCGCCAGGAGAGCCTCAATCATCTCGGGAACCAAGTCGGCGCCGGAGATCGCCTCGGCCTGCGAATCGTGCGAGCGCAGCCTGATCGTGCACCAGCTCTCGCCGCTGCGCAGAACGCCGACGACCATCCTGATGTCCTCGCGGCGCGGGTCGGCGGCGACGAAACGCCGGGCCTCCTCCGCGTCATCGGGAATCTCGGCCTCCGCCTCGGGCGGAAGCGTCACGCGTTCAAGGCTGATCGCCGCGCCGTCGACGGCGTCGGGCCAGGCGAGCCTGCCAAGCAGCTCGTCGATCGAGTCCGAGCTGGGAAGCCCCTCTTGCTCAATCGACAGCAGGCCTGTGGCGTCGGCCGGCAGCTCTGCGGCCAAGGCCGAATTGACTGACATCGCCGTTTCCGCGTCGACGAGGGAAAAGACGCGAACCGGCCCGTCCCATCCGTCTGCGGCGACGTAGGCCTCGATCTCTTTGACAGCTTGCTCGATTTCGCTCACGCCATAAGTGTGCCACGGGGCGCGCCGAGATCGACGTCGCCCCGCCCCAAGCCGCCGCCTGCAGTGAGCTGAAGGCGAGGAGCGCGTTCGCTGCGGGCGTTGGCAGGATTGCAACTAAACCGCGCGGCGCCTCTTTGCAAACACGGGGCGGTCGGCCGGGGGCCCGCCGAGTTCGGTCTGTCTTTTGATGCGTGAAAGGGCGCCGTTCCAGGCCGAATCGGCCGTCGACGGCATCGAGCGTCTGGGAATATCGCCGCGCATCGGCTAGTTTTGGAGTAGCGCGGTCGACCGGCCGCGGAGTCGAAACACGTGAGGCGAAGTTGTCCGCTACAAGCATTCCCCCCAGTTCCTCCAAGGGCGGCCGAAGCAGGTCGGTCGGCGTTTTCGTGCCGACCCTCGTCGTCCTTGCCGTTCTTTTGGCCGGCCTTGTGGTCTTCGCCAATGTGTGGACCGATGTGCAGTGGTATTCCCAGCTGAAAGCCGCCAAGGTCTTTTGGACTCAGTGGGGGTGGGCCATCGCCCTCGGCGCGTTCGGAACATTCCTTGTGGGCCTGTCGGCCTTCGTCAACCACATCGTCGCCCGAACAGGGGAAAAGACGGCCGTTCGAAAGGGAATAGACCAGTATCGCCAGCAGATAGAGGACCACCCGTGGCTGGCCCGCCTCTTCGTCCCGCTCGCCTTGGGAATTGTCTTCGGCGCTCAGCTCGGCAGCCAATGGCGCACGTACGTTCTGTGGCTTCACCGCACGCCTTTCGGTCAGAAGGATGCAGAATTCGGCAACGACGTGAGTTTTTACGTTTTCACCCTTCCGGTTCTGCAATCGCTTCTCGCGCTGTCGGTCACGCTTCTCGCCGTCGGCGCAGTGGTGGCCATCGTCAGCCATTATCTTTACGGCGGAATTTCCTCCGACGGCTCGAAGGTGGTCCTCACCTCTCGCGTCCGGGTCCACTTCGGCGTGCTCGGAGCGCTCGCGGCGCTTGTCGTTGCCGGATTCCTTTGGCTTCGCCGGTACAACATGCTTCTGGCCAACAACGAAAAGTTTTCCGGCGCCTCCTTCACGGACATCAACGCCTCCCTTCCGGGCATCACGATCCTGTCGTTGGCTGCGGTGCTCATCGCCGGCCTCTTCGTCCTTGCGGCGGTTAAGGGGCTGTGGAAATTCACGGTCATCGGAATCGCCGTCACGGCCGTGGCGGGCCTCGTCGTCACGACGGCCATTCCCTACTTCGTCCAGCGCTTCCAGGTGGTCCCGAACGCCGCAGAGAAGGAATCGACCTTCATTCAGCGCAACATCAACGCCACTCTCACCGCCTACGGCCTCGACAACGTGAAGAAGAGCGAATATAAGGCGCGGACCGACGCCGCCGCGGGCCAGCTCCGTTCGGACGCTGAGACCACGGCGCAGATCCGCGTGCTCGACCCCAATATCATTTCGCCGACCTTCACTCAGCTTCAGCGCAACAGACCTTACTATTCCTTCGATCAGCAGCTCTCCGTGGACCGCTACACGATCAAGGACACTCCGCGTGACACGGTCATCTCCGTTCGCGAGCTCAACCTCAGCGGGCTTTCGGAGGGACAGCGCACATGGGTCAACGACCACACCGTCTACACCCACGGCTTCGGCGTCGTCTCGGCCTACGGCAACACGACGACCTCGGACGGCGAACCGTCCTTCTTCCAGCAGGGGATCCCCTCGACGGGCGAACTCGGCACGTACGAGCCGCGCGTCTACTTCGGAAAGTCCTCGCCCGACTATTCCGTGGTCGGCGCGCCGAAGGGAACGACGCCGTGGGAGCTCGACTATCCGACCGGCGGGTCGAAGAACGGAGTCAAGTCCACCACCTATGCCGGCGACGGCGGCCCGAAGATCGGCAACGCCTTCTCCAAGCTCATGTTCGCCATCAAATTCCGCGACACTGACCTGTTCTTCTCCGACCGCGTCACGAAGGACTCGCAGATCCTCTACGACCGCGATCCCCGCGTGAGGGTTTCGAAGGTCGCGCCCTACCTGACTTTGGATTCGAGGGTCTATCCCGCCGTCGTCGACATGGACGGCAATCCCAAGACTCCCAAGCGCCTCGTGTGGATCCTCGACGGCTACACGACCACCAACCAGTACCCGTACTCGGCCCGCCAATCCTTGAACGAGGCGACGGCGGACGCGAAGTCCAGAGGCGCAGGCCAGTATGGGGAGTCCCCCGAGCAGGTCAACTACATCCGCAACTCGGTCAAGGCGGTTGTGGACGCCTACGACGGATCCGTCAAGCTCTACCAGTGGGACAAGAAGGATCCGATCGTCAACGCGTGGTCGAAGGTTTTCCCGGGAACGCTGACTCCGATGTCAAAGATGTCGGGCGATCTGATGTCCCATATGCGCTACCCAGAGGACATGTTCAAGGTCCAGCGCACGCTTTTGTCTCGCTACCACGTGACCAATGCCAAGGAATTCTATTCGGGCGGAGACTTCTGGGACGTTCCGCAGGAGCCGACGGCGCCCAAAGGGCTCGACGCAGGATCAGCCCCCGTACTACCTGACCCTCCAGATGCCAGGCCAGGACAAGGCGCAGTTCTCGCTTTCCACGGGATTCATTTTGGGCGGCGCCGACAAGCAAAAATGTCATGACGGGCTTCCTGGCGGTCGATTCGGAAGCCGGCAGCGAGCCGGGCAAGGTCCGCAACGGATACGGGCAGCTGAGGTTGATAGAGCTGCCGAGGGACGTGACGGTTCCGGGCCCCGGCCAAGCGGAGAACAACTTCCTGACCGACTCAAAGGTTTCGACCACCCTCAACCTCCTCAAACAGGGAGGGACGCAGGTCATCATGGGCAACCTTCTGACGTTGCCAATAGGCGGCGGGCTCTTGTACGTCCAACCTGTCTACGTCCAGGCCTCTAAGACGAGCGGAAGCACTTCCCTATCCGATCGCGCAGTATGTGCTGACAACCTTCGGCAAGGGAAGCAAGATCGGATTTGCGCCGACGCTCGAAGAGTCGCTCAACCAGACCTTTGGCGGGGATTCCGGCGCACAGGCAGGCGACGCGAGCGTCTCCGGGCACAAGGAGGCTCCGTCGGCCGACTCAAACAACAAGCCGAAAGCGAATCCCAGTGCTTCGCCGAGCCCGAGCGGCTCTCCTTCGGCTTCGCCCTAGCTCGCCCGGCGCCTCGCCGAGCGGGGAGGGGCGACGCCGACCGACGAGCTTCAGTCCGCCTTGAGCGACGCTCAGAAGGCAATGGAAGAGTCGAATTCGGCGATGAAGGAAGGCAACTGGTCGGCCTATGGCGAGGCGCAGAAGAAGCTGCAGAGCGCGCTCGAGCGCGCCGTCAAAGCCCGCCGAGAAGGTGAAGGCGGCAAGTAGGAGCGGGCGTTGCCATGCGCCTGAACTGGGGCGGAGCGCAGCCTGTGGCACGCGCTGCTCAACGTGACAGCTCACACTTCCTCCCTCCTTGCTAGCTGGCTTGGAACGTCGGTAGACTAGACGGGCCGACGCGGGGTGGAGCAGTTCGGTAGCTCGCCGGGCTCATAACCCGGAGGTCGTAGGTTCAAATCCTGCCCCGCCACAGACAAAGGCCCGGACCCGCCATGGTCCGGGCCTTTCCCCTGTCCCGGCCGAAACACAGCCGGAACCCAGCTGCCGCCGGAGTCTCGCCCGGGAAGCAAATCGCTGACCTCAACGCCGGATGTCTCCAAGGCGGAATAGAGCGGCTCCTTCGAACGGCCGGGCGTTTCGCAGCGCACAACCGCGCGATGCGAATAGGGAAGAAACTTCGCGATAACGAAACGCCGTGATTGCGCCGAATTCAGGTTTCCTTGTTTTCGGCCGTCGCGGGATCGCCTGCTTCGTTTTCAACTATCGCAGGATCGCATGCTTGGTGACGCGAGTGGTGCGAGGGCCGCGAGAGTACTCCTCGATCGCCACGCCGGACTTGAACGTGCGGCAGCGATCCAGGCGGAAGTCGTGTACTGCGGGCTTGGCGTCTCGAAGAGCCGGATGCCGTCCCCAGGACGACGGGATTGCGCTTGAGGATGAGGCGATCGATCTCTGTCAGAAGGCGCCCCGCGAGATTTCCGCCGCCGCAGAGATAGATCGCGAGGCCGGATTGTCGCTTCAACTCGCGCACCGTCGCGAGTGCGTCGGCCGTGAACGTCACCCCTTCTGGCGATTTGGTTTCCGACCGCGATGCAACGTATTCCGTCAGATGCGCATAAGGCCGTTCGATTCCGGCGGCCCGAGCGACGTCGTAGCTTCTACGCCCTTGAATCACGGTGTCGAAAAAGATTGCCCGGCGCGCGTTTCCCCAAGGCTGAGAGAACGTGGGAAGGCAGGCGTCTGCGAACTCGCTGACATAAGCCGCCATGTGGTCGCCCTCTAAAGGGAAGGCCTCGTAGCTCCCGTCCGGTAGAGCGATATATCCATCGATCGATACTGCGACATAGTAGACAAGCTCACGCATAATTTCTCCAATCACTACTGTTGTTGTGGTTGAGGGCAAACTTACCACAACACATGTAGTGGTTTCCGGTATGCTAAGAGCATGGCTCGAAACCTTGAGCGGCGCACTAAGCTTGCGGACGCTGCCGTGAAAGTGCTTGCGCGGGAAGGCGCGCGCGGTCTGACGCACAGGGCGGTCGACGCCGAGGCGGGAGTGCCGAAGGGACCGCCTCGAACTACTTCGCCTCCCGAGACGGGATTGTCGAGGCGATCCTGCTGCGCATCGGCGAGCGTCTGCAACCGGACCCCAAGCTTCGCTGACAGCCTCGCTCGGCGGACCCCGAACATCGAACTCTTCGCTGCATATCTTCGCGACATCGTTCGTCGGCTGACAACGGATCGGGACGCGGCCATCGCCCTCTTCGAATTGCGCCTGAAGCCACTAGGCGACCGGAAGTGGCCGAAGCGCTCACGTCTTGGCGACGTTCGGGACTCGAAGCCGACGTCGAATTCAACCAGAAGATGGGCCTGCGGATCGCCTTCGGACATCACACTGTTTCACTATGCCCTGGACGGTTTGATCCTCGACCAGATAACCGTTCCCCTCGATCCCGATGCAGACTCCTACGAGGCCGTGAACGTGCTCGTCGATCGCATCATCGGCGGGAAAAGGCTCAGCCTCTGATTGATCGCGCCGACGGCCTCAAGGCCCGGCCTGCAGCGGCGGCGAAAAGCGCTTCCTCCCAGAATGCGGAGAGGCGCTTACTCCCAGATCGTCGGCGTGTATGCGCGAATCTTGAATGCAGAAGGAACCGAAAGACGAGCCGAAAGCCTCGGGCGTGAAGCAATGGCTCGGGCGCCGCGCACGCCGCTGAGGCGTGCGCGGCGCCCTGGGCTTGCCGATTGCCGGGGTGTCGCCATGTTGCGCGTCGGGCGACGGCGAGGCTTGGCGCCCGCTTTGGCGGCCTGTTATGCCTTGGCCGCGGTGGCTGGCGAAACTTCGACGTCGGCCCTTTCGGCGTCAGGCCAGCGAGGGCTGGAGGCCGAGGCTGCCGACGAGGTGGTCGCGATAGGGCCTGTGACGTGACTTCTTCCAACCAAGCGCGAGCCGCCGCCAAGCGCTCGTCGAGCCCCAGACGTTCGATGACCTCCTCGTTGTTTTCGCCCTTGTAGAAGCGGGAAAGGGCCTCGATCGCCTCTTGAGCCTGACGCGCGTCGCGGGCCGCCTTGGCGTCCAGACGCTCGGAATACCAGGCCGAGTTCAGAATGTTCTCGCGCTCGAACTGTGCGCGGAACTCCGGGCTCGCCAAGTTCCAGCCCTCGCGGGAGACGCCGTCGATCATGATCTCCAGCAGGGCCCGAAGCGGAGGAACGGCCCATTCGAGGGAGCCGTCGGCTCGATAGTGCTCCGCCACAACCTTGTGGGTGGTGACGATGACGTCCACCGAGTCGGCGAAAATCGCCTTGTCCTGCAGCTCGGGACGCAGCATCTCCTCGGTGAAGACGATGTCGGGGTGCAGGAAGATCCGACCGAAGAAGGTCGAGGCGAATGCCCGGTTCATGCGGTAGCCGAGGCGGGAGGCGTGAATTGTGCGGCCCTCGTATTCGAAGTCCTCGATCTTCTCGAGGAAGCCCCGCTTGACGAGATTGCGGGCGTTGCGCTCCTCGACGCTCATTCGCGAGAAGATTTCGGGGATGAGCAGGGAAATGTCATGCGCCACCTTGACCTTCGGGCCGATGTAGCCGGCGGAGGACAGCCAGCCGTCGTAGCCGCTGAGGGCGTAAGACAGCAGCGCGGCGTTGAGGTCGTATATGGTCGGCAAGGCGTTGAACGGGGCCTTGGTCAGAGCGCCCTCGCTTCCGGCGCCGGTCGTCGAGGGGGACTTCCCGGTCATGGACGAGATGAACTCCATAAACAGCTCGGGAAGCTCCATGTAGTGGAGGGGGTTGTACGCGCACAGCGGCGGCACGCCTTCTTCGGGCGGGTTGTTGCGGCGCCCCGCGGCGACGACGTCGACGCTGTGGCGCAGCGGCTTGTCCAGCGGAACGTCGCGGAAGAGGTGGTCGGTCAGATCCGCCAGCGCCACGTCCTTCGGGTTGGCGATGTCCGGGCGGACCTGGAGATAGCGCGGATTCTTGGTGGGCGCCCCGTTCACCAGGCGCGGGTTTGCGGTCGAAACCCAGTAGGCTTCCTCGCTGGGGTTTTCGGCCTTCGGCAGTTTCGCCGCGCGGTTGACCAGGCTTTGCATGGGCTCGGTGAAACGCGACAGCCCGGGGGCGTCCGCGGCCATGGCGCGGGCGTCGTCGGGCGTCAGCGGCTGGAAATTCGAGATGAAGAGGTCGGCGTCGGGGTCGGACATGTCCGATTCGGTCTGCTTGTCGTAGCCGCGCACGATCGCGTCGTCGGGCCGCTGGAAAAGCAGGCTCTCGCAATTGGCCACGAACTTGCGCGAAAGCTCGGAATCCGGCGTCGATTCGAGCCCTCCGGGCGCCACGACCGAGCGGTGATGTCGTCCTCGGTCTGAACCTTCGCGGCGGGCGAGAAGTCGGGCGCAAGGACAGGAGTCGCCAGGAGCCGTCGTTCTCGAAGCCCACGCGCAGCATGTTGACCTTGATGACTTCGCCGTCCAGTCGCAGCGAATTTCCCTTGCGGCCGTTGATGATTCCCACGGAAAGAGTGGCTGCGCCAATCCTTGCCCCAGCTGGGCTGGTAGAAGCGCTTGACGGTGAAAAATGAGCTCCTTGATGTGGTCCGGGATGGATTCGAGGAAGGCGTTGTACTCGTCGGTGTACATGGACGACGGCGTCAGCAGCTTGATCACGCTTCCCAGAGAGCGACGCTCGGAAAGGATCGAGCGGTGATGCTCGCTCTTGTTCGCCGGGTCGACGAAGCGGTCGGCGTAGTCGCCGTCGAGAATTCTTTGGACGGCGTCGAAATCTTCGTCGACGTCGCCGACGTAGGCCTCGCCGAATACGAAGGCGTCAAGGAGAGACTTGGATATCTCGGACTTTCCGCCGCCTGAAACTGTGGCGGGCTTGTGCGCCTGGGTCGACCAGGGGGCCGTGCCCACCAAATGCCACTGGGTGGCGTCGCCCTCGCGGTGCTTGGCGTGCACACGGTAGCCTCCGGGGGCCACGTAGACGTTGCCCACGAGCAGCGGAATCGAGGATTCCCCGCCGTCGGGGCCGCGTCCACGCGACCGTCTGGCTGCGCATGGAGTAGCGGGCCCCGCCGGGCACCAGCACCACGGTCGGGTCCTCGACGACGGCCGCGGAGCCGTCCTCGCGCACATCGAAGCGGCCCGGGTTGCGTTCCACAACGTGTTCGAGGGTCAGGCCCTCGGGCGTGTGGACGTCGGTGAACTCCTGACCCAGGTTGTAGCGCGGGTAGGCGACGGCGCCGCCGGCGTGCTCCTCCTCGACGCAGCCGAAGAGGTTCGCCGAGTAGCCGATCTGGGTTTTCACTTCCTTCTTGCAGTAGCCGAAGTAGTTGTCTGCGATGACGGTGACGATGACGCCGCGCTCGTCGCGCGCCACGCATTTGAATGCCTTGCCGCCGTTGTAAAGCTCGTTCTCGTCTTTCCAGCACTGGCCGTCGCGGCGCTGGCGTTCGGTGGCCTCCTCCCAGGAGGGCAGGCCCAGCTCCTTCTTGGTCAGCTTCGTCAGATGAGGCGCAAGGACGACGCAGCCGGTGTGGCCGGTCCATGACTCCGGCGCGAGCGAGGCGTCGTTCTCGGGAAGATAGGGGTCGCCGCCGTTGCCGAAGATTCCCTCGACGAAGTCGAGGTTGGAGACAAGGCCGCCGGGGGCGATGAAGCGGATTTCCATCGACCGTTCTGCAGAGAAGCCGGGGGACCTCTGGGACGACGACGGGGCGCAGCAGCAGCGAGACGAAGCAGCGGGCGGGCTCGGCGCGGGTCGATGCCCACGGCAGGGTCAGCAGGTCGTCCGGTGCGTCGACCGCGTGGGCCAACAGCCGCGCAAAGACGTCCCGGTCCACGGCGATCTTGTCATCGAGGTTGGCAGGCGCCTTCGGCGACGTGGAAGACGCCGGCCGTTGTGCGGCGGTCGTTTCGAGGGTTGTGAGGACGCCTCCCAGCACTTTGTAGCTCTCGACGTAGTCGGAGACGAAGCTCGTGGAATCCGATGGGAGAGACAGCGCGCGAGCCAGGCCGGGCTGGTCGAGCACGAAAGTGGAGCGCGGCAGCTGAGGCGTTTCGGCGGCGCCCTCCAAATAGGAGTCGAGGAAATTCTGGATGCGCTGATCGGCGGCGCAGGGGCGATGTGCCAGGCGGCGAGAAAGCTCGCTGGCGCGCCAATATCGGGGACATGAGGGCTGTCAGTCTCGCTCTGATCGGCCCTGTGCCAAAGCGGGAATTCCCAGGCTCCAAGCGCAGGGCGATGGCGGAAGCAGTGGCTGCGTCTTTAATCGTCATGACATGAGCCTAGCGAACCCGGGAGCCTCTAACCTGTTACGTTCCGCCTAGAAAGACGAAACGCACGAAGCTCGGGCGGCGCCAGGCGGTGCGAAGGCCGGACTCTGTGGAACGGTGCGCGGAAGGCCGGTGTCGCGAAAGGCCGCGCGTCGCGAAAGGCCGGTGTCGCGAAACCGGCTGTGGCGCGGCGCTCCAAGGTCTAGGCTGGTGACATGGACAGTCAATGGCGCCAGCTGGCTCAATGGATCGCGCAATCGAATCGCATCGTCTTTTTCGGCGGCGCCGGGGTCTCTACGGAGTCTGGCATACCGGACTTTCGCGGCGCCAAAGGGTTTTTCCATCAGGATCGCGAAATCCCGATCGAGCGCGTTTTGTCCATCGACTTCTTCGAGACGCACCCGCAGGCGTATTGGGAGTGGTTTGCCCAGGAAAACGCCCGTGAGGGAGTTGCGCCGAATGCCGCGCACAGGTTTCTGGCGGAGCTCGAAAGAGGGGTCGCTTTTCGGCCGTCGTCACGCAGAACATCGACGGGCTCCACCAGTCGGCGGGATCCGAGCGGATTTTTCGAGCTGCACGGGAATTGGTCGCGTCTGCTGTGCACGGGCTGCGGACGGCGTTTTTCGATCGCCGATTTCGAGGGAGGCGCGGACGGGGAGCGGTTCCCCGCTGCCCTTCATGCGCCTGCGTCGTGCGGCCCGACATCGTCTTTTTACGGGGAGATGCTCGGCAGCGGCGTTCTGGAGGGCGCGGTCAGGGCGATCGCCGACGCCGACATGCTGATCGTCGCCGGAACGAGCCTCGTCGTGTATCCGGCCGCCGGCCTCATCGACTACTACGACGGCGACCGACTTGTGCTCATGAACGCCACGCCCACCCCCTACGACTCGCGGGCGAACCTTGTGATCCGCGAGCCGGTGGGAAAGGTGTTCGCTGAACTCTCCCAAGCCGTCTGACCGCGGCGGTTCGGCCACGGCCCTTGGCCCGATGCCTCCGGCAAGAGTCTGGTTCGCACAAGGCCTTGACGAATCTTAAACTGTTCGGTGTGAGCATCGGGCTTGGACCGGTGCGCCGTATCTCAGGAGCCCTCCGCCAAGGCGGAGGGCTCCTCGTTTATTTCTTGGGTTTGCCCAGCTTTTATGGGTACATTGGTCAGCGAAAACGATTTTCCATTCAAGTTCGTTCGTTTTCCCGTTCAAAAGGAGGCGGTCAACCGTCATGGTCAGCCTCGCAGACATCGCCGCTGCGACAGGGTACTCGAAGGCCACAGTGTCTCGGGTTCTCAAAGGAGACCCCACGTTCACCGTGCGTGAAGAAACGCGCAGGCGCATCCTTCAAGCCGGCAATGAGATGGGGTATTCCGTGCAGGGGCGTCGCGTAGGAATTCCGCAGGACGTGGCCGTCTTGGACAACATCGACCCCTGAGCGCGGGCTGCAGGACGCCTATTTCTTTGAGATCCGCGAGGCTCTGAAAGCCAAGGCCGACGAACACAACACGAAGCTCACCCGTTTCCTGACACGCGTTCCCTCGTGGGCGCGGGCAAGAAATTCGACGGTTTTATTTCCATAGGCCCGGCGCCGCTGGCCGACGACGATTTCACCGCCCTCAGCCAGCGCGCTGCCGCACGGTGTGTTCATCGACATCAACCCGGCTCCGGGGCTGTTCCACTCGGTGCGGCCAGATCTGCAGCAAACGGTTCTCGACGGGCTTGACGCGCTGATGGCGGCGGGCCGTCATCGGATCGCCTTTGTCGGCGGAACGGGCCACATCATGGGCCGGCATTTTTACGACGAGGAGCTTCGCCATTTGGCGTACTCGAACTGGGCGCAGCGTTTGGGCCCTCGACGTCGACGGCCTTTCATACGTCGGCGGCGCCTTCACCGTCGAGAACGGCCGCGGCCTGACTGCCCGGTTGATCGCGGAAAACGAGGATCGCATGCCGGATGCGATCCTCGTCGCCGCGGACCCGCTGGCCGTGGGCGCGTTGCAGGCCCTCGACGCCGCAGGCGTCCGAGTGCCTCAAGACGTCGCCGTCGTCTCCATCAACAACCAGGAGGTCTGCCAATACACCTCGCCGACGCTGACCTCGTTCGACATCGACTGCTCGGAGCTGGCGGAGTCTGCCATTCTCCTTCTCGGACTCGATCATCGGCCGATACTCCTCCCTGTCACCACGTCCTTGTGTCGACGAAGCTCGTGGCTCGCGACAGCTTCGCCCCGCAGGGGTGAATGCGTGGCGGGTGCGGCACGGCGCCCTGGCCCCGTAGCCTCGCGGCCGGGCACCGTGCCGCTGTTTGGCCGCCCGCATTCCGACGTCGGGCAGACCGCCCGGCCCACGCCCTGGGCCGGGGAGTTTAGATAAGCTCCAGATCGACGTCGAGCCGCAGCGGCCGGTCAGCGGCGATGTGGTATTCTCGTGAACGGGCGACCCCCACGAGTCGTCCCTCCGACGCCCATCTGCCCTGCGAGGAGCCGCAAATGCGTCAGGGGCGTCCTCGACGGATCGGCCAGCTCCCCACTGGTGGGAGGCCTCGATCTGCGCGGAAGAGTAGGGGAGCACAGACACGTTGAGCGTCGATCCCTCCGCCGCGTCGAGTGCGGACCTTTCGACGTCGGCCGCAGCAAGCGCCGATCCGTCGGCGTCGTGCCGCCTGACGCGTATTCCGCTTCCGGCGCCGTCTGTGATCTCGGCCCATCGCACGCCCCGGTGGTTCCCCGTCTCCTGGGGGACGAGGTAAGGGGCGTAGTCGCGTGCGGCGGTCGTCTCCCACACGCCGAGGCGTGCGCCCGAGGAGCGGTCCGCATAGGTTTCCTCGGGGCCCAAGCCGTAGTAGCGCAAATGCCTCAACTCGCCGGGAAGAGCCCATTCGACGCCGAAGGCGGGGATCGTGGGCGCGTGCGCCTCGCCCGGGTAGTCGGCGGTCAGGCGTATGCGCGCGGCTGAGTCGATCGCATAGCGCAGGGTGACCCGGCTCCTGGCCGGAGTGGCGAGTTCGTAGACGTATGCGACCGCGACGCCCCCTTCGGAGGCGTCGACGGCGACGTCGACGCACCGCGCATAGCGTCCGGCAGCCGCCCACCGCGCCCGGTCGAAGCCGTGTCCAGCGCCCCGGTCGTTGTCGGTCAGCGGCCTGAACGTCGTGATTCTGGGCGGGCGGAGCACGTACTCTCTGCCGCTCTTCGTCCACGAAACGATCCCGCCCTGGGTTCGCGAAAGCAGAGCCTCCCGCGATCCAACTCGCAGGCCGACGTTCCAGCGCCCGACGGTGACCGCGGGGCTTGGCGCTCCGTCGGCCGGCGCCGCACCCCTTTCATCGCCCGGCGACGGAACTGCGGTCGCCCGCCCTGCCTCCGCCGCGGCGCCGTGCGCCTCCTCGCCGACGTCGCGCGTCTCTTTGGCGGCTTGCCCCGGTTTCGCGGGGACGCGCACGGTGTGCTGGCCGAAGGCGATTTCGTGCCCGGCCGGCGCCCACAGAGTCTCCTCGGCAAGGCGCACGCCGACGTCGTAGGTGAGTTCGACGCCGGGCGTCTGGCTTTCGGCGCTCGGCCACGGGATGGGAAACTCTTCGGCGTTCCCCGCCGGAACGTCGAACCGGTGCGTTTGGGACCAGACGCTCACGCCGTCTGCGAGGAGGCTGGCGACGAACTCGCAGCTTGCGGTTGAAGCAAAGAGATTGTCATTGACGACGCGCACGCCCGCGGGGCTGGGGAAGAGGCGGACATTCGAGTAAACCTGTTTGACCTCCGCCGCCTTCGGGGAGATTGAACGGTCGCCGAACAGCAGGCCGTCGCCGGAAAATTCGTAGTCGCACGGGCGGTCCGCGAAACCTCCCCCGTACTCCAAACAGCCCCGAAGCTCGCCCTGCATTTCGTCGGCGTGCTCCTTCCACAGGGCCTGGTCGATGAGGTCCCAGATGAACCCGCCCTGGTAATGCGGATACCGTTCCAGATCCGTGTACTCGAACAGGCCTCCGACGGAGTTCCCCATGGCGTGCATGTACTCGCACGAAATGTAGGGCTTGCTTGGAGAGTGCGAGACATAATCCTCGATCGCGTCCGGATGGGCGTACATGCGGGATTCTATGTCGGTGACGTCGTCGTACTCGCGATTCCAGGTGACTCCCTCGTAGTGGACCGGGCGGACGGGGTCGAGCTCGTGGGCGCGGCGGTACATGCTTCGGAACACCTCGCCTCCGTAGGATTCGTTGCCCAGGGACCAGATGAGGACCGACGGGTGGTTGTAGTCGCGGTGGATCATCGATTCGACGCGGTCGACGCACGGGCCTTCCCATTCCATGCGCGATCCGGGGATCGCGGTTTCCGGCGTTGCGACATCGCCGGGGGCGTTCCACGAGCCGTGGGTCTCCAGATTGGCTTCGTCGATGAGGTAGACGCCGTAGCGGTCGGCGAGCGCGTAGAAACGCCGGTCGTTGGGATAGTGGCTCGTGCGGATGGCGTTGATGTTGTGGCGCTTGCAAAAGACGATGTCGTCGATCATCTGCTGCTCCGTGACGGTGCGTCCCTTGTGACAGTCAAATTCGTGCCGGTTCACGCCCTTGAAGACGATTCTCTTCCCGTTGAGAGTCATGATTCCGTCCTCGACGGCGAATCGAGCGGAATCCTATGCGCTGGGAAACGGCCTCGACGACGTCGGAGACGGCTTCGCCCGACGACGCCGCGGTGTCCGAGGCGGCGCCCCGCCTGGTCAACGTCAACGTGAGCGTGTACAAGGCCGGATCTTCGGCCGACCACGGCCTGATCCCAGAAAGTTCGCCCGAGGACATTCGGGTGCGGCCCTGCTGCCGCGCCGTCGATTGCCATACGACGGCGCCGGCGTCGTCCGTGAGGACCGCTCGAACGTCGCCCTGCTCCTCCGGTTCGGCGACTGCGGCGTCGATGTTGAGCGAACCGGCCCCGGCCAAGTGGTCGTAATCGGCGTTCACGCGCAGATTGTCGAGGTGCGTGCGAGGTTTGCGGGTCAAAACGACGTCGCGGAAAAGGCCGTGGAAACGCCACGAGTCTTGGTCCTCAAGCCACGAGGCGCTCGAGTGTTCGAAGCAGGCGACGGTCAGAACGTGGTCCGCGGCAGAGGGGTCGATGTCGGCGCCCTCCCGCCCGAACAAAATGCCGGTGACGTCGAACTCGCTCGGGGTGTAGCCGTCTTCGGCGTATCCCACGAAGGCGCCGTCGAGCCACACGTATATGGCCGTCGCAAACCCCTCAAAGACAATCGTGACGTTGCCGCCGTTCGCGGCTTCGGCGAGGGCGGGGTCCAATCGGAACTCCCTGCGGTAGAGGGCCGCGTGGTTGAGTCTGGGGATCTTCGGCGCCCGGGGGTCCTCGTGCCCGTCCCAGGGCATCTGAATGTTGACGTAGGCGGGCGCCATCCCCTTCGGTTTCCAGGGTCGAGGGGACGTCGATTGTTCGGAAGCTCGACGTTTGCCCGTCGGCTTTCGCGAATTCAGGGTTCTCGACGTCGATTTCGCCTGCCAGGACGGTGCGGAACTTCCAGGCGCCGGCCAGGCTCTGCGTCGGCGAGTCCGATGTGTGGTCAGAGTGGGCAAGCAGGCGATTGACGGCGAAAACCGCGGGGTCTTCTAGCCAGGAGGATTTCGCTTTGGAAGCCGACGGGACGGGGGCCGACGCCGGGAAAGGCGCGGGCAATGAAAACAGGGCGGGGATCGGTGCGGGCATTGGGATCTACCTCCAGTGGTACATCACGTCGTTGTCATTAAGGTAAACCGGTTAGCTGCAAGTGTAAACCCGATTCTGCGTGCCCCGCAACGAGTCGGCATGACTTTGAAAAGTAAATGCGAGATTGATAGCTAAAACTAAGGTAATCTTTGTTTACCTGAATAGGTAACCGAATATCTGTCGGCGGGGCGCGGTCGGCCGCGGTCCGCTCTTCGAAGGAGAAGAAGATGTCCACTACAACCACGAAGGGGCCCCGCGGGGAAGAATCGTCCAGCGAATCTCATACGCTGTGGGCAACCTTGGGCAGGCGGCGTTCTACAACGCGCTCAGCACCTATTTCGTCACGTACTACGCCGCCCAAACCCTGTTCTCTCACTACGGCAAGTCCGAAGCGAAAGCGCTGATCGGCATAATCACAGCCCTTGTTTTCATCATCCGCATCGCGGAGATCTTCCTCGATCCCCTGCTCGGAAACCTCATCGACAACACCAACACGCGCTTCGGCCGCTTCCGCCCGTGGCAAGTGATCGGCGGCGTCGTCTCTTCGGTCCTCATGTTCGCCATCTTCACCCGGGCTGTTCGGCCTCGTAAACGTCAACAAAAACCGTTTTCATCGTCGTCTTTATCGTCGTCTTCATCCTGCTCGATATCTTTTACTCGATCCGCGACATCTCCTACTGGGGAATGATCCCCGCCCTGTCGACCGAATCGCACGAGCGCGGAGTTTTCACAGCCCTGGGAATGTTCACGGGGTCGGTGGGCTACAACGGAATCACCGTCGTCGTCATCCCGATCGTCAGCTTCTTCAGCGGGCTCTTTGCAAGCTCCTCGGGGCAGACCCAGGCGGGATGGACGGCGTTCGGGGCGATCATCGCCGTCCTCGGCATCGTCACGGCGCTCGCGGTCGCTTTCGGGACCACCGAGCAGGAGAGCGCGCTGCGGGCGAAAGCCAAGAAGAACACGAATCCGTTGCAGGCCTTCGTCGCGATCGCCCGGAACGATCAGCTGCTTTGGGTGGCCCTCAGCTACTTGCTCTACGCCGTCGCCAATGTGGCCACCACGGGATTCATGCTCTACCTCTTCACATTCGTCCTGAGGATGCCCAGTGAGTATTCGATCGTCGGCGTCATCGCCTTCGTCGCGGGCTTGGCGACGACGCCGCTCTACCCGCTCATCAACCGTCGCGTGCCCCGGCGCAGTCTTTACCTGGGCGGCCTGGGCATGCTCATTGCGGCGTATGTGCTCTTCATCCTGTTCTCGAGCAACGTCGTCGTTGTTTTCATCGCTCTCGTGCTGTTCTACGTCCCCGCGACCTTCATTCAGATGACGGCGATACTTTCGCTGACGGATTCGGTCGAGTACGGCCAGCTGAAGACCGGAAAGCGAGACGAGGCCGTCACGCTTTCCGTGCGGCCGATGCTCGACAAGATCGCGGGCGCGGTTTCCAACAGCATCGTCGGCTTTGTGGCGATCGCCGCCGCGATGACCAACGGGGCCGACCCCGACAGCCTCACTGCGGGCAACATCCAAACATTCAAAACGGCCGCGTTCTACGCTCCTCTCGCCTTCATCGTCCTCTCGGCCCTCACCTTCATGTTCAAGGTGACGTTGAGTGAAAAGGCCCACGAGGAAATCGTGGCGCAGCTGGAGGCCAAGCTGACCGAGGAGGGCGACGGGGAACGCGACGAGGAAGGCGGCTAAGGCTGAGAAAGAAGGCGGCGTCAAGACCGAGAAGGGGGACTGAGGCTCGGATCCGGCAGGAGGCTGAGGCTGGCCGCCTCTGAGCCGGCGTTTCGAAGGGCCGCCTGTGCGGCCCCAACGCGTGAATCGGCGGGCTTGGCGGTGCGCGCGAGTCCGCCGATTCACCTCGCTTCAGCCGGTCGATCGGTGCGAAAGCCAGTCGCGACGGGCGAAAACGGATAAAAACGGGGTGGGATTGCATTTCGGCGGCTTCGGCATGCGACGGGTACTAAAAACTGCAACTAAGCCTTGACGTCACCGCGCCCGCGGAGGATGCTCTTCAGCGTTGACTACTGATTGGTAGGGGCCGCTCGGCGGTCCGGGCGGATGAAAGGTCCGGGCAAAGGGCGTCCACGAAGGCTTGAGGAGTCCGCCGTGTCCAACGCATCCCATTCATCGAATCTGTTCGCGCGCATCCGTGAACGCATCGCGCATCGAACCGGCGACGTCGCCGATGGGCCTGACTGCGTCGCCCGCAGATCCGGCGGCTTGCACGTTCCTCGTCGAAAATGCGCGGGCCGCCCAGAGTGTGCAGGAATCTGCGGGCGTCTTTTCGGGGCTGCGCGCGGGCGGTCGTCGCTTCAGCGCGACGGTCGGCGGCCCCGGCGCGAGCTTTTCCGTTCAGGCTCAGGGCGCCTGCCCGTCGCGACGGAGCGCCCTCTCGTTGAGGTTCAGAGCCTTGCCGTCTCGGCTCAAGGTCGCCGTGGCTGCGTCGTCCTTCTTCGTAGCCTCGGCGATCGGCGCGCAAGCCGACGCCGGCCAAGCTGGCGAGGGAGCCGCTCCCTCTGGCGCTCTCGCCTTGGCCGCTGAGACTCGAGTCGCGGCCTCGAAGGGTGCGACGGCAAAGGCCAGTCCGGGCGGCGTCGCCCGCGATGCGGCGTCGGCCTCCCGCGAAGCGTCGGCGGCCCGCGCGAAGCCGGCGACCGTCCCGCCGGGAAATACGTCGCCCTCGGGGACTCATACGCCTCGGGCGACGGCATTCCTCCGTACGCCGAAGGGACCGACGAGGCGAATGGAAACCGATGCCGCCGCTCGTCTTCGGCGTACGCCCACCGAGTGAGCGGCCGGGTGGGCAAAACGCTCGACTTCGGGGCCTGCTCCGGGGCCCGCACCGGCGACTTTTACAAGGCCAAGTCTGCCTGGGGAGGCCGGCGCAGCTTTTCGCGGCTCGACGCCTCGACGGGCCTCGTGACGTTTGCGATCGGCGGCAACGACGCCGGCTTCAGCAAGGTTCTCAGTGACTGCATCGGAGGCAAGAGCCTCCTTCCGTTCGTCGCGTGCAGCACCGACCGGGCGGTGACGGGTCCAGTCGACTCCGTCATCGACGCTCTTCGAGGCAAGACGAAGAAGGAAGCATCCGCAGCTACGACTCGATCGCGGCGGACATTCGCTCGCGAGCCCCAAGTGCGACGGTCGTGGCAGTGGGCTATCCGCGCATTTTTCCCGCCGGCGGCGGAACGGGCGGGCCGATTCCGGGGGCGCTGCCAGGGGCGTGAAAAAAAGTGGACCAGCGGTGGATGGCGGCGAAGACCGACGAGCTTGACGCGGCCCTCAAGGCCGCCGCGCTGCGCCACGGCTTCCTGTTTGCGGACACGGCTTCTGCGTTCGGCGGGCACGAGCTGTGCGGATCGAACGGATCGTGGATTCACGACATTCTCAACGACGGACGCTTCCACCCGACCCAAGCGGGCCACTCGGCCACAGCGCAGGCCGTGGCGGACGCCCTGGGAGGCTTTGGCGGCCAGTCGGATTCGTCGGGTTCCGCCAAGGCCGGAAACTCAAGGCTCAAGATGGCAAAGCAGGGGACGACCGGGCCGAGGGCGGCCAGGCCCGAGACGCCCAGGCTCGTAAAGAGCTCCAGGTCGCCGCCGATCGGGCGGACAATGAGCGGCCCGTCGGCGCAATCGCGGTTGAGCGCGACGGAGACCGGATGTCGCTGGACGCCTCGGCTTCGACCGACGCCGACGGGAGGGTCGTCCACGTCGACTGGTATGTCCAGCGCTCCGACGGCAGCGAAACGGTTGTGTCCGGGGCCCGGACGTCGATCCGAATTCCCTCGGAGGAAAACGACCGTGACCGCCGTCGTGACCGACGACCGCGGCATGGAAGACTTCGTCACGCGGCACATGCCCGCAGCGAAGCAAGCTCCGCGCGCTGCGAAGGCGACGGCCCACGGCGTGGAGCGCGCAGCCAAGGCCGAAGGCGGTTACGCGGTCAAAGCCGCGACAGAATGTCCGCCGTCGTGCGAACCTTCGCGAAGCCTCCGGCGGCGAGGTTCATCGCCGTCGCCCGCATGAGGTTTTTCGCGCTCTCCCGCATCCGGCCGAGGCCGGGGATCTCGACGTCGATGTCGAACGTTCGCGCGTGGCGTCGAAGGCGACCGTGACGTCGTACCCGGGTTGCCGGCCATCCGCGCCGTCGTCTCGACGCACATGTTCGTTTGGATCCCGCAGGCACGAGCGACTCGATGTGCGAACGGCCAAAGCCACGCGTGAAGATCAGGGTTTCCGTAGAACGCCGAGTTCACCTGCTTGGAGATCGTGAGGGTCGGCCTCGGCTCGGGCGACGTCCTCCTTCAGTTCGTTGCCTGGGCAATCGGGGTGGAGCGGAGAAAGCGGGTTGGGCGAGTCGTGGCGGACGACGACGAGCGGACCGAGCCGCCTCTCCGCCCATTCGTCGATGAGCTGCGAGACGTTGGCCTCGGCGTGCGGATTCGCGGTCGGGCCGTAGACGCCGTGGTCGAAGCCTTTTGAACGTCGATGACGATGAGTGCGGTGTTCTTTCTTTCCGCGACTCAAGGAAACCAGCGCCGACGCGAGGGCCGACAGTGGCACGAATGCCGCCTGTCGATAAGATTCTGCCATGAAGGTGCAGTGGTCCTTTTTGCCGGGGATGCGGGGCTTTGACCTCTGTGCCGCGCTCCGGGTCTTCGGCGGCGACCGGCGCGACGAGGGGAGTGCCGCTCAACGACGTCGCCGCAGTCTCACCCTCGCCCGAACCCGAACTGGAAGGCGGCCTGCGCATCCGGGCGCTTCCGCTCCAGGAGGCCGACGGCGCCGACCTGCTCGTCATTCCTGGATTCGCCGACCCGCTCGAGGCGGTCGATCCCGGCGTCGTCCGCGCCGTCTCCGGCGGAGGCGGCGTCGTCCCGTCCGCCGCCGCCCGGGAAGACGCCGCCCGTCCCGGCACTGCCAGGTCCGGCGTCGTCCGAGACGACGTCGAGCGCGCCGCGACCCTCGTGCTTCGGCTTCACAACTCCGGAACGCACATCGCCTCCCTGTGCACGGGGGCCTTTCTCCTCGCGGCCACCGGCTTGCTCGACGGAGCCGACGCAACGACCCACTGGCGTTTTTGCGACGAGCTTCAACGACGGCACAGAGGGTGCGGGTCGATCCGAAGGTGCTCTACACGCACGACGCCGCACGGCGGCTGTGGACCTCGGCGGGGGTAGCCGCCGGAATCGACGCCTGCCTGGCGATTCTGGCTCAAGAGTGCGGATCGGCGGCAGCGGCCGCCGTCGCCCGATCGATGGTCCTGCCGGCGGTCCGCCAGGGAGGCCAGGCTCAGTTCATTCCTCCGTTGAGAGGGCGAAACCGAGGGGAGGGCGAGCGAGGGCGAAGAACTGCGAGCGGCGATTCTGCGCGATCTCGCCGCCCGTGGACGGCTCAGACGATGGCCGATTGCGCGCACGCGTCGCCGCGCACATTGCATCGGAAATTTCTCGCCGAGACCGGGATGCCTCCGATCCGGTGGCTTGTCTCCCGCAGGGGTGGCGGCGGCGCAGGAGCTTCTGGAGACGACGGCGCTCGGCGTCGAGCAGATCGCCAGCCGCGTGGGCTTCGGCGACGCCGTGTCCATGCGCAAACATTTCGTCGCCTCTGTCGGAGTGCCGCCGATCGAGTATCGCCGGGCCTTTCAACGCGACGGCGCCGCTTCCCATCGGCGGCGGGCCTTGCCGGCGAGTCCCCGTCGGCGCCGCAGTGAACGGAATTCCGGGATGCTAGTTGTCTGACGGGCAATATGCGCCTCTTTGTCCGTTTGCCGGGCGATCGGGCGGACGCGGGGCTTGCCCGTGTTTTATAGTTGGGCAATGTTGACCAATTCCGTTCTCATTGCCGTGGTTGTCATGCTGGCCCTCTCGCTGGTGCGCGTCCACGTCGTCGTCGCCCTTTTTCATCGGCGCAATCGTAGGGCGGATTGCTAGGCGACCTCGGCCTGGACGGAACGCTGGTCGCCTTTCAGGAGGGGCTTTCGGGCGGGGCGAAGATCGCCCTTTCCTACGCCCTCCTCGGCGCCTTCGCGATGGCCGTGGCCAACTCGGGGCTTCCCAAGCTTCTCGCCGATGCGCTCATCTCGCGGATCGGCGAGGAAAATGCGTCGCGCGAACGCGTGCTGACCGTCATGAAGTACACGATGCTCGGCGGGATTCTTGCAATGTCGATCGTGAGCCAGAATCTCGTTCCCGTGCACATTGCATTCATCCCGCTGCTCATTCCGCCGCTTTGTGACGGTCATGAACAAACTGCGGATCGACCGGAGGCTCGTGGCCTGCGTCTTGACCTTCGGCTTGGTGACCACCTACATGTATCTGCCGATCGGATTCGGCAGCATCTTCCTCAATGACATCCTTCTTGGCAACATCCGCAAAGCCGGAATGCGGACCGACGGCGTCAACGTGATGGCCGCCATGGGATTCCGCCCTGGGAATGGTCGCCGGCCTCCTTATCGCCGTCTTCTTCTCCTATCGAAAGCCGCGCGATTACGCCGACGTGGCGATCGACGGCTCGAAGTCCGTCGGCAGCGGCGTCTCCGAACTGGACGCGGTCATCGCCGAGGACGGCCCGGACGGCAGCGCCTCCGGCGGCCAAGCCCGTGCGGGCGGCTCGGGCAAAGCCGGTGCCGGCAGGCGCGGTTTAGCCGGTTTGTTCCGCAAGGGCCGCAACGGAGGCTCGGGCGGCGACTCTGACGAGGCGAAAGAGAAAGGGGAGGCTCGCCCGTCCGCCTATCCCATCGTCATGTCGCTCGTCGGAATCGTTGCATGCTTTGGGGTGCAACTGTGGATGAAGGCGTCCGGGGCCGAAGCGGACGGTCTGCTCATCGGATCTCTCGTGGGGTTGATGGTCTTCCTCGTCACGGGCGCGGTGCCCTGGCGCGACGCCGACGACGTCTTCACCCAGGGATGAAGATGATGGCCGTCATCGGGTTCATCATGATTTCGGCCCAGGGCTTCGCCGCGGTAATGGAGGCCACTGGCGACGTCAAACCCCTCGTCGCCGACATCTCCAAGGTGTTTGCGGACAACCGGCCGATGGCCGCATTCGCCATGCTCCTGGTGGGGCTCATCGTCACGATGGGGATAGGCTCGTCGTTCTCGACCCTTCCGATCATCACGGCGATCTACGTTCCGCTGTGCGCCTCCCTGGGCTTCTCGCCGCTCGCGACGGTTTCCATCATCGGCACCGCAGGAGCTCTGGGCGATGCGGGATCTCCCGCCTCGGATTCGACACTCGGCCCGACGGCGGGGCTCAACGCCGACGGTCAGCACGACCACGTGCGCGACACCGTCATACCGACCTTCCTCCACTTCAACCTGCCGCTGCTCGCCGCCGGTTGGATTGCGGCCATGGTGCTGTGAACGCGGTGTCGCCTTGTCGCCGCCGTCTTGGCGGCGACAGCGCAGCCGACCGCGCCGAGACGCAGACGGCCTCAGTGTGCCCCGGCCGTACACGGGGACTGCCCGGGCGCGCTGACACCGAGGCAGGGCTCACACACTTGCGAGGGCGGAGAATAGCGCGGCGCGCCAGCAGGCGCAATCGTGGCCGCCGCAAAATTCCTTGACGTCGATGCCGGGAACCCGGGCAGCGAGTCGGTGCGCCAGATGCGCTGTGCCCTCGAGTGCGCCGACGTCGATGCGAATCGAATCCCAAGGGGCTTCGGCCAAGGGGCCCGCCAAGTCGAAGCGCCACAGGGAAGGGGATTGGGCGACGACGTGGCGAACCTGCCCTTCGGACAGGGCCGCCGTCCACAGTGCGCTCAGCCCGCCGAGACTTTGCCCTGCCGCCCAGGTGCTCTCGCCGTCGTGAGCCACGTTGTAGCGGCTGCGAAGCTCGGGGAAGCAGCCAATCGAGGACGGCATCGACTTGGCCGCAGGGAACGCCGAGGCTTTCCCACCGGTCGCCCTCGCCGCCGGCGTCGAGCATCGCCACGTGGAGCGGGGCAATGGCCCCGGAGGCGATTGCGGCGTCGAGAAGCCGAGGAAGCCTGATGTCTCGCACCCACGTGCCGCCGTCGAAAAGCAAGAACAGCGGTGTGGGTCGGTCGAAATCGGGAACGTCGGCCTTAGGAACGTAGATCCATGCTCGCTCGGCACCGTCGGAGATCTCTTCGACGCGGCTGCGTGGCGGACGCGAGTCTCCGGGCCGGGTGCATTCTCCTTGACCGGCGGCTTCGCCTCCGGCGCGGCGCCCGGCGTCCGAGCACTCGGCCTCGCGCCCGACGTCGCAGCGCCAGAGCTCCGGAGGAGCCTCCGGGCCGGCGGCCAGCGAGAACTCGCCCGCTGTGGATCGCATGGCCTCGGAAGAACGTCGGTCCAAGCTCGACGATTCGAGCGCGGCCACGCGCACCGGCCCGTATCCGCGAGCCGCTCTCCATGGGGAATCCCTCGGATCTGCCACACTCGTGGCAATCCTGTATGAGGCGCGCCAACTTCGCGGAAGTTTGACGGTGAGCGCCCATGTTCCGGTTTCGCCGAGCCGGGAAAACTCGGCGTTCTCGATGCGTCCTGGCTCAACCAGATCTGCCAGCCACAGCAGAACGCTCCCGGCCGACGGCGCTTCGACGAAGCCACGTGTACAGGGCGTCGCGGCCGCACGGTGTGACAATTGGGTTGGGGCGCGAAAGGCCCTCGGCCAGGAGCCTTTCGAAATCCTGGGATTGGAGTGCGAACGCGGCTTCGATAGGGCCGGTGGCTCGCTCGATGGAGGCCGAGTGAATCGGAACGTTGGCCTCGATCTCCCGGTGGACCCTTCCATGCCTGTCGCGCCAAAGTTTGGGTTGACGGTCAAACCTCATGAAAATCGCCCCGCTGTTCGCTGGCAACAGTCGCCCGCTGTCCGCTGGTCGCAATCGCGCCGCCCGGCCGAAGGCCTGTTTCGAATCGGCTCGGCGCCTGTGGAAACCGCCTAAGGGGATGCGGCATATGCGTTTGAGATTCACGCCGAAGGCTCTGAAATCGCGCGTGGGTCGGGCAACGCGGACGTCGCCCGACCCACATATCGCCCTCGGCCTTGCAGTCAGCCTGCGACTGTCTCAGCTCAGCTGGCTTCGAACGGCCTTCGCCGCGCTCACGAGGTTCTCCAGGGTCGCCTTGGTCTCCGGATACGCCTCGTCTTCAGCCCGCAGTCGGGATTGACCCACACCCGGGAGGCGGGAATGGCCGCGACGGCGGCCTCGATGAGCTCAGTGAGCTCCTCTGTCGAGGGAACGCGCGGGGAGTGGATGTCCCACGCCGGGGCCTATGCCGCGAACGTAGCCGTGTTCGGCGAGCTCGGGAAGGATCTCCATGCGAGGCGCGCGGCTTCGATCGACGTGACGTCGGCGTCGAGGGCGTCGATGGCGTCGATGATCTGCCCGAACTCCGAATAGCACAGGTGGGTGTGGATCTGAGTCGAAGGCTCGGCGACGGCGGTGGCCAAGCGGAAGGAGCCGACTGCCCACGCGAGGTAGGCCTCGTGCCCCTCTTCGGCCAGCGGAAGCCGCTCGCGCAGCGCCGGCTCGTCGACCTGGATGATTGCGGCCCCGCCGGCTTGGAGGTCGGCGATCTCGTCGCGCAGCGCCAGGGCGACCTGGTCGGCCGCCTGGGCGATCGGAAGGTCGTCGCGCACGAAGGACCACGCGAGGATCGTGACGGGGCCGGTGAGCATTCCCTTGACCGGACGGTCCGTCAGGGATTGGGCGTAGGCCGTCCACTCGGTGGTCAGCGGCTTGGTGCGGGCGACGTCGCCCCAAAGGATCGACGGGCGCGTGCAGCGCGTGCCGTAAGACTGCACCCAGCCCTGCGACGTGACCGCGAAACCTTCGAGCAGCTCGGCGAAGTACTGCACCATGTCGTTGCGCTCCGGCTCTCCGTGGACAAGGACGTCCACGTCGAGGCCCTCCTGAAGGGCGATGACGTCGGCTATCTCGGCGCGGATCGCTTCGAGGTAGCCCGCTTCGTCGATTTCGCCGCGGTTGAAGGCCGCACGGGTCTTGCGGATCTGCGGGTCTGGGGAAGGAGCCGATCGTCGTCGTCGGCAGCGGCGGAAGCCCGAGCTCTCGCGCTGCTTCGGCTCGCGCTCGGCGTACTCGACGCGGGTTCGCAGCGACTCGTCGACGGCCGCGACCCTGTCGCGCACGTCTTCGCGGACGACGCCGACGCTGCGCGAGCGCCTGGCGAGGATGTCCTCCGAATGCCTGATCTCATCGGCGACCGTGCCCCAGCCCTCGGTGAGGGCCTGCGGCGGGGACGACGACCTCGCGCACCTTCTGGTCGGCGAAGGCCAGCCACTCGTGGAGGTTCGCGTCCAGCTCGGGGTCGTCCCACTTTTCCACCTCGGTGTTGTACGGGACGTGCTGGAGGGACGTCGTGGTCGAAACGCTCACGCCCGCCGCGCCGAGGGGCTCGAGGGCTTGGAGGGAGCGCTCGGCCCGCCCGAGGTCGGCCGCCCAGATGTTGCGCCCGTCGATCGCGCCGGCCACGAGCACGACCTCGGAGAAATCGACGCCCGATCCGGCGAAGGGCGCGAGCTGGCCGACCGCGGCGTGGATCGCCTCGACCCCCGTCTGGGTCAGGGCGGGGATCGCCTGGCTGGCGTCGCCGTAAGGCGTGGTGACGAGGATGCTCGGGCGCGGGTCGACGGCGGCTAGCTGCTGCCACGCCCGGAACGCCGCGGCGATGAGGTCGCTGCGCGCGGCCGGAAGGTTGTCTGAGGTCAATGCGGGCTCGTCAAATTGCACCCATTCGGCCCCCGCCGCGGCCAATTCGCCCAAAAGCTCGGCGTATGCGTCGACGACGTCGTCAAGCCGGTCAAGCGGCGAGAACTCCGCTGGAGCGCCGTCGGCCGCCTTGGCGAGCGCGAGGTACGTCACCGGGCCGACCAGCGTGGGGCGAACGTCGAAACCGGCCTCCCGGGCCTCGGCGAAACGTTCGACGATGCCGCGGTCCGCCAGCCCGACAGGAGTTTCGGGGCCGATTTCAGGGACGAGGTAGTGATAGTTCGTGTCGAACCACTTTGTCATCTCCTGCGGCGGCGCCGTGTCATTGCCGCGGGCCAGGGAAAAGTAAAGGTCGTATCCCGTGCGCCCGGCGAAGCGTTCGGGAATGGCGCCGAGGAGCACCGTCACGTCGAGGACCTGGTCGTAGAGCGAGAACGATTCGGGAATCGAGGCGGCCTCGGTCAGGCCCAGCTCGCGCAGCCGCTTGTAGCTCGCCAGGCGAAGGCCGCGCTCGGCGCTCTTCAGCTCGTCCGCGTCGATTTTCCCCGCCCAGTAGGATTCGACGGCGCGCTTGAGTTCGCGGGAAGGCCCGATCCTCGGGACCTGAGGATCGTCGCGGAAGGGAAGCGGGGTGATGTCATGAGGATTCTCCAGGTGTTTGATAGGGGTTGACGGTCCGCTCGCGTCGCGGGCCCGCCGGCTGACGGACGACGTCGCGTTGCGGGGCGGGCCTAGCTTTCGGAGGGCTTGACGCTTGCAGAGGAATCGACGCTTTCGGCAGGCTCGACGAGCCCGATCTGCTCGAGCAAGGCCAGGGCGGGTTCGGGTTTGTTGCACGTGTACAGGTGCAGTCCGGGCGCGCCGGATTCGAGGACCTCCCGGGCGATGCGCGCGGCTTCGGCGACGCCGGAGAGGGCGGCGGCCTCGGTGCCGTCGGCCGCCCTCAAACGCTCGACGAGCGAATCGGGAGGCGTTATTCCGGTCAGATCGGATGTGCGCGAAAGCCTCCGAAGGTCCGAGGGGACGAGGAGGCCCGCGAGGATGGGTATGTAGACGCCGGCCTGCCGGGCCTTGTCGACGAAGGAGATGTAGGTCTGCGCGTCCCAGAACAATTGGGTGATGGCGAAGCTGGCGCCAGCGGCCTGCTTGAGCAGAAGGCGCTCGACTTCCTGTTCGGGATTCGTTCCGGCCGCAGGATTGCCCGAGGGGAAGGCTGCGACCGAGATCGTCAGCAGGGCTCACTGCCGCGCGCAGCGCCGCCGATCCGTTGGCCGCGCAGCCGCGTCTCGACGCTGCGGATGAGTGCGACGAGCTCGGTGGCCGACGAGACGCCGCCCAGGGGCGGCCTCCAATCGGGATCGTCGGCGGGCGGGTCTCCGCGCAGGGCGAGAAAGGTTCGAACGTCGGCGTCAAGGTAATCCTCTATCACCGACTCGACGGTGCGCACGGACGTTCCGACGCAGGTCAGATGGGCAATCGGATTGATAGGGGTGTCGCGGGACAGTCGCGTGACGATGTCTCGCGCGCTGAACCGGTTCTTCCCTCCCGCGCCATATGTGACGGAGACGAAATCCGGCTGAACGGCCAGCAGTCTGTCGATCATCGTCCAGAAGGCCGGTGTGTTCTCGGGGCGCCTGGGCGGCATAACTTCGAAGGAAACCGTAGTGTGTGCGCGGCTGTGGCTGCGTTCGCTAGAGGAGCCCCTGTGACGGGCGCTGTGAGTGAAGGCTGAAACATGGGAGAAAGAGGCAACTGTTCACGTCCTAAGGCAGCGTCGCGAATGCGGCGTTCGGAAAAGGGCTTTGTGAGTTACCTAGGCATTCGGGCGCGCGCACTTCCGCGCTTGGCTGTACTCGGCGCACGCTTGATCGTCATGGCTCAATTATGCACGAGAGCAGGGGTCGGTGCACAAGCGGCGCGTATCGGCTCCGTGCGAGGGGGCGCGCAAGCTCAAGGCGCAGGCAGGGGACAGGAGCCTCATCGGCTCGGTGAAAGGCGGGTCGCGCAGAATTTGGAGACGGCGCAGAGTTTGACGCGGGCGCCGCCCGTTTTCCGCGCGCGGCCCGGGCATCGGGTGGATGCTCGGGCCGCGGCGGGGAAACGATATTCAGTTGTGTCAAGGGGTCACATCTTCTTCAGTTGTTCGCGAATGCTGGGCCACAGCGATTGGGCGGCGGGCGCGTCGACGGCGTCCTGGCGGAAGTACCACCAGAAGTATCCTCCGGCGTACCGCGAGCCGACGGCGTTCTTCATCTGCCTGTGCATGCCGTAGTAATAGTTCGCCAGCCGGTTCTTCTCGGCGAAATCCGGTTCGGCGACTCCCTCGTCCTCGGGACGCTGGGCGCCCACTTCGCCGATTCCCAGGTACGCGTTGGGGAAAAACTCGCCCAAAGACTTGAGAGTTTTGGACAGGTCCTGTGCAGAGGGGTGCTGGCGCGGTGTGCAGACGGTTTCGTAGACGGAGAGGAAGACGTAATCGATCTTGCTGAAGTCGTTGCGCAGAGTTCGTCCGTACGAGAGGGTCGACTCCCAATCGTGTGTAGCAGTCGGAGCTGGACCAATAGTTGAGAGTGAGCGCCGTCCTTCCGCCGTGCTTTTTCACGACGTCGTAGGCGGCTTTGGCCTTTGCGTTGATCTCGCGGGGGGAGGAGCCGGTCCATTCTCCGTTGAGCTCGTTGCCGATCTCCCAGATGCTGACCTTGTCGCCCATTGCCTTGAAGGCCTGCTCGGTTCGCGTTCTGATCCAATCGGCCGAGTGGTCGCTCAGCTCTTCGGAATCCAAGACTTCGATCATGATGTTCGCGTGGGGAGAAAGCGCATCGACGGCTTTCTTGTAGTCTGCGACGGGAACTCCCGAATCCATGACAAGACGTACGGTTAGACGGGAATTGTGTGATTTTATAACGGATACAGCCTTGCCAATGTCGTAGGGCGTATCTAATGTGACTCCCTTTAGAGGGAGCGAAGGCGCGGATGCGAGTGCCACTGGATAATCTTCGTCCTCGTTTAGCTTGCTTCGATTGACTGTGAAGACCAAGGCCACTAAAGCCGTGACGACAAAGCCAACGAGTGCAAGACGGATCGGTTTGCTTAACGTCATATATATCATTGTGCCTCAAAGAGGGCTTGAAATGTAAAACTGGGAAAAATTCAGTTAAATCCCTAAGTTCTTTTAGCCGTAACTCAGGGTTTTTCCCAATTCTTTGAGGGAGTCAATGGAGACTTCAGCTGAGAAAGAACAGCTTTGCGCGGGAAGCTGCGTTTGCGTTTTCGGAGGGCCGGCTGCGGCCGTCGCCGATCGGAAAGAGGGCGGCGACGGACAAAATCACCGTACCAAAGTCGGTGGCGTTCCGGAGGGGCTCGGCATCTTGGCGATATTTTCGCGAACTGGCGGGAGAAACGATCTGGCCCCCTGCTGGGAATGCCGACGGGGGCCAGGCGCTCAGGCTGCAAGCTCGGTCGCGTTTGCCTTCTCCCAGGCGTCTTGCGCCGCCTTCAGGCGGAATGCCGCGCGCTCTGCGCGAGACGGCGAAGCGTGACGATCGAGCGAAGCGAACTCTGCGCGAGCCGATTGCAACTCGGCTGCGGCGCGGTCCTTGCGCCGCGTTTCTTTCTCCTTATTCATTTGTACCTACTCCTCAACGGCGAACAGGTGAGGAACGCCGACACTTTCGTGCGTGCTTGCCGCTGGCGGCAAGCCAACGGCTGAGCGCCCTGCTGTGGCGCATCGTCTACGCAACGCAAGCGACCCTTCGCGTATTCCGTTTGCGTAGAAGATATAAAGTACACTCATATGCGTGCGATTGCAAACTGGTGGCGAACGCCGCACCGGCAAAACAAATGTTTAAAGTCTTGGGCGGAGTAGTGTTGAACGCCCTACGTCGTGAGGAGAAGAAGGCAGCTATGCGGATAAGACAATTCATCGGCCGTCGAGTGGTTGCTCGCCGCGATCGCCCTGGCAACCATCGTCTTGCAGGTCTACTTCGACCTCAAGGTTCCCTGAGTACATGCAGGAGATCACCAAACGCATTGTCACTCCGGGGACTCGCATGCAGGACGTTCTCGGGGAGGGCGCCCTCATGCTCGCGAGCGCGCTCGGCTCAATGGCCGCGATGGTGGCCACGGGCTGTGCACGGCCGTCATCGGGACGAGGGTCTCCCGCAGGATGCGCGCCGACGTATTCGAGAAGGTCCTGAATTTCTCGCTTCCCGAGGTCGGAAGTTCGGCACGCCCAGCCCTCGTCACCCGGTCGACCAACGACGTCAACCAGGTGCAGCTCTTCATCGTCATGGGCGTTCAGATGCTCGTCAAATCGCCGATACTGGCGGTTTGGGCGATGACCAAGATTTCGGGCGCCAACGGGACTTGGACGGCGGCGACGTCGATCGCGGTCGCCGTCCTCGTCGTTCTGCTGGGCGCCATAACCGCCGTCGTGATGCCTCGGCTCATGAGGATGCAGACAATCACCGACGACCCTCAATCGGGTGACGCGCGAACACCTGACGGGCCTTCAGTGATCCGCTCGTACAACGCCCAGAGGTTTCACGAAGGAAGATTCGAGGAGACGAACGCGGAGCTGACCCGCAACAACACGCAGGTGATGGTTGCTTTCGCGCTTCTCATGCCCGCCCTGACGGCGCTCGCGACCGCCCTGACGCTCGCGATCTACACGCTGGGCGCGGGGATGATAGATTCTGCGTCTGGCGCCGAGAGGATCACCCCTCTTCACGCAGATGGTCGTCTTCTCGGCCTATGCCTTGCAGATCGTCGGCGCCTTCATGATGCTGGCCTTCATCTTCGTGTTCCTTCCGAGGGCGAGGGTTTCTGGAAGAGAATCCTGAGGTGTTGGACATGAAGCCCTCAATCCAGGACGGCGGGGCCGGCGTCGGCCGTTCGGGCCTCAAAGGCACGGTGGAATTCAAGAACGTCTCCTTCCGCTACCCCGACGCCGAAGACGACGCTCTCAAGGAGATCTCTTTCACGGCGGAGCCGGGGCAGACCGTCGCCGTCATCGGTTCGACAGGATCGGGGAAGTCCTCGATCGTCAATCTCATTCCGCGCTTTTACGACGTGCGCGAGGGCAGGTTCTCCTGGACGGGCGCGACGTCCGCGAGTGGAAGCAGGAGGCGCTGCGCGATCGAATATCGCTCGTTCCCCAAAAAGGCCACCCTTTTCTCGGGGACGATCGCCTCGAACATCGATTACGGGAAGGGGGCGAAGGAGCTCGCCCCCGCCGACGTCGTCGAAGCCGCACGCGTGGCGAACGCCTCCGAATTCATCGCAACGAAAGAGGATGACTACGCCTCGGCCGTCGCGCAAGGCGGATCGAATTTCTCGGGCGGTCAGAAGCAGAGGCTTTCGATCGCGCGGGCCGTGGCCCGCGACGGCGAGGTCATGATCTTCGACGATTCGTTTTCCGCGCTCGACTACAAGACGGACCGCGACGTGCGAGCCGCGCTGCGAGAGGCCGCTGCAGGGGCGACGATCATCATCGTCGCCCAGCGGATCGGCACCGTCCGGAATGCAGACAAGATCCTCGTCGTCGACAAGGGGAGGATCGTCGGCGCCGGAACCCACGACGAGCTTTTCGCGAACAATCCCGTGTACCGGGAGATCGCGCTGTCGCAGCTGAGCGAGGAGGAGCTGGCATGAGCGGAATCAAAGAAACCTCGAAAGGACAGGGAACCGCCGAGACTTTGGGCGGGGGCGCCGCACAGGCCTCGGGCGGACGGGACGAGCGCGACCTCGACTCCGTTCGGCGCGGCCTGGAACTGGCCCGCAGCAATCGCGAAAAAGGCCTCTCCGAAGGCGACAACCTCACCTCTGACCTCTTCGGCGGGGACGGCGGAGGCGTGGACCGCAAGGCCATAGGCGCCATGGGCCCCACCGTCAAAAAGCTTCTCGCCTACGCCAGGCCGGTGCGGGCGCTGCTCGTCGCCGCGACGTTCATGGCCGTGGCGGGCGCGGTGCTCACCGTCATCGCGCCCGAATACCTGTCTGACATCACCGACGAGATCGAAAAAGGGCTCGCGGGCGCGTGAACATGGACGAGGTGCGGAGGCTGACTCTCATCTCGGTTGCGATTCTCGCAGGGTCCTTCCTCTTCAACTTCGTCGAAGGCCTGCTCATGGTCCGTGCGACCCAGTGGACCGCCCGAAAGATGCGTTCGGACCTCGACCGCAAGATCGACCGTCTGCCCTTGGCGTACTTTGACAGGCAGTCGGTCGGCGACACGCTTTCCCGCGTTTCCAACGACGTCGACACCCTCTCGCAGACTCTCAACAACTCGGTCGCCTCCATCGTCAGCGGGGTCATCACGATTCTCGGCTCGGCGATCATGATGTTTGCGACCGAGTGGAGGATGGCGCTCGCGGGCATCGGCGCGGCCCCTCATCGGTGTGGTCGGCTCGGGGGCGATCATGGGCGTCAGCCAGAAGCACTTCGTCGCTCAGCGGCGGCAGCTGGGCGCACTCAGCGGCCACATCGAAGAGACGTACTCCGGCCATCCGGTCGTCCGCGCGTTCAACGCCGAGGAGAACGCGCGCCAGGAGTTCCATGAGCGCAACGACGCCCTGTACACGAGCGCGTGGAAGGCGCAGTTCCTCTCCAGCCTCATGTGGCCGCTCATGGGATTCGTGGGCAATCTCGGGTACGTCGTCGTGTGCATCGTCGGCGCAGTGCTCGTCCTCGACGGAACCGTGGCCGTGGGCGTCATCGTCGCCTTCATGGTCTACATCCGCATCTTCACCCACCCCCTCGGGCAGATGGCCGAGGCCGCGACGTCGTTCCAATCCGCCGCCGCCGCAGGCAACCGGGTGTTCGAACTGCTGGACGAAACCGAAATGGACGCCGAATCGGACAAACCGGCCGGCGTCCCCGAGGTTCGGGGCGACGTCGATTTCGACCATGTGAAGTTCGGCTACGTCGAGGGACAGGAGGTCATCCACGATTTCTCCGCGAGTGTCAAGGCCGGCCAGAAGGTCGCCATCGTCGGGCCGACCGGCGCAGGGAAAGACCACGATGGTCAACCTGCTCATGCGTTTCTACCGAGCTGTGGGGCGGCGAGATCCGGATCGACAGGGATTCCGACGTCGTCCCTGCGTCGCGAGGACGTCGACGCCCCTCTTCTCGATGGTCCTTCAAGACACGTGGACTTTCGAGGGGACGCTGCGCGAAAACGTCGTCTACCGCAGCGAGGGGGTCTCGCCCGAGCGCCTCGACGAGGTCATGGACAGGTCGGGCTTTCCGAGCTCGTCTCGCAGCTGCCGCAGGATACGACTCCGTCCTGTCCGAGCAGACCACGCTTTCCGCCGGGCAGAAGCAGCTCGTGACGATCGCCAGGGCGATGCTCGCCGACAATCCGCTTCTCATCCTCGACGAGGCCACGTCTTCCATCGACACCCGCACAGAGAAGCTCATTCAGGAGGCGCTCGACACGCTCACGAAGGACCGCACGTCCTTCGTCATCGCCCATCGGCTCTCGACCATCCGCAACGCCGACGTCATTTTCGTGATGCGCGACGGCGACATCGTCGAGACGGGCGGCCACGAGGAGCTCCTAGCCCGCGGAGGCTTCTACGCGGAGCTGTACAACTCGCAGTTCGACACCGACGGCTGACGAGCCGAGCCGTCGCCGCGGACTTGGCTTCCTGAGCTTAGCTGTTTGGGCCTCCTGCGCTCCGCTGTTTGAATGCGGACCTCTTCCGGCGCCATTGCGCGCGGGAAAGGGTCCGTTTTCGCTAGCCCGGTCTTAGCCGGGCTGGCTCGGATCTGCTACGGGCCTCAGCCCGCGACGGCTCGAACGACGTCGTCTGCATTCACACCCGGCTGGAAGTAGACCGTCACGCGATAGTTCAGCCTTCCCGATGCGAGCCAGCCCCGTTCGGGAAGGCCGGCCGCCTTCCGCCGGAGCCGCCTATCGAGGGCGCGAAGGCGTCGGCGCCTTCGACGTCGATTTCATCGACGTCGGTGACGACTAAGACGTCGGCGAGGCGACGGCCTCGGCGTAAACGGCGGCGCCTCCGATGATCCAGGCCTGTTCGCGGTGCGACGCCGCCTCCGTCGCCTCGGCCAGGGATCGGACGGCCTCTGCGCCGTCGGCGGCGAAAGCTCGGATCGCGGGAGAGTACGATGTTGCGGCGCCCCGGAAGCGGGCGAAACCTGGCCGGCAGCGACTCCCAGGTTTTGCGGCCATGATCACCGGATGCCCTGAGGTCACCCGTCGAAAGAGCGCGAGGTCCTCGGGGAGGCGCCACGGCAAAGCGCCGTCCTTCCCGATGGCTCGTGCGCGGCCCTGCGCCCAGATCGCTCGAGCATCACACGGATCCGGCCTTCATACTGCCACGGGGGCGTGGAGCTTGGGATGGTGCCGATACCCTTCTGAGGCGTCGATGTCGTCCATCGCGTATTCGAATATCGACGGGGCCTTCTTCAGACGCAGCGTGGGGAAAGGATAGGGTTCGCGCGTCAATTGTTCTTTCACTTGAGCGACGTGGTTGAGGTAAATGTGGCAATCCCCGCCCGTCCAGACAAAATCGCCGACATCTAAGCCCGCCTGCTGAGCCACCATGTGCGTCAGCAAGGCGTAGGACGCGATGTTGAAGGGGACGCCGAGGAAGAGATCGGCGCTGCTGATAAAGCTGGCACGAAAGCCTGCCGTCGGCGACGTAGAACTGGAACATCGCGTGGCACGGCTGCAGCGCCATTTTGTCGAGGTCGGCCGGGTTCCAGGCGCTGACGACCATTCGCCGCGAATCGGGGTTCTCCCGCAGCTGGGCGAGCACCTGCCGAATCTGGTCGATGTGCCTCCCGTCAGGGGCAGGCCAGCTGCGCCACTGGGATCCGTAGACCGGGCCGAGTTCGCCGGCGTCGTCGGCCCACTCGTCCCAAATCGTTATTCCTCGCTCCTGGAGCCAGCGAACGTTCGTGTCGCCCGAAAGGGAACCACAGGAGCTCGCCTTTGACGGCTTTCATCGCCACGAATTTCGTGGTGATGCGCGGAAAAAGCCCTCGGCGAGGCAGTAGTGGATCTGCCGCCCGAACACGGAGAGAGTCCCGTGCCCGTGCGGTCGCCTTTCTCCGCCCCGTTTTCCAGGACGTCGGCGAGCAGATCCTCGTAGGCCCGATTGACCGTCATGAGCCCTGTTCTTCGATGACTTCCTCGACCAGCTTGGCGTCTTTGGCAAGCAGCCGGTCGACCATTCCGGCGGCCCTCTTCTCGATCTTCCCGCCGAGGAGGGGGATTTTCACCTTGAGGGTGGCAGAGATATCGGCCGTCGTGGTCGCGTCGCCGAAAGCTTGAGGGCCGCCGAAACTTCGGCGGGCAGGCCGTGAGGATCGACGGTGTACGTCACGCCGTCGCCCGAAGCGACTGTAGTGATCGTCACTTTTGCGCCGTTTCTTGCGAAAGTTCGGGCCTGGAGGAGCCGCTCAGAGGGGACGTTCACCACGGTCGTGGCCTTCGAGCCGTCGACCGTGTGCGTGTAGTCGTCGACGCGCGCCAGCTTGGCCCGCTTGGCCGCCAGCTCGGATGAGAGAAGCGCCTGCGTGACGGCGCTCGGGCTCGCGTTGTAGGTCTGTGTGGTAGAGATATCCATGCCATCTATTGTGCACGACCGCGGTAGGCTAAGGCACATGCCTTCGCTTTCGAACATGCTCGCCCGCGCCCGCGGCCTCACCACGGCGGACCAGGAATGGATTCACCAGCTTGTGGGGGATTGGCAGACGATAGCGGACGTTTCCTTTTCGGACCTCCTTCTCATCGTGCAGGACGTGGGCGGCTGCACAGCCGTGGTGGCGCAGTGCAGGCCGGCCACGGCGAGCACCTTCTACGAGAACGACATCGTGGGGCGTCAGATCGAGCCGTGGCTCGCCGAGGCGATCGACGAAGTCTTCGACGGCGGCGTCGAACGGCTGATCCCTCGCCAGGGGTTCAATCTCAAGGTGGTTCCTGTTCGCCGTGAGGGAAAGGCCGTCGCCGCGCTGTGCGTCACCGAGGCCCACTCGCTGGACGTCGTTCCGGTCCAGGTGCCGGCGCTGACCACCAATTATTCGACCATCTCTTCGCAGCTCGTCCACATGGTGACGACGGGCGAGTTTCCCTTCGACGGCAGGCCGACCGGGTACAGGCACGGCACCCCGCGCATGACGGACGGATTCGTCCACCTCGATCCTGAGGGCGTCGTGCTCTACGCGAGCCCGAACGCGGTCTCCAACTACCATCGGCTCGGGATCGGGGCCAATCGTCGGCAGCCTGCTGGCCGAGGTCATCACAGACGTCATCGAGGGACCACAGCGTCGTGGACGAGGCGCTCCCGTCGTCGTCATGGGGCGGGCGCCGTGGCTTGACAGAGGTCGAGGCCCACGGCGTCATCCTTTCGCTGCGGGCGGTGCCCCTGAAGGACAGGGGCAGGAAACTGGGCGGGATCCCTTATGTGCCGCGACGTCACGGAGGTGCGCCATCGCGAGCTGGAGCTGCTGACGAAGGACGCGACTATCCGCGAGATCAACCATCGGGTGAAGAACAATCTCCAAACGGTCTCCGCCCTTTTGCGCATGCAGGCGCGCAGCGCCGGCGTGAACTGCGAAACGAGGCAGGCCTTGGAGAACGCCCAGCGGCGCGTGGCGACGATCGCCCTCGTCCATCAAACGCTCTCGGAGACGGTCGAGGAAAACGTCGATTTCGGAGAAGTGTTCGGCGCACTGCTCAACCTTGCGCGCGACGTCGCGTCCACTGACGTGTCGGTGACCACGCATCTCACGGGCGATTTTCGGCAAAATCGATGCGACGAAGACGACGTCGCTTGCCGTCGTGCTGACCGAACTTGTGTCCAACGCCGTCGAACACGGCCTGGTCGACGGCGGCCACATCGAAGTGACGGCGGACTCGGGACGGCGATCGCCTGACGATCGACGTCGAAGACGACGGCTTGGGAATCGCAGACGGCGGACCCGGCAAAGGGCTGGGCACGAAAATCGTCAAAAACGCTGGTCGAGGCGGAGCTTCGCGGCTCAATCCAGTGGCGCTCGCGCCCGGGAGGGGGCACTCGAGTTCATATCGAGGCGTTTGTCGGCAAGTAGAAAAGGCTCATAGGCCGCCAAAGCCTCCTGACGGGCAGGGGCGAGACGGCCAAGCGAGGGCGCGCAAACCCGGCGGCGCTGCGGAGCGCCGCCAGAGCGCCGTCCCTATGCCAGACTAGAACGGCGTGCGCGTGCCGTTCTGCGCTTGAGCGAACGTCGCTCTTCTTCGGAAAGCCCGCCCCATACGCCAGCGTCCTGGCCTGTGTCCAAGGCCCATTTGAGGCAAATGTCCTGGACGGCGCAACGATTGCAAAACTCGCTTGGCCTGCTCGACCTGCGCGATGGCCGGGCCCGAGTGCCTATGGGAAGAACAGCTCCGGGTCCTCAGTGAGGCAGGCAGCCCGGTGACGCCAATCCATATCGATGTATCTCCTTCGTGTGTTAGCACGCCGTGCGTGATGCGTGCAGTTAATAAGGGTGGCAGGTTTCAGCCTCCACGTAAAGACCTTTTTTCGTGATGTTCGGCCTTCCTTATGCTCACGAGTTGGACTTGCGGCCCACTAGCCTTGCGGACTGGGCCAAATGTCTCCCGGTTAACGTCCTTAAAGTGAAATAAATCACTAATCCGATTGTTGTCGCCTCGGCAAGGAGAACACAGACGAGGCCGAGCAACGGAAGTGCGCCTCTCACCGAGCCGCCCATGCACGAGAAGAATGCGGCGCCCACGCCGAGGAAACCAGGATTCCCAGAAGCGTTCCAGGGATCATTCCCGCGGATGCAAGCCCGCATTGGCGCCAAGCCTCCGCCCGCCTAATCGAGCCCCCGGATGCGCCTATCGCGCGAAGAATCTCGAAGTCGCGCCGTTTGGCCGAGAGCGAGAGGGAGATCGCAAGCGACGCGCCGAGGCCAGATGCGACCGCCAAGCCTGTGAGCGCCCCGGTCAGCAGACGCACGATCGAATCGACGGCGGCGGAATAGGCGGATCGTTGACGCAGCAAGGCAGATGTGACCTTCGCGAATGCGTCGCCGCTGGCTTCGTTGACGTCGTGGGCGATGGATCGGACCTTTTCGACGACGGGCTCGTCGCCCCGCGTTCTCAGCCACAGGGCTGCGGGCGTTCCGACGTCGTCGAGCTTCCGCAAGTCTTTCAGCGAGACTGTGGGGAGGCCACGCCGAAAGCGACCGACAGCCTCAGCTCCTTGCCGTCGCGCCCCGTCAGGGTGATCGTCTTCTTGGCCGTTTTCGCGGTGCGCATGCGCTCGGGAAGGTGACGGTCCCCGTTTTTCCCGTACGCTGCATGCGAATCGCCTCGCAGGGCCGACGAGGCGCGAACCGGATCGACGGCGGAAAGGGTGAGTTTGCCGAAGTCCGAATCGACCTTGGTCTCATAGACCGGCACAACGGCGGCGACATTGGGGTTTGCCGCGGCGGCCCTTTCCTGTGAAGCGGTGATTCCGAGGCCGACGCCCTCCGAGTCAGTCGCCTGGCGCACGTCGACGTCGCGTGGGAAGGAGGCGTCGATGGCGGCGAGCGCGTTTGCGTGGGCGACTCCCGCCGCGACCGCCGCCGACGACAGCAGGAAGGTCGAGGCAAACAGCGTCGCCATGGCAGCCTCGGGCGAGCTTGCCCCTCGTTCCCTGCTCCGCGCGCCGAGGAAGGCAAGGCGGACTCGGTTGCGTCCGCCGCCCAAGCTTCCGACGAAAAGGTTGGCCAGCGGAATTCCAAGCCTTCGCGTCACGGACGGCGCGAGCCCCACGATTCCTCGGAAAGGGCCAAAGCGCCGATGACGACGAGCAGGGGCCCCTCATTGCCTCCCGGATTGGAGAAAAGACCCCTGTGAACGTCACGGCGGCGCCCGCTCCGACCAAGCCAAAGGCGACTGTAGGCCGGATGGTCTTTCCGTCGCCGGGGGTGGCTGCGAGGGAATCGTCGACGACCTCCAGGGGACGGCCTCGCGAGAGCGGAAAACGAAGGGGCCGTGGCGGAAATCGAGACGAAAGCGCCGGCGGCAAGGGCAAAAAGCCGTGAGGGGTTAGACTCGACGCCCTGCGGGAAGCACGGCTGCAGCCGGATCGCCCAAAACGAGCCGCGGCACGAGCTTTGTCAAGCTCATGCCGACCGCAGCCCCGATGGCCGAGGCGACGCCGCCCACCGTGACCGCCTCCCAGGCGATCATCCTGCGTATGCGGCGCGAAGAGGCTCCGAGGGTCGCCAGGAGCGCGAGCTGACGGCGCCGGGCGGCGCCCGCCGCCCGGAAGGCGTTCAAGCGACGGTCCCCGCCAAACCCAGCCCGAACAGGGCGAAAGCCACGGCCATGGCGGCCGCGCCGAAGCTCGCGTGCGAAAGGCTTTCGCCGAGGCTCCCGCTCGTCCTCGCCGAGTCGGGATTCGACCGAGGCGCCGGGATTGCGGAAAGATCGGCGAGCATTTCGGCGTCCGAATGGCCGGCGGCGCTGATGGCGTAGACGGTCGTTTCGGCGTCGGCGGGCGGGCGCCCCTCCCGGTTGCGCCATTCTTTTGCGGCCTCCGGGGTGATGTAGCCGGCGAACGAATGCCCGCCTCGGGCGACGCGGTGGAGCTCCTTGTAGACGCCCGTCACTCGCATGCCTATGGAGAAAGACTGGGAATCCGAGGAATCAGGGGTCTTGTGAGTGAGACGGTCACCGTCATGGTGTCGCCCGCCTTGAGGCGCATCTGCTGCGCCGTCGTTTGGCTTATGGCGATCTCGTTCGTCAGCTTCGGCTTCTTTCCCTCAAGCAGCCGGTAGAAGCCGAAGCGCGCATTCGGTGTTTCGGTCACCGTCAGAGCCTTCGATGCGGTGGTGCGCGTGATCGCCGCGCGGTGAATCTGCTGGGAGTAGACTTCCCCGACGGATTTCAAGCGTTCGACGGATTTCGCGACATCCCGGTCTTGAGCGGCTTCGGCCACCGTGACTGCGGCCTGCGCCTGTCCGAAGTCGCCCGCGGGCGCGGCCGGAAAGGCCGTCCTCACGTAACTTGCCACGGCCAGGCACACGACTGTCAGGGCGCTCGCGACGGCAATGGCGAGCGCCGCCAGAAGGTACCTCACCCGGTTGGCCAGGATAGAGCCGACGAGTTGGTCTATCATCCCGGCCCCGAGCGTAGGCTCAGCGCCTCAAGGGCGGTGAGGATGGAAACTGGAGTGGGGTCGGATATCTCGCCGGCGACGCCGCCGTCGGAGAACAGGACCACCCGTTCGGCCAATGCCGCTTCCGCCAGATCCTGGGTGGACATGAGCACGGTCTGCCCGAATTCCCGCACGCAAAGGCGCAGCAATTCGACGATCTCCAGCGAGGCCCTCGCGTCGAGGGAATGCGCGGGATCGTCGGCCAAGACGACGGAGGGGCGCCCCAGGATCGCGCGGGCGACGGCGACGCGCTGCTGCATCGCCCGCGGAAGGCGGGCCGGAAGCTCGTCCATGACGCCCGCGATGCCCATGGTCCTGACCACCGACGAATACCAGCCTTCGTCGGCCTTCTCGCCCCGCAGCCGCATCGGAAGCTCAATGTTCTGGCGCGCCGTTTGATGGGGCAGGAGGTTCTCCCGGGAAGACGAAGCCGATGTGTTCGGAACGGATCCGGGCCAGCGCTTCTTCGTCGGCAAAGGGAAGTTCGAGGTCGGCGACCGTCACGCTTCCCGACGTCGGGGCGTCCAAGCCTCCCACGATGTGGAGGAAGGCAGACTTTCCCGCGCCGGAAGGCCCCAGGATCGCGGCGAACCGTCCCCTGGGGAAGGCGAGGCTCACCTCGTTCAAAGCGCGAACGGCAAGCGGCCCCTCGCCGTAGACCTTTGTCAGCGACGACGCCGAGAGGATGTCGGTCACGTCAGATCGCCCGGACGAACGAGGCCGGCTTCATAAGCGAGGACGACGGCCTGAACGCGGTCGCGCGCGCCGAGCTTGTAGAAGATGTGGCCGATGTGGGTCTTGATCGTGGCCTCCGCCACCGTCAGGGTCTTCGCGATCTCGCCGTTGGTCTGCCCCTGCGCGACGAGCTTGAGCACCTCGATCTCGCGCTCGGTCAGCCCGTCGAGGATGTGCGGGTCGGTGGCCCGCATTGCGGTGGCCTCCTTGGCCAGCTTCTCGACCAGTTTCTTCGTCGACGAGGGGCCGATCACGGCGTCGCCGCGGTGGATCGTCCTGATCGCCTCGAGCATCTGGTCCGGCGGCGCGTCCTTGACCAGGAATCCCGAGGCGCCAGCCTGGACGGCGCCTATGATGTACCTCCTCTTCGAACGTCGTGAGGATGAGGATTTTCGGGGAGACGCCGGTGGGAAGCGGTTTGAGGTGATCGTCGCCGTCGCTTCGAGCCCGTCCATGACGGGCATCCTGATGTCCATGAGGATGACGTCCGCGGGCACGACGGTCAGGCGTTCGAGGGCGATTTTGCCGTTGCTCGCCTCCAGAACGACCTTCATGTCGTCCTGGGAGTCGATCACCATGGCGAAGCCCGTCCGCACGAGGGCTTGGTCGTCGACGAGACCCACGCGGATTTTAGATACCTCAGTCATGTTCGCTCCTATTGCTGTTGTCGAGGTGAGGAATCGGAATGGATGCGAGGACGCGGAAGCCGCCTCCGGGGCGTGGGCCGGATGTGACGCCGCTGCCGAATGCCGACGCGCGCTCCGACATTCCGATGAGGCCGTGGGCCCTTTTCCGTCGCTCGGGGCCGCTGCGCCGCGCCCGTCGTCGTCGACTTGCAAGAGCAGGGCCGCATCGGTGGTCTGAAGCAGCACGGTGATGTGGGGCGTCAGGGCCCGCGTGCTTGAGAGAGTTGGTGATGGCTTCCTGGCAGATCCGGTAAACGGCGTTTCCGACTCCGACGGGAAGCGTGCGCGACTGCCCCGTGCGGACGAAGGAGACCTGACGCCCGAATCGCGCACGTTCCGCACGAGCGTCTCCAGGTCGCGTTCGATGGGCTGGGGAAGGGTCGGCTGCTCGTCGCCTTCGGACTCCCGAAGGACGCCGATGATCGAGCGGATATCCTGAGCGCGTCCCTGGCCATGTCGGAAATGGTGGCGAGGGCGCGGGTGGAGGCTTCAGGGTCTTTCGTCGCCGCGTAGCGTCCGCCGTCGGCCTGCGCGATGACCACCGAGCGTGTGCGCGACGATGTCGTGCATTTCCCGGGCGATGCGCGAGCGCTCCTCGAGCACGGCGAGCTCTCTCGGTTTTCGCGGCGGCCTGCGCGTCGTTGGCGATGCGCATGAGCGAGAGCATTTTCGCCAGCTGCGAGCGCCTGGCGATGGCCAGGCCGTAGACGGCGAGGGTCACGGCCATGATGTACGTGACGATTCCCAAGAACGGGCCCCACGTCGCCCAGTCGTTGCGTATCGCCCCGCCCATCGTGAGGGTCGGGATCGCGATGAAAAACGATCCGAGCAGCGTGAGGCTCAGAACGAGGCGGTGGGCCCACACGGGCCCGTAGACGGTCACGGCGTAGACTGCGGCCACCACGGCGAAGTCGGCGAGGGTGACGTTTGCGGGCTCGAGGAGGAGATGGACGCCGCTCCGCAGAGAATCGTCAGCGCGTCGGCACGGGGTGCGTGCGCCGGAAGGCCATGGGGACGGCGTAGGCCAGCCCGATGAGAAGGCTGGCAAACCAGCCGAGCCCTTGGCGCTCTATCGGAAGCTGGGTGAAGGGGATGAGGAAGGGAGTTGGCTGGAACCAGAAAAGGAGTCCGACGAGTAACGCGGATACGACGTCGATGGGGCTAACCCCCTTGAACGTCACATAGCCACGCCACACTTGTGCCATAGACACAAGGATACGGTCAGGCAGCAGAAAATAGGTCTACGGACGGAGGAGGTTTGCGTGTCGCTCGCATGGTATGTCTGAAATTTCCATGCGAAAGCGTGAAAATTAGCCGGGGTCGCATGGAATTAGTGGCATGCGCCATGTTTTCTTGTGTGCGCGACCGGTCCTTTGGGGGGATCCTCGGCCCTTCGCGAGGATGAGCGAGCCTCGAGCCGTCCGATGGTCCACAATGGTGAGGTGACTGAGAATTTCGGCGACGCCCGCGAGCGTTGGAACGAGATAGCCCCCCTCGTGTCTTCAGCCCAAGCGGCCTATCATTCGGGCGACGAGCCGATCGTCACCGACGAGCACTACGACCGGCTCGTCCGGGAATTGCGGAGCCTCGAGGCGGAGCATCCGGAGTTGGCGGTCGATTCCTCGCCCTGCCCAGTCCGTCGGCGCCCCCGCAGCCGCGGGCTTCGAAAAACGTCACACACCTCGAAAGGCTCTACTCGTTGCAGGACGTCTTCACCCTCGACGACCCTCAAAAAGAGTGGTACGAGGGGACCGCCGGGGCCGCGAGATGCACCGCCGAGGTGAAAAATCGACGGTCTGGCCGTCAACCTTCGCTACGTCGGGGCGAGCTCGCCGTCGGCGCGACGCGCGGCGACGGGGTGACAGGGGAGGACGTCACCGCGAACATTCGCACCATTTCGTCCGTGCCTCGGTCCTTGAAGGGGGATTTCCCCGACGTCGTCGAAATTCAGGGGCGAGTCTTCATTCCGCTCGCCGAATTCGACGAGCTTCAACGCGCGGCAGAGGGCCGCCGGGCTCAAGGAGTTTGCCAATCCCCGCAACGCAGCGGCCGGATCGCTCCGGCAGAAAGACCCAAACGCGGCGGCCGAACGTCCGTTGGATTTCATCGCCCACGGCGCCGGGCGCATCGAGGGGGCGTCCTCGGCCGTAGACGAGAAGCTGGCGAGCCAAAAGGGCCTTTACGAGCTTTTCGAGGAATGGGGTGTGCCCGTTTCCCCGTATGCGCGGCTCGTCTCAAGCTGGGACGACGTCGAAGGATTCGTCCGCGAGTACGCCGATTTGCGATCTGATCTCATTCACGGCATCGACGGCGCCGTCTTCAAAATAGACTCGCGCGCCGAACAGGAGGACTTGGGGGCCACGTCGCGCGTGCCCAGGTGGGCCGTGGCCTACAAATATCCGCCGGAGGAGGTCGAGACGCGGCTGCTCGACATCAAGGTGCAGGTGGGGCGCACGGGGCGCGTCACCCCCTTCGCCGTCATGAAGCCCGTGACGGTCGCCGGGTCGACCGTCGCGCAGGCGACGCTTCACAACCCCTCGGAGGTCGCGCGCAGGGCGTGCTCACAGGCGACGTTGTCGTCGTGCGAAAGGCCGGCGACGTCATTCCCGGAGGTTCTCGGCCCCGTGAGGGCGTTGCGCGACGGGGAGCGAGCGCGAGTGGACGATGCCGTCCGTCTGCCCGTCGTGCGGGACCGAGCTGGCCCCGGCCAAGGAGGGGGACGTCGACATCCGCTGCCCCAACGCCCGCTCGTGCCCCGCCCAGCTGGCCGAGCGCTTCGACGTCCAGGGCAGCGCGGCTGCCGTGGACGTCGAAGCGCTCGGCGAGGAGACCTCGCTGTGGCTGACCGATCCCGAACGCCGCCGCCCCGATGCGCTCATGGCTTTTTGCGAAGGGGCGCAAGCTGCACATCGAGGGCGAAGACGGCCGCACCCGCACGGTCTTTGCGTCGCCGGAGAAACTGCGCGAACTCGGCGTCGTCGACCACGACGGCGCGATAATCGACTCTGAGCACATCGTCGCCCCGGAGGTCCAGCGGAGCTTCGGAATTCCAGCCCCCCAGACGCCCGCGCTTTCCTCGGAGGCGGGGCTCTTCGCGCTTGCCGCCGAGAGCGTCCAAGACGTGTGGATATGGCAGGAGGTTCGGGTCAAAGGCGAGCCGACGGGCGACTTTCGCCGTGTCCGGGCGGCCTGGACGAAGCCGAAATGGCGCTGTCCCCAGGGCAGGCCCGCCGAGCTCGCGTCGCCTTCGAAGCCGGGAAAGATGATCGAGCTCGTCGTCGCAGAATTGCAGGCCGCCCGAACGAAAGAGCTGTGGCGAAAGATCGTCGCGCTGTCGATTCGGCACGTCGGCCCGACCGCTGCGAAAGCGATCGCTTCGGCCTTCGGGTCGCTGGGCGCGGCCAGGGAGGCCTCGTCGAAGAGATAGCGCAAATCGACGGCGTAGGCCGGGTCATCGCCCAGTCTTTCCTCGACTGGTTCGATGTCCCCCTGGCACACCGAGGTCGTCGATGCCTGGGAGGCCGCCGGTGTCGCTTTCGCAGACGAGGCCGCCGAAAACAGGAGCTTCCGCAGACCCTGAAGGGGATGACCGTGGTCGCCACCGGGACGCTCGCTGGCTACACCCGCGATTCGGTCAAGGAGGCCATCGAGGCCAGGGGCGGCGAGCAGCCGGAAGCGTCTCGAAGAAGACGGCGGCTGTCGTCGTCGGGGCGAATCCCGGATCCAAGGCTGCGAAAGCGGAGTCGATGGGCGTGCCGACGCTCGACGAGGAGCAGTTTGAGGAGCTCCTTCGCACCGGCGAGATTCCGACGAGACGCCGCAGACGTGAGGGGGAATGCCCTGGCCCCGGCGTCCGCTCGAAAAACGGCGCCTGTTCCTAGAAGAGCGCTCACTCGGAAAAACGGCGCCTTCCTAGGGACGCTCGCTTCGAAACCCGCGCCTGTTCCTGGAAGGGCGTCCGCTCGAAACCGGCGCCTAGTCCCACAACTGCAGGCTCTTGAAGCGGTCTGCCCTCACAGCAGCGGGCGCCAGAGGGCGCAGAGACCGTCTCGAGGACCCTGTCGCGCCTTCCGCGCGCCTGCCACTGCTCGAGGGTCAGCTCGTGCGAGTTGGCGAGATCGACCTCGAATATGCGCTCCATGGCCGCGGCAAATCCGGCGTCGAAGACCTCGACGTTGATCTCGAAGTTGCCGCGAAGCGAGAGCCGGTCGATGTTTGCCGTGCCGACGGTGGACCACCGTCCGTCGGCGGTCATCGTCTTGGCGTGGACCATGGCTTCCTCGTAGAGGAAGATTCGCACCCCGAGCGCAGAAGGCGCTCGTAGTGGGGAGCGCCCCGCCCAATCGCCGACGATGTGGTTCGAGTACTCGGGGATGAGCACGCGGACGTCGACGCCGCGGCGTGCGGCGTTCGTCAGGGCGATGAGCATCGGCTCTCGGGTATGAAATAGCCCATCGTTATCCACACCCGGACGGCGGAGCGGTTGATGGCGTCCATGTACAGGGCGCTGATGGGGAAGACGTTGAGGGCCGGAGTGTTCATGACCGCGCGGACGGTGGCGTCCCAGTCGGTCACGCCGTCGTCGGCGATGGCCGGATGATGCTTCTGCGGTAGTCGTTCCACATGTCGATGAAGGCGTCGTCGAGCTCCCAGGCAGCCGGCCCCTCGATGCGCACGTGGGTGTCGCGCCATTCATGGGCGTAGAGAGTGCCGATGTTGTACCCGCCCACGTACCCGATGCGCTTGTCGACGGTGAGTATTTTGCGGTGGTCCCGCCCCTTGTCGCGCGCGCGGCCGTTGAACAGGCCGGGGCGGACGAAGGGGAAGAGGAGCGTGTGCAGATGCTCCATCTTCGGCAGACGGCGGAAACGAGGATCCTGATTCGCGTTGCCCCATGTGTCGATGATCACGTACGTGTCGACTCCGCGCTGCGCCGCTTCAATGAGGGCGTTGCGGAACTCCGCGCCCGTCTCATCGGCTTTGATGATGAACCATTCGAAGAAAATGCGGTCCTTGGCGGCGCGGATGTCGGCCAGCATGGCGTCGTAAAGCTCGCGGCCGTAGGTGAAGATCGTCATCGAGTTCGGCCCGACCTGCGCGTTTTTGGGGCGGAAGGTGGGGAAACGGCCCGACTGGGGCGCCCTCTTTTTCCGCATGGCGTCAATGACGCTGACAGTGGCGATTGCGGCGGCCTGCGCGGCAACCGTTCCCAAAGCCCACCATTTGGCGGCGGAAAGGACATGGCGCTGCTTGGGGCCACGGAATTTTCGCATGGTCCAACTGTATAGAGAGACGTCGTTTTCGCATCGGCCGCCCGTGAAAAACTACCCCGGACGCGCCCCGGCGAGTTCGCTTGCAACCGCGTAATATTGAACGCATGTCGTCTTTCTCAGTTGACGAGGTTGCACGTCTGGCCGGCCTCGCTCGCATTCGCCCTCACCGAAGGGGAAATCGAGCGAATGGCCGGGGAACTCGACGTGATCGCCTCCGCTGCAGCCAAGGTCTCGAGGTCGCCACCCCGACGTTCCGGCGACGAGCCATCCCATCGCGCTGACCAACGTCATGCGCGCCGACGTCGTCGTCCCGACTCTCGACCGCGACGAGGTTTTGGCCGCCGCCCCCGCGTCCGAGGACGGAAAGTTCCTCGTCCCGCAGATCTTGGGGGAGGAATGATGAAGGATCTCCTCAAGCTTTCCGCCGCGGAGATGGCCCGCAAGCTCCGGGCGGGCGAGACGACCTCCGTCGAGCTGACGCAGGCCTGCCTCGACCGGATCCGCGCCGTCGATGCGCGGGTGGGCGCCTTCCTTTCAGTCGACGACGAAGGGGCGCTGGCCGCCGCCCGCGACGTCGACGCCAGGCGCGCCGCGGGCGAGAGCCTTCACCGTTTCGCCGGAGTGCCGATCGCGGTCAAGGACAACATGGTCACCCGCGGCAAGCCCACGACCTGCGCGTCGAAAATACTGGAAGGCTGGCTTCCCCCCTACGACGCGACGGTGGTCGAAAGGCTCCGCGAGGTCGGCCTGCCGATCGTCGGCAAAACCAATATGGACGAATTCGCGATGGGGTCCTCCACCGAGCGCTCCGCCTACGGCGCGACGCACAACCCCTGGGACCTCGACCGATTCCGGGGGATCCTCGGGAGGGTCCGCCGCAGCGGTCTCCGCCTTCATGGTCCCGTGGGCGCTCGGCTCGGACACCGGCGGCTCCATTCGCCAGCCCGCCGCGGTCACTGGGACCGTCGGAGCGAAGCCGACCTACGGGGGGCGTCTCGCGCTACGGCCTCGTCGCCATGGCCTCCTCCCTGGACCAGATCGGGCCCTTCGCCAGAAACGTCGCGGACGCCGCCGCTCTCCAGGAGATCGTCGGGGGTCACGATCCGCGCGATTCGACATCGCTCAATGCCCCGGTCCCGCCTTTCGAGGAAATCGTCGCCACGGCGGCCTCTTCGACGAAGCCGCTGGAGGGCGTGCGTGCGGCGTGGTCAAGCAGCTGGGCGGGGAGGGCTGCCAGGAAGGCGTCGTCGCATCCTTCCAGGAAGCGCTTAAGGCGATCGAGGATCTGGGGGCCCAGGTCGTCGAGGTTTCTTGCCCCTCGCTCGAGTACGCGCTGGGGGCCTACTACCTCATCATGCCCGCGGAGGTTTCCTCGAATCTGGCGCGATTCGACGGCATGCGCTACGGAATCCGCGTCGAGCCGGAGGATGGGCCCGTCACCGCGAAACGGTCATGGCTGCTACGCGAGGCGCGGGTTTCGCCCGAGGTCAAACGGCGGATCGTCTTGGGGACGCACGTTTTGTCCTCGGGCTACTACGACGCCTAGTACGGCAGCGCCCAGAAGGTGCGCACGCTCGTGCAGCGCGATTTTGACGCCGCCTTCGGCGAGGCGGACGTGCTCGTTTCACCGACGTCGCCCGTGACCGCATGGGAATTGGGCTCCAAACTGGAAGACCCGCTGGCGATGTACGTCCTCGATATTACGACGATTCCCGCGAATTTGGCTGGAATACCGGGAATTTCCGTGCCCAGCGGGCTTGCCGACGGCCTTCCTGTCGGGCTTCAGATTCTTGCGCCCGCCCACGCGGACGCTCAGATGTACCGGGTCGCGGGCGCCGTCGAGGCCGGGCTTGGAAACCGCTGGCCCAAAGCTGCCCGGCGGCCGATTGGGAGGAGAAGTGATGGAAGAACTCATGGATTTCGACGAGGCGGTCGCCCGCTTCGACCCCGTCATCGGGCTTGAGGTCCACGTCGAGCTCGGCACCGAAACGAAGATGTTCGACGGCGCCCCCAACGCCTTCGGCGGGGACGCCAACACCCATGTGACTCCGGTTTCGCTGGGGCTCCCCGGCTCGCTTCCCGTCGTCAACGCGAAGGCGGTGGAGTACGCGATCAAGATCGGACTGGCGCTCAACTGCTCGATCGCATCCTCGTGCCGATTCGCGCGCAAGAACTACTTCTATCCCGATCTGACGAAGGCCTTCCAGACCTCCCAGTCGGACGAGCCGATCGCCTACGAGGGCCACCTCGACATCGACCTCCCCGACGGCTCGTCCTATCGTTTCCCGATCGAGCGTGCGCACATGGAGGAGGACGCCGGAAAGAACACCCACGTCGGCGGCGCCGAGGAAGGATCCAGGGGCGGACTATCGCTCGTGGATTACAACCGCGCGGGCGTGCCCTCGTCGAGATTGTCTCGCACCCGGCCACCGGCGTGGGGGCGAAGGCCCCGCAGATCGCCGCTTCCTACGTTCGCCCTTGCGCGACGTCTTCCGAGCCCTGGGAGTCTCCTGAGGCCAGAATGGAACGGGGCAACGTCCGCGCCGACGTCAACGTGTCGCTGCGCGAGGGGACCCGACGCCCCTTCGGCACCCTGCACGGAGACGAAGAACGTCAACTCCTTCAGGGCATCGAGAATGCCGTCCGGTACGAGATTTCGCCGACAAGCCGCCATCCTCGCCGCCGGCGAGGCCGTGGTCCAGGAGACCCGGCACTACCATGAGGGGGACGGGACGACGTCGGCGGGCCGCGTGAAGTCCGACGCCGAGGACTACCGGTACTTCCCCGAGCCCGACCTCGTTCCCGTGGCCCCGGACCCCGCATGGGTCGAGGAGCTCAGGGCGGGCATGCTCGAGCTTCCCGCCGCCAGCGCCGCCGCGTAAAGGTCGAGTGAGCTTTGACGAGGAGCTGCGCGACCTCGTCAACGCCGACGCCGTCGACCCTCGTCGAGGCCACCGTGGCCGCGGGCGCGAGTCCCTCCGGCGCGCGCAAGTGGTGGATGGGCGACATCGCCCGGCACGCCAAGGAAGCCGACGTCGAACTGCGGGAGGCACCGGTCACCCCTCGGACATAGCCGAGCTCGACGGCCTGGTCTCGCGACGGCAAGCTCCACTGACAAGCCCGCCCGGCAGGTGCTCGAGGGGGTCCTTGCGGGCGAAGGGACGCCATCCGAGGTCGTTTCGGCTCGCGGACTGGAGGTCAGTAGCGACGACGGCGCCCCTCGTCGCCGCGGGTAGACGAGGCGCTCTCCGCGAACCCCGACGTGGCGGAGAAGATCCGCGGCGGAAAAGTCCAGGCCGCCGGGGCAATAGTCGGCGCGGTGATGAAGGCGACCGGCGGCAAGGCCAATGCCGCGAGGGTGCGCGAGATCGTCATGGAGCGCTGCAAGTAGCGCGATCGGCCCGGTATCGCCGGCATCGGCCGGGGATGGGCGGCCTGGCCGGGCGCCTTCCGAGTGAGGTGCTGCCCCGCCCTGCGCCGGAGGCGATTGCCGCGGCCGTCTCGTCAGTTCTGTCGGGCTTCCGGAGGCCGTTCGCCTCGGGCCTGTCGCGAGCCGTGAAAGACGCGGCTGCCGCCATCGCCGGCGCGCATGCCGAAGGCGGCAGCACCCCTGCATTCCGGCGCCTGCCCGCATTCTGGCGATCCTCATTCGGGAGGTCTGACCTCGGTTTTGCCGTTTGGCTTTTTGGTCCTTGGGTTTATATTCTGCTGAAAGCCTTTGATAGTCTTTCGAGGATAATTCTTTAACAAATTATGACGAATATGGGACAAAGCCAGAGAATTCCAGTAGTCTAGTCCCCATTCGGCCACATAAGGGAAGGGGCTGCGATGTCCGCCGACACCTATCAGTTGCTCGCGATCTTGCTCTACTTCGCCGTCATGCTCGGCATCGGCTACTACGCATACCGCCGCACCGCGAATGTCGACGGCTACATGCTCGCCGAGCGTCAGCTGTCTCCCGGCATTGCCGCCCTGTCGGCCAACGCCGCGGACATGTCCGGCTGGCTGCTCATGGGATTGCCCGGCGCGATCTACGTCTCAGGGCTCATCGAGGCGTGGATAGCGATCGGCCTCACGGTCGGGGCATGGTTCAACTGGCGCTTCATCGCACCGCGCCTGCGGGCGTATTCCGGAGGTCGCGGACAACGCGATCACGATTCCGAGCTTTTTCGCGAAGCGGCTCAAGCGGAACTCGCGGCAGCTGCGCATTGTGGCGGCTATGGTCATTCTCGTCTTCTTCACCTTCTACGTCTCGTCGGGCATGGTTGCCGCGGGCAAGTTCTTCGTCAGCTCCTTCGGCTGGAACTACTTCGCCGGAATGGCCGTCGTCGCCGTGGTCACCCTCGTATACACCCTTTTCGGCGGTTTCCTAGGCGCCACTCTGACCGATGTGGCACAGGGCCTCCTCATGCTCGCCGCGCTCATAGCGGTTCCGATCGTCACGATCTTCGAACTCGGCGGGTGGTCCGAGGCCACGAGCCGGATCACCGACGTCAAGCCCGAGGCCTTCAACCTCTTTTCGGGTTTCTCCAACAACGCTTTTTTGTGGATCGTCGCGGCAATTTCGACGTCGGCCTGGGGCTTGGGCTACTTCGGACAGCCCCACATCATCGTCCGATTCATGGCGCTGCGCAGCCCCGGCGAGGCGAAGACCGCTCGCAGAATCAGCCTCTTTTGGATGGTCCTGAGCGCCTCCGGCGCGATCTTCACGGCGCTCATCGGAATCGGCTACTTCGCGGGCGATCCTGAGATAAAGCTCGGAAAAGGGGATTCCGAGGAGGTGTTCCTCGTCATGAGTCGGATCTTCTTCCACCCCTTTGTTGCGGGGCTCGTCCTCGCGGCGGTGCTCGCTGCGACTGCATGTCGACGATGTCCAGCCAGATGATCGTCTGCGCCTCGGCGTTGGTGGAGGACCCTCTCGTTGATGGGACGCAAGGTCTCAGCCAGGAATCTCCTGATTTTCAGCAGGCTCAGCGTCCTCGGCGTCGCGATCGTGGCCGCCCTCATGGCTCTCGACCGAAACTCGGCCATCCTCCAACTCGTCGAATTCGCCTGGGCCGGCTTCGGCGCGGCCTTCGGCCCGATCGTCATCCTCTGCCTCTACTGAGGAAGCTGACGCCTGAGGCGCGCTCGCCGGGCTGGTCACGGGCGCCGTCACCGTTTCTCGTGTGGGCCAATGTGGATTTCCTCAAAGCGAAGATGTACGAGATCGTCCCCGGCTTCCTTTTCAATCTTCTCGTGGCGGTCGTAGTAAGCCGCCTGACGTACACCGAGGATCCAGAGGTCGACGACGAATTCTCCCGCATGGAGGCCGCCGTGAAGGAGGCCTGACGCGCCGATGGAGCGGGCTGGCGGCTTCACGCTCGGTTGTCGTCGTGGCGCGCTGCTCGAGGCCTGGCGGCCGGTTGCCGTTTTGACGCGCGGCTGGCACTCGGTTGCCCTCGGCTTGGGGTCTCAACCCGTCGGATCGCGTGCGGACCCTCGACGAACGGTCCTCGGCCCCGAGTACGTCCCGTCTGTGACGTGTCCGAGGTCCAGACGTCGACGGAACGGCCCTCGGCCCCGGACGACGCCCGCTCGTCGAATCTCCCGTCGAGTCTGACCGCTTGCGCTGTTTGACGCCTTGCCCAAGCTTGACCCTGACACTGTGGCAGGGTCTTTCCTGGGATGAGGAGGTACTTTATGAATACAACCAATGCATCCCCGCAGTCCCAGCCGTCTCCGCGGTCCGAGTCGTCTCCGCGGTCCGAGTTGTCTCCGCATTCCGAGTCGTCTCGACAGCCTCCGGCGTCGTCGGCGCCGTTGCATCTCCCTCTGTCTCGAGAGGCGCCCCAGCGAGAAGCCCGTCTCAGCGGAGGCTTTTGAGCGCGTCGGACTCTTCGATTCGGCTGAAAGCAGCCTTAGCGGCGGGCTCGCGCGCCGACCCCGGGTGGTTGGAGACGCTCGTCGAGCGTTGCGCGGTTGAGCCGGATTTTTTCGTGCGCGACATGCTGTCCTGGGCGCTGACCCGTCTGCCGTCGGAGGCTGTTTTACCCCGGCTCCGCAAAAGAACTGGGCTCTGAATGCCGACAGGCTCGCAGTCAGGCGTTGCATACCCTTTCGAAGATCGGGGGACAAGAGCGCCTGGGGTTGGATCACCCGCGACATGCTGCGCGATTCCGATGACGAACTTGCCCGGACGGCGTGGCGCTGCGCCGTCGCCCTTGTGCCTGAGGGCGAGAAGAAGGCTTTGGGTGAGGAACTGGCGAGCCAGCTTGGCCGCGGGGACCGCGACGTCCAGCTGAGTCTGAGCCGGGCGCTGATCGGACTCGGCGACGCCGTTGACTCCGCTCTGGACAGGGCAGCTGAAAGCCCGAATCCCGCGAAGGCGGCCCACGCCCGCGCCACGGGGTCGCTTCGCCTGGACCCAGAGCTCGGCTTCGACGCGGCGATTGAAGAGGCCAAACGTACAGTTGCCTTGGATGCCGGCGGCGTGTGGCCCGACGCCGCGTCGGCGGCGGAAGCCGAGGCGAAGAGGGCCGCAGGGCGCGGCGGAGAATGCGGAAGGCGCCGCCGCTGAGGCGAGACGGTTTCAGGAGGGCGCGGATTGCTGATCGGCGATGTGGCCCGCTATGCCGGCGTCAGCGTTCGGATGCTTCGACACTACGACGCCATGGGCCTGGTGCGGCCGACGGGCCGCACCATCGGCGGCTATCGGGACTATTCGGACGACGACGTGCGGACGATTCTTCAGGTGAAGACCTCCGTTCTCTGGGGCTCACGCTCAAGCAGATTGGACGCATTCTAGAGGACCCCGGTCGCGCGCCGGCCGCCCTGGTCGACGACCTCATTCGTCGACGGAGGAACGCCTGGACCGGGAACGCGAACTGCTCGACCGGCTTCGGGCGATTGCGGCATCCAGGCCCGCCGATTGGCAGGAAGCCGTGCGCATCGTCAAACTCGTTCGGGGTCTGGGCTCGGCCAGCGCCTCCCGCAGGCAGCAGGCCGTGCTGTCCTGGCCGGCGGACGTGGCGCCCCCAGTGGATCTGCTGGTCAGAGCGGTCCTGTCCGAATCTGATCCAAACGTCGCCGGAGCCTTGCAATGGGCGCTCGCTCGCTCGGACGGCGACGTCGTCGCCGGGCTGCGCACGGGCGCCCAATCCGACGACGTCGACATTCGGCGTCGCGCGATACTGGCGATCGCCGCTATGCCGGAGGCGCCCGGCGCCGACATCGTCCTTGTCGGGGCTCTTGGCGATTCGGATGAGACTGCGCGCAGGCATGCGGCTCTGGCGTTGGGGCGGCTGGGTGAGGCGGCTGCCGTTCCCGTTCTCGTCGATATGGTGGCCGAGGGCGTCAGCGATGTGGAGGCGGCCGAAGCGCTGGAGAGCCTGTCTCGCATCCCAGCGTGCGCGAGGGCGGTCGAAGCCTCCGTAGCGGGCAAGATGAAGGATGTGGCGGCCGATTCGGCGGCGCGAGAGCGTCTTGCCGAGGTGCTGACAAGCTGTGTCGGACATGGTACGGTAAATCTGCAGTGACGTTTGAGTGGAGGGAAAGGCGGTGCGACGAAAGGCGATGCGACAGTCATGTGATGACGGCAATGAAGCGATTGTGTGTTTGACATGAAATTTTCAGGGAAGATGCCGAAACGAGTTTGTGGTTGTTTTGAGGAGGAGCGCAAGGCTCTCCTAGGTTCCTCGGGTGTCACTTCGTCCTCAGGGGAGGCCTGCGCAGTGGCCCAGGGATTGGTCCCTGTGCGATTGAGAGCATCCGCTTCCGTCAAAACGGCCGAGGGCCCGCGATGAGAGTTTCTTTGTGCGCGGAGACCGTTGCCTTTCGCTGTCGCGAATGCCCTGACGTCTCTGAGATTCTGGTGTGGGCGCGAAACCGTCTACATCCAAACTGTGTCGAACTTCCACAAGGCGTCAGCTCCTGGGTGGAAAAACAGTTTCGTTTGTTTGGCGGCAGAATGTTTACATTCATTGATTGGGTGCCGTCTGGTGCATAAATTAAGGATAAAAGCCGTGATCGTCGTCGACGAAGGGCGGACAGAGAAAAGCTTTGTTGAGCTGATGAGGCAGGGCGAGCAGACCGAACTTGAATTCAAGTCGACGCTTGATTTGAAAGACAGGCGGAAGCCTGATCGTCTCACTTCGTCAAGGACGTCGTCGCGTTGTCGAATCTTCCCAGGGAGGCTACCTGCTCATCGGCGTGAAAGACGACGGACGCCTGTTGGGATGGGCGACGCCAATCGAGACGACTGGGACGGGTCATGTTTGCAGCGACATTGTGCGCCCCTATATTGAAGGGCAAATCCGCATTATGTCTCAGATTCACGAACTCGACCAGGGAGCGGTTGTGCTTTTATACATTGCCCCACATGACGATGGGTTTCCTGTCCCGTTCAGCAAGCAAGGAGAGTACACGCCTGAGGGAGACGAAACGGCAAAGAAGGGTGTTCGACGCCGGTGAGCTGGTTGTCCGCGAGGGCACCAGAACGTTCTTTGCGGCATGCACACTGGCCCGCCTCTTCCTGAAAGGCATCGACGAGACGATTCGCCGACGGGCGACAGAGCATCTCGATTCTTTCCTGTTCGAGCTCACCGCCGTTCTTCGCTCAAGCAGGGAAAACAAGGAGGAGGCACTCGTGCCTTTGTCGATCGGCCTTCCGATTCTGCTTTCGAAGATGCCGTCAACAGTCATCCGAGAGGGACGTGACCAAGACGTTTCGCGATTCGTGAGGACTGTGAGCAACGGAGCGGAAGAGGATGCGGATGCGATTCTTGACAAGTTGACAATGGCGGCGGTCCTCGCCCTGTGTCGCGAGAAGCGCGAGGTGGCGTGCGGGGCGATTGACGCGCTCTTTGATGTTTACGAACAAGCGGGAGAGTGCGCGGGAGAATGCAATGCGAAGATCCTTCTTGAGATTGTCAACCGCCCTACGTCATCGGGGAGCGCGGCAGTTCGCCTCAAAGCATGGGGCATTCTCCCTTGCTTGGTGATTAAGTTCCCGAGGAACAATCTCAAGCCCTGCGAAGCCTGTGGTCTGGATTCGAGACGGACAGGTGCGAGCCATCCGCGCCGGGCTCCTCTCATCAGAAAAGCAAGGGGCTTATATGCTCCCGGCGGCACGTCGTCTGATGGTCGAGCATGCCCCTATGCGGCCTGATGTGCCTGAAAGTCAACTGCCCGACAATCTTGCCGATCTAAAGGATGACGATGTTCTTCTGAATTCCCTCGCTCAGTTCGACATCCTGCACTGTCTTGTCGTCGCCGCTGAGACCGGTGATCCTACAGCGGCGTATCCGGCTTCGTCGGCGTTGAAAGGTTGCAGGGCCGCCCCTGCCCTTCGACGCATCGCGGTCGACGGCGGCGTGCGGCAGGAGCTTTTCGCGGGCGCGGACGATTGCGTCGTTGCCCAAGCGATGAAAGAAGTCTATGAGCTTTGCCTTTCGAAGAATCGAAGGAGTTTCCTGAGGACAATTTCGGCAATTGGAATCGGGTCGCCGTTGGGGTGGCGTCTTTGTCTGCAAGAGCGTGGGTGGGTGGTGGGTGTGTTGGGGAGGATCTTCAAGCTCCCATGATGACGTCGGGGCGGCAGAGGCGTCGCTGTGAGGGTTGTGTGTGGTGTGGTGGGGGTCACGTGGGTGGGGGTGTGGGGTGGGGTGAGTGTTGTTGTCTGCTGCCGGGCCTGGTTGTGTGGGTGCGGCGGTTGTGTTTCCTTGTGCGTGTGCCTGTGTGGGTGTGCGGGTGTGGGCGTGGTGGTTGATTGCTTGATAGTGCGTGGATGACGATTGTGTCGTCGTGTCTCCTGTGTGGGGGGCGGGCGTGCCCCGGCCTGGGGGTCGGGGTTTGGGCCTGTTTTTGGGCTGTCTGCAATTTTGTTTTGTTTTTTTGTGAGAGTTTGATCCTGGCTCAGGACGAACGCTGGCGGCGTGCTTAACACATGCAAGTCGAACGATGAAGCGCTGTCCTTTCGGGGGGTGGTGGATTAGTGGCGAACGGGTGAGTAATACGTGGGCAACCCTGCCCCTCTGCTTCGGGATAAGCTTTTGGAAACGGGGGTCTAATACCGATGTGCCTGTCTGGTCGCATGGCTGGGCGGGGAAAGATGTTTCGGCGGGGGATGGGCTCGCGGCCTATCAGCTTGTTGGTGGGGTGATGGCTCACCACATGTCGACGGGTAGCCGGCCTGAGAGGGTGGTCGGTCACACTGGGACTGAGATACGGCCCAGACTCCTACGGGAGGCAGCAGGGGGATATTGCACAATGGGCGCAAGCCTGATGCAGCGACGCCGCGTGAGGGATGAAGGCCTTCGGGTTGTAAACCTCTTTCGTCAGGGAACAAGGCTCCGTTTGGCGGGGTTGAGGGTACGCGTCAAAGAAGCGCCGGCTAACTACGTGCCAGCAGCCGCGGTAATACGTAGGGCGCGAGCGTTGTCCGGAATTATTGGGCGTAAAGGGCTCGTAGGCGGCTTGTCGCGTCTGCTGTGAAAAACGCGGGGCTCAACTCCGCGCGTGCAGTGGGTACGGGCAGGCTGGAGGCGGCAGGGTGGCTGGAACTCCTGGTGTAGCGGTGGAATGCGCAGATATCAGGAAGAACACCGATGGCGAAGGCAGGTTACTGGGCCGTTACTGACGCTGAGGAGCGAAAGCGTGGGGAGCGAACAGGATTAGATACCCTGGTAGTCCACGCTGTAAACGTTGGGAACTAGGTGTGGGGTCTGTTCCACGGATTCTGCGCCGGAGCTAACGCGTTAAGTTCCCCGCCTGGGGAGTACGGGCCGCAGGCTAAAACTCAAAGGAATTGACGGGGGCCCGCACAAGCGGCGGAGCATGCGGATTAATTCGATGCAACGCGAAGAACCTTACCAAGGCTTGACATGTGCCGGGAGGGCGCGGAGACGCGTCTGCCTTTCGGGCCGGTTCACAGGTGGTGCATGGTTGTCGTCAGCTCGTGTCGTGAGATGTTGGGTTAAGTCCCGCAACGAGCGCAACCCTTGTCCCGTGTTGCCAGCGCGTTGTGGCGGGGACTCACGGGAGACTGCCGGGGTCAACTCGGAGGAAGGTGGGGATGACGTCAAATCATCATGCCCCTTATGCCTTGGGCTTCACGCATGCTACAATGGCTGGTACAGAGGGTGGCGATGCCGTGAGGCGGAGCGAATCTCGTAAAGCCGGTCTCAGTTCGGATCGGGGTCTGCAACTCGGGCCCGTGAAGTCGGAGTCGCTAGTAATCGCAGATCAGCAACGCTGCGGTGAATACGTTCTCGGCTCTGTACACACCGCCCGTCACGTCACGAAAGTCGGCGACGCCCGAAGCCCGTGGCTCTACCTGTTGGGGAGCGGTCGAAGGCGGGGTTGGCGATTGGGACGAAGTCGTAACAAGGTAGCCGTACCGGAAGGTGCGGCTGGATCACCTCCTTTCTAGGGAGTTTTTTGTGGTGGTGTTGTCTGCGCGCGCTGTCAGGCGGTCGGGCTCTGTGCCTGTGCCCTGCCTGTGTGGGTGGGTGTGGTGTTTGGGAATCGTATAGCGGATGCGAGCATCTTGTGTGCGCGTCGTCTGGGCCTGCTTGTGGGGCGGGGCGGCGTGTGGTGTTGGGTGTGCAGGGCGTTCGGTGGATGCCTGGGCATCAAGGGCCGAAGAAGGACGTGGCAGTCTGCGATAAGCCCTCGGGAGTTGGCAAGCGAGCGGTGATCCGGGGTGTCCGAATGGGGGAACCTGGCCGGGGCCAGCCTGGTCGCCCGTGTGTGAAGTTCATAGCGCGGGTGGGAACGCGGGAAGTGAAACATCTTAGTACCTGCTGGAGAAGATATTCCGTCAGTAGCGGCGAGCGAAGGCGGAGGAGCCTAAACCGTGTCGTGTATCAGCCGCCGGGCGGTGCGTGTGCGGTGTTGTGGGCATGCTTGTGGCCGTGCCGGTGTGCGGCCGGGCAGTGAGAAACCGTCGGGGTAGGCGAAGGGTCTGGGAAGGCCCTGCCGGAGTGGGTGAGAGCCCTGTAGCCGAAATCGCGGCGGCTGTCTGAGTGTGTTCCTGAGTAGCACGGGGCTCGTGGAATCTCGTGTGAAGGTGGCAAGACCACTTGTCAAGGCTGAATACCCTTGGTGACCGATAGTGGATGAGTACCGTGAGGAAAGGTGAAAAGTACCCCGGGAGGAGTGAAAGAGTGCCTGAAACCGGGCGCCTGCAATCCGTCAGAGCCTTCGTTGTGGGGGTGATGGCGTGCCTTTTGAAGAATGAGCCTGCGAGTTAGGGGCGTGTGCGAGGTTAACCCGTGTGGGGAGCCGTAGCGAAAGCGAGTCTGAAATATGGCGGTCAGTCGCGCGTTCTAGACCCGAAGCGGGGTGATCTACCCATGTCCAGGGTGAAGCGCGTGTAAGAGCGTGTGGAGGCTCGGACCCACCGGGGTTGAAAACCCGGGGATGAGGTGTGGGTAGGGTGAAAGGCCAATCAAACCCGTGATAGCTGGTTCTCCCCGAAATGCATTTAGGTGCAGCGTTGCGTGGTTCTTTGCGGGAGGTAGAGCGACTGGATGGCTGATGGGCCCTCACTGGGTTACTGAGGTCAGCCAAACCCGAATGCCGCAAAGGGTGAGCGTGGCAGTGAGACGGCGGGGATAAGCTTCGTCGTCGAGAGGGAAACAGCCCGGATCGCCGGCTAAGGCCCCTAAGGGTGTGCTAAGTGGAAAGGATGTCGTTGCTGTGACAGCCAGGAGGTTGGCTTTGAAGCAGCCATCCTGAAAGAGTGCGTAATAGCTCACTGGTCAAGTGGTGATGCGCCGACAATGTAGGGGCTCAAGCACACCGCCGAAAGCCGCGGCGCCTCCGTGTGGGGGTGGGTAGGGAGCGTCCTGCGTGGGGAAGCCGTCGCGTGAGCGTCGGTGGACTGCGTGGGAGTGAGAATGCAGGCATGAGTAACGAGTGGCGGGTGAGAATCCCGTCCGCCGATTGACTAAGGGTTCCAGGGCCAGGTTGATCCGCCCCTGGGTTAGTCGGGTCCTAAGGCGAGGCCGTCAGGCGTAGTCGATGGGCAACGGGTTGATATTTCCCGTACCGGACGGCGGCCGTCCGATGTCTGCTGGTGGGGCGTTGTCGTCCCTGTGCGTTCTTTCCGCGCCTTTCGGGGTGGGGCGTGCGGGCGCGGCGTGCCTGTCTGGTCGGCAAGCGTGGTAACAGGTGTGACGCAGTGAGGTAGCCCGTCCGTGTCTTTGCGGTTTGGCACGGCCATGGGTAGTGGCCCGCCGCCGAGGCAAATCCCGGCGGCTTGTGGGTGAGGCCTGATGGGGACCGTTGATGGAAGCGGGTGATCCTGTGCTGCCGAGAAAAGCATCGACGCGAGGCCGTTGTCCGCCCGTACCCGAAACCGACACAGGTGGTCAGGGTAGAGTATACCGAGGCGTTCGAGTGACTCGTGGTCAAGGAACTCGGCAAAATGCCCCTGTAACTTCGGGAGAAGGGGGCCCTGAGCGTGTCCGTCCGTGGCGGGGAGCGTGTCGAGCTGCAGAGTCCAGGGAGAAGCGACTGTTTATCAAAAACACAGGTCCGTGCCAAGCCGCAAGGCGATGATACGGACTCGACGCCTGCCCGGTGCTGGAAGGTTAAGCTGGACCGGTCAGCCCCTGTGCGGGTGACGCCGGGAAGTTAAGCCCTCAGTAAACGGCGGTGGTAACTATAACCATCCCTAAGGGTAGCGAAATTCCTTGTCGGGTAAGTTCCGACCTGCACGAATGGCGTAACGACTTCTCCGCTGTCTCGACCACGAACTCGGTGAAATTGCAGTACGAGTAAAGATGTCTCGTTTCGCGCAGCAGGACGGAAAGACCCCGGACCTTTACTGCAGCTTGGTATGGGTGTTCGGCGCGGTTTGTGTAGATAGGGTGGGAGACGGTGATCCGGTCGCGCTAGCGGGCGGGGAGTCGCTGGTGAAATACCACTCTGGCCGTGTTAGCTTCTAACCTCGGCCCGTGATCCGGGTCAGGGACAGTGCCTGGTGGGTAGTTTAACTGGGGCGGTTGCTCCTAAAGGGTAACGGAGGCGCTCATGCGTCCCTCAGCCTGGTTGGTCATCAGGTGGCGAGTGCAAGTGCACAAGGGGAGCTTGACTGCAGAGACTCGACAGGTCGAGCAGGACGAAAGTGGGAACTAGTGATCCGGCGGTCGCGTGTGAAGCGCCGTCGCTCAACGGATAAAAGGTACCTGGGATAACAGGCTGATCCTCGCCCAAGAGTTCATATCGACGGCATGGTTTGGCACCTCGATGTCGGCTCGTCGCATCCTGGGGCTGGAGTAGGTCCCAAGGCTGGGCTGTTCGCCCATTAAAGCGGTACGCGAGCTGGGTCTCAGAACGTCGTGAGACAGTTCGGTCCCTACCGCTGCGCGCGCAGGAGAATTGAGAAGGGCTGTCCCCTAGCACGAGAGGATCGGGATCGGACGAACCTCTGGTGTGCCAGTTGTTCCGCCAGAGCACGGCTGGTTGGCTACGTTCGGGAGGGATAACCGCTGAAAGCATCTCGCGGGAAGCCCGCTTCAAGACGAGCTCTCCGCCACCCTCGCGGTGGGAAGGGCCCCCGAAGACGACGGGGTTGATAGACCGGACGTGGACGCCCCGCAGGGAGTGAAGCCGACTGGCACCACGCCGACCGACCCAACACAACCACGAGGCCAGTCAGGCCCCGGGAGGGTCAAAACGACTACGCGTCCGCTGACGTGATACCCGAATCTCACGCCCGTCCACCCGGGCAGGGGCGCCGATCAGGCCCGGCAAGTGGCGGCGGCCACAGCGGCAGGGACACGCCCGGACCTTTTCCCTTCCGAACCCGAAGCTAAGACTGCCAGCGCCGATGGCACTGCACCCGCCAGGTGTGGAGAGTAGGGACACCGCCGCCTGCACATCTACAGAGAGCTCCACGGCCCCCTTCTCGCACACACGGCTGCGCACACCGCCACACTGGCCACATAAACATGAGCATCCGACACACGACAAAGTCGCCACACCGCACCGCCAACGACAGGCCACACGCCGCACACGCAAACGCAGGGCACCCACACAGGCCACAGTTCGCCACCCCGTCCGATCCTTGGCAGTCTCGCGCACGGATCGCGCTGAACACACCAGACACGCGCACACAGGTTGACGCGGTAGGGTACGAGACGTGCGTTTAACCCGATACTTCACGCTTGTTATCGCCATTCTCAGCACTGCGGGCTGTGCTCCGGAGCGCGACCGGCATCGATTCCCGGTTCGACGTCGGGCGGCGCAGGCGCATATCAGGACTCCTCAGATCAAAACGGCCTGCCGGGTCCTTCCTTCCAGATCGAGCTCGCTCACACGGGAAAACGTCGCGCCCAGGTTGTAGATGTGGACCCGGAAGACGTCGTCGGATCAGATCCGCAGAGCTTCGAGCCAGAGGCGTGTACCCTGTCTGCTACGTCAACGTCGGTGCGTGGGAAGACTGGCGAGCTGATGCGGATCTGTTCTCAAAAAGGGAAGTCTAGGAAAGGCTATCCGAATTTGCTGGGCGCACATTGGCTCAATGTCAGCAAACAGAACGAGTCTCCACTTGATGGAAAGCCGATCAGTATGCGCGGACAAGGGCTTTCTCGGAGCGACGCAGACAACGTCGACGGTTGGAAGCACGACACTGGCTTTCGAATAACGGACCAAGAAGAAGCTCGCTACATTGAAAGACTTTCAGCCACGGCGCACAACCAGGGATTGGCCTTCTCGCTGAGGAACAATCTTGAACAAATCGATCATCTCATTGGCAACATCGATATGGCGGCCAGTCGAAGACTGCCACGGAGGGACGCCTGCAAGCACCGGTCAACAGTCCTGAGATCGGCAAAGGCCGTTTTCGTCGGGCTGAGAATAGCGACGAAAGCTTTTGCTCAATGCAAAGACGATCCACCAGGAATGACGACGATTCGCAAGACCATGAGACTCGACTCCTGCGTCAAGATTGTTCGGGCAAAAGGAACAGCGTAGGGGGCAAACGCGGTGAGAGGCGTGCGGGCACATTAGGAACGTGCCCCCGGGTCTTGTTGGGCATTCGTTCCTCTACTCCAGTTTTAATTCGCAGCGAACGCCTGCGGAGGTCGTCGCCTTCGCCGCCGAAGCGGAAGCGGATGCGAGACGCATGGTGCGCTGCCGGTAGCGTCGGCGTGGGACCTGGTTTGCCAAGGTCCCACGCCCATGCCGTTGCCCAACCGAGCATGTCCTTGTTCAGCCGAGCCTGTGTCTACTTGAGCAGCTTCGTGGTCCAGCCATACCGCGCAAGGCACGAGCGGCACAGAAAACTTATGATCCCCACAGGCAGCTCCATTTTGGGCAGCCACCAGATGCGTAGATCATCGTGATCAGCGCTGCGCCCAAATCCCGGCGACTCGACACTCGCGGCGGGACCGCGGAAATGAAGCATAGAGCCGATGGCGGCAAGGATGATCCCGCTCGTCGCGAAGGACATGAATCTGAATCACTAAACTGGGCGGAACAAGGTCGCTCCCCAAATGACTGTGAGGACGCCGACATTGCCAGTGCACAGCCCAGAATGCTCAGTCCGTTCATCGTAGTTCCTTTCGATTTGTTCATGGCGTTTCCGTCTGTTATGAATGAATGGAATCTGCTGTTCATTCACCCTGGGGTGAAAAGGGTCTAGTCCTCTGTGAAGCCTTCGCCTCTTGTGGAGATGCTTGCGCATCCGGCATTGCGCAGTTCGCCCCGCGGGCGGCCTCGTCGTTAGAAGGTCTCTTTTAAAGGTCGGGCGCGGCGATCGCGCGGGAACCGGTCTGCTCCAAGTTGTAGGGCGCATCCCGGAAACCGGAAGGCGTCTGTTAGAAGAGCCCCTGACGAAGTGTGCTAGGGTCTCGAGCGCCCGCCTGACGCCTGGAAAACTTCTTCGGCTGCGTGTGTGCACGTAGATCACGAGTTCGCACGCTCGCAGGACCTGTGGGACTTTTCTTCGTCAAACCCGGCGTCGCGCATCCAGCTTTCGAATGTTGCGGAAGATGCGGAAGAAGTCTTCTTTTCCATCGCCTGCACGGTAGCTCGCGCAGGCGTTTGCCGATGGCGGGGCTGTTCCACCGGACAGTATCCCTGTTGGCGGACATACGCTTGAAGATGTAGTCGAAAATCGTGGGGATCACTTCCGTCGGATCGGCGGACCAGTCGATCTCGTTCATCATCTCGGCGCGAATCCGGTTGTTTTCTTCGGTGTATATTTCTAGGAAGATGGCCTCCTTCGACGGGTAGCAGTTGTAGAAGTTTTCCGACGGCGACGTGGGCGTCGCGGCAGATGTCGGAGATGCTCGTCGCCTTGTAGCCCTTCTCGGCAAAGCTGCGCTCCGCCGCTCGCTGCAGGGCTTGTTTCATGTTGTCCACGGAATGCCTTACTCACGGTCCCTCGAGATGGGGTGAATGAATATCTTCAACTGTTCATTCACATCCTAGGCCACACCAAGTCACCCGTCAAGGCGAGCGTGCGGCGCTCGGGAATGCGCGGCTCGCGAGGGGCGGCGGGCAATTGCAAAGCGTTTTTGGGAGGCGCTGCGGGCATGGATGGCTTATCATTCCAGAGGTTGTCTACTACAGGAGGATTGCGGTGGCGCAAGCAATCGGGTTTGACCGAGAACGATACATTTCGATGCAGTCCGAGCATATCGGCGAGCGGCGTCGGAAGATCGGAGGGAAGCTGTACCTCGAAATGGGAGGCAAGCTTTTTGACGACATGCACGCTTCTCGCGTCCTGCCGGGGTTCACCCCTGACAATAAGATCGCGATGCTCGAGAGGCTGCGAGACGAACTTGAAATCGTCGTCGCCGTCAATGCCAATCTACTGGCCAAAGTCAGAGCGGATCTCGAATCTCCTATCAAGAGGACGTGCTCCGGCTGGTGGACGTCTTCCGTGAAAGGGGCTTCTCGTCGAGAACGTCGTGCTCACTCAAATGGAGGATGACAACGCGCCGGCAAAAAGACGTTCAAGAGGCGGATGGAGCGCCTCGGCCTGAAGGTTGCCCAGCATCGGCGCATCGAGGGGTATCCGAGCAACACGAAGCTCATCGTGTCCGACGAAGGCTTTGGGAAGAACGATTACGTCGAAACGAGCAGGGACCTTATCGTCGTCACTGCGCCCGCCTGGATCGGGAAACCCTGCAACGTGCCCTGTCACAGCTCTTTCACGAGAATCGCAGAGGATCAAGGCCGGATATGCGAGTTCGAGACATTCCCATTTGGAACCTTTCCCTCGGCCATCACGGTCAATGTGGCCAGCGAGGCGGCCACGGCCGACCTTGAAGACGTCAACCCTCATCGATCCCTTCCACTTGCGTGCTTACGATCGAGCAGGTGGTCAGCCACAACCGCGACGTCTGAAGTGTTTCCTCTGCCGGTGACACTGCTTTCTGGGAAATCGCCGGCGAATCGCCCGTACCAGTCGCCCACCGACATGGGCGTCAACATGGCGGGCTACTGCATCAGCGACGACGCCGTTTGCCGCGAAGCAGGAAGCAGGAAATCATTCGACGCTACCATAAGGCCCTTGGTCGATGAGCGGCGAGCGGAAGCCGATCCTGGTGGTCTCCGGGCGCATTGCGCTCATCATGGGCGCGGCTGGGCCTGGCCAAGGAAGACCGCGTCGTCGTCGAACCCGCCTTTGAAGAAAGCGGAGGCTACGGGCGGGCCGGCCTCGCAATCGAACTGCCCGACGGGCAGATCATCACAGGCAAAACCTCGGGGCTCCTCGGACGCTCGGCGGCCATGCTTTTGAATGCGCTCGGTTTTGGCGGGATCGGGGACGACGTCGACCTTCTGGCTCGCGAGTCCATTGAGCCGATCCAAACCCTCAAAAACCGAGCACCTTTGGCAGCAGGAACCCAAGGCTCCACACCGACGAAGTGCTCATCGCCCTGTCGGTGTCCGCGACGCGCGACGAAAACGCGCCAAGGCCCTGGACGAGCTGCGCAACCTCCGAGGCTGCGACGTTCACACGACGACAATCCTTGGTTCCGTGGACGAGGGGATCTTCAGGAACCTGGGGGTGCTCGTGACGTCCGAGCCGGTCTACCAGAGGAAATCTCTTTACCGCAAGCGTTGAGAACGCGGCGAGGGGCGGGTGCGCCGGAACGGCGGGTGCGTCGGAGCGGCGGCGGCCCTTTTCGTGACGCAATGACGCCCAGGGATTTCTTCGATTCGGCGTAAAACAGTCCCTTGAGGCCAAATCGCCGCAACGACGCGCAGACCTTCCAAACTTTCAGTTTGAAGGTAAGGTTCCACTTACAACAGGCGGCCGAATCGGTAGTGTCGCCCTGTAGGAGACGCGTGTCGCTAAGGAGGGTGTGATGGCGTCGAAGACCCGGTGATCTCACCTGCGGGAGTCCGCGCTTCGCGCATAGTCGCAGTGCTGAGAATGGCGAGCGCCAGAGTTCGCCGGCGCCGCGCTGGTCGGCGTCGCCGGCATTGCAGACGGCGGAGAGTTTCGCCGGTCCTCTGGCCTGTGCCCATGCAGTTGGCCTTGAGGCATCGCCGAGATCCTGTTTCGGGGCATGCGGCTCGAGCTGAGGAACGGCGCATCCGGCGAAGTCTGCTCACGTCTTTTGCCTCCCGAAGTCGAGAGGATCTGGGGGCATGCGGTTCAGCTGCTGAGCGACAATGTCGAAAGGGCGACCGAGTACCGCCAGATCTATTTTAGGATCGACTCTTGCCGCCTTGCTGATACCCTTCGTCGTTCTCGCTTACATTTGCAGTCTCGTTCGATCCTGTTCTCGGATTGACGGTCATGCTCGGCGTCCGCTCATTCCTGTTCTGCTCGCATGTTTTCATGCGTTTCTTCAGGAAGACGTGCCGACTAAATCGCGCAAGGAGCGCGCGGTTCTGGCCGGAAAGTATCTCGACGCCATTCGCAACCTCGTGACGATACGTCTGCTTGGCGCCGGGCCTCGAATTGAACGCCAGCTCAAAGACCAGGGAGAGCGCAACCGCGGGGCCATCATGAAACTGCTCGCGGGCAACCAGCTTGTCATCATCGTGGTGGACGGCCTCTTCTCTCTCATTTCTCATCTGTGCGACGTGCACGCTGGCCGTTGTCCGCTTCAACGCCGGCGCAGTGACGGCTTCGCAAGTTCTCGCAACGGTGCTTCTGACTGCCCTTCTCATCGAACCGCTTGCGCAGGTCGCTGGATTTTTCTACATCGGAATGGGGGGAATCGCCTCCCAGCGCGCGAGGGATAAGGGCCTATATCGACAATCACTGGATCCGAGTGCGGAGGGTGCGGCGGCAAAGAGCGGCGCGGCCGGCGACGCTGGCGCTAACGTCGATGCCGCCACACAGGCCGAGGCCGGCGCGAGCGGTGACCCGGCGCGGAAGGCGGCGCGGACGAGGGCGGGGGCCGGGCGCGGTTGGCGGAGTCGGCTGCCCGTCGTCGTGCGAAATGTGAGCTTTGACTACGGGCGCGGAGAGGTCCTCCACGGAGTCGATCTCGCTGTCGCATCGGGAAGCAAAATCGCCGTCGTCGGCCGTTCGGGCGGCGGCAAGTCGACGCTCATCGGGCTTGTGGCCGGAGTGCTTCGGCCTGCCCGCGGGAGCGTGCTGATCGATGGCAAGAACCTCGCTTTGCGAGCGCCCAGGAGGCAGCCGCTGACGGCCCGAGTGGCGCAGACGACGTGGCTTTTTCACAGGCACGATTGCCGACACTCTTCGCCTGGCGAAGGAAGACGCGACCCCGGAGGAAATGTGGAACGCTCTCCGGGGCAGCAGATCGCCGATGAGATTGAACGGATGCCCGAGGGAATCGACACTGACGTGGGCGAGCAAGGCGCATTCCTCTCAGGAGGCCAGGCTCAGAGGATTTCCATCGCACGCGCCCCTGCTTTCCGGGCGGCGAATCCTCCTTTGACGAACCGACGTCGCAGGTCGACATCGAATCCGAAGCCAGAATCGTCGATGCTCTGCGTTCCTTGGGCCGTGACTCTGACCGTGGTTCCGTGGACCCATAGATCTGCGCTGCTCGACGTCGCAGACAAAGTGTATGAAATCGAAGGACGGCATGCTGTTCGAATGCGCGGAGAAAAACGCGTGAGCGCCGACGGCCGCTTCGAAGAGGCGGCAAACGGCGAGTCGGCAAGGAAAGGGAGCGTTCTCTGCGAAGCGCGCCGAGGTCCGGAGGGTCGACGACGCGGGACGGGCGGAGCCGACGCGCGTGAGCTCGTCAGATGGCTGACTTCGCAGACGCGGCCCGTCCACAGACCGCTTTCGTTTCTGACGCTTCTTCGCATCGTCAATCTCACGCCTTGACGTGGTGCTCTTTTCGACTCGCCGCAGCCGGTGCCGTCTCTTCCGTCCAGCGAAAAGAGCCTCGAACCCATCTTCCCGCGCTCGTGCTCGTAGCCATGGCCAAGGCCGCCGCATATTACCTGGAACAGCTCACAGGGCATTATGTGGCCTTCAAGGCACTGGAACTGCTGAGAACCATGGTTTTCTCCAACCCAGGCCCAAAGGCGCCTGCGATTGTCGGGGCAACGCGCTCCGGCGACGTGCTCGCGAGCCTCACGCGCGACGTCGACCGAATCGAGGTCGTTTACGCCCACACGTTCGCCCCGGTCGTTTCCGCGCCTCGTCGTCCCGCCCGTTTTCGTGGTCGGCGCCGGGCTATGCGTAGGGTGGCAGGCCGTCGCGATTCCCTGCGGTGTGCGTCGCGCTGGCTGACGGTCGTCCTGTTCTCCGGCTTGCGCGCTTCTATGCGGGCGACGCGGCGCACCCTCGAGCTGCAGCGAGAACTGGCCCATCACGTCACGGACAGCGTGTTTGGGGCCGAAGAAGTCGTCGGATACGGGCGTCAGCTCAGGCGATTGAAGAGACGGACGCCCTGGGGGCGCTCTGATCGGGCGAGTCGGCGGGAATCGCACGCCGTGCAAACGCCTTTCGCAGGGGCGCGAACGTCTTCCTTGCCCCTGGCAAGCTCCATCGGCGCGGCGGCGGCCGCGACGTCGCAGGGGTGCTCGCCTCGTGACGGTCGCCGCCCCTCGCGGCAGGATGTCTGCGCTTGTCTCGAGGGGCCGCGCGGGTGGAAGACGCGGCAGGCTACCTCGACCACTCGCTGGCGGCCGCTCGACGTCTGTGGGAGATATGCCACGAGCCTCCCCGAGTGGCGGACGGGCAAGAGACCCTTGAGCTTGTCAGGCCCCGCCGAAGTGAGCTTCAAAGGCGTCAGCTATACGTATGCCGGATCTCCTGCGCCCGCCCTTTCGGATTTTCTGTCTGGACGTCGCCGCAGGAGTGGCACGTCGTCCCTCGTCGGCCCGTCAGGCTCCGGAAAAACGACGGCCGCTTCCCTCCTTTTGCGCTACGACGACCCTGACGCCGGCGAAGTGCTGCTCGGCGGAACTCCCGTCAGCCGCTACACGCTCGATTCTTTGCGGCGCTGCGTCGTCGGCGTGTTCCAGAAGTGCGAGCTTCTAGACGCGAGCATTCTCGAGAATGTGACGTTGGGCATGCCCGATGAGCGAGGAAAGAAGTGTGGAAACGCGCTTGAAATCGCGTGTTTGGCCGACGAGGTCCGTCAGATGCCCGACGGGCTGGCCACCGGCGTCGGCGTGGCGGGCCGCGGAACTTTCGGGGGCCAGGCCCAAAGCTGTGCCTGGCCCGCGCGCTCCTCATGCGCCCCAAAAATCTTTGGTCCTCGACGAATCTACCGCCAATCTCAACGCGGAGCTTTCAAACCAAAGTGCGCGCCAATCTGCGGAAAAATTCCGTGTACGATCCTCGAGATCACCCACCGCCTCGACGCCGTCGCCGAAGCGGACCCTCATTCTCCTCCTCGATCGCGGACGCACGGTCGCTTCGGGCCCTCTCGATGCGATCGAAAGCGAAGGGTCTTTGAGGACTTCTTCACGAAAAACCTCTGACGGGTTTCTTCTCCCTCCCAAGATAGTAAGGTAAGCAACGCCTAACTTAGTTCGAGGAGGGGTTCCATGCTCAGCGCCTTTGTCATCGCTCTGAGAGAGGGCGTCGAGGCGTCGCTTATCGTCGGCATTCTGGTGGCCTACCTTGTCAAGGCTGGACGCAAAGGACGTCTTGAAATACCTGTGGATCGGCGTCGCGGTGGCCGTCGCCGTTCCCGCGGGCGCTAGGGGCCTTCGCGACGTGGGGCCCGTCGACATTGACCTTTGAGGCTCAGGGAGATCATCGGCGGAACGCCTCGCTCATCGCCGTTGGTTTTGTCACGTGGATGATTTTTGATGGGAAAGAATGCGCGCACTCTTTCCAAAGAGCTCCGCAGGCGGCGGACAGCGCCCTGCAGGGCGGGTCTGCGATGGGGATCGGCATGGGTCGCCATCCTCGCAGTCGGCAGAGAGGGCCTCGAGACCGCGCTGTTCATATGGCCGACAGTCAAGTCCGGCATCGAGAACGGAAACGGCGCAGCCCGATCGCTGGCTCGTTTTGGGGCTTGTGGCCGCCGTCGTCATCGGGCACCTCGTCTACAAAGGATCCGTCGTCATCAATCTCAGGTCTTTCTTCACGGTGACGGGTTGCCTCTCATCGTCGTGGCTGGCGGGAATAGTCGCATACGGGCTCAAAGACCTCAAGAGTCCGGATTGATTCCCGGACATGGACACACCGTTCACGACTTCACCGAGGCGATCGCGGACCACGCATCGTCGTGGTGGTTCGAGTCTCCTCGACGCCTTCTTCCAGCTAGTCCTCATGGGCCCCACGCTCTTGCAGATCCTCGGTTGGGCCGTCTATCTCATCGTGTGCCTGCCGCTGTTCGCACGGCAGGTGCGCGGAAAGTCCCTCTGTTTCAAACCAGGTAAGGAACAACAATGCGTAAGTTGCTATCTTCGGCTGCCGCTGCGGCTGTCTGTTTGCCGGCTGCGTGTCGAACGACAACGCCTCCGGCAAGGGCGGGTCGAGCGGCGCCCAGAGACTCAGCGTGACCATCGCCGACGACAAGTGCGACGTCTCGGCGGAGAAGACGGAATCCGGCAGGGTCGTCCTCACCCCTCAAGAACGAGGGCACGGTCAAGAACGAGTTTGAGATTCTGCCCCGGACAAGCTTCGAATCGTCGGCGAGCGGGAGAACCTTGCCCCCGGAACCACCGTGAAGTACACCGTTGTGCTGGAGCCCGGCAGCTATTACACGGCCTGCAAAAAGAACATGGTAGGCGCGTTGGTCGGGGCGAAGAAGTTCACGGTCAGCGACTCGGGCAAGAAAGTCGAGGCCAGCGGCGACGAGAAGAAGCTCCAAGAGCAGGCCGTTTCGAACTACAACGCCTACAACCGCGACCAGGCCGGCCAGCTCCTCGAGAAGACGAAGGCATTTGCCGAGGCGTACAAGGCGGGCGACCTCGACAAGGCGCGCTCCTCTACTGCCGCGACCCGTCAGCACTACGAGAGGATCGAGCCGACGGCTGAGAAGTTCGGCGACCTAGATCCGGCCCTCTGACGAGCGCGAGGCCGATTGGCAGGAGACGGAAGACAAAGACACCCGCGCGTGGAAGGGGTGGCACTACATCGAGAAAGACCTCTGGCGCCCCGACGGCTTCGAGGGGCTGAACGACGAGCAGAGGGCGAAGGCCTCCGAGCAGCTCGTCGCAGACACCCAGAAGCTTTACGATCTGGTATACGCCAGGGACTTCTCCATCAAGCTCGCCGACATTTCGAACGGCGCCATCAACCTGCTCGAGGAAGTCGCAACCACGAAGATCACGGGCGAGGAGGAAGCCTTCTCCCACACCGATCTGTGGGACTTCCGAGGCGAATGTCGAAGGCGCCAAGGTCGCCTACGGCAAACGTCGAGGCAATCGCCAAGAAGAAGGATCCCGGCGCTGGCCATGAGATTTCCAAGCGCTTCGACCAGCTTCAGGCCGAGCTTGACAAGCACAAGCAGGGCGACGGCTGCTACTACGACAAGCTCAACGAGGACCAGCGCAAGCAGCTCCAACTCCGTCAACGCCCTGCGCAAGCCGCCGGGCCAAGCTGACCGAGGCGATCCTCAAAGACGCCGGGGAATCGACGTCTAAGAAATAAGGAAGGCTCGAAGCAATGAGTTCCGAGGATCTGGAGTTTGAGCCTGAGGGTTTCCTGAGCCTCGAGGAAGAGGCGCCCCGAGGAGTGAGCCGCCGCGCGGTGCCTCGGGGCGGCCTCGCCGCACTCGGCCTCGGCGCGGGCGCAGCCGTCGGCTATCCGTTCGGGCACTCCAGCGGCGTCGAAGAAGGCGAGAAGAAGGCCGACGTCGATGCGGTGCGATACCCGTTCCGCGGCAAGCATCAGAGCGGCATCGTCACTCCGCAGCAGCAGCAGATGCACACGGCGGCCTACGACGTCACGACGAAATCTCGCGAGGACCCTCATTGAGCTTCCTCGAGGACTGGACGCTTGCGGCCGAGTAGCTCATGGCCGGGGAACTCGTCAACCCGATGAAGTCTTTCAGGAGGTCCCGCCCGACGACACGGGCGAGACCATGAACTTGGGCCCTTCGGGCTTGACGATCACCTTCGGCTTCGGCTCGACCCTGTTCAGGACCGCCGACGGCGTCGACCGGTTCGGCATCGCAGACAAAAAGCCGGAGCTTCTTCTCGCCGAAATTCCGCGCATGTCCGCGGAGAAACTCGATCAGGCCAGGTGCGGCGGAGACCGTCGTCCAAGCGTGCGCCGAAGATCCCATGGTCGCTATGCACGCGATCCACAATCTCTCGCGAATCGCCTTCGGGAGGGCCTCGGTGCGCTGGAGCCAGCTCGGCTACGGGCGGACGTCGTCGACGTCGAAGTCGCAGGCGACTCCCCGCAACCTTTTCGGCTTCAAGGACGGGACGAACAACATCAAGTCCGACGAAACGGACTATCTCATCCGAGAGCCTCTGGATTCAAAAAGCGGCGACCCGAACGGGGACGTCTGGGAGGGCGGCGCTCACATGGCATGCCGCAAGATCAAAATGATGATGGAGGTGGGACGACCTCGTCCTCTCCGAGCAGGAAAACATCATCGGCCGCGACAAGATCGAGGGCGCCCCGCTGTCAGGCGGCAAGGAGTTCACCTCCCCGAACTTCAAGAAGAAGGACGAGAAGGGCGAAACCGTCATCGACAAAGAGTCGCACATGGCGCTCATGGCACCCCGACCACAACTCAGGGCACAGAATGCCCGGCGCGGCTACAACTTCATGGAGGGGTCGGACAGCCTGGGGCGGCTCCAGGGCGGTCTGTTCTTCATCGCCTTCGTGCGCAAACCCCTGAGAACAACTTCATACGGATCCTCAGGGAAGATGTCGAGCGACCTGCTGACGGAGTACCTGCAGACCACGGCCTCGGCGCTGTTCGTGATTCCGCCCGGGATCAAGGAGGGGACGAGTACGTAGGGCAGGCTTTGTTCTCTTAAGACCAAGAGTATGCTTGTGGCGTTGTTCTTTTGAAGGAAACCAATGCCGCAGCTGCGATCCGCTACGTCCACCACCGGACGGAATATGGCCGGCGCCCTGCGCACCTGGCGCGCCACCGATGAAAGGCTCCGATTTCGGCAAGCTCGATCATCGCCGTCGCCAACTCCTACACGGGTTTCGTCCCCGGCCACGTCCATCTGAAAAACATGGGTTCGCTCGTGGCGAAGCCATCGCCGAGGCCGGAGGCGTGGGGCGCGAGTTCAACACCATCGCCGTCGACGACGGCATCGCCATGGGCCATTCGGGCATGTTGTACTCGCTTCCCTCCCGCGAGGTCATCGCCGACTCTGTCGAGTACATGGTCAATGCGCACACAGCGGATGCGCTTGTGTGCATATCGAATTGCGACAAGATCACGCCGGGGATGCTCATGGCCGCCCTTCGGCTCAACATCCCGCCATTTTCGTTTCCGGCGGACCCATGGAATCGGGGCCGGTCGACGCGTTATCGAGCACCGCACCGATTTGATCGACGCCATCGCACTGTCCGCCGACGACGAGCTGAGCGACGATCAGCTCGGACTCGTCGAGGAAAGCGCGTGTCCGACGTGCGGCTCGTGCTCGGGCATGTTCACGGCCAATTCCATGAACTGCCTGACCGAGGCCCTCGGACTCTCGCTCCCTGGAAACGGCTCGACCTTTGCAGCGGCGCGCCGCCGCCGCGACCTGTTCGTGGAGGCCGGGCGGCGCATCGTCGATCTGTGCGAAGCGATACTACGGGCGGGACGATGACTCGGTGCTTCCCCGCAGCATCGCCACCCGTGACGCGTTCCTCAACGCCATGTCTATGGACATCGCCATGGGAGGGTCCACGAACACGATCCTCACACCTCGCCGCGCGCGAGGAGGGCGAGGGTCGACTTCAGCCTGCGCGACATCGACGACCTCTCCCGCAAGGTGCCGTGCCTGGCGAAAAATCGCGCCGAACTCCTACGACTGGCACATCGAAGACTTCCACCGCGCCGGCGGCATCCCGCGCTCGGCGAGCTTGACCGCGCCGGGCTGCTTCGCTCGCGACGTCCACGCCGTCCACGCCGACGACCTCGATACGTGGCTCGAGCGCTGGGACGTCCGCAGCGGCGATCCATGCGAGGAGGCGCTCGACAGATTCAGAGCCGCGCCGCGCGTGCGCACAGCACCAAGCCCTTCTCGCAAGACGCCACGTGGGAGAGCCTCGACACGACTCCCGCCTCCGGGTGCATCCGATCGGTCGAGGAAGCTCATACGAAGGACGGCGGGCTGGCCGTGCTCTTCGGCAACATCGCCGAGGACGGCGCCGTCGTCAAGACCGCCGGCGTGGACGAGTCGCTCTTCCACTTCGAGGGGCCGCGCCCGCGTCGTCGAGTCGCAGGAGGCCGGCGTCGAGCCTCATATTGTCAAGGCCGTCGAGCCCGGCGACGTCGTCGTCATCCTCTACGAAGGCCCCAGGGAGGCCCGGGCATGCAGGAGATGCTGTACCGACGACGTTCCTCAAGGACTGGGGCTGGGGAAGGTGTGCGGGCTCATCACCGACGGGCGCTTCTCCGGCGGCACCTCGCTGGCTGTCTATCGGCCACATTTCGCCGGAGGCCGCGGCAGGCGGGGCCGCCGGGCTGATCGAAGAGGGGATTTGATCGTCATCGACATTCCTCGCGAACGCTCAAACTCGACGTCTCCGACGACGAACTCGCCCGGCGCGCCGCGCTGCCAAGGGCTCGCTTTCCGTGGAAGCCGAGCGCCCGCGACAGAAAGGTCTCCAAGGCCCTGCAGGCGTACGCTGCGATGGCCACGAGCGCGGACAAAGGGGCCGTCCGCAGACTTCCCTGAGTCCGACCCCAAGTTTCATCGCCGAGGCCTCTTTACGGGAGAATGTCGCATCCTGCTGCGGGAAAATGTGCGATTTTAGGACTCCCGCCCAGACTTCGTGTGTTGTAGGGAACACACATGGTGGTGTTCCCGTCAAAGGGTGACTCGACCACTCGAGGCCGTTCGTGAAAACCGTTCTGGTGCACTGGTCAAACCATCGCGTCCTTTTTCACCTTCCTTCTGGTGGGTGTTGGCATGTACCTGGGAGAAAGGAGAGATAAAGGGGTCGGCCTGAGGCCGCGGCAGCTCTTCCTGGGCCATCGCCGTCTCGGCTTACGAGGTTCACCTTTCGGCGTTCCGGCCAACGCGGACAAGGGCGGATGAGTCATCTCCCAAGAGGTCGGCATTTTGGGCTCGGCCATCTTCGCCTTTGCCATCGGCAACAGTTCGGGCAGGAGCCTCGATCCCTGAAAACACGCGGCGCAGCCGATCGCGGCGATGGCGGGAATCTCATCGTCGCGGCCTCCTGCACTCTCTCATCGGCGAGGCTACGTTTTCGCCATGGACTCGAGAATCATAGCGGGAACGCTTCGCAGGCGGGATCACGAACACCCCCGCGCTCGCCGCCGCGGGCGAGGCGTCCGGCAGGAGTCGCTCGCGACAGTCGGGTACGCCGTCTCCCTATCTGTTCGGGGTTTTGGGCATGATCGTCGCCGCGCAGCTGGCATTGCGCAAAGGCCTCCGGAGACACCGACACGCCCGATCCCGTCACGCATTACAACGTGCGCGTCGAACGCGACGACCGCCCCACGATCCAACAGATCGAGGCCGAACTGGGCGGTCCCATTGAGATTTCCCGCATGCGCCGCGGAGAAGAGGGGCCGATCTGGGATCCCCGACAACAACGAGGGTGCTCGGAAAGACGACCTCGTGACGGTCGTCGGCACGATCGAAAACGTCAACGACGCGCTCAAGCACCTCGGGCACAAATCGAGCCATTCGCTGCGCTCGGATCGCCGAATGCTCGATTTCCGGCGCATCACGGTGTCCAAGCACAGCCACGCGGGAAAGACGGTGGCCGAACTCGACAAAGAGCTCGAAGAGCGATGGGGCGCAAGATATCGCGAGTTCGCAGAGGCGACGCCGACATGCTCGCCATGCCGAACTTTCATGGTCGAGCTGGGCGACCGCGTGCGCGTCGTCGGCCCGACCCTCAAACTCAAAGAAAATCTCGAAGTGGCTCGGCGACTCGTCGAGGGCCTGAGCGACATCAATCCCGTGACACTGGGTCTGGGACTGGCCTCGGATACTTCATCGGCGAAATCGAATTCCCGATCCCGGGCGGCGGCCACTTCGCCTCAGGGTACGCCGCCGGCATTCCTGATCGTGGGCCTGATTATGGGAAAAAGTCGGCGGGATCGGGCCGTTCATAACCGCTCGCCGAGCACCTCGAATGCGGTTCTGGCCGAGCTGGGGCGTGCTCATGTTCCTCGCGCGCGCCGGAACCAACGCCGGAACCCAGATCCTCGAGGCGTTCTCCGGAGGCCACTGGTGGAAGATTTTTCATCGCTTCATCACGACGACGATCGTGGCCGCCTTGCTCTACATCGTCATGCGCGGCGTGTTCAAGATGGGCGGAACGAAGCTTTCCGGCCTGCTCGGAGGCGCGCAGACCCAGCCGGCCGTCCCTAGCCTTTTGCAAAGACGGCAGAACCGGGGGCCGATCCGCAGCGTTGCGCTGGGATACGCGCTCGTCTATCCGGTGGCGATGATCGTGAAGACTTCTGCTGGCGCACATCCTCGGAACTTTGTGACCGCCCTTTGGTTTGGACCCAGTTGCCGCGGCTGCCAGACGACCCCGGCTGCCGCCAAGCACTCTCCGCAGCCAGGCTTCTTCTCGGCTGCCGGGCCCGTCGCAACTGCCGCGATCCTTCGCCGCGGCGCGGTCAGTGGCGGAAAGCGCTCGGGGATTGTCGGGGTTGAGTCTCCCAAGGTCGGGACCTCTGGGGCTCCTCCATCCGCCAGTGGCGGTCGGTGACCACGCGGGCCAGCGCGAGGCCGACGCCGATCGCCGTCGTCGTCAAAAAGCAGCGTGACCGTCGACTCGAGGCCGTCAGCACGTCTTGGCCGGCGCCTCATGGCCGTCATCGCGCGGTAGAGCGGGACTCCCGGAATCATGACGACGACCGCCGGAACCGACAGGGTGACGCGTGAAAAACGGGAATGGCGAGAGAAGACATGGGCGATGATGCCGGCGAAGAATGCGGCAATGCCGACGGCGCCTACGGGGTTGAGGGTCGGCGTCCCTGGGCCGACTGAGCCTGGCGACGTTGATGATCGTGCCGTTCAGCCCGGCGAGCAGGGCAGGCCTCGCGCGGGTGCGTTGAACAGCATGGCGAAGCCGTAGGCGGCGATGAAGGTTGCCAGTGCCCTCCCCGCGGCCAGCGGCAGCGGCTCGAGGCTGTAGCCGGGCTGGGTGGTGGAGATCGACCAGTCGAAGATGCTCGAGACGGCCCAGACGGACGCCGCCGTCGCGATGAGCAGCATGACGACGCAGGTTCCGCGGGAGATGCCCGCGATGAAGTCTTGGCGTATGAGGTCCAGTATCGATGTGACGAGGGGAAACCGGGAACCAGGAAGAGGACGGCTGAGACCATGCCCGCTTGATGCGTCGCGTCGATGACTTCGGTGCTCTGAAGGGGAGCCGACGATGGCCATGTGAGGCCCTGACGCGGCGAAGCTGCAGACCATCCACGTCGTGAAGTGGTTGACGTGGCGTTTGAGAAGCAGCCTGCGAACCGCCTGCCCGACGAGCGCCGCGACGAGCACGGCCAGGCATTCGACGAGCCCGCCTTTGTTGAGGAAGGCGAAGCCTGCGCCAGCGCAGGCCGGAGGCGATGGAGGAGACGGAATCAGATAGGCGCCGGGCGCCTGTGAATCTTTCCTCGATGTCCCTGACGGCGTCCTCGACCAGGAGCGAGTCGGGCGAGGACTGAACGTACGCGTTGAAACGGTCGATGCGGTCGGCGTCTCACCCCGAGGTTTCGCTGTTCGACGACTTCCGTGCGGAAGGTGCCGTTCGCCCAGGCCGTCGCGGTGATGGTCGTACGTCATTTGGACGTGGAGCCTTTCGACGCGCCCACGGCTCGGGCGAGGCGCTCCATGCCGTCCTGCACCCGAAAAAGCGGACGCTCCGGAAGCCAGCAGTACTGTCCGAGTCTGAGGACGACGTGCGTTTGATGCGCAAACGCTGTGCACGGCAAGGGATTCGTTGGGTGTTTCTCGGTCACTCTTCAACTCTACTTCGCTCTCGGAGGGTGTTTCACATCCTGATATCGTTATCCAAAAATGTGGAGACACAGCGCGGCGGCTTGGTTTGTGGCGACATGCGAGTTAACCTCATATCTGAAGATCCTTTCGGTACGAAACGGGCGCGTGGCCAACGCTTGCTAAGGTTTCGTGCTGCGCGCCCCGTCGGAGGGGCTTTTTCATGTTCTGCGGCTTTTGCGCCGGGCGAGGCCCGGCAAAAGCCGGACAACCGAAAAACGACGCAAAAGACGCATGAGGAGGGCCCATGGCCAAACCGACACCGGCCGATGTGGCCGCCAGCCACGCCGAAAAGGCGCAAGGTTCGATCGGGAGAAATCCACGGGTGCACGTTCAATCGTTCGCTCGCTCGAGGAGCTTGGCGTCGACGTCGTATTCGGCATGCCCGGAGGCGATCCTCCCCACGTACGGACCCGATCTTTCAGTCAGACAGGCTTCGCCACATCCTGGTCCGCCACGAGCAGGGCGCCGGCCAGCGGCCGAGGGCTGGCGCTTTGGCGACCGGCAAGGTGGGCGGTGCATTGCGACGTCGGGGCCCTGGGGCGACGAATCTCGTGACCTCGCTTCTGGACGCCCATATGGATCTGGTGCTGATCGTCGCCATCACGGGCCAGGTGGGGGCAAACGCCAGGCTCCGACGCCTTTCAAGAGGCCGACATCGTGGGCATCACCGTAGCCGGTGACCAGCATTCCTTCCTCGTCACGAGCGCAGAGGGAGATCGCGCGCGCATCGCCGAGGCGTTCCATCTGGCTTCGACGGGAAGGCCGGGCCCGGTGCTCGTCGACGTCACCAAGTCGGCGCAGGTGGAAGAGCGGACTTCGTGTGGCTGCCGGAGACGGATCTTCCGGGTACCACCCCGTCGTCAAACCCAACGCCCGCCAGGTCCGCGAAGCCGCGCGGCTCATCGCCACTGCCGCGCGACCCGTCCCGTACGTCGGGGCGGGGCCATTCGCCTCGGGCGCCTCGGAGGCGATCGTCGAGCTTTTCTGAGCTTGGGAACCTCCCGCGGTCACCACGCTGACCGGGCGCAGCTCGTTCCCGATTCCCATCCGAATCATTTGGGAATGCCGGGAATGTACGGCTCGGTCCCCGCGGTGGCGGCCTCCAGGAGTCCGATCTCATCGTCGCGCTGGCGCGCGCTTCGACGACTCGGGTCACGGGCCTGGTCGAGGGCTTCGCCTCGGCGAAGGTTGTCCACATCGACATCGACCCGGCTGAAATCTCAAAGAACCGTTTCTCGCGGACGTCCGATCGTCGGGGACCTGAGGAAACCGTGGGCGAGCTCATCTCGAGCTGCGGCAGGCGCGCAGCTGCACTACGGAGAGCCGGCGCTCGCCGAGTGGTGAAGCACATCGAGGGGTGCGCGAAGTTCCCGCCTGGTGGGGAAAAGAGGTCGACGACGGGCTGCTCGAGCCCCAGCACATCATCTCCCGGTTGGCGCACGTGGTGGGCTCGAGGGACGTCGTCTACGTCACCGGAGTCAGCCAGCATCAAATGTGGGCCAACCAGTTCCTCCGGCACGAGCACCCCAGGCAGTTCATCACGTCTTCGGCGCGGGCACGATGGGATTCGAGTCCCCGCCGCCATGGGCGCGAAAGTGGGCTGCCCGAACAAGACGGTGTGGGTGATCGACGGCGACGGCTCCTTCCAGATGACCAATCAGGAACTCGCCACCTGCCGCATCGGAATCAACATCAAAAGTGTGTGTCATCAACAATTCGTCGCTCGGCATGGTTCGCCAGTGGCAGACGCTTTTCTACGGCGGAAGGTACTCGCACACCGATCTCAACACCGGCCACGGCACCGTGCGCGTCGAACTTCGTCAAGCTGGCCGGGGCCTACGGCTGCGCCGCCTGGAGCGTGAAGGAGGGAGACGACATCGACGCCGCCTTTGCCAAGGCGATGGAGATCGACGATCGGCCGGTCTCTTGGAGTTCATCACCCTCCCGACGCCGAAGTGTGGCCGATGGTGCCCGCGGGCGTCTCCAACGACGACATCATCTACGCCCGCTCGTTCCGCCGACCACGGACCCGGAACGCCGCCTGAGGAGGGAGAAACATGAGTACCCGTCACACGTTGTCCGTTCTGGTCGAGAACAAGCCAGGCGTGCTCACGCGCGTCGCCGCCCTTTGCGCCGCGCCTTCAACATCCATTCCTCGCCGTCGGCGAGACCGAGGATCCGCGCATTTCGCATGACCGTCGTGGTGGACGCCGCCGAGCTCCCGATCGAGCAGGTGATCAAAGCGGCCGAACAAGCTGATCAACGTCCTGAAAGATCGTCGAGCTGGATCCGGCCGCGCCGTCGAACGCCAGCTCTTGCTCGTCAAAGTCTCGGCGAACGACTCGTCGCGGGCCAATGTGCTTCAGATCGTCGATCTCTTCCCGGCGCCCACGTCGTCGACGTCGCCCAGACGCCGTGACCGTCGAGGACGACCGGATCCGACGCGAAGGTCGAAGCCTTCCTCACGGCGCTCGAACCATATGGAATACGCGAGATAGTCGAGTCCGGCGCGGTGGCCATCACGAGGGGCGCGTTCGTCTCAGAACGAGTCGCCGCCGAGTTGAACTGACTCGGAGGAAAATTGACGGCGACGGCGCGATTCCATTGACCGCCTAAGCCGCAGGAACGCCGGGGCGTGCGAGCGAGCGCGAACCGGCCGGAGTTCCGAACGTCGCTCAGTACCGATCAAGGAGAGTAAACGTGGCTGAAATCTTCCACGATGCCGATGCGGACCTTTCGCTGATCCAGTCCAAGAAGGCAGCCATCATCGGCTACGGATCGCAGGCCACGCCCATGCGCTGAACCTGCGCGACTCGGGCGTCGAGGTGGTTGTCGGGCTCCGCGAGGGTTCGAAGTCGATCGCCAAGGCCGAGGAGCAGGGTCTGGAGGTGGCGTCGTCGCCGACGCCGTCGCCCAGGCCGACGTCGTCATGATCCTGGCGTGACCGGTCTAGCGGGCGATCGGCGAACGACATTGAGAGCCGAATCTCGGGAGGACGCCGCGGGTGTTCTTCGCCCACGGCTTCAACGTCCACTACGGCTAGCATCAAGCCCGGTCCGACCCACGACGCCTGCATGGTCGCCCCATGCGGCCGCCACACCGTACGCCGCCTGCCTGAGGAGGGGCGCGGCGTTCTCCCTCGTGTGCGTGGAGCAGGACGCCTCCGGCCAGGCCTTCGAGCTCGCCCTGTCCTACGCCGCAGCCATCGGATCGCCCGCGCGGGCGTCATCAAGACGACCTTCCGCGAGGAGACGGAGACCGATCTGTTCGCGAGCAGGCCGTTCTGTGCGGCGGAGTCTCCCAGCTCATCCAGTACGGTTTCGACACGCTCGTCGAGGCGGGATGCCAGCCGAGATGGCCTACTTCGAGGTGTGCCACGAGATGAAGCTCATCGTGGACCTCGTAACGAGGGCGGCCTGACGAAGCAGCGCTGGTCGCCCGACACGGCCGAGTACGGCGACTACGTCTCCGGCCCGCGCGTGATCCGCCCCGACGTCAGGACCACATGAAGGAAGTTCTGGCCGACATTCAAACGGCTCCTTCGCCAAGCGTTTCATCGACGATCAGGACGCCGGCGCCCCGAGTTCCTCGAGCTGCGAGCCAAGGAATGGCCCATCCGATCGAGAAGACCGGGCAGGAGATCGCAAGCTCTTCGCGTGGAACAACTCGAATCTCGACAAGGATTACACTCGACGGCGAGGCGGCTCGCTGAGCGGCGGACCTTGTCCGGTGCGGCCTAGTGAGCCGGTCGGGCGAACAGCCCGACTCGAGCTATGGCGGCAGCTCGGCGAGGGGCGGAATCATCCCGCCCTCGCCTGTTTTTGCGACACTTTCTTTTTAATATGCCGTGGCGGCAGCAAGACGGCGAATTGTCGCCAATCGCGTCGTGGCGGGTTGGCGACACTGCGAGCGCAGCCCGCGCATCGAGGTCCAAAGTGGGGAGGGCGGCGCCGTCGTCCTCGACTCGACAAGCGGAGACAAACAATGAGCACGCTGTCGTATACAACACCGTCACGGGATTCAGCCGCACATACGCGGAATGGATCGCCCAGGATCTTGAGGCCCACCTTCTTTCCTGGGACGAGGCCAAGGCGTGAGCTTAGCCGAGTATCGCCTGGTGGTCTACGGGCGGGGTTCGGATGAAGCGCCGTCCGGGGATTCAAAGGTTTCGAGGCGAAAGATCAAGCGCGACGGGCTGTACGGAACCGGCCGTGTGATCGTCTTCGCCACCGGCGGCACGCCCGTGCATCCCGACCGCGACTGGCGTTCGCCCGCGGCGACCCTGACGAAGGAGACTCACGCGGCACATTCCTTCTTCTACGCCCGAAGGCGCGCATCGCCTACGACGGTCTGAATTGGCATGAAAAGACGCTTCTGAAGATTTTTCTCAAGCGGGTTCAAAAGACATCGTCACCGCGGCGAATGGGCCGAGGCCGTGGCCAACGGCATCGTCGAAGGCTACGACCATACGGACCGCGAAGCCGTCACGCCGCTTGTCGAGGGAGGCGAGGCGCATTCTGGCGTCGAACGGCCTCCGGCTGAGCGGGTTTCGGCTGACCGGGCCTCCCGGCTGGAGCGTTTCTTCGAGCGTTTGGCGTTCGGCGCGGACGGGTTCCGAAAAGCGTCGGCGGACTCGAATTATCATGGCTTCGCGACAACCGTTAAGGCCAGGTCCCGTCCGAGAACTTCACCATCACCGAGAGCTTGCCGATCGTGCAAAACGCGGCGGCTTGCGAGTGCCCGAGTTCCAACGTTCGTTCCGGCTGGGAAACAGCGGGATGTCATCAATCTTTTCGACAGCATTTTGGCGCGGCTATCCCGTTGGCAATGTATTGCTGTGGAAGAAGGAAGCGCCTGAGGGCGGATGTTCGTATCGCGATCTGAAAAGTGAAGCCCGCAGACGCACGGTGCGTTATGGGTCGTCGACGGCCAACAGCGCATCACCCTCATCAACGCTGTGGACCCAGAACGTCGACGAAGGCTCGAAGTTTTTCGTCGTCTATCTGCCTAAAGCGATCGTTTTGCCAGCGCGCGCAATGCGCGAGGCCAGCTGGCCGTTCCCGTTTCCATGCTTTCAGCATTCCTTCTCTTCTCGCGTGGTTCAAGGAGAACCCCTGACGGTGAAGAATACGCCGAACAGTTGCAGGGGGTTTACAAGCGCGTTACGCGATTTCGTCCTTTCCGCCAGCGTTCGAGGCCGACGAAGCGAGCTTCAACGCATTTTCGATCGAGGTGAACAGATCGGGCAAGCCGTTGAAGAAGTTCGAGGTTTTTCAACGCCATCAACGGGGCTAGCGGAGCGGACTTCGCGCGCATCGATCTCAAGACGACGGCAGATTCTCTCGCTTCGCACGTCTTTGGCAGGCTTTCGGAAGACCTCCTCTACCGGGCGCTTTTTAGTGCGAAGGAACCCCGACGTCACGCGACCCCAACGAAGAGTTTGGACCTGAACGACGGAAGCGATCTGGCTTCCCCGACGAGGAAGAATCGACGAGCATTCGAAAGCACGCGAAGCGGCGCTGTTCTCGGTTATTGAGTTTCTGGAGAGAGGTTGGGGTGCCGCATGTGAGCTTTCTTCCCCAGCAGTCCTCCTGCTCATCGTTCTCTGGCATTTCGCTCTCATTTCCTGACGCTCCACCAGGGAGAAACAGGGATCTGTTGGGACGTTGGTTCTGGCGGGCGGCGGCCAACGCACCGAGTATCGGCATCACCGGGGCGTATGCCCGGTGCGTAAGCACGCCGCGCTCATTCGGGTCGGCGACGAGGAACGGCTCGATCCGCAGACTCTTAGGCAGCCAGCGTCCAAGGCGATTTTGTCGCCCCGGATTTGAAGACGTTTCGGACGAATCAGGCTTCCGAGCAGAATCGCGCTCTGTGCGATGTGGGCTCGCGGCCTCGTTCCCTTTGAAACCGGGAGCCTCACCCAAGAGAGCCCTCGTCGACTCCTGGGGCAGTCTGATTCGGCGAAGGATGTCGTCCGGCGTATCGATGCGAAGACCGATGGAAGCGCTCGCAATCTGGTGGGTAATCGTCTGATTCTCGACGTCGAAGATCCGGACCCGCTCGAGTGGTCGACGACGCCGGGGCGAGGAATCGACAGACAGAGTTGACCCCGAGGCGGGGATGAGGAGTAAAAGGCAGCCGATGGAACGACGAAAGGGTCGATGCCGTCCTTCACTCTGCATTTCACGAGGAAAAATCTCAGGCTGCTTCGAAAATGACGCCGCTTCGTGATAAAGCGCCGCGCTTCCGCAATAACCGAAGAGGTCAATCACTTCCCAACCGTTCGAACGGCAAAAGGATTCGAGGACACTCCGCCCCTCGAATCGATGAATCTGATGACTCTAAACGCAGGAGATCCAACAATGAATGCCGAGGAGCTATGGCATCCCGTCTACCTGTCCGATCAACTGGTCGGGCACCTTGTCCAACGTGGAAACAACACACGGTTCACCTTTGTCGACGGATACTGGGAGACGGCGGACCGACGCAGCTGCTACATGTTTTGAGCAGGAATCGCAGCGGCGGGAAAGCGTAGCTTATCGAACTTCCCCCATGGTTTTCCGAATCTCCTTCCTGAGGGGCCCTTGCGCGAGTGGATTGCGAAGGATCGCGGAGTGAAGGCCGAAAGGGAGCTTGAGCTTCTTCTGCGAATAGGCGGTGACCTTCCAGGCGCAGTCGTGGTCAAGGAGGGGGAGAGACGCCAAGGTGAAGACAGCTTCGAAAGCCAAAGTCGTGACGACGAGGGAAATCCCCGTTGGTGAAGAAGTTTTCTCTGGCGGGAGTGGGAATGAAGCTGTCCATGGCCCAAGGGCGGCAGATTCGTTCTGCCGGTGAAAAGATGAGCTGGGAAAGTGGATCCTCAAAATTCCCCGATCCTGAGTATGCAAGGTCCCAGCCAATGAGGACGCCACTGATGACGTTGGCGAGAATGTGCGGCGTGAAGTTCCTGAACATCACCTTGTCCATCGCGATGAAATTGATGCCTCGTTGGGTCATTTGCAGTCGAGCGAGGGCGTCGCCTACGTCGTCCGCCGATTCGACAGGGACGGTTCAGGTGGGCGCATTCATCGAGTTTCGCCCAAGTTCGAGGATTCCGCGAAGATCGGGGAAGTACCAGGGTAGCTGAGACCGTTGGTGCGCTGTGCTATCGAAAAATACGATCTGGAAGCGCTTCGGCAGTGGGCGAGGCGCATCGCGTTCAATCTCGCAATCGGCAGGAGACGCCCACCTGAAAACTGGTCCTGAGTCTATCCGGACGGCCGGCGCCCACGCTTTCCCTTCCGCATACGACCTGGTGTCCACGGCGATCCATATGCGCGACGAGAATGTTGGGCTGGTTCAGCGGGCACCAGAGAGTTCGGACGGGTTCGTTCGGGCGGTTTCGCCAGACTGGAAAAAGAAACTCGGGGCCGACGGCGCCGATCTCGAGTCGCTCGCCGAGGAGACCGTCAATGCCGTTCCTCCGGCAACCTGAGGCGCGAGATCGCCATCCGACGTCGCTCGCGAACTCCATTGGATTGAGAAGAATGCTGCTGCTGCATGCGACGGCAGCTGTTTTAACCTCGCTTGGTTCCTAGTGATTTCGCTTCCGTCGAGCGATGCTTCAGCCTGTCTCGCCCGCGGCGGTCTGTGATGAAAATCGTCGGCGAAAGACGCAGATTCTGCCTGTATGTTTGAAGGAAGACCAGGCAAATCGACCGGGGAGGCGAGATGGACAACTCCAACAGAACGCGAGATCGTCTCGCGGACGGGCGGCTGATTCGCGTGAGCCGTCGAGGGCGGCGTCCGAGCTTTCGGCGACGCGAACGCCGCTCGAATCTCTGCCCGCAGAAGGCCCCAGAGCAAAGCACTCCCATGCCTCGTCCCCTGCGCCAGCGGCGACGACGCCCCTGGCTGATACTAGCTCCCTTGACGGCCGGCGCCGCCGGTGGCGCGGGTGCCCCGGGCAGAACGGCGACGACCTAGACGCCGTTCTTGAGCGGAGCCGATGGTCTGCGCGGGCCGCAGGGCATCGACGATCTACACGGCGAGAACATAGAGTCCGGCGGGAACGCGGAGTCTGGCGAGAGGGCTCGAACTCGGCGGCGACGGAGCATCTTTCGATTTCCGCTTCTGCCGACGATCGGCTGGACACTGCGGTGATGGGCTTGGGAACCGGTCGCCGTCGCGTCGCCGATTCGTCGCCCGCAAAGTCTCCCCTGCGACGGCCGCCGGACACTGGACTCGGCTCGGTTTCGGAGCCTTTCGCCCGCAGCCTCCCCGAAAGCCTTGGATTCTACAGATGTACTGAGAACTCATCGGATACAACCGGGAACTCAGCCGGGCCGGGCGACAAGGCGTCCGCGCCACGAAAGAAACTTAGTGAAGAAATTGTGAAAGTGTGCATGGCCGTAATCGTCACGGGGCCCTCGTCTTCACCTGCCTCAACCTCACGTGACGACGTCGACCAGCGACTCCGTCGTGACCGTCAATTCGGTGCCTTCGGACGCGAAAGCGACTGCATTCTCATTCTCGGGGCCTCGGTCCGCGCGAACCTGAAACTCGAGCCCCATGCTTCTCAAGAGGCTCGAGCGCGGGCTGGGCTCGTATCGCAAGAAGGCCGCGTCGAAAAGATTTTGGTCTCGGGGACAACGCAACCGTCGCCTACAACGAAGTCAAGGTCATGCGCGAATGGCTGCAGGCCAAGGCGTCCCTCCCAAGACATCTTCGAAGACCACGCTGGCTTTTCGACCTACGGGTCCATAGCGCCGCGCCCGCGACGTGTTTCAAGGTCGAAGCGGATGATCGTCGTCACTCAGCGCTACTCATCTGGCGCGCGCGATATCACGAGCGACGCCTTGCTGAAAGTCTGGGGTGTCGCGGCTAGCAAAACAACTCACTGAGGCCAGCTGAAACGCGACATGCGCAGAATGGGTCGCCGTCAAGGATCTCAGGAGAGCATCTACAAGCCCGAGCCGAGATTCCCTAGGGCCCGCATTGCCGATCTCCGGCGACGGCAGGGCGACGATGGGCTGACCGCCGCCTCTCCGTTTTGGAGGGAGGGCGATGTTCTGTTGAGGGAGGGGCGACGTTTTGTTCAAGCTGTTCGGGGCCGACGGCGGCGTCGCGCGCGCCCTCTGCCAACGTGTAGCATCGACGGCGCAGGCATCCACGCTTCGCTGGCGCACGTGATGAAAGGGAGACAGCGGTGTCGAATCGATAGCGGGCACCCGGACGGCGCCTTCGACGTCCACCGGGCGAAAACAAGAGGTCACCACCCCTCGAGCTGCTTTTCGCTGATCTCGTCTCACGTATTCGCTGGCGACAGCTGTCCGAGCATCTTTTAGAAGAACCTCGACTGGCGCGGAGTGCTCGAAAACCCTCGTTCTGCTCCTCGCCGTTTTCTGCGTGTGGTCCCTGACCGTTTACGATTCGACCACCGTTCTCATCCGGTCGCGCGCCGTCTATCCGTCGTCGTCGCCGCCATGCTCGTGAGCCTCGTCATGAACACGGCGATCGGCGGGGAACTCGGCGGCTCCTTGGATGTTCGTGGTTCCCATGCTTGTCCTCCAGTTCGGCTGGGACATTCGTCGCCAGGCGCATGGACGTCACGAGGGCGCTTCGCGGGCAGCGGGCGGCCGTGGCGATTTAAAGCAGCTTCTCCTCGCTTCTGTGGGTTGCGGGATGCTTCGCGAGCCCAGGCGGCGGCTCTGGCTATGGGCTCGTGGCCGCGCTGATCGACCTGGCTGGACGGTGGACCCAACATCCCTCCCGAGGTTTGACCGGGCGAGCTTTCTCGCGTGCCCTTTCATTTGGGGCATCAAGTCAGGCGCTGCCGCCTCTTCTTCATCGTCGGCCTGGCCTCGGGCTTCCTGGCCGTCCGGCAATGCGATGAAGCGTCACCCTTGACGAACCGCTGAGCGTCGCCGTCGGCCTCCTGTCCCCTGACCGCGATCGTCTGCCTGTGGTACATCTACTTCTGGCGGACCGCCGTCATCGACGGTTTGGTCTCCGGCGATTCCGGCCCCTCGGCCAGCAGCATCGGACTCGGCCTCCTCGTCGCCGAAGGGCAGCAAATGCTCGCCGCTGGCATCGTGACGTTCACCGTCAGGATGGAAGTGGCGGTCGGCTCAGCCGCGTGAGAGGATCTCCGCCTCTGCCGGTCTGCTCTTGGGATGGGGGCTCGGCGCTGCTGCTGATCGCCTTGTGGTTCGTCTTCGTGAAGAGGAGGTGCGCCCAGAAAGGGTTGAATTTCGCCTGCCTGACGATGCTCGGCGTGAGCGTCCTTCTTGCGCTTTTGCGGCCTGCGGGAGCCATAGCCGTCATCAGTCGCGATCACGTCGCGGTGTGCGCATGCCTCGTGTGCAAACGGCGTGGGAAAAGATGCGTCCCTTCGAGCAGGTCGATTTCCGAGGACGCGCAGGATTCAGGCGACGCCCGTTTCGCTGGGCGATTGGACCGATGCCAGCCGTCCGATTGAACGGCCGTGAGCCTGGGCCTAGCACCAGCGACGGCAAGCTGGGCGTTCGAGACGGCGAGCTGATGACGGCGAGCTGGGATGACAGGGCCCCCAAGTTTGTTGACGGGGGCCGGCAAGCTGCTCAAGTGCGGCCCGACAAGCTGGCTGATCGGGGACGGCAAGCTGCCTGACGCTGGAGCGGACGGTCGGAGTCTCAAGAGGGCGATCGGATGCCCGACGATCGGATGGCTTGACGGACGGCCTTCGGTTCGACAGTTCGACGTTGGACAGCGGATTGTCAGACCGACGCCGCGAGCTGGGGCGCAAACCGGGCGGCCAGAGCACGACCGCCAGCTCAGCCGGTTAGCGAGCCGCCATGCCCGGCCCGCCGGATAGAGTGCAATCGGCGACTATTGGGCTCAATCAGCCAGGCCCGATCGGCCGGCCGGAACTCCTGATCGCGGGAAGGTCTCTGCGCCTGCTGCTCCCTCTTCGTGGGCCGCCTGGATGCGCACGGCTACTTGCATGGGTGGACACCGGCATGGTTTCGGGATAATAAAGGTGGGCTTTCCCCTCGGCCTGGAGCTGTTCCAATTCGTCGAGGGTGGCGTTAGCGCTCAGGACGCCTCAATATCGCCTCGACAACGGCGGGATGCTTCTTAAAAATCTTCTGGTAAAATCGCGGCGGGGCCCTGACTGACGCTTCCGATACCGCGGGGCGCGTCATGACAACGAGAGCGCTCGTACCCGTCGGCTCTGGCGGCATCGACGCGAAGCCTCCCGTCTCGCCTATCGCCCGTCGAGATCGGGCGGTCCGTCAAGCTGAACCATTGGCATGGCGATCGGTATGGAAGACGAGGACCTGGCATCGCGTCGTAAAATCCGGGGTACTCACGTCCTCCGGCCCCAATGAACGGTCTTCCCCGTTGTGCAGTCGAACGAGCCGATCTTGAACGGCGTGGAGCTGACACGTACTCCCAGTTGTAGGAGAAGCTCGCCGGCGCCCGTCGTCTGGTGGCAGATGTAATCGAATTGAAGTAGCCTTTGCCTCTTATAGAGCTGATCGGACCTCCGATCTTCGCGGGTCTTCAAGCTCGACCAAAAGCATGCGCGCGCCCGCCAGGCGTCGCGTGCTAGAAAATTCGCCGTGTGGGTCGCTCCCGCGAAAATCCCGCCCCAGGGACCTCGACTCCCGATTCAATCATTGCGGCAACCAACGCGGCCGTGCACGTGCCGCGCATCCGCCAGCCTTCGAGATCAATGCTGCTGGCCATGCCGCGCCCTCGGTTTGGCGCGACTTCGCGAGGCATGCTGCGGCGAAGCCACGCGACGGCGGAGGGGCCGGTGTGCGACGCCAGGCCGATCCGACGACGCCGGGCCACGGGCGAGTCGCGACGGTTTTGCCGCGACCGCCGCCCCGGCGTTTTCTGCCCAGCCAGCTCGTTTCCGGCGGTCCAGCCGTGCTCGGCAGAGCGGTTTCCTCGGTTTTCGAGGGCACCCTCCGCCGAGTCAGCCGCTCCGATTCGCTCAGCCTTCCTCGACCAGGCGCTTCATGACCGCGCGTGCGCAATCGGCCGATCGCCTTCAGGGCCTCCGTGAAAGCCTCGACGAAGCGCGGGTCGGCCGAGCTCGCCGAGACCGCCTCGTCGGGAGATCACCGCGGTGTCTTCGCCGTCGCGCTCGCGGGCGGCCAGGGAGCGTCAGGCGATCGCCCTGCTGGTCGTCGATCACGATCTCCGAGCCGTCCTCGGCCTTGCCTCATCAGCCCACGCGGCGCACGTGGCCGCGCCGAGGCTTGATCGAGCGGTTCTGCTCGCGGTTGTCGCGAACCGTCGGAAGACGAACTTCGGCATCCGATCCGAGGCGTCGCTGCAACCTCGCGGGTGTCCGCGATCGAGGCGTTCGTGAAACGCTCGAACAGCGTGTTGACGTACGGTCGAGTGCCCGGCACGGAAGAAGCGTCTCAGCACCTCCCTTTTCAGATGGGCACGCGTAAACGCGGCGACGTCGGGTCGGCTGCGGCGTCGTGGGCGAACTCAAAAGCGACGGGCCCTTCCCGGTGCGCGAGCGACGTGGTGGGAGGCGTTAGAAGGCAACTGCCATGAGCTCGTACGGGACGACGTCGTCGACAGAGCTGGACCCCCGATCCTCGAGCAGAGCCGGCGAGTGAACGTCACTCCAGGACCCACTGCGCGAACGAGCTCGGCCGTCACGGGCGAGACGTCCTCAATGCCGTAGCGTTCGCGGACCATCTCGACGTCCTCGGCGTCGTCACCGAAATGATCTATCGACCATGCCGTTTGGGAAGGCGACGTTTGCCCGAATCAGGCCTCGAGCTCGGGGTCGGTGACGCTTCGCATGAGCGAGGACCGCGGCCTTTGCGATCGAGCCGTTGCGGGAGGTTGTCGCAGGACATGACGGTGAGGAGGATTTCGGCGTCGCGGCGTCGGCGCAACGCCTCGACGATGAAGCCGAAGGTCGTGGTCGGCTTGTCGGGATGCTCGGCGTCGTGCTTCGCGGCAGGTTCTCAGTGTTAGATTCACCGGTCGCGTCGTCGATGTTGTAGCCACCCTCGGTTACGGTCAGGGAGACGATGCGGGTGCCAGCGTCAGCCATCTTGTCGAGACCTTGCTCAGGTCGTCCGGTGCGTAGAGGTATTCATGGATGGAACCGATGACTCAGGGCTCACAGAGCGTTCCGTCAGGATGTCGAGGACCAGAGTGTAGAGGCCGTCCTGGTTCTGCATGACGTCGCGCCGATCCGCGTCCGGATGGCGACGCCCGACTCACAGATGCGATCGAGCGCTTCGTTTTCGCTCATGGGACGGTCAGATACATGGCCTGGTGGGCGCGGTGGGAGTTCCCAGTCGAAATGCACGATTCCGGACGTTGCAGCGAACAGTGTCGCGTGGGCGCCAGAAGGCGCTGGCGAGCGATGCCGCCGCCGACGACTGCGTAAGTGCCAAAATTTCTGAATCATGTTTGTGCTACTTTGCACCTGGCGTCGGCGTGCTTCGATGGTAGACGCGAACCGGTTATGTTGCCCAGTGCACCCTGCGTGCTGCGGCGGAACAAAGCGCCCCGCCGGCGCGGCGAAGGCCACAGCAACTGACGCTGCGCAGCCATTCTTTCACGAGTATTGCCGGTGGCGAAGAGGATCCCGCGTTTTGGGCTTTGCCCGTTTATGCGCAGATCTTCTTACAGCGTGAGGCGCTGCGGTGAGTTCGGCATGTCCGCGTACCAGCAGCCACCACGGGCGAGGCTCGCGAGGCGCGTCGACGACGACTGGTCTTTCCGGTCCGGCGGCGAGCGAGTGGCGGTCCTTGCCGAAAACGGGCGAGTGGCGGTCCTTCCAGACAGCGAGATCGGCCTTGCGGTCCGACGGCGACGGGAGAAGCCGTCTGGGCGGCACGTCTTCATCCGCGCTGAATCGGCCGGGAGCTCCTCAAAACCTATCGCCCTTTCAGCAGCATGTCTTCATCGGAGCGCATTGGGCGGCAACTGTTTCCGCATGGAGAATCCGACGTTCGGCATGTCTCCGTGCGGGAGAGACTGACGCTTTCCGCCGCCGCCGGTCTGCTCGCCATGCTTGCGGGTTTCGTCTACCTGATCGTCGTCGGTGCCATCGCTTCGGCCGACGGCATCGTCGCGTCTGCCGCGGTCAAGATAGCGATAGGCGCGGTCGGTGGTCGTCGTCTGCTCGCCAGGCACGTGTTTTACATCGTTTCTCCGGGCGAAACAAGCGTTCGCCAGTTTTTCAGCAAGTACATCGGAACTGTCAGGCGGACCGGGCTGGTGCTGATCCCTCCGTTTACGTACAGGCGGAGGGTTTCCGTGAAGGTCCACAATTTCGAGACGTACGGCTCAAGGTCAACGACCTCGACGGAAATCCGGTGAACATCGCGGCGGTGTCGTGTGGCAGGTGGCGGACACGGCTCGGGCGGTTTTCGCCGTGGAGCAGTACCGAGGCGTTCATCAAGGCCCAGGCTGAGTCCGCGCTGCGCCATGCTGGCCCGACGCATCCGTACGACGAGACCCGGTCCGGGGAGACGTCGCTGCGCGGGGAACCGACCTCGTTTCGTCCGAGCTGGCGAGTGGCCGCGCGCGTTGCTTGCGGGCTGAAATCATCGAGTTCGCATCTCTCGGCTTGCCTATGCCCCGGATCGCGCGAGCGATGCTCCAGCGACAGCAGGCCGGGGCGGTCTCGCAGCGCGAACAGATTGTGGAAGGCGCCAGTCTCCATGGTGGATCAGGCGCTTCGGCGCCTTGAGATTCCGACATAGTCGCCGGACGACGAACGCAGGGGCCCGAATGGTTTCGAATCTGCTTGTCGTTCTGTGTTCCGGACCAGCGGACGCAGCCAGTTGTCAACGGGTTCCCTTTACGCGTAGGGTGTCAATGTCCGAGAGCGACAAGCGGGCCGGGCGCTGTGCCTCCTGAAAGGGGAGGGCGTGCGGCTGCCGGCAAAGGGCTGAAAACCAGCGCAAACGGCTCATACTCCCGGCTGGATCCGGCGGTGCACGGGGCGATAGCCAAGTGGGGCTGCCGACGATCTTCGGTCGGTCAACGCCAGATCATATCATTCTGCGTCGCTCTCGTCGAAGCTGGAAGGACCCTCGCCCGAAGCCGATGCGGGGCGGGGAAGGCCCGCGCAAGGCCAGCCGACGAAGCTCGCCAGACCGATGAAGCGTGACCTCCGCAACTCTCGCGAGCTGAGGGTCTCGCGTTTTCGAAGACGCTTGCGGCTTCGCGCTTTCTTGTCCGTTGGGCGTGAAAAGGGTGACAGAGGATCGTAGTGTGCAGAAATGGCACTGCTGTTGCTCTGCTGTCGAACAAGGGAATCTGATAATACGCGCGCGTGCGCGAGGAAGACTGGGCGCACGAGCGCACGAGGCCCCATGGACGGATCACCCGCATGCGAGAAGACGGCAGCAGCCTTCCATTTCACGAGGATCCGACGAGATCGCGCATGCGCGGGGAAGACACAACAGTCCCGAACTCGTTCGCCGGCTTCACCGGATCGCGCTGCGGGAAGACGCCTGCCAGTGGATGATCGACGGGGACGGAAGACGGGGCTCACCCCGCATGCGCGGGAAGACCTGTCGCCGACGGCGTCAATCGACGGCGGGCTGCCCATGCGCAGAGCCGCGATCCAAAGGCGTGAAGGGCTGGACGGCGCGAGCTCCCTGCGCGCGCGCGAAGCAATGTCGGCGAGTGTCTTGGCAGGCTCGATTGGGCTCACGCATGCGCGAAGACTGGCTGACATGGCCCGCCAGGCGCTCGCTGAAGCTCACCGCACGTACGCCGGGAAGACGAGAAGACTCCATTCGCTCGCATATGTAGCTCGGAGGAGCTCACCCGCGCGCGCAGGAAAGGGCAGAGCTCGTTGGCGCGGACTCACACGAGAGACTGGGCTCGCGCATGCGTGGGGAAGACGACCTCGACGGCGGGTCTTCCAGCCTGGGGTAGGCTCCACGCATGCGCCAGGAGGGCGAGTGTGGCCTGGGAAAAACTGTTCAGTGTCACGCAGGGCTCACGCATGCGCAGACGTCATGGCGTCCAGCAGATCATTCTCGAGGCTCACGGCGCAGGAAGACTTTCGCTTTCAGTCGGTCCGGGCGTTGTGGCGGGATGGGCTCCACGCACGCCGCAGGGAAGACTGCGCACTAAAAGCGATAATCCGGCCAGCGACTGGCTCACCCCCGCATGCTTGCGGAAGACGGTGGGTTTCCCGAGAATCCGACAAAGGATTGTTCTCCGTTTACCATTTTCTGGCTCCAGCCTAGTCGCTAAGAACGGTTCCTTTGCCGGGTTTTAGTACGATTGACCTTGTGGAAACAACACTGATGTTGAGTTCTAAGGCACCGCTTCGTCTGGGCTAAATCGAAATATGAGAACGGCGCATCCGAGCCGACTTGGTAAAAGTTGCCTCTGTGGCTGCACCTTGCCGACACGGCCGAAAGTTGCACAGTCACCTGGCTGTGAACTGGCTTGCGCCCGCGATACCGGACCTGATTGAAAGGGAATTCGCGGATCCACTTCGGGTCTCGATCCGGCGGAATGAATTCAAAGCCTTGGTGTCATGGCTGGCTGGTACTCACGATATCGGAAAGGCCACGCCGGCTCCAGCGCTAAAGTTGGTGCTGGGCGATCGGTTGAAAGAAGCCGGGCTGGCATGGGCCGATTGATGCGAATGGGCACGGAGATACGCCTCATTCTTTGGCGAGGAGGCCAGGAAATTTTGGAAAGTGGTGAGGAACGCGGCGTTTGGAACTTGAGGCTTCTCAAGCATGGCGTCCGATTGCAGAGCTCGTCATGGAGCTGCCTGCTGCTTCTCGAGATGATTGACGATGCTTGGCGAAGCGATCGTCTTCTCGTTTCGACGAGATGGAGGCGGTCACGGTGAACTTCTGCGATATGCGATTAGCCGATGCTGGCATTGTCGAGTTAGCTTGACGAATGGTCGCGTAGAAGTTGGTCGAGCCTTTTTGCTTTGAAATATGCGGTTTTGTAATTATTTCGGATGGCTCGTCTCAACAGGAGAGCTTATATTTTCCGCTTTGTCCCGCTGACGATGGTATGGCGGCTATTTTCTCGACGTCAAAGCTGGCATCAGAACGGAGTCGAGAATGGGCTCGCACTTAGGAAATAGAGCTTCCTCGTAACTGGCGGCCAGGGACTGATGGCGAAGGCATGACACTCTCCTTCGGATGCCGATTCGTTGCACAGTGGGCCAGCCGCATGAGCCCAACGTTTGGCCGTGGGCGAGCATTCAGTTGACGTTTCGGATACCATGATTGTTTCGAGGACGCAACCGGTTCCGGAAAGACGGAGGCGGCCCTCTTGGCTGACCGAGGTCTTGGCTGCTGCTCCAGACTTCTGGACGTTCGTTTTGTTTGCGCTTCAGCTGAAACGACGACAGACGCGATGTTCTCGAGGAGGAAATTGAACTGGCTGGGCCATATCGAGGAGACTACACGCAATGCAGCACCCTCTGCGTTTGCTATTCAGCTCCAGCATGGACGCTGCAAAAGCTCATGCACCAAGCCCAAGCGATTGCGAAACTGGGGATCTGTCCGTGATCGTCTTCTTGGGAGTTATAGGAGGTGACGGCGACCTGGCTGCTGCCGATTCTATAGCTTCTTCCCTTCCCAGCGCCTCGACAAATTGGCTGGGACGAGGGAAGCTCGTTTGGCAATGGGCGGATCCCAGGTAGAGAGCAGTGGGAAGGAACTATATTCGTGATGCAGTGTGGTGCTGACCTGCGCGATCATGGCGTGGTTTCTCGCCGAAAGAAGTCTGTGCTTGCGGATTTCGTTGTGACCACGATCGATCATCTTCCTTTTCGCCTCACTCTCTGCGCCACACTCGGCGCCCGGCACCTCGGGCTCCAGCAGAAAGGTCGCGATCGTCGACGAAGTTCACTCGTACTCGATTTCGCGAACTCCTACCTCGAGTAGAGCCTGACGTGGCTTGCTGCATATGCGCGTTCCCGTCATTTTTCTCTCGCCCACTCTTTCCAAAGCGCGATGCTCGGCTCCACAAGTGCATACGATCGGGAGCTCCGGTTAATATCGTGCAGCAATTCGTGCCGGTGACGAGATGATAGAAATGCGAGCGAGACCGCAGAGAATTGCGAGTAGAAGGGTATGCCTTTCCCGTGTTTAGTGACGTCTGGAGAAAGTAGGACTTTGAGTTGTCTCTGCGTTGGGGCTGCAGTGCCGTCGTAGTTTAGTTGAAGATTGAACGGATGGACGAAGGAGATGACGTCGTTGCTTCTGGCAGATGCTTTGGCTGACGGTGGGTGCGCTCTCGTTGTTCCGGAATACCGTGCGTCGCGCGCAGAAACGTATGACGAATTGTGCAACGACTTTACTGGCGACGATGTCAGCCTCAATCATTCACGATTTACCATTTCGGACAGGCTAAATAATGACGCCGATCTGCTTCGGCGGTTCGGTCCTCCTCCGCAAAAACCCTGAAGCGTCCGGAACGGGCGATTGTTGTGCCACACCAAGTCAGTGGAGCAGTCTCTGGACGTCCGACTCTGACGTGCTGGTGACCGATCTTGCGCCAATCGATCTTCTACTCGGCGCACTGGGGCGGCTACACACACAGGCACGAGCGTGTCGTCCTGGGAAAATGGAACAGCCAGTCTGCTACGTCGATTGCCTTTCCAATGGCGTCAGACCATGACGGGCGCGATGAACAGCTGCAAACACATCTGACGGTGAGAGCGGACGCTGCTTCACGACCGCTGCGGTGCTGAATAACATTGCTGCGGCAGAAGAGGTGGTTCAAAGTGTGCCAGACGACGTGCGTGAACTAATTGAGGCGGTGTACGAGAAAAACGCTGGTGTTTCCTGCACAATGGAAGATCAGAAGCGGTGGCAGAAGCCCAGGCGAAAGCGAAGAGAGAATGAACAAGAAGGATCAGTGCTGTGCTAGGGTGCGCAGATGGCTGGACCGAGGTAGAGGAGACGGAGGATCTTCTTGTTGACTGGTTGCGCCTCAAGCCAGTGACAGGGAAGAAAAGGCAGAGCGCATGTGCGCGGCGGCGAAGAACTCCTCGGGTGGGTCCTTCTCGAAATGCACAAAGAGGCGGACAAGAGCTCGAACTCTCCCGAGTGCTCCAGGTTTTCCCAGCGTTGAGAATTCCTAGGGAATTGTGAGCCTAGCCGTGGCTGGCGCGGAAGCCATGGCGATAGTGCTGCGGTCAGCTGCGTCTAGTTTTTCGAATCCAGATGCGATGAGATCGCGTGATCGAGCGAACTTGAAGAAGGGTTTTATGTCGATTCGTGGCAGGCGAACATGCAGTCTGCGTGGTCAGCTATTTCTCTTGTTGTTAAACAACGGACGCGCCACTGGATGGCACTACGTGAATACACATCCAAGAACCCTAGGGCACAGTGGAGGTCCAGGATTAATGGTCGGCAGTTTTAATCTTCTCGACGAGGCAGTGGATTCGTGTTATGCGGGTCGATGGGAGCGTGAGCGAGCTATCGCTTCCCGCTTTTGTGCGACGAGATCTCTGGTGTTCTCAAGATTTGCGGCGGTATACCCACGCAGGATGTGGCAATCTTGCGTTTGCTTATATGGCAATAAGCCATCGCGCGACTAGATGGTGCGCGTAGACAGCAAAACGTGGAAAAAGGCCTGGGCTCGTACAGCCTACTTTCGCGATGCATTATAAGTGCGTAGAACGTTACCGTAAACTGGGTTTGGTTGGGGATGAAGCAGTTTCCGTGCTGATTGCTTTGCAGTTTCTGGTGAGTTCTGGACTTGGTCTTCTCCCTGATGTTCCGACCAATGAGCATTTTTACTGCATGCGTGTAGGTTCAGGCTTGAGCTGCATTAGCTGGGCCGAGAAGGGCGCGTTGCTTATCCACGCGCTGCGCCCTCCGGAGTGCGTACTGGCGCGATTGGAGATTCACGAGGTCAAACGGGGAAGGTATGTCAGATTCGACCATCGTGGTACTGGTCAAATGGTGCTTGTTCGCCATTCAAGGAGACAATCTGTTTAAAACGATGCTCCTCAATACTGTCGTGCTTAAAAGTGGTTGGTGAGCTTAGGGAAAGGATGGATATAGACCGCCGTCCTCCTCCCATTAGGAGCGTGAACCTGATGGGCCGAGGAAGGATGGACTCTGTTCCAGTGGGCCCGGTGATGTGCTATACATGGCAAAAGTCGAACGTGTGCTGCTCCATGGGACCGAACAAAGGTGTGACGGAGCTTGTTCCTTGAAACGGCGATAAAAGCTATTCTTGATAATTGCCACCTTTTCAGACCACGATGACGGCTTGGAAGTACAACAGCGAATCGTCAAAAAGAAGAATGATCTGTCGTGCCTAGATTCTCGTCAGAGGTAGTTTGGCGTGGTCTTACTGCTTTGCTGCTCATAAAGAGGTCACAGGGAGACTTGCCCTTTTCGTCAGAGTCTGTTGATTACATCCCGCCTGGTGTGATCTCCCTTCATGCCGGAAAGGCTTCTCCGAAAGCTTTCCTCGGTCAAAGTTTCATCCGTTTGCATTACGTTGGCTTGGAGTCTCTGAACAAAGTTCAGTCCTAAAGTGAAGAAATTTGGTGACGATGTGATCATAGTTCCGGCATGTTTGAAATGGAAAATAAGCGTAGTTGTCATCTACGGTATGTTGATGCTATGGGATGAAGCCGATGATGTTGCTTTTGCGTGCGAACTCTTGGTGGAGATCTGGTTGGAAAGCGCGAGGTGCCGACTCCGACTCTGTTCAGGCTGCCTGCAGGAACGAGCCGCTGCGCGCTTTTGCTTCCGACGTTATCGGCGAGGAATTTCCGCGGTAACGGCTTGCGTCGATTGTGCCGATGACAGACCCCAATGAAACGAAAAGTCTTGGTGGCGTATGAAAGACTCCGTTGGATAGCTAATGAGGCAATCCAACATTCTTGTCAGCATCGCTCTGTAGGGAATGTCGTCTGCACGTACGCAGGCTGCGGACGACAAAGACGCGCGACGCACAATCAACGTCGAGGTTTCGCCGTACGGTTTGAATCACGTTGATTCGAAGGAAACTTCCTGTTTCTCCAGATACGGTTCGAGTCTATGGAGGACGAAAATATGATATGACAGAAGACTGGATCATCTAAGAGCGACTCTGTTGTGAAGTCAGCGCTTATTGCAGGCATGGTAAAATCGTCTGTCCTGGAGTTGAGGAGGGCCTGAAGGGGTTTCTTAAAGAGTGAGCCCAAAAGCTCGTAGGCTCTTGCGAAACTCGTCGAGGAATAAAGGCTGATCCTGGTGAGATCAGCTGATATCATGGGGGCTACACGCATGTTGTTGAGTGTTCCAGACAACGCTCCCGATACTCTACGCGAGAAGGTGGGCCGTTTACCTCGCCGCGGCACTATGTCTGCGGTTCATCAGCGGTCACGATCGTCCTTATGCACCAGCCCGGTTACGGGTTGACGCGCGGCCCGCAGGGTGGTCGGCAGAGGACAGTCCGCGCGTTGCCGCTAACGCTGGTGCTGCTTCTTCCATCAGCGAAATTTGCTGGTCACCTTCGTTCTTTCATTCAGCTTCTTCGGCAAAAAGACATCGGTTTGACACGCCGCTTTTGCCGACGATCTCGTAAGTTCCAGTACCTGGGTGGTGACAAAAGAAAGTCAGGCGGAGATGGTCGCGCGATTTCTACAAGTTTCAAGAAATCTGGTGGCCGTGAGCTGCGTTTCCCTGATACTTAGAGCTTCTACTAGTGCCAATCATCCAACTCCGAATAGACCTCTGGCGTTGCAAGCGCCGCAAAACAATCTAAATGGAGATAACGCGAGCGCCTACATTGGTGTCCACATCATTCAGAGCATTCGCCTAGCTGCGTCAATCGCGACGATACCGGCTCGCCTAAGTCAACTCTATACGGTGGCGTGAAGCGTTTACGAGTATCAGTCAGGCATGGAAACGCTTTACCAATGCGATTGTACTTTCGTGATCGAAATTCAGTCCATAAGATCAACAAGAACTTAAACGAGTTGTTGAGAAGATCTCAGGAGGATCACGTGTCTGCCGGATAAAAAAAGATCAGTCCGTTAAGCATGCTGTTAATTTCTGTAATTTGGCTGCTGACAGCCACAAAAAATCCTCTTATTAAAAATCTGCGCGCTTCAAAGGCTCGAGACCGATGCTCTACTGTTTTTCTCGGTGCAGCAAATAAAAAGAACTAGCTGCTTACGTGGCAGATAAAGTCAATTCTGGCAAAAACAGAAAGAAAGAAAGTGAAGGATATACTAAACTCAGTCATCCTAGATATGGCACTTTTCCGGACAGATGTTGGCTAGCGCTAAGAACATGATGTTGACGCATCGTGTCAGGTATTATGCGATTCTACTCATTATGCCGACAATGAGTTTGACTTCTATACGGCTCTCGATGAGAGTAAAGATATAGAAAAGGATGACGCAGGGGCAAGATGATGGGAACCATCAGTTCTCGTCAGCACAATGTATCGTTATGCACGGTCAATCTCGACTTGCTGCGCGAAGTCTGTGCGATGCTGGGGCGACGCGAGCGCTGTCACTACTTTATTGGTAACTGATAATCAAGACGGTGCCGACGGGCAAGCGGAACACCTTCATAATCGGACGACGCTGCCCAGCATGACTGGCGGTTGTTCAGGTGCGCGCGCGACGGCCAACCTGTTTCGGCACCGTTGGCGCCTTTGAAAGACCGGTCCTCAAAAAGCGACACCGAGTTCGTAGCGAAGATCTGTACGCGAAGCGCCATTGTGAGAAGCAATTGGAGGAAGCCTTTGGCGTCAGCCGCGGCGTACCTTTGTATGAGTGAGCCTCAAGGGATATGAAGGGACAGAGTCTCTCCCAGGGAGCAGAGTCGCGTTCAACGTTCTCACAGACAGAGTGCGCGATGTCGTCAGTCACCCCAGCAGCCTCAGGTAAGCGATAGCAGTACTGCTCTTGCAGCTCGCGGGCCCATTGCAGGCCTGGGGCGTCAAGTCCCGATTCACGGTGCGCGCTGCAGGGAACTCACCCCCTCAGCGGAATTGTGCATGCTGGCTGCTGCAACTGGCAGACGGCGCGCTGCCAATCGAGGACTCTGCTGACGCTTGCGCTTCGGTGTGCGAAAAGACCAGCCGGGAACGGTGGTGCGTGATTTCCATATACGGCACGCCATAGGCTGGACGGGTCCTCGATGCCCGCTTCCGAGCGCTACTACCTTTCGATGCGGTCTTCTTGGCCGGAATAGGAGGAGAACGCGGTGATCGAGCGGCCTCGACCACGCTGTGCGGCATCCTTCTTTTCCCTCTGTTTGGGGCGACGCTCGTGCCCTCCGTCCTTTCCCGTCTCGCCTCGGATTGCGCGATTTCGAGCATTGGAGCTTTGGCAAGTGTCGAGGCGAGCGGCCGGCCTCCAAGGTTGCCGGAAACGCGTCGTAGGCAGAGATCGAAGTTCTTCTCGACAAAGACGCTGTGCCTGAAGGCGGTCACACAAACGATGTGCGAGGAGCTGAGATAGCCTCTTTCCTCTCGACTCACGTCACCGTAGGTAGTATTCGTTCCGGGACATTGAGCGGCATATGGTGAGAGTGAAAGACAAAGCGTCGTCTGGAGCGCGGCGTGCGCTCCGACGTCGGCGAAGACCACCACGATCCCATGGCAGAACTTGACCCGGTGGGAATGCTCGATCCAGTGGGAATGCTCGATCCATTGGCCCGAGCTCGAAGATCCGGCGGGAGGGCTGGGTTCGCTGACAGGGCCGAACGAATGTGAGGGTTCTGCTGCGGACTCTCACGATCCCATGGCGGAACCAAGGTCGGAGGAGTTAGAGGTACGCGAGGTAGAAGATGCACCGGGCGAAGATAGAGACTCGATCCGCGGCGTCGGTTCGCGAGAGAAAACATACTTGGCCTGCGCCTCAGGTGATGCACGGTGGTCATGAAGGCGTGCGATCTCGGCCAGAGCGTTGACCGCGACGGGGTGATCCGGCCGGAGGCGCGTCGGAGGATTTGCCTGCTGTCCGACCCCCGACGTCGGTCGGTGCTGAATCGTCGTCGTCGCGCAGAAACTGCTGCGGCTGGACGTGTGCTGTGGCGGGTCGACCATGACTTCGGCGTCGCCCTGTACGTGCTTTCGCCAATGCGTCCGGACGTATGTATCGCAAATTGAAGGCGGACGCGACTTCGTCGCAGATGACTCGCACGCTTGATTATGCCGCTTTCCTTTCCTCGGCTCGCCGCGAAGAGGGCAAACATAGCTCGGACTCGCGGCAAATCCTGTTCGCAACGAGAACAGGGGCCGGACAAGCAGGGCAAACGGTACGGACACGTGACTGCGAGGCAGCAGAGAGACTGGCTGCTCAGGCGCGCTGACGAAGGTTCTCGATCCCGATGGTCCCCGACGAATCGGGCTCATAAGGCCCGGCCGGGACGCGAGGTCAAGCGCGTTGAAATGGGAGACAACGAGCGGACTGGGATGCGACGCCGCACAGGGCGAAGCGCCGCCTGTCGAGACGTTTGAAGGGTTGGCCATGCAAGAGCGCGACGATCCGAGTGATCGCATCTCGCTTTGCTGTCCAGCGCGAGAAACCGGTGTTCGACAGGAAGGATCGCGGAGACACAGAAGTCAGAGCAAGGGCACGATTGGACGTTGTTGCGTAGGGTATTCTCCGGATCGAGGAAGTCGGGGCCTTTCGCCAGATGCTCGTCAACGGGCTCGGCCCGTCGAAAGGCGCTACGGCTGCGGTCTCGCGACCTTGGCGCGCGCCCGTAGTAGCCATGGCGTCGCCTGCCCGCGTTCCCCGTCCACGGCGCTTCCCCGCGCAGCCGACCGGATGTCACTCTCTACTTGGAGCATTGCGTCGTCCATCGCGAGGACGGCGCTGTGACTGGCGCGCGACGACAAGGGCTGGTTCGCGTTCCGGCTGCGGCGCTTGGCGGTGCTGCTGGGCGAAAGGGACCTCGGTGAGCCACCAGGCGATGTGCCTTTTGAGCAGTGCGGGACCACCGCAGTGCTGTGGGTCGAAGGAGCGCGTTCACTACTACGCCTCACGGCAGGTCTGGCGACGTCGAGCAGGCTTCTCGTGGAGCAAGCAGCTCGGGTCTCCTCCCGCAAAAGCGGCTGGCGGTCGCGAGGAAAATGTACACGATGCGTTTCTGCAGGCGAGGATCGTCGACGGATGGACAGTGCAACAGCTGCGGGGGCGGGAGGCGCGATAATTCGTTCCGTCTACCGTGAGAACTCGAAGCGCGCTATGGTTCCGTGGAAGCGCCGCGGTACGAGCTCTTTGATGATTTCGACGCCTCAGATCCGATCAATCGAGCGCTGTCACTGCCGCGCTACCGCTGCACTCTTACCCAGGTGCATCCACGCCGTCGTCGTTTCACTGGGATGCCCGCCGCTGGGATTCGTTCGCCGGGTCGAAGCGTTCGTCAAATCTACGACGTCGCCGACTCTCGCGCGCGGATGCTGACGTGCGATCGCCTTCGACATCGTCGCCGAAGGCGCATGAGCGACATCAAGCCGCGACAACCCGGCGCCCGGGTCCGCGACCGAATATCTCGAGCTTCAGAAGAAGGTCATCGAGGCGGTCGGTGCGAGACATCCACGGCTTGCCCGAGGCTCGACGAGGGGAGGACCTCCAGGTGAACGTCGATCTCTGTATTGGGACTACTTCAGCGCAAGGCCACCGCGGGCGGCATGAGACCACGCCGCACTTGCCTTTAGGAGTCTTTGGATCGACGAAAGTAAGGCTGGTCCAGCCGCATGGTTGTAATCATCCTTTCTGCAGGCGCCTGCCGGGCTTCGCGGCGTTGACCCGGTGGCTGCTCGCCGAAGTCTCGGCAGGCGTATTCGTGCATCTTTCGGGTCGCGTCAGGAGATCCAATTGGCGTGGAGCTCATCGCAGAATCTCGGCCAGCGCAGAGCGCTGATGATCTGTCCGGTCAGGTCGGAACAGCGATGCGCGATTCTCGCGCAAAATGGGCGCGATCGCATCGCCGCTCGACGTCGAAAGGAATGCTCGTCATGCGAAAGTTCTTTGGAAGGCAGAAGTCGAAGGCTGCGGGCGCGAACAGCGAAGGCAAGCAAAGCTTCTCCCGCGCCCGGCGTTTCTACGGGCTGAAAGAGTCGTGGTCGATAACGCCGCGCGAAGGCGTCGTTTCAGAGGCTCTCGACGGCGATGAGGACCGCATTTTAGTAAAGGGATGAGTTGTGTGCTGTCCGCGACGAGTCGGCGCCCAGGATGCTTCGATGTGTTTAGACGTCGAAGTGCCCGATTCACGCGGCGGTTTCGGCGTCGTCAGGACCTTCTTTGATCGCCACGGTTTTCGCTTGCAGGAACAAAGCAAGCTTTGAGGCGCTTTCGCGCACGGCAGGACGTGGGTGGCGGCAGGTGGGGAGGCAGCGTGGGACAATGCATCGTCGTTTCACTGCACGCAGGAGTTGCTCATGTCCAAAGGTCAACCCACCGCCGGCAGCACTGCCGGCGCCGGCGGTGGACCCCTCCACCTGCTGGTTGGAGGCCCAGTCGCTTGCCCGCTCCGCTGGCACACGTCTGGGTGGTGTACGACGTCGACGATGCGCTTTGTCTGCTCCTCCGCCTGTCGCCAGTCCGAGTTCGTCCCGATTCGCCGTACGCGCCCGGACGTCCTTCGCAGGCACCCGACGACACCCGCTTCCCGACGATTCGAGATTCCTCGGTTAATTCGCCTCGCTGCGGAGTGATCGCTTCCGCCGGAGACTCCGACAGAGTCTGACCCGGAGCTCGCTGAACTCGGCTGACGAGACCATTTCCCCGCTTGCCGAGGCGATTTCCTCAAGGAGAAGAAACGGCTCTCCGCACGCTGCGCACGCCCGAGTCGCTGAGTTCGCAGCAGCCAGACTCCGGATCGACTCACGACCAGGCGAGTGCCCGCCGCGCCCGGCGCTTTCAGGGCCGGCGCAGCGCCAGAGTCTTCACGCGGAGGTCTGCCTCGGCGAGGCTCTGCGCCCGCGGCTCCGCCGGAGAGGCGGGCAGCTTTCGTCTCGGAGAGCGAAACGTTCTGGCCGCCAGGGCCTTCGGAGAGCAGCTCGCTCCGAGTGCGCCTCTCGGCTCCAGTCAGCTCTTACCTCGGCGCTCAAGTTCGGAGCCTCCCGCCCCCGGCTTCGTGGCCGACCTGAATCTGGCGGCGTGCGCAGCCTGGCGTCCGCTTCGGGGCAGGCGGGTTTTCGAGCCCGAGCGGCCTTCGGGGCAGTCCGCTTGCTTTCGCCCAGGGCGGCCTCCGTTCCATCTCGGGACCGGCGGGCCTCGGGTCCGGGCAGCCCAATCCCGGCAGTCGTCGGACGCGTTCAGCCGCCAGTCGGCTCCTGGTGTGGCCGGGCGGTGCCTCGGTCTCGCTCAGTCGGCTCCTGGTGCAGGGCAAGCAGCGCCCGCGCGGCCTCCGTTCGGTGCGCACGCGCGGGCCTTTCGCAGGCTGGGCCGGCGCCGTCAGCTCGTCGTCGTCCTGCTCAAAGTGTCGGTTATCAACCGACCGAGCGATACAACTTCGCCGACCAGCCGGGTTTCCAGCAGCCGGGTTCGTCGGGCCAGCCGGATTTCCAGGTTCTGTCGGGCCAGCCAGGGTTCCCTCCGCGGCTTCTTCGGCCCGTCGTTTTGCGTGACCGGGCTCGTCAGGCAGCCCGAGGTTCAGGGCCCTCTCAAGCCAGCAGGGGCTCGAGGGTTCCTCAGGGCGGTGGGATTCACTCCGTCGGCCGGCCCGCAATCGGATTCGCCGCAAGCCGGGGATCGGGCAGCCCGCGGAGCCTGGAACCCGGCTCGAAAGCCAGGTGGCGGGAGGGCGCTCCCGGGGTCGGGGAGACGACTACTCCGCCCACGGCCAGGGTTTGAGGCCAGCCGACCTACGGAGCCTCGTCGGACTTCGGGACGGGCATGCTCTTCGGTCTTGACGGAACGCCGTCCTTCGCAAAGCAAAAGCCGGTTTAGCGGTCTATCGGTGGTGGCTGTCATTTGCCATCGCGGCCGCGATCATCTTCGTGCCGAAGCTGATGAAAGACGACAAGGACGACGGACCCACCGCCAAGTCACTCGCCGTCCACGTCTGCGACGACGTCGCCCGAAGCGAAAGGTCCGACCCCGACGAGCCGACGGACGACGAAAGCACTCAGCGAGCACGGTCGCCCCCTCAAACCGACCTCGGCTGCGCTCACCGGCACGTTCGAGGTACCAGGGCGACGGCCCCCAAACGATGAACGTCCAAAAGCCCCAGGAAGTCAGCCTGTTCTTCTTTACTTGAAATCAACCTGCGTCGAACTACGGATTCTTTCCTTGTTGAGGCGCAGGAGCTCCCAACGGATCACAACGGAGCGTTTTCAGGGAGTGGTCGGGACGAAGACGACGGGCACCTTCGCGCTCAGCCTTCGCCAACGGGAAGACAGACGGCGAAGATCAGGGTGATCGGCCCCGGCCCGTGGATGATCCGCGTTTTATCGATCTCGTCTGTTCAACGGTCTCGAAGGGTTGCGACGATAGCAGGGAAACTCGTATGAGAGCCTTCTTGTATCGCGTGGGGCGAGGGCATCGGCGACCTTCAAGTACGTTGGCAACACCTCCAAAGGGCGAGTCACCGGCACCCTGGCCCACCGACGGCAGCTCAAAGCGAACTCTTTCATCAAAGAACAAAAAGGCGGCCGTGGAAAAGGACGTCTAATCGGCAAAGACCGGCGAAAGTTTGATTTTTGATCGACAACACGGGAGGCAATTGGTCCCTGGAGATCCCGTAAGCCCGATCGCCTGACCCTGGGATCCGCAAGCGCTCAATCCTCGGAATGGGCGCTTCTGCGGGGCGTCCTGCGCGGCACCAAACCCCGTTGTCGATGCAGGCTGAGCCCGTCGAGGCCGGGCTCGCATCCCGTTCGCCTGTAACTGAACGCACGCCAGCTCGACGCGAAAAGCTGTCCGAATAATGAGATGAGAATCCCGTATTTTTGAACAGTCGATATCCTAGATCCATGACGTCCATAGACCTCGCAGTGATTCCCGGCGACGGAATCGGCGAGTTGTGGCGGAAGGCCTGAAGGTTATCGATGCTGTGCGCGAAACCCTCAACGGGCCGAAATCGCAAACCCACACATACGACCTTGGCGCTCGCCGGTACCTCGCAACGGGCGAGACCTCACGGATGCGGACCTCGAAGACATCAAAGGGCGTGACGCGATCCTCTTGAGGGGCGATAGGAGATCCCGAGTCCCCTCTGGCGTGCTGGGCGCGGCCTCCTCCTCAAGCTGCGTTTTGCTCTCGACCATTACGTCAACCTCCGGCCAAACAGGCACTATCCGGGAGTTCCCGACGCCGCTGGCCGCCCCGGCGACATCGACTTCCTCGTGGTTCGCGGAAGGGACCGAGGGGCTTTACTGCGGCAACGGCGGCGCCGTCCGGCTGAGGAACCCCCACGAAATAGCGACCGAAGTCTCAGTCAACACCGCCTACGGCGTGAACGCGTGGTGCGATATGCTCGCCAAGGCGCGCGCCCACTGCAAGAAAAGCTCACATACGTGCACAAGCACAGCGTGCTGGTAAACGCCGGCGGGCTGTGGCGGCGCGTCGTCGAGCAGGTCGGCGCAGGTATCCTGACGTCGCAGTCGACTACATGCACGTGGACGCCGCGACGATCTTCCTGGTCACCGATCCCGCCAGATTCGACGTGATCGCGACGGACAGCCTGTTCGGAGACATCCTCACCGACGAAGCCGGCGCCGATAACTCGGCAGGATGAGCTTGCCGCCTCCGGGGACATCAACCCCGAGAAGCGCTTTCCGTCCATGTTCGAGCCCATCCGGCTCGGCCCCGACATCGCGGGCAAGCAGATCGCCGACCCCACGGCGACCGTCGCCTCGGTGGTCTCATGTTCGACCACCTCGGCTCGCCCGGAGCACGCCGGGCGATCGAGACGCGATCGAATCCGACATGGCCGCGAGGCTGCTGCAGCCGAGGCGGGCACGCCTTTGGAGCGTTCGACGTCGGACGTCGAAACGCCCTCGCGGCCTTGGTCCGCGGCTCGAGGCTGGGCCTTGCCGCACGCGGGAACGGGCGCGCGGCGAGCCGTGCGGCGGATGGATCGCCGAGGCGATCGGAATCGTCGGCGCCTGATCTGGCACCAGAATCGACTCATTGCCCCGAGAAAGAAGTGATCTTATGAGTTACACGGATCTTGAACTGGCGTCGATGGAGCGGTGCCCGCCGCCGCCGACCTCGCCGGCACATGGGATGTCGAGGCCCAGCCTCCATCCGGCGAGCGAGGCCGAGCGCGAAGGAGTGCTTGCCGCCCCGGGATTCGGAAAGCGGTTCTCCGATCACATGGCCCACGCCGTGTGGACGCCTGACAAAAGGTGGCATGATTTCAGGATCGAAGCCTACGGCCCGCTCTCCATGGACCCGCCGGCGCGGTGCTGCACTACGGCCAGGAAAGCGTTCGAGGGCTGAGGCCTACCGCCACGAGGACGGTTCGATCTGGACGTTTAGGCCCACGTGCAACGCAGCCCGCCTCAACCACTCAATCGCCGGTTGGCCATACCCGAGCTCGAACGATGCGCCTGTCGGATCGCTTGTCAGCCTCGTGCGCCAAGACGCCGCGTGGGTTCCGATGCGCCCGGCTCCTCCCCTACCTCAGGCCGTTCATCTTCGCATCCCAGAAGCGTTCTTGGGCGTTCGCGCCGCCGAACGCTACGGTACTGACAGTCGCATCGCCTCTCAGGCGCCTCGTACTGCCAACGGCTCAGCCGATCGACGTGTGGGTGGAACGCGACTTTCACCCGCGCCGGCCCGGGAGGATGGGCGACGCACCCGAAGACCGGAGAGCAACTACGCCTCATCGCTCCTGCCGAAAACGATCGCGCACGAGGGCGGATACGACGAGTCATGTTCCTCGACGCCGCCACCGACACGAACATCGACGAGCTCGGAGGCGCATGAACGCTTTTTCGTCGTGATGTCCGACGGGTCGATCCGCACGAAGCTCACCGGCAACATTCTGGCGGGCTGCACCCGCTCGTCGATTCTCCAGCTTCTGCAGCGACGACGGCGCGGACGTCCGCGAGGAGACCCTTGCCTTGGCCGACGTACTGGCTGGAATCGAGGCGGCGCCGTCGCCGAGATATTCCGCCTGCGGAACCGCTGCGGTCATCACCTCCATCGGCTCGCTCTCCGGCAAGGATTTCCGGTGGAGATCCCCGAAACGAAGTGGCGAGAACGACTACGATCGAATCACGGGAATCCAGCTTTGGAAAGGTCGAGGACCTGCCACGGTTGGCCCTATCGGCTCGCTTTAGTCGAGCGGCGGATCCAGCGTCGGCGCTCTTCAAAGCCCGGCGCCTACCGCTTTCGGAGCCGACGGCGCTCGCCTTTCGGGCTCGGCGCGCCGCCAGCCTCCTCCGATTCGACCTGCTCGAATCGCGCCCTTTCGATCGCTTTGAACTGGCGCTCGACCACGCCGTCGCAGAGAGCGTCATCGGGCGGCGTCCGCCCCGCAGCTGTTCGCCTCTGGAGTTGGAGTGGAAACGGCGGCGGTGATCAGCTCCTCGCAGTCGTTGAGCAGCGAGGATCGACGTCGAAGCCGCGAAAGAACGCGGAATCGCACTGGCGCGGCGGGCAAGCAGGGAGGCGCGATGTACATGGACCCCCGCCGGGCGGTCGCCTACTCGGTGATCGTGCCAAGCGCGGCCCTTTCAGCGCCTGAGCCTGCGCAGATCCTATGCGCTGTGCGATTCTGTGGGTTCTGCGTGCCCTGAGAAAATGGGGGTGCCGGCCTTCACATGCCGGTCAACGAGCATCGCCACCCTCGACGGGAAGATCGGCGGCGCAGCTAGCGCAGGCTCGCCGGGGGCGCGACGATTCACCACGCGGTCGCGGGCTGGGAAATCGAAACCGAGCAGCTGCTGGCCGTCACCGGCTCTTCCGGCCGGACACCGAGCGCGCGGCACGAAGAGCGCCCAGAGATAGGTGGTGGGAATCCGCTCACGCGTCGACACGGCGTGCGAGGACGTCATCGAGGCGCTTCGCCGATCGCTGGCGCGCGGGCGCACGGTGAGAAAAGCAGAGTACCGCCCCGACGAACTGAGTCGCCGCCAAGAGCCCTCGCCGACGCCAAAGTTCGCCGACCGGCCTGGCTGGCGCGCATTCCGTAGTGCCCTTAGACCGACAACTGGCAGTAGCTTCGCGGCGATAATCTGGCTTCATGATGTTTGTCTTGCCTCATTGCGAGCGGGATTGCTCAATGATGTTTTGTCTTGCCTCATTGCAGAGCAGGTTTGTTTCATGACGTTTGTCTTGCTTCATTGCGAGCTGGTTTGCTTCATCACGGGACGCGGCGAACACGGCCGTGCCGACTCGAACCTCCGTCGATCCTTCGGCAATGGCGATTTCCATGTCGCCCGTCATGCCCATCGACAATTCGGTGCAGCTGACGACGCCGGCGGCCTGAACGGCATCCCGCAGCTCCCGCACGCGCGCATGGGAGGCGGCCACCGCGGCGACGTCGTCGGTGTTCGCGCCGATGAGCATAGAGCCCGACGAGGCGCAGGTTCGGCAGCTCGGCAACGGCGCCGGCGAGGTCGACGACGCCGCTCGGATCCACGCCGTGCTGAGATTCGGAGCCCGCCGAGTTGACCTGGATCATGACGTGGAAGGGGCCGAGGGGGCTGCCGTCCTTTCCGAGCTCGCCCGCTGAGATGCGTTCGCCTTGCAGCCGGTCGAGGCGCGCAGCGAGCTTGAGGCGAATCTGAGGGTTTCGATGCAGTCGGCTGCCGGATTGCCTTGCCGGCCTTGTTCGCCTCGCACGTGGCCGATGACGTGGACGCGGGTGGAAGGGTGCGCCCAGCTCGCTCAGAGCCCTTTCGCCTTCCTCAGCTGCTGGATGTAGTTGTGGCCTATCAGGCCGCCTCCGGCGCGCTGAAAGGCTGCGACGACCCGTTCGGGCTCCTGAAACTTGGCGGCCAGCAGAATCGAGACGGCGTTTTCAGTCGCGCCCGCGCGACGCGACGCGGCATGGGCCACTTTGTCGCGCAGTCTCTCCCAGCGCCCCGCGATCTCGCTTGCATCCGGCCGAGAGGATGCCCTCGAAGCTGGTCTCCTGACCGGACCAGTTGGCGCCGTTCGTCTCGACGCCGTCTGTCCGTCGCCGTTTGCGCCGACTCGGCTCGTCTCGACGCCGCCGGTGCCTGCCGCCGTTTTCGTTCATCTATGCCAACCCTTTCGACCCTTGAATTCTAGCGGGCGCGTCCGTGCGCGGCAGGTGCGCAAAGCCTCGAACGGGCCGGAGCCTCTAGCCCTCGTCCGCGGGCGAGAGCCGGATTGTGCAAGAAATCCAGACGATTGCGGAGCCTGCAGCCCTCGTCTGCGGAGCCCTGTCGGCGCGGAATCGCGGGCGCGTCCGGACCTGACAGCGCACTTTGGCCCGGCCGGGATCACAGCTCGCCGACGTGGACGACCCGAAGCTTCGCCGCACCCAGCTCGTCGCATTCGTCGAGGTCGACGAATGCGCGGAAGCCCCAGCCGCCGTCGCCTTCGCCGTCGTCGAAAACCTGTGTGACGATCCACAGACGGCTGGTCGCTTTCGCCGACGGGTCCTCGGCGACCTCGCGAGGCACGCCCGCCTCGGCGAGGTCTGCGGCGTCGACCTGTTCTTGCGCTCGGAAGGAACTCGTTTCCGCGGGCGTGAGTCGATACCGACGCTCTCGTGACACGATCGAAGTACGGATCGGTGGCGTCCATCCAGGCGTCGCCGTCCATACGAGCCCTGCGCGCTGAGGGCGCGTCTTGCTTCTCTCGTCCCTGTTTCGCTGCGTGTCCTGTGCTTTGCTGCGTGCGTCTCGTGCGTCGCTGCAGTGTGGCCCCAACCTCGCCGCCTCGTCGAATTTGACTGTCGGCCTCCGCGAACCGGCTGGATTCCGCCCGCGAGCTCGCCGTCGAGGCGGTCAAGAGTCGAGGTCCTCGAGGTGAACGGCCTCGACCCTGCAGGAAATGCCGCGTTGCGGACCGCGCGCGGCTTTGAGGCGTGGCGGTTGCGGGTGAAGCGGCGCGCGTTCTCGTCCGCCCGAGGCGACCTCGTCGAGCCCGCCCTCGGCCTCGCCGGACATGCGGGCGGCCTCCTCGGCGTCACCCTGCCGTGGCGGGGCCTCCCATTCGTCGAGGAGCGAGGAGTCGACCGAGCGAACGGCGTCCCCAGCCACTGCGTGATCTCGTCGACCTCGTCCGTGCGGGCCTCGAGCGGCACGGTTTGCCGCAGGGCCTTGTAGATGCTCGGTGGCGCAAAAAGCACGCCCTCGCTGCGCCGGGTCGTAGCGCGAGACGAACTCGGAGAACGTCTCGGCGTGCTCCACCATTCCCGCACGATCGATTTCGGGGTGAGGTCGTAGCCGTCCACCCACGGATTCGTCTGACGGTAGACAGCCGAGGCCCCTCCAAAAAGCTCCCGCGAGGCCGCGCCACGTGATGGAAGTCCGCCTGCCATCCGCTCCTCGTAGCCCATTCGCGGCCTTCATCCTTCGATCGCCTCGCCGCGCGCCTGCGCTCCTGCGCGTAGAGCACCTGCATCGGATTTTCTGGACGGCCTCTACCACCGAGACGACGTCGAGCGGATGAAAGTCGGGGACTCGCGTTCGAGCGGGTCGGGGCAGGCGCGAAGCGCGAAGGGCCAAAAAGGCGAGTTGAGGGCGAAGTCGCTCGGAGACCTCGCGGGCGAAAATCCACCGCGGACTCCCCGGCGTGGGCAGCCTGCCATCGAACGTCGTGGTGGACGGGGACCCCCGCCGAACGGGAGCGTTTCGTGAATTTCGACCGCCCGCTCTGATCAGGGGTTCGGCTCGGTTTTGGGCTCGTGGTTGTCCGTCAGCAGACGGACGGCGGCAGCCACCGAATCCCCGGGGCGTTGCAGAAGGTTGAGGATCATGGCGTGGTTGACGCGCATCTGCGAGGCCAGCTTTTCCGGCGTCGCGTTCCCGAAGGTGCCGAGCGTCTTCTCCCCACAGCACCACGCCTTCGGGAGCTTTCTTTCGAACGAGTTTCTTGAGTTTCTTGGGGTCCCCGCAGCGGCTTTTCCAGGGCTTTTCGCGTTTTTCGATCTCGTACTCGAGGGGCTTGGACGACGACGTCGCCCGCCGTGTCGAACCCGGCTGCCCGCCCGGCCCCGCGATCTGGTGGAACTCGCGGGCCGAAAATGGCGTGAACGGGTTCCGTCGAGACTTCGACAGCGACGTCAGGAGGACAGTTCGAATGGGGACGTTGATCCCGACGCCGAGGGTGTCCGTGCCGCAGACGACCTTGAGCCGTCCGCGCGAGCTTTTCGACGAGCCAGCGGTGAGCAGCCCTGCGTGGTGGACGCCGATGCCCGATCGCAGCGATTTGGACAGCGTTTTTCCGAGCGGGGCCGGCGAGTCGCGATCTCGCCAGCCGAGCTCGCGCTCGGCCTTTCGTCGTCAGATTGATCGGAAGCATTGCCTGCGCTTTCGCCGCGGCCTCCTTTTGTGAAGTGGACCACGTAGCGGGGCGCGGTGGGTGTGGACGAGTTCGAGGACGACTTCGCCGAGGGTTCGCGCGGTAGGGAGAACGCAGGGGACGGGCGTTCGGCGCGGTCCCGGCGGATGTGTTCCTGCCGGTGCGTTTGCTCAGAGTCTTTCCGCGAGGAGACGTGTCGCCAGCGTGGCGGAGAGGAGGACGTGCTGGGTCGAAGCCGAGCTCAGGAGGGGACGCCATGCCCACCCACGCTGGGGATCGCCGTAAGTGGAACTTTCCGTCGGCGACGAGCACGCCGATGCCCGCGGCGTCGCCTCGCGCGAAAGCGATGTTCGCGACGATTTCCGCCGTTGCGCGCACGATCAGCGCCTGGCGTTGATGGACGAGTCGCCCGTGACCATGCCGACGTTGTGCGCGCCGAAGGCTGCGATGAGCGCGAAAAACTTTTTCCGAGACGAGGGGCTGAGCGGCGCCGTGGTAGGCGCTCATGCCCGTGTGCGAGGGCGGTGAAGATCGCCGCGAGCGCGACTATCGACTTGCCCGATCCGTCGGCGTGGACACGATCAGGTTGTCGCCGGAAACCGCAGCCAGAAGAGCCTCTTCCTGGTGTGGATAGAGGGCGTCCGTCGATTCGGCCCAGTTCGAAACTCATCGTGAAGCGGCGCCGTCGGGCGTGAATCGAAGGCGTCTTCGAGCCTGTCAGGCAAGGTTGAGGCTGGGGCGTTGACTTTGCTCGTTCGTCACCCACAAGATTGCCACAGGCCGGCATTGGAGCAACGTATCGGTACTCCTGAGCCCCTGCGGCGACGGTGTCGCGCGCCACGGGATCGGGTTTGCCTGCGCCGCGATCGCGGGTAAAGTTGGAATCCGCACCGCGAAGCTCAATGGTAGAGCAACTGACTCTTAATCAGTGGGTTCTGGGTTCGAGTCCCAGGCGGTGTAGGTCTGGCCGTAGTCGAACGACTGCGGGCCTTTCGATTTTCTTGGGGCCTTGCTGCGGTCACGCTGCCGGACGTGAAGGACTTCGTAGACGGTCCGGCCTGCGCCGCTCTGATCGGCGCGTGCGGCGCTCAACTCCCGCCAAGACGGGTTCCATGCGGTCACGTCGACGGCGGCGACTCGCGCGACGGTCTCGCCGTCCTCTTCCGAGAGGAATGCGGCCGAGGCTTTCGACGCAGGCGGAGGGGCGACGTCGTCCGGAAGCGAGACGGTCTGAAAGGACGGGCTGCGGGCGTTCGCGTAGGAAGACGGGCCGCGAGCGATCCTGTGCGGTCGATCTTGAATGGAATGGCGACGAGTCCCGGACGATCGACGAGTAGCCGGGCTCGCCCAGCAGAAACTGCGCATGCCGTCGGTGTCTCGCCACACAAGAAGGGGCGTAGGCGTTCCGCAGGGCGCCCTCGGCCTCTCGCACGGGTAGGGCCTTGAACTCGGGGTCCGAGAACCCGTCCATTAGACGGCCCCGTCGCACGGACCCTCTTGCGAGATGACGTCCATGTCGTAGTCGGCGGGCAAAGCGATCTGGTACTGCATTGCGCCACATCGGTTCTGTTCGCTTCGTTGCCTTGTGTTTCGGTCAATTGTGAGCCGACGTCGGCGAGGCGGCGCGACAGCTCAGCCGCCGGCCTGTTGGCGTACGAGCGACGCCGCGCCGGCGACTGCGGCGTCGAAAGGCCGCCGGATCCTGCCAGGCCCGCGCGAACGCATCCGCTGGACGGTCAGCGGACGACCATCGGGCGAGTTGCTCGGGATCTGTATCGGGCCGGAATTCCCCGGTTTCGATCCCTGGCGGACGACGTCGGCGAGCGTCGACGATCCACCGAGACCTCGGCGACCGGGCGGAGAAACTCCGAAGGGTTGCCAGCACGTCGGCGTCGTGCGTCATGCGTCCCATGCGGCAGCCCCCGCAGCGAGTCTCGTTGCCGTTCGAGTGCGGAATCACACGCTCGGCGGCCGTGCCGTCTGCGGCCAGAAGGGCCTCCGCCTCGGTGCGATTGCCGCGGCGCTCTGCTGCAAAGGCCGCGGCGTGAGATCTCGCTTGCCCGAGAAATGGTGGTACATGCTTCCCTGACCCACGTTGGCGCGGTTGAGGATTTCTTTTGGAGCTGGTCGCTGCGTACCCGCGTTCCTACAGGAGGTCTTGCCGCGACGTTCACCAGCCGGGTTCGTGCGTCCATGTGGGATTGTACGTGGTCGGTAGCAGAGGCGAACTGCGAAAGGAGCGAGGAGGCGCCGTGCGAGTCCGGTCGAGGCATTCAGGCAGCCGGGCGGGCGGCGCACCGCGAGCGGAGCTAGATCACACAAGGACGGCTTGCGCGGCGGCGGGCGCCTGAGTAATCTATTTCCGCAAGCACTGCTAGCTCAATTGGCAGAGCAACTGACTCTGATCGGTGGTTCTGGGTTCGAGTCCCGGGCGGTGTACGAACAGGGCTCCGCGGCCGTAAGGTTGCAGGGCTTTTTCGTTTCCGGGACGACGTCGGATGCGACAGTGCGGCTCGCGATGCAGTGGCCGCGAGGCGTCGCTGGCGCTTGGGCGCGATTCGGCATGCGTTTTGGATGCCGCGTATGCGATTGGGCCAAATCCGTCGGGGTTTCACCGAGCCTGGATCTGATCGACTTGAGCTTGGGCGTGATCCGCGCAATCGCCATCGGGTAAAGTTGGCTGCGTCTGATCCGATCGTGACCTGGCAGCGTCGCCGAACTGCCAGACCTCGACGCCGACGAGCAGGCCTTCCCGACGCTTTGCGCGAGCGCGGTCTCGAACCGAGGGTCTCCGTGGAACGACCCCGACGTCGACTGGTCGCAGGCTGGAACCGTCATCGTCCGCTCCGTGCGCGATTACGCGGCCCATCGCGAGGAGTTCCGCGCCTGGGCGCATTCCATCCCGCGGATCCTCAACCAGGCGCAAGTCATGGACTGGAACTCAGACAAAGCATTACTTGCGCGAGCTGGAGGCCGGAGCCTGCCGGTCATTCCGACGGTGTGGCTCGAACCGAGCAGAATCTGACGAAGCATCAGCTGCACTCGGTTCCCCGCCTACGGGGATTTCGTTGTCAAGCCGGCCATTTCCTCGGGCGGGCGCGGGACCGGGAGGTATACGGCGATCGACCCGAACTCGCGCGGCGAGGCCATACGCCATGCGATGAGCGAGCTCGAAAACGGCCGCCCCGTCATGGTGCAGCGCTACCTCGACCAGATCGACCGATCGGGGGAGACCTCGCTCATTTACCTCAACGGGCTGGCTTCGTACCAGGTCGAAAAGGATCCGATGCTGCACCCCAGCTTCCGCTCCACCGAGGAGTTCCACGAGAGTGGTCCGCTCAGTCGCGACCAACTCCCAGGAGTGGCGTTGGGGCGAGCAGATCCGCGAGATCGTGCACGGATACATCGTCGACACATGCGGCCGCGATGAGCTGCTCCTGTACAACCGCGTCGACATCGTCCGCGGCGGCCCCAAAGACGCCCACGAATTCTACGTCCTCGAGGTCTCTCTCATCGACGGGTCGCTCTACCTTTCGCAGAACCCCACGCACCTGAAAGTTCGCCGACGCCATAGCCATGCGCGTGCATTGGTGACGGCGCGTGCCAGAGCGCATCGCCTTCGAGCGGGTGGGCAGCCCAGCGCTGGTCGATGCGCTTGCACGAATCCGGTATCGCCCTCAAGCGAGTAGTAGAGCGGCCCTCGAGCGACGTGAAGCGCGGCGCCGTCGTCGGACAGTCTGTTGTGCTGCGGTGGCGCGGATCACCGGAGTGTTTCGTCACGACGTAGAGCTAGAGCTACACGAACGGTGCCTCGGGCGAGCGACCTGCCTAGGGCGCATGCGGTGGTTGATAGCTCAGTCGGTAGAGCACCTGGTTGATGGTCCAGGGGTCGATGGTTCGAGCTCGTCATCACCCCAAAGTCGCATCAGTTGAGTGCCCACCTCAAGTCAATTGAGCCGAGATTTCCGGCTGAATGCGAGATTTTCGATTCCATTATCGCCTCATCTTCCTCTGTGACTCGGCGTCTACGCCTGTTTTACCGCGACAAAGCTCGCGTTGACTTTTATTGCTGTGGCGAAGCGCGGCGGTATCCTTGTCGCTGCTTGGTGAACTGTGAGTCGGCCTTCGCTTTCGCTTGAAAAGCGCCGCCGTGCATTGCAAGGTCAAAATTTGGTCCTTATACGGTGCCAAGGTGCTTTTCATGCGATTCCGAGTTCGTCCGCGATTCTGAACTCGTGCGACGGCTGGTTTGTGTTGATTGTGTGCGTTTCCGGTTTCGCGCGTCGGCGAGTTCGTGCGCAACGCGAACCGGCGAGCGTCGTCGGGCCCCGTCATTCGACGTCGGCGATGACTCCGTTTCTTGCCCACCGCCAAAGGGTGAAGGACTCCTGCGAGGAACACAGCCGCTTGATCGACCCGCGAGGCCGTCGTCCCACACGCCCAGGCGGGACGTGAACTCGAAAAGCTTTCGTCCCTTCCATTGGCGTGGCGCAGGACGAACGTGGTCTTGGCGTCTCCGTTCTTGTACGAGGCCATTCCTTGAACTCCGTGCACACCACGCCGGTCTCGCCTTGCGGGCCCGCCTGCAGATCCAGCGCCAGTTCGACGTCGTTGACGGCCGCCTGCACATAGAATATGGAGCCGAGGCCGCGCCCAGGATCGCCGTCTTTTTCCCGAACAGAGGGCGCGGTTCATCAGGCGGCGCAGCCACGTCTGCCGCGGATCCTTGCGGCTCGCCCACGCCCACGTCAACGCGCCAGGCACAGGCGCCCAGCCAGGGCCATACGTTCCACAGCGCGAGCCCATCTCCGTTGTGCCGAGCGGCTGCCCCCAATAGAACAGGTAGAGGGTGGTCGCCAGGAGGTAAAAGACGAAGCCGAGGGGGACTGCGCGCGTCGTGGCAGCGTCAATCAGCGGAACCCAGTCCCGCTTCGGAGCGCCGATTCCCGCTCGGCCTTTTGCCGCCGCTCACGCCAATTTGCGTTCCCGCGCCGCTTTTGCCCATTTCCCCTGCGCCCGCGCCGGCCCCGGTCCATGCGCCCTTGGTCGCGGCGTCCGCGCTGCCCCGGCGTCCGCTCCAGCCTCCTCCTTGGCCTCCCTTCCGAAGCGGTGCGGCGGGCCGTCCGCCCGATTGAAAGCGGTTCCTCTCCATGAATTTCCTTCGCTTGCGTGCTCCTCGCATATCTCCTGCCGTCTTCGTGAGAGAACCGACGCCTCTACCGCGGTGGCCTGCGTGTACGCCGTGATGGGTCGAGAATATCGGCGCAATCGCTTCCTTTTCCATTGAAAACGTGGGGAGCGCTCATCGGTTTTGTCCGCCGACCCGAGGGCTCGAGGGCTGCGCGTCGCCGGGGCAGACGCGCCGACGGCGAGCGGCGGCCCGGCGTCGGCCGTTTCCGCCGGACGATTCCCTGTTATGCCTGACGTCTCAGCTTCCGGCTCCGGGTTTCGAGTTCTGCGCCAATAGTGTACATTTTGGCACATGTACAGAACGTACACTTAAAAGTGTGTGCGGAAGGCGTTCCCGAATCGTGTGGAAATGGCTTCCAAGGGGCGGGCGCTCCCCCGAAAGAACAGGAAGGCTTCGAAGGGCCGTGCGTTCGCCTAAAAACAAGGGGTTCGCTCGAAGAATGAGAGTGTGGGCCGATGAGCGGCAACGGTCAGCCCGCGATCCGCGCGGGCTCAAGCTTTCCAAAAACGGAAGCCAAGGCGCCGGAGGCGGAAGGCGAGAGCGCGGAGCTCGCCCAAGAGGAAAGCTCCGCGAAAGAGCGAGGGGCCTGTGGGGGAGCGGCTCGATCGGCTCCTGCTCGCTCACGTCGCGAAAGCGCGACCCCGAAGCGCGGCGCCGCGCGATCCTCAACGCCGCAATCGACGTGATAGTCGAGAGAGGCGCCGCCGCGCTCACCCGCCAGACGTCGCTGTCCGCGCGGCGTTTCCTGGGATCGACCACCGAAAAGTACTTTTTCATCCATCGAGGACCTGCGAGAAAGCGCGATGGACGCTCTGGAACAGGGAGATGGACGCCAGCGTCGACGCTTTCGAATCGGAGCTTGAAGCGTGGACGACGTCGAGCTACTGCATCGAGCTCGCTTGCGAGTACTTGCAGGACGTTCGGCAGGTCAGGCCGACGTCGCCCTGCTCAACGCCGGCGCCCGGGACGACAGGCTGCGCGAGATCGCGCTGCGCAGCGGACCGGCTCATCGCCGTCCTCGCCCCTCATTTCGGCGCGGTAGGCAGCCGGCCCTCGAGGCTGTGCCTCGAAGGCGCCTCAGTCCACTCGGCGCTGAGAAGCGCGCCCATAGACAAAGAGTGATCGAGCGAATCTTCCGGGCGATCTTATCCGCGCCGTGGCCCGGACAAACGGAGGCGCGCGAACGGCGAGGCGCTCCGAAGCGCGGCAACCGAACGGCGGATCGGAACGAAGGCCAGCGAAGGAGAAAGCGAACAATGGCAAGAAAAAGATGAGCGACACGTGAACGACCGACGAAGGAGCACGGTCGACGACCGACCAAGGCACACGGTCAACGACGACGAAGGCACACGGTCGACCAAAGCCGAGGACGCGGCCGAAGGCAGAAGACGGCCCCGCGCCGGCACAGTCGCTGTCCACAGCCGCCGGTGGCTGGCCACGCCGCGCTCAGCGCGAGGCGTTCTGGTCATAACCATGGACATGACGATCCTGAACATCGCGCTTCCCGACCTGGCCAGGACCCTGCCAGAGCGCCACCCAGCAGCTGTGGATCGTCGACGTCTACTCGCTGGTGCTCGCAGGCCTTCTCCATATCCTGGGCGGCAGTCGGAGACCGTTGCCGCAAACGCATGCTCGTGCTCGGCTAGCACCATTTTCAGGAGTGGCCTCCTGGTCTTTTTCTCGCCGACTCTCCGGGCGTTGTGATCGCCGTGCGCTGCATTCCGCTGGGCGGCGCGATGATCATGCCCACACGCCGTCAGCTCATCCGTCATCTTCACGAACTCGAAGAGCGGGCGACGGCGCTGAGCATCTGGGCGGCCGTCTCCGGTTTGGGGTCTGCCATCGGCCCCTGCTGGGAGTGGTATCTGCTCGAACGCTCTCGTGGCATTCGGCCTTCCTCGTCAACGTGCCGCTCATGGGCCGCCGGCGTGATCGCGGGGATGCTGCTGCCCCGAATCTGCGTTGAGAAATCGGGGAAGCTCGACCCGCTTGCGGTTCTCCTCTCGCTCGTCGGCATGACGCTGCTGGTGTGGTCGATCAAAGAGTTCGGCGACAAAGCCAGCCCTGCTCCTGCCGGCGCTGGATCGCCTTCGCGATCGCCGCCGTCGCCCTCGGCGCGTTCGCCCGCCGATGCCTCCGAAAAGCGACGAGGCCCCTCCTCGACCTCGCCCTCTTCACGCATCGGCAGTTTTCCGCAGGCATCCTAGCGGCGCTGGGCACCACGTTCGCTTCTGGCCGCGATCCTCCTCATCTCGCAGTGGCTCCAGCTGGTGCAGGAGACGCCCCAGTGCAGGCGGGATCCACCTTATCCCGCGCATAGCGGCAGGGGGCGGTGGCGTCCATCGCAGCGCCGCCGCTCAGCAAGGTGTTCCGGGGCGCGGGCCGTTCTCGCCGGCGGGCTTGCCGTGGCGGGCCTCGGCTTGGTCTACGTGGGACTTCAGGGGCCGGACCCAGCGTGCCTGCGGTGACGGCGGCCCTCGTCATCGTCGGCTCAGACGGGGACCCTCGCCATCGCGTCCGCCATGGTCATGGGCGGCTCTGCCCGAAGATCGAGGCAGGCAACGCCGGGGCGCTGGAAGAGACTCCCCATGAGCTTGGCGGCGTCATGGGCGTAGCGTTCTGGAGCAGCGTCTCGGCCTCGTGTACAGGCCGAGGTCGTCGCAGACCCGCTTTCGCCCAGCTCGGGGAGCTGGCGCGACGTCGCAGACCAAGCCAGGAATCGCTCGGGGCGGCGGTGATGATATGAACGAGGGCCAATATTCCCAGCTCGCCGAGCGCGCGGGCGGCTTTCAGCGGTCCTTCGAGGTGACGGGGGCGGTGGGCGGGGCGCTGATGATCGCCGTCGCCGCCGTGGTCTTCTTCCTCACACCGAAAGGAACGAAGATCACGGGAGGCCACTGATTGCAGGCGAAAGACCGCTGACCGCACGTGGAAGACCGCTGAGTGCGGGCGAAAGACGGCTGACTGCAGGCGGGAAGGCCACTGATTGCGGGCGGAAGGCCGCTGACTGCACGTGGGAGGCGGCTGGCCGCCGAGGAACGCCATGCCAAAGATGAAGGGCGGCACATCTGCGAGGGTGCGCAATGACGAGGTTGACTTGTCAACTGACGGAAGTTCCTTGCAGAACATGGGCAGGCCCTAAGAAAGATGAGAGTCCGAGGGCGTGGAAGGGCGACATGGCTCACGTGCGGCCTTCCGCACTCGCTTGTGGCGCCTCCCGCACCGCTGGCACACTACGAATAGAGGTTCAAACCCGTAGATTTATACTGTCGTATGTCGAGAATCTGGAGGGTACATGCGTCGGCTTGAAAGCAGATACATCCTCGATGAGCGCATTGGGAAGGGCGCCCAGAGAGGTGTGGATCGAGTCGTGCTTCCAGCGAGGCTCTCAAGACACCGTGCCCGAGGTCTACGCCTTCAAAATCCTTGGACCGATCTCGCCGAGGGCCAGGCTCGTCGAGCGCTTCATCAAGGAGCGGCGACCCTTTTGCGCGTGTCCTCGCTTTTACGTCATCGGCGTCCACGACTTCGTCGTCGAAGGACGACGCTGCGCGTTGGTCGCGGACTACGTCCCCGGCGGCGACCTGCGGATGCACCTCAAAGAATCGGGCCGCTGCCGCCCGCGGAAGCCGCGCAACTCGGCGCTTCGGTCGCCGAAGGGCTGACGCCGTCCACAGCGCAGGCATCCTTCACCGCGACGTCAAGCCCGCCAATATCCTGCTCGACCTTTTCGACGACGCCGATGACCCGCGCGTCGTCGATTCGGAATCGCCCGCATCATCGACGTCGCGGGCGCGAAGCCACCTACGGGCGTCATCGGCACCCCTGCTGTACATGTCCCCGAAGTCCCTCTCAGGCGAGGTCCCGAACGCAGGCCGATATTTTACCCCTCGGCGTCGTCCTGTATGAAGTCGTTTGCGGCGTGACGCCCTTCGTCGGCAGCATTTCGGGCCGCTCGCAGCACATGCACCGCACGCCCGGGCGTCCTGCAGGCGTGCCCGACCGAATGTGGGGCCTCATCGCCTCATGCTCGTCAAGACTCCGGAAAAGAGGCCGACGGCGACCGACGTCGCACGCGAGCCCGCGCAATGGCCTCCCGAGTTGAAAACGTCCAGCTGCGCCGAAGATCGCGAAGCCGCCGCCGTCCACGCCCTCGACGGAGCTTGCCGACAGGGCGTTCTCCGACGGCGGGCACTACCTGCAGGCGGCTTTCGCCTCCGCATCACAGCATTTTTCAGCTTCCAGCCCGGCTTACATTCCCAATCGCTCCTCTCAATCGGCGTCTGAGGCTGCCTCCTCCTACGCGGGGCCCACACCGCCCGTACTCGCGCACGCAGACGGGGGCCTACGGCTCGCCAACTCAGACGGGCGCTTACGGCTCGCAGACCTTCCGTTCACCCGCAGACCGCTGGAGACTCCCGCGGCCCGGGCGCTCCGGGCCCGGCGCAAGAAGTGGAGCAAAGGGGCGGTCGCCCTCGTGTCCCTGCTCGCCGTGGCCTTGGTCGGCGCGGGCGTGTGGGGCATCCGCATGCTCACGCGCGAGAAGACGCCGAGTGGTACGTCGCGAATTTGCCTCGCGGGCAAGAAGTTCGTCGAAGAGCACCGTATCTCTAAGGCACAAGGTGGCGGTCTCTCCCGACCGGAGCCTGGTCGTCCGCCAACGTCGTGAGCGATTGGACGCCTCTACAGCCTGAGCGGAACGGGAACCTCGAAGATCGCAAAAGAAGAGCTGTTACGACAACAAGTCGGATTCTGGAACAATTCCTCGTTCCTCTGTCACACGGGCAGCTCGGCGACGGTCAGTCGTCCAACGGAAACATCTACAGGCCGCCGGGCGCCAAGCTCCCACAACCTCGTCTGGCACGGACGGCGAGATCACAGTCATGATCGCTGACAACAGCTCGGGCGACCTCGTCGGCATCGATTCCTCTGGAAGGAAGCCTGGCGCGCGTTGAAGTACAGCGAGGCCATCGTTCAGAACGGCTTCATTCTCTCCTACGACAACGAAAAGAAATCCTTGCGCATACTTTCCGTCGCCTCGGGCGAAGTGTTGAAATCCGTGGACGCCGAAGACGATTTCGAGTCGTTCAGCGACAATCCGCATCCGCTCGGCTTCGAATCGACGCCGGAACCAAGGCATTTTACCGGATCGAAAGCGGTTTCCTACAATGATCTGGGACGAGAAGGGCGAGCGCAAATTCGGCGGCAAAGCGAAGGTGACCACGAACAACTGGGTCATATCCTCTCCGAACGTCTCGCCCGAAGCCCTCAAGGGAGCTGTTCGAGGCGTCGCCCGCCACCGAGGCGGTCAATATCCGAGGCGAAAGCGACATCAGGGTGGCGAAGGTGGACGGCGCCAAATGCCGGATCGAGATCGACGGCGTCCGTTTCAAGGTCCCGAAAGTGAACGATCAGAGCAGGTGCTACGTCGACATTCTGGGGCTTAGCGGCGACGACGACACATTGCTGCTAGAGTCTTCCAACGCCTCCGACGAGAGAAGGCGTTGGAAGACCGGAACGGTCGCCAGCGACAACGAGGGAAAGGGCAAGGTCGTCGCCTACTCTCTTTCCAACGGAAACGAGCTGTGGAGGGCGGACGGATCGTTCGTCGCCCTGCTCGGCGGGAATCGCATGGCCATCCGGCCAAACGGCGACGAGATCATCCTTGGCACCGTCAGGGACGAATGACGTTCTACGCGCCGAGGCCTGTCGAGCCCGTTCTAGGATCGCCGTCGGGGCGCAGTTTCGCCGGATTTGAAAGCGCCTAGGCAGGAGGGCGAGGAGGCTGTCGCGCGCAGAACGTCCAGCGTCTTGCCGGAGCTTAGGCCAATTCGTCACCGATCGGCCAGAAGTCAAGCCGCTTCCGGGTAGCTAGCTAGACTTTCTACTGGTTGATAGCTAGACCGACCAGTATGAATCCAAAAACTCAACAATGGCTGCATGGTTTTAGACTTTTGCCTGCTCGGCCTCATTGACGCCCAACGGATTACGGGCGCAGCCTGGCCGAGCGGCTTGCGCAATCCGGTTTCGGCGACATTCCCGGAGGAACCCTTTACCCCGCGCTCGTTCGCATGGAGCGCCAGGGCCTCATTGCGGCTTCGAAAGAGCCTTCCGCGTCGGGGCCTCCCAGAAAGTACACGAGACGACGGCGAAAAGGACGCGAGACTTTTAGCGAGCTCGTGGAAACGTAGGGAGCAATTCAGGCGGCGGTCGAAGCGACGGTCGACAGCAAGGCGATCCTCGGGGGCGATTGCCCGGCAGTCGGCGATTCGCGGGGTGAGGTGGTTCGCCGGGAAGAGGCGACTTGCCGGGAAGAGGCGGTTCGCCGAGGCGAGGCCGATTGGCCGGGAAGGAGACTGGCGATGAGCGAAGATCGGGCCTTGACTCGGAAAAGTTGGGCCCTTCGATTGGAACGCGGGCTGGCGGAGGCGGAATCGAGGCCCGCCGCGCTCGAAGGCTTGCGGAGGAGTCCGTTGCCGAAGCGCGCGACTACGCCCAGCCGCCGGAGGAGGTCTATGGGCCGGCGGCGAGGCGGCGTGGGAACTGCGAGGAGCTGCGCGCGCTGCCGTCAGAGGAGAACGGCGTTCGGACGGGCCGCATTCCGGTGCGCCGGTTCTGCGGCTGCGGGACGTGAGCAAACGGTCGCGGCGAAAAGACGGTTGTGCGGGATGTGAGCCTCGAGCTCAAGTCGGGTCAAATCAGGCGCGGTCGTGGGCGCCAACGGCTCGGGAAAATCGACGCTGCTCAAAGATCTGCGCGGGCTTGTGCGTGCGACGTCGGGAAGCGTCGAACGAGTCGAAAACGTCGGCTACGTCCCCCGAGCCAGGCCTCTCGCCTCTGCTGACCGCCTCGAGCATTTCCGGCTTTTCGGCTCGCTCGACGGGAAGAATGAGCGGGAGTCCTCGTCGCCGGAACGCGCTTGGCCCTAAAGCCTTGGGTGGCAGCCCAGCCGCAAGCTCAGTGCGGCTCGCCTTTCGGGCGGCACGCAGCAGAAGCTCAACGTGGTGCTCGGCGGCATCAATCGCCCGCGGCTCATCCCTCCTCGACGAGCCCCTATCAGGGATTCGACCAGGGGACGTACACGGACTTTTGCGGAGCAGTTGTTTTCCTGGCGCGAGGCGGGGCAGGCGTGCTCGTCGTCACCCATATCCTTCACGACCTCGACGGCGTCGACTGGACGTGAGGCTGCATCCTCAGGAGGAATCCTCGAACGTGTGGACCATTGCAAAGATCGGCGCCAAAGAGACCCTGCGGCGTCCCCTTGCGCTTTTCCTCGTTTTTCTGCTGCCCATGGTCTTTTACCTGTCGGATCGGCGATGCAGTGGCAGGCGATACGGCTGCTCGCGATCGGCGTGGGCTGGGCGGTTGCCACCTCTCGCCTTCAGCGGCGTCGTAGGCAGTCAACTCGACGGGCGACTGTGCGTCATGGGGGCAAGGCCGTCCGTGCTTTTCGCCGGGCGCCACATCGCCAGGCGAGCATCGGCTTGGCGGTCTCAGGCGTGTACTTCGCCGTTGTGGCGACGACCCAGGACGTCGTGCACCTTTCCGCGGTAGGCCTTCTCCTCGTGACGACGGTGCTATGACATCCCGCTGGGAGCCCTCGACGAGGCTTCGCGGTGGCCAGAGAACTCGAAGGGGCGCTTGCGCTCTTTCGGTCATGGCCCTCCAGCTCCTTGTGGACCCCTGACGGCTCGAAGGCCGTCTTGCCGCTGTGGTCGACGCGCAAAATCTCAGCCTACGCGATCGGGCGGAGGACGCCCAAGCGCTGAGCGAGGAATGCTGCACTCCTCTTTGCTTCGCGTTGTGTGCGCTGGCGGCGTGGGGAGCGAGCGTGGCGCGGCTCGGGATCGTGCGCGCGTCTCGGCTGCCCGCAGCGACGCAGCAAAATTAGGGCGCCGCGGCCGACGCCGGAAGGCTGGGATGCGGCGAGGAAGCCGAGCTGGAGCCGCCTAGGAAGACTTGGCCGCGGGGAGGCGGGGCGGCGTCCGCGTCCGGCGTCGAAAAAGCGTGCGCGGCGTCGAACGAAAACGGGGGCGGGCGCATACGCGCCCGCCCCGCATTGTCAACGGTTCGGCGTCAGGAGGCCAATTTCGGATCGGACTTGACGACGTCGGCCACTTCGATCGCGGACGGGGCGTATGCGCCGGCCTTGCTCACGGTCAGGCCGGACGTCACCGTTCCACGGTGCAAAGCGGGGAGAATCTCGCTCCATCTGGCCTCGCGCAGCCTGGCCTTGGCTTCGATCGAGCCGAGGAATCCGGCGTCGAGAAGCCCCGAAAGCAGGCCGCCCATAAACGAATCGCCGGCGCCCACGGTGTCGACCACGTCGATCGTCAGCGGATCGACGACGAGCATGTCGCGTTCGGCGGCCAGACGGGCGTAAAGAGCCACGGTCCGCGCGTCACCACCACGGTCCGGGGCCGAGCTTCGACCAGCGCCTCATGACCTCCTCCACCGGGGTCTCTTTGCCGTACAGCCAAGCGAGGTCTTCGTCGGACGCTTTGACGACGTCGGAGAGTGCGACGATCTCCTCGATGCGGCCGATGACCTTCCGGAGACTCGCTGATCGCCGGCCTGGCATTCGTCGTAGGAGACCGTCCCTGAGCGGCGAAGTCCTGACGGCTGGAGGCACCGCCGAGCCGCCCGGCTCAAGGGTCGCAGCGAGACTTCCCTGTGCGAGGTGGGCGATGTCGCCGATGCGGCGGCGGCGGGACTTCCACGTCAGATCGAATTCGTACTTGGCGCGCCGAGCTCGTCGAGCAGGGCGTGAGCCAGGACGTCTTGAAAGCGCCGTTGCTGCGGGGACTGACCCGACCTTGTGCTCGGCGGCGAAGTCCTCGATCATTTTCCCGTGGCGGTCCGCCCCACCACGCGCCGATGAGCGCGGGCCTGTCCAGATTAGCCAGCACGCTGGCGCACGTTCAGCGGGCTTCCTCCCACGTGTTCGAGGAATCTTCGCCCCTGATGACGACGTCGATGAGGGCCTCTCCCAGGCAGAGAACTGGTTTGTTTGCTGTGGTCACGTTGTTTCCTTCGTTTGGGGGCGTCGCTGCTACTTCAAGCCTGCTTTGAGTTCCATCTCTTCGAGCGGGACCCTCTGGTCTCGGGCATCATCTTGAGGACCCAGAAGAGCTGGCCGCACATGCAGACGAAGAAGGAGGAAGGCGAATCCGCCGCCCAACTTTCCGATGATTGTCGAGAACGCGTAGGTTGTGACGGCTGCGAAGACGGTGCGTGAGGGATCCGAGAGGATTGCCCGGTTCCGCGGACCTTGTTCGGGAAGATCTCCGATATGAAGACCCAAATGACGGGCCTTGGCCGAAGGCGTGGGCTGCGATGAAGAAGAGCAGGCCGACGAGCACCAACAGGGACGACGTCGAATCGAAATTCCCCGTACTGCCAGACGAGCGCCCGTCAGGAATCCAGCGACAGCAGGTAGCCGATCGAGCTGACGATCGCGAGCGATCGGCGTCCGATCTTTGTCGATGACCGTCAGGGCGGCCATTGTGGCGATGAGATTCATGATGCGCGACCGCCACCGACGCCCATGAGATAGGCGTCGTCCTTGGACGCTCCGCCTCCCTCATGACCTCGGGGCGTAATGAAAAGAATCGCGTTGATTCCAGAAAGCTGGTTGCACATCGCGATAATGAAGGCGAAGATGATGACCTTGCTGAGCGCCGTGAGGAAGAAGTCGGACAGGCTTCCTTCGTGCGGTCCGCTGCCAGCTGCTGGCGGATCTCTGCGATCTGCTCCTCGGATTCGGCCTGGGTGCTGCACAGCCGACTGGCTGATTTCGACAGCCTCTTTGTTCCGCCCGCGGGACGTAAGCCATCGAGGGGTCTCCGGAACCGAAACCAAAAGAAGGAGAATACAACCGAGGGAATGAGCATGACGCCCAGCATCCACCGCCAGGCCACCTTCTCGTCGGTGATGATCATCTGGATGATGTAGTTTGACAGGGTACGCCAGCAAAAATGCCCAAAACGATATTGAACTGAACGAGGCCGACCAGTCGCCCGCTGTATGCGTGCCGGGGCGATCTCTGCGGTGATGGATGGGGGCGCATACGGAGGACAGGCCCACGCCGACGCCGCCGAGGAAACGGAACGCCATGAGGAATGCGTGGGTCGGCGCGAGGGCGGTTCCCAGAGACCCATGACGTAGAGGACGCCGATGGCGAATAGAAGGTTCTTCCGTCCGTATCGGTCTGCCAGGCGCCCCCGATGAGGGTGCCGAGAATGGTGCCTACCGTTGCGATGGCGACAGTCAGGCCAAGGCCGCCCTCGTCAAGGTCGAATTGTTTCTTGAGGCGCTGTTGGCGCCGGATATGACGGCTGTCGAAGCCGAAGATCAGACTGCCGATGGCGGCCACGACAGCGCTTCTGATAACGAAGGCATTCACCCTCTCCCGAGGTGCTGATATAGGTCTACTCGACATCGAGGGACTCCTTGTGGAAAAACACGCCACGCCCGTTGGAAACAGGGCGACGAGGTCGGCAGGGGCGACTACCGTCACTCTACGTCCTCCTCAGAACGGCGCAAATCCGTCCCACAATGTGGGCACTTCAGCCTCTCGAATGCTGGGCAGGCTGCTTGTTTTCAAAGCATCTGCCTCGTCAAAGGAGTCCACGGACGAGGCGAACTCGTCGGGATGGCTGGAGCATGACCTGGTGCCCCGCCCCTCGGATGATCCTTTTCCGGCGGATTGCCCAGATTCTGGCGGGTTCGCACGAGGTACCCACCGGAGACGTCCTCCGATCCCCAAATGATGGAGCTCGGAACGGAGAGTTGACTGAATTTGTTTAGGCGTCAAATGGAGGATCGTGAACTCTTTCATAGTGTCGGAAATGGTGCGTTCGGCGCTCTTCGATGTGAGGGCCGAGTTATTCGGCAGTGAAGCCCTTTCCCTTTTCCCGTCGAACATCGTGCACGTAGATCCGCAAGAGCGCTGAATATCTTTTGATCGAGCCAGGTCCACCGCGAGGCCGATCCGGTACAGGCTGGTTATGTACGGAGTTTCTCGCCATCCATCCGGGAATGCGTCTCGGAACCTGAATGTCGGGAGCCGTCGCCGTCGGCGAAGATCACCTCCCTGTGGACTGCGGGTGCACAATCCGACACCTCCGGCCACGGAGGCGCCCATCGAGTGCCCCACGACGATCGGGCGGTCGAGACCCATCTTCTTTGCAAAGCCTGCGACGAGATCCGCCTGGCTGCGAATGTCGCGGGCGTCGCCGCCGCGCGTGTAGCCGAATCCGGGCAGGTCGACCGCGTAAACGGCGTACCCCGCGGCCGCGAGCTTGGGCCCGGCGTAATCGTAGGCGACGGAGGATCCGGCGAAGCCCGGAAGCAGGACGACCGCTTGGCTTCCGTTGCCCCACTTTTCGTAGTGGACGTCCGCGGATCCTACCTTGGCCGTGTGGCCGGTGGTCGCCTCTAGGTACTCGGGTGGCTGCAGAAACGGCGTTGAAGATGAGGCTTGCGGCTGTGACCGCTACGAAGGAACGGAGGAGAAACACCCCGTTCCCCGAAGGATCCGATACAGGGCGGCTGCGGGCCTTGATGCGTTCGCGCTTGCGGGCGCAGCGCTCTTGCGGCCTGCCCTGAAACTGCGAAAAACGGTCCACGGCAGGGTGGAGGGAAAAGCTCACTTATTCTGTTCTTTCGATTGTCAGGAAACTCCTGCGCCGCCAGAACGTCGCTGAGGGACAGGGCGCGCGGCCGGTGATCTTTTCGACTGAGTCGGTGACGACGTCGAGCTGGCCCGCGCGTATCGCGGGTATGTGGTGATCCACGCCGCCGTCTCCCATTGAGGGGCTCCGTGAGGGCTCGCGCGAGGCCCAGGCCTGCTCGATCGTCTCGTCGATGTATTCGACCGGCTTCCGGTGGCTTCGGTTCCGATGCGCGCGGCCCGGCCATCGTGAAGGCCTCGGGACCCGTCGATCGTAGGTCTTGCCCGCATGGGCGCCGGGGTCGGCGAGAACGGCGGCGGCGACGCGGGCGACGTCGTACCTGGAGACCCCTGGCGCATGCGCCGTCTCCTGCGGGTCGCGGATCTCGCCCGAAGCCGTGAGGCTCGGCGAAGAACTCGAGGTGGGAACGAGATCGCGCAGAAAGGTCCAGGCGATGCCGGATGCCTTGATGTGCTCCTCGGTGAAGAAATGGTCACGGGCGTGGGTGAAAATGGCCTCGGGGGCGGCGCCCAGGAACGACGTGTAGACGATGGATCCGACGCGCGCCCGCGAAGCGGCGTCGATGAACGCCCGGTGGTCGGCGACGCGGCGGGGGCTCTCCGGCGGAGACCATCGGCAGCGCGTCGACGCCCTCGAGCGCGGCCGCCGCGGCCTCGTCGTCGGCGTACGTGCAAACGGCGTGGGAAGTCCTTTGAGTTCGTCGGGCCTCTTGGCGGGGAGCGCACAAGCAGCCGCACGTCGTCAACCCCCGAATCGATGAGTGAGAGGCGCGGCGGCCCGGCCGATGTTGCCGGTGGCTCCGGTGATTGCAATGGTCATGAGTGCTCCTTGCGAGGATTCGATTGCCTCCGTCGCGGTGCGGGCGGAGGCCGGCCGAGCCGAGTCGCGGGCTGCGGAGAACGGCGACTTCGCCCGACAAGCACAGGGAGACGTGCACATTTGACCTTGTCGATACGTGCAGCCATTATTCCAGGAAAATCGCGGAACTTCAGCGTAAAATGCGCGGTGAGAGGAAAAACCGGCCTCTGCGCCGTCCGGGGCGTTCGATTAACAGTCTCCGGTCCAGTGCGTGCTAACGTCTTTGCCCATGATCAACGACAACATGTGCCGAATGTGTCTGCTCACTGCGGGCATTCGCTGTTGTCGCCTTTGAAATCCAGTAGAAATTCCCGGATTGCGCGCCGACGTGAGCCATGGGGGCTCTGAGGCGCATTCCGCCGCGACGCCGTAGCCGCGCCTCTCAGTCTCTCCGGTTTCACGTTCTCTGGTTCCACGTTTCTTCAACGAGAGTGAGAAAACCATGTCAAACAACTCAGACAACAAGAATTCCGGCGTCTCAGACGGCAAGAATTCCGAAGCGGTCGAGCATCAGGCCGAAGGGGGACTCGCGACATCGACGAGCTGGTGGCCAAGGCCGCGTCCCGCTTTCGGGCAGGGGCTGAAGGCCGTCGGCCTCGCGCTGGTCGCCGTCCTCGTCTTCGTTGCGGCCTACTCCGGCGTTCGAGCCCTGACGTCGAAGGACGCGTCGGACGGCGCCTCGGGCGGAACCTCGGAAGGGACGAAGGGGCCGGCGGATCCTCCGTCAGCCCGTGGGCGCGCGGACGCCCGAGCAGATCAAGGCCGCAGGAACGATCCGCATAGGCGTTTTTCGGCGACAAGGCGCCTTTCGGGTACACCGATTCGGATGGGACGAACGTCGGCTACGACGTCGAATACGCCAAGAAGGATCGCGAAGGACCTGGGCGTCAAGCTCGAGCTGTGCCCGTCGTGGCGGACTCGCGGAGTCGAGTACCTGACCTCCGGCAAGGTCGACGTCATCTTGGCCAATTTCACGGTCACGCCTGAGCGCGCGCAGAAGGTCGATTTCGCAAAGCCCTACATGAAGGTCTCGCTCGGCGCCGTCTCGCGCAAAGACGCCCCAATCACGTCCGAGAGCCAGCTCAGCGGCAAGAAGATCCTGGTGGTCATGGGAACCACTGCGGACTCCTACATTCAGGCGAAGCACCCCGATTGGAAGCCCGCCAAGTACGACCAGTACTCCGACGTCTACAACGCGCTCGCCGACGGCCGCAGGGACGTGTGGGTCACCGACAACACCGAGGCCTTTGGCCTTCTCCAGGCAGGCGAGAACAAGGACAAGTTCGTCACGGGCATCACGCAGCTCGGCCCTGTGGACACCATCGCTGAGCGCCGTCCAAAGGGCAACGCGCCCCTTCGCAATTGGCTGAACAAAGAGCTTGAAACCCTCGGCAGGAGAAGTTCTTCCACAAGGCTTACGAGAAGACGCTCGCGCCGTCTGCGGAGACTCGGCCAAAGGCCCGACGAGCTCGTCGTCGAGGGCGGCGAGGTCGACAGCGCAGCAGGGCGAAGAATCCGGCGGGGACGGACGGGCCCGGCAGGGGCCAAGAGTCAGCCAGCCCGGGGCGTCCGAGCGCCGGCGGGAGCCGCCGGCCCAGGAGCGCCGGATTTCCGCCGACGGGTCCCAGGCGGCCGACAAGTGACCTCGGAGGGCGGGGCGCAGCTCGGGCGAGGCCTCCCGCCCTCGGCCACGGCGTCGGCGAAGCCGTCGGCGCACAGTCTGCGCGGCTGCAGACTCAACGGTCCAAACCGCCCCAAAGAAAGGTCACGCGAAGGTGAATTCCCAGGTCTTGGGCGAGTACCTCGCCCTATTTTTCTGGAGGGGGCGCTCGTCACGGTGCGGGTGGCCGCCGTCGGAATCGCGGCGTCGCTCGCCATCAGGCTTGGTGCGCGATCATCCGGTATCTTGAGGTGCCCGTCGCAAAACGCGCGGTGGGCTTACTATCGAGCTCTGCGCAACACGCCGCTCATTGTCCAGCTCTTTTTTCATCACTACGGCCTCGCCGAAGGCGGGCGTCATCTCCTCCGAAGCCAGCGCGATCATCGGGCTGAGCTTTTCTCGGAGGATACATAGCCGAGGCGTTCCGTCCGGCTTCGACCTGCATCGGAGCGATCCAGTGGGAGTCCGCCCAGTCTCTGGGCATGACGCGGGTCAACGCGATGGCCCGCGATCGTTCCTGGGCTCTTTCGCGATCGGTGGCGGCTCTCGTGGCCAACGTCGTCTTCCTCATCAAAGAGACGTCGGTGGTCTCCGTCGTCGCCCTCAACGACTTGGTGTACGTGGCTCGGGAGAAGATGGGAAACGACTACGACACGACGGAGGCGCTCTTCCTCCTGGTCGCCTTCTACATCGCCATCATTCTGCCGGTCTCGCTGGCCCGGCGCCTGCCTCGAAAGGAGGGTGCGCCGTGCGGAATTCGGGAATTGAGGTTCTGTGGCAGGAAGAAACTTGTTCGGCTCCTCGAAGCTCTGTGGACAAGCGTGTCCATCGCCCTGCTTGCTCTGGCGATTTCCATTTTCTTCGGGCTTTTCGTCGGCATTGCGATGACGAGCAAGAAGCGTTCCCTGCGTTTTCTCACGCGGGCTTACCTGGAATTCGTCCGCTTCATGCCGCAGCTGGTTCTTCTGTTCGTCGTCTACTTCAGCCTGGCGACGCACACAGGCGTCAACCTCGGCGGATTCACGACCGCGGTCATCGTCTTCTCCGTGTGGGAAGCGCCGAGATAGGGCGACCTCGTTCGCAGCGCCGTCCAGTCGATCCCCGCCCATCAGTACGCCAGCGGCTTCGCTTTGGGAATGACGAAGCTCAGGTCAACCTCAACGTCATTCTTCCCCAGACCGTCAGGCGGCTCCTTCCCCGACGATCAACCCAGCCAACCGCATGATCATGACCACCTCGCTGGTGGTGCTCATCGGCGTGACCGAAAATGCTCAAGACAGGCCAGCAGATCATCGACGCGAACCGCTTCGCCGCCGAAGGCCGCACCAGCGGGTGTACGGAGCGATTTTTCCTGCTCTACTTCGCGGTCTGCTACGTCATCTCAGTTCTCCAAATACCTCGAACGGAAGTGGAACAAGTGACCGATTCGACCATCCCCCTCGCAGCGAGGCCGACCGCGACACCGACGCGCCTTCTCCCTGGCAATGCGTCTTCTCCGGCAACACGCCTTCTCCCGGCGAGGCTGCCCGCGACGCCGCCCGCGTGGAAGCGACCTCAGCCGACAAAGGCAGTGGGCGCACCCGGCCCTGTCCGTGCGCGACGTCGTCAAGGTCTACGACGGCGATTTCACGGCCCTTGACGGGGTGTCCTTCGACGTCGCCCGCGGCGAAGTGATCGTCGTCGTCGGGCCGTCCGGCTGCGGCAAGTCGACGCTTCTGCGCACGCTCAACGGCCTGGAGCCGATCCAGGCGGCGTCATTGAGTTCAACGGCGAGAAAGTCCCGAGCAAGTCCCTGCCGTGGAATCTTTTGCGGCAAAGGATCAGGATGGTGTTCCAAAGCTACTGAGCTCTTCCCGCATTTTGAACGTGCTGGATAACCTCCGCTGGGGCCGCCGAGGTTCTGGGCGAGAAGCGGGCCGAATCTGCCAGGCGCGCCGGCGAGGCTGCTCAAACGCGGGCCTGCTGGACCAGGCGGAGTCCTCCCCGCCAGCTTTCGGGCGGGCAGAAGCAGCGCGTGGCCATCGTTCAGGCGCTCTGCGATGAAGCCCGGATCCTTCTTCTCGACGAGGTCACCGCCTCGCTCGACCCCGAGATGGTGCGCGAGGTCCTCGACGTCGTCTCTGGAACTGGCGCGCGACGGCGTGACGATGGTGATCGTCACCCACGAAATGGGCTTCGCCCGGGCCATCGCCGACAGGGTGATCTTCATGGACGCCGGCAAGGTCGTGGAAGAGAGCGCCCTGAAGGAGTTCTTCAGCCATCCGGCCACCAGAGCGGGCCAGAGGTTCCTCGACATCTTCTCCTACGAGGAGTTGCGGGAGTGGTGCTCCAGCCTCTAGTCGCGGTGGGCTCCTAGTCGCCCGGGGGCTCTAGCCGCGCGGGGAGCCGGCGGCGTTTTGCCTCGCGACGAGGCGCCGTCGTCCCCGCGTAGCGCGTGCCGAGCGACCGCGCCTCGTCGGTTGTCAGGCCGTCGCCGGCGGGCATGAGCGCGATCGCGATAGTAGTGGAGCTCGTCGATCGAATCGTAGATGTCTCCCCAGGGCGCGATGGTTGCCCGTCTTCTCCGGGCGCCGCGAAGTACGTGCGCGGGTACCAGCGCTTGGCGAGCTCCTTTGAGGAGGAGACGTCGATGAGGCGATGATGGAGTGGCCGACGACGTCGGGCAGCACTTCTCGGAAGTCTCATCCGTTCCACGGAGTTGCCGCCGAGCAGGGGCCTTGTGAGGCCTCGGATGATGCTTTCGGATGTAGGCGAGCACCTGCTCGCGCGCCTCTTCGAGCGTGAGGCCGTTCTTCCATTCCTCGATGAGCCCCGAGGCGGTGTGCATCTGGCGCACGAAGTCTCCCATCTGCTCGACGGCGGCGTCGCTGGGCCGGACGAGGACGTCTATCCTTCGTCGACGGGATTCAGCTCAGAGTCGGTTATGACGACGGCGACTTCGACGAGGATCTGTCGACGTCCAAATCGAGACCGGTCATTTCGCAATCGATCCAGACGATGGGGTTGTTCATATCACGGTAGCTCACACGGTATCCTACTCGCTGCGCGAGCAGCGCTATCGGCTTTTTGGCACCCATGGGCGTCGCGTGCGTCGGACGCCTCCGACGCCGTCGACGGACCCGGGGGCTTAGCGCCCCATCCGGACTCAGACCGGAAACCTGCGGATTAGAAGGCCGTTGCTCTATCCATTGAGCTATGGAGGCTTGCGCGCCGAATGTGAGGCTTTGCGCACCAAATGTACCGGACGCCGGGGAGGTCTCGCATGCCGTGAACGCTGTCTGGGGCGAAGCTCATGAGCCGCCCTAGAGCGAAGTTCGCTCAGCGGGTGAGGCGAAGCTCATGAATTGCGTCGAGCGCCGCCCGACGGCAGCGTGCAGAGGAGTTCTTGGTTTAAAAGGTCAACTGTTGGGCGAGTGACTTCACTCACGTCTAATGATGGCCGAGTATTGAACGAGTGAAGACCGCACAACCGAAGCGACCTTGCCGGCCTCATCGCTCGCACGATCTCGGCGCTGGACAACGCGCGTTTGCCGCTCGATCTTCCCGGATCGATGCAGTTGGTGAACGACGCGCGCAAACGGCTGCGCACACGTTGGCTGCGAGGATCCTTCCGCACCTGAGAACCGACGGGCTTCCACCGTTACGGTTCTCGGCGGATCCCTCCGGCGCTGGAAATCGACTGATATTCAACTCGCGCTGCTGGGGGAGGACATCTCTCGGCGTCGGTCATCCGCCCGACGACGCACGCCGGTCATATCGGTCCATCCGAAGGACACGAAAGGTCGTGGAGGACCACGCGATCGCCGAGATGGGCCGCGTCGTCGTCACCGACAAGGCGATTCCCGGACTCATTCTCGTCGATGCCTGGGACGGACTCCGTCGACGCGAACAACCGCGAAATCTCGCGGCGATTGCTCGACGCCGCCGACTTCGGCTCTTCGTCACAACCGCCTCGCGGTACGGAGACGCCCTCGCGTGGCAGACCTCGTGGACGCGAACGAGCGCGGCATGAGCACCGCCGTAGTCTCAACCGGGTTTCCCCTCGAGGCCCCGCCGAAGATCCGAGCGGACCTACGGAGGCTTTGACGCCGTGAGACATGGGCGAGGTTCCGCTCCTCATTGTGCCCGACGCCGGGCCGCGCGATTCGCGTCTCGACCCGACGACGTCACGGAGATCCGCGACGGTTCCACGTCATCGCCTCCACGAGGGTCGGCGAGGTCCTCGTCGAGAAGATGAGCGACGCGATGCTGCCCGATCTGCGCCGCCAGCTCATCGAGTTGTCGGAGGCCGTCGAGATGCAGGCGAACTCGTGCAGAGCCTGGCCGACAGGGCGAAGGCGGAGCCGAGCAGCCGATGTCGAAACTTGCCTCGAACGCCCGCTCGCAGATACGGCCAGGGCGCGCCGACGTCGTGGCTGACCTTCGCCTCGACGGGCGGCGTGCTGGACTCCCTCGTGCCGGGGAGAAGCCGCGGGTTTCGGACGGACGCAAAAAGCCTCAGCGCGACGCCGCCGCCAAGACGGTGTTCGAAGGCGTCCGCGGTGCCATAGAGGTAGGCTTCAGCCAGGCAGTCGTCACATTGCAGGGCGAAATCGACAAGAGCTGGCGAGAGGACATGGTCAACACCGAGGAGTATCGCGACGAGGCGGCCAAGAGGATCGATACGTCCGAGATCACCAAAGACGTCGTCGAGCAATGGTTGGAGGATCTTGCTAAGGCGGTGGCGGCGGTGGCTGAAAACCCTGGTTCACGCGCGAAGGGACGGCTGCTTTGCTCGGCTCTGCGGCCGGCGGAGTGAACAGCGCCGAGAAGGCGCTGCGCACCGTAGGACTCGGCGAGGCGCTTCGTCCGGCCAGGGAATCCCTCGCCGTCCGCCTGGAGGATGGCATATCTCGGGTCGTCGGCGCATACACTTCGGTACTAGACGAGATTCCGGTGGGCAACGGACGACAGCTTCGCCTTCGGGCGAGCGAGTACCGCGATCGGGTGTAATAAGGAGACGAATGAACGATCACGCACAGGACTCCGGGCGCCACGCAGCCGACGGCGTTTTTCGAGGCAACCCTGCCTACGGGCAGAGCCCCCTTTCACGAGAGCCGGTCATGCGGGGTGGCCGAGAGGATCGCGAAGCTGCGCGAGGCGATCGACGCCGGAGGCGACGCCTTCGACCCCTGGGTGGCGGCGCGCCAACGAGGGCTCCAGGCCGTCGAGGGCCCGCGCGTGAGCCGGCTACGGCGTGACAGTGGCCGCTCTGGCGGGCGGAACCGGAGGCGGCAAGTCGACGCTCTTCAACGCGATAACGGGCTGAACTTCGCCGATCCGGCGAGCTGCGCCCGACCACGGAAGAGCCTCCGCCTGCGTGTGGAACGCCGACGCCGACGCCGTGCTGGACATGATAGGCGTCCGCCTCGCGCCGGATTGACTACCACTCGATCCTCACGACCGGCAAAGCACGACCTCGATTCCCTCGTGCTCCTCGATCTGCCCGACCACGATTCCGTGCGGATCGGAAACTCGGTCCTCGTCGACCAGGTCCTTCCGCAGGGTCGACGTGCTCATCTGGGTCCTCGATCCGCAAAAGTACGCCGACCATCTCATCCACGAAAAAGCTATCTCGCGGCCATGCGCGAGCGCGCGATCATGATCGTCATCCTCAACCAGGTGGACACCATTCCCGAATCCGTCGTCGACACCCTGTTGTCGACGTCAGGTCTTGCTCGACCGCGACGGGCTTGGGAACGTCCCGTCTATCCGACGTCGGCGCTTTACCGCATCGGCCTGGAGCCCATTCGGGCGAAGCTGCGCGAGGCCGTCGAGGGAACCGAGGCCGTCGTCGCCACCGCGCAGGCCGAGCTGGACGCCATCAGGCGGCGCCTGTCGGTGAGCGTCGGCACGCGTGAGCCGGACGTTCGGGCGAGGCCCTCAGGCGCGTCAACCGCTCGCTGTACGAGGGCGACCGGCGCGCCCGCCGTCGTCAGTCCCTCCGTCAGGCCGGCTACAGCCTGGGGCAGACGGCCATCGCAAACGCCGATCAGCCTGCGGCGTCCATGGTGGTGGCGACGCGCGACGCCTGATCGCCCACGTTCGATCAGGACTGCCCGACCGTTGGCAGGAGGCCGTCACCGAGGTCATTCCCGAGGCCGGAGAGGATCCGCGCACCATCGGCGCGACGATTCGCAAGGTCGAGACCCCTAAGGTCCCGCGGTTCGGAGCCCTGCCCTCGTCGCCCTCGGCGCCATTCTGGGAGTGGCGGGGATCGTGTGCGCGGCGCTGGGCATCCCGGATCAGGCGCCTGCTGCGCGGATAGCTTTCGGCGTGGCCGGCGTGGCTCGCGGCAGCCGGATGGCTTTTTCGGGAGGCGGGCCCACATAAGGCGCGGCAGAGAAGGCCGCGTTGGCCTCACGGGACATCGCCATGGCGGCCCCTCTACGACTCGGCGAAGAAGCTGCTGGTGGACCCCGTGGGCCAAGGTGCTCCGAGCGGCATCGCGAGGTGCGCGCGAGTCCTTCAGGTCTAGGGCCTCGGCGCTGCGGCCGCGCGGGCCGCAGCTGCACGCAGGCGGCAGGCGGCGGCCGCGGCCTCGAGCGATATTCGTTTGAAATTCGGCGGTCCACAGGTTGCGCTCGTGCCCGCCTCTTCCACAAACGATGTTTGCGCCGCGCGGAGCCGCACCCTCGGCGAAGCTGACTCCATGCCGGATGGTCCGGGCCGAAAGGAGCCAGCAATGTCCAACGAAAACCTGCATAACGGTCAGAGGTTATGCGGGGACCGACCCGGTTGCCTACGACAACGGCAGCGGCCTCGACCACCGTGGTGGCGAGGTTGTGACTGCTCGAATCGCGACCGCGAGACGCATCGTTATCGCGACGGGACGACGTCGTGGTACCGGTGCGTTGTTACGAGACCTCGGCTGAACGTCAGCCGTTCAGTGCGCCGCGGAACGCCGGTGCTCGTGCGCGGCGCGCTAGTGGAGAGGTCGTGACCGCCAAAGACGGGCGGAGCGCACCGACCTGTCCATCATCGCCGACGCACCGGCATCGAGCTCTCCTCGGGGGTCGCCACCCGTCAAGGCGTGCGCCACACGAGCGCCGATCTCGAACGGCCGCCCCATTCCGAGGCCGGGCCGCGAGGTGAGCGGCGAGGCCGCGGCGGTCCCAAGAATTGCTGCCGAGGGGCAGACTCGGGCACGTCGACCGTTGTGCGAGGGGTTTCTCCGCCTCCGGGAAAAGCGGCCTGAGCCCCTCTGGGGCGGAGACGAACCGGAGCTTTCTTCGCCGGGGACGCCCGCGACGTCGAACACGGCCTGTACGATTCGGCGCCGAACTCGTACGGCACGGAACAAGTACGCGTCCTCCGCGGATCCGGCCGGCGTCCCGGAGAAGTTGGCGTCGCGATCGCCGCATAGCGGACGGCCGCGGAAACCGACGCGGCGAGGAGGGCGGCCGCAGTGACAGCCGCCCCTGCCGATCTCTGCGGCGGGCTGGCGGACAGCCTCGGCACAGGCTGTATCCTGTGCATGGGCCGGCCGCACACCCGCGCCGGCGACGTACGCACTAAGCGGATGGAGCCTCGTGGCTGAGTACATTTATCAGATGATCCACGCCTACAAACGCGTGGGAGACAAAACGACTCTCGACGACGTCACCATGGCGTTCCTACCTGGGGCCAAAATCGGCATGGTCGGCCCGAACGGCGCAGGAAAGTCGACGATTCTCAAGATTATGGCGGGGCTCGACGAGCCTTCGAACGGCGAGGCGCGCCTGTCCCCGGCCACCTGGCGGGAATTTTGTTTCAGGAGCCCCTCTCGACGAGGACAAGACGGTTCCGAGAACGTCGAGTTAGCGGGCGGACATGATCGGCAAACTCAGGCGGTTCAACGAGATCGGCGAAGAGATGCCGAACTCGACGCCGATTTTGACACGCCCATGGAGGAAATGGGCAAGCTTCAAACGGAGATCGATGCCGCAGGCGCCTGGGATCTGGACGCCCAGTTGCAGCAGGCGATGGACGCCCTGAGGTCTGCCGCCCGATGCGCCCGTCAACGCGCTGTCGGCGAGGTGATGTCGGCGCGTGGCCCTGTGCCGCTCTGCTCGAGCAGCCCGATCTGTCCTTGCTCGACGAGCCGACGAACCACCCTGATCGCGGAGTCGGTGCTGTAGGGCTCGAGCAGCACTTTCGCCCAGTACCCGGAGCCGTGACTGCGCAGGATCACGACCGCTACTTCCTCGATCACGCTGCCAGCTGGACCGCAGAAGTCGATCGTGAAGGCTTTATCCCTACGAGGGAACTATTCGACTTACCTTGAGACGAGGAAAGCGGGCTCGAGGTCCAGGGCAAGAAAGACGCCAAGCTCGCCAAGCGGGTTGAAGGAGGAGCTCGAAGGGTGCGCCTCGGCCAAGGGCCGCCAGGCCAAGTCCGCGCCCGCCTGAGCGCTACGAGAGATGGCAGGCCGAAAGCCGAGCGCACGCGCAAGCTCGATTTTCGAGAGATTCAGATCCGCCCGGGCCGCGCCTTGGCAGCATCGTCCTCGGAAGCGAAGAAGCTAAGAAGGCGCCTGACGAAAGGGTCCTCATCGACGGCCTGTCGTTCTCCCTCCTCGCAACGGCATCTGGGGATCATCGGCCCCAACGGCGTCGGAAAGACGACTTTTCAAGACCGTCGTGGGTTTGAGCCGCTCGACGCCGGCGACCTCAAAAATCGGCGAGACGGTGCAGATTTCGTACGTCGATCAGATCGAGGGGCGGCATCGACCCAGAAAAGACCGTGTGGCGTGGTCTCTGACGGCCGATTACATCCAGGTCGGCAACGTTGAAATGCCGTCGCGCGTTTACGTCTCGCCTTCGGGCCTCGCGGGCTCAGACCAGCAGAAGAAGGCGGGCGATATCTTCGGGCGGCGAACGCAACCGCCTCAATCTCGCGTTGACCAAGCAGGGCGGAAACTCGCTCCTTCCGACGAGCCGACGAACGACCTCGACGTCGAAACGCTGTCGTCCCTGGAAAAACGCTCTGTTGCACCCCCGGATGCGCGGTGGTCATCACCCACGACCGTTGGTTCTCGATCGCGCTGTCACGCACATCCTGGCCTACGAGGGCACCGACGAGGATCCCGTAGCGTGGTACTGGTTCGGAGGGAACTTGAACCTACTTTGAGAAGAACAAGATCGAGCGTTTGGGGCCCGAGGCGGCGTCCGCACGCGGTGACTTATAGAAGCTCCACATATCGGACTGAGCACGTGCGGCCCTGCAGAAGGCTTGTGCTGCTTGAGGGTTCGTACGTTTGAGCCTCTCAGGGTTTTGGTGCGTTGTATGGGAGACAGCCCCTGCTCATCGTATGGTGACGTTCCGCAGCGGACCATGCCTTCTTGGGACATCGTCGCTATGTGCCTGCCTCCTGGAAGAACTTTTGCGATGGTCAACCCGCGCCCGTTCTGTGCCGACGGCTGACCAGCTCCGCAAGGATCCAGTCGGACAGGTCGCGTTTCTGTGCCACCAGATGGAATGGTCGAGGGTGGCCATGAGGCCCCGGATGCGCCCAGGAATGCCGGTGCGCGCATGACCGGTTGGCAGCATACGAACCGATCGGCTGCGTATCCGGAGCATCGCCCGCTGGAGCAGCTTGAGGAGCCCTTCGCGCACGCCGAGCGCGATTTGAACCAGATGAGGTGCCGACTCGTCCTCTCTTCGCGGGGGCGGTGATAGACGAAGCCGCCCACATGGCGCATGACCAACGAGTTCGTCGTCGAAACGATGTGCCCCTGGCGGCTGTTCCATCGCGGCGAAGAAATCGACGGAGGACCCCAGGAGTCTCGGGGCTGGAGCCTCCGGCTGCCTCGCCGAAGGAGGGCCGGCTGGTGAGCTGCGTCGAGATCGCGGGCCGTGAAAATGATGACCGTCCCGCGGGCGTTGACGTTGCGCGTCGAAAAGGAACGGCTGTCGTTCAGCTCGGTCACCGAAGAACAGCGGATGGTCGATCCTTCCGGGCGAAGGAAAGCGGCTGTGATGGAGGGCAAAGATGGTCGTCGTCGGCGGAAGGGGGTGTCGTCGCCACCATCGTCGCCTGGCGCGAGCACCTGGCCTCCATAGATCCGCTTTCGACATTTGAGGCAGGCTCGCCCTTGAAACGCTTGCCGCCCACGCCGCAGCCGCAGAGTGCTGAGCACGTAGCCAATGGCTCGACGTCGGTTTCGGGAATGCTGAGAGTTGGCCACTGACTCGCCTTCGTTGACCTGTAGTTACTCCACAGCAATGTATCCGCCGAAGGTTTTTCAGCAGCCGATCTCCGGCCCGCTCATCACACCTCCCCTGGTTCGCGCGCGCCGCGTCCGTCTGGCCCGCTCATCACACCTCCTTCGCTCGCGCGCCGCATCTGTCTGGCCAGCGCGCCGCATCGTCTGGCCCGCACGTCAGCATCACAAGACCTGCAAACCGATTGCATATTCTGGCAGACTTGTTTCGAAGCGTGCCGGGCCTTTCAGCTGGTATTTCAACGATTTCCCAGAGGCCGGGCGCCGACGTCGAGCAGCCTAGGAGAAACCATGACCGACAACGCGCCAGACCGTTCCTCGCTGTGCGAGGCTCGCCGAGGCGCTGGGGGTGGCGACCGAATCTGGGGTACGACGGCAACCTCAAGGCGGTCGCCGACGACACGCTCACATCAAGGTCTTCGCCGCGCTCGTCGACGCCGGAAGCACCGACCTTGCCCGGCGCGCCCTGCGGAGATCCATTTTGCGGCCTTGGCGGAGGTCGTTCCCCGCCTGCTCCGTCGTCCGAGCTGGCGCTGAAAGCGCGTCGTCGTCCACGTGTCCACGGGGAGTCAGCGACCGCCGAGGTCGAACTCGAAGACGGCAGGATTCGCGCCTCGCGCAAGCCGAGGACTTCACCGAGCCGCGAGAGGCAGACGGGACCTCACCGGACAGGCCTTCGTCGTCGCCGCCCGACCTTCCTCTCGGCTACTACATTTCTGCGAGCCCGAGTGAGACGCGACCCGTGGGCTCTTCACTCGGCGCCGCTTGTCGTCGCTCCGCAGCGTTCGATCTCGCCCGCCGAGCGGGAATGACCGGTGTCGCGACGCAGCTGTACTCGGTGCGCTCCGCGAGACCATGGGGATAGGGCGACACCGCTGATCTGAAGGAAATGTGCTCGCTCTCTCGGCGACTCTCGGGGGCGACTTCGTCCTCATCAACCCGCTTCATTCGGCCGAGCCGGCGGGGCACATGACTCTCGCCGTACCTTCCCGTCACCCGACGCTTCTTCAATCCGATATACATCCGCCCCGAGGACATCCACGAGGTCGGCTACATGCTGGGGCTCCGCCGCGCGCTCGTGGAGCTTGCAGGCGAGAAGGTCAAGGAGTCCCTGACGAAAGACGAGACGATCGACCGCGACGCCTCCTGGGCGGCTGCTTCAGGCGCTGGAGGTCGTCTACCTTCGGCCGGTCCGAGGCGCGCCAGCGCGCTTTTGAGCGCTTTCCGCGCCGCCGAGGAAAAGGGGTCGAGGACTTCGCGTTCTGGTGCGCGCTCAGGGAGAAGTACGGCGAGGTCTTTCCGAGGAGCTCGCCCATCCCGACACCCCCAGGCGTCCCGTGAGCGCCGCGATCTGGCGGGAAGTGGTCGACTTTACGCTTGGCTCACTGGGTCATCGACGCGCAGTTGAGCGAGGCCCAGCGCGACGCCGTAGAATCCGGAATGGAGCTCGGCATCTTCCACGATCCTCGCCGTCGGAGTCCACCGAATGGGATCCGACGTGGTCCCTGCCCCGAGCCTTTGCCCATGGCGTGGCGCGCCTCGGACATCGTACAACCAGCACGGACAGGACTGGTCGCAGCCCCTGTGGCGGCCCGACGCTTTGCGCGACATGGCTCGTTCCCTTGCGGGACATGGTGCGAACGGTCCTCAGGCACGCCGGCGGCCTTCGGTCGACCATGTCAGCGGGCCTTTTCCGCGCTGTGGTGGATCTCCAGAAGGCAACGATCCGGGCCAACGGCACGGTACGTGCGATTCGACCACGAGGCAGATGGTCGGCATCCTTATGCTCGAGGCGTATCGCCGCCGTCGTCGGCGAAGACCTCGGAAACGTCGAGCCGTGGAGAGCGGATACCTGGCCGAACGAGGGATTCTCGAACCCGTTCCTCTGGTTCTGAAACATACGACGGACGTTCAAACAGCCGTGGGATCTGCGCCGCGAAACCCTCGTCACTGTCGACACCGACGACCTTCCGCCCGCCGCCGGGTACTTGGCGCTCGAACACAATGACCTGCGTTCGTTTGGGCGTGCTCACGAGCCGGCTGACAAGGTGAGGACGACGCCGAACGGGAACGCGCATCGAATGCTCGCCCGGGCTCGGCGAGCTACGGGCTCATCGGCGAGGGGCGCGACGGAGCAGGAGATCGTCGAGGCGATGCACCGTTACATCGCGAAAAGCCCTGCGAGTCTGCTGGCGATCGCGCTCGTGGACGCGGTCGGCGAACGGCGCGCCCTAGAACGTTCCCGGACGAACAACGAGTATTCCAACTGGCGCGTGCCTTTGGCCGACGGCGCAAAACGAGGTCGTTCTCATCGAGGACCTCTCCGGCAATTTCGCCTGAATTGCTTATCGACGCTTTCACGACGCAGTTATACGAGAGCCCGGGGGCGGCCTGAGTCCCGGTCGGTGGCGCCGCCGAGAGGCGCGACGGCTCCGTCCGCGTGTTTCGCGGACGCGACTTTGACCGTCGCCGAGCTTGTGCGTATCGAGACGAGGCAACGGCTCTTTCCGCGCGCCGTAACGCGATGGCGGTTTTTCAGGGCGTTTTGTGATGCAATGACGGACGCATCAGGAGGCAAAAGTCTGCCAGGTGCATGATCGCCCGCGGGCACAGTAGTTGATCTGAGACTCGCGACACACGCGATGAACGGATCGGAGGAATACGAGCGAGAGCTGAGGCCATTCTGGCCGGAATCGGCGGCAGGCAACGTCTGACATTGAGGCGTGCATTACGCGCATCCGTGTCGAGGTTGCTGATCCCGCAAGTCAACGAGGCGGCTTTTGCGGAAGCGGGAGCTGGCGTGGTGCTCAAGACCCGTCGTGCAGGTCGTCGTCGGCCCAGCCGGACCAGTTGAGCGAGACGTTGAGTCGCCGCGCGCAGTCCATGTCGATTACTGTCTACGCGCCGCGTCGGGAACCGTCGCCGCTTTGACTACGGTTCCCGATCCGGTGTTTTCTGCTGGACCGTCGGGCCGTGGCTGTGCGACCCTTTTCCCGGCGGCCTCACGGTTCTTTTCGCTCTGCGCGCGTCGTGAGAGAAGGCGACGCCACGCCCACATCATTGCGGCTCCCGGAGGGCACGACATTCGTCCATCTGGGGGATCGACACCGTCAAGCTGAAGGGCAGGGCTTCTTCCTCTCGTGGCAGACGGACGCGAAGTTTCCGCCGGTCAGCCTATTGCCGTGTGGAACACGTCCGTGGCGCAGAAGGCGGAGCTGAGCATCTGCACCCTGTCGCATGCATGACACATGCTGCCGACGCGGCTGTCGCTGCAGGCTCGAGGCGAAAAATCGAGGCAGGAAAGCCCTTTCACGATCGACTGAGTCGGGCGCGCTTCACCTCCGTTTCGATTGTGTCTGCGACGTCGCTGATCTTCGTGTTCCCAGAAGCGCAGAACTGTCCACCCTGCGTCGGCCAGCCGTTCATTGGCGTCGGCGTCGCGTCTGCGGTTCTTTCCGATCTTCCTGCCAGTATTCTGCGTGTGCCTTGGGGGCGGTATGAGCGGCAGCTCGTGCCAGAAGCACCCGTCGATGAACACGGGCCACCTTTGATTCTGGTGAAGACGATGTCCGCTTTTCTTCGGATGGAGGAGTCTGGTCGCATATCGACTTGTAGCGCATGCCGCGCATGTGCAGGAGCCGCTGAACGGCCAGTTCTGACCCGTGTCGCGATCGATTTGCCTGCATCGACCTGCGGGTCTGCTCGTTGACGCCCAGGAGTCCGCTGGCACACAGTCTGTCGGCACATAAAAAGTTCATTCTCGATAGCCCGGCAGAGGAAAAGGCGGCGTCTGCAGGCCAGCTGCCCGCGCAGAAGGGCGCAGATAGTTCTCAGCGAGCCACGTGACCGCTGGCACCGCCACTGCGTCCCCGAAGCCGAACAACGCCTGATTGCGCGGATTTTGCCCGTCATGTTTTCGCACCCATAAGCTGGCAGTGTACCAACGGAGTCATCCACTGGATTTGTATGCGTCCATCGCCCAGCTTGACCACAGCCTGCTGTTTGGAAGAGCCCGCGAGCGGTTCTGAGGCATCCTGAAATGTCATCGCGCATCTCCCACACCGCATTTCCTCTTCTAGTTCTTCGATAGGCGGTGCGGTACTTCGTGTCCTTCCCGATCTAAGAACATCCAATCGTTCGCGTTGAACGGGCGATAGCGAAGCCACAGCGACTCAATGCGTTGGTCGCTCCACCACCGGGGCTCGTCTGCAGGAAGGACTTCGATTGACCGATGCAGCCCGTCGATTCGAGGAGCAGGGGAAGCGGAAGGAGCGCGGTGCGTCGCAAAAGCTGTTGTCGTCGTAGATCCACCGAAGCCAATCGGGCCGCAACTCGAAATCACGCTCCGGAGTGTTCGCCGGAGGGCTCTGGGCGCCGACCGAAACAATCTCGGGCGCGACTCGAAGGAAACGACGCGCTCGATTGCAAGCGCGTCGACCGAATATCCGAGGCTGTTGAGCGCCCTTAATCGCGGCTATTAAATCGTCTCTGCCGTGCGAGGTTGCGCGCGGTGACAGCCTCAAGAACCGCGGATCTGAGGGCGGCCGTCCTCCAGTTCTTCAGCAAACGGATGAAATGCCAGGAACGTTCCCGACCGGATGCCAGCCAGGCCTGCGCGCCCGCCGGCAAGCGACAGGTCCGTGCACGGCGACGAGGCCCGCCAGCGCGGCGTTTCTCGGGAGCCTGTCGGCCGATCTTTCCGATGTCCCCGAGGCGAAGACGGATCGTCGGCGCCCGAACTGGGCTTCGTACATCGCCTCTTGCTCGGATCGAAGTCATTTGCCGGTCACACGGAACCCGGCGGCCTCAAACCGATGCGCGCCAGGTCGATCCTCGCGAAGAACTCCAAGGCGCTGGGCGTGGCGCCGTCGATTGAGCCCACTCTTTCCATGCGAGGATCGTACCCGGTGGCTCGCGCACTTCACTTTCGGCATTCCTGCGGAGCGACTGACGGGGCGGACGCCGCTTGCGTCCGCCCCGCTTTTAGCCCGTCAGCTTCCTTCGCTGGCCAGATTCGAGTTCCCAGCGCCGACGTCGTCACCGCCGACGTCGGTCCACAATCGCCGGAGTCGGCTCCTACTTTCCGGCGTCGACGGCCCTGCGCACGCACCGCGCGCTGGGCCGAGTCGACCGACTCGGAAACCAGACGGACGCACGCGGGGCGGCGTCCTTGCTGTCCTTCAGCCATTTCCGCCCAAGGCGACGATGTCCACGCCCAGATCCGTGCGCCCGGCAAGGACGATCGGAAGGCGTACCCAACATGCGTTGCGGGCGATCTCCACCGAATGGTTGTCCCGACTGGGCACGGGCGTCCTCGTAGTAGCGCGCCCGTAGGACGAGCGACCCGGCGTCGCACGCCGGGAGCCCAACGCGAGATTGCGCTGGACGGTGCTGGATCTGAAGTCTCCCGTGATCTCTGCCACACCTTGCGGACCGCGGATCGGGCAGGGCGCCGCGCGCCGGAGCCGAAAAAGATTTGGCCGTGAGGAGTCGAATCTGGCGTACCCTCGGCGATTTCCGCTTCGCCGATATGCCTCTGCGGCGGCCAATGCGCTACGACGATTCCCCAGCGGACCTCGGCGTCGACCACGTATCCCTCGGCAGCCCTCGCCCTCCAGCCATCCGGCGATGCGATCGAGCTGCTCCTCCGTCTCGCCAGGCGCATCGCGGCCGAAGCCACCTGAAGCTGGTTGTCGGAGCCCGCCTGGCCCCGCGAGAATCTCGAAGATGCGCGCGGCGACGGCGTCGTGCAGGGCTCGCGATTGGCGGGGGCGGGTAGACGGTCACCGCCGTCGCGAGTTGGCTGAGAATGAAGCGCAACACGGTGCCGTCCGTTTCGTCGGGCAGAGCTTTTGAGGACGATGTTGCGGCATAGTCGGTGGCGCTCATAAGGCCGTCGCGGCATTACGTCCCAGGCGGCGAAAACGACGTTCGTCCGCGCCAGGCGATCCTCGAAAGCGTCGAGATGCTCGACGGCTGTGGCCAGCGACTTTTTCGTCCAGTCGAATCTTTGCGTACGCCAAATCCTCGTCGTTGACCAAAAAGCAGGCTGGCCGCTTGCGCGCCCGCGAGTTCGGGCACTTCCGTGAGCTCGCCGTCGATGTCCAGCTCGGCGGAGAAGGTGCGGGTCAGCTTCCCGTCGATCACGTCGAGCCGCCCACGCCGATGCGGTGCGGGGCGCAGGAGGAGCGCCCTGTCGGACTCCTGGCGGATCGCGGCGATTCGACGAGACGCGCCCTTTCTCGACGATCTCGGGGAGAGGACGTTGGCGCCCGCCTCTGGAGCCACACCTTCGTCCAGCGCGAGGTCGCGGCCCGACGTCGCCTCCAACTCGGCCAAAAGGTCGGCCAGCGTGGCGTTGCCCCACGCGTACTTGGCGATGTGGAGCGCACCCCGGCGAGGAACCTCCAGCCCCACCCACGCCACGAGCTGCTTGAGCACGGAGGCGCCCTTTGCCGTAGGTGATCTGATCGAGGTTGACCAGCACGTCCTCGATGTCGCGGATGTCGGCTGCCACGGGTGCGTGGAGGGAGGAGGTCCTGCTGGATCGCCCCCGACTTCTCCGAGGCCAGGAAGGTCACCCAGGCGTCCTTCCACTGCGTGTTCTTCATCAGCGGCCAGGTGGCTCATGAACTCGGCGAACGACTCTGTTGAGCTACAGATCGTCCCCACCACTTCATCGTCACCAGGTCGCCGAACCACATGTGCGCCTGCTCGTGGAGGATTGTGATGACCCGGCGGTCGATGAGCGCGCCGGTCGGTCTTCGTGCGGAAGATGGTGGACTCGACCAACGTCACGTTGCCGGGATGCTCCATCGCGCCCGCGTTGTACTCCGGGCAGAAGATCTGGTCGACTTTGCGGAACGGTAGGGGAACCCGTAGTTGGCCTCGTAGAATTCGAAGCCCCTGCTTCGTCACTCGTAGATCTCATCGGCGTCGACATACTCGATGAGCGACTTGCGCGCCCAAATGCCGAGCGGGATCTCTGCGACCGTCGACCGAGCAGACGTCGCCCTTCGCGCTCGCGTAAGGGCCGGCGATGATGGACACGAGGTAGGTGGACATGCGCTCGGTGGGCGTGAACTGCCACGTGAGGATGCTTTCGCGGGAGGAACCGGCTCGGGCGACGGGGAATTCGACAGGACGGTCCAGGAATCGGGCGCGTCGATCGTCGAGCGAGAAATCCGCTTTGAGGTCGGGCTGCTCGAAGCAGGCGAAGACGCGCCTGGCGTCGGCAACCTCGAATTGCGAGTGACAGGTAGACCTCGCCGTCGGCCGGATCGGACGTAGCGGTGCAGTCCTCGCCGGTGCGCGAGTAGTTCATCGTCGCCTCGATGCGAACGGTGTTGTTCGGCGCGAGGTCTTCGAGTGGGAAGCGGAGTCGGCGGAAGGCGTCGACGTCGAGCACGTTGCCGTTGAGAACTGCCTTGTTCACCGATTCGGGCCATGATGTCGAGGAAGGTCAAGCCCCCGCTTCCGCAGTGAAGTCGATCTCTGTGATGGAGACGAAGGTCGTTTCGGACCCCGTCGCCAAATCGAGGTAGATGCGATATGAGTCGGTCTGAATCTGGCTAGAGCGCCTTGCCGCTTCGTCACGGGTGAGGTTGGTCCTGGGCATGAATGTCCTTTCGAATGGTCGGTCTGATCGAATGGTCGGTCCGACGCCAAGCTAGTTGGTCCGACGCCGAGTCTCGGGCAGATTGTCCGTTACAGGGTACGCGTTTTGTGCGAAGAGAAAAGGGTATCTGAGGCACTCGGCGCGCGGCCCCGCTTTCCCCGTCGATCTTTCCGTCGTCGGCCTCCTTCTTCGCACTGTTTCGGCTCGCGCACTTTTCGACCTGCGTCTTTTTCGGCCTCGGCGCCAGCTTTTCGACTCCGCCTGCTGGCACGCCCGTTTCTTCGACCTGCCGCCCGCTTCTTCGGCTCGGAGGCTACTTCTCAGACCTGGAGCCTACTTCGACCCGGCGTCGGGCTTTGCCGCTCGCTCGCGACATTTCGTTGGGGACGACCTTGAGATTGAAGGACGTCACGACCTCGCCCGTCGAAGATCTGCACGAGGCGGATCTTCTTCGAGGCGGGCTCGAGACGTAGGCGTAGTCCCCGATCGCCGTGACATTCGGGCGGGCTCCCTGCCAATCGTCCTTCTCGCGCCATTCCTTGACGACCTTTGACCTTCTTTTTCACCTCGCCGGAAGCCGGATCCAGAATGGCGAGATTCCGTCGTGGTGAGGACCAGGCCCTCGCCGTTCGGGCCGCGCGCGAAAGAGCGGAACCAGTAGGGCGATCCGAGGTCGACCTTCTTCAACGTGCCGTTCGCCGTGTCGATGAGTCCCGCCGACGTCGGCCTTTCGGTCACGCCTTCAGCGCCTTCGGCCGGCTTGACCGTCTTGTAGTCGGCGAGCACATAGGGCGATTCAGGCGAGCCGAATTGGTTGCCGGATCGTTGGTAGGCCCGGAGACGGGACCTTGTGGAAGCGCCCTGTCCCGGTAGACGACCGGGCCGTTTGTGCAGCCGAAGAGACGACGTCGCCGTTCGCGTTGGACTGGGCCGCCGCCTCCCGTGGACTCCCGGGCAATCCGTTGTTTCCGCCACGACCTTGCCGCTCGGATCGACCTCCTGGATCGTGTGGCGCTCTTCTCAGTTCCTTTCGTTGTCAGCATGTTGCCGTTGGACAGCGGCACGGCGACTCCGTGGTGGGCGTCCCTCCTTTGAACGCTTTGATTTCGAAGGGTCGAGCTTCCGTCCTGAGGGCGCTCTGCTGCGAACGTCTGGACCGTGCCGTCGCCGTCGGAGAACAGGGACGTGCGCCCGGCGTGGTTGACGACGTGCCCGGCTTGGGCGCTTTGATTTGCGTGGACGTGAGCCTGGGGGAGGCGACGTAGTAGTGGTAGTGGTCTCGTGTCGCTGTGCAATGAGGCCGACGTCGAAGAACGAAGACGTCGCCGTCCGGAGACGACGACGTGGCGGCCGTCGCCCGCGGGGTTCAGACGCGGAAGCCGCCCTTCTTTACGTCCGCCAGAACCTGCCCGTCGCTCCGTCGAGGGTGAGAGCCCGCCGTCGTAGGAGACGACCCAGGCGCGGCTTTAGCGACGAGACTTCCTTGCGTTTGCTTTTCGCCGCCGCTGTTGCCTTCCTTGCCGTCGTTCGCGTCCGCTGTAGCTGTCGTCTCGAGATCCGCCGGTCTCGCCCGGCGAATCGGGAGCATCCCGCCAGCGCGAGGGTGGCGACTGCGACGAGGGAGGCAATCGTGCGCATAGGTGAATGCTGCATGTCGATAACCATAATGAAAATCATTATCAAGTTCAATGGTGGGCCTGACGCGCGTTGGCCGCGCTCACGAAACACGCACGCGATTAGCGGATGCGCTGCGGTCAACGCACGTGGTCAACGCACGCGCTCAGCGGATGCGCACGCGGTCAACGGACGCGCGCTCAGCGGATGTGCACGCGCTCACCAAAGGCGGCGCTCATCAGCGGCGGTCGCTCTACCAGATGCGCACGCGTTCCTCGGTCGGCAGGTAGAGGGCGTCGCCGGGTTGGAGGCCGAAGGCTTCGGCGAAGGCGTCGATGTTCTTAACCACCCCTGTTGGTGCGGAATTCCTGAGGCGAATGAGGGTCGGTGGCCAGCTGCGTCTCCGTTCTTTCCACCCGGCTCTTGGATCGCCACGCCCGCGCCCAAGACAGGAAGAATCTCTGGGCGGCCGTGGTGTCCGTCGATGACGTCGGCGTCGTCGAGGTTTTTCCTTCGCGTTCGAGGGCGATTTCGTAGGCTTTGAGGGCGATGGACGGGCCGCCGAGGTCGCCGATGTTTTCGCCAGGGTCAGGCGTCCGTTGACGTAGCGGCCCGTCAGGGCCGGAGCTCGGCCGGATGCAGGCGTCGTATTGGGCGACCAGGGCGCGAGTGCGTTCCTCGAAGGCGGCGTGGTCGGCGTCGGTCCACTCAATTGCGGATGGCGCCGTCGGCGTCGAACCTGATCCCTCGATCGTCGAATCCGTGGCCGATTTCGTGGTTGATGACCGCCCCTGATCGCACCGTAGTTCAAAGCGGCGTCGCGTTCGTGGGGTCGAAGAAGGGGAATTGGAGGATGGCGGCCGGGAAGACGATCTCGTTCCACACGGGATAGTAGTAGGCGTTGACGCTTTGCGGAAACATCAGCCATTCGGAGCGGTCCATCGGCTTGCCGAGCTTGGCGGAAGTCCCTGCGTTCTCCCACCTGTTTGCGGCGCGAATGTTGTCGACGAGGTCCTCGCCCACTTTCAGATCTGGAGTAATCCCGCCACTCGTCGGGGTATCCGATCTTGAGCGAGAAAGCGTCCACTTTCGCCAGGGCTCTGGCCTTGGTTTCTTCGCCCATCCAGTCGAGGGCAGAGATCGATCGGCGGTAGGCCTCCAGCAGGTCGCCGACCAGTTGGAGCATCTTTTCCTTGTGTTCGGGCGGGAAATGCCGGGCGACGTACTCTCTTCCCAGGGCTTCGCCGAGCGCGTCCTCGACGACGGCGACCCCGCGCTTCCACCGCTCGCGCTGCTCGGTGGACCCCGCCAGCACCTTGCCGTAGAAGTCGAAGTTCGCCCGGTCGATCTCCTCGGTGAGGAACGTGGCCCTCGCACGAGAATGCGCCAGCGCGTGTAAGCCTTGAGGTCGGCGAGGTCGGTGCGCGCCCATATCGCCGCCGAGGCTGTGAGCGTGCGCGGGGCGGAAACGAGCAGGGAGTCGATCGCCTCCATGGGGGCGCCTGCGGCCTTCAGCGCCTTCTCCCATGCGAAGCCGGGCGCCGATTCGACGAAGTCGGGCCATGAAAGGATTGTTGTACTTCTCGGGGTCGCGCCGGTCGACGAGCGTCATGTGCATCGAGGCGAATTCCGCCTTCAGGCGCAGCGCGGCGGCGGCGTCCGACGCGGAGGAAGCGGCTGGGCGGATCCCGCTGAGCTCCAGGAGGCTCGGAACGAAATTCGAGTACTGCCAGGTTTCGGCGTGCTGCTCCTCGCGGTAGTACGCCTCTGTCGGGAAAGGCCGAGGCCGGACTGTCCCAGGAACGTCACGCACCGGCTGGGGTCGTTGATGTCGGTGCCGACGCCGACGAGAAGAACGACGCAACGCCGGTGGCCATGAGCGAGCCGACGGCTTCGGCGAGCTCGTCGTGGCTCGAGGCAGCCTCGACGAGTTCAAGGTCTTTGCCCAACGGAGCCACGCCCAGCCGGTTGAGCGTGTCCGTGTCCATCCAGGAAGAGAAGAGGTCGGATATCTTCTTCGCGTCCCTTCCTGCTCGCCTGACGCGAGGTCCTCGATGATTGCCCGCACATTCGCTTCCGATTCGAGCCGAAGCTTGACGAAGGAGCCGTAGGACGCGAGATCGGCAGGTATCTCCTTGTCTCGTATCCACGCGCCGTTCACCGCGCGGAACAGATCGTCTTGCATTCGGACAGCGGGGTCCGCGCCGTCGAGGACGCGGGCGAAAGGGATCTGTTGGACATGAGAGTAGTGTCCCAGAGCCCGCCTCGCCCAGGCGAGGGATTCGCCCGCGCAGCCGACGCGCAAAGGTGCACGAGTGTTTTCCGCTGTTGTCGACGCGCGGTTTTTCCGCTAAGTTGTCACGCGCCCAGCGTCTGCTCTAGGGCGGGGCGCGCAAGTTCTGCCGCCTGGGCGCCGGGTTGCTCGCTACCAGATGCGCACGCGTTCCCTCGGGCGGCAGGGTAGAGGGCGTCGCCGGGTTGGAGGCCGAAGGCTTTCGGCGAAGGCGTCGACGTTCTTAACCACCCCGTTGGCGCGAAACTCGCTCGGCGGATGCTCGTCCGTCGCCACGGTCGTTTCGAGGAATTCCCGCCTCATTTTTCCCTCGCAGGACCGGGCATGGAGAGGAAGAATCTCTGGGCGGCGGTGTGTCCGTCGATGACGTCGGCGTCGTCGAGGGTTTTTCCTCGCGTTCGAGGGCGATTTCGTAGGCTTTGAGGGCGATGGACAGGCCGCCGAGGTCGCCGATGTTTTCGCCCAGGGTCAGGCGTCCGTTGACGTGCGGCCCGTCGGGGCCGAGCTCGGCGGGGATGTAGGCGTCGTATTGGGCGACCAGGGCGCGAGTGCGTTCCTCGAAGGCGGCGCGGTCGGCGTCGGTCCACCAGCTGCTCATCCGCCCGGCAGCGTCGAACTTCGAACCCTGGTCGTCGAATCCGTGGCCGATTTCGTGGCCGATGATCGCCCCGATCGCGCCGTAGTTCAAAGCGGCGTCGCGTTCGGGGTCGAAGAAGGGGAATTGAGGATGGCGGCCGGGAAGACGATCTCGTTCCACACGGGGTAGTAGTAGGCGTTGACGCTTTGCGGAGTCATTCGCCATTCGAGCGGTCCATCGGCTTGCCGAGCTTGGCGAAGTCGAATGCCGTGTTGAATCGCTTGGAGGCGCGCACGTTCTCTACGAGGTCGTCGCCGACGGCGAGGCCCGAGTAATCCCGCCACTTGTCCGGATATCCGATCTTGGCGACGAACGAGGCGACCTTCTTCAGCGCGTGGGCTTTGGTTTCTTCGCCCATCCAGTCGAGGGCGGAGATCGATCGGCGGTAGGCCTCCAGCAGGTCGCCGACCAGTTGGAGCATCTTTTCCTTGTGTTCGGGCGGGAAATGCCGGGCGACGTACTCTTCCCAGGGCTTCGCCGAGCGCGTCCTCGACGACGGCGACCCCGCGCTTCCACCGCTCGCGCTGCTGGGCGGTTCCGCGCAGCACCTTGCCGTAGAAGTCGAAGTTCGCCCGGTCGATCTCCTCGGTGAGGAACGTGGCCCTCGCACGGGAGAATGCGCCAGCGCGTGTAAGCCTTGAGGTCGGCAAGCGGGGTTTCGGCCCACAGGCGCGCTGCCTCGCGCAAAGCGTGCGGCTGCAGCGACGATCACGTCGGAGAGCCGTCCACCGGCATCTGGGCGCCCGCCAACGCGGCGTCCCAGGCGAAGCCGAGCGCCGATTCGACGAAGTCGGCCCAGACGAACGGTTGTTGAGTTTGTCGGCGTCGCGCGCGTCGACGACGTTCATGTGGGCGGAGGGCGATCGCGGTCTCCAAGCGAAGGACGACGTCGGCCTGAGCTCGCGCCGCCTCCTCGCTGAGGCCGTAGCCGAGGGCCAGGAGCCTCGGCACGAAAATCCGAGTACTGGCCAGGTTTCGAGTGCTGTCCTCGCGGTAGTACGCCCGTCGGGAAGGCCGAGGCCGGACTGCTCGAAGAAGGCGACGTATCTGTCGGGGTCCGCCAGATCGGCGTCGATGTCCCAGTCGAAGAAGGTCGGCACCCCGCGGCCAGGAGTTCGCCGACGACGCGCGCGAGGCCCTCGCGGTCCGTTGCGGCCTCGACCGGGCGAGGTCGGCCCGCAAAGAAGCGGTTCCCTTGGCGTTCGAGCATCGACGTCCATCCACGAGGAGAAAAAGGGCGCCGATTTTTGTACGCGTCTTTGTGCGCCCTCGCCGCTCTGCTGGCATTTCCACCCGTCTGTTCGGCGCCGTCGCGCTGCGCATGCCCGCCCGGATGCGCATCGGTTTCTTCAGTCTTCGCGAGGTCCTCGATGATCTCCCTCACGTGCTTTTTCCGCCTGAAGGACCAGTTCGACGAAGCTGCTGATCCACGGAAGATCTTCGGGAATCTCGGTCGTCTCCAACCATCCGCCGTTGACGGCGCGAAAGACGTCGTCTTGAACTCGCGTCTTCGGATCGTTGCCGTCGAATATCGATGCTCTCTCGCTGTGTCCCATGGGGCAATCCTATCGGCTGGCCCGCGGGCGCGTTTTTCTGCGTCTGGCGGACTCCAGTGGAACCGGCGCAGACCGGCTGGCTCGCTGGCGCGTGTTTTGGGCCGATTGGTGACCGGTATCATGTTTGCATGCGGATACACTGCAACGGACCACGCGGGGTTCGGACTCAAGGAATACATCGCGGGCAAGCTCCGCGAAGGAGGCCACGAGGTGGTCGACCACGGCGCCCATTCATATGATCCGATGGACGATTACCCGCCCATGTGCATCGCCCTGCGGCGAGGCCGTGGCGGCTGACCCCGGCAGCCTGGGGATCGTCATCGGAGGCTCTGGAAACGGCGAGCAGATAGCGGCGAACAAAGTCAGGGAGTGCGGGCGGCCTCGCGTGGAACCCTGAGACCGCGAGGCTCGGCGGGAGCACAATGACGCGAACGTCGTCGCGATAGGCGCGCGCCAGCACGGACACGAGGAGGCGCTTTCCTTCGTCGAGCTGTTCATCGGCACGTCCTTCAGCGGAGACGAACGGCATCAGCGGCGCATCGACCTCGTGGCGCAGTACGAGTCCTCGGAGCGCTGACGGGCCTCAAAGAGCGCCGGCCCTCAGATCCAGATCGCCGGATCGATGTAGAAGGCGTCTTCCCGCTTTCTGCTGCGAGACGTGGCGGGAACGCCGACGGCCGTCGAATCGTCCGGCACGTCTTTGATGACAACGGCATTGGCTCCGATGTGGGAGCCGTTGCCCACGGTCACCGGACCCAGTATCTTGGCCCCCGCGCCGACGACGACGCCGTTGCCCAACGTCGGGTGCCGCTTCTTGTCCACGAGTGCCGTCCCGCCCAGGGTCACGCCGTGATAGAGCATGCAGTCGTCGCCCACCTCGGCCGTTTCGCCGATGACGACGCCCATTCCGTGGTCGATGAAAAAGCGCCGCCCGATGGTTGCGCCGGGATGAATTTCGATCCCGGTCAATGCGCGCACCGCCTGGGAGACGAGGTGGGCGGCACGCGGAGCTTCGGCGATTTCTTCCACATGGCGTGGGCGAGGCGGTGGCCCCAAATCGCATGAATTCCAGGGTAGGAGAGCGCCACTCGACGTTCGATTTCCGCAGCGGGTCGTGTCGCGGGCGGCCTGAATGTCTTCGCGGACGGTTTGGAGAAAGCGGGGCGGGCGCATCGGGCTGGTCCTTTCGTGTGAGTGCTCGCGTTTGCGGACGGACGGTCTGCCGCGAGGAGGGCGTGGGCGGCGCTTCAGCTTCAGCGCCGCCCACGTTCGTCAATCGACCAGCCTCGAAGAGCGCCGTCGAAACATAGCGCTCGCCGAAGTCGGGGATGATCGCGACGATCGTCTTGCCCGCGCCTCGGGCCGTTTGGCGATCTCGACGGCGGCAGCGAGGGCCGCGCCGGAGGAGATGCCCAGAAGCAGGCCCTCGTCGGTGGCGGCCCGCCGCGCCTGCGCGATGGCCTCATCGGAGGAGACCGTGACGACCTCGTCGTAAAGCTCGGTGTCGAGGACGTCGGGAACGAAGTTTGCCCGAGCCCCTGGATCTTGTGGGGCTGGCCTTGCCGTCCGAAAAGGAGCGGGATTCGCGGGTTCGACGGCGATGAGCTTGATCTGCGGGTTGTGGCGGCGCAGCGCGGCCGGCGCCGGTGATTGTGCCTCCCGTGCCGATGCCGGAGACGAGGTGAGTCGACCTTGCCGTCGGTGTCTTCCCAGATCTCTTCGCCGGTCGTCTTCTCGTGGACGGCGGGGTTCGCCTCGTTCGCGAACTGCGAGGCGAGGATTGCGCCGTCCGTCGAGGCGACGATCTCCGCTTCGTGTCGACGGCGCCGCGCATTCCCAGCGCGGGCTCGGTCAGAACGAGTCTGCCCCGGTGCGCGCAGCAGCGCGCGCCGCTCTTGGACATGGAGGAGGCATCGTGAGAATGACCTTTGTATCCGCGGGCAGCTCCGACCCAGGCGAGCCTGATTCCCGTGTTGCCGGAGGTCCCCTCGACGATCGTCCCTCCTTCGGGAGCTTGCCCGAGGCGACTGCGGCGTCGATGATGGCGACCGCGATGCGGTCCTTCACCGAATTCGCGGGATTGTAAAATTCGAGCTTCGCGAGGACGGTCGCATCGGCGGCGTCGGCGAGCCTGTTGATGCGGACGAGGGGCGTGCGGCCAACGAGTTCCGTTGCGTTGGCGAATACTTTCGACATGTTTTCCTTGGGTTCGACGTGAATGGATTAGGGAAATGCGCTGTTTTGCCGGGAGCGCACAGTGCGCGTGGACTGTGGTCGCGCGCGAACCGTTGTGAGCGCCGAGAGCGTGCGCGGACGCGCACCTATAAAGCTCGACGCCCTAAAGACACATACAGCACATGCACGGAACCGAGGTGGGAGCGATGGCGAAGACCATGGCCTCGTCCTTTCCGTCATGTCGTTTACTCGCGTTACTTTTTCACACCGAGGGCGCAATGTCCAGTCGATTCGTCGCAATGCGGCGTTTGTCTCGGTCCAGCGGATCCGCGTCCGTATGCGGTTGAGCGCCTCCCAACGATCGGCTTTTTGCGACGGGACATTTTACTGCGAGCGGCGCGGGCCATTGTCTGCGAGGGCGCGGGCCATGTCTTGCGGAGCGGCGCGGGCCATTGTCTGCGGAGCGGTGCGGGCCATTGTCTTGCGGAGCGGTGCGGGCCATCGTCTCTTGACGCGGCGCGGGCCATTGTCTCTTGGCAGGTCAGCCTTTCGTCGAGCAGTGGCCCTCAGCGAATCGCAGAGCCGTTGCGGATCGCGCCCGCCGGCGCCTCGACGGTTCTTGTTCCCGCCGGTTCGGGTCGAATGCTTCCTGAGGACAGCCGGGCGAAAAGGCTGGCGACGGCGTCGGCGTCGGGTGGGCGACGACGACGCGGACCCCGCCCGCCTCGTACGCGGCTCGACGCTCGCGCCGATTCCGGCCAGCTCGAAAGATAGCGGCCGGCGTCGGCGTGGGGAGAGCCGCGACCACGCGGGCACGTCGTCGCGGACGACGACGGGCGCGCCTCGAGGCATTCGCGCACGGAGTCGGAATAGGCGCGCACCAAGCCGCCCGTGCCGAGCAGCGTTCCGCCGAAATATCGCGTGACGACGGCCACGACGTCGACGAGTTTCGAACCGGCGAGCACTGTCGAGCATCGGACGCCCCTGCCGTTCCCGGAGGGCTCGCCGTCGTCCGAAGAATGGGAGAAAGGCTGGGCGCCGTCGGCCGAGACGACGAAGGCGGCGCAATGGTGGCGGGCGTCGGGCATGGCGGCTTTCCTTTCGTTCACGACCTCGCGGGCTTCGGCCGGCGTGGAGACCCTGGCGACGAGGGTGAGAAAACGGGATTTCTTCACCTCGATCTCGTGAGAGAGCCGGGCGGACGGAGTAAGGAGGAATTCGCTCACGGTTCCATTGTCCGCCCTGAAGGGCCGTCTGCCTTGAAGACGACGCGGATCCTGCCGACCGCAGCGACGCCCGTTTCAGTTCGCGCTGCCGGGCCTGGCTGTATAAGCTCGCGCGGAAGGCGTTGCGCCGCCGGAAGGCGGGGATGTGAGCAAATCCTCCCCGTCGAGGTCGGAGAGGCCTTTGGGCAGATGGCGTCGGCCGCGCCTCGTGGAGTAACATACTCATTTGTGCGTGTTGGGCACATTGCCCGCTCGCGACAGGACCACGTGCCGCACGAGGCGGCCATTAGAGAGAGGAGCGGTGCACATGGCAGTTCCCAAGCGCAAGATGTCCCGCAGCAACACTCGCCTCGCCGTTCCCAGTGGAAGGCTGAGCTCACCGAGCTTCAGTCCGTCCGCGTGCGGGGCCGTGGTGCGCATTCCCCGTAGGCTCGCCCGGGCTTACAAGGATGGTCTGCTGTCGGAGGACTGACGCGGAAGAACTTAGGAAGAAGGCTCGCTTCGGCGGGCCTTCTTCATGCGCTGCGAGCACTCGGATTTTTGGTTTCTTCGACTGTTTCGGTGATTTTCATTCCGCGTCGCGTGGGAAAACGATAGGGTTGCGTTGTCAAAGCGGCGAAGGGACTCGAGCAATGGTTGAATTGACGCACGTTACTCGTTTTGCACGATTGATGGCGACATCCGTGAGGAAATCGGTGAGTCGAGGCGGTTTCCCGAACGAGGCGAGCTTGCAGGAGAAGTCCGAGACGCGCATTTGCCCGACAAGGCGCCCGAAAAGCCTTGAGGATTTCTTGAAACCCGGCGCGGACGAAGCCGAGAATGCGCGAGACGAGCGCGAAGGGCTGCGAGGCGAAAAGGCCTACGCCACGCCGGAGCCAGCTGCGCGCGATGTGTTTCGCGCCCTCGGTCGAGGCGCTCAGCGCGCCTGAAATTCCCGTTCCCTGGCCGGGCCGTCGTGGCCGAATCCTCGTGGACGCTTGCGGCGCCGATTCTCCCTCGGCGGCGAGGCGGAGGTCGGCGCCTCCGTCTCCTCCATTCGCCGCAGCGAGCGGGGAACCGAGGTGACGGTCCGAGGCTCGTCTACGCCGACGGCGAGCCTCGTCTACGCCGAAGAGACCCTTTACATCGCGAAAAACTTACCGGAGAGCCGCGCGCGAGTGGGGCGAACGGCTGCCTTTTGGAGGCTTTCGACCTGAGGCGCCAGCGCGGAGTCGACTCCATGGGCCGCCTCGACGTCGGCAATCGGCCCGCCGTCGCGGAGCGAGAATTCGATGGCGGATTCCCGGCTGTGGGCGCTACACGGGCGACGTCAACCCGATCCACATGTCGAGCGCCGCGGCGAGGGTTTTCGGCTTCCGTCGCGCGATTCTCCACGGAGCGGCGGTCGAGGCGTGGGCGACGGACCGTCTGGGCTTGGACGGGTCGGCGCGATGCTGGGGCCAAGCGAAGTTCCGCGCGCCCGCGCTCCTCCCCGCGCGCTTGGAGCTGATCGACATGGGGCGGGCTTCCTCCGATTCCCGCGTTTCCATCTGATTCTCGCGATTTCGCCGTTCTCGACGGCAAAAGCGGCCGCGACCTCGTCCATCTGTCATACGGCGGCGTCGGCCTGGAAGGGTACCGCGAGGGGGCGATCGCCCGTCCGGCCGGATCCTTCTGCCTCGGCAAAACGGGCGCGCGAGTTCGAGCGTCCTCGCCCGGGGAATGGCGCTGGCCGCCGCCACCGCCGATCCACGCTTGGCCGAGAGGGTAAAAGGAGCCGAACCGTGGCGCGAAGGCTATCGCGCCGCGATGACGGACCTCAGCAGGGTCGACGCCCCTTCTCGCGGGAGCGAGGCGGCCCGAGCCGGCCTCGCCTGGCTGACGAAGAGCCTGCATTTCGCCGACGGGCGCCGCATAGGCGAAGCCCGCGCCGTCGAAGTCCGCGGCGGCTCCTGGAAGGTGAGCGGGAACCGAGAGCCTCGCCGCGAGCTGTCCCTGGAGCTCGACGGACGCGACTACAGGGGGCGGAGTCTCCTGGCTCTGCTGGATGAATGGCGCCGCCGCGGATTCATACGTCGCGGCGCATACGATGCTCTGGCCGAGGTCATCGACGATCCGGGGATCCTCGACCCGAGGGATGGACGTTCGCGTGCCTCGGAGCGTCTGCCGCGCTTTCTCCCGCGCCTTCGCTTCTGGCGTGGGGCGCCGACGTCGCCGCGCCCGTCCGCGCGGGCCAGGAGAAGAACTCGGCGCTCATTGACGCGGCGAGGTCCGGGGCGGGAACCCTCATTCTTCCGCCCGTCCCTGCTCGACGTCGCACGCGAACCGGAGGCCGTCGCGGGATGGATCGCCGCTCGGACGGACGCATCGCGATAGTAGACACCCTGTACGCCCCCGGGGCGAAGTTCCTCTTGGCGGAGGCCGGCGCCGACGTCGTCGAAAGCCTCGTCACGCATGCCCGCCCCGACACTGCGCTAGCCTGGTACGGAAGCCCCACGGACGCCTACGTGCTGTCGGAGCCTCGAAGGCGCATTTTTGGACGGGGCCCGGCCGCCTCGGCGCTGGCGGCCTACGCGAAGGCACGGGGCCTCGGCCCTCGCGCGTCGATGGCGTCTATCCCGGATATATCGGGGTTCAAGGCTCCACTACGCCGCCGCGAAGCGGATCGGCAGGTGGCGGGCAACCGTCGAACGCGAAGCTGGTCGGACGGTCTCTTACAACGTCGGCCCGCTGTCGATGACCCGCTCGGTCCTCGTCTCGCGGCCTTTGCGGGCGGCATACGGCGGCCTTCGACGCCTGGGAATAGAGCCCCTGCCCGCCGCCGCCTCGGCCGAGCTCATGGCTGCGCTCTCGTCTGGGACCTCAAGAATCCGCGAGCCGCCGCCGAGTCGGAGACATTTCTCACGGACAAGGCGATCGACTGCGGCCTGTTCTCCTGCCCCTATGAGCCAAACGGCCTCATGGCCTTTCGCCGTCGCGCTCGGCGCGGACAAAGCGCTCAAACGGGCTTTGGGCGCCGAAGCGGGGTTTAGGGGCGGCGGGCGGCAGACGCCCGCCCGACCTCGCTTTCACGCGGTCGCGGCCTGGGCCAGCTCCTCCTGATGGCGCTCACCGACGTGGCCCGCCGCCTCTTGACGCCCACAACCGAGAGTCCGAAGGCCGCTGCGGCCCACACGCCGAGGACGATCGCCAGCTGGCCCGAGGCGGATGAAGGTCCCGCCCTGTGATCAGCCCGTGAAGAGCCGAAGCCGCCCCCGGCAGAGGCGTCGATCCATTGACCGCGCCGAAGAACCCGGTGTGGCTCGCGGAGGGAGGACGACGTCGAGGCTGAGGATTTGCACCGTCAAAAGGGTCAATGAGGCGATCACCCGCCGCGGCGGGCGAAGACGGCCATGAGCGCGTCGTTGACGATCGTGAAGGCGACCGACGCAAACAGCATCATGGCGAAGGCCCCGGTTTGTCGGCGACGTCGACGTCCCACGCCCACATCGCCGCCGCGCGTCGCGATGCACTGGCCAAGGGACATGATCGGGACGGCTTCAGCGACTCCCACGCCAGCCGGAGCGGCGTGGCCGCCTCGAATATGCGGCCCGCGCTTCATCTTGCCCAGGGCGAGCACGGACATGAGCGACCCGATCCACAGGGCCGCGGCGATAGCCCCGGGGGCGAGCGAGGTCGTTGTTGAAACGTCGCCGCCGGACGAGGCGACTCCGACGGGGCTGGAAAGGGCGCGGGCGTGAGCCGCAGGGTTCGGATCGGCGGGGATGCGCGAATAAGCGTCGCTCAGACCGCTGCGCAGAGAATTCGCCCCCTTGTTCAACTCCTGTGCGCCGCCGCTGAGCTGGGCGGCGCCCTGGCCGAGCTGATCGGCTCCGCCGGCGGCCGCGGCGGCGTTCTTGTTGACGGCAGACGCGCCCGCGGCGATTTTGCCCGCTCCCTGGTTCAAAGTCGAAGAATTGCCGGAAAGGGCCGCCGAGCCTCCGGCCAGATTCTTGTTCCCCTCGGCGACCTGGTTTGCGCCCGCGACGAGGCTGTTCCCGTTGGCGCCGGCCAGGTTCGTGCCCATCGCCCCCGCGACTTGGTCGAGGCCCTGTGAAACCGACTGCGCCCCCTGCGCGAGCTGACTGACCGATGCCTTGAGCCCGTTGAGCTGCTGGATCATTCCGAGGGAGCCGGAGCCTCCCGTCCCGATGCGCGAGGAAACCGAGCGGCGGCCTGCTTGACCTGGAGGGTCGCCTGCTCGGCGGCGGCGCATGCCTGGGCGTTCCCTGCGCCGCACGCCCTGATGAGGGCGACCGTTCGATCGGCCCGGACGAAACGGATCCCATCGTCGAAGAAAGCTGGGTCAGATTCCCTTCGATTTGCGTCAGCGAGGACAAATCGATGTTCTGCACGAAGGAATTGAGCCTTTGGAGCCCGCCAGAGACCTGCGCCGCGCCGCCGACGAGGCTCCGCGGGCCGTTTCCGGCGATCGCCGCATACATCTGGTTCACGCCGGCCGTGTACCGGGAGACGTTCGCGCTCAGGCTCTGAGAGCCGGAGGACAGCTGCTGGGACGCCAGCGGCGGCCTGGTCGACCTTCGAGGTGTGGGTCGAAACGCCGCCGGCGAGGTTTGAGGCGCCCGACGACAATTCGCCGGCTCCTCCCCTGAAGCGTGTGAGGCCGGAGGCGAGCTTTCCCGTGCCGTCGGCGAGCTCTTGGCTGCCTTGGGCGGCGTTGTGCTGCCCGTCGGCGAGCTTTTTGCGCTGTCGGCCGCCTTGCCTATGCCGGATTTCATCGTGTTGGTCGCCTTGAGGCTCCCGTCGATGGTAGGCGACGGTCAAAGTTCGTGCCCAGGTCCTTCGCCGCGGCCTCCGTGACCGCCGTCGAAATCCTTCTCGTCACCGGGTTGCTGCCCGAAGACTCGATCGAGACCCGCGGGATGCCCGTGCGCCCCTTTCTCGAGGACCGCCGCGGCCTGCCGCGAGAAGTCCTTGGGTATCGTGACCACGGCTTCGTATTTTCCCTTTTTCAGGCCGTCCCGCGCGGTCTCCGGGGCTGACGACGTCCCAGGCGATGCGGCGCGCATGGGAGGATTTCGACGCCGCGCCCTTCGTGAGGCTCGCGATCATCTGGCGTCCTGCCGGCAGGGTTTTGCCGGAGCTGAGCTTGGCGGGCTCGTCGAGGTTGACGACGGCGGCCTTGGCAGGATTGTCGCCGTCGACGGTCGAGGACGTGCTCGCCAAGGCGAGGAGGCCGATGATCGCCGGGAGAATAAGGACGAGGCTGAAGAACAGGGAGCGTGCTTTTTTCACGGTTTTCTCCTTATCGGATCGCAGCGCCGACGCGGTTAGACGGAGAGTCGTCCACGCGGTTTGACGGAGGGAGGATCGTAGCCTGCGCGGAAACGCAAAAGATCGGAGGGACGGTCGCGGACGCCGGCCCCTGTCGCCAGGACGGTCCGCCCCTGGTCGAGCAGCTGGCGGACGCGCCCCAGCGGCGTTTGCCAGGATCGTCGACCGTCACGACCGAGGCTCTGGCCGAGACCGGGCCGTCCCAGCTGCGCAGGGCGGTGGTCATGCCCTTGGACTTGCGAGCGCCCGTCAGGCAGCGTGTGGGAACCGATCACCGCGATTCCCTGCGTCCGGCAGCAGCCTTCCTCGACGACGGCGGAGAGGGCCCGCCGCGCCACGGCGTCCTCGCCCCTGACGACGGCCAGCTGGCCTGGCCCCACGGCGAGGCTGAGGGAGTCGACGAGCGGCTCGTCGCCGTCCAGAATGGCGAGGCCTTCGAGGCGCACTGGCGCTCTCGCCGTGGTCGGCGACCCACGCTTCGTGTTCGAGGGAGCGGGCGAGCCCTTCGCCTTCGACGTCGACCGCGGGAAGGGCGGCGTCCAGCCAGCGCTGGATCCACCACGCCTTCCCTGCCCAAAAGCGCCATGATCGCGGGAATGAAGGTCATTCGGACGAGGAACGCGTCGGCGGCTATCCCCGCCGTCAGGGCGATGGCGATCGGTTTGATCTCGACGGAGCCGTGCGGGATGAACGCCGCGAACACCCCCGTCATGATGACCGCCGCGGCCGTCACCACCTCGCCGATCCCACGAAGCCCTCCCGGGTGGCCAGGCCGGCGTCGCCCGTCGGATCCACTCTCGCGCATTCGCGAGACGAGGAACACCTGATAGTCCATCGCGAGCCCGAAGAGGATGCCGATGACCAGGATCGGCATGAAGGATATGACGGGCCGGTTTTTCGTGACGTTGAGGGCGTCCGCGAGCCACCCGTAGCCGTAGACGGCTCCGACGGCCCCCATGCCCGCGGCAAGGGAGAGAAGGAACCCGAGGGTCGCCGTCAGCGGCACAGCGATCGAGCGGAAGACGACCAGGAGGATGGCGAGCGACAGCCCCACGACGATGATCCCGAAAGGAATGAGGGCCTGGCCGAGTTTGTCCGAAATGTCGATGGCGACCGCCGTCTTGCCCGTCACCATGACGTTGGAAATCCCTGTACTGCTTCTCCCAGGAGGGCGCCAGGCCTCTGATCTCTTTGACGAGGTCGGCTGTGGCCTTGCTCTCCTGGCCGCCCGTCGGGACGATCTGGATGAGGGCGAGCGAACCGTCACGGTTGGGCGTGGCGAGGGCGACCCGCTCCACGCCGTCGAGCTTGCCGATCTTCTCGCTCAATGTCTTGACCAGGCCGACGGGATCCTGGCTCTGCACGATGTCGGCGAGCACCGCGATCGGCGCGTTGTAGCCCTCGCCGTAGGCCTTGGACACCGCGTCGTATGTGTCTCTTTCGACGGTTCCCCGGGCCGCCTGCCCGCTGTCGGGCAGAGCGGTGGCCAGATCAACGCGGAAGCGCCGCGACTCCCAGAGTCCCCAAGACGACGGCGACGGTTGCGGCGGGCGACGCGTGACGGCCCGCACCCACGCGCGGGCAATCCTGCCGCTGCGCCGCTCCTTGCAGGGCTTCGGCGAGAGTCGGCGGCCCAGAAGCTCGAGAAGCGCGGGGACGGCGGTCACCGCGACGAGGACGGCCACCGCGACCACCGCGGCCGAGGCCGCTCCCATGACCGCCAGGAATTGCAGGGCCTGTGACGGCGAGGCCGCACAGCGCGACGATGACGGTCCCTCCAGCGAAGACCACGGCCGATCCTGCGGTGGCCGTCGCCCGGCCCGCCGCCGACCTGGGATCGATTCCTTCGGCCAGATACTCGCGCGCCCGGGACATGATGAACAGCGCGTAGTCGATGCCGACGGCCAGTCCAATCATGACGGCGAGCACCGGTGTGACGGAGCTGACCTCCACGAAGGCCGCCGCGACGACGATTCCGAGCAGCCCGGCTCCCACCCCGATGATGGCGGAGACGATCGGCGATCCGGCTGCGAGCAGGGAGCCGAAGGTGACGAAAAGGACGATGGCGGCGATGATCACGCCGACGATTTCCGTCGCCGAAAGGGCGATTTCCGTTTTTGTGCCCGACGGCGCCGCTGCGTTGGACGGTCAAGGAGGCGTCTGCGGCGCGCGCCTGTGCGACGAGCGAATTGAGACTTCTTCGAAATGGCCGCGGACTTTGGCCCGACGTCGCCTTTGGCGTCCCCGGCGCTTTTGTCCGTCTGGACGGCCGCCAGCGCGTGCTTTCCCGTCGGAGGAGACGCCGCCGGTCGCGGCGGCGAAAAGGGTCGGAGACGTTCGTGACGCCGTCGATTTTCTTCGCCTCGTCCACGAAGGCTTTGATCGTCTCCTTGTGGGACTCGATCGCGTCGTCGGAGGAAAAGAGGACGGATTCGCTGACGCCGGAAGCCTGGGGCAGGCGCTCGGACAAAACGTCGACGCCCTCGATCGACTCCAATCCGTCGATCTTGTAGCTGCTGGAGAGGTTGATTCCCGTCTGCGCCACGACGACGCCGAGAAATGCAATGAGGAGCAGCCATGCGGCCAGAACGCGTTTGGCGTGGGCGGCGCAGAAATTCTGAGCCGATAGAGCGAAGAAGACATAGACGGTCCCGCAATCTCAATTCATTTTATGTACTGAATGCGATACAAAAGTGTACTGGAATCTCGGACCGAGGGGATCGCCGTCGCTGTGTGAACGTGGACACGTTGCGCGCGGCGACTTTGGGCTCGCTAGTCTGTCCCGAAACTGCGCGAAGCGATAAGCTGGGCAGAGGCAGGGGCTTGGAAATGCAGAGCTTAGAGGAAACGCTCGGAAGGGAGGTGTTCTTGGGCGCTGAAAGGCCGCTTCGCAAACGCGAGAATACGCGTGCGCGCCTCATTGAGGCAGCGACCTCCGTTTTCGTCGAGAAGGGATTTGCGGGCGCGAAGATCGACGACGTCGTCCGCGCCGCCGGCTTCACCCGAGGAGCCTTCTATTCGAATTACTCCTCGATGGAAGACCTGCTGGGAGAGGCGGTGCTCGCCCACGGGCGCCGCATACTGACCCGCTTTCGCGAGACCATCGATTCGTCTTGGGACCCTTCCGTCGACGGGCTCATGGAGGTCCTAGAAGCCATGCGCGCCGACGGGCGGACGATGTACATCCTCACCTCGGAGCTCAATCTCTACGCGATGCGCCACCCGAAGACGTACAGCAAGTTCGAGGACTATCACATCGGGCTGAACCGGGAAGTGTACATAGTTGGTCGAGAGTGTTTTGGCCAAGATCGGCCGCGAGCCGACGACGGACATCGACAGGGTGTCGAGCGCGCTCGTCTCGGCGTTCCTCGACGGCGTCTCATACGACTTCATGCGCTGCACGGAATCTGAGGATTCGACGGTTCTGCACTCCCTCATCGAGGCTATCCTGTACGGCATGAGCAGGCCGATCGACGGGTCTGCCGAACCAATTTCAAAGGAGTGAATCCGACGGGGCGATGGGACAATCCACGGAGGCAGTGAGCCAATCCGATGTGAGCGATTGTCGCAGCGCCCCGTCCGAGAAGCGCGAGAGCCGGAAGCCGTGGACGGCGACTGCGGCCGTGAGCCCGGGCGCCTGCCCGACCACGAAGGCCTGCTCGACCACGAAGGCACCGCGGGAGGCGTCGGCGTAGAACTGGGCCGCCTCGGCGTCGTTGCACCAGACGGCGGGGAGCATCGGCTGATTTATGCGGGCACTCTGCCAGCTGCGTCTCGAAGGTCTGTTCTCGCACCACGAAGGCTTATTCCGTGTTTGGCCGGCAAGCGGGCTGGCAAACTGGATTGTTATAGCGACAGAGCGAGCACGCCAGCGGGATCTTAATCGAAGGCGGCGGGAAATGGAGCGAGTGACGGGAATCGAACCCGCGTAGCCTGCTTGGAAGGCAGGGGCTCTACCATTGAGCTACACTCGCGTGCTCAAATGAGGATAGCAGGTTGCGCGGGGCAGTGCCACGCATCGAAGTGTGGCGTGCGTCGTGCCGCTCGGGGCAGTCTTTTCGCGCATGCGCGGGCGTTGTTCGCGTCCGCCCTCGTCGATCGAAAATTGCAGCGGCCTTTTTCACGCATGCGCCGGGGCGCGCGGGTGCTGCCGCGTCGGCGCGCCTTCGGCTTCGCGCGCATGCGCGGCGGCTTCCGTTGCATTAAGATGGGGCGAGTCCGGCAGGGCGCCGGGGTATGGCGCAGTTGGTAGCGCGCCCGCTTTGGGAGCGGGAGGCCGTGGGTTCAAGTCCCGCTACCCCGACAGGCGGTTGGGCGACGGAGGTCGCCACTCATCCTCGTTCTTTTTAGGCGCACCTGTCTCCCCAAGATCCGCCGGGGCATGTTCGACGGCGGCTGATAGCATGCACGCATGGCCGTAGACGTCGAACCTTTTTCGCTTGTCGATCCGAGCGGATGGGAGGAGTTTGTTCGCTTCATGACGGCGAACGCATTTCCCTTCCACATGAACCCGTCGCCCACTCGCGAGGGCCTTGAGTCACGCAGGGAGGAAGGCGATTTCGACGGCCCTGAAAATGCGGTTTTCGCCGCTCGGGTTCGGGGCGAGCTTATCGGCTTCGTCGTCGTCGAAGACCTCGAAGCATCGCGCCGCTGTTCGACATTCGCCTCGCAAACCAAGCGCGAGGAAAGGGGATGGGGACGGAGACGGTCCGGGAGCTCGTGCGCTATTTGTTCCAGAACTATCCGAACATCGTGCGCATCGAAGGGCAGACGCGTGAGGACAACGTGGCCATGCGCAAGGCTTTCCTCCGCAGCGGTTTCGTCAAGGAGGCGCACTATCGAAAGGCATGGCCGACGGCGGAAGGGCCGCTACGCGACGCCGTCGCCTACGGTTTGCTTCGTTCGGATTTTGAAACCGGTCAGACGACGCAGCTCGTGTGGGACGAGCCCTGACGCGCGGCTCCCGCGGGCCTCTGGATTCGCACACCCTGTCAGCGGCGGGACATTTTTCTGACGATGGCAAATTCCCGCTGTCTTGTGGATGAGAATTTTGCCGGTGAGCCGAGCGGCGGCGGGTGGAACGCGAGCACAGTGAAGCTAGGGGCGGGCGGTGATCGCGATCTCCCGCCACGGCGGAGGTTCCCCCGGTGGTCGACGGTGCGCGTTGAAGACGGGTGACCGCGATCTCCCGCCCCGGCGGAGTTTTCGACTTCACCTCGCCCGACGGCGCGGTAATAGGGGCGTGGAGGCGCGGAACGTGACGACCGGCGTTTCGAGAGGCTCCCTGAGAAGATCGAGGTTTCGGGAAGATTTCAGTCCTCCTCAGTCCTCCGATTTTCGGGAATCCTCTTCTTCTGCTGACGGCTGGTAGGAGGCATCGTGAAAAGGGCGTCTCAGGCAGGGCCAGGGAATCTGGCCTCGTCAGGTCTTCCTCAGGGCCGATCCGAATCGCCCTTGAAGTTGTAGCGGGCGTCCGCCTCGGCTTCCGCAACCGCTTGGGCTTCCGCCACGGCGATCGCCTGGGCCTCGGCCTGCACTTGATAGGCCTCCCACTCCTGAGGGAAGGTTTCGTTCAGATACTCGAAGAACTGTGTGCCGGTGGAGATCGCGCAGGCAATGTGCTGGCTGATCTGGGCGTCGGTGACCCCGTGTTCGTAATCCACGGAATGCTCGGTCATGATGACCACTTCGTTGACGTCGTTGGCCACCGCGTAAGTCTTGGGCCAAATCGTATGGATGTTCCACTCGTTGCAGGCCTGAATGGCCTCTCCCAGGCGGTCCGTCGACAACGAGGCGTACCAGCGGCCTTGGACGCGCAGGTACTCGTCCGACTCGCCTCCGATGAGGAAGAAAAACCCGCCATGCTCTCCAGCCGGCGGCCAGGTCGTGTCCGAATCGTAGGCGTAGATGATCTTGTCGCGTTCCAGCGCGGCAACGATGCGTTCCTGGGAAAGAGGCGCGAGCGAAGCCGCGCCGTCGTTCTCGACGAAGGCCATGATGCTGTCTCCTTTAAGACGATGCTGAGTTCTACTCGACATCGTACGTCCGGGGGCCGCCCCTGAGGCGAGCGCTGTCTCGCTCTTGCGGCTCCGGGCGTACGCTCGCAGCTTCGGTTGTTCTCTCTCGCGGCTGCGCGCGGCTTGCACTTGCGAATGCAGACAACCCACGAAGATCCACCGCTGGGGAGCGGTTCCCATTTTCCTATTGTGGAGGCTGAGTTGTGTTAGCGTGGAGGGCATAAAGAGCCGTTCTGTGAGAAGTCCAAGCCGTTGTCATCTCAGTAGCTTCCGCGAGGCTGTCACGCACAATGCCCCGCGCTTGCCGTCGATGAGGGCTTGGATCGAGACGGCTAGGAATCTAAAAGGAGATACAGTCATGCGTAAATCACGCTATATTGCGGCAATTATGGCGGGTGTGCGAGCTTCACGCTCGTGTCATGCAGCAGCGACGCGTCCAACGAAAAAGGCCGCGAAAACCAATCCACAGGTCGAGAAGGCCAAATCCGAAGCGGTTGACAATGCGGGGAACAGCCCGTCTCCTCGAACGCGAAAGCTCCCCGTCATCGCCTCGCGCAACGCCGGAGACGGCCTGCGAATCGATCTCAACGAGGTGACGACCTCCAGCGCGGCGACGACAGTCGTTTTCACGGCGGTCAACACGAAGAAATCGGACGAGGATCTAACCGTCAGAGGGCGTTTCGACGACGGCACGCACCAGGTGCCGGTGAACGACAAGGGGCGTACCAAGGAGGGGGATCACCTGGTGGACGACCGACGGCGTGAAACTCATCGAAGGAAAACATGCGAAGGTCTACCGCGCCGCCTACGACGTCTCAGGGGAGTGCCCTGTGCTCCACGAACTGGCATGGTGTCGGTCAAAGGCGGTGAGTCCATCGTCCTCCAGACGATCTTCGCGGGGCTTCCGAAGGACGTGACGACCGTCGACGTGACGATCCCCGAGGCCGGGAGTCTTCACGAAGGTCAAGGTGTCGCGATGAGCGCCCGGCGGCCGGCAGCGTGCGGAGCCCTCCTCGCGATCGGACTTGCCGTGGCGGGTCTCATTCGGGGCCCGCGCCGCGGCGGACCCGAGCTCGGGTCCTCTGCGAGCCCGTCTGCGAGCGGCCCTAAACAGATTATCGTTCCCCTCGGGGGAAAGAGTTTCAAGAACATGGCGGCGCCGGTCCTCGGCGCGGATGAGCTGAACGCGCCGGTTCTCGATTACTACGCACCGATCGGATCGGCCGACGGCGCGGAGACGACGGTCGAAGGCGAGGGAGAGACGACCACCACGCTCTCCTCCGACGTGAACTTCGAGGTCGATTCCGCGAATCTGACCCCGCGGGCGCGCGAGGTGCTCGACGGCCTCGTGTCCAAGTGGCGGAAGGAGAAGCCGAAGGAGATCTCGATCACCGGCCACACCGATTCCGTCGCCGACGACGACCACAACCAGAAGTTGTCCGAGGATCGCGCCAAGGCGGTGCGCAGCTACGTTGCGCCGAAAGTCTCCGGCGTCTCCATCGAGGTTGAGGGAAAGGGGAGAACAGGCCCGCCGCCTCCGAAACCAACGAGGACGGCTCTCCGAGCGAGGCCGGCAAAGCGGCGAATCGCCGCGTAGTCATCGTCTCCAAATGAAAGGGGATATTTTTAATCGAGCATCCCTCCCTCGCAAAGGGAGGGACATCCCTTCACAATGGACTCATGAAGAGAGATCATTAAATCAAGGCGGTGGTGAGGGAGTCGAAGCACGCATCTCGACCCTCTTCCCAACGCCGTATATGTCCATACGACGAAGGAGAAACATCGATGAAGAAAAGGCACCTGACACTGGCCGCGACGCTGTGCGCGGCCTCCATGGTGTTCCCGGGCGGACCCGCCAACGCGAGCTCGCCCGCAGACGACGGCCATTCCGACGGGTCCGGCACGTGGGGGAGCCTGCTGGACACCCTTCCCGCAAGGGAAAACTTCGACGGCGCACGCACCTTCGAATGGGCAGGCCAGAAATGGTATGCACGCGACACTGGCTGGAAGCCCGGCGGTCCGATCAAGAGCGGCGAGTGGAACAAAGACCAGGCCCACGTCGAAGGCGGCAGCCTCTATCTGTCCGCGAGGTACAGCAACAAAAGTAAGAAGATGGCGGGCTCCGAGGTCGTCAGTTCGCAGACGGTGGGCTATGGCGACTACCACTTCGCCTTCGAGACGGGGAACCACTGAGTTTCGACGAGCACGCCATTTTCGGAGCATTCACCTACGACTGGGACGAGCAGGCAAAGGAGGGATTCACCGAAATCGACCTGATCGAAGCGTCGAGGTGGAGCGAAAAGGGCGCCAAGATCCACAACAAGTTCACCTATTATCAGGACAACGGCGGCCGCAAGCACAACATCGACGACCACGTTGTCGCGCAAGAGGGAAACTACAAGTTCCAGGTGGACGTCAAGTGGGAAAAAGGGAAAGATCACCTGGAAGCTGTGGGACGGCAGCCGCAGCAGGCTCCTCCACAGCGGCAGCCTCACCGAGGGCGTGCCCGTGCCCACGAAGACCACGCGCATGCACATGAACGCCTGGTGCCACGGGCTCAAGGCTGAGAACGAAAAAGTCTGAGGACTTCTCCGTCAAGGTCAGCGACTGCAAGTACACGCCTGCTAAGTAGCTGCGGCGGCTTCGCGATGACGTCGCGAACGGAAGGCGGGATGCAGGGCGGATCCCGCGCTGGAAAGCGCGGGTCCGCCGTTTCAGTCGAGAGGGCTCGCCGCCTCACGAGAGCTCGACGTCGCCTCGAGGCGGCAATGGAAGCGGCAATGGCGTAGTATTAGCGGGTATGCGTGCACGCGGCGCAGCGGGTTGCGGACGGACGGACGACGTCGGCGCCGCGCCCCCGCCGACGTGCAGTCCACAGCCATGTGGAATCGGCGTTCCGCGCCGGTTCCAAGAATCGCCCGGCGGCCGCGGCCGCCCCTTACGCTTGGAGAATTAGTGAAGAGCTCCGTCGAGAATCTCGATCCCACCAAGGTCAAGCTGACCGTTGAGGTGCCGTTCGAGGAGTTCAAACCCGCCATCGATGCGGCAGCCAAGGAGATCGGCAAGCAGGTCAACATCCCCGGCTTCCGGCGCGGCCACATTCCCGGCCCGCGTCATTGAAGCCCAGTTCGGACGCGGCGTCATCGTCGAGGAGGCGGTCAACAGCTCGCTCGACCGCTATTACGGCGCCGCTGTCGAAGAGAATTCGCTTCACCCCATGTCCCGCCCGGAGGTCGATGTCACCTCCGTTCCCGCAGAGAAAGGCTCCACCGAGGATCTCGTCTTCACCGTGACCGTCGAGGTGCGCCCCGAGATCGCCATTCCGGATCCTTCCTCGTTCACGATTGCCGTCGACGCCGTGGAGGTCGGCGAGGAGGACGTCGAGGAGCGTCTCACCGCTTTGCGCGAGCGTTTCGGCACTCTCAAGGCAGTTGAGCGCGCAGCGAAGGACGGCGATTACGTCACGGTCGACATGGTCGCGAAGATCGACGGCGAGGAGGTCGACTCGGTCTCCGGAGTCTCCTACAAGATCGGCTCGGGCACGATGGTCGATGGCATCGACGACGCCCTCACCGGCTTGAAAGCAGGGGAATCGGCGACGTTCACGACCGAGCTGGCCGGCGGCGAGCACGAGGGCGAGGAAGCCGAAGTGACCGTTGTCGCCAACGACGTCAAAGAATCCGAGCTCCCGGAGGCCGACGACGATTTTCGCCCAGCTCGCTTCCGAATTCGACACCATTGAGGAGCTGCGCGAGGATTTGCGCGGCGAAGTTGCAGGCCAAAGCCTCCGCCCAGGTTTACGCGGCGCGAGACCTTTTGAGCGAGAAGTTGCGCGACGCCGTCGACGTCCCGCTGCCCAAGGGGGCGCTCGAGGAAGAAGTCGTCCGCCACCTCGAGATGGAGGGCAAGGAGCTCGGCGACGAGCACGAGCCCGAGGCGCGCGCGGAGTCCGAGCGCCTCATGCGCGACCAGCTGCTTCTCGACGTCCTCGCCGAGGCTTTCGCCATCGACATCGAGCAAAACGAGCTCTTCAGCTTCATGGTTCAGCAGGCGCAGGCTTACGGCATGGATCCCAATGAGTTCATCCAGGCCGCCGCCCAGGCGAACCAGGTCAGCTCGTTCGCGGCCGAGCTCGCGCGCGGCAAGGCGCTGATCGCCTATCTCCGCCTCGTCGACGTCGTCGATTCCAACGGCGAGGGCGGTCGACGTCGCCGCCGTCGTCGGCGAAGCCCCCGAGGGCCAGCCGACCCCCGAGTTCGGTGGAAAAGCCTCCAAGGCCCCGGAGCCTTTTCGACCCGGCTTCGGCGAAAATCGACGACGTGCTCGCCTACGTCGCAACGGCGGACGACGCGGAGAAGGCGCGCATCGTCGAGGCCGAGAAGGCGGGCAAGGCGCGTAAGACGCTGCTCGAAAAGCTCGAAGGCTGACTCTTCGGGGACGGGGTTCAGGCTCCGTCCCCGAAGGCCATGCGCCTACAGCGAAAAGGCTCCATCCGGCGGTGAATCGAGGGCCGCGACCGGCTATCGTCGAGGGTAACAACGGCCGGGAACCACCCGGATGAGGAAGGACGACGCGTGAGCACTACGCCCGCTATGAAGGGACAGACGCCGCAGCACGGCAGTCTGGAGGAGTCTGTCTACAACCGGCTCCTCAAGGAGCGAATCATCTGGCTTGGCGAGGAAGTCCGCGAGGACAACGCGAACATCATCTGCGCCCAGATGCTGCTTTTGGCCGCCGAGGACCCGGAGAAGGACATTTACCTTTACATCAATTCCCCCGGCGGCTCGGTGACCGCAGGCATGGCGATCTACGACACGATGCAGTTCATCCAGCCCGACGTGGTGACGGTGGGCATGGGAATGGCGGCGTCGATGGGGCAGTTCCTTCTGTCGGCTGGGGCGAAAGGGAAGCGGTACATCACGCCCCACGCCCGCGTGCTCTTGCACCAGCCGCTCGGAGGCGCCGGCGGAACGGCCACGGACATTCGCATCAACGCCGATCTCATCTTGCAGATGAAGAGGGAGCTCGCCGAAATCACCGCCGAGGCCACGGGAAAGACGCCCGAGCAGGTCATCGAAGACGGCGATCGCGACCATTGGTTCAACGCGCAAGAGGCCCTCGAATACGGTTTCGTCGACCGCATAGTCTCCAGCGCCAATGCCATCGGCGGATCGAACGAGGAATGAGAGTCCAGCGAGGAATGAGGATCGACGGAGAAATGAGCAATATGAACTCTCCACACTTTTCGGGCCTGGCGCGGCCATGCCGTCCGCCCGTTACGTCCTGCCCAATTTCGAGGAGCGCACGCCCTACGGGTACAAGAGGCAGGATCCGTACGCCAAGCTTTTCGAGGACCGAATCATCTTTCTCGGCGTCCAGGTCGATGACGCGTCCGCCGACGACATCATGGCTCAGCTTCTCGTCCTTGAGTCCCAGGATCCCGATTCGCCCATCACGATGTACATCAATTCGCCGGGCGGATCCTTCACGGCGCTGACCGCGATTTACGACACGATGCAGTACATCAAGCCGCAGATACAGACGGTGTGCCTGGGCCAGGCGGCGTCGGCCGCGGCCGTTTTGCTCGCAGCGGGCTCGCCCGGGCGGCGCCTCGCGCTGCCGAATGCGCGCGTTCTCATACATGAGCCCGCCATGGAGGGAATGCAGGGGCAGGCATCGGACATCGCGATCGTCGCCGACGAGCTCGAGCGGATGAACAATTGGCTGTGCGACACGCTTTCGCATCATTCCGGCAAGCCCGCCGACGAGATCAAAAACGACATCAAGCGAGACAAGATTCTCACCGCCAACGAGGCCAAAGAGTACGGACTGGTCGATCAGGTCCTCACCTCTCGCAAGGCGCCGTCGGGAAGCTGACTGTCTCTAAAATCCTCGCCGAGAAGCGAGAGGGCTCGAACTTCCGCCCTTCGCTTCTCGGCGTATCCTTTCCACACGGCGGCGATCCCGTGATAGCCTCGCCTAGCGAGGTATCACGATAGCCTCGACACATATGGAGGAGTTTGGATGGCACGCACCGTAGACGCGGCGGACACTCTCAAGTGCTCGTTCTGTCAGAAAAGTCAGCGGCAGGTGAGGAAGCTCATCACGGGATCCGGCGTCTATATATGCAATGAATGCGTCGATCTGTGCAACGACATCATCGCCGAAGAGCTCGCACAGGACGAAAGCTCGGATTTTTCGCTTGACGCGCTGCCAAAGCCCAGGGAGATTTACGAGTTTCTCAACGAGTACGTCATCGGGCAGGATGCGGCGAAGCGGACGCTCGCCGTCGCGGTGTACAACCACTATAAGCGCATCCGCGCCCAGGGCGGGCCGAAGCGCTCCCAAGACGAAGAGGTCCAGATCGGAAAATCCAATATTCTGCTTCTCGGCCCGACAGGCACCGGAAAGACGTATCTGGCTCAGTCCCTCGCCCGAATGCTCGACGTTCCGTTCGCCATAGCAGACGCCACGGCGCTGACCGAGGCCGGGTATGTGGGCGAGGACGTCGAGAATATACTCCTCAAACTCATTCAGGCCGCCGACGACGACGTCAAGCGGGCCGAGGTCGGCATCATCTACATTGACGAGATCGATAAAATCTCACGCAAATCCGAGAATCCTTCGATCACCCGGGACGTTTCGGGCGAGGGCGTGCAGCAGGCCCTTCTCAAAATCATCGAGGGAACCGTAGCCTCGGTGCCCCCGCAGGGAGGGCGGAAGCATCCGCAGCAGGAGTACCTGCAACTCGATACGTCGAACATCCTCTTCATCTGCGCGGGCGCCTTTGCGGGGATGGAAGAGATCATTTCCTCTCGCACGGGCAGGCGCGGGATCGGCTTCGGTTCGGAGCTGCACATCGCCGACAACGGGGCCGAGGTGCTGAGCGAGGCCACGCCGGAGGACCTTCACAAGTTCGGGCTGATTCCTGAGCTTGTGGGGCGCCTGCCTGTCGTCGCTGCTACGGAGGAGCTGACCGAAGGCGATCTCATCCGCATCCTCACCGAGCCGAAGAACGCCCTTGTGCGCCAGTATGAGCGGATGTTCGAACTCGACGGGGTTCGGCTCCAAATCGACGGCGAAGCCCTGCACGAGATCGCGCGCGAAGCCATCGCGCGGGGGACGGGCGCACGCGGCCTTCGCTCTATTATGGAGAGCCTGCTCAAAGAAGCGATGTTCGAGGTCCCTCACGCAGCGACGTCGAGAAGATCGTTTTCGACGCCGCTGCGGTCAAGGGAGGCGGAGAACCCACGCTCGTGCTCAAGAAGGCAAAGAGCGCCTGATGGAGATCTCAGACGACGAAGCGCGTGAGCTTCTGAAGGGCATCGCCGAACGATTGACAACCTCGACGCCGCCCTCGTCCACATTCTTGCGGAGCGTTTCCGCTGCACGCAGCAAGTCGGCAGGCTCAAGGCCATGAACTCGATGCCGCCTCGGATCCCGAGCGTGAGGAGCAGCAGATCCGCCGCCTGAGAAAGCTGGCGGCGGACGCCGGGCTCGACCCGGTTTTCGCCGAGAAGTTCCTCCGCTTCGTCGTCTCCGAGGTGATCCGCCACCACGAGCGGATCGCCGACGAGCTCTTCCACCAGCCCGCCGTGTAGATCCGCTCGATCTCCTCGTTGAAGTCTCGGATCACCGATGCGCGCTTGACCTTCATCGACGGCGTCATATACCCGTTGGCGACCGTGAAGTCGATGGGGAGGATCCTGAACTTGCGGATCGACTCGGCCCGGGAGACCGAATCGTTCGCGCGTTTGATCGCCCTGTCGATCGCGGCGAGAACCTGAGGGTCCTCGGCCGCCTCGCTCGCGCTCATTTCTGGAAGCCCGTGGTTTCTCAGCCAACCGGGCAGCATCTCGGAGTCCAACGTGACGAGGGCTCCAATGAAGGGCTTCTGGTCGCCGACGACGACCACCTGGGAAATCAGCGGATGGCCCCGCAGCCTGTCCTCGAGGACGGCGGGGGCGACGTCTCTGCCGCCGGCTGTGACGATCAGCTCCTTCTTGCGGCCGGTGATGAAGATGAATCCGTCGTCGTCGATCTCGCCCAAATCGCCGGTGCGGAACCATCCGTCTTCCGTGAAAGCGGCGGCCGTCGCCTCGGGGTTGTTGTTGTATCCGACGAAGATGTGGTCGCCTTTGCCGAGGATTTCGCCGTCGTCGTCCACGGACACATAGCAGCCGGGGTAGGCGGGGCCCGACCGAGCCGATGCGCATGAAACGCGGAGTGTTGACGGAGGTCGGCGCGGACGTTTCGGTCAGCCCGTAGCCTTCGTAGACCTTGATGCCGACGCCGCGGAAGAAGTGGCCGAGGCGCGCTCCAAGCGGCGCGCCGCCCGAAATGCTGTTGCGCAGATTCCCTCCGAGGATCGAGCGGATCGAGGAGTAGACCAGGCGCTCGCCCAGGCGGTGCTCGGCCTGAGGGCAAGCGAAGGCCCGCCCGGTTTGTCGAGCCCGCGCGAGTATTCGATCGCGACCTTGGCGAAGTGCCTGAAAAGCTTGAGTTTGAGGCCCTTGCCGGCCTTGGCGTCCGCCGCGTTGTAGATCTTTTCAAAGATCCCGCGGGACGGCCAAGATATAGGTCGGACGGAAACTCTGGACGTCGGACACCAGGTTCTTGGCGTCCGGTGCGAACCCCGTGATGTTGCCCGAGTACATCGACATCAGGCAAATGAAGCGCGCGAAGACGTGGGCCATGGAAGAGCCAGGAGGCTGCGCTGCATTCCGCCGATGATCTGCGAAAGGCTGTCGTCCAGGGGGCCGTTGATGGCCACGTGGAGGAGGTTTGCGATGGCTTAGGCGCGCGCCCTGGGAAGCCCGGTTGTGCCGGACGTGTAAATGATCGTGGCGAGGTCGTCGGCTGTGGTCGCGTCGATCCTCCGGTCGATCTCGGAATCGAGCGCGAGGGAGCCCTTTTGGCTGAGATCTTTTCGACGGCGTTCTCCTCGATGACGTGGATCGCCTCGAAATGGTCCAGCTCTGAGAGCAGGGGAGCGAGGACGTCGCTGATCTGGGGGGTCTCCGCAATCGCCATTCTGCACTGCGAGTCTTTGACGATCCATCTGGCCTGATCGGTCGAATCGGTTTCGTAAATGGGGAATGAGCTGCGCGCCCACGGCCCACGTCGCCTGATCGAAAAGTGCGAACTCGTATCGTGAATGGCTCATGATCGCGATATGGTCGTTGGGTTCGACGCCGAGGGCGAGCAGACCGCGCGCGAGCGCGCGAACTTCGGCGTAAAACTGGCGCCATGTCACTGGAACCCAGGTGTTGATGGAGGATTTGCGCTCAAACACGATCTGTTCGGCGCGATCGTGTGCGTGATTGCGCATGACCCACGGAATGGACATCGATTCGGTGATCGTGATCTTTCCGGCGCGATAGGCGGCCCGGCGGCCGTCGATTTCGACAACGTTGCTCATAGCATCCTTTCTACCCATCAGTAGGATAGCGGACTGTCGGGAAGTTTGCTTCCAGCCTAGCGAAGATGAGGCTATTTGGCGGGCCCTTGCTTCTTAAGCCTTCTGTGCGGAGGCGGGCTTCTTAGGCTCTGGCGGGTCCAGCTGATAGGAGACGACCGCCACCGGCGCATCGCCCTCCACCGAGCGGGCGCTGAGGTCGCCGCGGACGTGCGCGGCTCGCACGAGATCGGCGTGCACCGCGTCAAGCCGGGCGCGGTCGGCTTCGGCCACCCTCGATGGAGACCGCGGCGTACGTCGTGCGCTGGGAGACCTTGTTCTCCGACTTCACCTTCCGCAGTGCGGTCAGAGCCTCGCCCGCGACCCGCAGAATCTCGGCGTCCGCGCCCGCGGCCGCGGCGCGCAAGGGCTCTGAGCTCGGCCAAGCGGCGCGATGGACCGAGCCCGTGCGGAACCAGCTCCACACTTCCTCCGTGGCGTAGGGAATGAACGGCGCAAGGAGCCGCAGGAAAACGTCCACGGCGACGTTGAGGGCAACCCGTGCGGATCGCGCCGAAGGGTCGTCCGAGTAGGCGCGGTCCTTCACGAGCTCCAGATAATCGTCGCAGAAGGACCAGAAGCAGGACTCGGCAAGTTCGAGCGCGCGGGTGTGGTCGTAGGCGTCGAAGGAGGCGGTCGCCTCATCGACGACGTCGGCGAGGCCCGCGAGGACCGCGCGGTCCGCCGGCTCGGTCACGGCGGCGACGTCGACGTCCGCAGGCGCCCTCGCCGCCCATCGACAGGGCGAACTTCGAGGCGTTGAGCACCTTCATCGCCAGACGGCGCCCGATCTTCATCTGCTGTTCGTCGAAGGTCGCGTCCACGCCCAGGCGCGCGCTCGCGGCCCAGTAGCGCACCGCGTCCGACCCGTGCTTTTCGAGCAGGGCCATAGGGGTTACCACATTGCCCTTGGACTTGGACATCTTCTTCCGGTCGGGATCCAGGATCCACCCGGAGATCGCGGCGTGCTTCCAGGGTTCTCCCGAATTCCAGGTGGGCGCGCACCATCGAGGAGAAAAGCCACGTGCGGATGATGTCCTGGCACTGCGGGCGCACGTCCATCGGGTAGACGCGCGAGAACAGGTCCTCGTCGGTCAGCCAGCCGCCCGCGATCTGGGGGCTGAGAGAGATGTGCCCACGTGTCCATGATGTCGATCTCGCCGACGAAGCCTCCCGGCTCGCCGCGCTGATCCTGGCTGAAGCCTTCGGGGACGTCCGACGAGGGTCGACGGGCAGGCGCTCGACGCCGGGCACGATGACGTCGTCGTAATCGACCTCTCCGGACTCGCGCACCCGATACCACAGCGGGATCGGCACGCCGAAAGAAGCGCTGGCGGGAGATGAGCCAGTCGGTGTTGAGTCCGCCGACCCAGTTGTCGTAGCGCACGTGCATGAAATCGGGGTGGAAGGCGAGCTTGTTTCCGGCCGCGATCAGGTTCTCGCGCAGCTGCCTGCCGTTGGCCTCGATGTGGTCGCGCCCGCCGTTGCGGATGTACCACTGGCGCGATGTGACGATCTCCAGCGGTTTGTCGCCCTTCTCGAAGAAGTTCGTCATGCGGGACGTGGGCTTGGGCTCGCCGAGCATCTCGCCGCTGTCGGTCAGCGCCTCGACGAGCGCCTTCCGGGCGGAGAAAGCCGTTTTCCCGGCCATGGCCTCGTAGGCGGCGACGCCGCGTTCGGACGCAATCCACTCCGGCGTCTGCGCGACGATGCGGCCGTCTTTGCCGAGCACCGAACGCATGGGCAGGTCCAGCTCGCGCCACCACACGACGTCGGTCAGATCGCCAAAGGTGCAGCACATGGCGATTCCCGCGCCCTTATCAGCCTCGGCCGCGGGGTGGGCGAGGACGGGAAGCTCGACGTCGAAGATCGGGGACGTCACGGTTGTGCCGAAGAGGTGGCTGTAGCGTTCGTCGTCGGGGTGCGCGATGAGCGCGACGCAGGCGGGAAGCAGCTCCGGCCGCGTGGTTTCGATGACGACGTCGCCGCCCTCGCCGTGGAACGCGAGCGAGTGATAGGCGCCGGGGTATTCGCGGGCTTCTAGCTCCGCCTGGGCGACGGCCGTTTGGAAGGTCACGTCCCACAGCCCGGGAGCCTGAGCCTGATAGGCCTCGCCGCGTTCGAGATTCCGCAGGAACCCAGCCTGGGCGATCTTCTGGGCCTTCGCTCCGATCGTCTGGTAGTGCTGGCTCCAGTCGACCGAGAGGCCCAGGTGGCGCCAGAGCGCCTCGAACTGCGCCTCGTCCTCCTCGGTCAGCTTCCAGCACAGCTCGATGAAATTGCGCCGCGAGATCGGCATCTGGTCGGCGTATTTGATCGACTTGCCGTCGCCGCCGTCGTGGGGAGGGACGAAATCGGGGTCGTAGGGCAGCGACGGGTCGCAGCGCACGCCGTAGTAGTTCTGCACGCGCCGCTCGGTGGGCAGGCCGTTGTCGTCCCAGCCCATCGGGTAGAAGACCGACTTGCCGCGCATGCGCTGGTAGCGCGCCATCGTGTCGGTGTGCGTGTAAGAGAAGACATGGCCCACGTGCAGGGAGCCGGACACGGTGGGCGGGGAGTGTCGATCGAGTAGACGTTCTCGCGGGTCGCGGTGCGGTCGAAGGCGTACGTGCCGTCCTCTTGCCAGCGCCTTCCCCAGCGGTTTTCGAGGCCCTCGAGGCTTGCCTTGCCGGGAACCTCCACGCGCTCGCGAAGCTCGCCTCGAAATTGGCCGCCTTGAATTCGTCTGTCGATTTCGTCATAGGCTCTATTCTTCCATGAACGGTTGAACTTGGCGCATGTGAGGGCTCTAGCCGGCGCGCGTCGTTCGCCACGTCGCGAGAATCTTGAGGGGGAGACGTTGTCGTGCTCTGGAGTGCAAGCATCGGAGGGCTTGTTAGTCTGACGTCCGAACAAATAATACGTCGATACAAGGGAGAAATGCATGGGCGAACCCGAAAGCGATCAGGTGATTGCCTTACGCGCAGCCGAGTTTCTTCGCCAGCATCATAGAGAGGATATAACCATTGCGGATCTTTCCGATCATCTCTCCTATAGCGCTTCGCATTTGACACGAGCTTTCACCCGTGCGGTAGGGGCCTCGCCCATCAAATACCTTGCTGCATGGCGCTTTCACCGGGCGAAGCACCTGCTTGTCTCCGAAGGGTCTCGGTGTGCTCGACGTGTGCCACGAGGTCGGGTTTTACCTCGGTGGGAACGTTTACACGGCGGTTCGTCAGGGACGTGGGGCTGGCCCCGGCGCGATTGCGCCGTTCCGCCGAAAGTCTGGGCGAGGTAACCCTTTCTTCGCGGGACGTACCAGCATCGCCCCGCACGCCCAGCGTCCTCGTGCGGTTGGAAGTTCCGGAACTATTGAGGCAGCAGTTGGGTGTGGATCCCTATCAGTGGATAGGGACTTTCCCGAGCCCGGTTCCATGTGGGGTTCCGTTCACGGGGACGTTGCGTAGGGGGATTTACGACGTACGATTGCCGGTGCTCCCCGGTGCTCCGTGGATTCTGGCATCGGTAACGCCCAGTTCGGCTAGCGTTGAAGGCCATGTCGCTCCGGCCTTGCCCCTCGTCGCTCGCCATCCGCGTCCGCTTGGTCCCGATTCTCCAAGCGTCATCTCCTTGCAGCTGCGAACTGCCGATCCCTGGGAATATCCACTTCTTGTGGCACTTGCGCTTTTGTGATGGGGCAGGGCCGCACATCCCCGGCATGCGATACCTCGCTCCGCGTAAATCGCAGCAGGATCGGAGTCGTCGAAGCGCCGTTGTTCTCTTTACCGTGGAAACGGCTGGAAGACCGACCTCGGTGAAGGGCTTTGCCGTCCGGTTGGTCCGATGGCCGAATAGCAAAACTATCGAAGGAGAACCGATATGCATGGGAACGAAGCGCGCAGTTCTGCTCGGTCGGGATTGCCGGGTGGCATCGGCCCTCTACACGCCGGATGCCGGCGAAGCTGCCGATTTCTATCGGGCACTGTTCAGCTGGGACATTGCGAGCTCCGATTCGCAAACGGAGATTTCCGCTTTCCAGGAAGCGGCATGATAGCGAATGTCCATGCTGCTGTTGGGCGATCTGAAAGACGTCCAACACTTCGCGGGCTGGCAGATTTCCCTTTCAGTGAGCGATGTCGATACTGCTCTGGGCAAAAGTGGAAGAAAACGGAGGGAAGATCGTCATTCCTCGAACAAAGGATGGTGAAGGGGACAAGAGTGCAGTCGTCCGTGACTCTACAGGTGCACGCCTGGGAGTCATCGAGGATCGCGGCAATGAGGGTTTCAATGCTTTTGGGCCTGGTTTACCCGTTTGGTACGAGGTTCTAGTCGCCGATTTTGAAAAGGGCATGCGGTTCTATCGGGATGTTTTCGGCTGGGAATGCCGCCTTCTACGCACCCGAGGGAAAGAATTTGCCCTATGCCACGAATAGAAAGGGCGAAAGCTCCGTATGCGGTATCGGCGATGCTTCTTATTTTGGGTGTGAAGGCGAATCTTCATTGTGGCGAGTTTACTTTGGCTCCGAAGATATCGATTCATCCGCGAAGCGAGTTGATGACCTCGGAGGGAAAACGTTGTCTGAACCTCGTGACACCCCTGGGGACGCGTTGCCGAAGCTGCCGACCCTCAAGGTGCCATGTTCATGATGTATCAGATCTGAACGGCTGCGATATGCAGGCCTCTCACCGGTTGAGCGGTGAGAGGCCCGCATCGGCACATGCCTACGGCTGCAAGAGATCCAACCTGAATGCCTGCGCATCGCCACGTGCTTGCGATTCGACGATCGTTGGGAGAATCTTCTAACTTCTATTGATTAGTGAACGTTGTGTCTTTCGCAGAAAAACTTTCGTTTATATAAACTCGCAGAAATGGCATAGTATCCAATGCTCCGCCAACAGAAAAGGTATTTCGAAGAACACCTTTTTCGTGTGCGTTCTCAAGACGAGCTCGTAATATTTGGGAGGGAGGAAGGTAAACGGAGCGAACTCCATGGGGAACTGGAGGAAGATGACGTTGCTAAAGTGCTTATGAAGACCATAGGTTTCAAGCGGAATACGACCTTTTTGGAGTGTTGGGCGACCGAGGCCCCACCTAAATCGCAGGGCAACGTCGTCGCGATAACGCCGAGTTGGTTCGCCGAGAAAGTGAGTGTCATAGGGCTCCGTGCGTCCGTCGTCAAAGCGGTCGTCGCCCAGCTCAAAACTCCCCGCCTGTCGCCAGAATCGCCGCCGCGAAGACCGCGTAGAACAGGCCGATCGAGACGAGGTAGGCACGCTCGGGCAGTCCGAAGCATCTGTTGCGAAAGCGGGGCAGCATCGCGCACATCAGCGCGACGAGGGAAACGAGCGCCGCGTAATAGAGCCCGTTGGCCGCCGCGGCCAAAACGCCGCCTTCGGGCGCGATGAGCCGCCGAATGTTTCCCGCCAGGCTGAAGGCGATCGCGAACCATCCGATCGCAAGGGCGTAGTGTGCCGTGCCTATTGGCGTGAGCCGCTGCCCCTCCAACGTCGTCGGGAACGCCGGGAGAATCGCGAAGATCGCAGCGAGAACTAGCAAAAGTACGGTCGCGGTGCCGCTGTAGTCCCAGCCGCGGAGGCCGTGCGCGGCGCCGGCCAGGGCAAGCCAAGTCGCGGACGTCAGCCACGTCGTGGCCGTTGCGAGCCTGCGTGTGGGGCCGACGGCGTAGTCGCTCACCGCGTGACGAACAGGGCTGTAAGGGCTTTCGACCGTGTGAAGGCGGATGAAGAGGCGAATCGAATGATCGTGAGAATGAGTGCGAGGGAAGACAATGCGGTTGTCATGGTCCGTTCCTGAGTTATCCGTTTTTGAGTTCGTTGTGTATTGATCGAATGGTTTGCGCGAGGCGAAGCGGGTTGAAGCCGAGCCTACGCACGACGTCGTCGAAGGCCCCGCCCAGTGCGTGCGACGCCTTTTCCCGCAGCAGCTTGCCGTTTTCCGTGAGTTGGAGTCGGCGCACGTTTCCGCTGCCCTTTTCCGCCAGGTCCGCCGCGTGGCCGTTGGCGATAAGGCGGCGGACGAGGCCGAGCAGGAGGCCTCGGTTATGCCGAGCGCCCGCGCCAGCTGGGCGCCGGAGACCCCCGGGTGCTCGCCGACGATCTCCAAAGCCAGGTATCTGTTGTACGTCAAGTTCAGTGGGCGGAGCATGCGTTCCGCCTGTCGGTCAAGGGTTCGCACGAGATCGTGAAGTTCGTAGGCGAGGTCCACGGTTAGTATCTTAGGCTCCTAAGTTAGTGGTTGGCAAGTGCGGGCGTTGGGGAGTTTGCGTGCTCATGGCTGCGGGGCCGACCCGGTCCCTGGCGGCAGGCATGCCTCAGAGGCGAACGGTTTCCGCGACGGACGCACCCTGGCGGCGAAACGGTTTCCGGCGGCGAACGCACCCCTGGCGGCAAATTGGGTTTCAGCGGCGGACACGCGCCTGGGAAAATGCGAGAAAGGGCGGCGCTGCAGCGTTCCGCGCCTTTTGGCCGCCTGGGCCCTAGCCGAGCAGTTCCTTGTCGCGGTCGATGGATGCCTGGACGCCCCGCACCACCGCGGCCCCGAAGCCGGCCTGCTCCAGCTCCACCACGCCCGCCACGGTGGTTCCGCCGGGGGATTGCACGGCGTCGGCGAGGAGGCGGCGCTCGCTCCGTCGTCGAGCTTCGCGAGCAAAAGCCTCGCGGCGCCGTACACGGCCTGGGCTGCGATGCGGGTCGCGGACGCCTTGGGCAGTCCGTTTTTCACGGCCGCCCTCGCCATGGCGTCGATGTAACCGAAGGTGAAGGCCGGCGAGCATCCCGCGATGGCGCTGAACGCCGAAAAGTCGTTCTCGGCCATCGGCTCGGCGATGCCGATCGAGGCGAGGACGTCTGCGACGTCGTCAGCGCGCGGCTCGGCGGCTGGATTGCAAGCGTAGGCGGTGACGGAAGCGCCGACGGCGGCGGCCATATTCGGCATCGTCCGCACGACCGGCTGGCCCGGCTCCAGGCGGGACTCGAGGAATTCGATTGGCGTTCCGGCCGCCACGGAGACGATGACGCTTCCAGCGCCTTGCGGCGGCCTTTCGAATCTCGTCGAGCACGCCGCCGACCGCAAAGGGCTTGACGGCCACGACGACGATCGCGCCGTCGCCCGCCCGCTCAACCAGATCGACGTTCGAATACGCCAGCTTCGCGCCGGTTTCGCGCACGAATCGGGCGTTGGCCTCGACGTCCGCAGAATAGACGACTCAGCTCGCCCGGCGCGGCGCCCGCCGCGATGAGCCCGCGGGCGATCGCTCCGCCCATGGCGCCGATGCCGATGATGCCGATCATGAATGTCCCTCCGCCGGTTGTCCTGTTTCCGTCAATCCTATTGCAATGCGGCTATTCCGTGCCGCTTGGCCTTGTCGTGTGCATTCGTGCCGTCCGGCGGCCCGCATTTGCGCCGCTTGGCGCAGTGCCGTCGCCCGGCCGCATTTGCGCCGCTGGCGCGGTGCCGTCCGGCCCGATCATCCGCGTCCGTGCCGCCCGGTCTGATGGAAGCCTCGAAGCGGAAGGCGCATCACAAGTCGGCCCGAAGGCCGGTGCGAAACACCGCGCATAGCGGGGAAGCCGGATGTGGGACGCTGGGATTGCCGGGTGCGAGACAATGGACCCACCCGGCAAGCGGGCACAAGCTTCGAAGCGAAAGGGAGACATGGCACACGGAAATGCAGCGGCACGGGGAAGGACGATCGTGACGGGAGCGTCCACCGGCATCGGCGAGGCGACGGTTCGCAGGCTCGTCGCCGAGGGGGTTCGACGTCCTCGCCACGGCGAGGCGCGAGGAACGCCTTCGGGAGCTCGCGCGCCAAACGGGATGCGATTGCCACGCGGCCGATCTGACCGACGAGGCCGACGTCGAACGCCTCGTCGAGTACGCGGCTTCGCGAGGAGCGGTGACCGGGCTCGTCAACAACGCGGGCGGGGCCATCGGCGTCGATTCGGTTGCCGAAGGCGATCCCGCTGCCTGGCTCGGCATGTACGAGAAGAACGTGCTGGCGACCCTCAGGCTGACAAAGGGGCTTTTGCCGCACCTGCGCGAGGCGGGCGGCAACGTCGTCTTCGTGACGTCGATGGCGGCCTTCGAAATCTATCCCGGCGGAGCCGCTACGTGGCCGCCAAGCACGCCGAACGGGTGCTGGCCAGAACCCTTCGCCTCGAGCTCTTGGGCGAGCCGGTCCGAGTCGTCGAGGTCGCCCCCGGGCTTGTGAAAACGGAGGAGTTCTCGCTCAACCGCCTGGGCGACGCGAGGCGGGCGCAAGCCGTCTACGCGGGCGTCGAAGGGCCTCTCGTGGCTGACGACGTCGCCGACGTCATCGCCTGGGCCCTGACCCGCCCGCCTCATGTCAACATCGACCTGGTGCGGGTGATGCCGCGCAACCAGTCAGACGCGCGGACGCTTGTCGCAATTCCGACGCCGACGGCGCATTGCCCGTTTCGTCGCTCCAAGTCGATTCCTCGGGCGAGGACCGGTTTGGCAAAACGCGCTGATCCGAGCGTGCCGCCCCCGATACGCCTGATCCGATAGGGCCGGTTGGGGCGCTGCAGAGGAGGATTTTCGCGCCGCCCGCTGCGTTTGATCCTCGATCCCGTTCGTTCGCGTGGACGCTGCGACGCAGCATGAGGAGACTCCCGCGACGCGTGAAGGGCGTTCTTCTTGCCTGGGCGACGTGGCGCGCCCAATCTTGCCGTTCCGGCGGCGAAAGCCTCGCGTTCGGCCGGGCCTGTTCCTCGGGAATCGGTGCGGGCGGCAAAGGGCCCCGCCCTAAACGGACGGGGCCCGAGGCAATGGACTGTCAGACGTCGACTGGACTGTCAAACGCCCGCTGTTCTGTCAGGCGCAGATTTGCCCGTCAGATCTTGTTCAGAAGATTCTTCAGGGTCGGCCACATATGGGTGTCGCGGGTGACGGCGTCCTCGTAGAAGTACCACCAGAAGTAGCCTCCGACGATTTACCTGCCCACGGCCTCAGTCAGCTCGTTGTGCATGCCGTAGTACCGCTTGGCGATGCGCTTCTTGGTCGCGAGGTCGGATTCGGCCTTCTCGTCGTCCGGGCCGTTGGCGGCGATCTCGCCGATTCCAAGCTTCGCCGACGGGAAGGTCTTACCCAGGCTCTTCAGCGTCTCAGCAAGGTCGCTGGAGCTCGGCTGCTGCGCGGGGTTGCAGGAGAACTCGTAGACGGACAGGAACATGTAGTCGACCTGGTGCAGCTTTTCCGGCATGGTGCCGACGTAGGAGTCGAGGTTCTCCCAAGACTTCTCGTAGCAGCCCCTGTGAGACCAGTAGTTGAGCGTGATCGCCGTCCGCCCTCCGTGGCGCTTGACCACGTCGTACGTCGCCTCGACCTTCTGGTTGATTTCCTGCGGGGAGGCGCCGAGCCACGAACCGTTGAGCTCGTTGCCGACCTCCCAGATGTCGACCTTGTCGCCGAAAGGCTTGGATCGCTTCCTCGGTGAGGTTGCTGAGCGACTCGGCGCTTGCGGGCGCCCAGTTGTTGGCATCGAGGATCTCAACCATGATGTAGGCATGCGGGCGGAGAGTCTCGATGGCCTGCTTGTACTCGTCCATGCTGACATCGGGGCGGATCACCACGCGCACGGTCAGCTTCTTCTCACTCGAGCGAATCACGGACAGGGGTCTGATCGATGTCCTTGATCGAGGTGATGGTGATCCCGCGCAGCGGAGCCTGGGGGCGCTGGCTTGATGCTGCCCGTTGCCCGAATTGTCGCCGTCGGAATTGTCCCCGTTCCCGTCGAAGTCGTTCCTGCTCGTCGTCGGAGTCCCTCATCGTCGGAATCGTCGTCTCCCTTGGAAAGAACGTTCGCGGAAGCGAGCTTCTGATTCGAAGCGGAAGAGGCTTCAGAAAGCGAAGAGGTGTCGTTTGTCTTGTTTTGATTGCCAGCAGAATCTTGTGCCGCAGAGAAACCCGTGCAAAGCGGTACAGTCAGTGCAAGGGCTGCAAGTGCGGTGTGTAAGCGTGCTTTTTTGTTGCATACTGCGATTGTGTAGCATTATTCGATTAAGTCAAAGGCCTGGAGGCGGTGTCTTTCACCCATGCCCTCGGCATAAGCTTGGAACGGCGGGGATATGTCTCCCTTTTTCTTTCAGAGTGTGGCCTTCGTCCACTATTTACAAAAACGAAACTGTCTGCTACGGAAAAGTAATATGACATCCGTGGATCGGCCTTGGATTTGGGCGCAGTCCGGTTGGATGTCCCGCCCAATCCCTGCTATCATCTTTACCATCCCAAGCGGAATTTCACGCCTCCCTTGGGTATCCTCTCCGTGGCTGTGGAATTTCACGCCTCCCTTTCCACGCCATGGGCGCGCAACCAACACTCGCGGTGGCGGTTGGCGACGAGGAAGTCGGCGCGCCCGCACGGTTGCGAGCGGTGCGCGCCGTCGTCGCGTGTGGAGCCTTCAGGGCGACGACGAATGGCCTAGGCGACGTTGAATGCCGGAGCTGCCTCCCGAGGCGGCTCGCCTTGACGAGCGACCCCTGACCCTTGCCTCGGCGGGCGGCGTTCGTGGGTCGGCAGGGCGGGCTCCGCGGGTTTGCGGCTTGATCCGTTTTGCTTCATCGAATTCTGGGTGTCGTCGTGGGCCTTCAGGAAGCCGCGATCCCCCTATGGGCTGATCGGTGCTCAGCTTGCCCATATGTGCGCATCGGCGCGGCTGCGATTCGCCGCAGGCGGCTGAAACGCGGGACTGCCCAGGAGCATGTTTTGGCGAGTTTCAGCGGGTGGGACTACGACCTTCCTTTCCTCCTCAGGTTGTATGTTTGCGCCGAAAATCCTGGAAATGCGGTGTTATCGTGTCTGGGTAACTTACCGACCGGGCCCGCTGAGACGCACAGGCCCGGGCTTTTCAGCGAAAGGCAAACAATGGGCACAAAGAAAAAGGGAGGCTCACTCGCCCCTGCCCGAGCGTTCGGCGTGATTGCCGCCTCGCCCCTCTTTGGGCGCGCTCGTCATTCCCGGTGGAACTCGGCGCATGCGGACCCTGCCACCGGCAATGAAACAACCAGGGGAACGGAGGATTCTCAGCGAACCGTTTCCATCGGCGGCATCGTTTCTTCGGGTCTCGGCGGCACAGTCGCCCCCGGGGCCTCCGACGCAAAAGGCGACGCCTTCGGCCAAGCAGAGCGCTGCGGGGAAGAAGGCGGGAACTGCGACCTCGGCCGCTTCAAAAGTCCGGCGCCGGCGCAAGGCCCGTCGCATCCGCAGGGACGACGGCGCCCGCCCGCGCCAAAGCGCCCGCGAAAGCGGCGGCTTCGGCCCCGACCGCAGCAGCGTCGACGGCATCCGGGAACCGCCCGCGGCGACGGCAAAGAACAAGCCCGCTGAAGCGACCGGCGAATTCACCGTCGTCAAGAGCGTGTACTCGGCGCCGAATTTCGTGGCGCCCTCGACTTTCACCGTCAATTACGTCTGCCGCAATGCGGCAGGGGCGACGACGAAGGAAGACGCGCTCAAACTGACGCCGGGCGTCCCTGTGAGGGTCGCGGACGTCCCCGAGGGACCTGCACGATGACCGAGCAGGACGCCTCCGTTCCGAACGCTTACTGGCGCTACGATATCGTCGCGTCCACCAGCCCCGCCCCGCGGCCTCCCGGCGGCCGCAGCCCCCCAGTCCGTCCCTGCAGGCCGGTCAGCAACAAGGCTCAGCAATCGACCGATTTCCCGATTGTTGCGAACCGACCGGTGGGAGTGCGAGTGAATAACTTCTATCGCCCGTACAGCGGCGTCGTGTCCATCTCCAAAAGAAGTCCTCGGAGATGGGGCCAAGCTCGCCCCCGCGACTTTCGAGTACGAGTATTCGTGCACGGACAACGACGGCGAAAGTGCTTTCCAGCGGCACGGTGAAGGTCGAGCCCGGCAAAGAAGTCAAGATCGACAAGCTTGGCGGCGACCGCTGCAAGGTGACTGAGAAAGACGCCAGCGTAACCGGAGCTACGCTCGCCGTGGAAATGTCCCAGGAGCGCAAGTGCAAGGCCCCTCCGCCCGGACAGGCGCCTCAGAGCCGTCCGGCGTCGGTCGCCAAGACGGCTTCTCCGCCTCGGCAAAGCGGGCGTCGGCTTCCAAGGCCGCATCCCGTGCGTCGTCGGCGAAAAAGGCCGAAGTGGACGTCACAGCCCGCTCGATCGAATTCAACTTCCCCGTCGGGCCGGTGCCGTGTGAAATCCATGTCAAAGCGAAGAACACCTACACCATGGACTACGCCTCGTTCTCCGTGGCGAAGAAGATAGAAGCCCCTGAAGGCCCTCAATCTTTTCCACGAAGAAGTTCGTCTTCGGCTACACCTGCAAGCCGACCGGAGAAGACGAGGTCAAAGGCAAGCTGGAGGTCTCCGGAGACGGGACCGCGACGCCCCTGGGCAAACAGCTCCCGGTGGAACCTCCTGCACCGTGACCGAAGACGAAACTGGCGCAAAACGGCGATTACACAGTCAAAATCGCCGAGCCTCAGACCTTCACCTTGGAGGAGAAGGACGCCGTCAAGGCCCTGACATTCACGAACGTCTACACCAAGCCGGCACCTTCTCCGACGCCTCGATACCCCCGTCGCCGTCGCCTTCGGATACCCCTGTCACCGACGCCGTCCGTCACATCGACGCCGTCGCCTTCGGCCACCCTTCGGTGACGCCTTCGGCCACCCCTGTCGAAGCCGGTTGCCGGGTCCGTCGAAGCCGGTTGCCGATCCGTCGAAGCCGGTTCCGCTGATGTCGAAAGGCTGGAAAGCCCGTTCCTCCGAAGGCCGCCAAGTCAATGGCGCTGAAGGTCGAGCAGAAGGCGGCCAATCGCGGAAAGTCCCTTCCCAACACCGGAGCTTGGTCGCCGGAATGGCCGCCGTCGCACTGATCGCCGCAGCGGGAGGCATCCTCATCCTTCGTCGAAAGAAGGCATGATCCTCCTGTGAGAGCCGGGGCTAAAAAGCTGCGGCTTTTGGAGACGGCTCCCTGTAAAACGGCTGGGGCTTGAACCCTTTCTCTGCGTCCCCGAGGATCGACAGGCGCGATAAGTCCGCCCCTGTCGATCCTCGGGGACGCCTTTGTCCTTTTCCGAAGGACCGACAAGCCTTCGCGGTTTCCGGCGAAGCTTCTGGCCAGGGGAGAAGGTTTCAACGTCACTTCTCCGACCCCTTTCGATCTGCCGAAAACATCGCTAGAATGAAACTTTCGCGTTGACCCGGCTATCACCGGCGAGCTCCCGGAAGAACCGGAAGGAACATCGCCCTTCGAAATGAAGTCTTCGAAGTTCAATGTTTCCGTCCCAAGTAGAACCGGGCGGTTGGACCCGTCATCGTCCCAATGAGAGGCCACGCATCGCGCGGGGCAAGCGGGGTGGTACCGCGGCTTAAGGCAACCGCCGAGAGTCGTCCTCGCTCGGGCGATGTACGAGGAGCAACAATGGGTGCTAGAGGCCACTATCCCTTGACCGTCAGGCGCGACGTCGAGGCGTCGCCGGACTTCCCGAAGATGGAGGAAGGCATTCTCGCCTTCTGGAAGAAGGACGGGACCTTTCAAGCGTCCATCGACAACCGGCCCGCAGGCCCGAACGGAGCCGACGAGTTCGTCTTCTATGACGGACCCCCTTTCGCAAACGGACCGCCCTCATTACGGCCACCTGTTGACGGGATACATCAAGGACGTTGTCGGGCGTTACCGGACGATGAAGGAAGCCGCGTCGAACGCCGTTTCGGCTGGGACACCCACGGGCTTCCTGCCGAGCTCGAGGCTCAGCGCCTTTCTGGGAATCGAGGACGTCTCGGAGATCACGCGCGAAGGAGGAATCGAATCGAGGCCTCAACGAGGCCCTGCCGGTCCTCAGTGCCCGCTACACCGACGAGTGGCAGGAGTACGTCACCCTGCCAGGCGCGATGGGTCGACTTCGACAACGACTACAAGACCCTCGACCCCACTTACATGGAGTCCGTCATGTGGGCGTTCAAGACGCTCTACGACAAGGGCCTCGTCTACAAGGGCTACCGGGTCCTTCCATACTGCTGGAACGATCGAACCCCGTTGTCCAACCACGAGTTGAAGATGGACGACGAGGTTTACCAGGATCGCCAGGATGAGACGGTCACCGTCGGCATGCGGCTGGTCGAGCCTGTCCGCAAGGGGGCGGAACGCCCCGAGTTGATCCTCATCTGGACGACCACGCCGTGGACCCTGCCCTCGAATCTCGCCGTCGCCGTCGGGCCGGACGTCGACTACGCCGTCGTCCGCGTCCCCGAAGCCCTCGACTCGCCTGTGGCGGGCGAGGACGTCGTCGTCGCCGAGTCGCGTCTTAAGGCTTACGAGAAAGAGCTCGGGGAGGAGCCGGAGGTGCTCGCGCAGATTTCCGGCAAGGATCTTGTGGGACGTAGGTACCATCCGATTTTCGACTACTTCAATGCGCCCGAATATCTCGAAGAGGGCGCGGATCCCGGGCCGAACGTCTGGACTGTCGTCGAGGCGGATTTCGTCACGACGGAGGACGGCACCGGTCTGGTCCACATGGCGTCGGCATTCGGCGAGGACGACATGATCGCCTGCCAGGAGGCCGGAATCGGCACGGTCGTTCCCGGGTCGACGACGGAGGCTGCTTTCACCGCCGAAGTCCCCGATTACGAGGGCTTGCAGGTCTTCGACGCCAAACAAGCCGATCGTCGCGGATCTGCGCGATTCGAGCGGGCCGCTGGCTGCGATTGAGCGCGACAGGAGAGCCGTGCTCGTCCAGCGCAAGAGCTACGTCCACAGCTATCCGCATTGCTGGCGCTGCCGCAAGCCGCTGATTTACAAGCCCGTGTCTTCCTGGTTCGTCAAGGTGACGGCCATACGGGACCGCATGGTCGAGCTCAACCAGGAGATCACGTGGACGCCCGAGCACGTCAAAGACGGAATCTTCGGCAACTGGCTGGCCGGAGCGCGCGATTGGTCGATCTCGCGCAATCGCTATTGGGGCGCCCTGATTCCCGTGTGGGCAAGCGACGACCCGAACTTCCCCGAGTGGACGTCTACGGCTCCTTTCGCCGAGCTGGAAAGGGACTTCGGCGTTGAGGTCGCCGATCTGCACCGTCCGTTCATCGACACCCTGACCAGGCCCAATCCCGACGATCCGAGCGGGAAAGTCGACCATGCGCAGGGTGAGCGACGTCCTCGACTGCTGGTTCGAATCCGGCTCGATGCCCTTCGCCCAAGTGCACTATCCGTTCGAAAACAGGGACTGGTTCGACAACCACTACCCGGGCGATTTCATCGTCGAGTACATCGGGCAGACCCGCGGCTGGTTCTACACCCTCCACGTCCTCGCCACGGCGCTTTTCGACCGGCCCGGCTTTCCGCAACTGCGTCTCGCACGGCATCGTCCTGGGCGACGACGGGCGGAAGATGTCGAAGTCTCTTCGCAACTACCCTGACGTCTCCGAGGTGTTCGCCCGGCACGGCTCCGACGCCATGCGCTGGTTCCTCATGAGCTCGCCCGTGGTGCGAGGGGGCAATCTCGTGGTCAAGGAGGCCGCGATCCGCGACGCCGTGCGGCAGGTGCTTCTTCCGCTGTGGAACGCCTACTATTTCTTCACCCTCTATGCCGGGGCGGCCGACGGAGGCCAGGGCTACCTCGCCGAGAGCATCGACCTCGCCGATGCGCAGGCCCTCGCCGCGCTCGACGTGCAGGACCGGTACGTTCTGGCGCATACGAAGAGGCTCGCCGACGCCGTGCGCGAAGACCTCGACGCCTTCGACATATCCTCAGCGTGCCAGAGCGTTCGCGATTACATCGACATGTTGACAAATTGGTACGTCCGCACCTCGCGCGACCGTTTCTGGAACGAGGATGAGAGGGCTTTCGACACGCTTTACACGGTGCTCGTCAACGTGTCGAAAATCCTTGCGACCCTCCTTCCCCTTCTGACCGAGGAAATGTACAAGGCTCACTGGTGAGCGTTCGGTCCATCTGACCGACTGGCCTGAGCTTCCGAAACATGCGACGCACCCGAGCTGGTCGCCCAGATGGACGAAGTGCGCGAGATCGTCTCGGCCGGGCATTCGCTGCGCAAGGCGAACAAGCTCCGTGTCCGGCTCCCGCTGAGGACTCTCTGATCGTGTCGGATCAAGACCTTCCGACTTCTCCGACCTCGTCGCCTCGGAGGTCAACGTCAGGAGGTCCGCCTCGAAAGCATCGAGACCTGCGGCATGACGGCAACCCGGGAGCTCGCCGTCCTTCCGCGCGAGCTCGAGCCCGAGCAGCGCAAGCTCACGTCGTCTCTTTTCAAAGCGGCCCGCGAGGGCGCCTCGGGAGGAGGTCGACGGGGAGCGGTGCTCCACACGGAGCCTCCGATTCGCCTCAGGGAGGGCCAGTACACGGTGACGACGTCGGTCGTGGCCGACGACGGGGCCGTCGCGACGATCCTTCCCTCCGGCTCTTACATCGCTCTCGACGTCAACGTCGACGACGATCTCGAAGCCGAGGGATATGCGCGCGACGTCGTGCGGGCGGTGCAGGAGGCCCGCAGAGCCGCCGGTCTGCACGTCTCCGACAGGATCGCGCTCACACTCGGCGTTCCGGAGCCGCGCATCGGCGCGGTCGAGGCGCACATCGACTTCATCGCGGGAGAGACGCTCGCCGTGCGCACCGACGTGCGGGCGGCTTCCGATCTCACGATCGACGTCGAAAAAGCTTGATCCGAAGCCAATAGGCAGGCAGGAACGGCCAGGAAAAGATGAATGGAGGCCCGATGCAAGGCCAAGGCGGCCCCCGAGGAGCGGTCCCTGACGACAACGGCCCCTGACGGGGAAGGCTTCGACGGGAGGGAAGGCGTCCGCGGCGAAACGCGGGGCTTTCCGGCCGAGCTTCAGGGCGGGGAGGAATGAGCTCCGCCTCGGAAAGGGAGCGAGACGAGGAAGCCCAGGACGAGGAGGCACCGGACGAGGCTGCGCGTCTGGCGCGGAGGCCGCGGAGGACGAGGAGTTCGACGCCGCCGTCAGCCATCGTCTCCTCTGGGCTTGTCGCGGGCCCCGATCCGAGCGTCGTCGCGGACGTCGTCGCCGACGATTCGCAGTCCGGCCCACCGCCGGACGCGGTCGCCGAGGCGGAGAGGATCGCTCTGGACGGCGCGAGTCGACGCCGTCTACCGCTCGATCCTCACTCGCGCGCCCGAGCACAGGTGCAGCCCTCGCTCGAACGCGTGCGCAAGGCTCTGGCGATGCTGGGCAATCCCGAGCGCGCGTTTCGGTCGATTCACGTCACGGGAACAAACGGAAAGACCTCCACCGCCCGGATGGTCGAAGCCCTTCTGCGCGAGCGCGGCCTGCGCACGGGCAGATTCACCTCGCCTCACCTGACGTCGGTTCGCGAACGCATGGCCATCGACGGCGCAGCGATTTCCCGCGAGGACTTTCTTGCCGCATGGGAGGACGTCGAACCCGTCGTCGAACTGGTCGACCGCAAATCGACTGCTGCGGGCGGACCGCGGATGAGCTTCTTCGAGGTCTTCACCGTCATGGCCTACGCGGCCTTCGCAAACGCGCCCGTCGATGTGGCCGTCGTCGAAGTCGGAATGGGCGGGCTGAGGGACGCGACAAACGTGATCGAGGCAGACGTCGCCGTCATCCTTCCCGTCGCCATGGACCACGAGCGGTGGCTTGGCCACACGATCGAGGAGATCGCGAGGGAAAAGGTCGGAATCGTCAAGCCCGGCTCGTTCGTCGTCTCGGCGGGGCAGGAGGAATCCGTCGCCCAGATCGTGATGGACGCCGCCCGCAAAGCGAAGGCCCGCCTCGTCGCCGAGGGCCCGTCGTTGCATTTAGTCTCGCGCGAAACGGCCGTCGGCGGCCAGCTTTGTCACCCTTCAAACCCCGGCGGCCCGCTACGAAGACGTCCCGCTGGCGCTGAAGGGGGAGCATCAGGCTCGCAACGCCGCCATCGCCCTCGCGGCGGCGGAGGCCTTCTTCGGGGGCGGCGCATTCGCGGCCGACGTCGTCGAGCACGCCTTCATGTCGGTTTCGTCTCCGGGCGTCTGGAAATCGTTCGAAGCTCGCCGACGGTCGTGGCCGACGCCGCGCACAATCCCCACGGCGCGCAGGCCACGGCCGACGCTCTGCGCGAGTACTTCCCGGGCAGGCTCGTCGGCGTCGTCGCAATGATGGCCGACAAAGACGTCGAGGGCTTCCTCGGGGTCCTAGAGCCCGTCTTGGACGCAGTCGTCATCACCGACATCGCGTCGGATCGGGCGATGGACGCCGACGAACTCGCAGACATCGCGGGCGGCGTTTTCGGAGACGGACGAGTTTTCGTCGAGCGAGACCTGGCCGAGGCGATCGACCGTGCGGCCGGCCTGGCCGAGTCCGACGACGGCGCGCCCATGGCCTCGCCTGCCGTGGTCGTCCTCGGCTCCATTCAGCTGGTCGCCGCCGCCCGCACTCTCATGGGAAAACCGGGGGCGGACGGGGCGTAGCGCCAGGTTGCATTCGCACACAGTGTTCGCACGCAGCGCTCGCTCACAGTGTTCGCACGCAGCGCTCGCGCGCGGTGTTCGAACGCGGGGCGCCGTCGAATGTCGTTGAGGCCGAGGAGCGCATCGCGGCCGAGGCTCCCCAAGAGCCGCCCAAACGGGGCGTTTGATCGCGGTTTTCTCGGGACGATGGGCGCATCTTCCGGTCTGCTTCCATGAAACAATTGGCCCATGGATTCTCAGCGCATTTTCATTCTGGTCAAGCCCGACGGCGTCGAGCGGGGGCTCGTCGGCGAGATACTCGGACGCATCGAAGCCAAAGGGTACAAGCTCGAAGACCTCAGGTTCATGCGGGCGAAGGAAGAGGTTCTTCGAGTGCACTATGCGCATCTCGCCGATAAGCCGTTCTTCCCCGAAATCGTCCGATACATGACTCGCGGCCCCGTAGTCGCCGCCGTTTTCAGCGGCGCGAACGTCATCGAAGGCGTACGGGCGCTGGCCGGCGCCACGAACCTGACCCAGCCGTTCTCGGTTCCATCCGCGGAGACCTGGCCCGCGAATGGGGTCACGGAAACATCGAGAACCCTCGTCCACGCCTCCGATTCTGAGGAGAACGCGGAAAAGGAAATCTCGCTCTGGTTCAACTGATTCGAAAGGAAACACATATGTCAGAAAAGAGCACGGGGTATTCGCGCGAGGTCGTCGTCACCGACGACGGCGGCCTTCACGTCAGGCCCGCAGCTCAGCTTGCCCAGCTTGTGAAAACTCTGGGAGGAAACGTCTTCATCGACGGCGTTTCGGCGGATTCGGCCACGGAGCCTCATGGCGGCCGGCTTCCACGAGGGCCAACAGGTGACCGTCTCCCAGCCCGAACCCCTGACAAGCGCGGGAGGCGGTCGATGCGATCGCGGACCGCATCGCCGGGGGCTTTGGCCAACGCCAGGTGGGGAGTGAGCCGGAGCTGGGCAAAGGAAGAGCCGGCGACCGTTCGGGCAAAGGCTCGACAAGGCACAGCCGGATGAGAAGTCAGACCCGTGATTCCGGGCTCATAGAAGATGATAGCGAACGAGGGGCAGCGGCAAAATGCGCTGCCCCTCGTTCGCTGTCTCTCAGGATCTGTGGCCTTCGTGCGGCGTCGACGTTCGCGACGCTTATTTCTTGGTTACGAAACCCTTGGAGATCAGCCATTCGCGGGCGACTTTCGAAGGATCCTGGCCTTCGACGTCGACCTTTAAATTCATCTCCCGCATCTCGTCGTCCGTCAGAAGCGGCGCCATCTGATCGAAGTACGCGCGGAGCTTCGGGAACTTTTTGACGAGAGAGGTCGCGTATACGGGAGAGACGTTGTAAGCGAGGGAAGAAACCGAGATCGTCTTTGAGCACCCTCAAATTGAGCGACTTGATGCGCCCGTCGGTCGAAAAAACCTCGCCGAAGTTGCACGATCCTCTGTCGGTTGCCGTGTAGATCGTTCCCGTGTCCATGACGGAAACGTTCTGCTCCGGCACGCCGTTGGGGTTTCCGCGCGGAATTCCGTACTTGCTGAGCAGCGGATTGAGGCCGTCGGTGCGGGAGTTGAACTCTGCGTCCACGCATAGCGTCCGTTTGGCAGGGGGAAGCTTCGCGATGTCGGAGAGTTTCTCAATCCCTCTTCCTTCGCGTATTCCTCGCGCACCGCCAACGCGTAGGTGTTGTTGAGCTTCGAGGGTTTGCCCCAGGTGATTCCGTTGGGGCGGTCCTGATCGCTCACCGCCTTCCACTGCGCCTTCTGATTGGCCATTCCGTGAGTGTGGCCCATATAGGTGAGCCATGCGGTTCCGGTGTACTCCCAGCCCAGGTTTGTCTCGCCGTTGACCATAAGCTGACGGGCGGGCTGCGAGCCTGGGACGCTCGTCATGTCGACGACGTCGAAACCGGAGGCCTCGGCGGTGTAGACCGCGATCTTGCCGAGGATCAGCTGCTCTGTGAAAGCCTTCGACCCCACGGTGACTTTTTATGCCCTTGGCCCCGGGAATCGGCTTGATCTTGCCCGGGCCGACGGGCTCGATGCCGGAAGTCGACGGCTGGAGTCCGCACGCCGACAGGCTCGTCAGGCAGGCGGCCAGCAGCGCAAGCACGCCTTTTCGTTTCGCTCTCATATTCACAGCCCCCTCGGGTAGAAGACAAATTCGACGACGCGTGCCGCCCAATCGACGGCGAGCGCGAGAACCGCGACAAGCAAGGATCCGAACACGAGCACCCGGGTCAGGTTGAGGTTGACGCCCGTCGTGATGAGGAGGCCGAGGCCGCCGCCCTTGACGAATGTGGCCAGCGTGGCGCTTCCCACGAGGGAGAACGAGCGCCGTGCGGATGCCCGCGAGCATGACCGGAACGGCGAGGGAAGCTCGACCTTGGCGAGAATGGCCGGGCTTGACATTCCCATGCCTCGGGCGGCCTCGACGAGTTTTCGGGTCGACCGCCCGCAGTCCCACCATCGTGTTCTTCAGGACGGGCAGGAACGCGTAGACCACCAGGCTTGCCAGCGCCGCTTTGTATCCGAAGTCGAGCCAGAAGGCGAAAAAGGACGACGAGGCCCACCGTCGGAGCGGCCTGTCCGATGTTTGCGAGCACCATGACGGGCGTGGACAGGCGTCGGAACGGCTTTCTCGTGAGGATGATCCCCATGGGAATGGCCAACGCGAGCACGATGACCGCCGATACGACCGTCAGATTGAGGTGCTCCAAAGTCAGCCTTTGCAGCTGGGCGGAGGCGAGGGTGACTTTCTCTGTTTCGCTCAAATCCGCGGTGTTCAGCCATGTCAGCATGACGATGAGAATGATGAGCAGGGCAATGGGCTGGACGAGCAGGCTCCTCCACGTCAATCCATTGACCTTTTTCCTTGTCTTTGTCATACGCCCTCACCGCTGTTCTCGGGGGTCGCGTCTGCCTTGGGGGTCTCCGCTTCGACGGGCTGGGAGCCTTCGAAGCTTGCGATCCGTCCTCGGAGTCGACGGCCTCGGAGTCGGCGTCGTCCGTGGAGGCGCCCGCGTTGTGCCCCATCGGCGCGTCGGGGGTGTCTTCCGGATTCTTCGAGGAGATCTCCTCCATGGCTCGAATGACGGTGTTGACCGTGATGAGTCCGAGGAACTTGCCCCGCTTGCCGTGGACGAGCGCTTCGGTCGATCCCGCAACCAGCATGGCGTCGAGGGCGTCGTCGAGCGACGAGCTGGCGCCCACCAGCGGGAAGTCGTCGGAGTACTTGGTCTTCACCCGGTCCGTGCGCAAAAGCTGCTTGGGCGTGACCCATCCCACCGGACGTTCTTTTGAGGTCGAGAACCGCCGCGTGGCGCACGCCGGCGTCCCTGATCCGCTTGGCGACCTCGCGTGTGTCTTCGCCCGGGCGGGCGCGAACGGCTTCCTTGAGCTGAACAGCGCTGACTCTCGCGAGGCCGAGCTGGCGCAGGCCCGCGCCTGAGCCGATGAAGTCTTCGACGAATTCGTTTCGCGGATTCGCCAAAATCTGGTCGGGGGTGTCGTACTGCATGATCTGGCCGCCGACGTTGAAGATGACAATCCAGTCGCCGAGTTTGATGGCCTCGTCGAAGTCGTGCGTGACGAAGACGACCGTCTTGTGGAGCTCGGACTGGATGTGGATGAGCTCGTCTTGGAGGCGCTGGCGGGTAATGGGGTCCACGGCGCCGAAGGGCTCGTCCATGAGGAGGACCGGCGGATCCGCGGCGAGGGCGCGCGCCACGCCGACGCGCTGTTGCTGGCCGCCTGAGAGCTCTTTGGGATAACGGTTGCGGTATTCGCCGGGCTCGAGCGAAACGAGGTCCAGAAGCTCATCGACGCGTTCGGATATCCGCTTCTTGTCCCATCCGAGGAGTTTGGGGACGATGGCGATGTTTTCGGCGACCGTCATATGCGGAGGAGGCCGCCCGCCTGGATGACGTAGCCGATGTGGCGGCGCAGTTTGTCGCCGTTCATCTGCGTGACGTCGTCGCCGTTGATCACGATGCGGCCGGATGTGGGCTCGATGAGCCGGTTGATCATTTTCAGAGTCGTCGTTTTGCCGCATCCCGACGGTCCGACGAACATGACCGTCTGGCCGGCAGGGGATTTCAAGCGTGAGATGGTCGACCTGCGGGCTGGGCGCCGCTGTAGTCCTTCGTCACCTCCTCCAAAATGATCGTGGCGCCGGTGATCGAAGGGTCGTCGGCCGCGGAATCGGTCCCGAGGGTCGGGTTGGCAGAATTGTTCTCAGACATTGATACCTCGTGAAATCGTCAGACGGCCGAGCAGAACGAGGAGACCGTCGAGTATGAACGCCAGCAAAATGATGGCCACGACGCCGGTGAGGACGGACTCGAAGGAGTTCGCCCGCCGAGCCGCGAAAGGCCGGAGAAGATGTAGCCTCCGAGCCCGGGGCCGAGCACGTATGCGGAGATCGCCGCGATGCCCATGGACATTTGCGCCGAAATCCGCATTCCCGCCAAGATGACGGGCCAGGCGAGTGGAAGCTCGACCTTGAGGAAGGTCGCGGACTTCGACATTCCTTGGCCTCTGGCGGCTTCCACGATATTGCGGTCGACGCCGGAAAAGCCGACAAGGGCGTTGCGCAGGATCGGCAGGGGCCGCGTAGAACGTCACGACGACGACTGCGGGCAAAACTCCGAAACCCGCTGGCGCTATAAGCAAGCCAATAAGGGCAAACGAAGGTATTGTCAACCCTATGGCGGAAACATTGTTTGTAAGGGATGTAAACAGACTGCTCCTATAGCTGAGCGCCGCAATGACCGTTCCGATGACGGTCGCCAACAGCACTGCGTGACTAGCGAAAGAAAGCGCCAGGCGGCGAAGAGTATCTGGTCCCTTCTTTCTAAGATAAAATTAACCACTGGGTATTCTCACTCCCCCGTGTAGTGGTACGGCATTTGGGGATTGTCTCGTACGGTGACATATCATTCCCTCAGTCTCATCCGATAAGTCAAGGGTGTGCTCACACTTGACATGTGGATTCTCGGAGAGTATGGGATCGTTAAGATCCGCGAGAAATGGGGATGCATTATAGCTGGCGGGCCAGAAAGATCACGTAATTTGCCTATGTGTCTTATCGTGTGTATGTGCACCTGAAGACTTTGACGCTCCGAGGGTTCAAATCCTTCGCGGCCGCCACCACTTTGAGGTTCGAGCCGGGCATCAACTGCGTCGTCGGCCCGAACGGGTCCGGCAAGTCCAACGTCGTCGACGCGCTGGCCTGGGTGATGGGGGAACAGGGAGCGAAGAATCTCCGCGGAGGCAACATGGCCGACGTCATCTTCGCGGGAACGTCCAAGCGTCCGGCTCTCGGCAGGGCCGAGGTCTCACCTCACGATCGACAACTCCGACGGGGTTTTGCCGATCGACTACACGGAAGTGACGATCTCCAGAACGCTTTTCCGCAGCGGGGGATCCGAGTACGCGATCAACGGCGCGTCCTGCAGGCTGCTCGACATCCAGGAGCTCCTTTCGGACACGGGCATGGGGCGCGAGATGCACGTCATCATCGGCCAAGGCAAGCTCGACGAAGTGCTCAAAGCAGGCGCGGAGGACCGCAGAGGGTTCATCGAGGAGGCGGCCGGAGTCCTCAAACATCGGCGGCGGAAAGAAAAGGCTCTGCGCAAGCTCGAATCGATGAGCGGGTCTTTGGCGAGGATCGAGGATCTTTCGGCCGAATTGCGCAGGCAGCTCGGGCCCTTGGCGAGGCAGGCGGAAGCCGCCCGCAAGGCCCAGGTCATGCAGGCCGAGGCCCGCGACGCCCAGAGCGCGGCTGCTAGCCGACGATCTCGCGCAGCAGCAGGCAAGGGTCGAGTCGCACGAGGTAGACGAATCGAAGCTCTCGGAACGGCGGGCGGACGAGAGGGCGCGAGTTGGCGACGCCCAAGCGCGGCTCGCCCGGCTCGAGGCCGAGGCCGCCGCTGCGAATCCCAAGCTGGCTGCACTCATTGAAAGGTGGGAGAAAGCGTCCTCCTGGAAGAGCGCTTCCGTTCCTGGGCCAGCTCGCCGGTGAAAGGCAGCGATCTCTCGCGTCTGCGGCGAGGCCTTTCCACGGGAGAGGCCGGAGGACATCGTCCGGCGGGCCGATCGGGCGCGCGCCGAAGAGGACGAGCTGAGGGAGCGGGCCGCGACCGCGCAAGACGCCCTCACGGCAGCGATCTCCGAACGTGAAGATGCTGAGGACGCCGAGCATCGGGCCGAGCGCGAGCGTGCCGCCTCGCCAAAGCCGCCGCCGACAAGCGCGAGGACGCCGCGAGGATGGCCGGACAGATCTCCGCTGCGTCAAGCCGGGTCGAAGCCCTCGAAGCTGAGAAACGCAGGGCAGGCGAAAGCTTGGAGGCGGCGAAACGGCGGGCCGATCAGGCAAAGGCCGAAGTGGCAAGGCTCGAGCAGGACATTGTGGCCGGAGCCCAAGCCGAAGACCCGCTGACCGAGCGGCACGAGGCGAACTCCGCGGAGCTCAGCGCCGCGGCGGCCGCGCTGGAGGAGGCCCGCCCCGCTTGCTGGAGACGAGGTCGCAGACAGCTTCGTGGGAGGCAAAGGCTCAGGCGCTCAAGGGAGCCCTCGCCCCTGAAGACGCGCACGGCGTGGGCATGGGAAAATTGTGCGGGGATAGACGGGACTCGTGCGCGAGAGACCTCGCGGTGGACGGGGGATGGGAGGCCGCCGTCGAAGCCGCCCTTGCCGGGGCCGCAAGCGGGCTCGCGGCGGAGAGCCTCGACGCCGCAATCGACGCGCTGCGGGCGGCTCGCGAGGCCGAGGCCGGAAGGTTTCACCTCGTCCACCCGGCGGGGCGAGGCCGGAAAGTGCGAGCGCCTTGTGCGCGAAGCTCATCGCGGCGGCGGGCTTGGGGCCGGATCGCGCGGTGCCCGCGTGCGACGTGGTCCGCGCAAGCGGCTCTTCGGCTGACGCGATCGCGAGTTTCCCTCGCCGAATACGCCCTTGCCCGCGACCTCGAGGCCGCCTCGTCTTCTGATTCAGGCGGGGGCTCCGGCCGCGGCAACGCTCGCGGGAGACGTGATCGACCGCGAATTTGCGCGGGCGGCGAGGTTTCGCAGGCTTCGACTTTGGCTCGCAGAGCGGCTTTCGAGAGCGCAGAGCGGAAGCGAGAAAGCCCGCCGGGAAGCCGAGACGGCCCGAGGAAGGCGTGCGTCGCTGTCAGGAGCGGCTCGCCAAAGCTCGTTCGGAACACGAGGAGACCGGGGCGGAGCTGGCCGCCCGGGATTCGCGCGAGGCTGCGGCGGCAGCGCAGTTGGGCGTTTTGAGGCAGTCCCTTTCGGCGTCGCGCAGCGAAGCAGAGTCAAACGCATCGCGCCTGGACGCCCTCGACGTCGAGCTGCGCAGCAGGCGCGAGGACCTCGAATCTCTGTCCGCGCGGCGCGACGCCGCGCTGGCGGACCCCGACGGCCTCGCGGAACGCGCTGCCCGTGCCGCGGAGTCCCAGCGCGACGCCCATGAGCGCACGCGCGAGTGCCGTCACCGCGAAACGGAGGCGCGGCTGGCTCTGCGAACGGGCGAGGAACGGCTGCGAGCCGTCGCCGGACGCGCCGACGCCCTCATGAAAAAGCGCGCAGGCGCTCGCGGAAAGGATCGAACGCGAAGAGCGTCAAGCCCGACGCAGGGAGCACGCGGCGGAGCTGGCGGGCCGTGTGGCCGACTGGGCTTCTCGAGCCTTGGCGGTGGCGCAGCGGGTGCGCGAATCGGCGGAGAGGAGGCGAAAGAGCGGGGAAGAGGAGCGAGCTTCGCAATTCCGCCCTGAAGGCTGTTCGGCGGGAGCTCGACGAGGCGAACGCCGCTTTGCGCGAGCTCGAAGACGCCGCGCATCGCCACGAACTGCTTCGGGCTGAAACCCGGATGCGATACGAGCAGCTTGCCTCGAAGTCCCTCGAGGAACTCGGAGTCGAGGCTCCTGTGCTGATCGAGGAGTTCGGACCGCACCGTCCGATTCCCCTCGGCGAGGGAGCCGAGGCTCCGTACGTGCGCGAAGAGCAGGAAAAGCGCCTGAAGAAGGCCGAGTCTGGCATGGCCCGCCTCGGGAAGATCAACTCTCGCCCTCGAAGAGCACGCCGCCCCTTGAAGAGCGGCAAAAGTACTTAGCCGAGCAGTTGGCGGATCTCAAACGGACGCGCGAGGACCTTCTTGGAATCGTCCGCACGATCGACAAGCGCGTGCAGGAAGTTATGACGAGCGCGATAGAGGACGTGTCTGAGCGCTTCGCGGAAGTTTTTGCACGCCTTTTTCCGGGCGGGCAGGGCCGTCTCGTCCTCACCGACGACGACGTTCTCACCGCCGGCGTCGAAATAGAGGCGCGTCCTCCGGGCAAACGGGTCAAGCGGCTCTCCCTTCTTTCGGGAGGCGAGCGTTCGCTCACCGCCGTGGCCTTCCTCGTTGCCATCTTCATGGCCCGGCCTTCGCCGTTCTATGTCATGGACGAGGTGGAGGCGGCGCTCGACGACGTCAACCTGTCCCGCCTGATCGAAATATTCTCCGAGCTCCAAAGCTCGTCTCAGCTGCTGGTCGTCACCCATCAGAAACGGACGATGGAAACGGCAGACACGCTTTACGGCGTGACCATGCGGGAAGACGGCGTCTCCTCAGTCGTTTCGCAGCGTCTGCGCGACGTGTCGCCCGCCTGAAGCACTTCGAACGGAAAATCAAGCCAAGCGAACGGAAATCAAGCTAAGCGAAGCGGCTCGAAAGGACGTAAATACGGCCGAACATACATGATGATGACCGAATTGAAGGGAAATCGCTGTGAAAGAAGGCGAATACTTTCGAAAGAGCAGGAAGGCCTCCGAGCGGATGTGAATGCCTTCCAACGGATTTGGAGGCCTCGGGGCGAACGAGGGCTCCTTGGAGCGGACTTCGGTGTACACAACGTTCGCATGCGCCCGAAAGTTCCCGCGAAGTCGCTCATTGGTCATGGCTTTGACGGAATATAACGATGTGATATCATTTCCGCTTCTGTAATCGATTTCACGTTGTTTTTGGGCACTTGTTCTTAGAGATTTCCAGCTTTTCGGCTAATAATGAAGGCGTGTTCATTCTGATCCTCGTCGTAATAGCCATCCTCGCTGTAGTGGGCCTCCTCTACGGGATGATTCTTTCGTCGCGCCAGGAGGACGTCAGAGGCTGGGTCGCCGAGTCGGTTTCGAATTGGCGATCCGAGAACCTCGGAGTCGAAGACTTCGAGGTGCAGATGAATGACGCGTCGCTGGGAGAGCTCTTCGCAGCCTTCCCGGAAGACGAGACGGCCTACTACACGCCAGAGGACGTCAGTTCCCAGATAAGCAGGGTCGTTGACGCTGAAAAAGGCGCCGTCGCCCAAGTCAAGCCGAAGCTTCCGAAGGTGAAGACCGCCAAGGCCGCTCATGCCAGGCGCGTGAAATCCGCATAGCGCGCAGGGCATGTGCGAGCGCGGATTTCACGCGAATCCGCAGTTTCAGCGCTTAGCCGCCCGGTATTCGAAAGAAGCCGCCCTCACGAAGGGTGGCTTCTTTCCGTCTGCACGTCGTTCGGGCACCTGAGGGCCCCGCGCCGGCGTTCTCTTCTAGAAGGGTCTTTGTCAACTGCCTCTGTGCGCGCCGGAGAGGCGTCCGCATGAGGTGCCCGTTTGCGCCTCGGCCGGCCGTGGATCGGATTACTCTTGGCTGCGTTCCGGTGCGATCGGCGCCGGAGTCTGGGAGACTGGCAGCGTGAACGATACGATCTACTACGTTGTTGGAGCCATAGTCCTGTTGTGCCTCGTCGCCGTGGCCGGACTGGCTGTTAAGAAGCGAGGGGAGAGGCGACGCCCCGAGATTCCGGCGGCGCCGAAGGCGCCGGCCATTGAGGGACCCGAGGGCGAAGCGGAGGAAGCTCTCGCCCCGATGACCGCCGGCGCCGTTCAAGCGGAAGTTCGCGAACCGGAGATCGGTGAGAGCGGCATCTTGCAGAGGTCGAACCCGAAGAGATCACCGCCGCGCCTATAGAGGCGCCCGAATCGGTTCCCTCCCGCATGCAGCGCCTTCGAGCCCGCCTCGCGCGGTCCGGGGGCTTTGGAAACGCGCTCCTGAAGATCCTCTCCCGCGGAGATCTCTCGCCCGCCGATTGGGAGGAGATTGAGGACACGCTTCTCATGGCCGACGTCGGCCTGGAAGCCACCACGCAAATCATGGACAGTCTGAAGAAGCGCACGAAAGTAGAGGGAACCCGCGACCCGGAGCGCGTGAAGGCGATTCTCCGCGAGGAACTCCTCGAGCTTATCGACCCCGCCGCCGACCGGAGCCTTCACCCGAGCGGATCGACGGCGACCCGGCCTCGATTCTCATGGTCGGGGTCAACGGAACGGGGAAGACGACGACGGTCGGCAAACCCGCGCGGGTGCTCGTGGCCGAGGGCAGCCGTGCGCTGCTCGGGGCCGCCGACACCTTCCGCGCCGCGGCGGCAGACCAGCTCCAGACCTGGGGCGAGCGCGTCGGAGTGGACGTCGCGATCCGACCGCGAGGGCGCTGACCCCGCGTCCGTCGCCTTCGACGCCATCGACAAGGGACGCGAGACCGACGTCGACGTGGTCCTCGTCGACACCGCCGGCCGTCTGCAGAACAAGTCGGGGCTCGCGGACGAGCTCGGAAAGATCAAGCGGGTGATGTCCAGCGCGTCCCCGTCAACGAGGTGCTCCCTCGTCCTCGATGCAACGACCGGCCAGAACGGCATGCGCCAGGCTGAGGTGTTCGCCGAAGTCACGGGCATCACCGGCATTGTCCTGACTGTTGGGACGGCACCGCCAAGGGCGGCATCGTCATTTCCCGTGCAGCGCGAACTCGGGGTTCCAGTGAAGTTCGTGGGCTTGGGAGAGGGCGTGACGACTTAGCGCCCTTCGACGCCGAAGGCTTCGTCGACGCGCTTACCGCCTGAAACAGACGGTCCGGGCTTCCGCCTGGTCGCAGTTGCGCGGCAGCGCAGAGAGGGTCGCCTGAGGTGAACGACGCCGAAGACGATGAGCGTTCGAGGTGATGGCAGAGAGGGGCGCCCGCCGCATGGCGGGCGCCCCTCTGCGCCTGTTCCGAATCTGCCGTTCTAATTCCGAATCTTGCTGCTCTAATTCCGAATCTTGCCGTTCTAAATCTTTGCTCTCAAAGTCGGGCGGTGTGACCTCGAGCGAGCATATGGCTACGAAGGCACTCGCGATGACTAAGGAAACAATGGCTGAGGTCAAGAAACAAGCATTATTGCTAGGAAACAAGAATTATTGCGAATAAAAGCGCTCTTGGTCGATTGTCAGTTCTAAAAATTTAGCCGCTTTAAAGACGAAGGCGCGTTGCAAAAGGAAAAACTGTTTATGAGAAGCCCTGCAGATCGGCGAACGCTCAGCAGGCCGGGGCGATCATCTGGGCTAAGAACCTCCCAGATCGTGGACGAGCGCAGCGGCACGACGGCAGCGACGCTCGCGTTTCTCGCGCCCGGAAGGACGCCGAGGGATCCGTGCGGCGTTGCAAGCACGACGAGGGCGTCGCCGCCCCTCCGGCGACCGCGAACTCTTCCGGCTGTCACCGACCAGAGCCGCCAGTCCCCGTCCACGACGGCGCGCGCCACTTCGGGAGCGGCCTCGCGGAGGGAGTCAGCGAGCCTCGTCGTCGCCTTCGACTCCGCCGTTGTCTTCTTTCGCTTCCAAAAGCCTTGTCACGGTCTCGATTTCGATGACGGCGCCTTCGCTTTTGGCCAGCGGCAACGGGGCTATTCGCAGGAAACCACGGAGGAAAACGGGGAAGAACCCCGGGCGCACTGTTGGAAGACTAGCGCTTCGCCGTCGTCGATCATGATGGTCCCGGCTCTGACTGCGAAAACCAAGCTTGGCAGGCGACAAGTCCGGAACGGCTTCTCAGGCGCGCGGTCACACTGCCCCTGCGCTCGGCGAACCCCCGGAAGAGGTCAAGCGCCTCAGAGGTCAGCGCGCCGTCCGCCCACAATCCAAAAGGGCGAGAGCGTCAGGACGCCTGGGGCGCCCTCGCCGCCTCGCCAGGACCTCGCTGGATTTCCCGCCACTCAGTCGCGTCAATCCGTGCTTTCAAGCTTCGGCCTCCAGAGATTGTGCGCACCGCGCGAACTCCTCGTTGAGGGCCGCGAAATCGGCGGAGCTGCATGAACAGAAGGATGATCCCGGAGCTTTCTGTCAGAGTCAGGGCACTCGACTTGGGTTAAGTTGACGGCGAGGCTTCGGGTTGCCCAGATGACGTCCGCGGCGACGTTGCCCAATCGCGTCTGGGCGACGTCGATGACGTGCAACGAAGGCAAGTCGCGCTCAATCTCTTTCAGCGTGTTGCGCAGCCACTTCCCCGAGCGGGACGCCGGGGTGGCGCACCTCGTTGAGAATGAGGCTGGGCTCGACTCGAAAGGAGCCCGCAGGCCCCCGTGCCTCCCTCACGTCTTCGCCCGCGACGGGCGTGCCGTTGCGCCACGACCATTTCTCGGGCAATGTCACGCGAGGCATGCGTCAATCGGTCCAATCGAACCAGTCGGGCATCCCGATACGATTGATCGTATTCTCAGCCACGCCGTCCAAAAGCCAGTGAGCTCCGCCGCCCAGATGCTCTGCAGCCTCTCAAGCAGAAAGGATCCAAGGGGCCTCCTATGTCTCCCACTGCGCCGGCAGCTGCGTTCAGGAAATTGGGGCCCGCTTCCCAAGCGCCGCGCAATGTGCTCTGCATCTCGACCTCAAGCGGCGAGTTTTCAGGATTGTGCGACGAAGTCTCGTGCTGTTCTTGGTATGACTGGTTGAACGTGTCGATGCCTTGAAGCGCATTTAGTCCAATATCGACGAAGCCCGTTAGCTTGCCGAAGCCTTTTGAGCACCCTGCTCGCCTACGCCCCCTTCCGGTACGATGTCCGCGAACTGGTCCACTATGGACACGACCTTTTCGGGCATGCCGATCGCTTTGGCGTAGTTTCCCAGTTTTTTGAGAAGGTCTTTGTCTCGTCTCTGATCTCAGGCTCGACCTGATCGACCGCTCGGGAAAGAATGCTGGGCGGGCTCCCATCATCAGCACCGCGGGGCTGCGGTAGTACTCGCCATCGGATCGATTTCTGCCTTCAGGATGCCCTTGCAGCTGCTCTGAAAAGTCGAATGCGCGCTCGCCCTCGTCGTCACGGGCCTTCTTGGAACGCTCCTTCAGACGATTGAAGACTCTTACCTTGAAGTCGTAGTCTTTCTTATCGCCGTTTGAGCGCCGTTGCCGGGCTCTCCGGCTCCTGGGATGACGTTGTTCTTAATTTCCAGATCATTGTCTTCCGCGTTTCCACGCATCGCCTCAAGCTCGTCCTTGACCGGGGTCAAAGCGTCGTACAGCTTTTGGACATAACCCTTGTAGGTCTTTATGTCGTTGCACGCATCTTCGAGGTCCGCAGCGTAGTTGTACATTTCGACGTCTGCTGCGTCAGCGGTCTTCCCCGAAGGCCAAGCGGAATTCACGCGCTTTCGCACCCCGCTGAAGTCGCTGACGCAGTCGTTGAGAGTCGTGGCCTTGCGGTCGAGATCGTTGATGTGCTGCTGAATGGAAGCCAGGTCGGATTTGAATTCCGTGTCGATGACCATTGTCCTTTACTGTCCTTTACCTCAACTTGTCGAAATCGATTCTGGGATCTTTGCTCGGAGCCGACCCGCCGTCGCCGCCCGAGCCTCCGTCTTTGCCTGGATTCCCGCCGCTTCCCAGGTCCCTTGCCGTACTTCGGGCCCTCCTGCTCGTCAGTGTCTTTGACGTCGCGCGAGTCCTTGGTCCAAGGAAACGTTGAGTTTGGCGTTTCCTTTGCACAGAATGTCGAACATCGTGTTGATGACGGTCGTGACTTCGTCGGCGTCCGACTGCGACCGTTCGAAGCCTAAGGGGGAGTTCAGGTGAAGCTCACACACCTCTTTTTTGACGTCTTCCGAGATTGAGATCGCCTGCTGGACCTCTTCATAGTTCATGCTGATTTGGTTGCCCGCCATGTTGCTCCTTCTTGGGATCGGTGCGTCTTCCTGCGAGCTCAAAGCGTAGATAGAAGCGTGCGCGAGACTCTACCTTGACGCTTTGACTTAAGCCATCTAAACATAGATATTTTTTTGTTTCAAGAGGCGTCGCCCTGTGTACAAGCCGTTGCCCAGGAGGGAAAAAATTCATTCTAAATGTAAACAAGGAACAAACTGGCGTCAGTTTGCATGTGTAGATATAGGATGGCCGCGATGCCATGTCGGTGTGTGACCCTAGGATTGATTGATCGCCGTCGTTCGAAAGCTCCTTCTCAGAGTTCGAGTTACTGGATCCGGAGCCTTCGAAAACCGTTTCCAACGGCGTGCCCGGATTGTTCAGGAGTTTTCGGTCCCAAAGGGGCCTTTCGGTCCCAAAGGAGCCTTTCGGATTCCGACGCCGAGGAAACGATCTCGCGGACATGCCACGTTCTCTTGCGCTGAGGGGTGCTCCGCGTTTCAGCCCTTTCGTCGATCTGCGGAGGCCGTCTGGCGACCGCTTCCTCGGGACAACCGTCGCTGCCGGGGCGCCTCCTAGTCCCATTGGATAGCGTCTACGTCCTTCTCAACCTTGGAATCCATGGCCTTGTGGGCCAGATCGACTACTATGCTTCCGATTTGACTGAGGGCAAAGGCTCCGAGCGGCGTGAGGGCCTCCCCGGCGGTGAGAGAGACTATGTCGATCGAAATTTTTGGCCCCGTATGGAGCAGCCTCCCACTGGCCACGGGCCAAACTCTGCACAAGACGCTCTTTGGGGGAAAAGTTCGGGATTGTAGGGCTCCCATTTCCCATTGCTCTTGGAACCCGGCCCAAAAAGCATCGACGCCCTTCGCGGCATTCGTTCCGATGTCGATGGTTCCCATCGCTTTTCCAAGGAATCGAGCAGTTCGCCAATTTTGCTGTCTTCGGAGAAGATCTCGCCCAATTCGCTGATCAATGATGCGATATCGACGGCTTTGCCGCCTGTGTCGGCAGCGTCCTCGAACCCCGACAAGCCGAGCTTCGAAAACGTATCAGGTTCATCTGGGATCGTCGGTTTAGCGACTTTTACGGCTTGAGAGAGCAAGCTGGGCACCGGAACTGCTCCCATCACCTGTATGCTTATAGAGCCGTCGCCGCCGGTCACCAGGTCGATGTCCGATTTGAAAATGAGCTCGCAGTTGTTGCGGAAGGTCGTGTAGGCGGTCGTTTCGTCGGTGCGAATCGTCACCGAGCGGCTCTTTAGGGAATCGTAGATTGCCTTCTTGCCTTGATAGGCCGTTTGTGTGCTGTTGGTGGAATCGTCGCCAGGCTCTTCGGGTTCGTAGATGATGTACTCTGCGACATCCAGGTCGCCTGTTTCGGCGTCGCGCAGTATTGACCTCGAGCTCCGCCTTTACTGAGTATAACGAGTAGTAAAGGTCCCGAGTGTAACCAGTGTAGGTGTCGATATCGTAGTAGGAGTCTCGAGATCCGCCGCATATTTATCGATCGCCTGGTGGGCCGCGAAGCCGGAGTCGCTTTCCAGGGGCCATTCGAGATAGATGCGCTTTCTCAGGTCCCCCGAAATCTTCGAGATTGAGCAGAAGGCCGGCTGCAATTCTATGAAGGTCGTCAATGTGGGTTTGAATGCCGTTCAAATCGGCTCCGAATTCAGTATTGATAGCATTCGCCTGGTATGCGGAATGGTGGCTCATCTGTTCAACCTTGCTCTCCGTCAGAGCGGAATCTGACTCTTGGAATTTGACGTGTTGCCTGACGTGTCGCCCCTAGGTGTGTGGCCGTCCCTTGTTCCCTCTCCGGGAAAGCGGTACTCTGGCTCTCCTCGAGGTCGGTGTCGCGCAGGTCCTGGGCCCCTTGCGCAGAGCAAGGTTGAGTTTCTGATGTTCCTCGCACAAGAGCTGGAATAGAACATTGAAAACTCTTGTTGTTTCCCTTGCGTAGCCTTGCACTCGTTCGAATCCCCAAGGTCCGTTCAAATGAAGATCGCAAACGTCCCTTTCGATGTCCTCAGAGATCGAAATCGCGTTCTGAACACCTTCGTAATCGATGTATAGCTTCTTACTTGTCATCTTTTCTCCTAGCAGTGTCTCCTGGCGAGCCTCCTGCGGGCGTTGCAGGCGTTGCTCATTGAGCGATTGCTGCAGGGTGTCCGCAGGAATTATTCAGACTTTTTCATTTAAACACCTTGAACTGCAAAGTTCAACGAAATTGTCGGCTTTGGGGAGACCTCCCTTGTAACGGCTTGAACGCCCCCTGAGCATCCCGTGAGCGCTTCAGTTGTGGGCATCGTCGAACGTCCTCGCCCGCAGTTGTGTGCGAGGCGCGCAAACCTTGTCTATTTTGCCGGGCGGGCTGTCCCGCGCCCGGGTTGCGAAGAAGGGGCGTCTCGGCGGACCGCGTTAGGGATGCCGCACAAGCCCGAAGGGCCTCCTCAAGGCGCATGGCGTAGAATTGCCTCAGTTCCACAAGCGTCCCCAACAAGAGGTAGGCCCGTGTTCAACACTCTTTCCGACCGCATCACAGGATCGTTCAAGAGCCTCCGGTCCAAAGGGCGCCTTTCGGCTTCCGATGTCGAGGAGACGATTTCGCAGATACGCCGCGCGTTGCTCGACGCCGACGTCGCCCTGCCCGTCGTCCGATCTTTCACCGCGGCAGTTCGCGAAAAGGCGACGGGGCCGTCGCCTCGAAGGCTCTCAACCCCGGCCAGCAAGTGGTCAAGATCGTCAACGACGAGCTCGTTGAAATCCTCGGCGGCGAAACCCGCGAGCTCAGACCTTTTCCCGCAGGCCGGCCGTCATCATGCTCGCCGGCCTTCAGGGCGCGGGCAAGACGACGCTCGCCGGCAAACTCGGGCGATGGCTGCGAACCGAGCGCAACAGGAAGGTGTTGCTCGTCGCCTCCGACCTCCAGCGCCCCAACGCGGTCAACCAGCTCCAGGTGGTCGGCGGGCAGGCGGGGGTCGACGTGTGGGCGCCAGAGCCCGGCAACGGCGTCGGCGACCCGGTCGCGGTGGCGCGATCCGGCCTGGCTCGGGCCGAAGAGTACGGGTACGACGTCGTGGTGGTCGACACCGCCGGGCGCCTCGGCATCGACGAAGAAATGATGCGCCAGGCCATCGACATCCGGGCCGCCGTCAATCCCAACGAAGTGCTTTTCGTCATTGACGCGATGATCGGCCAGGACGCCGTCGCCACGGCCAACGCCTTCCAGGACGGAGTCGGATTCACCGGCGTCGTCGTCTCCAAGCTCGACGGCGACACCCGAGGCGGCGCGGCCCTGTCCGTGCGGGGCGTGACGGGCGTCCCGATCATGTTCGCCTCCACCGGCGAGAAGCTCACGGACTTCGAGCAGTTCCACGCCGACCGCATGGCCTCGCGGATCCTCGACATGGGCGACGTCCTCACGCTGATCGAGCAGGCGGAGCGCACGTGGACGAACAGCAGCAGGCGGAGCTCGCGGAGAAGATGAGCGAGGGGTCGTTCACCCTCGACGATTTCCTCGTGCAGATGCGTCAGCTCAAGCGCATGGGGTCGATGAAGAAGATCATGGGCATGCTGCCGGGGATGGGGCAGTACCGTGAGGCCCTTGAAGCGTTCGACGAAAGCTCCGTGGGCCGAATCGAGGCGATCGTCCAGTCGATGACTCCGGCGGAGAGGGCGGATGTGAAAATCCTCAACGGTTCGCGGCGCCAGCGCATCGCCCGCGGTTCGGGCACCACCGTTCAAGAGATCAACCCCTGGTCGAGAGGTTCGAGCAGGCGCGCAAGATGATGCAGCAGGTCTCGCGCGGGGAGGCGTCCCCGGGATGCCGGGGATGGGCGGGATGCCCGGAATCGGCGGCGGCCGCAAGGCCAAGCGCGCCGCGAAGAAGAAGTCTGCGAACAAGAAGGGGCGTTCCGGCAACCCCGCCAAGCGCGCCGCGCAAGAGCGCGAGCAAAGCCAGCAGGGGCAGAAGGGCAAGGGCTCTTCGTTCGGCGTCGGCGCGTCGCAGGGCGCCGGGCAGCCGGGAGGCAACCCGGACTTCGAAGACCTTGCGAGGTTCCTCGCGACCTCGTATCGCCTGACGGGGCCTTTGCGAGGAACCGATCTGGCCGAGGCGTGGATCGTCGACGGAGCGATCCGCCACAGCGCCCCCTGACGGCCCGGCGCAGACCGTCGCAGGCTGGGCATATCCGCCTGGTCGACGCCCACGCGCACCCCTGGCCCTGTCGTATTCGGCCGAGCCTGTCGCCGACGCCGAGGTGATCCGGCGGCTTGACGCGGCGCGTGCGGCCGGAGTGACGACGGTGCGCGAAATGGGTGCGCAGCTCGACGTCGCCCGCTTCGCGGCGCGAGGCAGAACAAAGGCAATCCGGTCCGGACGGCATATCGCCCCGGGCCCAAACGCTACATTCGGAACGTCGCGGCGGAGATCGAGCCGAGGGAGCTTCCAGACGAGGTCGTGCGCCAGGGTCGCGCGCGGCGACGGCTGGGTCAAGCTTCGTCGGCGATTGGATCGACCGAACGGAAGGGGCCGATTCGGATCTGCGCCCGCTTTGGCCGCGAGACGTGCTCGCCGACGCCGTCGCCGCCGCACACGAGGCCGGTGCGAAGGTCGCCGTCCACACTTTTGCGGTGAAAACGGTCGACGGCGCGCTCGAAGCCGGAGTCGACTGCATAGAACACGGTTCGGGATGAACGAAGACCAGCTTTCGCGAGGCGAGGCGGCGCGGCGTGATTCTCGATCCGACGGTCTGTCAGATAGGCACGTTCGCCTCCATCGCGGACCGGCGGGAAAATACCCCGTCTACCGTGAACGGATGCTCGCGATGTACCGGGGAGATTCGACCATTTCGCGCTCATGGCGGACGGGCGCGCATTTCGTCATGGGCACGGACACCGAGGGCGAAGGAAAAGACAGGACGCTCGACGTCGAGCTTCGCGCCGCCGTCGACGCAGGACTCCCCGCGGGCCTCGTCATGGCCGCCGCGAGCCACTCCGGCCGTTCTCTGCTCGGCCTTCCTTCCTGGGAGGAGGGAGCTCCGGCCGACGTCGTCGTGTACGCGGAGGATCCGGAAAAGGACATCGCGGCCGTCTCGCGTCCGGCCGCAGTGTTCATCGACGGGCGCTCGTCGGCGGATGCTCGCGACCGCATAGCTGAATGCGCAAAAGACCGGCCCCGGCCCCCGACGGCCAGACGGCGACGATTGTTTGAACGGACGCCGGCGGGTTGCACGCGCCGGTTTGACCGCCGCTTGGAGATGCTGGGGCATCGGCCTGAGAGGCTCTGCGTGAGAGGCGCTCGGCGAAAACGCGGAGAAGGCGGTTGGCGAAAACTGCGTCGGAAGGCGGTCGGCAAAGGGGCGCATCGCGGGAATGCCTGCGGCGCGTTGAGGACCGCTGGCGAAAGGCCGCGTTGGAGGACTGCCGGCGAAAGGCCTGCGTCAAACGTCAAGGGCCGTGTCACAGGGCACTAGGCCTCCCGGCCGCCTGCGGTTTCGGCCGCGGGGAGGTCGCCGTCGCCCACGCTGAGCGAACCGGTCGGTATGTCCTCGTAGGAGCGAGGGGTCCCTCGATTGGCTCGACGTGGATCTGGGAGTCGAGACCCCGGCACGGCTGCGGAAAGCGCTTCGGCGACGTCGTGGGCCACCCTGTGGTCCGCGGTCGACCGTCCACGAACCGGGAACGAGCATGTGGACGTTCGCGAAAGAAGCCTGGCCCGCCGCGCGCGTTTGAAGTCCGTGGAAGCGCACCGACTCTGTTGCGAATCCCGCGAGAACCTCGATAAGGGCCTGGTTCTGCTCGGCCGAAAGGGTGACGTCCATGAGGCCGCGTATCGATCCCCTGAGCAGACGCCAGCCGGTGACCAGGGATGTTCAGGTCGACGAGAAGCGCGACGACGGGATCGAGCACGTCCCATTCCGTCGCGACCACAAGGCCTACCCCCAGGACGACGCCGACGGGATGTGACCACGTCGGTCCCCAGATGCCGCCCGTCTGCGACGAGCGCCGGCGAACGCCAGCGCCGCCCGGCCCGCACCAACGCCACTGCAACTATTCCATTGACGACCGAGGCGGCGACGGATATCGCCAGACCCGGTCCGAGATTGTCGATCGGGGCTGGGCGAATGATCCTTCCCACGGCGCTCACCACGATGAAACCTGCTGCGACGAAGATCATCGTCCCCTCGACGGTCGAGGAGAAGTACTCGGCCTTCGATCTGCCGAAAGCAAACTGGGAGTCCGCGGGTTTGGCGGCTCTGCTTGAGGGCGACGAGCGCTACAACTGCGGCCGCGAGGTTGACCACGGATTCGGCCGCGTCCGAGAGCAGGCCCACCGAGCCGGTCACGAAGTAGGCCGCCGTCTTCATCGTGATCGTGGCTGCGGCGGCGACCACGGAAAGCCAGGCGTAGCGGCTGGAGGTCTTTGGCGGGGTTTCGACTGTCACCAGAGTATTCTCCGAGTTTGCTCAGCCAGCGACAGAGGAACATGGCAAATGCGGTGCGATCCACGGCATTCGCCTTCCCGAAAACCGCCGGACGCGCGGTTATGACGAGACGCGTGCCCACGATGGAAGCGTACCTACGAATGTTTGGGATTGCGAGTAACTCAGTTTCCCATAATCCTAGGAGGCGCATTATGGGCAAGGACGGCTGGCCATCCGTCGGGAGTGAGGAGCAGCGGTGGGAGCCTACGGCGGGCAGGCAGGATTGTCGTTTCGAAACCATGGCGAAGCGGAAGCACTGGAGTGCTGTGCCTCCTAAGATCGCAGGGCTGACGCCTGGCGCGGTCGGCATGTGTCTGAATGCACGTGCCGGGGTGCGGTCTGATTGCCGGGCGAGCCGCGAATCTGGCAAACTTAAGCTTTGTACTCGGGCGAAAGAGGGCCCTCTCATCCTCTGGCTGCCTCAGTCTCGGGCCTTCCGCGCCGCGACTCCCACCGCGATTGCCTCGGCCCAACCTAAAGTAGAACCAGGAGTGACCACACAAGTGGCAGTCAAGATCCGTCTCAAGCGCATGGGCAAGATCCGTGCGCCTTATTACCGCGTCGTCGTCGTCGATTCGCGAAAGAAGCGCGACGGCCGCGTCATCGAGGAGATCGGCAAGTATCACCCGACCGAGAATCCTTCGCTCATCGAGATCGATTCCGACCGCGTCCAGTACTGGCTTTCCGTTGGCGCGCAGCCTACGGACCCTGTGCTCGCGCAGCTCAAGGTGACCGGCGACTGGCAGAAGTTCAAGGGGCTTCCGGGCGCCGAAGGCCGTCTCAAGGTCAAGGAGTCGGTCGACGTCGAAGGAGCCCGAAAGGCTGCGGTGGAATCGGTCCAGAACGAGGCCGAGAAGCGCCGCGCAGCTGCCGCCGAGGCGAAGATCGCAGCGGAGGCCGCCGCAGCGGCGGAATCCGTTGAGGAAGCGGCCGAGGAGGCCTGATGATCGCCGATGCGCTCTGAGCACCCTGTGCGTGGAATAGTCGATTCACCCTGAGGACGTCGATGTGCGTGCTCGGAGCAACCGCCGTGGCGAGCTGCTTGAGGTTCGCGTCAATCCTGAGGATCTCGGGCGTGTTATCGGACGCAACGGCCGCACGGCCAAAGCTTTGCGCTTGGTCGTGGGCGCGCTTTCCAAAGGGAATGTGCGAGTTGACGTGATCGAAACCGATCAGAGTTAAGTTCAACGGCGTCGAAAGGGGGTCGGCCAAAACCGCAAAGGTTGGCCGACCCCCTTCGTGTGCTTCAACAGTTGTTTGCGCGCAACCGGTATCCCTAGGAAGCGAATCAAGGCTCACGGCAGCCATCGCGTTTCAAACCGCTCGTCGATCGAAGGAGAGATATTGCAGCTAACTGTCGCCGTCATCGGCGCCCCGCACGGCCTCAAGGGCGAGCTGCGCCTCGATGTGCGCACAGACCAGCCGGAGCGGCGCCTCGGAATCGGAGCCATGCTGGAGACCGACCTCAGGAGGCGGGCCCTGCTCACCGTGGCGCGAACCCGCGAGTACAAGGGTGCGATATACGCGATGTTCTCCGAATGCACGGATCGAACGATGGCTGAGCGGCTGAGAGGCGTCAAACTCACCGTCGAGACCGACGAAGACGACTACGTCGAGGAGGACGCTTTACGAGCACGAGCTCGTGGGTTGGAAGTGCTCGATCCCGAAGGGTACGAGCTTGGAAGGATCATAGGGCTGGAGACGTTTCCCGCCCAAGACATAGCTTGTGGTCCGCGAGCCGGACGGGGCCGTCGCCAGGGTTCCTTTCGTGCGCGAGATCGTCACCGAGGTGGACCCTGGACGACAATTGCGTCGTCGTTCGGGCCCCTGCAGGGTCTTTTTCGCCGCCGACGGCGAAGCGGACGACGCCGATCGCGGCGAGAAGAGCGGAGAACAGCGGGAAGAGGCCGCTGAGGAGGAATAATGCGAATTGACATCGTCTCGGTGTTTCCGAGGTTTTTCGACGTTCTAGAGCTCTCATTGCTGGGGAAGGCCCAGGAGAGGGGAATCCTCAACGTCGTCGCCCACGATCTTCGCGACTGGACGGACGATCCTCATAGAACGGTCGACGACACTCCGGCTGGCGGCGGCGCGGGAATGGTGATGAGGCCCGACGTGTGGGAAGGGCCTCGACGAGGTCATTGGCGCCGACGCGGCGTCCGGGCGACGTCGTCCTCGCCATCCCGACTCCCGCGGAAGCCCTTTGACACAGCGCGCGTGCGAGGAGCCTCGCGCGCGCCGAACGCATTGTCGTGGCCTGCGGAAGGTACGAGGATCGACGCGAGGGTGGCGAGCGAGTACTCCGAGAGGCCCGGCGTGCGCGTCTTCGAGTACTCCTTGGGGGACTACGTGCTCAATGGCGGCGAGGTCGCGGCCGTCGCCCCTCGTCGAGGCGGTCGGGTCGGGCCTGCTTCCCGGCATGGTCGGCAACCCCGAGTCTCCTCGAGGAGTCCCACGGCGCGGCTGGGCTGCTGAATACCCTGTCTACACACGGCCGACAGGTGGCGGGGCGCGAGATCCCCGAGGTTCTGACCTGGGCAACCACTGGCGCCGTAGCCCGGTGGCGGCGCGATCGGGCGATCGAGAGGACCATTGAACGCCGCCCGGACATGATCGAGAAGATCAACGCTGCTTCCCTCGGCAAGAAAGAGCGGCGGCGCTCGCCGCGCACGGATACCTGGCGCCTGCAAAAGAAGCGCACCCCGCGAGGGCCGAAGTCCGGCGGGCGGCGGCCGCGGACGTGCCCGAGCTGGCAAGCCTTGCCGCGAGGACGTTCCCGGACGCCTGCCCGAAGGGAATGCCCAAACATGACATCGACGCCTTCATCGCCGAAAACCCTCGGCGAGGAGCATTTCAAACGCTACGTCGAGGACCCAGGCTGCCTTTACGATGGCCATGGAGGTCGGCGGCAAGCTTTTGGGGTACTCGTTGACCTATCTTCCCGAGGAGGGCGGAGTCTCCGGCGCCGACAGGGGAGCGCCGGTCGACGCCGTCGTCGCCGGACGGCCCAGGCGCGGGCCGCTCGTCGAGCTTTCGAAGTTCTACCTCGATCGAAGCCTGCGCGGACGAGGCGCGGGAAGCCTTCTGTGGGAGGCGACCAGGGCCGAGCTCGAGGAGTGGGCCGAGAACTCGCCGGAGCCGTACGTGTGGCTGGGAACCAACGAGAAGAACACCCGAGCCAGGCAGGCCTACCGCGGGCTCGGCTTCGAGTTCGTGGGCACCCGGGAATTCCTCGTGGGTGAGCAGAACAACGTCGACCGCGTTTTTGCGCGCCCCATTCGCGTGGCATAATTGTCAAGTTGTCTCGCTGTCACAATGCGCTGAACCTGCTGCAGGGGGTCGCGCACCGGCGAGTTTCCTGTAGGCAGGTGGTTTTGACCGCCCCGACCACGCTTTGTGGCCTGAGGCGCACGGGCGGAAAGAGAAACGAATATGCAAACTCTCGATTTCGTGGAGGAAAGCCAGCTCCGCAAGGACATTCCCGACTTCCGCCCCGGCGACACCGTTCGGGTCGACGTGCGAGTGGTCGAAGGCAACCGCACCCGCACCCAGGCCTTCCAAGGCGTGGTCTTGGGCCGTTCCGGCTCCGGCATCCGCGAGAGCTTCTGGTCCGCAAGATTTCCTTCGGCGTGGGCGTGGAGCGCTCGTTCCCGCTGCACTCTCCCTCCATTGAAGCGATAACCGTCGTCACCCGAGGCGACGTTCGCCGCGCCAAGCTCTACTACCTGCGCAAGCTGCACGGCAAGGCCGCCAAGATCAAGGAGCGTCGCGAAGACAATCGTCGGTGATTCGACGTCGTCCAAAGGCTTGAAGGGGCTCGGCATTGCGCCGGGCCCCTCTTTCGATTCGGCCGGCGTCGTTCACAAGCTCAAACTTCAGGCTTCGACAGGATTGGACCGCGCGGTTGGGGAGGTCTTGGACCGCTCTGAACTAAGCGCGGAAGAGACCGTGAAATCGCCATTCTGTGCGGTGTGTGCGTCAAACTGTGAGCATAAGCGCCGTCCGTCGTGGCGAGAATCCACAGGAAACTCCGATACCCTATAGGAGGCCTACGCCGCAGGGTCGTAAGACACCGGGCGCAGGCCGGCGATTCACGGGGAGTATCCCCTTGGCATGTGGTGCTCTCGCGGGCGCCGGGGAGCGGAGAATGGACGATCAAAGGCAGTCTGAGGTTGCGGAGGAGATGCTGCCGTCGTACCTGCCGGAAAAGCTGGACGAGGATCCGAAGAGCGCGTCGGACGACGCAGCCGAATCCGGCGACGCCGACGACGACCGCAAACTTGACGCCGACGACGACCGCGAGGTGGAAGAAGGGGAAAAACGCAGATCCGGCATTCGCGCGCTCCTGGAGACGCTCTCCATCGTCGCCGTCGCCCTTCTTGTGTCGGTGATCGTCAAAACGTTCTTCATGCAGGCCTTCTACGTGCCGTCTGGTTCGATGGAAAACACCCTCCGGCCAAACGACCGCATCGCGGTCAACAGAATGGCGGACACCGCCGACGAGATTCACAGGGGAGACATCGTCGTCTTCGTCGACCCTGAACTGGCTTCCGCCCAGCGTCGACAAGTCTCCGGCTTGAGGCGCGCATTGAGCAAAAGCCTGCAGACCGTGGGGCCTGCTGCCCAAAGACGCGGGCAAGCACCTGGTCAAGCGAGTCATCGGAGTCGGCGGCGACAGGGTCGCATGCTGCACCGCCGCGGGCAAGCTCCGCGTGAACGGCAAGGAAATCACCGAGACGTACCTCAAGCCCGGCGTGAACCCGTCGGAGATCTCCTTCGACGTGACCGTTCCCAAAGGCAAACTCTGGGTGATGGGCGACAACCGCTCCAACTCGCGAGATTCGCGCTACCACATCGGCGAAAGGAACGGAGGCTTTGTTCCCGTCGACAACGTGGCCGGACGGGCGTGGGCGATCTTCTACCCGTTCTCGAGGTTCGGGTCCATAGACGACGCATCGAAAGTCTTCGCAGGCGTCCCGTGACTGGCCGGACCGGCGGAGGCGGGCCCAAAACAGAAGGCGAATCTGCGTCCGAAGGCGGGCGTGCGCGAACAGACAGCCGCGCGCGAAAGGCGCGAACGAGCCTTCGCCGAAGCAGACAGGCGGGCGTTTGCGGAAACCGGCGGACGGGCGTCAGCCGAGCCGCGAGATCGAAATCGACGCCCTCCGCTCCCTTCCGGCGGGTGCGCTGATAGCCGGAGTCGACGAGGTGGGGCGGGATCCTCGCGGGGCCCGTGAGCGTCGGAATCGCGCTCATCGACGCCTCCACAGGCGACTTTCGAAGGGCTGCGGACTCAAGGCACGAGCCCTGGCTGCGCGAGACGCATGGCGCCCCTGGTGCGGGAATGGGCGGTGGACGTCGCCGGGCATGCGGGGCCGGACGTCATCGACGACGTCGGGATCGTCGCCGCGCTGCGCCACGCCGCCAAGGAGGCGTTGAACGGACTGTCGTGGACGCCGTCGGCCGTGCTGCTCGACGGCAAGCACAACTGGTGGGCTGAGGATTCGCTGTTCGACGCTCGATCCTCCTCCCGCAGATCCCCGTCCAGATGGAGTGAAGGGCGACGCAAGGTGCCGTGATCGCCGCGGCGTCGGTCGCCGCAAAGGTCGAACGCGACGGACCTATGGTCGTTCTCGACAGGCGTTTTCCGGGCTACGATTGGGCGAGGAACAAAGGCTACGCGAGCCCTTCTCACATCGAGGGCTGGCGAGGCTCGGACCGAGCGACCATCACAGGAAGTCGTGGCATCTGCCCGGCGTGAGGGAAGGACACCGATGAGCGAGATCGAGAACTACGAGGTCGACGCCGAGCTCGCGCTCACCGTGAATACCGCGACGTCATCAACATCTTCCGGTACGTCGTGGAGACCGAGCGCCGCTTCTACCCGCCAACGACGTCGATGCGCGTGCGCGCGTCCTCCGGCGGGGAAGTGTTCTTCGAAGTCAACCTTCCGACGCGTGGGTGTGGACATCTACCGCACTGAGCCGCTTCATCCGATCCGTGCGCATCGTGACCTTCAGCGACGTCAACGTCGAAGAGCTCAACAAGGCCGACATCACCCGCGAGCTAGACCTGCCGCACGGGTGACGCGGTGACGCGCGGCAGGCTTGAGGCACGGGCGGCCCGCGGGTTTGCCGCATGATCCGCGGGCGGGCGGCGTGACTCGCGCCGTGGCGGTGGATTCACTCGGGCGGCAGGATGTCGTCCGCGGGCGGCAGGACGTCAGTTCGCGGGCGACGGTTGTGACGTTTGTGAACGGCAGAGTGTCGGCTGGGGTGCGGCAGTGTGCAACGAAGGAGACGATTTGAGCCCCCACGAGAACCGGCCGCTGGACGGCCGCTACTGGGAAGAACATTGGCAGAGCCTCGGCGAGGACGCTATCGGCGAGGTCGCGAACCCCTACGTCGTCGCCGAGACGAGCGGTTTGGGGTGCGGGACCGCGCTCGACGCGGGATGCGGCGCCGGGGCCGAAGCCGTTTGGCCTCGCAGAGCAAGGGTGGACGTCACCGGAGCCGACATAAGCCCCGCCGCCCTCGCCAAGGCGCGCAGGCGGGCGGAGTCCGCCGGCTGGGATCGGCTGTGCGGTGGGTCGAAGCGGACCTCATGGCTTGGGAGCCCGACGAACGCTGGGATCTTGTCATGACCTCGTACGCCCACCCGCCGGGCAGCCAGATCGACTTCTACCGAAGGATTTCCCGATGGGTCGCCCCCGGCGGCACGCTGCTCGTCGTCGGACACTTGCACGGATCCGGCGTGATGTCTGGAGACGAGGCCCCCGAGGGGACGACCGTCTCTTTGAGTACGTCGCCGGGCTTTTCGACGGCGGCGATTGGACGATCGAGACGGCGCGCCAGAACGTGCGGACGGCGACCGCCCGCGACGGCGAGCGCTGTGGAGATGCGCGACGTCGTCGTCCGGGCGAAACGGCTTCGCTAAAGGAGCCGCGGCTCTATTAAAAAGTAGTCGTCTCCGGTGCGGACGTCGCATTTGACGGGGATCGCATTTATGCGGACGCCGCATTTGAAGGTGGGTCTGCGATTAAACTGTTCACCGTGCGTCGCCATTATTGGTGAGCGCACTGGCCCACAGACGGGGATGGCGTAGTCCCGTATCCACAGATCGTCTGACGGCTGGGCGGCCCACAGCCGTCTTCGGCAAGACTGGGCCCATGGATACGAGTATGAGCGCGACGGTGGATTTCGTCGCTCCGGAAATGCCGGAGCCTCGGGAAACCAGGAACTCGGAAAATGGGGGCGAGGAGCTCGCCGCGAGGTACCTTCAGGCATACGGCTGCGTCGTTTTAGCGCGCAACTGGAGGCGCCGCGCGGGCGAGCTCGACCTCGTCACCGCCTGCCCGGCAGAGGAAAGCCGTCGTCGCGGTGGAGGTGAAAAACCCGCAACGCCGAAGTGAACGTCGGATCGATCGAGGCGATTACCCAGGCAAAGCTGGCCAGGCTGAGGAAGCTCACAGGCATGTGGCTGCAGGAGACCGGGACGCGCTGCGAGCGGGTCTGCCTCGACCTCGTGGCGATCACGGTTGAAAACAACGGATCGTGGCTGATTCGGCATCTGCGGGACATCTCATGAGGGTGGGAACGGCGCACGCCATGGCCGTCGTCGGAATCGAAGGAAGGCCGGTGCGATCGAGGCCGTGCTTCCACGGCCTTCCTGCAGTCACGATCGTCGGGCTTCCTGACGCCGTTGTGTCCGAATCTCGCGAACGGATTCGAGCCGCCTTCGCCTCAGCTGGAATCGGCTTCCCTCAAACGCGCCTGACGATCAACCTTTCACCTGCGGACACGCCGAAAAGCGGCACGGCGTTCGACCTCGGCATAGCAGTGGCGATCCTCGCGGCAATGGGCGGACGCGAGATTGGGCAACGGTACGTCGCGGGCGAGCTCGGCCTGACGGGTCGGTGCGCGCCGTGCGCGAATACTGCCGGCGGCTTTTGGCTGCGGCGGACGAGGACGCCGCAATGGCCGTACCCCCTCGGATGCGGGAAAGAAGCGGAACTGGCGGGGTCAAGGTCAAGGAGGTGTTCCACCGCCCAGCTTGCGGAAAGCCATGAGAATCCCTGTGCGGTCCGGTTCCCGATGCGCCCTCGCCGCCGGGCCTGAGCGAAACGGAGGCCCCGGCTGCCCTGCCCCGACCTCGCGGACGTCCGTGGGCGAGCATAGGCTCGCCACGCGCTCGAAGTCGCCGCAGCGGGCGGGCACCACATGCTCGTGACGGGGGCGCCCGGCGTCGGCAAGTCGATGCTCGCCGCGCGTTTGCCCGGTATTCTGCCGAAACTCGACATGCATGAAGCCGTCGAGGTCGCTGCGATAGCTTCAGCCGCAGGGGAATTCGACGGGCGGTTGAGCTACACCCTCCCTTCGCCAGCCCTCACCATTCGACCAGTGCAGCCGCGCTCATCGGCGGAGGGGCGATCCCAAAGCCGCCGCCTCCCGGCCCATCGCGGCGTGCTTTTTCTCGACGAAATGCCCGAGTTTTTCCACCCACAGCCTCCAAACCCTGAGGGAGCCCATGGAAACCGGAAGGATCGAGATCCATCGGGCGCGTGCCGTCGTCACCTATCCGGCTCGTTTTCAGCTGATCGGGGCCGCCAACCCGTGCAAATGCGGCAACTACCTGGATGCGCCGGGCAAATGCACTCTGTTCCGTGCGGACCGCTGCGACTATTTTCGCCGAATCGGAGGGCCGATACCGATCGCTTCGACATCAACGTCGTTGCCCCGAGGCTTTCTCGGGCCGACTGGGCGAAGGCCGGCGAGGGCGAGTCCAGCGCCGTCGTCGCCGAGCGGGTGGCCGAAGCCCGCCTGCGCCAGCGGGTCCCGGCTTGGTTCGACCCTCGTGGACCGCCAACGCCCAAGTGAGCGGCCTCGTGGCTGCGGCGAAACACCCCGCTTTCCAGAGAAAGCGCAAGGAGCTGGATTCCATGCTCGCTTCGGGGGAGACGTCGATGCGGGCAGTCGACAAGATCTTGCGGATTTCTTGGACCCTGGCCGACCTTTCGGGCAGGTCCGCGCCCGCGCGCGACGACGTCGATTGCGCCTTCACCTTGAGAGAGAGGAACGGCTTCCATGGAACGCACTGACCGCGGCGGAAATGCAGAGCGGGACGGGAAGGCTCGCCATGCAGGTGCAAAAGTGCCTGCGGCGGCAAAGAGACTGTGCTGCGGTGGAAAAGCCTGCGGCGACGAAAAGTGTTTGCCGCGGCCAAAGCGAGGACTCGAACCGAATGGAGGAGCAGTGGAAACGAGCTGCCGGGCGGACGCGAGGACGCGCGGCCGCTATGGCTTGGACGCGAATCGCGGAGGGGAGGATGCGCCGCTGTGGCGCTGGTCCGAGAGATGGCTAGGCGCGGGCGCTCGAATGGGTGGCGGAAGGCAGCTTGCGGAATCCCGGAAACATTGCGCAAGCAGGAAGAGGCGTCGAGTCCGGAAGCGTCGCTGGCCTGGGGCTTGCTGAACATTGACCGTCGCCGGATGCGGGGACGGCGCGGGACGCGGCTTGGCGAAGGCCAAGGCCCGATGGAAGACGCGACTTGCCGCCCTCGGCCCGGGCGTCGCCGAATCGGACGGCGCCATGGGCTTCGTCATGCCAGGCGACCCGCTGTGGCCCGCCGCCCTCGACGATCTAGGCGACACCCGGCCGCTCGGCCTGTGGTTCCGAGGCGACGGCAAGGTGCTCGCCAGGGCGGGCGCGGCCGTCGTCGGATCGCGCGATTCCTCCCGTACGGCGTGAAAAATCGCGACCGACGTCGCATACGAGCTTGCTGATTCGGGCGTCAACGTCGCTTTCGGGAGGGCGTTCGGCATCGACGTCGCCGCGCACAGGGGCGCGCTTGCCGCTGACGGATACACAGTCGCCGCTTTCTGGCCTGCGGCGTCGACAGGTACTATCCGGCCTCCCCACGCTGACCTGTACCCTGAGATTCTGCGGCGCGGAGGGCAGTCTGCTCCGAGGCGCCGCCGGGGGCCGCCCCGCACAAGCATCGTTTCCTTTCCCGCATTCGGATCATTGCGGCGCTCTCGCGAGCCGTAGTCGTCGTCGAAGCGCCCTTTCGATCCGGAGCGATATCCACGGCCCACCACGCCATGTCGATCGGACGCCCCTGTCGGAGCGTTCCCGCCCGGTCACTTCCCCCAGATCCTCTGGATGCCACCGGCTGCTCAGAGAAGGGGCCGCCTGCGTGACGCAGACCTGCGAGGTCCTCGAACTCATGGGAATGGAAGCGAAGCATGGCGGGCAACCGGGGCCGGGAGAGCCGCCGCCCCCGGGAGGATTGCAAAACCGAGAGGCAGCTCGCCCTCGACGTGCTTGACCCGTTGGCGTCCCTGCGTATGCGAGGCGCTGCCGGTTTTCCGCGGGCGCCGGTGGAAAAGATCGCGGCGGTGGCCGGAGTCTCTGTGACGGAGGCTCTGACTGGCTGGGGAGGCTCGAAAGGCAGGGATTGCCGCGCGCAACGCCGGGCTGTGGAAGCTGGCTCGAAAAGGCCGATAACTTACCCTTGACGTGTGCGGATCGAGGAAACGTTGGACGCCTACGAGCGTGAGCTCAGGCTGCGCAGGGGGCTCTCGGAGAACACGGTCGTCGCTTACGTCTGCGAGGCGCGCTCCCTCTAGAGTTTATATGGGAGATCGCGGGCGGCGACGTCGAAGAGCCCATGGACCTGCACGGACTTGAACTCGCAGACGTCCGTGCGTGGCTCGCCCACAGTCAGGCGAAGGGGTGCTCGCGATCCACCTTGGCGCGGCATTCAGCCGCGATCCGCACGTTCTGCCGATGGCTGCAGCGAAAGGGCCACACTGACGTCGACGCCGCCGCCCGGCTCAAAGCCCCGCGCGCAGACAATGCCTTGCCGCGCGTGCTCAATCAGGAGCAGGCTCGCCGGCTCGCGGAGCACGCCGGGCGCCTGGCGGCCTCGGGCGATCCGCTCGCGCTTCGCGACCACGCCGCCGTCGAACTCCTGTACGCCTCGGGAATTCGCATCAGCGAACTGTGCTCATTGACGTCGATTCGCTCGGCGCGGATTCGACATTGCGAGTCATAGGCAAAGGAGACAAAGAAAGAATCGTCCCCTTCGGTGTCCCCGCCAGGCGCGCCCTCACCGCGTATCTTCCGGCGAGGGCGCAGCTCCTTGTGCGTCCCAACAGGGCGTTGTTCCTCGGAGCGCGAGGCGGGCGGCTCGATCCGCGCACGCTCCGCCAGTCGATCCACCGGCTCGCCGCGGGCGCGGGGGTTCCCGACATATCGCCGCACGATCTGCGGCATTCCGCGGTTACGCATCTTCTGGACGGCGGCTCGGATCTGCGCACCGTCCAGGAGATACTCGGCCACGCGTCGCTCGGAACCACCCAGCGATACACGCACGTCAGCTCCGAACGCCTGCGGGCGGCCTCGCCCAGGCGCACCCTCGCAGCCACGTGCGCGCCGGACTTGAGTCACGTGCGTCTTCGGGCATCGGGCCGCGCACATGCTCCCCATCGGGGCCTCGAGTTCGACGTCGGGAGAATTGACCGCCGTGCGAACACTTGAAAAGACTGGGAAAGCACGTACAAGTCGATCGATGAGGAGCGACACTATGACCCAGGTGTATATGGGTATCGACCTCGGCACGGGCGGATGCCGAGTGGGGCTTTTCGATGACCGTGGAAGGCCGTTTGCCTTTCACAACACCCCTGTGACGGCGATTCACCCCCATCCGAGCTGGGTGAGCAGGATGTCAACGAATGGTGGCGGGCGCTGGTCGCCTCCACCCGAGCTGCATCTGTCGCGTTCGGGGATCGACCCCGCTCAGATCGCGGGCATCGGCTTTGATGCGACGTCGGCTACGCTTGTCGCCCCTTGACGACGCCGAAAGGCCCTTGAGAAACGCGATCATGTGGGCCGATGTGCGCGCCAGCGAACAGGCGGGCAGGGCCTCGGAGATCGACCACTGGGCGCGCCTGTACAACGGGGAAGGCAAAGATCCGGCGTCCGCCGAATGGTTCGTTTTCAAGGCGATGTGGCTCAAGGAAAACGAGCCTGACGTGTAGGGCGCTCCGCGTGGATACCGACGCCCCCTGATTGATGGGGTCTGCGGCTGACCGGACGCCCCTGCGGTCAACCTGTGCTCGGCCTCGCTGAAGATGTACCACAACAACGACCACGGAGGCTTCCCGGTCGACTTTTACGAGCGGCTGGGGGTGGGCGACCTCATGGACAAGATGCCCTCCCAGGTCAACGCAATGGGCGAGCCGCTGGGAACCCTCTCTCCCGAGGCCGCGGAGGAGCTCGGCCTCGTCGCGGCACTCCCGTGGCCCAGGGAGGGATCGACGCCGAGGCGGGAATGATCGAATGAACGTGCTCGCCCCCGGGCGCATGTCGCTTATCACCGGTTCGAGCAACTGCCTTCTCGCCCAGAGCGCCATTCCGCTCTACGGCGCGGGAATGTTCGGCGCGCACACGGATGCCCTCGTTCGGGGGCAGTACACGATCGAGGCCTCCCAGGCCTCGACGGGGTCGGTGATCCGCTGGTTCCTTGAGAACTCCGCGAAAGACCTCGTGGAGGCGGCCAAAAACGGGGGTCCCTCCCTTACGAAGTGCTGAACGAAGCGTCCAGGACATCCCTCCGGGGTCCGACGGCGTCCTCGTCCTCGAATACTTCCAGGGAAACCGCAGCCCCTACACCGACGCCAAGGCACGCGGAACCATCACCGGGCTGACGCTCAGCCACGGGCGCGAGCACATCTACCACGCGATTCAGGAAGCCACGTGCTACGGGCTCGAGCTCAATCTGCGGACGATGCGCGCCGCAGGCTACGAGCCCCGCGCGATCACGGCGTGCGGCGGAGCGCTCCGAGCCCGGAATGGCTGAAAATGCACGCCGACGTCACCGGACTCGAAATCACGGTCACGGAGATTCAGGACGCCCCGACCCTGGGCTCGGCGATGATGGGCGCCTTGGCCGCCGGCAGATTCGCCGACCTCCAAGAGGCGGCCGACGCGATGGTCCACTACAGCGCCGTGATCAAACCGGATCCCGCACGCCACGAAGAGTACCGGTACTGGGTCGACGAGTACGCCGCGTTGTTCCCCGCCGTTCGCGACATTCAGCACCGGACGGCCGATCGCGCGGAGAAATCCCACAGGGCAGGAGCCGAGGGGCAAAAGGACGAGGCCAAGGCCCGGATCAGCGGAACTGTCGACGGCGACACCACGGGCTGGGCTGATTTCACCACAATGCTCGGCGACGGCGGCCTTTAGGCCGGAGGCGGGGAAGCGGGCAAAGGCCGCGATCGCCGGAAAACGGCCCGATTGCCTGACAACGCCGCGTTCGCCGGACAACGAAAGCCAAAGCAACGAAAGAGAGGAACGATGACCGCGGAACTCGTGGAAAAAGGGCTTGAGAATGCAAGCCACACCAAAACCGTCGAGGTTGGAAGGGGAGTCCTCGCATCCTCGGGGACGATCATTCGCGACGGGCTGCTCGAAGGGGCGCAAAGCGCTGCTCGTCGCCGACGAGCGCACGTGGAAAGCCGCCGGGGCCGACGTCGAAAGGTCGCTTCGCGAAGCGGGCGCCGACCTCGCGGAGCCGATGGTCTACCCTGGATCTCCCACTCTTTACGCCTCCTACGACCATTGCGAGGAAATCCGGGAGAGGCTTCGCGAGACGGACGCGCTTGCGGTCGCAATCGGCTCGGGCACTCTCAACGACCTGTCGAAGCTCCGCCTCGGCGAGCTGGACCGGCCCTACGCAGTGGTCGCAACTGCGGCCTCGATGGACGGATACACGGGCTTCGGGGCGCCCGATGACAAGGACGGGGTGAAGATCACGATGCCGTGTCCCGCGCCGCGCGTCGTCGTCTTCGACCTCGACGTCGCAGCAGCGGCCCCGCGGCCCATGGCTTCATCCGGGTACGGAGACCTCTCGGCGAAGATTCCCGCCGGCGCGGACTGGATGCTGGCGGACGCGGTCGGGGTCGATCCCATCCATCCCTTGGCGTGGAGCTCGTCCAAACCGGCGTCCGCGGGGCGCTGTCGCGCCCTGCGGAGCTTGCCGCCGGAGTGCCGGAAGCTTACGAAGGCCTGTGCGAGGGACTCGTCCTTTCCGGTTTGGCGATGCAGGTCGCGCAGGGCACACGCCCCGCATCCGGCGCGGAGCACTACTTCAGCCACCTTTTGGGAACTCGACCATTTGGGATCGGAACTCGACCCTCCGCTCAGCCACGGATTCAAAGTGGCGATAGGCACGCTGGCCATGGTCGGCTTCTACGAGAAGTTCCTGGAGCGCGACGTCGCGGGCTTGGACATCGACGCGGCGGTTTCGAGGTGGCCCTCGTGGGGCGAGGTCGAGGCGGACATACGCCGTGTCATGTCCGGCCCGCTCATCGACAAGGGATAAACGAAACGCGCGAGAAGTACGTCGACGCCGCAGGAATTCGCGCTCGCCTCGAAAAAAACTGGTTCAAGCCTGGCCACAGCTTCGCGCGAAGCTGGCGGGCCAGCTGATGTCTGCCAAAGAGCTCAATTGGCGCTGGCTTCCGCCGGTGCGCCAAGCGTTCCGAGCGACATCGGGCTGACGCCCGAAGACGTCCGCGCTGCGTTCCCGCGTGCAATGTACTACCGCTCGCGTTACACGGTCCTCGACGTGGCCCGCGAACTGGGATGGTTCGAGGAGATCGTCGACGACGTCTTCGCTCCGGGAGGGCTGTGGCAGTAAGAAGGCCGCGGCGGTGAACGGGTTTCTGCGGCGAGAGCGCTGCGTCGGCGAGACAGTCCCGCGTGCACTCCCTTCGTCCGGGAAGGAGGACTGCCGAGTCATTTGAGGAGGCGAATCGCGGGGTAAAGGAGGAAAGCGGGATCGATGTAGCGGTCCTTTCCGATGCGCGCTCCCCAGTGGAGGCAAGAGGCCGGGAGGCAGTGCCCGGCCTCGAGCACTCTATTGGGTCTCCCTGCTTTGACCTTTGTCGCCTGCGGAGACGGAAGGGCGGACGGGTTCGTAAAGTTGTTCGCAGGCCGCCGTGATCGATCGACACGACGTCTTGTCGGCGACCTTTCCGGCGAAAACGACGGTTCCCGCGCCCGCTGAGACGATCGTGGCGCCCTCCGGCGCATCAAGGTCGACCCCGCGATGGCCACTCAGCCATTTGAGCGCGGGAGGGTCAAAGGGCGTACAACCGCCGTCTTGACGCCCAGTCGGCCACACGAAGAAGCTTTGACCGCGCCTCGACGAAGGCGGAAGGCCCCGCCGCTTCGAGAGCGGCCGTTCTCGCGCTTTGTCTCGCGGCTGTGCCGTGGCGTTTTGGCTGTGCTGCGGCGCCCGGGACGCCCGGGCAGGCGGAGGCGAAACTCGCCGGGCAGTCAATTCGCGCGGCACAGCCGACCCGGGCGGACCGGCGAACTCGGCGAATGTCGCCGCGAAAGGCCTGTGTTCCGTCACCTGGCCTTGAGGGCTTGAGGCTCCTAGGAGCCCTGAAAACATCAGAGAAGCCATGCCGATGAGTGCTGATATCGCTTTCATGCCCCTGATTGTCCGAATTCAAAACGGAAAAGGGACGGGCGTCGATAGGGGCGAACGGCGCCGCGCTGCTGCGCCAGACCGGGCGACAGCCCGGGCCATGAATGCTGGACAGGCGAGCATCTGCCGCTCCTGTGGACCGGGCGACGAGTCCCGGTTTGTGGACCGGCGAGGAGTCTCGCCCGCGCACCGGCGAAAAACGGCGTGTGCAGGCCGGTCCCTCGCCGTCGCGAAGCAAACGAGGCCGCGATCGACTACACTGGTGGGGTGCCCGGCGTCAGCTGGGCAAAATTCGCGCGCTCGCGCACAACGTCTCCGGGCGGTGCCACACGTGGCTCCCGGCGCACAGCGAGCGCCAGGGCGAACCGCGACCCCGCGGCGAGCAAGAACCGAAACGCGCTTTTGCGCACTGAGAAAGGACGACCATGGCAGTCGTTAGCATGCGCCAGCTGCTTGAAGCCGGCGTCCACTTCGGGCACCAGACCCGCCGGTGGAACCCCAAGATGAAGCGCTACATCCTCACCGAGCGCAATTCGATTTACATCATCGACCTTCAGAAGACGCTCGTCGACATCGACCGCACCTTCGACTTCGTCAAGCAGACCGTCGCCCACGGCGGAACAATCCTTTTCATCGGCACTAAGAAGCAGGCGCAGGAAGCCGTCCGCGAGCAGGCCGAGCGCGTGGGCATGCCCTACGTCAACCAGCGTTGGCTCGGCGGCATGCTGACCAATTTCTCCACGGTGGCCAAGCGCCTCCAGCGTCTTCGCGAGCTCGAGCAGATCGACTTCGACGACGTCGCATCCTCCGGCCGCACAAAGAAAGAGCTCCTCATGATGCGCCGTGAGAAGGACAAGCTCGAGCGCACCCTCGGCGGCATTCGCGACATGGCTCGCGTGCCCTCCGCCGTCTGGGTCGTCGACACGAAGAAGGAGCACCTCGCCGTCGCAGAGGCAAAGAAGCTCGACATCCCCGTCGTCGCCATCCTCGACACGAATTGCGACCCCGACGAGGTGACTTACCCGATTCCAGGCAACGACGATTCCATCGGATCCGTGGGCCTGCTCACCCGCGTAGTCGCCGACGCCGTCGCCGAAGGCCTTGTTTCCCGCGGCGGAGGCGTCTCCGGCGCCGAGGCCGCCGAGCCCATGCCCGAGTGGGAGCGTGAGATCTCGCCGGCGCCGCGGAGGAAAAAGCCCGAAGAGGCGAAGGCCGAATCTCCGGATTCGCCCTGATTCGCCCGATTCTCCCTGACTCGCCTGATTCCCCCGATTCTCCGGATTCGGCCCCGTCGGCCGATTCGGCGGACGAAGCCAAGCAGGACTGAGAAACAAGACTGAGAAAGAGGAGCAAGAATGGCCAATTACAGCGCCGCAGACATCAAGGCTCTGCGTGAGAAGACCGGCGCCGGCATGATGGACGTCAAGAAGGCCCTCGAGGAGGCGGACGGAGACGCGACCAAGGCCGAGGAGCTTCTTCGCGTCAAGGGTCTGAAGGCGGTCGCCAAGCGCGAAGGGCGCTCCGCGGTCAACGGCTTGGTGGCCTCCGCCGTGTACGACGCCGAGAAGGGCAAGCGAGGCGTGCTCATCGAGGTCAACGCCGAAACCGATTTCGTTGCGAAGAACGAGAAAGTTCATCGCGATGGCCGACGAGATTCTCCAAGCGGCCGTTGAGGCGGGCGCCTCCGACGTCGAGTCGGTTCTCGCAGCCAAGCTGGGGAAGGAAACGGTCAAAGACCGCGTTGAGGGGCTCATCGCCGTGATCGGCGAGAAGATGGAGGTTTCCCACGTCGCCGTCGTCGAAGGCGAGCACGTCGAGGCCTATATGCATCGGACCAATCCGGACCTTCCTCCCCAGGTCGGCGTTCTGGTGGCCACCGACGCCGCCGGGGCATCGGTCGCCCACGACGTCGCCGTCCACATTGCCGCTCTCGATCCGACCTATCTCGACCGCGAGTCGGTTCCCGCCGACGTCGTCGAGGCCGAGGAGCGCATCGCGACCGAGACGACGATCGCCGAAGGAAAGCCGGAAAACGCCGTGCCGAAGATCGTCCAGGGCCGCATGAGCGGCTTCTACAAGTCGGTCGTGCTCTTGGAGCAGGGCTTTGCCCGCGACCCCAAGGTCAGCGTGGGCAAGATCGTCGCCGACGCCGGCGGCAAGGTGACCGCTTTCGCGCGGCTGCGCGTCGGCGCCTCCGCAGAGTGAGCCTGCGCACGAACAAGTTCGTCTGTCACATGTGCATTTGCCGGGAGGGTGTTCCTGGAGCCGCCTCGACGGAAAGCGCTTTTCGGGGGCTTCCCAGCGGGCGGGCGCGAAGGCGCTGGAGCGCATGAAGGCATGAGAACAAAAGAATAAAACTCGTGAGGGAGGGACCCGGCGGGCCCCTCCTCGCTTGCAAGCCAGCACTAGCGGCTGCCTTGCGAGCCAGAACTAGCGATTGCCTTGCGAGCCGACACTTTACTGCGTCGCTTGCAGGCCGCTTGGCCCTCAGTTTCTGAAGCCGTGGACGGGGGCCGGCATGAGCCCCCCTCGGCCGATGAAGGCTTCGTTGGAGTATGGGCTGACCGGCATGACGGGCGCCCTGCCCGAGAAGGCCTCCGAACTCGACGACGTCGCCCGGGGCCGTGCCCGGGCGGAATGATCCGCACCGCCGTCGTCTTGTGGTTCATGACGCCGATCGCCGCCTCGTCGGCGATCATTCCCGCGATCGTCGAGGAAGGGGTGTCGCCCGGAACAGCGACCATGTCGAGCTCACCGAGCAGATCGCCGTCATCGCCTCCAGCTTTGCCAGCGAAATCGCGCCGGCCTCCGCGGCTTCGATCATGCCCTCGTCCTCGGACACGGGGATGAACGACCCCGAAAGGCCGCCGACCCGAGAGCACGCCATGAGGCCGCCCTTCTTCACCGCGTCGTTGAGGAGGGCCAGCGCCGCCGTCGTCCCGTGCGCGCCGACGCGCTCCAATCCCATCGCCTCGAGCGCGCGAGCCACCGAATCGCCGATTTCCGAGGTCGGCGCGAGGGACAGGTCGACGATTCCGAAAGTCGACCCCGAGGCGCTCGGCGGCCATGCGCCCCACGAGCTCTCCCATGCGAGTGATCTTGAAGGCCGATTTCTTGACGGTCTCGGCGAGCGCGTCGAAGGGCTCGCCCGCGGCCGAGGCAATCGCCCGGGTGACGACGCCGGGGCCGGAGACTCCCACGGACACGACGCAATCGGGCATCTCGACGCCGTGGAAAGCGCCCGCCATGAACGGGTTGTCGCCCGACGGAGTTGGCGAAGACGACGAGCTTGGCCGCCCCAGCCCGTTTTTCGGTGGCTCAGGGCGGAGGCCGTGATCGCCTCGCCCATGGCCCGGACGGCGTCCATGTTGATTCCCGCGCGAGAGGACCCCACGTTGACCGATGAACAGACGACCTTCGTCGAGGACAGGGGCCTCTGGGATGGAATCGATGAGGGCGAGGTCGCCGTCGCCCCCTTTTCGACGAGAGCCGAGAACCCGCCGATGAAATCGACGCCGACGGCGGCCGCGGCCTCGTCGAGCATCTGAGCCCAGGGCGTCAGGTCGGATTCGCGCGACGCGGCGGCCACGAGCGCGATCGGAGTGACGGAGACGCGCTTGTTGATGATCGGTATGCCGAGTTCCGTCTCGATTGCCTCGCACACCGAAACCAAATCGGCGGCGCGCCTGGCGATGCGTTCGCAGCAGCGCCTTCTGGCCCGCCTCCCGTCAGAGTCGGCGCAATCCAGGAGCGAGATCCCCATCGTCACGGTCCGAATGTCGAGACGGTCCTCTGAGATCATCTCGATCGTTTCGAGAATATTGCTTGCTGTGTCCATTGTTTCGCTTGTGTCTGCCGTTTGTTCCCCGTGCCTACAGTTTGTGCATGGCGTCGAAGATCGCCTCGGATTGGATCCGAATCTCCAGGCCTTCGGCCTTTCCGACGTCCGTCATAGTTCGCTGAAGGTCGACGAGCGGAAGGGCGTCGTCGTCGAAGTCGATCTGAAGGATCATGGTGAAGTAATTTCCCATGAGCGTCTGTGAGACGTTCGTGATGTTGACGTCCCGCTCGGCTAAGGCCCCCGAGACCGCGGCGATGATTCCCGTGTGGTCGAGTCCCGTGACTGTCATGATGGCGCGCATGCACACAATTGTGTCACGCTCCGGGGTCGGCGGGCTCCGTCATCGGACGCCGAGCGTCTTGCGTCGACCGCGTGATGTGCGCCGTCGCGCGGACTCGTGCCGCCGCGCGGACTTGTGCCGTCGCCCAGACTCGTGCCGTCGCGCAGACTTTGCCGTCGATGCGCCGACGCGCAGACTTGTGTCGCCGCGCTGAGTGCGCAGACTTGCTCGCGCGGACTCGTGCCGCCGCGCAGAATGAAACGAGTTCGATTTGAACGGATTCGCAGGCGAGAGCCGTTTTTGGTTTGAAAGACGCTTGCGGGCGGGAACGACGTCGGCGTGAACCGCTCAACGCGTCTGAATGGCTTTGTTTGAAAAGATGCCGGACGCGAACGGCGCTAGTCTGGACTGGTCCACAGACATCGGCGACGTAGGGGCCTGTCCACAGACCGACGCTTGGGGCCGCCGGAGGCTTTCTTGCCGCTCTAAGGTGGAGGGCATGAACGAGCAGGAGCGAAAAACGGCCGGGCAAGTGCACGGGAAGGAAAAGAACCGCGCCGAAGGAGCCTCCGGGGAGAGACGTCGCCGGAAACGGCCGAGGCCTTGGCGAAGATTCCCCAATGGGCGGCCGCAGACCCGCTGTTGGCCGCGTACCACGCGGAAGAATGGGGCATGCCCGTGCGCACGGAGGCCGGCATCTACGAAAGGCTGTGCCTTGAAGCCTTCCAGGCAGGCCTTTCGTGGCTGACGGTGTTGCGCAAAAGAGAGGCCTTCCGGGAGGCCTTCGCGAGATTTCGACCCCGAGGCCGTGGCCGAGTTCGGCGAAGAGGACGTTGAACGGCTTCTGGCCAACCCCGACATCATTCGCAACCGAGTGAAAATCGAGGCGACGATACGCAATGCCCGGGCGACCCTCGCGCTGCGAGAATCCGGAGGGCTTCCGTCCTTCGTTTGGTCGTTTCCAGCCCGAGGTCAATATTTTCCCTGAGCGGTCCGAGGACATTCCCCAGCACACCCCGAATCTTCGGCGATGGCGGCCGCCTTGCGCGGGCGCGGGTTTCGCTTCGTCGGCCCGACGACGTGCTTCGCCCTCATGTTGGCCATAGGAATGGTCGACGGGCACCTCGTGGGTTCGCGCGAGCGTGGAAAGTCGGGCGTGTGGAGGGGCGAATGGCCCGGAGGGCCCGAGACTTGCCCTGAAGTGGAGCCGCTCGAATACCACGAAGCGTGGGGCAGGCTTAAGGCCGTCTGACTCGCTGCAAGACTCCCGCCCGGGCTCGGGTTTCCCTTCAACTCGAACCCGGGTGGGCCGCATTGCTTTGCTTCGCCGGCATTCCCGCGCGCTGCTACTCTTGAACCTGGCATTGAACCCATCTGACGGACGAGGGAAGGACACGAGGTGGCGGAAGCGATTCATTCTGGCCCCGACGGCAAACGCAGGAGAAGGGTCCTTCTCAAGTTGTCCGGGGAAATGTTCGGCGGAGGGGCGGTCGGACTGGACGCCGACGTGCTCACCCGAGTGGCGTCGGAGATCGCCGAGGCGGTCCGCGACGGCGTGCAGGTGGCCATCGTCGTCGGCGGAGGCAACTTTTTCCGCGGCGCCGAGTTGCAGGCGCGGGGAATGGACCGTGCCCGCGCGGATTACATGGGCATGCTCGGCACCGTCATGAACGCCATCGCCCTCCAAGACTTCATTGAGCGCGCCGGAATTTCCCTGCCGAGTTCAGACGGCCATCACAATGACCCAGGTGGCCGAGCCGTACATTCCGCTGCGGGCCGTTCGCCACTCGAAAAAGGGGAGAGTCGTCGTGTTCGGGGCGGGCGCGGGAATGCCGTACTTCTCAACCGACACGGTGGCTGCGCAGCGTGCGGCCGAGCTTCACTGCGACGAGATCCTCGTCGGAAAGAACGGCGTCGACGGAGTCTCACACCGCGGATCCGAAGACGAATCCCAATGCGGTCAAACTGGATTTCATCACCTACGAACAGGCGATTTCACAGGGTTTGAGGGTGAAATCGACGCCGCGGCCTTCTCGCTGTGCCAAGACAACGACGTGGCCATGCGGGTGTTCGGAATGGGCGAGTCCACCAACGTCACGCGCGCACTGCGAGGCGAAAAGATCGGTACGCTTGTATCGGCATCCAGATAGCGCTTGGCCAGCTTTCGAGCAGAAAAGGACAACCATGATTGACGAGACGCTCCTCGAAGCCGAGGAAAAAAATGGAAAAAGACCGTCGAGGTCGCGCGTAATGAATTCAGCGGCATCCGCTCAGGCAGAGCCAATGCCGCGATGTTCAACGCGATCCCTCGTCGACCATTACGGTGCGCCGACCCCTTGCAGCAGCTGGGAACCATTGCGATTCCCGAGGCGCGCACCGTTTTGATCACTCCTTTTCGACCGGTCGGCCATGGCGTCCATAGACAAGGCCCTGCGCGAGTCCGATCTGGGAGTCAACCCCACCGACGACGGCAATCTGATCCGCGTCGTCCTTCCCGCTCTCACGGAAGAGCGACGCCGCGATTACGTCAAGCTCGCTAAGAACAAGGCTGAGGAGGCGCGCGTAGCCATTCGAGGGATTCGCCGCAAGGCCAAGGAAACCCTCGACAAGATCAAGAAGGACGGCGACGCCGGCGAAGACGACGTCAAGCGCGCTGAGGAGAAGCTCGACGGGTTGACGAAGCGCCACGTCGAGCAGGTGGACAAAGTGCTCGAAGGCAAGGAAAAAGGAACTCTCGAGGTCTGAGACGACGATGGGCGAGTTGCGCAATCTGACGTCTCGGCTGGCGCCCCACCCGCCCAAGCCGCCCGAGCCGTCGGCGTCTAAAGCTGGAAGGAATCTCAAAGCGGCGGTCCCCGTGGCCTTTGGGCTTTTGGGCCTCGTTGCTTTCAGCGTCCTGTGGCGCATAGAGGTCTTCGTCGTGCTCGTGGCGCCGCCTTGTGCGTGGCCCCTGTGGGAAGTCGCCGGGGCATTTCTCAACAAGGGCGCTGCATTCCCTGCTGCCCCTGTGGTGCGGGATCCTCGCGATGGTCGGCGCGACGTGGGCGAGGCCCGCTCGCCGGGCTTGCCGCATACTGCGTGGCAGCCGTCGCGGTCATTCTCTGGCGCTGGGCGGAAAGGGGAGGAGCCTGGCTCCTGGTCCGGCGACGCCGCAGCCGCCGTTTTCGCCCTGGGATGGGTCGGCCTGCTCGGGCTCTTTTCGCCGTGGCGCTCGCAGGCCTTCCGCGAGCCGAGTGGATGGTGGCCCTGCTTGTCCTCATGCCCGCCTTTTCCGACACCGGCGGTTGGGCATTCGGCGTGCTGTGGGACGCCATCCGATGAGCCCGTCTGTCTCGCCCAAGAAGTCTTGGGAGGGCTTTGCCGGCTCTCTCGTTGCGGCTGTCACGCTCGCCTTCGTTCTGGTCGGCTCGGTGCTGGAGCGTCCGTGGCCGGTCGCCATGCTCGTAGGGATCGCAGCCGTGCTCTGCTCGACCGTCGGCGACCCGTCCGAGTCGCTTCTCAAACGCGACTTGAGGTCAAGGACATGGGTTCCATCTTCCCCGGCCACGGAGGAATGCTTGACCGCATCGACTCGATCCTCATGTGGGCGCCCGTCTGTTACGCGGTGATGACCGCGCCGTTTGCGAGATGACTCCGTCGACTCGCCATTCCTCTTGACCTGGCAGGGCCTCTGATTGCCGCCGGGCACTTGTTTTGCGTCTCGGACAGGGCCCGCTGTCGAAAAGTCTACGATACGCCGCAAGGCACACTTCCCGCGGTTCGGCAAGCGAATCCCCTGTGGGAAACAATACGACGATCAGGTAATGTAACGATCTCGTAATCTGGTATGCTCTTCACCGTCGGCGAGTTGGAAACGCTGACGAAACAACCTCATACAGTACTCAATCCCCATATAGTACGTAATCCCCATACGGCAGACGGCCAGCCCTCCGCAAGCATCGCTCACCGGCGGAAGGGTGCGCAATTTTCCATTGCGTCCGCCTGCACAGAATCTTGATTCGTTCCACGCAACGTGCCTCATTCGACAGTCGGGCCGTTGCGAACGATCGAGCCTACCGTGAGAGAATGGGCGAGTTATGACGCCACCATCTTCCCAGGCTCAATCGAGCCAAACGCGCCCGGCCGCGGCGGCCGCCAAGTCATGCCCGCCGTCGAATCGGGGCCCGCGTCCGCTGCTCTCGTTCGCGGAGGCGCGCAGGGGAAAGCCGCCCGAGCACCTGGCAGACCTCGACCTCGCCGAAAGGAAAGACAGAGCGGCAAAGGCAGGCTTTCCGGCTTTTCAGGGCCGATCAGCTGTCGAGACACTACTTCGAGCATTTTGACGTCGACCCTGAGCGCATGACCGACCTTCCCGCGCGGGACCGCGAGGGCCTCGTGTCAACTTTCTTTCCTCCGCTGCTGACGAAAGTCCGCGACCTGACCGCAGACCGCGGCCTCACGGTCAAATCCCTGTGGCGGATGTTCGACGGCGCAATGGTCGTGAAACTGTGCTCATGAAATACCCCTGACAGGGCAACCTTGTGCATTTCTTCCCAGGCCGGATGCGGGATGGCGTGCCCGTTTCTGCGCAACCGGCCAGGAGGGCTCACTCGCAACCCGTCCGCGGGGGAAATCGTCGAACAGGTCCGCTGCGGGATGCTCGCCGCCGCGCGAGGCGACCTCGGCGAGCCGTGCCGCCTGACCAACGTCGTGTTCATGGGCATGGGCGAGCCCTTGCGAATTGGAAACAGGTGCTCAAGGCCTCCGGCGGATCATTGAGCCTTCGCCCGCGGGCTTCGGCCTGTCAGCCCGCAACGTCACGGTTTCAACCGTGGAATGGTGCCGCTCATCGAGAAGCTCGCCGAGCAGGGCATGCCCGTGACGTTGGCGATCTCCCTCCACGCGCCCGACGACGAGCTTCGCGACCCCCTCATTCCCATCAACTCGCGATTCAACGTGGGCCGGCTGCTCGACGCCGCCCGCTCCCTACTTCGCCAAGACGGGCCGTCGCGTCTCCGTCGAATACGCCCTCATCCGGGACATGAACGACCACAAATGGCGCGCTCAGCTGTTGGCCGACGAGCTCAACCGCCGCGGCCGGGGGTGGGCGCACGTCAACCCCATTCCCCTCAATCCGACTCCCGGCTCCATTTGGACTGCGAGCACCCCAGAGGCCCAGAATACTTTTGTACAGACTTTGCTGGACGCGGGCATCCCGACGACGATACGCGACACGCGCGGATCGGACATCGACGGCGCCTGCGGACAGTTGGCAGCTGAAGTCACGCGATCTTCTGCAAGGGCGGCCAAGGCCGCCGAGGCCGCCGAGCTCGTCAGGCGCGGGTCGGGGGCGGACGGACCGAAGGGGGTTTTGCGATGAAGGACAAACCGTTTCGCACGGTTGGTATCTTCGACAAGGGATACGACATCGAGGAAGTCGATGATTTCCTCCGCAGGGCGAAGGACGCCTACAACGGGCCGCTGACTCCGGCTTTCGACGAGAACACCGTGCGAAACGCCGCCTTTAGCAGGGCGCGCGGCGGATACGTGCCCGCTGAGATCGACGACTGCACTCGACAGGCTGGAGGCCGCCTTCGTTCAAAAGCGGAGAGCCTTGGTCGTTGCGGACCGAGGCGAGAAAGCCTGGCTGAACACCACGTATCAGGACGCCAAGAGCCTCTACTCACGACTTTTGCGCCCGGTGGGCCGCAGATTCCGCGAGGCCGACGGATGGGGCTACTCGAAGGTCGAGGTCGACGAGCTCATCGACAGGCTCTGGACTATTTCGACGGAAAGACCGATCTGTCGGCGCGCGAGGTGCGCGAAGCCGTCTTCGGCTCGGCGAAGGACAATCACGCCTACGACGAGTCGGTTGTCGACGTTCTACCTAGAACGCGCCGCGAGCGTTCTCCCTGTCGGTCGAGTGATGACGGGTTCGCAGCGCGGGGTGGTTCTTTTGGGGTCCACCGGATCCATCGGCACACAGGCGCTCGACGTCGTCGCTCGGAACCCGGAGGATTTCCGCATTCTCGCGCTCGGGGCGGGCGGAGGAAACGTCGATTTGCTGGCCCGCCAGGCCGTGCACTCGGCGCGAAGAGCCGTGGCGGTCGCCGATCCGGCCGCGGAGGCAGCCTCTCGCAAAGGCGCTTTCGGCCTATGCCTCCGCCGGAGGTTCGTTCGACGCGCGCGCTGCCGTACGCCACGCGGCCGACGATTCGTCCTCCGCGCGAGCGGACGCCGAACCTTTCACCGCCGGTTCCGTCGAGGCCGCCGAGCCGGCCCGCAGTCTCGGTGGCGTCGGCCCGACTGCCGGAAATCGTCTCCGGCCCGTCGGCGATGTCAGCGATAGCCTCCATGGCGGGAGAGGACGACGTGGTCCTCAACGGCGTCACCGGCTCAATCGGCCTGGCGCCCACCCTCACGGCGCTGCGGTCGGGAGCGACGCTGGCCCTGGCCAACAAGGAGTCCCTCGTCGTCGGAGGGCCCCTCGTCGGGCAGGCGACGGTCCGGCCGGGCCAGATCGTCCCCGTGGACTCGGAGCATTCGGCCATAGCTCAGGCCCTCTCGTCCGGGCGGCATCGCAAAGGCTTGACGAGCCCCGTCGTCGACGGTTCGACGGAAGTGCGGAGGATCGTCCTGACGGCTCTGGCGGGCCCTTCCGAGGCAGGACAAGAGCCGAACTGGCCAACGTCACCGCGGAGGAGGCGCTCGCCCATCCGACGTGGAACATGGGGCCGGTCGTGACCGTCAACTCCTCGACTCTCATGAACAAGGCGCTCGAGCTCATCGAGGCGGCCTACCTTTTTCGACGTCGCACCCGAGGACATCCTCCCCGTCGTCCACCCCCAATCCGTGGTGCACTCGATGGTCGAATTCCGCGACGGATCGACGATCGCCCAGGCGTCGCCGCCGGACATGAGGCTTCCCATCTCGCTCGGCCTGTCCTGGCCGCGGCGGCTTGCCGACGTCGTCCCCGCGAACGACTGGGACAAGCCGGCAGCGTGGACGTTCGAGCCGCTTGACGACGAGACCTTTCCCGCGATCGGCCTGGCGCGAGCCGCGCTTGCGCAATCGCCGCTGCACCCCGCCGTCTTCAACGCCGCCAACGAGGAATGCGTCGAAGCCTTCCTGCGCGGGCGGATCGCCTACCTAGCCGTCGTCGATACCGTCGCCGATGTGTTGGAGGCTTTTGAAGCAGTCGACGAGCCGAGTTACGAAAGCGTGCTCGAGGCCGACCGATGGGCCCGCGCCCGCGCCCGCGAGACGATGGGAGTTTGATGTCAATCCTGGGAATCCTCTTCCTTGTATTGGGCTTGCTGATTTCGGTGGGAATCCACGAACTCGGCCATATGATCCCCGCCAAGAAGTTTGGGGTGAAAGTTTCCCAGTACTTCATCGGCTTCGGCCCCACCCTGTGGTCGAAGAAAGCCGGCGGAACGGAATACGGGATCAAGGCGCTGCCCCTGGGTGGATTTGTGAAGATCGCGGGCATGATTCCGCCGGGCAGGCCCGGGCGCAAAGAGCTCAACAGGCGGGGAAAGCTCACGCTGGCCGAGGAGGCGCGCCGCGAAAGCGCCTCCGAAATCGGACCGGGCGAAGAGACTCGCGCGTTTTGGCAGCTTTCGGCTCCGAAGAAGCTCATCGTCATGTTCGGCGGGCCGTTGACGAACCTCGTCCTAGTGCTTCGCGTGCCTGGCGATCGTCGTATGCGGGATCGGGCTTCCCCAAAGCCACATCGACGGTCGGGAAAGTCGTGCCGTGCGTGACCCAGAAATCCGAGTGCGCGGCTTCGGATCCCAAGTCGCCGGCGGCTGAGGCGGGGCTTCGCGCGGGCGACGAAATCACCTCCTGGGGCGGACGCGCCGTCAGGATTGGAAAGAGATCCAGGCGGCGATCGCCGAGGGCGGCACCGACAAGGCCGACGTCGTCGTCCGGCGCGGCGGCGCGACGATGACGCTGAGCATTACCCCGATCGCGACGAAACGGCCGAAGACCGACGCCTCAGGAATCCCGTCAAAAGGACGCCAGGGGCGAAACGGTCTACGAGATCAAGCCCTACGTCGGCATTTCTCCCACGCACGAACGCCGATCCGAGTCCCTGATGCGGGTTCCCGGGATGGCCCTCGAACAGGCGGGAGGGACGGCCAGCGCTCGCTCGGCTTCCCGTGGGCCTGTGGCAAACCGCCCGAAGCGTTGTGACGGGTGAAGAGCGATCCGCCTCGGGTGTTGTTGGAATCGTCGGCGTCGCCGATCTGGCGGGGGACATTGCCTCGGTGCGGGCGAAGTCCTACGACTGGCCGGCGCGCCTCGGCGATCTCCTCTTGCTGGTCGGCTCGCTCAACATGACGCTCTTCATCTTCAACCTCATCCCCTCCTTCCCCTCGACGGCGGGCATTTGGCCGGCGCCACGTTCGAGGGGCTGCGGCGATCGGTCGCCCGAAGGCGCAGGCGCCCGACCCCGGCCCGATCGACACCGCGCGTCTCATGCCTCTCAGCTACGCCGTCGCGATCGCCTTCATCGTCATGACCGTCGTGCTCGTCGTGGCCGACGTCGTCAACCCCAGTCAAACTTCTGTAACCGAGTCCGCGCGTCCGGCTTAGAGCGGCCTCTCAGATTGGAGCCGTGCGAAGACCCTGCAGCCGCCCGGCTCCGAGTCGTCTTCCCGAAAACACAGGCGAGGGCGTTGCTTAGGTGATAGTTTTGACGGTGACGGAGCTTTTTGGCGTCGCCGCGTTCGTGACGTCACTGGGCGCGAGGGTAGCTTTGACGACGTCGCTTGGCGAAGGCTTCGGATCTTGGACGGCCCGAGATCCGGGGCGTTCGCAGCGACGGGCGATTAAGCGTTGAAACGGCGAGGAGGAATTTGATGAACGACGAGTCAGCCGTCGGCGGGAACTCCGCGTGGGCTCTGATGTAGAATTGCGCGCCGAAGCGGCGGAAGGGCATTCCAGCGCAGCAATGCCGCAGGCACGCGCCGGCGTGGTCGCGACGATTGTGTTCTGGCTTCAGGGGCCATGCCTGCCTTTTGCCCTGGGCGGTCATCTTCTTGCCGGGCGGCGCCGACCGGGGCGGGTTCACGATGCTCATTTCCGGTGTCGTCTTCGCTCCCGCCATGTTCTTCGGCCAGCTGATCACTTTGATTGCAACTGCGATTCACGCCCGACGCTCGGGCATTATGGCGCTCGGAAGGCCGACTCTCTGTTGCTTTGCGGCCTACTGCGGTTGCGTCCTCCTCACACTTTGTCCGCCACAGAGACCGACGACGCAGATACGTACCCGTCGCTTCTCATGAGAATGGGAGTCTCAAGCGGGACCAGCGCTTCGCTCGTCGACCTTGCGATGCTGGGCGGCGCCGTCATGTTGCTTGTGACGCTGATGGTTTCGCTTGCCGACGGGCCAAGGGCTTTGAGGGCCAGGCGCGGGCACACGGACGCGCCGGCATAGGAGCCGCGGACCCTAAAAAGACGCGGACTTAAAGACGCGGGTCCGGGGAGGCCTCGGACATGGAAAACCGGTGATCTCGCGGTCCCGCCAGGGGTCCCGCCGGGCAGACGCCCGAGCCGAGATGAAAGCCGGAGGTCCCCGGCGGAAATGAAAACGAGGAAAACGAGGGAGCGGGCAAATGGACGACCGAGCCGACGACGCCTTCGGCGATTTGTTGGGCGTTTTTCTGCAGAAAGAACGCAAGAAAGAGACCCAAAACGGACTCGAAACCGTCTGCGTTCGAAAAAGAAACGGGCGGACGCGGAAAGAAGGATGTCGGCGATCGCTGCAAAACGAGCTGCCGCGCGCACCGAGCCCCGAACGCCGGGATGGTTCGTTCGGTTCATGCTTTCTTCCAAATTGCGATGATCTATTTTGCGCCTTTTTTGGCGATTCTGGTGCCGAGATGGTCTGGAAACGACGTTGCGATCGACATGATCGCGATTTGCTTGTTCCCTGCCCGTGATGCTTCTCGCTCAGATGCTGATTTTCATTGTGACGATGATGCGCGCCATCTCCAGCGGCGTCTTCGCACTCGGCTATGTTGTATCGACTTTTCTGTGCTCCTATTACCTCTGCGTATTCGCCTACGCGCTCAGCATGGGAGGATTCGGCGGGAAGGAAGCCGTCTGCCTTTCCTCCGCAGAATCGGCTTCTCTTTGAAACCTCGATGTCCGTGGCCGTCTTCAGCCTCTGTTTCGGCGCCTTTTCCTGCTCGTTGCTCTGGTCCTGTCGTTTTGCGGCAACCAGAATAAGCCCACGCGTCCAAAGGAGCTTCACGATCGTCTGACGGCGCTTCCGATTTTCGAAGGCTCGGGAACGCGCCGTGTTCACGGAAGAACCAAGGCTAGCTTTGGGAGTTGGCCCCGTCGGGGAAGGATCGGCATGAACGAAGATTCTTCGGCTTCTGAAATGCGCCTCGCTGAGGCCTCGCATCGAGAGCGTCGCCGGGAAGGCGGAGGAAAGAAGGAAAAAGGCGGCCCGGTCGGTTCTCCGTGTTCGCTTATCATGCTCAAGGCCCCGCTGTCTTGCTCTTGCCTCTGGCGGTGATTTTTCGCCCGGGCGGGCTGGAATACGGCGGGTGGATGATGCTCCTGATTGCAAATGGCCGTCTGCATGGTCGCCGGCCAGTCAGCCATCTGGATATCGACGGCGATTCACGCGCTCGGGTCGGCGTCTTAGCGCTTGGGCGCCTCACTCTTCTGACCCTCATGGCTCTATTGCGCGTGCGTCGTTCTTTATTGCCTGTCGGCCATCGAAGTTGATGACGCTAGGGATTACCCTTCGATCCTTATGAAGATGGGGATGTCAAAAGAGATGACCCATTTCCTCGCGGAGAACGCCATTCGAATCGGGCGGCCATGTTGCTGGCGGCTGTGATTGTTTCGCCTCGTTGACCGGCCGAAGGTTTCCAAGCGCGAAACTCTTGACGGCGACGAAAAGTCGTTCATATTCTCGTAGATGCAGGATGCTTTGCAGACGCGAGGGTGAGGCGTGGAGAATGTTGCGCTGCACTCCTTCGTCCCAAGGCGGAAGGCAGGAGTCATGAACATGCCCGACGATACAAGCAGCTCCGCCGGAGACCCGAATGCGCCCCACGAGCCTGCGCTCGCCTTGCTGGGCCTCGCGGCCCTGGCCCTACGGGCCGGCTCCTTGCGGCCCGGTGCCCTACGGGCCGGGTCAAGTGGAGAAGACGCACCGATTCTTGAGGTTTCTCTACTTGAGCCAAGTCCCCTTCGTCATTCTTGTGCCTCTAGCCCTCGCCGCTCTTCCAGGAGGCATCGGTTCGAAGGGCGGCTCCTTTGAAAACGTAATGTCGGTTCTTGCTCCGATCACGGTCTTCTTCCAGGCGCTAATCTGGATTGCCACATACATTCGCGCCGACGCCGCCGGGGTGAGGATAGTGTCGAAAGCCGTCGCCTCGCTTCTATGCCTTTACTACGCCTCCGTTCTGCTGTGCGGCTTGGCTGCGCCCGACACCGGGGATTCGTCCCAGGATCGCTGGAACGGTGACTTTGAACCGTCCATATTGGAGCGCTTGGGGGTGGACGGCCGCTTTAGCTTCAGACTGGCGATACTCTCCTTTCTGGCAGGCGCAGCGTTCCTGCTCGTGACCACAGTGGTGGCGATGGCCTCCAACCCGCTGCCGAAAGAACTCCGGTTTCAAAGGAGAAAACCGCAATGGTAGGAGGGGCCGCAAATGCGGCAGGAGGAATGTGAACACGGCAGGAGGGATTGTGAACACGGCTGGAGGAGCCATGAAGCAGGTTGGAGGAGAGCAGATTCGAGGCGACGAGGGCGAGTCCGTTCGAAAAGGAAAAGGCGAGAGCGGTCAAGAGGGAGGGGGCGAGCGCCTTCCGGAACGAAAGGAACGGCCGACGCTCGGCCGCATGTACGGCCTGTATCGGCTGCAGGGCCTTTTTGGCATTCGTTGTTCCGCTGGCTTGCCTCGCCTCGTATTACGCGGCGTACGGCGCAACCGGGGACTCCTCCGACGTCGACATGGTCCCTAGCCTTGGCCCTGACCATGCTCATCGGGCAGACGGCAGCCTGGATTGCAAGCGTGATAAAAGCCCCGCAGAATCGGGGTTCTCGGTTTGGGAAGGCCGACGGCCGCCTGCCTTGTCGCCTACTGCGCCTGCGCGTCCTTCGTCGTTGCCTGCCTGGCCTTCGGCACGAGGCTCTTTCACGCGCGCGCACTCGACCGCGCCGCGGTTCTTCGTTTCACCGCTCCGGTCATGGTCGTTTTGCTTCTTGCGGCGATCGCTTCCGCGCTGGCGAGCGAGCCGACAGCCGACGGGGCCCGAGAATCGCCCCACGCCCGTGCGAGGCCAGCCCGGCCCGCCGAGCAGGAAAAAGAAAGGGAGGCGGCCCCGCCGTGTCCGGGCTTCGACGCTTCGTCTGCAGGCGCCAAGGCGCGATGGCGCTCGTCGTCGTCGCGGCGATCACGCTTATGCCGGGAGGCGTGTGCAAAAAGGCTGGATGCTTTTCTTGGGCCTTCTGTTCCTTTCCCCGATCGTGCTTTTTCGGCCTTCTGCTCGTGCGGATCGTCACGCGTTCGCGAATGAAGCGTTCGAACGACGTCGCGCGCGCAATGCCGGCCCCGACGGCCGTTTTTCTTGACGGTCGTCTACGCAAGCGCGATCGCTTTACGGACTGAGCATGTATGAGAACGACGGCGCCGAGGACCATCCCGCGATTTTTGCACAGCGTCGGAGTGCCGACGAGCGTGAGCTTCTTTCTCGTCTCCGTTTCGCTCATCGCGGGAGGGCTGACCCTGCTCGCGGCCGCCGTGAGCCTGGCCTTCGGCAAGCCGGCGCAGGCTTTCACACACGGCGAGTAAAGTCGCAGCGGCTGATTCTCCCGTCACACAGACAGGCCCGAGACCACATCGTCGCGGTTCACGTGGGATACTTGGACGCGTGATTGTTGACCTTGGCATGCCGGGCCTGCGCCCCGAGCTCAATGTCCTCTCCCCGAGGAAGCGCACGCGTCAGATCCAGGTCGGGAGCGTCGCCGTCGGCGGAGACGCCCCGATTTCAGTGCAGTCGATGACCACGACGAAGACCCACGACATCGGCTCGACCCTCCAGCAGATCGCCGAGCTCACGGCCGCCGGGTGCGACATCGTTCGCGTCGCGTGCCCCACGGACAAAGACGCCTCCGCGCTGAAGATCATCGCCCAGCAGTCCAGAATCCCCGTCATAGCGGACATTCACTTCCAGCCCAAGTACGTTTTCGCCGCCATTGAGGCCGGATGCGGGGCCGTCCGGGTCAACCCCGGAAACATAAGGAAGTTCGACGACAAGGTCGCCGACATCTGCAAGGCCGCCTCGGACGGCGGCGTCTCCCTTCGCATCGGCGTCAACGCTGGGTCGCTCGACCCGCGGCTGCTCAAAAAATACGGCTCCGCCACCCCGGAGGCGCTCGTCGAATCCGCCGTCTGGGAGGCCTCCCTCTTCGAGGAATGCGGTTTCCGCGACTTCAAGATTTCGGTCAAGCACCACGACGTCGTCACGATGGTGCGGGCCTACCAAATGCTTGCCGAGCGAGGCGACTGGCCCCTCCATCTCGGCGTCACCGAGGCGGGCCCCGCCTTCCAGGGAACCATCAAATCCGCCGCGGCCTTCGGCACGCTCCTGGCGCAGGGGATCGGCGACACGATCGCGTCTCCCTCTCGGCGCCTCCCGTCGAAGAGGTGAAGGTCGGGCTCAAGCTCCTCGAATTCATGGGACTGCGTCCGCGCAAGCTCGAGATCGTCTCCTGTCCCTCGTGCGGCCGAGCTCAGGTGGACGTGTGGACGCTCGCCGAATCCGTCGAGGAAGGGCTCAAAGACGTCAAGGCGCCGCTGCGGGTGGCCGTCATGGGCTGCGTCGTCAACGGACCCGGAGAGGCGCGCGAAGCCGACCTCGGCTGCGCTTCGGGAAACGGCAAGGGCCAGATCTTTGTGCACGGAAAGGTGGTCGAGACGGTCCCTGAAGACCAGATCGTGGAGACCCTGCTCAAGTACGCCAACGAGATGGCTGAGGAAATGGGCGAGGCCGCCGAAGGCGACAAACCCGTGATCGAGGCATTCTGAGCGGTCGACGTGTCCTGGATCAATCGCAAACGCTGCCCCGGCATGCGCTCCCTCGGATCCTCCGACGCGGAGGCGGTCTTGCGTTTCTTTGAAAAGCAGACCGGTGGACGCCGTCCTTGCACGGGTGGCCGTCGAAGACATGGGGCTTTCCGGCCACAGGGGGATCGGCTTGTTCGACGCCGCCAACGAGCTCACGGGGTTCGCATGGGACTGGGGCAACGTCATTCCCCTCGGATTCGACGCCGCGGGCCTCGACCTCCTCGCGGAGGAGCTGCTCGGGAAGTGGCGGTCGGCGACGTCGATGGTGGGCCCCAGCGACCAGGTGATGGGCCTGTGGGAACGGGTGGAGGGCCAATGGGGGCCGGCTCGCGAGATTCGCAGGCGGCAGCACTCGATGGTCATGGGCGAAAGGCTCAAGGCGGCCCCGGATCCGCTGGTCCGGCAGGCTGAGCTTTCCGACATGCCCATCGTCTTTCCCGCCTCCGTGGCAATGTACATTGAGGAAGTCGGGCAGGATCCGACCGTCTTCGGCAACGCCTACGAGAAACGAGCCGAGAGCTTGGTCAGGCGCGGCCACACGTTCATTCGCACGGCCCCGGCAGCCGACGGCGCGGGGGAGCGCGTCGTCTTCAAGGCCGACGTCGGCGCCCTGGCCGGCGGCGTGGCGCAGATCAAGGGTGTGGGTCCCGCCCGATCTGAGGGGGCGCGGCATCGCCACATCGGGGATCGCCGCCTCCGTCGCCCTCATTCGGGAAAAGGTCGCCCCGACCGTCTCCCTCTACGTCAACGACTTCAACGAGTCCGCCGTCGCCGTTTACCGCAAGGTGGGATTCGACTCCGTCGGAGAATGGACGACGATATACATATAGGCGTGCGTGCGGTGTCCGACGCACAGCGCCGCCGGGTGACTCGTGCAGCCGAATGCCCTGTGCGGCCGAATGCCCGTGTGAGGCCGGCCGCATTGGGGCGCGTCGAAAACAGGCGCGGCGAAAACAGAGGGGCGGAGGAAAGCAGGGGCGCGGCGAAGGGGAGAATACGGCGAAACACGGGCGCGGTCCGCCGGATTCGACGGCTTCGGCAGGCTGCCCGGTATGCTTGTACCCGTGCTTAGAATGTCATCTCTTTTCGTTCGTACGCTGCGCGAAGATCCGGCCGACGCCGAAGTCGCCAGCCACAGGCTGCTTGTGCGGGCAGGTTACATCCGCCGCGCGGCCCCCGGAATCTACACCTGGCTGCCGCTTGGCCTCCGGGTGCTGAGAAAGATCGAGAGAATCGTGCGCGAAGAGATGGAGGCGGCCGGCAGCCAAGAAGTCCATTTCCCGGCGCTCTTGCCCCGCGAGCCCTACGAGGCCTCCGGCCGGTGGAGCGATTACGGTCCCACGCTGTTCAAGCTCAAGGACCGCAAAGAATCGGACTACCTTTTGGCGCCGACGCACGAAGAGCTTTTCACGCTGCTGGTCAAGGACATGTACTCCTCGTACAAGGACCTTCCGCTCTCGCTCTACCAGATTCAAACGAAGTATCGCGACGAGGCCCGCCCGAGGGCCGGGGTCATCCGCAGCCGTGAGTTCGTGATGAAGGACGCCTACTCCTTCGACGTCGATGAAGCGGGGCTGGACGCCTCCTATGCCGCCATGCGGTCCGCCTACCAGAGGATCTTCGCCCGGCTTGGCCTGCCCGTCGTCATATGCTCGGCGGTTTCCGGGGGCGATGGGGGATCGCGAAGCGAGGAGTTCCTCTTTCCCTGCGACATCGGGGAGGATTCTTTCGTGCGTTCCGCCGGAGGGTACGCGGCCAACACCGAGGCGGTCGCCACGGTCCCGCCAACCGAGGTCGATTCGTCCTCCTTCGGCCAGCCTGTGGAGACAGTCACTCCCGGAGCCTCGACGATCGCCACGCTGGTCGACGCGGTCAACGAGGCGGCGCCGAGGCCCGACGGACCGTGGACGGCTGCGGACACCCTGAAGAACGTGGTCGTCGCGGCCGTCCATCCCAACGGACGCCGCGAGGTGATCGTCATCGGTCTGCCGGGCGACCGGGACGTCGACATGAAGCGGGTGGAGGCGGCGCTCGCCCCCGCAGAGGTCGAGATTGCGACGCCGGAAGACCTCGAGGGCCTATCCGGAGCTGGTCCCCGGATACATCGGGCCCCTAAGCGGTCGGGACCGCAGTCGGCGCGTCCCGGCCGAGGCGGAGCCGCCCGCTCGCGCTACCTCCTTGACCCCTCGCGTCGCGAGGGGTCGCGTTAGGGTGACCGGCGCGAACAAGCCGGACGTTCACGTGGTCGGCTTGGTCTACGGGCGTGATTTCGAGGCCGACGGCTCAATCGAGGCGGCCGAGGTGCGCGCCGAGGGACGAGGCGCCCGACGGCTCGGGCCCTCTGGAGATCGCCAGGGGAATCGAGGTCGGGCATATTCCAGCTTAGCCGCAAGTATGCGAAGGCTCTCGGCCTTTCCGTCCTCGACGAGAACGGAAAGAGCCGAACCGTGACGATAGGGATCCTACGGAATCGGGATCACCCGGGTTCTGGCCGCGCTCGCCGAGGAGAACCACGACGGGCGGGGCTTGATGTGGCCGGCAAGCGTGGCGCCCGCGCACGTTCACATCGTCGCCGCAGGAAAGGACGAGGCCCTTTACGCCGCCGCCGAGGACATCGCGGCCGGTTTGGAGGCCGACGGAGTCGAAGTGCTGCTCGACGACCGCCGCAAGGTCAGCGCCGGAGTGAAGTTCGCCGACTACGAGCTGCTGGGCGTGCCCTTCGGCGTCGTCGTCGGACGCGGGCTGGCCGAGGGGCTCGTGGAGATCCGAGACCGGGCGGGAGAAACGATCGAGGCGCCCGTCGAGCAGGCCCGCGAGCGGGATCGGCGAGCTCGTCCGGTCCGCCTTGTCCGCACAGAGCTGACGTCCGGGCGTCAGGCCGCGCTCGGGACGGTTTGGTCCGCTACTTCTTCAGGAGCGTCCCCACGCTGTCGCGTTCTTCTTGCGCGGCATACAGAGAGCAGCGTAGCTGACAGCCGCTTCTCCGTTCGGCTTGCTGGCTTTCGCCGCGCCGTTCACGAGCGCGGTCGAGCTCTCTTCAACGCCGCGCTCTCAGGGTCTCGCCCGCGGCGAGCTAGGGAAGCGCGACGACGGCCGGGCGCCTGTCTTTGGCGCCGGAGGACATCATCGCCGACTGGGCGGCTTTGATCGAGTCGATGCGGGCGATGCCCGCCTGCCGCTGATTCGCGGGGAGGGAGGCGACGTCCGTCTCCAGCCATTGGCGGGCCGCCTCGACGCCGGAAAGGGCTTCCTCGGTCGCCGCCGCCTTGCCCGCCGCAACCGGATCGGCGTCGCCGCACGAGGCTTTGCCCCCGGCGTGCGTCGCCACGCCCACGGCTTGAAGGCGTGCGTCGAGCGCGACGGCGAGGTAGGTTTGCGTTCTGAAATCGGGGCCGAATTTCGCGGCCGCAACGGCCTCTCGCGAGAGTTCGCCGAGTTTGAGGACGAGGAAGGAGGCATCCGCGTTCGCGGGCGCCGACGTCGAAACCGGCGGGTTCGTGCGTCCCGAGGGCGCGCCGTTCGGCCACGGCCTCCACACCCTCCCAGCGCGGAGGCATATGCGGCCGCGGCGTTTTCCACACGGGCGAAAAACGTTCGAATTCGGCGACGCGGCGGACAACCGCTTCGCCGCATCGGCGATGAGCGTCGACTTTTCAGCGAGCGCTTGGCGCTTGCGCTCCTGGCTCGAAGCGGGCGCCGGATCGACGTCCTGGTTGTCGAAGCGCACGCCCGATGCGATGAGCAGACCGATCAAGAGCACCGCCAAGAGAGCGGAAAGGCCGAAAACTAAGCGACGAGATGTCATGAGCCAATTTTTGCCACGGGCGCGATCCCATATATCACCCGCTCCGGGCCGATGAATCGGTAGGCTAGAGGCATGGCACCGTCACGTAGAACCCATCCCGGTGGACGTCGCGATTCCCGCGACTCACGCCGTCCACACCAGGAACGCCGAGGAAATGCAGAGATGACCGAGAGCATTTCCGCGGCGTTGGACGAAGTCGTCGCCTCGCGCGGACTTTACCTGGAAACGGTGAAGGTCGGCAGGGGCGGCAAGAACCCTCGTCGTCAAAGTCGTCGTCGACCCTGCCCTCCGGGCCCGGGGAGTGGATTCCGACCGGCTGACCGAGGTTTCGCGCGACATCTCGCAGCGGCTCGACGACGTCGATTTGGTGCAGGGCGCGTACACGCTGGAGGTTTCGACTCCCGGCGCCGAGCGCTCCCTGCGCGAACCCCGCCACTTTTCCAGGGCGCAGGGGCGCCTCGTGGAGCTGCGCACGGTCGACGGGAAGAGCGTCGTCGGCCGGCTCGTGAGCCTCTCCGGGGACACGCTGAACGTCCAGGTTGAGGGAAATCGACGCAGCGTGCCCATGGCTGAGGTCGTCTCCGGCCGTGTCAAGATCGATATGAGCCGGGCTCCGCAGTCCGCGATCGAGGAGGAGGAAGACTGATGGACATTCAGATGAACGAGCTTCGCATCGTCGAAAGCGAGCTCGGCATCAGCGTCGACGTGATCGTGGGTGCGATCGAGGACGCGTTGCTTCACGCCTATCAGCGCGTTCCGGGGGCCGTGCGCGGCGCCCGAGTGGAAATGGACCGGAGCACCGGCAAGGTCACGGTCTATGCGCCCGAGGTCGACGAGGATGGGGAGGTGATCGGCGAATTCGACGACACCCCCGGAGACTTCGGCCGCATCGCGACGTCCACGGCGCGTTCGATTATCGCGCAGCGCCTGCGCGACGCCGAGACGGACAGGGTCCTCGGATCGTTCAAGGGGAAGCAGGGCGAGGTCGTCTCCGGCGTCGTCCAGCAGAACCCACGCCACGACAGCCGGGATCTGCTGGTCGACGTCGGCGAACACGAGGCCATTATGCGCGTCGAGGAGCAGGTGCCGACGGAGAGGTTCCGCCACGGCGACCACATTCGGGCCCTCGTCCTCGAGGTGTCCGTGGGCACTCGCGGCGCTTCCGTGCGCCTCTCGCGGACCCATCCCGACTTCGCGCGCAAGCTCTTCGAGATGGAGGTGCCTGAAATCCAGGACGGCACGGTCGAAATCGTCGCGCTCGCCAGAGAGGCGGGGCACCGCGCGAAGATCGCCGTGTGGTCGGACATCCCGGACGTCAACGCGAAAGGCGCGTGCATCGGGCACAACGGGCAGCGCGTGCGCGCGGTGACCACGGAGCTCGGCGGCGAGAAGATCGACATAGTCGATTACGACGACGATCCCAAAGTCTTCATCGCGGCGTCCCTCTCGCCCGCCAAAGTCGTCCGCGTCGATATTCTCGACAAGGCCGAACGCCAGGCGAGGGCGATAGTCCCCGACGGACAGACGTCGCTCGCGATCGGGAAAGAGGCGCAAAATGTGCGCCTTGCCGCCAAACTGACCGGGTGGTCGATCGACATCCGCAAGGAATCGGACGATTTAGACGACTTCGACGACTGAATGTGAGTGAGCGCTCCCTTCTTCGGCCCGGACGTTTCGGCATCTTAGGCGCAAAAGCGCTAAAATACCCAATGGCGTTCTTGAAGGAGGAGGCTGGTGACAGGTCAACCTCGCACCTGCATTGGATGCAGGCTCAAGGGCAGCCGTATGGAAATGGTCCGCGTGGTGCGGCGCGAATCCGCGGTTGTCGTGGATAAGTGCGGAACGATGCAAGGCCGCGGGGCTTGGGTCCATCCCGATCTCCCGTGCCTCAAACGCGCTGTGCGTTCACGGGCTTTTGAGCGCGCTCTCAAAGCTGCGCCCCTTGACACGGGGGCGGTGGAGGAGTTGCTTGTCCCGTCGGACGGAAACCCGTCCGAGAGTCGAGATAAGAAAGCGGGTAGAGACCCGATGGGCACCCGATGAGTACCCAGCGATGAGCTGCCAGCACTAGTGGGCCTGTGCGTGACACTGGCCCCGTACGAAGGAGAACTGTGGCCAAGGTCCGCGTCCATGAACTCGCCAAGGAATTGGGCATAACGAGCAAGAAGCTGCTCGAAGTGCTCAAGGAAAGCGGCGAATTCGTCAAGTCCGCCTCGTCGACTATCGAGGGCGCCCGTCGTGCGCAAAGCGCACGAATACATCGAAGCTCACCCCGAGCTCGTTGAAAAGAAGAAGAAATCCGCCAAGAAGCCCGCTTCTCAGGCCAAGGCCGCCAAGTCGGGGGAGCGCGCCGCCGCCCCCGACGCCGAAAAGGCCGACGCAGCGGGCTCCCGGAGCCCCTCTCACGCCCGTGCGCCGGAAGGCAAGGAGGAGCCAGGCGACGTCTCGACGTCGGCCCAGGCGTCCCCCGCAGCCCAGCAGACCGCGCCTACAGCCCAAGACGGCGGAGCGCCGGTTCCGGGGCCCAAGCCCGGACCCGCCGCTGCGGCGCACAAGGCCAAGGCTCCCGAGGAGAAAGCGGACAAGCCGCGCGAAGCGGCAGGGGCGAAGGCCGCCAAGTCCACCGCGCCCAAGCCCGGCGCTCCCAAGCCGTCCGCGCCCAAACCGGCCGGGGAAAAGTCCAAGGCGCCTAAGCCGTCGAATCCGAAGAAGAAGCGTTCCGGCGGCGGGGGGCCGAAGCCTCAGGCGCCGCGCCCCGGCAACAACCCGTTCGCGCCCGCGCAGGGAATGCCGCGCCCCGGCGGCGGGGGGCCGAAGCCTCAGGCGCCGCGCCCCGGCAACAACCCGTTCGCGCCCGCGCAGGGAATGCCAGCGCCCGGCGGCGGTCAGCGTCAGCAGGGCAAGCCCGGAGGCCGCTCAGGCTCCTCGCGCCCGCGTTCCGGCGCTCAGCGCCCCAACCCGAGCATGATGCCCGACAGGTCGTCCGCCCAGCCGGCGGGGCGTTCCTCCTCGGGCGGCAACAGGGGACGTTCCGGAGGCCCGGGCCGCGGCGGCCCCAGGCGGGCCCTGGAAACCGCGGCGGCGGCTTCACACGCCCGGCGGGAAGTCCCGCGGCGGCTCGACGGCCGGCGCGTTCGGACGTCAAGGCGGGCGCCCTCGCGCGGCCGCAAATCGAGAAGGGCCAGCGCGAAGAGTTCGAGGCGCAGTCCTCTCCCATGGTCGCGGGAATCGAGGTTCCCCGCGGCGACGGCTCCACGGTGGTCCGGGTTCGCGCAGGCGCCTCCCTCGCCGACTTCGCCGAGCGCATCGGCGCAAGCTCGGCCGCCCCTCATCGCCGTTCTGTTCCGCATGGGCGAGATGGCCACGGCCAATCAATCGCTCGACGAAGACACATTCACCCTTGCTCGGAGCCGAGCTCGGCTACGACGTCCAGATCCTTTCGCCCGAAGACGAGGACCGCGAGATCCTGGAGGCCTTCGACATCGACCTCGAGGCGGAGGACGAGGCCGAGGACGACGAGGACCTCGTCGCACGGCCCCGGTCGTCACCGTCATGGGCCACGTCGACCACGGCAAGACGAAGCTGCTGGACGCGATCCGCTCGACTCACGTCATCGACACCGAGCACGGCGGCATCACGCAGCACATCGGCGCCTACCAGGTGCATCTCGAGTACGAGGGCCAGGACAGGGCGATCACGTTCATCGACACGCCCGGCCACGAGGCCTTCACCCAGATGCGTGCGCGAGGGGCCGACGTCACCGACATCGCCGTGCTCGTCGTAGCAGCGGACGACGGCGTCATGCCCCCAGACGATCGAGGCCGTCAACCATGCGCAGGCGGCGGGCGTCAAGATCATCGTCGCGGTCAACAAGATCGACGTGGACGGCGCCAATCCGGAGAAGATCCGCGGTCAGCTGACCGAGTACGGGATCGTCACGGAAGAGTACGGCGGCGACACGATGTTCGTCGATATCTCCGCGAAGCTGCGCACCGGCATCGACGATCTGCTCGAGGCCATCCTCTACACGGCCGACGCCGACCTCGATCTGCGCGCCAACCCGAACCGGGACGCCCGCGGCGTCGCGATCGAGGCAAAGCTCGACCAGGGCCGGGGCGCCGTCGTCACGGCGCTCGTCCAGACGGGCACGCTCCGCATCGGCGACTCCCTGGTCGTCGGGACGGCCCACGGCCGAGTCAGGGCGATGTTCGACGACGACGGAAGCGCGGTCGAAGAGGCCGAGCCTTCGCGCCCCGTGCAGATCTTGGGAATGTCCACAGTTCCCGCCGCGGGCGACTCCTTCCTCGTCGCGCCCGACGACCGCACTGCCCGCCAGATCGCGGACAAGCGCGAAGCGGCCCAGCGCGCGGCAACGCTTGCCAAGCGCCGCAAGCGGATCTCGCTGGAGAACCTCAACGACGCCCTCAAGCAGGGGACGGTGCAGACGCTCAACCTCATCATCAAGGGAGACGCGTCCGGCTCCGTCGAAGCCCTCGAAAGCTCGCTCCTCGAGCTGGAGGTCGGCGACGAGGTCGCGCTGCAGATCATCCACCGCGGCGTCGGCGCCATCACCCAGAACGACGTCAACCTCGCCACCGTCGACAACGCGATCATCATCGGATTCAACGTTCGCCCGGCCGAACGTGTCCAGGAGATCGCCGACCGCGAGGGCGTGGACATGAAGTTCTACTCGGTCATCTACTCGGCCATCGAAGACGTCGAAGCCGCCCTCAAGGGCATGCTCAAGCCGATCTTCGAGGAGGTTCAGCTGGCCGCGGCCGAAATCCGCCAGGTGTTCCGCTCCGGCAAGTTCGGAAACATCGCGGGTTCGATCGTGCGCTCGGGCACGATTCGACGCGGCGCGAAGGCCCGCTTGGTCCGCGACGGCGTCGTTGTCGCCCCCGATCTGGAGATCGTCTCGCTGCGCCGGGAGAAGGACGACGTCACCGAGGTCCGCGAAGGATACGAGTGCGGCATCACTCTCGGGTATCGCGACATTCGCGAGGGCGACTTCATCGAAACCTTCGAGATGCAGGGAAAAGCCGCGCGATTGACGCGATCGACGGCGGCGGGCCGTTAGGGTCCGCCGCCGCGGTCTCAGGCCCGCCCTCGAAGGCCTGCTTGTTGTCGAAGCTCAGTCCGTCGTCGAAGCCCCGCCGGTCGGTCTAAGCCCATCCGCCGAAAAAGGAGTGCCAGATGCCCAATCCACGCGCCAACAGAGTCGCCGAGCGCATCCACGAGATAGTCGCGTCTTTGGTGACAAACCGATTGAAGGATCCCCGCCTGGAGCTCGTGACCGTCACGGACGTCCGCGTCACCGGCGACCTCCAGCACGCCACGGTCTTCTACACCGCCTATGGCGATGAGAGGAAGCTCAGGGACGCCGGCCGGGCCCTCAACCGTGCCAAGGGCAACATTCGCTCGCACGTCGGAAGGCAGTTGGGCCTGCGCCTGACGCCGACGATCGAGTTCACGGCCGACGCCCTGCCGGAGACGGCCCGCTCCCTCGAGGACGCGCTTGCGGCAGCCCGGCACAGGGACGCCGAGATCGCCAAATCGGCGGAAGGCGCTGCGCCCGCCGGGGACGCCGATCCGTACAAGAAGCCCCGCGACGTCGAGGAAAGCGAGGTCGCCGACGAAGCCTCGGCCGACGTCGACGATGCCTCAGACGGCGACGCGCTCGAGAACGGCAAAGCCTTTGAGGCCTCCTTTGACCCCTCCGAGGACGACCAAGCCGAGGGCGTGGATGAGGCCTGAGCCTCGGAGCGGCCCGCGGCGAGCCATGCCGTGGGGCGACCTTCCCCGCGGGAGCTTCCCGGGCGACGGCCTTGCCGTCATCGACAAGGATCCCGGGCGTCACCAGCCACGACGTCGTCGGCGCCGTCCGGCGGCTGGCGGGAACGAAGAAGGTCGGGCACGCCGGAACCCTCGACCCGATGGCCACGGGCGTTCTCTGCATCGGCCTAGGGCGCGCCACGAAGCTGTTGCGGTACGTCACGGGAACCGCCAAAGAGTACGAGGCGACGATTCGTTTCGGGATTGAAACGTCCACCGAGGACGCGCAGGGCGAAAATCGTGCGGGCGAGGGGCGCGCGGGAAGCGGACGCCGCGGAGCTTGCCCGCGCCATGGCGAACCTGACCGGCGACGTCCTTCAGGTTCCAAGCTCGGTGAGCGCTCTGAAAGTCGAGGGCCGCAGAGCCTACGATCTGGTTCGCGAGGGGCGCGAGGTGGTCCTCGACGCCCGGCCGATTCGCGTCGATGTCTTCGAAGCAGTCGGCGGCCCTCGGTTTGCCGAGGCCTGCGGGGCGCCCGTCTTCGACGTGGACGTGCGCGTTGTGTGCGGCGCGGGAACCTACGTGCGAGCGCTGGCGCGCGATCTGGGGGAGGAGCTCGGATTTGGGGCGCACCTGACGTCCCTCAGGCGCACGCGAGTCGGCCCCTGGGACGTCGGCGAGGCCGCAAGCGTGCGTGAATGCGCCGACGCGGTCGAGGCCGACGGACAGATCCCCGTCCACACCTTGGCGGATCTGTGCCGCGCAATGTTTCCTGCTCTGGAGGTGTCAGAGGAGGCGGCGCGCGACCTGCGCATGGGGCGTTTCGTCTCTGCAGATTCGCCCTTCGACTTCCTCGGCGTGAAAGCCGCGGCCTCCGACGCCCTCGCTCCGAGTGCTGCGGGCCGCGACGCGCCGGGTTCTGGGCCTGACGGACGCGGCTCGGGATCCGCCGTCGCGGTGGCGTGGAGCGGCGGAACGCCTGTTGCCCTCGTCAGCCGCAGAGGCGGCAGGGTCAAACCCGACCTGCTCTTGACTCCCGCTTCGGAAGAGTGACTTTTCTGCCCCTGCGGGCGTCGGCGTCGGCTCGTCGCCGTTGCGCAGACGGGCAGGCGTCAATCTTTCGCCACCCCGACGGTTTCTCATGATCGTCGACGTTGTCCAGATCGGAAGGCGATTTTTCGGCCCTGTGCGGGCATCGGCATGCTCGGCGCCCGCGTCGATGTGCTCGGGGTCGGCGCTGAGCATTAACCTATATCTCATGACTAACGCTAACCACTCTCATTGCGGATGCGGGGGCAGCGCGGTCGATGCCGCCGTCGCCGCCGCCGCGATAGTCCGCGGGCACACTGCGGAGCCCCCGGCCTCTGTTGAACCGACGTCCGAATGCGGCTGCGGCGGGCACGGAGGATGCGGCTGCGGAGGAGGCGGAGCCTGCGGCTGCGGCGGAGGCTCGGGCGAAAGCCCGTTGTCGACGAGCGGATCGTCGATCTTTTCCGAGGGGCGGCGCGACCTCGGCCTTCGCGGGTTGCCGGCGTGAGCATCGACGTATGGCGCAAACCTGAGGACATTCCGAGCGGCCTCGTCGGCACGGCGGTGACGATAGGGGTCTTCGACGGTGTGCACAAAGGCCACCGCGCGGTGCTGCGGGAGACGGTTCGGCAGGCCAAGGAACGCGGCCTCGTCTCCGTGGCGCTCACTTTCGATCCTCATCCCGCCTCCGTCCATTCGGCCCCAGAACGTCCATCTCGTCTCGACTCTGGGCGACAGAATCGATCGTCTCGCGGCGGCCGGGATCGACGCCGTCTACGTCCAGAGATACACCCTCGACTACGCCCGGGCGACGCCCCGCGAATTTTTCGAAAAGCAGCTTGTGGGCGAGCTGCGGGCGCGCGTCGTGGTCGTCGGCGAGGACGTCAGGTTCGGGTTCCGCAACGAAGGCGACGGCGCCGTGCTCGCCGCCCTGGGAAGGAAAAAAAGGCGTCGAGGTGACCTCGTGTCCGATCTCGCCGCACCCGAGGGACGCAGGTGGTCCTCGACTTGGGTGCGCGAGCTCCTCGCCGCGGGCGACGTGGCGGGGGCCGCACGAGTCCTCGGACGCCGCCACCGAATCCGCGGCGAGGTCGTCCACGGATTCCAACGCGGGCGCGCCATCGGCTTTCCCACGGCCAATCTCGCGGGCGACGACCTCGGCGAAGTCCCCGCGGACGGCGTGTACGCGGGATGGCTCGTGCGCTCAGTCGAGACGCCCGCGCCGCGAGTACCTTCCCGCGGCGATATCGGTGGGACGAATCCGCACTTCGAGGGGACCGAGCGGACGGTCGAGGTCCACGTCCTCGGCAGGTCGGACCTCAACCTCTACGGAGGTCGATAGCCGTGGACTTCGTCGAATACCTCAGGCCCATGCTTTCCTTCGACTCCCTCGAGGGGCTTCTCGGCCAGATGGACGAGGATCTGCGCAACACGGCCGAGATTCTGGGCGTTCCGACGGCGGGAAGGGTCGATCCGGCTTCGGTCACCGCCGCGTGACCCGAGGGGTTCCCGAGGGCGCCGCCTGGCCGACGACGCTCGCGACGCCGCCTGGCCGCTCCCGGCATGCAAGCCCGCAGAGCCCGGTATGCAAGCTCACACGGGAATGTCACCCGTCGTTTGTGCTTGCTGGTAAACTTAAAAAGGCCGTCAGATCGGCCACGGAAGCGTCATAGCTCGGAGAACATGCCCCGGAGCTCCGTGCAACGGAACGAAAAGGAGAATCATGGCCCTCAAGCCGGAACAGAAGAAGCAGATCATCGCCGAGTACGCGACCCATGAGGGCGACACCGGTTCCCCGGAAGTTCAGGTTGCTTTGCCTCGGCCCGCATCAAGGAATTGACCGAGCATTTTCGCACCCACAAGCACGATCACCATTCGCGGCGAGGGCCTCATGCTTCTCATCGGCCAGCGCAAAGCGGCTTCTAGCATACCTTGCCGAAGAAGACATTGAGCGTTACCGCTCACTGATCGCTCGTCTCGGCCTTCGCCGGTGACATGGGGCGGCCCGGATGAAACAGTCCGGGCCGCATTTCGTTGATAGACGATCCCCAGTGCCCGGTCTTCGGTGGGAGCTTCCGGAAATTTCCGTGAGTTGTCACTGATGGCCGTGTCGGGGAGAGAAACAGCAAATAAGGAGACATTCCATGGAGGGACCCGACGTCCACTCTTCGAACGCCGTCATCGACAACGGCTCGTTCGGAACCCGCACCATTCGTTTTGAAACGGGCCTTCTTGCCCGCCAGGCCAACGGATCGGCGCTCGCTTTACCTCGACGACGACACCACGGTCTTTCGCCGCGACCACGGCCTCGAAAGCCCCGAAAGAGCATTTCGACTTCTTCCCGCTCACGGTCGACGTCGAAGAGCGCTCCTACGCCGCCGGGCGCATTCCCGGCTCGTTCTTCCGCCGGGAAGGTCGCCCGGGAACCGAGGCCATCCTCGCCGCCCGGCTCATCGATCGGCCGCTGCGCCCCGCCTTCAAGAAGGGCATGCGCAACGAGGTCCAGGTGGTCGCCACGGTCATGACGATCAACCCGGACGAGGCCTACGACGTCCTCGCCGTCAACGCCGCGTCCATGGCGACTTCCCTCGCCGGGCTTCCCTTCTCGGGTCCGATCGGCGGAACCCGCATGGCCCCTAATCGACGGGCAGTGGGTTGCCTTTCCCGAGGTGGAGCGAGCTCAAGCGGGCGACGTTCTCCATGGCGATCGCCGGCCGCGTCGTGGGCGACGACGTCGCCATCATGATGGTCGAGGCCCAGGCCCCGAGCACGCGGACGCCGTCATCAAGGTCGGCGGCGCCAGCCGACTGAAGCCGAAGTGGCCGCGGGCATGGAAGCGGCCAAACCCGTCATCCGCACGCTGTGCGAGGCGCAGTCAAGCTCGTCGAAGAGTGCGGAAAGCCCGTCGGAGATTTCCCGTTCTTCCCGGATTACACGGACGAGCAGTATGAGGCCGTCGAAGAGAAAATCGCCGGACGCTTCGCGCCGATCCTCGGCATTGTTGCAAAGGCCGAGCGCGACGAGGCCCTCAACGAGCTGACGGAGGCCGTCGTCGAAGAGCTCGCGGAGGCGTTCCCGGAGGAGGAAGCGGCCATTGCGGCCGCCGTCAACGCCGCGTTCAAGAAGACCATGCGCCATCACGTGCTCACGGAGGGCGTTCGCATGGACGGGCGCACGCCCGTGGAGATCCGCACGATCACGGCCGAGGCCGGCGTCCTTCCCCGCGTCCACGGCTCGGCGCTGTTCCAGCGCGGCGAGACCCAGATCCTCGGGGTGACCACCCTCAACATGCTGAAGATGGAGCAGCAGCTCGACAACCTTTCCCCGGCGACGTCGCGGCGCTACATCCACCATTACAACTTTCCCGCCGTACTCGACGGGGAGACGGGCCGCGTCGGCTCGCCCAAGCGCCGCGAGATCGGCCACGGACACCTCGCCGAGATCGCCCTCGAATCCCAGCTTCCCGGCCGCGAAGAGTTCCCGTACGCGATTCGCCAGGTTTCCGAGACGATGGGGTCCAACGGCTCGTCGTCGATGGGCTCGGTGTGCGCTTCGACCCTCTCCCTTTACAACGCAGGCGTCCCGCTTAAGGCGCCCGTCGCCGGAATCGCCATGGGCCTCGTCTCCGCCACGATTGACGGCGAGACGAAGTACTGCACCCTCACCGACATCCTCGGCGCCGAGGACGCGCTGGGCGACATGGACTTCAAGGTCGCCGGAACCCGCGAGTACGTCACGGCCCTCCAGCTGGACACGAAGCTCGACGGCATTCCCGCCGCGGTTCTCGACGCCGCCCTCGGCCAGGCCCGCGACGCCCGTTTCGCGATCCTCGACCTCATCACCGAGGCGATCGACGGGCCCGACGAGATGGCAGCCACCGCTCCGCGCATCATCACCGTCAAGATCCCGGTCGACAAGATCGGCGAGGTCATCGGCCCCAAGGGCAAGATGATCAACCAGATTCAGGAAGACACCGGCGCGGAAATTTCGATCGAGGACGACGGCACCGTCTTCATCGGCGCAACCGACGGCCCGTCCGCCGAGGCGGCCCGTCAAGCGGTCAACTCCATCGCCAACCCGCAGATGCCCGAAGTAGGCGAGCGATTCGTCGGCACAGTCGTCAAGACGACGACCTTCGGCGCTTTCGTCTCCCTCGCCCCCGGGCGCGACGGCCTTCTCCACATTTCGCAGATTCGCCGAATCGTCGGCGGCAAACGCGTTGAGAACGTCGAGGACGTCCTCAATGTCGGCGACAAAGTCGAGGTCGAGATCGCCGAAATCGATCCTCGCGGAAAGGTTTCGCTCCACGCCGTCGTCGAGGAGGAGCCCGAGGCGCCGGCCGAGCAGGAGGAGACGGAGCGTCCCGCCCGCCGCGAGCGCGGATCGCGCCGGGCGCCGCGCCAGCGCCGCCGCTCCAGCGAGGGCTCCGGTTCGACCGAGTGACGAGGCGGCCGTTCAAGCGGCAACAGCTTGGGTGACAACAATTCGAGCCGCAACAGACGCAAAAGGGCGGCCCCACAGGGGCCGCCCTTTTGCGTGCCGGGCTGCGCCGTCGGCCCATTTTTGACGCCGGGCGATCCGGGACCCGGGTCCTCGGCCGATTCCGCACGCCGGGCGATTTAAGGTCCTGGCCTTCGCGGGCGGGCCGAAATCCGGTTTCGGCCGATTGCCTGCGCTCGGCTTGGCGTAGGCGCGTGTGCTTGGCTTGGCGTAGGCACGTATGCTTGGCTTCGTATAAGCGGGTGCGCTCGGCTTCGCATCGGCCGCAGGGTCGGTTAACCTTGACGGGTGACTGAGTTTTCCACCGTCGACCTTCCCATTTGCCCCGGTCCGCATGACATGGCCCTGACGGACGACGGCGCCCTTATCCGCCGTTCGGTGCTTCCGGGCGGGGTCCGGGTGCTGACCGAACGCGTTGAGAACGTGCACACCGTCTCCGTCGGCTTCTGGGTCGGGGCGGGGTCCGCCGATGAAAACGAGGGGACGCTCGGCTCCACGCACTTCCTCGAGCATCTTCTTTTCAGGGCACGGCTTCGCGCAGCTCGAAGGAGCTCGCCGACCGCATCGACTTCCTCGGCGGCAATTTCAACGCCGGCACGGGCAAGCAGCTGACCTATTATTACGGGCACGTCGTGGAGGAGGACCTCGCGGACGCCGTCGAGCTGCTCGCGGACATGGTTGCCTCCTCGGCTCTTGCGGAAGCCGACATGGAGATGGAGCGGGGCGTCATCCTTGAGGAACTCGCGATGTACGCAGACGACGCCTCGAGGTCGCCCATGAGCAAATCGCCTCCCTCGTCATGGGCGGGCATCCGCTGGGCCGGCCGATCGGCGGAACCTCCGAGAGCGTCCTCGGGCTTGATCACGCGAATCTCACGAGCCATTACAGGCAGAACTACCGGCCCGGGGAGCTGGTGGTCACGGCCGCCGGGAAGGCGGACCACGAGGCGCTGTGCGCCATGGTCGAGGCGTCGCTGCGCCGCGCCGGATGGGACCTTCGCGAAGGAGCCGGGCCGGCCGAGCGTCGGCGACGCGCGCCCATCGAGTACCCGGAGGGCAGGGGACCTTTCGATCGAACGTCCCGTCGAGCAGAGCGCCGTGGTCGTCGGCATGCCCGCGATGACCGATGAAGACGAACGCCGATACGCCCTGTACACGCTGTCGACGATTCTGGGAGGCGGCACCTCGTCCCGGCTCTTTTCAGGAGGTGCGCGAAAAGCGCGGCCTCGCCTACTCGACCTACTCTTTTCCCGGCCTGTACCACGAGGGCGGCCTTTTCGGCCTGTACGCGGGGTGCTCTCCGGAGTCGGCGAAAGACGTCGCGGAGATCATGGAGGGGTGCCTGGAGGCGATCGCCGGCGAATCCGTCACGAAGATGGAGCTGGAGACCGCCTTCAGGCGCGCTCGCGCCGACCACGCCTTCAGCTCAGAGTCGGTCGGCTCGCGGATGAACCAGCTCGGCCAGGCCGAAATCGTCCGCGGATCCCTCATCTCCCGGCGGGAGGCGCTGCGCCGTTCGCGGGAGGTCTCCGCCGACGACGTCGCAGCCGTCGCCGCCGAGCTCGCCCGCGCGCAGCGCTCGCGTGACCGTCGGACCCCTCCCAGTGACGCGAGAGTTGCGCGGACACAGGTTTTCATTTTCGCCTCTCAGCCGGGTTCTCCCGTCTTTGAGCTGCCGCATCACCCCGCCTTTCCGACGACGACGTTGGCGAGCTGGTCCTGCGACTGCGTGCCGTCGTTCATGTACTCGGTGTGCGTCCCGGCTCCGAAGTCCAGTGGGAACTTCATCCCGAAAATGCCCAATGATTTGTCTTCCGTCGGAGAGTAGCCGGAATCGAGATGTTTGATGTTCGGGTCCTTCATCGGATCTTCTCCCAAACCTTCGAAGAACTCCGTGTCGTTCCTAAGGTCCTTTACAAAATCGGTTCGGTAGCGCATGGCGTAGGTGTGGCCTTCCGGCACGTTGTAGGTTTCCCCGCTGCCCTGGGCGCCGGGGAGATCCGTACATCGCGAAATCGTCGACGACTCCGGGTTTGACCTTGGTCATGGCGTGGCTCGACGTCGTCGAACCGTAGGAGTGCCCCAGAACGGACTGGTGGAGATCGTTCCCCTCGCTCTTGTGCGAGGCGTCGATCCCCTCGACGAAACCGACAAGCCGGTCGCCTCCCATCTGGGCCTTTTCCGGCCCAAACACACCCCAGTCGCCTGGAGGGCCAGCCGGAGCGTCGTACCCCATCCAGGTCACAACGGCCACAGGATCGCCGCCCGCCTTTTCGCTGGCGACCCGGTGGAGATTGCCCATGTCACGAACGGCGGGTTCGACGAGGGAGTCCACCGTTGTGGTCATGCCGGGCACGATCGTCGAAACGTGCTTGGCCTTGTCGACGTCGCCGTAGGAGACCGCCGCGTGGAGATTTTCGTGGCCTTTCTCGCCCGTCGCCGGATCGTAGAGGAGCAGCTGTTTGGGAGGCTTTGCCCTCTTCAACGCCCAACTGGCCGCGCAGCTTCTCCAGCTCCTGTTCGCGGGCGTTTAGGCCCTGCATTTCCTCATAATAGTTTTCGGTTGAAGAAGGATCCCTTCTGGGACATGTCTCCATTAGGGCATCCTTCTGGCGCTTGGTATCCTCTATGTCCCTCTCGAGGAGCGAGCGGTTGACTTTGTCGCGAGCCCAGCCTTCGATCCCGTCGAGGTTGCCGAATTTCCGCGCCTGTTCGCGGATGTTTTCGTCGTTCAGCGCCTCGGGTTTGGTGAAACGATCGACGTACCTTTGACGTTCGCTTTTAGCCAATCTGCTCCACCAGTCGGAGACCCTGTTCGGGCGTGGCGCCGTCGGGCAGGCCGTCTGGAAGCCCGGGAGTGACGTCTCCGAGGCTTTCGGTCACGGGAACCTGGTCTTGGGTGACCTCGGCAAGCGCCGCCGCATAGGCGGCGTCTGTCTCCTCGGCTTTGCGCAGAGCCTTGGAAATGAGCCCTGAGCACTCCGAAGGCTTGCCCTGAACGGTCGGATCGTCCTCGGCCGCTTCGACCTTCGAACCGTCTGAGGCGATGGTGAAGTTGTATTCGTTGGCCAGGGAAATGGCCTCCAGCACGGTCGTTCTCACTTCTTTCACGCCTTCGACGGCCTGTTCGGTCACGCCGATCAGCTTTCCGAAATCCGCCAGCAGCCCTGCGGTTTTGTCTTCGAGCTGCCCAAGGGCCGAGGCGGCCGCCGTCGCCCCTTCGCCCGACCATGTGACGTCTTTGTCGATGTCTTGAATCGACTCGCTTGCAGTGTAGCATTTTTCGTTCGGTGACGAGGTTGTCCACGACGGTGTCCAAGATGGAGGGATCCCAGGCTGTGACATTTTGCCAATCGACCATCACTCGACCCTTCCCGATATCTTTGTTGAGAACTGACTGAAATCCACCGCGGTGTGTTGATCCGTGGAATTGTATTGGTTCGTCGCATCCTGGAGAGCCGTGGAGAAGGTGTCGAGCGAGTCTGCGATTCTCTTTGCGAGCCCGTCGACGTGCGAACCCGCCGACGCAGCCGCTCCTCCCGCGCTTCCCGAAGGCATGGCCGTGGCAACGGTTGCCAAAGGGACCGAGCCCTTGATTTGGTCGACTTGCCCTCTGGCCTTGTCCGCATTGTCCTTGGCGCAGAAGAGGCTGTCGAGATCGATCACTAAAGTGTCTGCCATTTTATTCCTAAATACTGCATCGATATTCTGATTGTTTTATTTCCTATGCCTTCAAGCGTTTCTATGTCGCATAAGACACTGAGATACTCTGTGTATGGCTACCCTTGTCAAAAGAAAAGTGGAATCATCGGCATCCTCCTTTCGAATTCTTATAGTGCGATTTGCGTGGGGCGGAAGTCAAGGTTGTCGGAGGTTATGGCTCCCCACGGCCGGGACGTGCGCATTCGTCCGCTTTCCTCGACGAGCCGGTCGGCGAAGGAAGCTGCGACGGATTAGGCTTGAGGCCATGACTATCAAAGTTGCAGTAGTGGGCGCCGCCGGGCGCATGGGCGCGACCGTGTGCGAGGCGGTCGAAGCCGCCGAGGACATGGAGCTGACCGCCAGGCTCGACGCCGGAGACCCGATCTCGTCGGAGAGCCTCGGAGGGGCCGACGTCGCCGTCGAATTCTCCGTTCCCTCGGCCTCCGAGGCAAACACCCTGGCGATTTTGGAGACTGGGGCCGACGCCGTCGTCGGAACCACCGGGTGGACCGAGGAATCTTTGGGCAGGGTGCGCGAGGCCGCCGAAAGGCTCGGCCGCAGCGCCGTCATCGCCCCGAACTACGCGCTTTCGGCCGTGCTGGTCATGAGCTTCGCGGAGAAGGCCGCTCCTTACTTCGAATCGGTCGAGGTGCTCGAAATGCACCATCCGAACAAGGTGGACGCCCCGTCCGGCACGGCGATATCCACCGCCTCGCGGATCGCCAAGGCGCGCACCGGGGCCGGAGTCCCCGCGGGCCCGGACGCCACGCAGACCGATCCCGACGGCGCCAGGGAGCGCGGATCGACGGCGTCAACGTCCACGCCGTGAGGCTGCGCGGGCTCAACGCCCACGAGCAGGTGATGCTCGGCAATCCGGGCGAGCAACTCGTCATCCGGCAGGATTCGTTCGACCGGTCGAGCTTCATGCCGGGCGTGCTCCTGGCGGTCCGCTCCGTGCGGGGCCGAGGCGGCCTGACCTGGGGCCTCGACTCGATCATGGGGCTGTGAGGCCCGTCTTTGACGAGGTTGTGGGCTCCGGGGTTTCAAGGGGTTTGAAGTCCCGGAGCCCATGGGCCCCTATGGGCCTGTGAGTCGCAGGTTCTCAGCCGCTGTACGTCCCGTTGACGACTGCCGCCACATCCTGCTGGCTGTTGGGAACGTCGGCCATCTGAGACCTCAGCTCCTCCATGACCTGCTCCCTCGTCCAATCGGGGTGGGCGCCTTGGATTTCCTCATACTTGCCGTTGTAATCGTTGTTGTCGAAGTAATTTGTATGGGAGCCGACCGGGTCCTTCCACCCAGGGAGCGTACTGGTTTGTCCGCAGATGCTGTATTCCGTCCATATTCATCGGATCGGTGGTTTCCGTCATATTGAACCCGGGGAGGTAACCGGGTCGGTTGGGGACGAGGCCGCCGTTGGGAACCCCGTTGATGACGTCCCCCTCGTTCCTTATCGCGTAGACGCTGTCGGAGGGCACGTTGAGTTCGGAGACGTCCGTTGCAGGGATGCCCGGCGACCCGTAGAAGACCGCTGCGTCGACCACCCCGTCGCGGACCTGGGTCAGCGCGTAGCCGGTGGTCGTCGATCCATACGAGTGGCCGATGGCAGTTAGCCTCGGATCCCCGGCTTCTCCCTCGCCCTGGCGAGAATCGTGCAGGCCTTCGAGGAAATTGGCGAGATTCTGCCCGCCGGCGGCGGCGCGGTCGGTGTTCGTGACGGAAAGGTCCCTCTGATCCGGGTCTCCGCTGTTGACGTGCGGCGTGTCGTATCCGAAGTACGTCACCATCGCCGTGTTGCCGCCGGCGGAGTTGGCGATGTTCTCCATGTTGTGCGTGTACTCCTTTACGCTGTCTCCGACGGACGTGTCGAGGCCGCCCGTCTGAACGGCGACATTCTCAGCCGTGTCGACGTCGCCCACGGAAACCGCGGCGTGCAGCTGGTCTTGATCCTCTCCGGGCTCGACGGGGTCGTAAAGAAGCAGCTGCTTCTTGGGCTGGTAGTCGCTTGGCGCCGCCGCGTCCCTTCAGCGCACGTGAGCTCGTCGTATTTCTTCTGCTCTTCGTCGGTGAGATCAGTGTTGCTCTTCTTCTTTTCTCTAGAGACTCGATATCTTGGTCCAAGCTCTTCCTATTGGCGGCGTCCCGAGCCCATCCGTCGACGCCGTCCATATTTCCTATCCTCTCCGAGGGCGGCTTCTTGTAGTCGTTGTCAACGAGCTCTTGTTGCTGTTCCGGCGTGAGCGAGTCCCACCAGGCCGCGACCGCCTGGGAGTCCTGCCGATTCGTCGGCATGGGAAGCAGGGCCGTCCAGAATTTCGCTGAGGCTCTTGTCGCCCGGTTCGACCTGGCCGAGGGCAATCTTGTTGAGCGCGTCGGCATACGCCTGGTCGGCGGTCACAGCCTTCTCTACGGCGTCGTTGACCTTGTCCGCGCACTGCTTCAGCGAGGTCTCGCGGGTCGCGACTATGTCGGCCAGGACGGCGGAACTCACCGTGGTTCCCCCCAAGGCGCTCCCGGCAGCCATTCCTACGGGGCCGAACATCGAGCCCGCCAGCGCGCCCATCCCTCCGCCGATGACGTATGAGACGGCGCCGTCGACCGTGACTTCCGTCCAGGAGATGGGATTGTCGTCGGTCACGGTGCCGTCGTCGGCGATGCTGAACCCGTTGTTCTTCGCCTGAGTTGTGGCGTCCGTGACGATCCCGTTGACCTCTCTCATCGAGTCCTGCATGGACGACGTCGCGTCCTTCATTGCACGCACGCCGACGACGTAGGTCGCGATGCCTTTCTCGATCTGTTTGAGGCGCTTCTCGGCGGCGTCGCGGGCTTCGCCCTCCCAGGTCACGTTGTCGTTGAGCGAGATGACCTCATGCCCCCAATCGTCTGCTTCGCGCTCCTTGCTGGAAAGCGCGTCGTACTCGTCGGAAAGAGTCGAAGCCTCCCAGTCCTTGATATCGCTCCACTGCATGGTTTCCTGCCTTTGAGAATGTTGAATGTGTTTGATGTGCGAGGTTTGAGCCGCGTCGGCCGGAGGCTGTTCGCGAGAGGCACGTTGGCCGCACATATCTCGGTTCGGCGGCCGCCCGACGCGCTGCGCTTTTCGGACGGCCGCCGTCGAGCGGCTGCGGGCGGAGCCGGCCTATCGGCCGAAGAAGTCTCCGATGCCTTCGCCTACCTTGCGTGCGCCCTCGCCAACCGCGTCGGCCGCGCCCTTGATCCCCTTGCCGGCGGTGCTTACGGCGTCTCCGACCGTGTTGGATGCGGCATCGACGGCCTTGCCGGCTCCGTCGAGGGCCTGCCCGGTTGCGTCTGCTGCGCCGTGGGCCATGTGGCCGACGCCTTCCCAAGCATTCGAGGCTGTGTCCGTCACGAGGTGCACGGCGTTGCCGCCTGCGTCCATTGCTTGGTCGAGTCCCTGGCCCACTGCGTCCATGACTGCGTTTCCGGCGCTTCCGACGGCGTCGTATCCGGATGCGGCGAGGTTTCCTGCGCCTTCCACGGCGTCTCCCGCAAACCCTCCGAAGGGAAGGTTTCGCAAACCGTTTGCGGCTTCATGCGAGGTTTGTCGCATAGCGTTGCCGGTTTGTTCGTTTGCGGACTGGAGCGTTGCCGCTTTGGTCCATGAACGAGGCGATGTCGTTTCCCGCCTGGTTGAGGCCGCGATTGGCCGCTGCGCCCGCATTTCGAGCTTCCTGCCCCGCGGCGCCCATGGCGTCGTCGAACGCCGATCCGGCGCCGGAAACTCCTTGCCCCGCGCCGGTCATGAAGGATCCTATGCCGGATCCGAAGGTTCTGATGCCGCTGCCGGCCCGCGTCGACTGCGGGCCGAAGCCGGTGGTGAGTCCGCGTGCGCGGAGGCAAAGCGTTTCCTGCCCCTTCGGGTACGGCGTGCGGTGGTACGTCCCGGCCCGCCCGGTCTCCTGCGTCCGTTCGGTTGGCGCAGAGTCCAGCGAGGGCGTGATGACGGTGCCGGTCGGGTCGTGCCCCATCTCCGCTGCGACGGCGGACTCGAGCTGCGAGAAGTCTTGGCAGCCGCTCTGGTCCTGTTCTTGGACGAGGGACGGCGGAATCCCTCAGGCTGCCGGCGTACTCGTGGAGGTCTTCCTCAGAAACGTGAAGGGCTTTGTCTGGGTATTCGGCTGCGGACAACGCCGCTGCACCCGACGTCCCGCCGGTGATCTCCCGATTGATCTCGTCGGCGATTGTCTGCACTCGCAGACTGGGAGCCTCATCAGCGAGCGTCTCCGATTTGGAAGCCTCATCGTAAAGCTGGTCGGGCTCGACGTGCAAAGTCACTGAGACTCCTTCTATTGTGTGGGTTTGCAAGGATTATGCTAGCTCAAGAAGCATGTGTGTCTATGTTCGAGTGGGGAGGCCTTCCCGGCCTCCGATTTCGCACAAGGGTACAGTGTGATAGCTCACGTATGTGACGCATTTGAGCGGACCCTGTCCGCCGCGCCACATTTTCGACGTCGAATGACGGAAGTCCAGAATGAGCGCCGCAGAAGCTGATACCTTCGTTGGCATGAGCGAGACAGAGTCTGCCCAAGCGCACATTCGGTTCGGTCGGCGTCGCAATGGTGACGCCCTTCTTCGAAGACGGTTCCCTCGACGTCGATTCCGCCGTCGCCTTGGCCAACAAGCTGGTCGACGACGGCTGCGACCTCATCCTGCTGTCGGGGACGACCGGGAGTCGCCCACCACGCACCAGCCGGAGAAGGACGACCTCACCCGAGAAGTCGTCGCCTCCCTCAAGGGCGCGGCGCCAGGTCATGGCCGGCGCCGGCTCCAACGACACGGCCCACGCCGTGAGAATCGCCAGGGGGCGCAGGCCAACGGGGCCGAGGCCCTGCTCGTTCTTCCGCCGTACTACAACCGGCCTTCGCAGGAGGGCGTGTACCAGCACATTTTGGCCGTCACCGAGGCGAGCGACCTTCCCGTCATGCTCTACGACATCCCCGGCCGCACTGGGGTCAAGCTTGACACCGCGACGCTTCTGCGCCTCGCCGAACACCCGCGCATCATCGGCGTCAAGGACGCCACCGGCGACGTCGCCTCCGGCTTCATCAAAATGGAGCGCACGGGGTTGGAATACTACTCGGGCGACGACTCGCTCAACTTCGCCTGGCTCGCCCACGGGGCCTCGGGCGTCATATCCGTCGCCGGGCACGTGATCGGCTCCGGCCTGCGCGCGCTCGTGACCGAGATCGACGCCGGCGACCTTCCCGCGGCCCGCGCCGAGGCTGCAAAACAGCGCCCGATCGTCGAGGCGATCATGGGCGGCGGCCAAAAGCGCCGTCATGGCCAAGGAGGCCCTCAAACTCCTGGGCGCCCTTCCCCAGCGCGACGCTTCGGCTTCCCCTGGTGGGGGCTTCGACGTCGCAGATCGCCGAGCTCGCGGCCGTACTCCGAGCCGAAGGCCTCATGTGAGCCTCGTGCGGGCCGGCGGTTCGGCCGCTTCGTCGGGCCGCTTTGTAATGCTCTCCACCGGGGATCGTCGATTGTCGCCCCGGCCATACGTGCGACAATGTAGGTGTGAGCGATCTTAGAACCCCACCGGATCTGTCGGCCGACACCGTTCGCATCGTCCCCTGGGAGGGCTTGGCGAGGTCGGCCGCAATTGCAACGTCCTCGAATACGGAGGCAAAATCGTCGTCGTCGACTGCGGCGTCCTTTTTTTCCCGAAGAGCGCCAGCCGGGCGTCGACCTTATCCTGCCCGACATCGACTATCTGCGCGACAGGGTCGAAGACATCGAGGCCATCGTCCTCACACACGGGCATGAGGACCACATCAGGGGCGGTGCCGTACCTGCTCAAGCTTCGTCCCGACATCCTGCTGGTCGGAAGCCGCCTGACGATCTCCTTCGTCGAGGCGAAGCTCGCCGAACATCGAATCAAGGCGAATTCGCGCGTCGTCGCCGAGGGAGACGTCGAGAAGATCGGCCCCTTCGAGATGGAGTTCATCTCCGTCAACCATTCGATTCCCGACGCTCTCGCGGTATTCGTCCGCACCGATCAAGGCAACATCCTCGCAACCGGCGACTTCAAGATGGACCAGCTGCCCTTGGACGGCAGGCTCACCGACCTTCGCGCCTTCGCCCGCGCCGGGGAAGAGGGAGTCGATCTCTTCATGTGCGACTCGACCAACGCCGAGGTGCCGGGCTTCGTGCCGTCGGAGTCCGAAATCGGCCCCGTCATCGACGGCGTCTTCGCCAGGGCGACCGGCCAGATAATCGTCGCCTCCTTCTCCTCGCACGTCCACAGAGTCCAGCAGGTCCTCAACGCGGCCCACGCGCACGGGCGCCGCGTGGCCTTCGTCGGGCGCTCGATGATCCGCAACATGGGGATCGCCGCCGAACTCGGGTACCTCGACATCCCGGAGGGGGTGCTCGTCGATCTCGCGGACATGCCGTCGCTTCCCGAAAACGAGCGGGTCTTCATGTCCACGGGCTCCCAGGAGAGCCGATGGCCGTGCTTTCGCGCATCGCCTCGAAGTCGCACCCGAAGGTGGGCGCCGGACCCGGCGACACCGTCCTGTTCGCCTCCTCGCTCATCCCCGGAAACGAGAACTCCGTCTACCGCCTCATCAACAACCTCATGAAGCTCGGGGCGAAGGTGGTCCATCAGGGCAACGCCCGCGTCCACGTCTCCGGCCACGCCGCCGCCGGCGAGCTCCTCTACTGCTACAACATCCTCGAACCGGCCTACGCCATGCCGATCCACGGCGAGGTGCGCCATCAGGTCGCCAACGGAGGGATCGCCGTCAAGACCGGGGTTCCCCCGCAGAACGTCATCCTCGCCGAGAACGGCTCGGTCATCGACATGCACGACGCCGAAGTGAGCGTCGTCGGCCAAAGTGCCCTGCCACAACATCTACGTTGACGGCTCGTCCATCGGCGACATCACCGAAGAGGAGCTCAAGGACCGCAGGATCTTGGCCGAGGAGGGCTTCGTCGCTATATTCGCCGCGGTGGAGACGAAGGAGAAAGAGATCGTCACGGGCCCCCACATCCAGGCCCGCGCCGTAGCCGAGGACGATTCGGTCTTCGACGAGATACTTCCCGACGTTGCGGACGCGCTGCGGGAGTCTTTTGGAAAACGGGGCCGACACCTACCAGATGCAGCAGGCGATGCGCCGAGTGATCGGCCGGTGGATCTCGCGGAAGCTCCGGCGCGCCCCGATCATCATCCCGACGGTTGTGGAGGTGTGAGCCGATGGTCGCGCATAGGCGGAAGCCCGGACGGCCGGCGGACGCGAACGGGCGCACCGGCGCGCCGCCGCTCCCAGGCCGGGCGCAATCGGCTGTGGCGCAGCGCTCACGCGTTAGAATTCAGGTTCGATCCGGCGAAGGGTTAGTGTTGCCACTGTGAGTCCCAGAGTTCCAAACAATCCCGCGAAGAAGAAGCCTCAGAAGGCCTCCGCGTCCAAGCAGCCGCAGAAGCAGCAGAAGGCCGAAGCGGACAATGCCGCGCCCCGGCTGACGGGCGTGCGCCGCGACGGCGTCGCCTTCCTCCTCGTCGGCATCGCCGTGATCGTGGCACTGCGCGAGTGGTTTGGCCTTTCCGGCGCGCTCGGCGGGCTCATCCACCATCTCACCGCGGGCGTCGTCGGAGTGCTGTCCGTCGTCGTCCCGGTTCTTCTCATCGCCGCAGCCGTCAAGTTTTTCCGCGCCTCGACGCAGGGAGACCAACCGGCGATTCGCCATCGGCATGGGGATGCTCGTGTTCGGCGTCGCCGGACTGGCTCACATCGCCGTCGATCCGATCAATCCTTTCGAGGATTTCTCCGGCGTCGAGGGCGCGGGCGGCCTCATCGGCCTGGCGGCCGGAGGCGCCCTCGGCAAGCTTCTCTCGCCTTACGGGGCTGTCCCGTCTTCTTCTGCTCATCGTCTTCGCCGTTTTGTACATGACGAACACGACCGTCCGGGAGCTTTACGGAATGATAAGGGAGCGCCTGAGGGGCGAGCCCGACGACGAAGAGGACGCCCCCGCCAATCGCGGCGTCTCGGCGTCGGTGCCCTACGAGCAGGCGGCGGCCGTCGAAGAGTCGCCCAAGCCCTCGAGGCTCTTCTCGCGGAAGAAGAAGGCCGACGACGGCCAGGTTCCTCCCACGGAGGTTCTGCCCGGCGGCGACGCGACGGAGGTTCTTCCCGCCGCAGGCCGCGGCAAGGCCAAAGCAAAGGGCGGGGCAGGCGCCACGGAGGTCATCAAGCCCGTCGTCGCGAGCCCGCAAAAAGCCGATCGACGGAACGGAGCCGCCCTCGCTTCCCGCCCCCGACATCTCGCTCGAACCGACTCCCGGCCAGCAGCTCACGCTCGACCCCTCCATCGTCTACCAGCTTCCGTCGCTCGGCGACCTCAAATCCGGGCCCCCGGAAAGGAGCGCACGGAGGCCAATGAGCAGGTTGTGGCCCAGCTGACCCAGGTTTTTCACCGACTTCGGCATCGACGCGCAGGTCGTCGGCTTCTCGCGCGGACCCACGGTCACCCAGTACGAAGTCGAGCTCGGCCCGGGAGTGAAGGTCGAGGCGCATCACCGCGCTGTCGAACAACATCGCCTATGCCGTCGCCTCAGCAGACGTTAGAATCCTTTCGCCGATTCCGGGCAAGTCCGCCATCGGCATCGAGATTCCGAACGTCGACCGCGAAACGGTTCTGCTCGGCGACGTTCTGCGCTCCCATGTGGCCCAGAAGGCCGACCATCCGCTGACCGTGGGCGTCGGCAAGAACGTCCGCGGCCAGTTCGTCGTCGCGAACCTCGCCAAGATGCCGCACCTGCTTGTCGCCGGCGCGACGGGCGCCGGCAAATCCTCCTTCATCAACTCGATGATCACATCGGTCATGATGCGCGCCACGCCGGACCAGGTGCGCATGATCCTCGTCGATCCCAAACGCGTCGAGCTCACGATCTACGCAGGCATCCCTCATCTGATCACCCCGATCATCACGAATCCGAAGAAAGCGGCCGAAGCCCTCGAATGGGTGGTCAAGGAGATGGACGCCCGCTACGACGACATGGCGGCTTACCATTTCAAGAACATCGTCGACTTCAACGAGGCCGTCAAAGCCGGAACCGTCCAGTCCCACGACCCCAACCGGAAGCTCGCGCCCTACCCGTATCTTCTGGTCGTGGTCGACGAGCTCGCCGACCTCATGATGGTCGCCCCGCGCGACGTCGAAGCCTCGATCCAGCGCATCACGCAGCTGGCGCGCGCCGCCGGAATCCACCTCGTGCTCGCCACGCAGCGCCCTTCGGTGGACGTCGTCACCGGCCTCATCAAGGCAAATATCCCCTCGCGCCTGGCATTCATGACCTCGGCGCTCGCGGACTCCCGGACGATCCTCGATCAGTCGGGGCGGAAAAGCTCATCGGCCAGGGCGACGCGCTCTTTATGCCGGCAGGCGCATCGAAGCCCATCCGCCTCCAGGGCGCGTGGGTGGACGAAGAGGAGATCGAGCGGGTCGTCGACCATGTCAAGGCCCAGCTCTCGCCGCGCTACCGCGACGACTTCGAAGAGGTCCAGGAAGCCAAGAAGCAGCGGGAGGAAATCGGCGAGGACCTGGAGATCCTTCTCCGAGCGGCTGACCTCGTGGTCACGAGCCAGTTCGGTTCGACCTCCATGCTCCAACGCAAGCTGCGCATCGGGTTCGCCAAGGCCGGGCGCATGATGGACCTCCTCGAGCAGTACGAAATCGTCGGCCCGTCCGAAGGGTCGAAGGCCCGCGACGTCCTCGTTTCGCCCGAGTACCTCGACAATGCGCTCGCGATGCTGCGCGGCGAGCGGCAGAGTATCTTCGACGACGACGCCCCCGCCGAGCGGGCGGACGCCGTCGAAAGAGGGCAGCCCGACCCGGTTCTCGAGGGGCACGGCGTCTCCGAGGCCCAGAACTGGCACGACGACGAAGACGACCCCTACGGGGAAGACGGAGAGGACGCCTGGCAGCTGACGGGAAGGTGAGAAAGCGGCGGGGGCGAAAGCGCAGCCGGAAGGCGTTGGGCGCCGCCTCGCCGTCAGCGGGAGGGCGAAAAGGCTCGGGTGCGCCGCCGAGACGGCGCACCCGCTCATTTTTTCTCGTTGCCGACCAGCCGCCCCTGAGGCTTCGGCGCCTCCGTGCGTTCACTCTGGCTGCCCGTCGCCATGACGGGGTAGACGGACTTCTCTCGCGCCTCAATCTCCGCCCTGCTGAGGGTCATGCCCTGCGGCCGCGCGCCTTTCTTGAGCTCGGCCAGAGGGAAGACTCCTGAACGTCCGCTGATCCTGGGCCAGAGTGGTCCATTCGAGGGCGTGTGACGCGGGGCTTTCCTCTCGCCGGGCACCTTCGACCGTCGCCGTCGTCATCAGCCCCGTCACCACGCCGTAGCCGTGGTTCTCGACGAGCTGGCCTGAAATGGTGTTGCCCATCGACCACACGACCGGCATCCCGCGCCCGTCCGGTCCGCCCTTGAGGGTGGTCACAGGTTCGGCCACGTGCGAATGGTTGCCGAAGACGAGGTCGATCTCCCCGGAATCGGCCAGCTCCCGGCCGATCTTCTTCTGTTCGGCGATCGGCTGCGTGACGTACTCGGCGCCCCAATGCATGGAAACGACGACGATCGACGCCCCGGCCTTTCGCGCGCGTTTTGCGTCCGCAACAAGATCCCTGACGGCCCTGCGCCCTGATCGCCGACGACGTTCCACGACCATTCCTTCCCTTTGGGGAAAGGAATTCCGTTCGTCAAGGTGGTCGCCGAAAGATGTGCGACGACGACGTCGCGCCCGCCGGAGCGCACCGTGTAGTACTGGATCTTGGAGGACTCGTCCCGCGTCCGCGCGGTGCCGGCATGGCCGAGGCCGACCCTCTCGAAATTGTCGATTGTCGACGAAACTCCTTTGAATCCGCGGTCCATCGAATGGTTGGTGGCGAGCGCACAGCCGTCCCACCCCATGGCCTTGAGGAGTCGGCGATTTGCGGCGGCGATCCGAAGGCGGGGTAGTTGGACGGCTTTTTCGCCCGGCGGGACGATCGGAACCTCCAGGGCGCACAGGGACAGGTCAGATCCTTCGATCCACGGCTGGATTGCCTTGAGCAGCTTCGTGTAGTCGTAGCCCTCCGCCGTCTTCGCGTGATGGTTGACCGACAGGTGCAGGAGGATGTCCCCGCCGGAGGCAATCGTAAAGCGAGTGGCCGATTGAGGCTTCTGAGCCCCCGTGGGCTTCGTCGACGTCGAACCGTCGGCCGAGCCCGAAGGCGCCGGGCGCCCCGGGGAAGAGGCGGACGGATTGGCGTTCGGGCCGTCGAGGCCCCGTATCCCGGCACGAAGACGAGGGCCGCGGCCGTCGCAGCGGCCGTCGCCAAACTGAGGCCGACGAACTTCCGGCCCTAAAAATTCTGCATGCGTGAAGTCATAAAGTTTCCTTTTAAAGAGATCCTATCGTGGTCGCTTCGCCGCATCGGAAAGGGATTCCGGTTAAGGGAACCTATACCCATGGAGAACCATGGTTAGCCGGAGTGAAAGCAGGCGCAGCATGGCGTCGGCCTGCATCGGCGCCCAAACCGTCAATCGGATACCCGCGGCGGCGAGAGCCCGGGTATCCTTGCTTGCGTGAGTAATAGCCACGGCGAGGACGCGGCAAAAGCGCCGCTGCTCAACATCGCCAACGTTCTGACCGTCATCAGGCTGGCGCTCGTGCCGGTGTTCGTCGTCGTCTATTTGGACGACGCCCCTGTGAGGTCGGCGTGCGCCTGGGCGGTGTTCGCCGCGGCCGCCTTCACGGACAAAAGCCGACGGATACCTGGCGCGCAGCCGAAACTGGTGACCGACTTCGGGAAGATAGCCGACTCCATCGCGGACAAGGCCTTGATTTCCAGTGCGCTCATACTTCTGTCGTGGCATGGGCGCCTTTACTGGTGGATCACAGTGATCATGATCGGGCGGGAGCTGCTCATCACCGCCATGCGCATGACGGTCGTCAAAAAAAGAAGGTCATGGCGGCCGGGCGCGGGGGAAGATCAAGATGTTCTTCCAGTCCATGGGAATCGCGGGCCTGCTCATTCCCTGGGCTTCTTTTCTCCCCGGGGCTCTCGCGAAGGATTGCTGTGGACCAGCTACGCGATGATCGGCGTGGCGCTTTACTACTCGGTGGCCTCGGCCGTCGAGTACGTCGCGGAGGCCAGAAAGATCGCGCGCGGTGAGTGAAGCCGAGCGGCGGCGTGAAATGCGCGATAGGTCTGGCTGCAAAATGCCCGACGAGGATCACCCCGCAGCCCCGGCTGAGGGGCTTGCGGCGCAACGCTCGAGGGCGTTCGCGGCGCAATCGCCGAAAAATAGCCGAGCGGTCGATGACTCTCGCCTGCGCCGAATCTCTCACCGGCGGAGCGCTGTGCTCGGCTTTCGTCGAGATTCCGGGCGCCTCCGCAGTGCTTCGGGGCTCCGTCACCGCATACGCAGTGGATCTCAAAGCCTCGATTCTGGGAGTCGATGGCGAATTGCTTCGAACGAAGGGGCCTGTGGAAGAGCGTGTCGCCCTCGACATGGCGCGCGGTGCCTGCAGGCTTCTGGGGGCCGACGTCGCCCTTGCCACCACCGGCGTCGCCGGGCCGGGCCCAGCAGACGGGCATGCAGCCGGAACCGTGTGGGTCGCATGCTCGGGAAAGCTGGGGGAGCGCGCGCGTCTTTGCCGTTTCTCCGGCAGCCGGTCGGACGTCCGAGCCCAGTCCGTCAAAGCGGCCGTGGACCTTCTGGCAGAGCTTCTTTGCATGACTCCCAGGTAATGCTCAGAATCGGTTGGTAAAAATACAGTCAGGAACGGTGAAGCTCGCTTTTCCGAAAACCAGGCGGGAACAAATTTGTGACCGACCGCGTTGAAGAAGGTGATGACCATGGAGCTACGTACCGGCGTCAACCGGAAGTTTGAGAGCGCGCCCCGAGTCGCCAATCGCCCTGTGCCTGCGGAGCAGGCGCTTTTGCGTCGCGAACTCGGCGAGGTGCTACGTGAATACAGGCAGCGCCAGGGTCGGACGTTGCGTGAAGTCTCCTCTGATGCGAGGTCTCGCTCGGTTACCCTGTCGGAGGTCGAGCGCGGGCAGAAAGAGGCTTCGTCGGAGCTGCTGTCGTCCATTTGCAAGGCGCTCAACGTGCCTCTGAGCCATGTCTTGCGCCTCGTCGCCGACCGCGTCGATTTTGCCGAAGGCCGCGTGCCTCCGCGGATGCGCGTTCCCGACTCGGTTCCCGAATCGCTCGTCCGTTCAGAGCTCGAGAGTGCGCGAATCTGAGTTCTGGGCGAATCTTGAATGGGCCTTTCCCGAGGAAGAGGCCGCAGTCTTGCCCAGGACCTTTTTCTGAGCGAGCTTGGCGGCGCGAGTCCCGCCGAGGCGTTGAGGAAGGCCAAGCCCCGCAAGCCGTTTGGAATGCGGTGTGCCAGGCGATGGACTTGCCTGAGAGCTACAGGTTTCTCCATCGCATTGGGTCCGACGACCGGGAGCGTTTGCCCTAGCCTTCCCCGCTCCCTTTCGCAATGTAGGTTATGATGCGCCTGCCCGATGCCGCGGAGGGGTGCGGAGTTTCTTTCTCAAGCGGCGTTTTCGACACGCTGCAATGAATATGACTCGAACGCGTGTGCGGTGTACTGTGGTGCACGGGCTGCGCGGGCGGCCTACTTATCAACAGGTTTGGAAAAGTAGGCCGCTTTTTGTGTCGGAGGTCGGACATAGCGTAGTCCCAGACGGCCGCTCGGCGAGGGATGGCCGCGACGAAGACCTGCTCTGTCCACCCACTCGACACAAAGGAATGAAGATGGCAGCTAAAAGCGAGGACCGCGCCAAGGCCCTGGATGTGGCCCTGTCGCAGATTGACCGGCAGTTCGGCAAAGGATCGGTCATGCGTCTGGGCGACCACGTTCAGACGAAGATTCAAGTGATTCCCACCGGGGCCACGTCGCTTGACGTCGCATTGGGCGTGGGGAGGCCTTCCGCGGGAAGGGTCATCGAAGTCTACGGCCCGGAGTCTTCGGGCAAAACGACGGTTGCCCTTCACGCCGTGGCGAATGCCCAGAAAAACGGCGGCATCGCAGCATTTATCGACGCGGAGCACGCCTTGGACCCCGAGTACGCAAAGAAACTCGGCGTCGACACCGACGCCCTCATCGTTTCCCAGCCGGACACCGGCGAGCAGGCCCTCGAGATCGCCGACATGCTCATCCGCTCCGGGGCGTTGGACATCATCGTCGTCGATTCCGTGGCCGCGCTTGTGCCCAAGGCGGAAATCGAAGGCGAAATGGGCGATTCGCACGTCGGCCTCCAAGCTCGCCTCATGAGCCAGGCGCTTCGCAAGATCACGGGCGCTCTGTCGGCTTCCGGCACCACCGCCATTTTCATCAACCAGCTGCGAGAGAAGATCGGCGTTTTCTTCGGAAATCCCGAGACGACGACGGGCGGCAAGGCCCTCAAGTTCTACGCCTCTGTGCGCCTGGATGTGCGCAGGATCGAAACCCTCAGGAGGGCTCCGAGCCGGTGGGCAATCGCACTCGGGTCAAGGTCGTCAAGAACAAGATGGCCCCTCCCTTCAAACAGGCGGAATTCGACATCATGTACGGTCAGGGAATTTCCCGCGAGGGATGCATCATCGACATGGGCGTCGACGGCGGCATCGTCCGCAAATCGGGGGCCTGGTACACCTACGACGGCGATCAGCTCGGCCAGGGCAAAGAGAAAGCGCGGCACTTCCTTCGGGACAACCCGAGATCGCCGATGAGATCGAAGGCAAGATTCTCGTGAAGATGGGGATCGCGCCCGAGCCAGACGAGGGAAAGGACGTGCAGAATGCGGCAGACGAGGTCTGACGTCATGGAGCTGAGCCGGTCGGAATGGCTCGAAAAGGGACGCGCGATCGTCGTTCGGCAGCTGTCGATGATGGACCGCTCCCGCCGCCAGCTCGACGAGGCGATGGCCAAGCGAGGGCGTTCCTGACGACGTGCGCAGCGAGGTCCTCGATCGCTACACCGAGCTCGGGCTGATCGACGACGCCCATTTCGCCGACGCGCTCGTGCAGACTCGGTTGGCGGGAGCAGGGGACGTCGCGCCGCGTCATCGCCGAGAGCTTCGGCGAAAGGGCATCGACGCGGACATCGTCGAGGCCGCGGTCGGAGTGATCGACGACGCCGAAGAGCTGGGCACGGCGACCCGTCTTGCTCTCAAGCGCCTCGAACGGGGAAGCGGGGACCGCGCAAGCCTCCAGCAGCGAGTTTACGCCGCCTTGACGCGGCGCGGTTTTTCCCACGACGTCTGCTCGACCGCTTTGCGGCAGGCCAACGAGCTGTTGGGGGCCGATGATTCCGCAGCGAGCTGGACGGATTGAAAGTGGACTAGACTTACTCGCGATGTCAGCTGTAGAACTCCCGCTTACGTATGCAATTCGCACGCTCGGATGCCAAATGAATGTGCACGACTCCGAGCGTTTGGCCGGCCTCCTCGAGAACGCCGGCTATGTCCCCGTCGCCGTCGTGCCCGAAAAGGCCGCGCGGGCGACGGAGGCGGGGGACCAAGGCGCGGACGTCGTCGTCGTCAACACTTGCAGCGTGAGGGAAAACGCGGCGACCCGCCTTTTCGGCAATCTCGGCCAACTGGCGGCGGTCAAACGCGAGAGGCCGGGCATGCAGATCGCCGTCGGCGGCTGCTTGGCGCAGCAGATGCGCGGCGGGATCATTGAGAAGGCGCCGTGGGTCGACGCCGTGCTCGGCACCCACAATCTCGACGTCCTTCCCGCCCTCCTCGAGCGCGCGCGCGGCACAACGCCGAGGCCGCGGTCGAGATCGAGGAATCGCTCAAGGTGTTCCGTCGACGCTTCCCACCCGCCGCGAGAGTGCATTTGCGGCGTGGGTGTCGATCTCCGTCGGGTGCAACAACACCCTGCACGTTCTGCATCGTGCCGCATCTCCGAGGCAAGGAACGCGACCGAAGGCCCGGGGAGGTCCTCGCCGAAGTCGAAGCGGTCGTCTCCGAGGGCGCCATCGAGGTGACTCTTCTGGGCCAGAACGTCAATTCCTACGGAGTGGGCTTCGGCGACAGGCAGGCTTTTGCCAGCTGCTGCGAGCCTGCGGCGAGATTGAGGGATTGGAGCGCGTGCGCTTCACATCGCCGCACCCGGCCGCCTTTTCCGACGAGGTCATCGCGGCGATGGCGGAGACGCCCTCGGTCATGCCCTCCTTGCACATGCCGCTCCAATCGGGTTCGGACCGGGTGCTTCGCGCCATGCGCCGCTCCTACCGCTCCTCGCGTTTCCTCGGCATCCTGGACCGGGTTCGCGCGAGAATGCCCGAGGCGGCCATCACAACCGACATCATCGTCGGGTTTCCGGGCGAAACGGACGAGGACTTCGAGGCAACCCTTGACGTGGTCGAACGTTCGCGCTTCGCCTCCGCGTACACTTTCATCTATTCGCCGCGCCCGGGGACTCCGGCGGCGGACATGGACAACCAGGTCGACCCCGAGGTCGTCTCGGACAGATATCGCCGACTTGTCGCCCTTCAAGAGCGCATCTCGACGGAGGAGAACAAAGCGAAAGAAGGCTCGGCCGTCGAAGTGCTCATCTCCGAAGGAGAGGGACGCAGGACGTCGAAACCGAGCGCGTCAGCGGCAGGGGCGGCGGACAACCGCCTGGTCCACGTCGCCCTTCCTGCGGGAATCGACGCGGGGGACCGGCCTCGTCCGGGGGACATGGTTCGCGCCGTCGTCACTCACGGCGCCCCGCACCACCTCGTTGCGGATTCGGCGCTCGCCGGGGGGCTTTTCGAGGTTCGCAGGACCCGGGCGGGCGAGGCGTGGGCCGCGCACCGGCGGCGCACGGAGCAGCTGACCGCCGAGGCCGAGGGCCGCGCCCCGTTTCCCTGGAATGCCGACGATTCGCAGGCGTTCCGCGCCCTGAGAAGAGTCTGAAGCCCTGAGAAGAGTCTGAAAGGAATCCACCGTGGCGGTGATCGGCATTGTCGGGCCGACGGCGTCGGGAAAAACGGCCCTCTCGCTGGAGCTTGCCGAAGCCCTCGGCGGAGCAGACTCGGTTGAGATCGTCTCCGCCGACGCTATGCAGCTGTATCGGGGCATGGATGTGGGAACTGCGAAAATTCCCCCGGCTGAGCGGCGCGGAATCGTTCATCGCCAAATCGACGTGCTTGACGTCCTCGACGAGGCGAGCGTCGCCGCATACCAGCGCAGCGCTCGGGCCGACGTCGACGCAATCCTCGCCGCAGGAAAGACCCCTGTGGCGGTGGGAGGCTCGGGCCTGTACGTTTCGGGACTGCTTGACCGGCTCGACTTTCCGGGGCGAGATCGCCGCATTCGCGCCGAGCTCGAGTCGCTGCTGGAGAAGGAGGGGCCGGGGCCGTTGCTGGAGGAGCTTGCCGGCAAGGACCCACAGGCGTACGAGGCCATGGATTTGGCCAACACCCGCCGTCTGGTGCGGGCGCTCGAGGCGATCCGGGTGACGGGCAGACCCTACACGCCGCGCTTTCCCCGGCACACCTCCCACTATCCGAACGTCCGCCTCTTCGGGGCTTTCCGCGGCTCCGACGTGCTCAACGCGGCGATCGACCGCAGGGCCAAGGAGATGATGGCCTCGGGGCTCGTCGAAGAGACGCGCGAGCTCATGGGCCGCGGGCTGGCCGATTCTCCCACCGCCGGAAAGGCGACCGGATACGCCGAGGCGATGGCCGTCATCGAGGGTCGGATGCGAATCGAGGAGGCCGTCGAATCGATGTGTCTGGCTACGCGGCGGCTCGCAAAGAAAGCAAACAAAATGGTTCAGGGCCGACCCGCGAATCGAATGGCTTGATTTGAGCGGCGGCGACGTCCCTCGTGCGGTCGGCGAAATCTTGGGCGCCCTGGAGGCGATGTGACGGGTTTGCGCAAGGGGCGGGCGGCTTTGCCCGCAAGGGGCCGGATTGACGGGCCGCGGGCGTCGCAGGCCGTCGATGGCGAAGGTTTTTCCGCGAGGGCGAGACGCCTCGGACGCCGGTCTCAAGCCGCGTGCGCCAAAGGGCGAAACGGCTTCGGCCGCGTCCAAGGCGACTTCCCTGCCCAACAAGTCGGAAGCCAGAGTGGGTAGAGTGTATCCCGTGATCATCCCGCAGCTCGAGGGCAGAACCCTCACGAAGGCACACGGCACCGGCAACGACTTCATTCTTGTGCCTGACTTTGCAGGCACGCTCGATCTGCCGGCCGAGGCCGTCGCTTCGGTATGCGACCGCCATTTCGGCATCGGCGCGGACGGGCTCATACGCGTCGTGCGCACCGCCTCGGTTCCCGAGGCGGCCGACGTCGCCAGGACTTTCCCGAAGCGGAATGGTTCATGGACTACCGCAACGCCGACGGCTCCATCGCGCAAATGTGCGGCAACGGCCTGAGAGTGTTCGTGCACTACCTGCGGGTCCAAGGCGTGATCGACCTCAAGGCAGGCCGGTCCGTGACCGTCGCAACCCGCGGCGGCGTCAAGGCGGTTTCCTTCGACGGAGCCGTCTACACAATCGACATGGGCGAATACGGTCTGCCGCGCGGCGACGCCGGAGACGACACGCGAGTGGCGGTTCCCGGCGTGGGCGAGCGGCCGGCGTTGAGCGTGACGATGCCCAATCCGCACACCGTCGTGCTCCTCGACAGCGCGGAAGAGCTCGCGGCGGCGCGATTGGCCGAGGCTCCGCAATACGAGCCGGTGCCGCCCGAGGGACGAACCTTGAGCTCGTCGTCGCCGAACCCTGGCGATCAACTCAGTCTCGGCGATCGAGTCAGTCTCGGAGGCCAAGTCGGTCTCGCCGATCAAACCTCTTCGGTAGGCCAGGACAATCTCGCCGATCAAGGCCTTGCCGGCCAACCGGCGAGTCCGTCGAATCCGGCGCTCATGCGCGTGCTCGAGCGCGGAGTGGGTGAGACCCTCGCCTGCGGCACGGGAACCTGCGCCGCGGCCCTGGCCGTGCTTCTTTCGCGGGGAGAACGCGAGGGCGAAGTGCAGCTGCGCTCCCCGGGCGGTCCGCTGACCGTGCGCATCGAGGGGGGCCGCGCATTCTTGACGGGGCCCGCGGTGCTCGTCGCCGAGTTTTCGCTCATCGGCGTTGCGGGATACAGCGGAGAATAGGCCTTCCTCGACGGGTTGTCCGCGCCGGGAGGCGTCCTTTGACGGCGTTCTCCTCCTGTTGCGTACGGGTATGTGTATGAGAAATCGAGCTATGAGAGTGCACATATTTGCATTCTACAAAGTTGCTTGCGTTCACATGGGTGCGGTGATAGTCTGTCAATCGACAACCAAATGGTTGTCGATTGACAATCGGTACAAACTAAATCGTCACACGCAAGCCGCATCGTCACGCGATCGCAGTCGACGTCCAGCGATGGCGGTGCATAAGGCCCAACGCAGTTCTGAAAAAGGGCGGATTGCGGTTTTCGGACGCTCCGGCGCTCCGGATGTGCGCTTCTAGCGGTCTTTTGCCGCGGGCTTTGTCGCCGTGATCCTTTATGGACGACTATACGACGCACTGTCTGTCGTGCCTTAAATTAATCTACGTATAATTTTGAACAAAACGAGGAGCAATGACTGCATACTCTGACGCCCCTATGCTTGTGGGCAGACTCAAGAAAGCTGCGATCGACGCATACATGCGGTCGTCGTGCGATTCCGCCTTAACTGACTACGAGGTCCACGACGACTACTATATGGTCAGCACTCTCGTCCCTCAGGGGCAGGCTGGCGCACCCTCCGATTCGGAGAGGATCACTCGTCCGGGCGATGACGGCAAAGGAGGCGGACGCACTAACGGTGACAGCACCATGGAGTACGTTCACAAGTTCAATGAAATCAGGAGCGTCATTGACGAAGTCGTGGGGCCTTGGCTTGATCTTCCCGATCCACAACGCATAAACACCGAAAAAGCGAAGGCTTATGGCGTTGCTGGGATTCTGGCGGCCGACGTCAACATGCAGGCCGGAGCGCCCGTTGGGGCGGGGGTCCTGCACAAGGCCTTAGACAGAGTGAATCAAAAGATCAATGATATGAGCGGGGCTACGGTCATGTCTTTCGGTTTGGACTTTATCGACCCACTACAGGGCGCTGTTCAAGGCATACAGGAAGGAATCGCGTACTGGGGAGCGAGCCTGGCGGCTGAACAGAAAATGTTTCGAAAGGGCACGGTACATTGTGCTGACCGCTATTGAAAAGTCCACCAAAGTGTTCAGAGGGGTTGCGGACAACGAATACCAAAAGTTAAACATTATCCTTCAAGTTGTTAATGAAGTAGTGGAAGCTTTTGACGCCTTTGTTGAACCGACGGGTTTGTTGAAGCATGGGTCGACTGCCGTCAAGCTCGGCCTTAAGGGAATGAAGAAGGTCACTGAAGAGACGTCAAGAAGGAGGCCCTGAAGACTATGACTCGGCGATGAAGGCGTTTAAGAGTGCCTTCGAAGCCACAGCGAATCGTGTGAAGCTCGCGGAAGAGAAAAATCAACAGACTCTTATTGACAACTATGAGGTGATGGAGGCCAACCACAAGAGGGTGGACATGTCAATGAAAACGCTTTCGTCGTCGGAGATCGGCAAGGCGGATAAGTTGAAGATCGATATGAACCACATTGACGACATAGTGAACAGAGCGATGCCTAAAGTCTCGGAGTCTCTCGAGGACGCAGCGAAAAAGACATCGGACGTTTTCTTGTCTGACTGCGTCCGAAAGGACCCCTAGAGTCGGCGTGGGGGAATCTGGGCCTTCTAAGCAATTCGATCAGCTGAAGGTCCTGCTGTACAAAGCTTCTCGCTGACCTGGCGTGGGAATCAAGGACCGGGACAAAGGATTTCGAGCTCGCTGTACACTACATACAAACGCAGGACGGGCAATCGAAAGCGGCACTCGATTCCTTCAACGAACAGGTCAGCAAGGGAAGCGGGCTCAGACCCTGGGACAAGAGACCCCACAATGTGAAAGGAGGGTACTCAATATCATGACTTTTATGACCTTAAAACGGTACGTTGTCATCAGAACCTTGATCGTCGCCTTTGCTCTGCTGTGGATGGGCTGGCTGTACTTCAGCCGTCCTGAAGTTCTTGCAGACGCCGGCGGAGGAAAGTCGTCTTGTCACCCCGTCGCCTGGAGGTACCAAGGCGAGAACTATCCCTTGTACTCGGGCTTCGACGCATCGGACTCCGAACGGATTCACGAGTATTTCGGCAAGTCCGTCGAAAGGCCTTAAAAACGAGGAGGAGTACTACCGCAGGGCTGAAGAAAACATCGAGCGTTCCTGCGAGATAGCTCGGTCGGACCGTCGCATGTTCATCAACGTCGCCGCGGTTGTCTCGGTCGGTTTGTTCCTTGCCGTTCCCAAGCCGAAAAGGGCGGAGCGGTCGGAGCGAAACGACTCCGAATCGGGGCCGAATGACTCCGGAAACGCTGAAACAGAGGGCGCGTAGGCTTTTCAGCGTTTGCAGCCGCGAAGCCGACGTCGGCCCGTCTGAATACGCCGGTCGGCCCTATACATCGTGGTCGACTTTGCACCCCGGGGCAATTCTCCGGGGCAGGCGATCCCTCGCCGTTCGCCGTGCTCCGCCGAGGCAGGTCAGCCCCGTTCGTCCGCTGCGGTCTCTTCGCCTTCGCGAGGCGTTCTCGTGACGGCGAAGACCCGGAAGCCTTTCGCGGAGCCGATCTTTTCGCAGCCCCACCCTTGGCCGAGCATCCACGAGCGAAGCGAGTCTGCGCCGAGGTTCCTTTGAATCACGAGGTAGGCCGCGCCGTCGTCGGCGAGTCTTTCGATCCACATCGTCAACAGCTCGTGAAGCCGCGCTTTGCCGATGCGCACAGGGGATTGGACCAGATGAGCTGGATTTTCCGCTCGCCCAAGGCCGCAAGCGCCTCGTCGGCGGCGAGGGCCTTCGGCGAAAAACCTGCGCGCGCGGCGTTCTTGCGGGTCAGCTCGAGCGCGCGCTCGTTGACGTCCACCGCCCACACGTCCGCGCCCGCGGCTTCCTCGCACAGGGCGAGCGTCAACGGACCCCATCCGCATCCCAGGTCGATCGCGAGATCTCCCGGCCCGAGGTCCGGTTCGGGCGCCTTGTGCAGCAGCACGGCAGTTCCCTTGTCCACGTGATCGGCGGAGAAAACGCCGCCTGACGTCGCGACCGCGTACTCGCGCCCTCGAAGGCTGACGAGCCGCTCGACGGTCGCATCGTCGGAAGAGGGAGAGGGGGAAAAATAGTGCTCGTTTGCCACGCAACAAGTCTAGCCTCCGAAGCGGCGAGCCAAGCGAGCGGTGCAGACGCCTAAGCGAAGAGCCGAAGGCGCGGTCCGACGGCACCGACGCAAGGCGGCGACCCGGCAAGACGGCGACCCTAAGGCGCCGGGAGCGAAGGCGTTCGACATGTCGGGCATGCCGGTCGGAGTCCGGCGGCGCTACGGCGCTGGGAGCGAAGGCATTCGACATATCGGGCGCACCCTGTCGCAGTCCGGCGGCCCTAAGGCGCAGGGAGCAGGGTGACGCGCCGGGGGGCGAGGGCTCTGGGATGCCAACGTGAAGGGCCTTCCACGCGTCGCTTTCATGGGATAATGAGCGCATATGAACGAATCAACGAGCGGAGCGGGCTCCTCTGAATCTCGCATCGACCTGCATACCGCCGAGGGCACCGCCCTGCAGGCGGTGTCCCATGAGGACGCGGGTGGTCCGGCGACGCGCTCGAAAGGGAAGAGCGATCTTCCCTTCAGCGTATCCAGGGCCTGGAAACGGGAATTTCACGCGAAGAGGGCGTCGACGTCGAATACCGGCAGGTTCGCCTCGAGCGGGTCGTCCTCGTCGGCCTGTGGAGCGAGGGCAGCGCGAGCCAGGCCGAGGATTCCCTGCGGGAGCTCGCCGCGCTGGCGGAGACCGCGGGTTCGAAGGTCCTCGACGGTCTGATCCAGCGGCGCGCGCTCCCGGATCCGGCGACGTACCTGGGATCTGGAAAGGCGCATGAGCTTGCCGATCTCGTCGCCTCGCTCGAGGCGGACACCGTGATCGCCGACTCCGAACTCGCCCCTTCGCAGCGGCGTGCGCTCGAGGACATCGTCAAGGTCAAAGTCATCGACCGCACCGCGCTCATCCTCGATATTTTCGCCCGCCACGCCAAGTCCCGCGAAGGCAAGGCGCAAGTCGAGCTCGCACAGCTGGAGTATCTGCTGCCGCGCCTGCGCGGGTGGGGCGATTCGATGTCGCGCCAGGCCGGAGGCCGCGTGGCCGCGGGAGCGGGCATCGGCTCGCGAGGCCCCGAGAGACGCAGCTCGAGCTCGACCGGCGGAGGATTCGCACCCGAATGGCCAAGCTCCGCCGCGACATCAAGCGCATGGGCCCCGCCAGGCAGCAGCGGCGAGCGGAGCGGCGGCGCACGGCCACGCCGTCGGCCGTCGTCGTCGGATACACAAACGCCGGGAAGTCCTCCCTGCTCAATCGCCTGACCGGGGCCGGAGTCCTCGTCGAAAACGCCCTTTTCGCCACGCTCGACCCGACCGTGCGACGCACGCAGACGGCTTCCGGGCGGGAATACACCCTTGCCGACACCGTGGGATTCGTGCGCCAACTGCCGACCCAGCTCGTCGAGGCCTTCCGCTCGACGCTCGAAGAGGCGGGGGAGGCCGACGTGCTCGTCCACGTCGTCGACGCCTCCCACCACGATCCCGTCGGCCAGGTCAAAAGCCGTGCGAGAGGTGCTCGCCGAGGTGCCCGGAACGCGGGACGCCCGAGAGATCGTCGTTCTGTCGAAGTCCGACCTTGCCGACCCCGTGGACTTGGCCGCGCTGCGTCTCGCGCTTCCCCGGATCGATCGCGGTCTCGTGCCTCACCGGCGAGGGCATCGACGAGCTGCGCGCGGCGATCGAGGAGGCCCTTCCTCAGCCGGAAATCGAGATCGCCGCAGTCGTTCCGTACTCCGCCGGAGCGCTCCTTTCCCGCATCCACGACGACGGCGAATTGCTGGCGCCTGTCGAGTACCGTGGCGAGGGCGTCTTCGTGCATGCCAGAGTGTCGGCGGACATTGAAGCCGCCATGCGCCGCGGCGGGATGCTCAGCCCGGCTGAAACGAAGTGACGTGGCCGGGCGGGAGGTCTCGACGCCGTCGTCCGGGCCATGGGCGGAACTCGGCGCGAAGGGCAGGAGAAAATGGCGGCCGCGGTCGCCGAGGCTCTGGACGACGGCGGGCATCTGCTCGTGCAGGCGGGCACGGGAACCGGAAAGTCGATCGGATACCTTGCCTCCCGCGATGGAATGGGCCGTCAAAACCGACAGCCGCGTGACCGTCTCCACCGCCACGCTCTGCGCTGCAACGGCAGATCATCGCCTTCGACGCGCCGAGAGTGGCCGACGCCGTTCGCGAAGTGCACGGGAGGGCGCCCGAGGTGGCGCTTGTCAAAGGCTGGAGCAACTATGTGTGCTTGCGTAAAGCCGCGGGCGGATATCCGGAGGAGGACGCGCTGCTCTCGCGCGCCTCCGGGCGAGTTCGGCGCGAGCGCCGTCGGCGAGGAAGTGGTGCGCCTGCGCGAATGGGCGATGGCGACCGACACGGGAGACCGCGACGACCTCGTCCCCGGGGTTTCCGAGCGGGCGTGGCGGCAAGTCTCCGTCGCCAAACCGGAGTGCATCGGAGCGAAATGCCCGATGCGCGGCTCGTGCTTTCCCGTTCTCGCGCGCGAAGCGGCCGAAGAGGCGGACATCGTGGTCACGAATCACTCGATGCTCGGGGTTCAGTCGACCGGAACTCCCGTGCTCCCGGAAAGCGCGGCCTTCGTCGTCGACGAGGCGCACGAACTCGCCGACCGCGTCACGGGCCAGCTGACCGCCTCAATTTCCAAAGGCGACGTTTCTCGCTTGTCCGGCTGCTCAGGCGCGAGTCGATCCTCGCGACGGAGTTGGAGAACGCCGGGGACGAAGTGACCGAGGCGCTCGACGAGCTCGACGAAGGCCGGCTGGAGGCACTGCCCGTCCCGCTTGCGGACGGGCTGTCGAGAATGCTCGGCGAATTGCAGCAGGCCCGCGAGGACGTCAACGATCTGGGCGACAAAGACGAGGCCGCCGCGGCGGCGAAGGCCCTTGCTCGCGGGAGGGTCAAGGCGCTCGCGGACGTGGTGGAGCAGCTGCTGTCCGACGGCGTGGGCGAAGGCGCCTCGTGCCGTGGGTCGCTCGTGACGGCGAAGGGCGAAGCTCGCTTCACGTCGCGCCCCTCGACGTCTCCTCAGCCTTGGCCGACACGCTGTTCGAGGGCAAGGCCGCGATTTTGACCTCCGCCACGCTGGAAACGGGCGGCAGCTTCCGCCATATTGCCGGCGCCGTCGGCTTCACGTACCCCAGCCAAGGCCCGTGGGAGGGCATCGACGTCGGATCGCCATTCGACCATTCCAGACAGGGGATCCTCTACGCCGCGGCCTCGCTTCCCCCGCCGGGCCGCGAAGGCATAGGCGAGGCCCAGCTTCGCGAGGTCGCCGAGCTTGTCGAGGCCGCCGAGGGAGGCGCGCTGGGTCTGTTCACCTCGCGTCGGGCCGCGGAGACGGCGGCGGAATACGCCAGGGAACGGCTGGACACGCCCGTTTTTTGCCAGGGCGACGATCAGCTCTCGACGCTCGTGCGGCGCTTCGCCGAGGACGACGCCGCCAGCCTGTTCGGCACGCTGTCGCTGTGGCAGGGCGTCGACGTCCCGGGCCGCACGTGCAGGCTCGTCCTCATCGACCGCATTCCCTTCCCGCGCCCCAACGATCCGCTGACCCAGGCGCGCACAAAGGCTGTGGCCGACGCCGGGGGAAACGGCTTCATGAGCGTGGCGGCAACCCACGCCGCCCTGCTTCTCGCGCAGGGCGCCGGCCGCCTTCTGCGCCGCACAGACGACCGCGGGTCGTCGCCATCCTCGATCCGCGGATCGTCACGGCGCGCTATGGCCCCTTTCTTGCGGCTTCGCTGCCGCCGATGTGGAGGACGAAAGACCCGCACGTCGCCCGCTCGGCGCTCCGGCGTTTGGCGGCGGCGCCCGATCCGGCGCGCGATTGTGCGAGCGGCTGCGATTCAGCCGTTCAAACCGGTGCGGAGACATAGGACGCATTGGCTCCCGCGCGGGCCGTTTTAGCCGTAGGATTTTCATTGGACGGTAGCGAAGTTGCCGCAAACAAGGAGGAGACGTGACTGACAAGTCCAAGAAGAGCGAAGCCCCGGAAAAGGAAGAGGCTCCCGCTCCCACCATCGCCCCCTGCGATCGACCCGAGGACGGGCGGGCGCGGCACCAAGGTGGCGATCATAGGCGCCGGGGCCGTAGGCTCCGCCGTCACGTACGCATCGATGATTCAGGGTGTGGCGCGCCATTACGCGATGTTTGACATCAACGAATCCAGAGTCAAGGCTGAGGCGCTCGACATCGCGCAGGGCAGCCAGTTCGCGCCCGTGTCGACCGTCGAAGGCTCGTCCGACATCGCAGTCATCAAGGATTCCGACGTCGTCGTCATCACCGCGGGCGCCAAGCAGAAACCGGGCCAGTCTCGCCTTGAGCTCGCGGGCGCGACGATCGACATCATGAAGTCGATCGTTCCCAAGGCCGTCGAGCAGGCGCCCAACGCGATCTATCTCATGGTCGCCAACCCCGTGGACGTTGTCACCTACGCTGGATGGAAGCTGTCCGGGCTCAGCGACGGACGTTTCTTCGGTTCGGGCACGGTGCTCGACTCTTCCCGGCTTCGCTACCTCGTCGCGCTCGCGTGCGGGGTCGCGCCGCAGAACGTCCACGCCTACATCGCCGGCGAGCACGGCGACTCCGAAATTCCGCTGTGGAGCTCGGCGATGGTCGGCGCCGTCCCGCTTTTGCAGTGGGGGCAGACGGTCGATGGCAAGCTGCTCGACGACGGCGTTCGCGAGGCGATCCATCACGACGTCGTTCGCTCGGCCTACAACATCATCGAGGGCAAGGGCGTGACGAACTATGCGATCGGAATCTCGGTCGCTTCGATTCTCGGCTCGATCGTCCGCGACGAGCACCGCGTGCTTCCCGTTTCCTCCTACCTGGAGGACTGGCTCGGCATTTCCGATGTGTGCATGTCGGTTCCTTCGATCGTGGGTCGCGCAGGCGTCGGCCGTCGGCTCGTCCCGGTGGTCACGCCGAGGAGTACGACGGTTTGCGGCGTTCCGCAGACTCGATCCGAGAGGTCGCTCGCCGGTTCGGTTTCGACAGGCAGGGCTTTTCGGCGGGCGGCGCTGATGTGCGGCGGAACATGAGTTTTGCCGCGGCTGCGCCGAGCGGCTGGGAGCGCGACGCCTACGCCGTGTGAGCGTCCCTTGCCGCAGGTGAGCGTTGGAAACCGCGTCTGATCTCAGATCTCTAAAGCGCGGGTCCGTACAGGGCCCGCACTTTTTCGTACGCCGGGATCGAGTGCGGGCTGCATGCCCAAGTTGAACACAAGTTGAACAAGGGTCGGCCGTTGCTGAACGCCGGTCTTCCGTTTCGTCGAACGGCGCCCTGCTCGATTCTCGATCCAGTGACGAACAGAGGCTCGAAGGCCGACAGGGGCTGAAAATCCGATCCTCGAGTCTCGTCCGAGTTCCACGCCTCGGCGCTGAAGCCGGGCTTCGACTTCCCGGGCGGAGGCTCCGACAATGAGTCAGAGCGAGCGCAACACCGTGACGACGCGCCCGAGAATCTCGGCGTCGTCGGCGGGAATCGGCCGGTACTCGCTGTTGCGTGGAAGCAAAAGAGTGTGGCCGTCCTTGCGCTGGAGGACCTTGACCGTCGCCTCTCCCTCGATCATGGCCGCGACTATCTCCCCGTTCTCGGCCACGGGCTGCCGGCGGATGACGACCCAGTCGCCGTCGCAGATGGCCGCCTCGACCATGGAGTCGCCCACGACTTTGAGCATGAACACCACCGTCGCCGGTGAGCGACCGAGGCAAGGAGAACCTCTCGACCACCTGGTCGGCCAATATCGGCGATCCCTGCCGCGATGCGCCCGACAACCGGGACGTTGACCGAGGGTCGACGTGGAAGTCCTCCGCGGACGTCTTCGGCTCCTCTGCCGCCGCACCCCTCGGAACGCCGGCGCTCGTGTAGTCGGCGTAGAGCCTGCGGTGGGTGTTCTCCAAGCCCAGCTCGGTCAAGAGAATCGTGCGCGGACGCCTGGGGTCGCGCACGATGTACCCCTTGTCTTCGAGAGCGTCGAGCTGGTATTTGACCGACGACGTCGATGAAAAGCCGCAGCGGTCGGCGATTTCGCGAATGGTCGGGAGCGTAGCGGTTCTTGAGCAGCTCCGAGCGAAGGGCGTTGAGCACTTCCTTCTGACGTTCAGTCAGGGCTGTTCGGCGTCTGACCATCATCACCTCCGGTGAAAGCCCCAAAAAAGTGTCGGAGGGGCGCGATTGACTTATGTCATCAGCCTACCGGCAACGATACGAAAGGGCAAACATTTGTTCAGAGAAAGCGTTCGAACGGCAAGGCTGGACAAGTGTTCGACGACTCGCTATCGTGTATAAACACATGTTCGATGAACGAAAGTTCGAGGTGAAGGTATGAGCGTTCTGCGGATTTCGGCAGACGGTGAGCCGAAGCAGGCGGCTCAGCGCGGGAAAGGCGCTCGGCGGTTGAAAGCCGTCGGTCCGAATGTTCGGCGACGCTGCGAGGATGCGCGCGACAATCGCTTCGATCGCACCTTGCGCGACGGCGAACGGTCGGAGCGGGCATTGCCGGGTCCGCGCCTTCGGGCTGTTCCCACGGCGGCTACGCCCGACGAAGGAAAAGTCGGCGATGGGAAAGCCCAGTCGGCAGGCCGTCTCGCCCCGCTTCGCGAGGGACGCAGTCCCCGCGCAGCGACGCCCCCGCAGCGTAGAAACGAAAAAGGCGGCGCAGGCGGGCGGCGGGTCTTTGGCTCCCAGGGCGTTTGGCGCGCGAGCGCTTCGAGCCGCCTTCGCCGCTCTCGCCTGCACGGCCGTGGTCGTCATGGGCCTCGTCGTGGGAAGTCTTTTGCTTCCCGCCGAACGGCAAACGGTTGTCGTTCAATCGGGGGACACACTGTGGGCGATCGCCGCCCGAATCGACGGCGCCCCCAGCACTCCAAGGGCGGTCACGGATATCGCACAGTTGAATTCTTTGGGTTCGCGCGACGTGAAACCCGGACAGAAGCTTGTGTTGCCCCATTACCGATGAGCTAGTCCCCGGACCGGGGAGAAGCCCCGGTCCGGGGACCGTCGATAGACAGATTTGGCGGCTATTCTGCGCGAATGTTTGCCGCACTGGCGCGCGCGCGATTAATGTTGAAGAATGCGGTGCCCTTTCTGTCGACATCCAGAGTCTCGCGTGATCGACTCGCGCGCCAGCGATGACGGTCAGGCGATTAGGCGGCGCCGTCAGTGCCCTCAGTGCAATCGACGATTCACGACGATCGAAACGGCGAGCCTTCAGGTGATCAAGCGGTCGGGCGCCTACGAGCCTTTCTCCAGAGAGAAGATCATAAGCGGGGTGGGAAAGGCATGCCAGGGCCGCCCTGTAAGCGAAGACGACCTGGCGAGGCTCGCCCAGCTGGTCGAGGAGCGAATTCGGGCCAACGGGGCTTCGCAGATAGAGGCGCACGAGATCGGCTTGACGATCCTCGAGCCGCTGCGCGAACTCGACACGATCGCGTACCTGCGTTTTGCGTCGGTCTATTCGAACTACGATTCGTTGGACGATTTCGAGAATGCAATCCGCGAACTGCGCGAGAATCCGCCGGAGTCCCTCAAATGAAGCTGCGTTTTCCCCAGACCCCTCGACCCTGGCGACACAGTGGCCGTCACGTCGCCGTCGGGCGGTGTGCTCCCGCCTTGAAGCCCAGGCTGGAGTTTGCCGTGGAAACCGTGCGCTCCCGAGGATTTGAGGTCCTTATCGGCGAGTGCATGGACGGAAACAGTGCCACGTCCGCGCCCTGCCCGGGAACGTGCGCGGGAATTGCAGGATTTCCTTCTCGATCCGGAGATTCGCGCCGTCATTCCGCCGTGGGGCGGTGAGTTGGCCATCGATCTCATACCCTGTCTCGATTGGCAGGCTCTGGCCGAGGCCGAGCCGACGTGGGTCATCGGTTATTCAGACATTTCAACCCTTCTTTTGCCGCTCACCTTGAATGTCGGCGTCGCCACCGTGCACGGAAACAACCTCCTTGACACGCCGTTCGCGGTGCCTGAAGGCCCTCGTCGGCTGGATGGACGTCGTTTCGCTTCCCCGGGGAGCCTCGTTCACTCAGGACGCTCCCGACAAATACCGCGAAGGTTACGTTCTTTACGAGACGTTTCCCGAGGTCGCAGAGTTCGAGCTTACGGAAGAAGCCTATTGGGTGCGGCTCGACGGCGCGGGAGACGTGCGCGTGCGAGGCAGGCTCATCGGCGGATGCATCGAGACTCTGGGAAACCTGGCCGGAACGCCGTTCGGCAGGGCGTCCGAACTCGCCCGCTCCACCGGGGATCCGCTCATCGTATACGTCGAAGCGGCCAACGCGGACGCGTACGAGGTGTCAGAACGCTCCACGGGATGCGCCTGGCGGGCTTCTTCGAATCTGCGGCCGCCGTTCTCGTCGGACGGACGAATGCCCCGGATTGCGCGGACATGAACCAGTACGAGGCCGTCATCGACGCTTTGGGCGGCCTGGGCGTGCCGATCATTGCCGACGTCGAATGCGGCCACGTCGCCCCGTTCATGCCTCTCGTGAACGGCGCGACGGCCGAGTCGTCGCCACCGAGACGCAGTCGCAGATTCGGCAAACCTGGCGTGATGATCCGAGCCGCTCAGGCGGGGATGCGCTCTCCGCCGTTTTCCAGCGTGCGGATGCGGCGAGCTGGACCGGACGGCAAGGCGTTCACCGCTATGGCGGCGAGTCCCGAAGTGAGGGCGTTCGCTCAGTTCGCCCGCGGCCAGTCGACCGAGGTCGGTCTGCTCGCGAGCAGCATCGGCGCCTGCTTCTCCCTGTGCGACACGCCCGCCGGTACGTTCGAGCGCGCCTGGCTGGTGTCGCCGCTCATCGACCTTGAACACTATATCCGGGGAGTGATGGCCGAGTACTCGGTGACCTATGAGCAGCTGGAGGCAGAGACAGTGATCGACACGCCCCGAGCGGTGCTCGAATGGCCCGTACTTACGCTTCGTCGAGGAGCATCCCGCGAGACTGGACATTCCCAGTTGGACCATTCGCGGCGACCAGGATGAAGTGATCCCCTCTCCGCCCTCAGCCGGTTCGTCGACGCGCCCGAGGGCGAGCTCGTCCAGATCGAGGGCGGCCCGCACTTCCTTGGCCGGCCCCCACACCTCGACACAGTGGTTGCGTGGTTCGAGGAACGCTATCCGGCCTGACCGACCGTTCGGCGGCAGCCCTGCCCTCAGAAAATCTGCAGCCTGCCCTGAAAGATTTTGTGGGCATGACGGCGGCGCCGGTCGCCGACTGATCTCGGAGGCTCCGGCTGACCTCAGCTAGCCACCCTGATCTCGGACGCTCCGGCTGACCTGGCTGGGCCACCTGATCTCCAACGCTCCGGCTGGCCTCCCTACGCCGGCTGGCCGCCTGCGTCGGGGCCGATCCGATTGCCTTTGTCCGGCGAGTTCTGCTGAGTCTTGGACGAGAGCCACGCCTTCAGGCCTTCGATGCTGAAATTCTCGGCGAACCATGCGCGGACGGAGTCCGGCGAGGGGTGCGCTCGGCGAATCGGGAGCGCAGCCCTTCCAGGCTCTCGCCTTTGGACGCGAGCCAGTCGCTCAGCTGCTCGCGAGTCACCGAGTACTGCTCCTGGAGCCGGGAGACGAAAGCCCTCGAACGCCTCGCCGGTCGCCCCTGTGAGCTCCGAGGCCTTCGCGCGCCACTGGCCTGCCTTCAATTCGAAGCCCTGCAATTGTTCGCGGACGCTTTCGCCGAAGGACCTTGCCGAGCTGCGAACGGGGCAGGTCTGCCACAACGGCGATCGACCGCGGCATCGCGTAATGGGAAAGCTTGTCCTGCGTCCAGCGCCTGACGGCGTCGAGATCGACGGCCGCCCCAGGCTCGAGCACAAGGGCGGCGACGACGGATTCTCCGCGCGAATCCCGCGAATCTTCGGGCATTCCGACGACGGCGACGTCGCGCACTCCCGGCATCCCCTTGATCGCCTCTTCGACCTGCGACGGATAGACGTTGAAACCGCCGTTGATGATGAGCTCCTTGGCCCTGTCCGCCATCACGAGGAAGCCGTCGTCCCAATATCCCAAGTCGCCCGTGCGGGAGCCAGCCGTCTTCGGTGAAGGCCTGGACCGTCTCCTCGGGGTCGTTGTGGTAGCCGACGAAGATCTGAGGGCCGCGGACCAAAATTTCGCCGGTGCGTCCATTCGCCGGGGCGGGCGCGTCGTCCGGGGCGGCCATGCGCACCTCAGTGGAGGGGAAAGGCAGCCCGAGCGTCGAGGGGCGGCGAGCCGAGAAACAGGCGAGCCCGCGATGATCGGGCTGGCCTCCGTCATCCCGTACCCTCGATGATGAAGCCTCCCGTGGCGTTTTCCCCACCGGGCGGCCAGTTCGCCGTCGAGCGCCATGGCGCCCGAAAAGGCGAAGCCGACGCCGTCAGGTCCTCGCCGCGTTCGGCTGCGGCGTCCAGAATGCGGGCGAACATGGGGGCGACGCCGGGAAGCAGCGTGATGCCTCGGCGGCGATTGGCGGCAAGAAGCGCGTGCGGATCGAATTTCGGCAGCAAGACGAGGGCGGCGCCCAGCTTGACGCCCAGCATCGTCGCCATCATTCCAAAAAGCGTGGAAAAAGGGAGAACGCAGCAGAGCACCTCGTCGCCCCCGGTGAAAATAGGAACCCAGGCTTTTGTCTGCTCGACGTTCGAAGCGATGTTCCGGTGAGTGAGCATGACTGCTTTAGGCTTGCCCGTCGTGCCGCCGGTGTGAATGAGGACGGCGACGTCGTCGATCGCCGCTGGGCTCGGATCGCGGCGCGCCCGCGCCTTTCTGACGAGGTCGTCGAAGGAGGCGACGCCCGCAGGGACGGCTCCCCGGAGCTTTGAACGCTGTTCTTGCGCCGAAGCGAGCGGCAGTTTGAGAAGAAGGCGCGAAAGGTGGGGAAGTTCGCGCGAGAGGTCGACCGACAGGAAAACGGGGCCGCTGAGAGGCCCTTCGGCGGCCAGCGCCTCGAGGGTTTGCTCCCACACGATTGCCGCCCGCGAGCCTCGCTGCGATATCTGTTCGCGCAACTCCTTTGGAGGCGCAAGCGGATTGTGCTCGGCCACCGTCGCGCCGAGCGAGAGAACGGCGAAAAATGCGACGACGTGCTGCGGGCAATTGGGCATCACGAGCGAGACGACGTCGCCGCGGCCCACCCCCTAGCCGGTTCAAGGCCTGAGCGGCCTTCCGTGTCTGATGGGCAAGTTCCGCATAGGAGATTGTCCGCCCAAGAAAAATCGACGGCCACGGAATTCCGGGAAGACGGTGGCCGATCGTGCCAAAAGCGCGTCAAGCGTATACGCGGGCGGCTCTATTTCCGCCGGGACGCCGGGCGCGTAATGGAGGCGCTCAGATTCCATGGTGCGCGGGGGTCCTTTCCAACGGCACAACATGCGTGAAGTTTCAACGCCAGTGTAGTGTGGCCGCCTTTGAGTCCGCGAGCCGACCCGCGGCTTGCTGCGCCAGCCCGCCAAAAGGCTCCCGGCGTCGTTCCGGGAGGCTCGCCGGCTCCGAGGCGCCTGGCCGCCCGCGCTCCCGCCTGGCCGCGCACCCGTCCCGCCGGACTCGGCTCCGTGCAGCAGGACCTCAGTCGCGCACCGGATTGCAGCGCCGAGAATGCGCCAGTCGCGCGGACGCGTCAGTCTCTGTGCAGCACCCGCAGCGGATGCTCTGATCCAGCTCGGAGAGTTCGGTCAGCGCCGATTCAGGCAGCTCGGACGCAAGGTCGGTGACCATGTATCCGATTTCGCCTGATGTGACGAGCGTTTGTGCATCGATGTTGGCGTCGGCAGCGGCGAAAATGCTGTTGACGTGGGCGAGCGCGCCCGGTGTGTTCTGAGTGGATCCAGGTCACGCGATGCCGAGCCGAGGGCGCGGGCGAAGCGTCGACCTCGGGCATGTTCACGGAGAGGCCGGTCAGGCCCTTCCGCCAGTAGAGACGAGCTTTTTCGGCCACGAAAGAGCCGATGGACTCCTGCGCCTCGATCGTCGAGGCCCCCGATGTGAGGCGTGAGAATGACGTTGTCGAGGCCTGCGAGCGAGCAGGAAAAAGGGTCGCCGTTTGCGTTGGGCTCGTGAGGGAACACGTCGATCCCGGCGCCGCTCAAGCTTCCGTCCGTCAACCGCTCCCGCACCGCCTCCAGGTCCACGACGGAGCCGCGCGAAAGATTGATGAGAATCGCGCCCTCCTTCATCGCCATGACTCGGTCCCGCCCGAAAAATCCGGCATTCGACGCGCGCCCGTCGACGTGAATCGAGACGATGTCCGCCCGTTCGAGGAGCTGGCTCAGGCTGCGCATGCGCACGGCGTTGCCGATCGCAAGCCTTTCGGCGACGTCGTAGAAGAGCACGGACATGCCGAGCGCTTCCGCGATGATGCCAAGTTGGGTGCCGATGGAGCCGTAGCCGACGATTCCGAGGGTCTTTCCCCTAACCTCGTGCGCGCCGGAGGCGGTTTTCTCCCACACGCCGGATTGAAGGGCGTTGTTCTTGTCCGTCAGATGGCGCGTGAGGGCGATGGCCTCGGCTATGGCGAGTTCGACCACGGAACGCGTGTTGGCGTACGGCGCGTTGAACACGGCGATGCCGGCTTCATTGGCGGCGAGACGTCGATCTGATTCGTTCCGATGCAGAAGGCGCCGATGGCAGTCAGATGGGGGCTCGTATCGAGCACCCTGCGGGTGAGGTTGGTCTTTGAGCGGATGCCCACCATGTCGACGTCGCTGAGCGCCTCGATCAGCTCGTCGCCTTGGACGGCGCCGGAAACGCGGCGAACCTCTATGCCGTACTAGCGAAAACCGAGTCCGCAGACGCGTGCGGGATTCTAGGAGGAGGACTCGTGGCATCTTGCCTTCCTTGCGATGAAATGTGTGCCGAAGACAAACCGTACAGCAGATCGGATGGAAAATGAGGATTGTCCGCGATTCGGGCCGATTGCAACTTGAAGCGATCGTCTCTGAAGGAGCCAGGCGCCCCAGGCCGGATGCGCGGCGTCGGCACGCGCTGAGTTGGTTTGACCGGCGTCGGCCCGCGCGACGTCAAGCCATTCCGGCGGGAAGCTCGCCCGAATAGAGAACGTCGAGGCGGCGGGTGGGGCGGGTCATCGCAACATAAAGATTGCCGGGGCCTTCGGCCAGCACGCGCGAGGGCTCGACCAGCACGACGGCGTCGTACTCCAAGCCCTTGGCCTCGATTGCGGACAGGACGCCTATGCGAGCCAAGCCGGCGGAGTCGGCCTTCACGTGCCCGGCCAGCCCGGGGTCCCTCGGCAAGCGCCTCCGCAATGCCGTCGCGCAGGTCGGAGGGGACGATGACCGCCAGCGTTCCCTCGCCCGGGCCGTACTCTTCGTCCAACCAAGCGCGGCGCTCCCTTGACCGATCGGACGACGGTGCCCTCTCGCCCGTCCGCCTCGATCGCAGTGAAAGCGAGGCAGTCGGGAAGGTCGCGCGCGGCCTCGACGGGCAGCACGGAAACGCCCGCCGCAGCGAGGGTTCGCCCGGCCGAGCGGAGGATCGTCGCCGGAGTCCTGTAGGAAACGGTGAGATTCTCGATCCGAGCGCTCGATCCGAGCCGTCCGAGGATGCTCGTCCAGCCGCCTGAGGGTGAGCCGTCCGGACGCTGGTCGAGGTCGCCGACGACCGTCATCGACCTCGTCGGGCACCGGCGGGCGAGCATCTCCCACTGCATTGGAGAAAGCTCCTGCGCCTCGTCGACCACGATATGCCCGTAGGTCCATGTTCGATCCGAGGATGCGCGGTCAGCAAGGCTTGACTGCGGCCCGGAGCCGGCCGCGCGCTCGGTCAGCTGTTCGAGGTTGACGATGCCGCCGCCGAGGTTCATCGAATTCATCGTTTCTTGACGTACTCGGAAAGCTCGGCGTCGCGCGCCTGCGCAGCGGCTCGTTGGCGCTTCTCGAAGTCGGTGCGGAAGGGTCCGAGGCATTCGGCGAGCTCGTCGAGGATGGGGATGTCGGCGGCCGTGATCGGGCTGCCTTTCGGCCGGCTAACCGCCTCGATCTCCTCGGGCGAAAGCTCAGGGGGCGCACATGGCGAGCAGGCGCGGGCGCGCGTAAAGCCGTTCGAGCAGCTGGACGGGGAGGAAGGCAGCCATCTAAGATTGACTTCGCGCCGAGCCTCACGCGAGGAGACGACCTCGTCGACTATCCAGCCGGCGTCCTCCAGTGCCATTTCTTTTGTGTGCGGCCACTTGGTTTGCGAGCTCTTCGACGAGGATCCTCGCGTACGTTTCACGGGCCTCGTTGTGGGGCCGCCCCCCGCGCCGAGCGCGCTGCTGCGCAGCCTCAACCTGCGAGGGCGTGAGGGTCACGGGGCTCGAGTCGATTGTGAAAGAGACAGGGGCGATCGAGCGGGCGTTCGAGGACGTTTCGCACGGCGTTCGCGGCGATGGTCCGCCAGACGGGCGAGCCTTTGATACGCGCGGCTTGCGCGGTGTCGACCCCAGTCGCCTCGACGCCGGGAAGCAGCCCGGTCACCGTCGTCGAAACGATGTCGGACTCGCCCAGGCTCGGAAGGACTTGGTCGATGTACCGCAGGAACACGGGGAGGGGCCCACGATGAGAACTCCCGAACGGGAAAGCCGTTCGCGTTGGGTGTAAAGAAGGTAGGCGGCGCGGTGGAGCGCGACGGCCGTCTTGCCCGTGCCCGGCCCTCCCTGGACGACGAGTATTCCGTTCGAATCGGCCCGAATGATTCGATCCTGCTCGGCCTGAATCGTGGCGACGATGTCGCTCATCTTTCCGTCGCGGGCCGTCGCCATCGCCGCCATCAAGGCGCCTTCACCGGTGAGGTTGAGGTCGGTCAGCCCGTCGGAGGCTTTGGCGTCGAGCAGTTCGTCCTCCACGCCGACGACGTCGCGCATCCGCGTCTGAATGTGCCTGCGGCGAACGACTTCGCCGGGCTCGGCCGCAGTGGCCCGATAAAAGGGCTCGGCCTGCGGGGTCCGCCAGTCGAGGAGAATGATCTCCTGGTCCCTCGTCCTGAGGCCGATGCGCCCGATGTGCTCTGTTTCGCCGTCTGTGAAGTCGAGGCGCCCCATGACCAGGCGATTCTCGACGTTGCGCAAACGTATGAGATTGTCCTCGTAATGGGTCGCGAAGGAGTCGCGCTCGGAGAGGGCGCCCGCGCTTTCGTGGCCCTGTTGCGCTCGAACTTCGCGCAGACGTTCGGAGTAGGCCTCGCGTTGGCGGTCGAGCGCGGCATACGCCGTCTCGACGAAGCCTTGCTCGTCGGCGATTGCGCGCGAACGCGCGGATAACTCACCCATGGACAGTCCTGAAACGGGGAAAATCGACCACATAATTATCGGCCACGGGGGCCGTCGAAGCTAATCAGCGCGCCCTATTGCAGTCAAAAAACGATGGGTAGTATTACCACGTCGAAACCGTTGAACGCCGGAGTGTCGGGAATAACAGGGCATGCAGAAGGGCCCGTTCGGAGAGTCGAAGCGGCGGGGAGGCTTATGGCAAAGTAGAGGGCGAGGAGAGGAGACACATGGGGCACTTCGTATCGTTTCCAGAGGCCGAGGGGCCTGAGCGCGTCGAGCGTTTGGTTCTCAATCTGGTGGATCCGGCCGTAGACGCCGGCGCCGTCGGCCAGCTGATATCGCTGTCGCTCAGTCCGCTTGACGGCGGGGCCGCCGCATTGTTCAACTCCGATCCGCTCATCGACTATCGATCTCAGCGGCCGCTTATGAACTACAAGGACGGTCGGCTCGTTGATATGCGCCGCAGCGGAATCGTCCTTTCGCATGCGAGCGACGTCGAGGGCCAGCCCTTCCTGCATTTGCACGGCGCTGAGCCCGATTTTCAATGGGACGCGCTGCTGGCGGACATGATCGACATCATCGAGAAGTTCGGTGTGAAGTCGACCTTCTCCTTCACGGCCGTCCCTTCGGCCACTCCTCACACGAGGCCGGCCGACATGGTCGTGCGCACGGCCGACAAGCGCGAGGACCAGGTGTTTGAGGCGGACTTCTGGTTCACCGCCGGTTTCGCCGACTATGTCGAGTTTCCATACGGCGAAGCTGGGCATCTCGCATACGAATGTCGCCGTTCGCGTTCCCGTCTATCTGGCCGGCGATCGTTATTTCACCGGGGCCGCCGGAGCACTCGGGCTGACGTCCTCGCTCAGCGGGCTCTACTTCCCTTTGGGCGATCTGGAACAGGCCGCAGCCGAAGAGGTCGAAGCCTACTCTTCGGCCATCGAGGGCAACGAGGAACTGGCCCAATTCATCGACAAGCTCGAGAAAGACTACGACGCCAACGGCTCCGTGCGCGGATACGTCACCGCGCCCAAGCCGAAATGCGAGTCCCCACCGTGGACGAAATCGGCCGCGCCGCTGAGCAGTTCCTCGCGGGAGTCTCCTCGCCGCGCGCCTCGGCCTCGGAAAAGACCTTCGATCCGCAGGGACTGTTGCGGAAGATGGAGCGCTACCAGGGTTTTCTTCCCGGCGAGCACGGAGTGGGCGAAGGGCCCGCGTTCGACGTCTCGGCCATGAGAAGCCAGCAAGCCGGGGGTGGCGCCGAGGCGTCCGAACGCCCCGCGGACGATGACGGGGACAGCCGCGACGCCGCCGAAAAGGCCGACGACGTCGCAACCGATGCGCCGGAGGCCAGAGCGCTCCGAGGGCGCTGCGGAAAGCGTCGCCGAGCTTGCTGAAGTCTCGGCCGTCGGCGAGAGCGAAGCAGACGTCGCGGACGGCGACGTCGAAGCCGCAGTGAGCGAGGTCGGGCGCCGCCGACGCTTTCGAGCCTGAAGATGCGGACGTCGTCGGATCCGAAGGGGCGCCGCCGATGCTTTCGAGTCTGAAGATGCGGACGTCGTCGGATCCGAAGGGGGCGCCGCCGATGCTTTCGAGTCTGAAGATGCGGACGTCGTCGGATCCGAAGGGGCGCCGTTGATGCTTTCGAGCCTGAAGATGCGGACGTCGTCGGATCCGAAGCAGGTGCCGCCGATGCCGTCGAAGGCGAGGCCGTTGCCGAGCGGGCTTCGCCGTCGGCCTTAAAGGCGACGAGGGCTTTTCGGCCGTCTCCGAGGAAACTGGGGACGGCCCGAAGGATGCTCGCAGTCGCGGACGGCGCCGCCGAATCGTACGTTCCGGCTGAATCGGGCGTTCCGTCTGAAACCGATGACCCACGCTACCGCTCCGACGCCGCAGCGGGCTTTGGCGAAGCCGAGGCCATTCGCGGGGAATCGGACTTGGAAGCCGACGACGAATCGGATCTGGAAGCCGGTGACGAATCAGATCTGAGGAGGACGCGTCGAGTCTGGGCGACGATCTCCACGGCGCTTCAAAGCGTGAGGATCAAAAGGAGGCTGTGCAGGCCGACGTCGAAGCTGACGACGCAGGCGAATTTCGGGAGCGCCGCTGAAGCCCAGGGAGGGCGACGCGGGCGACGTCCCGCCAACGCGAGGCTCACGCCGTGGCGAGGCCGATCTGAGACGGCGAAAACGACGGTCTCAACGAGCAAAACCCAGTCCTACGAGCACGTCGGCGTCGAGGAGCTTGCCGAATCTTATGAGAATGTCGGCGTCGAGGAGCTTGCCGAAGCCGAGGAAACGGCCGGCGCAGGGCGAGCGCGGGGCGTCGACGAACTCGCGGGCGCTGAGGGATGCTCGAACGTTTGTCGGCGTAGAGGACGCGAAAGAACTGGTCGGCGTTGAGGACCCGCAAGAACTGGCGGGCGTCGAGGACCCGCAAGAATCGGACGGCGTCGAAGACTCTCGGGAGCCCGCCGGCGTTGAGGGCCGGCGTGAGCTTAGCGGCATCCAGAGGCCCCGGGACCTCAACGGCATTGAAAGCGCGGAAAGAGTCCGCCGACAACGAACCCGGCGAAGTCCTCGATCCGGGCGAGACTCTCGAGCCGCTCTCGGCTTTGGGGCGCATCAAGGCGTTTTTGAAGAATTTGCCGGACGTTCCGGATCCCTCCGAGCAAAAACAGGGGATCCCGGCGAAGTTTTGGATCCGCGGAGACTCTCGAGCCGCTTTCGGCTTCGGGGTACATCGACGTCGCCGCGATCGAAAAGCTCGGATGGAACGAAAGCTCCGGATGGAGCGCTCCGATGGAACGCCCGAAAACCATGTGCAAGATTTGGGCGAAAACGGCGACCTCGGCAAGGACGCCGAAGACGCGGCGGACGACGGCGTCGGCTGGACGCCGACGACTCGACGACCTCGGCGACCTCGGCGGCGAGGACCCGGCCGTCGGCGTCGAGGCCTCCGCTGCCGAGGCTGAAGCGGATGCCGGCCTTCTCATCACGGAATCGGAAGTCATCGAGTCGATGATGGGGATTCCGCCGAGCAGCCTTCCGACATGGAAGGCGTAACGGCTGAAAAGCGCTGCGGAGCACGTGTCCGTGGTCGATGCGGCCTTGGCGGACAGCGCGATGGCCGGGCCGCCGAGCAGGGCGAGCTCGGTTGAGGGGCCTGAGGCTTGGGAGCAGCCCAACGAGCTTGAACCTCCTGTTTCATTTGACTCCGTCGGCTCGTTCAGAATCTGCCGGTTCCTTCGACTCGTCCGCCCCCTCGAATCGTCAAGCGCGTTCGAAGGGCCGAGCGGCCCGCCCGCGAGCGGGGAAGGTTCGCCCCGCGAATTCGAAGGGGTGTCTTTCACAACGGGCGACGGAGGCCAGGCGGTCGGATACGAACCCGACCCGTCCGAGGAGGGCTTCATCCCCTCCGGCGTCCAGGGCGGCGACATCGACGCATGGCCAGTCCGAGGCTGGGACGAAGCTCTCGGATTCGGACGCGAGAGCGACGCCGTCGTTCCTCAGGAGGACGCGAATGCGTCCCACGACATCGTCTTCGCTCCCCACGTTTTTCGGGCGCCGCGCTGTCGCGGGGGACACTCCCAGACACTCCGCGCTCGAACGGATGCAGACCCTCGTGTTGAAAGATTCCCCCGAAGCGGAGGCCCTGGCTGAGGCCTCGATCGAAAAGGCCGAACAGGAGGCTCCGGCTGCGGAGGCCGACGACGCTCTCGCCCCGGGCGAAACGGTGCCCGACGGCGCAGAACGCACGGGGAGAACCCTGAATCCTCCGGGGAGACCAGGCCTCTGGGGAACGGAAAACGGCGCAGCAGCAAACGGAAATCGGTGCTGCGGGGGATGGGGAACCCGGAGCATCCCCGGTCTTGTCCGTGCCGAACGAGGCTGATCCGCTCGGCGGCGTCGGCGCGGATTCCGTCCGTCCGCCAGCCTGCCCGCATCGAATGTGGGGCAGCTGCCCGAGCCCGGCCAAGGCCAAGTCAAACGTCGGCGAGGAAAGCACTCCGCCTGACCCGCGCCGCCCGCCGGGCCGTCCTCGTCCGCTTCGCAAAGCCTCGCAGCCCGGTCCGATTCGCCGTCAACGGGCGCATTCCGCGCAGGCTCCGGCAGTTTGCCCGGATTCAGGCTCGGCTGGCTCACTCGGGCTCTGCCGACCTCGTCGGCCTGGGACGCGGACGACGTTGCCTCGGGCTTGTAGCTCTCGGCCATCCTGCAAGGGAATCGGTCAACGGTCTGACGGAGGCCGCCCGGGAGCGCAAGGCGCCGTCGTCGAAAAACTTCGTCGGCAGCGGGAATTTGCGCACTTCCCGTTCGATCGACTCGACCGGAAAACGAGCGTCGGAGCCCGCTACGACGAAGTTGCCGAAACGCCTTCCGCTGAAAACCGCCGGATCCGCTATCGCGACGATATTGGGAAACGCTGCCGCCATGGCCGCGATGTCCTCGTCTAGCCGCCGAATCCCCGCCGACGCGACCGCATTGAGAACGTAAATCCTCCCCGGCGCCAAAACGTCGGCCGCTCGTTTCGCGGACTCCGCCGTTCGCAGATGCGGCGGCACCTCCCTGCCCGTGAAGGCGTCGCGGACGATCGCGTTCCAGCTCGCTTTTCGTCGAGTCGAGGACGTGCCTGGCGTCCCCGACCCTGATCTTCAGAAAGGGCGAGCGCGGCAGCGGGAAACCAGTCGCGCACCAGCCTGGCCAGTTCGGGGTCGATTTCGACGGCGACCTGATGCAGCTCCCTGCGGGCGCCCAACGCCCTGGCGAGCGCGCAGCCTGCGCCTCCCAAATGAAGCACCCTCGTGCGGCGGGGGCCGCCGCCTTCGGCCGACCCGCCCGCCTCGACGGCGCGGCGCCCGGCTTGATCCCAGCGCGACTCGAGTATGAGGCGAATGTGCTGCATATACTCGAAATCCAGATACTCCGGATCGGCGAGGTCCAGGCTCGAAGACTCGACGCCGTCCAACAGAGGAGAACCTGCGAGGGATTGGTCCGCGCCCTGACGAGTTCCGCAGTGGCATACGTTGTGGCGACGGGCCCCTCGGGCAGCTGTGTTCTGGACGATGCGCGCTTCATGCCACGAGCCTATCGAGACTCGAGGGCGCCGTGGCAGGCGGACCGGGCGTTTTGCGCGGTCAGAAAAGCGACGGAGCCTGAGCGTAGAGCTTGTCGCGTGAGAAAGGAGGACGGATGTCCCGAGCGCCGCGGTCGAAAAGAAGCCCGTCGATTCTGGGGCGACGACGATTCCGACGTCGGCATACTCCACGTCGACATGGACGCCTTCTTCGTGTCAGTCGAGCTGCTCGATCGCCCGGAGCTCGCGGGGAAGCCGGTCGCCGTCGGGGGAGCCGAGCGCGGCGTCGTCTCCGCCGCCTCCTACGAGGCCCGCGAATTCGGCGTCAACTCGGCAATGCCCGTGGCCCGCGCCCTTCGGGCCTGCCCGCATCTGACGATGATTCCGCCGCGCCACGGCAGGTATTCGGAGGTGTCGCGGCAAATCATGGACATACTGCACGACGTCACCCCGCTTGTGGAGAAGCTTTCGGTGGACGAGGCATTTCTCGACGTCGGCGGCGCGCGGCGCCTCATGGGAGGGCCCGTCCGCATCGCCACGGATTTGCGGGCGCGCATTCGGCGCGAGGTCGGCGTTCCGGCGTCGGTTGGCATCGCCGCGACGAAGCACGTCGCCAAGATCGCCTCGGCCCACGCGAAGCCCGACGGCCTGCTCCTCATACCCCGCTCGGCCACGATCGCCTTCCTCCACGGGCTGCCGGTGGGGGCGCTGTGGGGCGTGGGGAGAAAACGAGGGCGCGCTTGGCCAAGCAGGGAATCGAGACGGTGGGAGAGCTCGCCGACGCGGGACCGGAACGTCTGGCCAGGATCCTCGGCCGCGCCCACGGAACGCATCTGTACAGATTGGCGATGGGGCAGGACCCGCGTCCCGTGCAAACTTCTCGCGAGGAGAAGTCGATCGGCAAAGAGAGACCTTCTTCGAACACGTGGCCGACCGCGGCAAACTTGAAAAGATCCTTCTGGCTCAGGCCCATGCCACAGCGCGCAGACTGCGGCGCGCGCGTCCTGACTGCCCGGACGGTCGCGATCAAGGTCCGCTTCGCCGATTTCACGACCATCACCCGCAGCACGACTTTCGCCAGGCCGACCGATCTGGCGGCGGACCTCTACGCGGGCGCCAAACATCTCTTCGACTCGATCGCCGTCTCCGACGAGGGGCTGCGCCTCCTGGGCCTGCGCGCCGAGCAGACAGTCGATCCGCGCGAGGGCGTACAGCTGGCTCTGGGCGCGGATTCCGACGGCGAAGCCTGGGACTTCGGCGGTCAAGCGGACGAGGGCATGCATCAGGCGTTTGGCGTGAATCCGCGTCTTGAACGGGCTGAGGCGGCGCTCGACCGCATTCGCGACAAGTTCGGCCCGTCATTCGCCGGTCCGGGAAGCCTCATCGGCGTCGACAAGGAGAGCGCAGCGAAGCTGACAGGAGAGGCGCCGCGAAAAGCGGGGAGGCGTATGAAACGCGAAACCGGTAAAACCGAGCAAGCCGCGAGAACGGGGAAGGTCGCGTTCACCCGGAGGTGAATGGACTCCGTCGCCCCAGAAACTATGACATCGTGGTTGTCCACATGACTTTTTGCCGCTCGTGCCTTCGGGATATTCTTGACGGGTACGCCGACGACAGAGGAGAACCCATGGCCCTTTCCGAATACGAACGGAAGATGTTGGAAGAGCTGGAAGCCCAGCTGTCCGACGAGGATCCCGGGTTCGCCGACACCCTCAAGCCCAAGCCGTCGCCGAAGGCGGCTGCCCGCCAGGTGTCGATTCGCCATCTCGTCCTTGGCCTTCTCGTCGTTTTTGGAGGCATTGCCGTCCTCACGCTCGGCGTCTCGGCCGAGATGGAGATCGTCGGGCTCCTCGGGATCGTCGTCATGTTCCTCGGAACGTGGTACATGACGGCCGGCGTCAAGTCTTTCCCCGTCGAAAAGGCGGAGAACGGCGATCCCGGGCCGAAGAGGCCAAAGGCCCCTCGCTCAAGCCGTTTCCAAGACTTCATGGCCAAGCAGGCCGAGGAGTGGGAGAAGCGCCGTCGCCGCTAGGGCGTGCGCAAGCGTGGAATGACTGGCCCGTCAAAGGGCCTGGTGACGAAAGACCCGCGACGTCGAGCGGGCCTCTCGCGTTGACCGGCCGTGATTCACCCCGGTCTGGCGGCCGCCGAACGGTTGAACGCCTCAGCTGCGGCTGAAGGCATCCAGACGGGATGCCTTGGAGACTTCCCGTCGGATTAGACGCGCTCTTGCCGTCTTGTCGAGCGATGCAAAGCAGCCGCCTTGTTCGTGTGGCATCGGCATGCTGGACCGCATCGACGCGATCCGCTGCGGCGCTCCCATGCGCCTTCCACTTCGCTCCACCGCGTCGCCGTGCCATGCTCCACGCCGTCGCCTCGCCTTGTTCCACGCCTGTTCTGCGCTTGCCGGTCCGTCTTGTTTTGCAGGGTAAGGTCGCTCCCCTTCGCGGCTGCGCCTCCGTCGTGCCTCTACTTCGCTCCATGGGGTCGCCTCCACTCTGCTCCATGGGGTCGCCTCCACTTTGCTCCATGGGGTCGCCTCCATTCCGCTCCTGCGAGGGTCGCCTCCACTTTGCTCCACGGGGTCGCCTCCACTTTGCTCCAGGGGTCGCCTCTACTTCGCTCCATAGGGTCGGCTCCACTTTGCTCCAGGGGTCGCCTCTACTTCGCTCCCGCAGGGTCGCCTCCACTTTGCTCCACAGGGCGCGACGACGCCCGGAAAACAGCCGATTTGAGGCGTCGTTCTCCGTCTCCGGGCGGAGAGCTTCAACAAAAATGTGAGGCGATGGGTACAGTTGCCCTCCACCGTGGTTTTCCCTTGATGCGTATGATCTTCTTCGACAAAAACACCCCATGGGACCCTTGCTTGTGGGGGAAGTGGAGTAAAGTGGTGGCCAGCGTCGAGAGGAGGTGGACGCGGTGTTTCTGGGCACGCCACGAGCCAAAGCTCGATGACAAGGGTCGTCTGATCCCTGCCCGCGAAGTTCCGCGACCAGCTCCAGCGCGGGTTGGTCATCACCAGGGGACAGGAGCATTGCCTGTTCGTCTTCACCATCGAGGAGTTCGAGGAGTTTCAAACGAAGCTTCATCAAGCTCCCCTCACCTCTAAGGAGGCTCGCGATTATCAACGTGTGCTCTTTTTCCGGCGCGAATGACCAAGTGCCGGACAAGCAGGGGCGGATCTCCATTCCCTCGAATCTGCGCAAGTACGCCGGATTGGAGCGCGACCTGGCCGTGATCGGCTCAGGGAGCAGGATCGAGATCTGGGACCTGACGGCATGGAATGAGTACCTGAACACGCAGGAAGCCGCCTTCGCCGACCGCGAAGACGAGGTCATTCCTGGCCTGTTCTGACCGGCCGAGGGCTTTCTCGCTCGTCTGAGGCAGTTCCCCAGCTTCAGAAGGCGAAGAAAGCCGCCGGTCGGTCTGACTCGACCGCACAAAGGCAGCCGCCGCGACGGCCGTATACGCCGCAAGGCACGAGAGGAGTTTCGCATGGCGTCGAACACGACGAGCAAAGCCGGACCTCCTCGCGCTGGCGGCAATGCCCTGCACATGCCGGTGCTGCTCGAGGAATGCGTGAACCTCCTCGGGCCCGCGCTGACGGCTGAGGCCCCCGTGATGATCGACGCGACGCTCGGAATGGGAGGGCACTCGTTCGCCTTCCTGGAGCGCTTCGCCAACCTGACGGTCGTGGGCATCGACCGGGACCCGGAGAGCCATTGAGCTGGCCGGCGAACGCTTGGCGCCCTTCGGCAAGCGTTTCGTACCCGTCCGTGCGACGTACGACGATGTGTTCGACGTCGCCGCCGAGTATGGGCGCGCCGGGCGGGCAGACGCCGTGCTGATGGACCTCGGCGTCTCCTCGCTCCAGCTGGACGACGAGGACCGAGGGTTCTCCTACTCCGGCGACGGCCCCTTGGACATGCGAATGGACAAGACTGGCGGCCCGACGGCCGCGGACGTTTTGGCCTCCGCTGACAAGGCCGAGCTGACGCGGATCCTGCGCGAATACGGCGAAGAGAGTTTGCCTCGCGCATCGCCGCCAGGATCCTCGCGGTCCCGCGCCGAGGAGCCGATCGAGCGCACCGGCCAGCTTGCCGACATTGTCCGCGACGCGATCCCTGCGCCGGCCAGGCGCACGGGAGGCAACCCGTGCAAACGAACCTTTCAGGCGCTTCGAATCGCCGTCAACGACGAGCTTGCCCTCCTCGGGCGCGCCATCCCGCGCGCCATCGAGGCGATTGCGGTTGGAGGCCGCATCGCCGTCGAGTCGTACCAATCGCTGGAGGACAGGATCGTCAAGCGTGAGATGGCGAAAGGGGCGACGTCCTCGACGCCGGCGGGCCTGCCCGTCGAACTCGACGACCGCGCCCCGTACCTCCGCCTGCTTACCCGCGGCGCCGTCAAAGCCGACGCCGCGGAGCTGCAGGCCAATCCGCGCAGCGCATCGGTGCGCCTCAGGGCCGCCGAGAGGCTGCGCGAAACCCCGCACACCGCATAAACCAGCAACTACACGAGGAAAGAACCGATGAGTGCAATCCCCGCCACCACTGTGCCCCGGCGCGCCGCCCGCCCCGTCGTTTCCGGGGTTCCCGGCTTGAAACTTGTTCCGGCCCCGGCGTCGGCGCGAGGCTTCTTCGGCGTCGTCATCGTCTGCGCACTGCTTCTCGTCGGCGCCTTGGGCATCGCTTTCGCCCTCAACACGCAGATGGTCGACACGGCTTACGAGATCCAGTCGGTGCAGAGGGAACTCAACGTTGCCACGGCAAAAGAGGCCACGCTCGCCGATCGAGTCGTCTCCGCCTCCACCCCGCAGAAGCTGACCGCCAAGGCCGAGCAACTAGGATTGGTTCCAGCAACGAGCGTCCTCCACTTGGACCTCACGACTGGGGCCGTCAAGAAGCCCTCGGAGCCGCAAGGGAAGTAGATGTCGTCTTCTGCCACCGACAATGAGTCGGAGGGGCGTGGCGCGGATCGTCCGCGCCGCGCTGCCTTTTCTCGGTACATTCGTCGACTGAGGGAGTACCACTCGTCGTTGCCTTTGGCGGCCAGACGCCTGCACTCGCTCGCCGTCGCCTTCGTTGTGTGCGCACTGGTTTTGGGCATTCGGCTCGCCGACCTCCAAGGCGTCAGATCCGCCTCCCTCGCGGAGGCCGCCTCGGGCTTCAGAACGAGGACGTACACGCTGCACGCCAAGCGAGGGGACATCGTCGATTCGAAGGGGTCGGTGCTGGCGACGTCTATCGAACGGTACAACATCGGCGTCAACCAGAAGGCCATCGCCCAGTACAAGCGCTACGACAAGGACGGCAATCTCATCGGATCCGGCGCCGCGGCGCGGCTGAACAACTCGCGCCGCTGCTCAAGATGGACCGGGCCGAGCTGGGCGGCCTCCTCCTGGGCGGCGAGGAGAAGAAGTCCTTCGCATACGTCAAGAAGGACGTTTCCCCGGATCTTTGGCGCAAGGTCAACGCGCTGCGCATCACGGGGATCGAGCCCGAGCAGTACATGAAACGCGAATACCCCAACGGCGCGGTCGCCGGAAACGTGCTCGGCTACACGGGCCGGGTCGAGAACAGGCCCGGCCAGATCAAGGGCCAAGCCGGAATCGAGAAGTCGCAGGAGGCCGCGCTCGCAGGAAAAAACGGCTCTCACGGTCGAAGTCGCCGGGGAGGCGCGGTTTTGCCCAACGGCAAGCGCAAGGAGGCGGCCGCGAAGAACGGCTCGACCGTCAAGCTGACGATCGACCGCGACCTGCAGAACCAACTCATGAAGGCCGTCGACGATTCGGTCAAGGCCAACAACGCCGAGTGGGGCGCGGCCGTCGTCGTCGAGATCGGAACCGGAAGGATCCTCGCCCTCGTGGATTTCAGCTCCCCCAATCCGGCGAGCCTCGGTTCGACGGCGTCCTCGAATTGGGGTCGCGGGCGGTGCAGGCGCCCGTCGAGCCGGATCGACAGGCAAGCTCATCACATTCTCCGGCTCGATCGACCAGAAGAAAGTCACGCCCGAGCGTTTTCACCGTTCCGTACTCGATCACGATGCCCAACGGCGAGAAGGTCCACGACAACGATTCGCACGGCACCGAAAAGATGACGGTGGCCGGGATCCTCGCGAAGTCCTACAACACGGGCCTCATTCAGATCGGCGACAAAGTGAGCGACGCCAAGCGCTATGACTACATGAAGAAGTTCGGCATCGGCTCGAAGACGGGCATAGAGCTGCCCGCGAGTCCCGCGGGAAGCTCACGCAGCCGAGCGCCTGGGGCCCCAGAGGGCGCTACACGACGATGTTCGGCCAGGGATGGTCGGCCACCACCGTTCAACTCGGCCAGATGGTGGCGACGATCGGCAACGGGGAGTGAAGGTTCCGCTGCACATCGTCGAGTCCGTCGTCGACGCCGACGGAAACGAGAAGCCCGTCGCGCCGGAGAAGAAACAGCGCGTGATCTCGGCAGACTCGGCGGCGACGATGCTGAAGATGATGCAGGCCGTCACCGACAAAGGATTCGACCGGCTATCTCGCGAGGGTCGAGGATACAACGTCGCGGGAAAGACGGGGACCGCGCAGGTGCCCGACGCCAACGGCAAGCTCACCAAGCGAGTCGGCACATTCGTGGGGGTCCTTCCGGCGGACAAGCCCCAGATCGCCGTGGCGGTCACCGTCTTCAACGGCAAGGGCGCCGGGTACGGCGGCGAGGTGGCCGCTCCGGTATTCTCTAATGTCGCACACTTTGCGGTACGGCAGCTGGGGATCGCGCCTTCCACCGAGCCCCTGTTCAAGTACCCGTGGTACGAGCGTCAGATAGGCAAGAATGACTGACTATACGAGACAGACCGGGCTTCTCACGCGGCTCGACGCGCTCGCGGCGGCCGTCGGGGCGACGGTCGACGTCGGCGACGGAGGGTCCGAGGCCCGCAGCGCAGCGGTTGAATCCGTCACGTCCGACAGCAGGCAGGCGAGGCCGGGCGACCTGTTCGCGGCCACTCCGGGGAGAAAGTCCACGGCGCGGCCTTCGCCGCCTCCGCGGTCAAAAAGCCGGCGCGAGCGCCGTGCTCACCGACGCCGAGGGGCGCGACATCCTTCGCGCCGCCGGCGGCGCGCTCCGTTCCCGTCCTCGTCGTCGACGATCCGCGCGCCGCCGTTGGAAGGCGGCCGCCTTGATCCTCGGCGAACCCGCCGCAGGCCTCGATTCATACGCCGTTACGGGAACCAACGGCAAGACGACGACGGCCTACATGGTCGAATCGATACTTTGCGCCCTCGGGCGCAAACCCGGGCCTCATCGGCACGGTCGAGATCCGCCTGGCGGGAATGAGCGTGCCGGCGCGCTGACGACGCCCATGCCCGGACGAGCTCCCAAAAGCTACCTCGCCTTCCACCGCCGCGGGGAGGGACCGACGTCGTCATGGAGACTTCCAGCCACGCCCTCGTCCAGGGCCGCAGCGACCCGCTGACGTTCACGGTGGCCGGGTTCACGAATCTCACCCAAGACCACCTCGATTTCCACGGCACGATGGAGGCGTACTACCAGGCCAAGGCGAGTCTCTTCACCCCGAGGAGGGCTCGCAACGCCGTCGTCTCAGTCGACGGCGAATACGGCCGCCGCCTCCTCGCGGAATGCGCGCCGAGGCTCGAAAGGGAGGTCGCCGCCCTCGCCGTCGGCTCCGATCTGCCGCCGGATCTGCCCAGACGGCGTCGTGGGATGGAAGGCCGTTCACCGGGGACGGGTCGAGCTTCGTCCTCGAATCGACCGACGGGCGCAGGCTGGCAACGAGCACCTCCTTCCGGGGATTTCAACGTCGCCAACGCCGCGCTCGCGGCCGTCATCGGCCATGACGGCCGGGTACGCTACCGACGAGCTCGCGCGCCCCTGCCCGAGGATCAACCCCGCGGTGCCGGGCCGCATGGAGGTGCTCAACGCCCGCCCGCGCGTCATCGTCGATTTCGCCCACAACACGGAGGCGCTCGTCAACGCCATGAAGGCTTTGCGCCCCTCGACCGAGGGCAGGCTCGTCGTGCTCACGGGGTCGGCCGGGGACCGCGACAAGGGCAAGCGCCCGGCCATGGGGGCCGCCGTCGCCCGCTACGGCGACCTCGTCTACATCACGGACGACGACCCTCACGACGAGGATCCCGCCGTCATCAGAGCGGCCGTCATCGAGGGAACGCGCGGCTTCGACACCCCGGTCGTGGAAATCGCGGACCGGTCCCAAGCTATAGACGCCGCAATCGCGCAAGCCTCCGAGCGGGATACCATTCTCCTTGCGGGGCGCGGCCACGAAACCATTCAGGAGGTGGCGGGCGTTCCGATCGAACTCGACGACCGAGTCGAGGCGCGGCGCGCCCTACGCAAGCGCGCCCGCGTCCACGACGGTGAGGAGAAAGCATGATACCGGTGACGCTCGCGCAAGTCGTTGCCGATTGCAATGCGACGACGGCGGGCGAGACTCCCCCCGACGTCGCACGAGAACAGATTTCGTCGCTGACGGCCGACACGCGGACCGTCAGCGGCGGCGAGGTCTTCGCGGCCATCAAGGGCGCGCGGGTCGACGGCGCCGAGCTCGCCGGAGCCGCGCTGTCGGCGGGCGCACGGGCCGTCGTCACATCCGACCCTTCCACCGCGGTCGCCTCGGGCGCCGACCCGGCTCGCGTCATCGTCGTCGACAACGTCGAAAAGGCGATCGGCGCTTTGGCGCGCGCGAACCTCCAGAGGGCGAGGGCCGAAGGGAACCCCGACCTCAAGGTCGTGGCCGTGACGGGATCGGTCGGCAAGACCACCGTCAAGGATCTGCTGGCCTCTCTGGTGGAAAGCAGGGGGCCGGTCATCGCCCCTCCGGGGTCCTTCAACAACGAGTTGGGGCTTCCCATCACGGTTCTGCGGACGGACGCCGGCACAGCCACACTGGTGCTCGAAATGGGCGCCGACCGCATCGGCAACATCGACTACCTCACGTCGATCGCGCCCCCGGACGCCTCGGCCGTCCTCATCGTCGCCCGCGCGCACCTGGGCGAATTCGGCGGCATCGACAACGTCGGGCGCGCCAAGTCCGAGCTCGTGACCGGCACCCGCGAAGGCGGCGCCGTCGTTCTCAACGCCGACGATCCGCGGGTCGCGGCCATGGCCGGGCTCGCGCACGGACCGGTTCTCACCTTCTCGGCGCGCGGCGAGGGCGACGTCGCAGCCCGAAACATCGACGTCGGCGCGGACGGACGCGCATCCTTCACGCTCGTCACGCCGGAGGGCGAGGCGGACGTCAAGCTCAGACTCGTCGGCGAACACCACGTGGCGAACGCCCTCGCCGCGGCGGCGCTCGCCCATTCGCTGGGGATTGCAACGGCGCAGATCGCCTCGACCCTCAGCGCCGTCGGCGCCGCAAGCCCCCATCGCATGGACGTCTTCGAGGCCGGCGCCACGACGGTCATCGACGACTCGTACAATGCCAACCCAGACTCCATGCGCGCAGGATTGGCGGCCCTGGAACGGCTCCGGACGCGGACGGCGCAAGGTCGCCGTGCTCGGCGAAATGCTCGAGCTCGGCGAGGCGTCTGCGCCCGAGCACGAGGCGATCGGCAAAAGCCGCCGCCCAGGCCAGCGTCGCCTCCCTCGTCGCCGTCGGCGAGGAGGCCCAGCCCTCGCATCGGCCGCCGAGGCCGAAGGGTGGACGCAACGTGGGTCGCCGGGCCCGAAGCGCGCTGAGGGAGCTAGACGCCGCCTTGGCCGCCGGTGACGTAGTGTTGGTGAAAGGATCGAACGGTTCGGGGGTCTGGAAGGTCGCCGACTCCCTGAGGGAGGAGAAGAAGTAGTGCTGTCGATACTCATCGCGGGCGGCATCTCGCTCTTCGTCACCCTCGTGGGCACGCCGTTCTTCATCAAGATACTCGTGGCCCGGCAATACGGGCAGTTCATCCGCCAAGACGGGCCGACGAGCCACCAAATCAAACGCGGAACGCCCACCATGGGCGGCGTCATGATCATCGTCGGCACCCTCCTCGGATACTTCGTCGCGAATCTCGCGACGGGCCGCTCGCCCAACGCATCAGGCCTGCTCCTCCTGTACCTCACGGTCGGCCTTGGCTTCATCGGCTTCCTCGACGACTTCGCCAAGATCAGGAAGAAGCAGTCTCTGGGGCTGACCCGTGGGCGAAAAATAATCGGCCAGGCCTTCGTGGGGATCAGCTTCGCCGTCATGGCCCTGCGCTTCCGCAACTCTGAGAACAGAACTCCCGCGACCCTGCGAATATCCATTCTGCGTGACACGAACATCGACCTGGCCTTCCTGGGCGCCGGAGTCGGAATCGTGCTCTTCGTCGTCTGGGCCAACTTCCTCATCACGGCGTGGTCCAACGCGGTCAACCTCACGGACGGCCTCGACGGGCTCGCCGCGGGGGCGTCGATGATCGCATTCGGCGCATACGCGACGATCACCATGTGGCAGTCGAACCAGGTTTGCCACGGGGTCCTCGGCCAGGCGCCCGGCTGCTACGACGTTCGCGACCCCAGAGACCTCGCCATCGTCTGCGCCGCCATCGTGGGCTCCTGTTTCGGCTTCCTGTGGTGGAACACATCGCCCGCGAAGATCTTCATGGGAGACACCGGATCCCTCGCCCTCGGAGGGGCCTTCGCAGGCATCTCCATCCTCACTCGCACCGAGATCCTCGCCGTTCTCATCGGCGGCCTCTACCTCATCGAGGTGGGCTCGGCGACGCTCCAGATGGGCTTCTACAAGATCACCAGGAAACGGATATTCCGCATGGCTCCCGCTTCACCACCACTTCGAGCTCAAAGGCTGGAAAGGAAGTGACCGTGGTCGTGCGCTTCTGGATCATCGAGGCGCTCCTCATGCTCATGGCGGTCGGCATGTTCTACGCCGAATGGCTGGCGCACCAGTGAGCGTCGAAATCCCCGGGGCGGCCGAGCTCGCCGGCGCGAGGGTGGCAGTGGTCGGCCTCGGCAAGTCCGGCACGGCCTGCGTCCAGGCGCTCGCGGATGCGACCGAGGCCGTCGTCTCCGCGTGGGACGCAAACGAGCGCGCCCTGGAAGGCGTCGGCGACGTCGACGAGCGCGGCGCCGCAGCCGACCCCGCCGCCCTTGCGGAGAAAGCCCTCGCGTGGAAGCCCGACGTCGTCATTCCGGCCCCCGCCGTGCCCGAGGTCGGCCCTCTCTTCGAGCGAGCGGCGCGCGCCGGGGTCCCGGTGTGGAGCGAGATCGAGCTGGCCTGGCGGCTGAGGGCCTTCGACGGCGGGCGCGCGGCACCCGTGGCTGTGCGTGACGGGGACGAACGGCAAGACCACCGCCGTGTCCATGGCCGAAGCCATCCTCGACGCCGGGGTCTGAATGGGCAAAGCCGTCGGAAACGTCGGCAATCCGGCCGTCGCGGAAGTCTCCCGCACCGACGGCGGCGCGGCGGGCGCCTTTCGCCGTCGAGCTTTCCTCCTTCCAGCTTCGCACCACCCGCACCATGTCGCCGCTGGCCTCGATATGCCTGAACATCGCCGACGACCACCTCGAATGGCACGGCTCGCGCGAAGCGTACTGGCGGGCCAAGGCCCGCGTGTACGAGCGCGTCCAGGCGGCGTGCGTCTACCCCGTGGGCGACTCCTCCGTCCAGCGCATGGTCGACCAGGCCGACGTCGTCGAGGGGGCCAGGGCGATCGGGCTCACCCTCGCCGTTCCCTCGGCCGGCCAGATCGGCTTGGTCGAGGACGCCGTCGTCGACCGGGCTTTCGGGCCCGACCGTTTCCGGGAGGCGATCGAGCTCTTCTCCCTCGGCGATCTGGCGCAGCTCGCGCCGGCCGGGCGCCGACTTGCCCGCGCACATCGTCAGCGACGCCATGGCTGCCGCTGCCCTGGGACGGGCGGCCGGGGTGGCGCCCGAGGACGTGCGCGCCGCGCTGCGGGCGTTCCGCCCGGGGGCCCACCGCATCGAGCTCGCAGCGACGGTCGACGGCGTCCGCTACGTCGACGACTCCAAAGCGACCAACGCCCACGCCGCCAGGGCGAGCCTCGGGGCTCAGGCGGACGGGACGACGGTGTGGATCGTCGGGGGCTTGGCCAAGGGCGGGCGTTTCGAGGACCTCGTCGCAAACGTCTCGGGAAAGCTCCGCGCCGTCGTCGTCATCGGAGTGGACCAGGGGCCGTGGAAGAGCGCTTTGGCGGGCATCGACGTTCCGGTGACGTACATCGATCCGGCGTCGCCCGAGCCGATGGACGACGCCGTCGCGGCCGCGCGCTCCCACGCCCGCCGGGGCGACGTCGTTTTGCTTGCGCCGGCGTGCGCGTCGATGGACCAGTTCGCCTCCTACGCCGAGCGAGGGGAGCGATTCGCCGAGGCCGCAAGGAGGAACGATGGCCCGCACTGACGGCGCCCGCACCGACAGCGAACGCCGGCGCCCGAAGGCCGGCGGCGCCCTCGTCAGGCTCAAGGGCGCCCACGGCGTCGGAATCGCCAAGGCGAAGGCGGAGGCCCGCAGGCCTGAGCCCGCCTATCCCGCCGAGACGGTCCGCGACCAGATGCATCGGGCGATCTCCCTCATCCTCGTCTCCGCGTGCGCGCTGTTGGTGATCGGCATCGTCATGGTCTATTCGGCCACCGCCCCGGCGGCCATCAGAAACGCGCGGATCAACGGGGAGGCGTTGGCCTTCACAACGGCCAACGGCCAACTTATGTACGCGGCGATCGGACTGGCCGTCGGAGCCGTCGCCGTCTTCCTGCCGGCAGGCGTCTTTTTGCGCGCTGCCAACTGGATCTTCGCCGCCGGCATCGCCCTGCAGTGCGCCGTCGTCACCCCGCTCGGCAAGGACGTGGCGGGCAACCTCAATTGGCTGAAGATCGGCCCCTTCACCATCCAGCCCGTCCGAATTCCTGAAGTTCGCGACGATTGTTTGGATAGCCGCGCAGTTGGGCAGGAGCCGGACGAACGACTGGGGCATTCACTCCTTCTTCATGCCCTCCTGGGGCATTTTGCCGGAGCATTGGAGGGGAGCCCACAGGCTTCCCGTCGCCGCGGGCGCCGCGCTCGCCTTGGCGGCCGTGCTCCTCGGCTTCGACATGGGCACGGCCATGGTCTTCGCCCCTCATTTGCGCGGGCATATTCTGGTTGGCCGGGATGCCGAGCCATTACTACATCGCCGGCGGGGCGCTGGCCGGATTCGGCGCCGCCGTGCTGGTGGCCATGAGCCCCTCGCGCCTGACGCGCATCAAAGAATATCTGGCCAATCTCGCGAGCCTGCCCGATTCGACGGACCCGACCCAGTCGGATTTTCGCCCTGTGGGCCTTTTGGGTCCGGCGGGCTGTCCGGGGCGCAGACTGGGCACCGGGATCGAGAAATGGCCGGGAAACCTCGCCGAGGCGCAGAACGACTTCATTTTCGCCGTCATCGGCGAAGAGCTGGGGCTCTTCGGCTGCCTCGTCGTCGTCGCCATGTTTTTCGTGCTCGGTTTCGGACTTATGAAAATCGCCACTTACCACCCGTCGCGATTCGCGAGGCTCGCATGCGGCGGCATAGCCGTGTGGATGTGCGGGCAGGCGATGGCGAATATGCTCGTAGTAACGGGCGTCTTCCCTGTTTTCGAGTGCCGCTTCCCCTCATTTCACAGGGGGCTCCGCCGTCATCGCGTGCCTTATGGCCGTCGGATTCGCCGTCTCGTGCGCGCTTTCGGCCCCGGGAGTCAGGGAATCCTTCCGCGTGCGCGGACGCCTGGCCCATCGCGTACGCGCCGTAGTGAAAGGATGAGTATGAAAGTCGTTTTGGCGGGCGGCGGAACCGCCGGCCACGTCAATCCTCTGCTGGCGACGGCGAAGGCCCTGACGGAACGGGGCATCGACGTCTGCGCGATCGGCACCGAGGAAGGCTTGGAGGCCGAGCTCGTTCCCGCCGCCGGCATCGAGTTCGTCGAGATTCCCCGCGTTCCCCTCCCTCGCAGAATCGGGAAGGGCCTTTTTGAGTTCCCGAGAAAGTACAAGAGCGCCGTCGCCAAGGCCGGACAGGTCCTTGACGAGGCCGGCGCGGCCGTGGCGGTCGGCTTCGGCGGCTTCGCATCGACCCCGCTTTATGCCGCGGCGCTCAAGCGTCCCTTCCCTTCGTCGTGCACGAACAGAACGTCAAGCCAGGCCTGGCCAACAGGGTACGGCGCGCGAAAGGCCGCCGTCGTCGCCCCTGACCTTCCGGTCGACCCGCCTGTCGGCCCTCGTCCGGCACGACGCGGGTGGTCGGCCCTGCCGCTGCGTCAGAAGATCGCGGACCTGGCGGCGCTGCGCGACGACGCCGAGGCTCGCGGATCGGCCCACGTCGCTGCGGCCGAGGAGCTGGGGTCGACCCCGCCCTGCCGACCCTTCTGGTCACCGGAGGATCCCTCGGCGCCAAGCACTTTGAACGACGTCCTCGTCCAGGCGGCTCCGGCCTTCGACGAGGCGGGGATTCAGGTCCTCCACCTGACCGGGCGGGGAAAGACGGCCCCGTCCGCAAGGCGAGCGCGAAGGCTGCGAACTACCGGGTGATCGACTACCTGACGGACATGGAGCTGGCCTCATGCGGTGGCCGACCTCGTTCTGTGCCGGTCCGGCGCGGGACGGTCGCGGAGCTCGCGGCCCTCGGCCTTCCGGGCTATTTCGTGCCGCTGCCGATAGGCAACGGCGAGCAGGAGAAAAATGCGGCGAAGCCGTCCGAGCCGGGGAGCGCGCCTCGTCCGCGACCGCGATTTCAGCAGAAGAACGTGACGGACGAGATCATTCCGCTCGTGCTCGACTGCGACAGGCTCGCGGCCATGTCGACCGCCCTGAGCGAGCTCATGCCCGTCGACGCCGACAGACGTTTGGCTCGACTCATCGAAGAAACGGGGAGATGCGATGAAGGATGCCAGGACGGGGAGGCCTCGCTCGACGCGCCGCGGAGCACGCCGCAAGAGAAGTACCATCTGGTAGGAATCGGAGGCGCGGGCATGAGCGTCGTGGCGGAGCTCCTGGCAGCCTCCGGCGCAGCGGTCTCGGGGTCGGACTCGAAGGAGTCCCAGACGACGCGCCGTTTGGCAGCCGAGGAATTTCCGTGTCGATAGGGCACGACGCCCGGCATGTGCCCGCCGACGCCGTTCTGGTCGTCTCCTCGGCCATCCGCGAGAGCAACCTGAGCTCGCCGCAGCGCGCGAGCGTTCGCAGAAGATCCTCCACCGGTCGCAGGCCCTCGCCCTGGCCGCCCGCGGCCGCGACTTCGTGGCCGTGGCCGGGGCCCACGGAAAGACGACGACGTCGGCGATGATCGCGACGGCGCTGGCGAGGTCGGCCTCGACCCCTCGTGGGCCATCGGCGGGAGCGTCGTCGGCGCGGGCGGCGGAAGCCACCTCGGGGAGGCAGGGCGTTCGTCGCCGAGGCCGACGAGTCCGACGCCTCCTTCCTCAACTACGAGCCCCTCGTCGAGGGGTCGTCACAAACGTCGAACCGGACCACCTCGACCATTACGGAGGCTACGGAGGCTTTCGAGGAGGCCTTCGCCCAGTTCGCCCGGCTGCTCAAAGCCGACGGCGCCCTGGTCGCCCTGTGCGGACTCGCCGGGGCGCTGCGCATGGCCGTCGGCGCCATCGACCGCGGGCAGCGGGTGGTCACCTACGGGCGCGGCGACGGGCCGCGCGGGGCCGCAACGCATGTGAAGGTCGCGCCCGTCCAAGCTCAATCGGGCCAAGCGCGGCAGGAAAAAGCGGAGTCGGGCGAAGCCGAGCATGGACGATCCAAGCCGGGCGAAGCCGGGACGGGCGAATCGGCGCGTGAGGCCTCGCGGCCCTTAGGCGCGTCGGGCACTTTCGACGACGGCTCGGGGCCCGTCCGCGTGGATCTGAGCGTCGTCGGCGAGCACAATCTGCTCAACGCGGCCGCGGCGTGGGCCGCGGGCGTGGAGTTGGGCGTCGGCCGCGAGGAGATGGCTTCCGCCCTCTCCCGGTTCCTGGGGACAGGCCGGCGTTTCGAGCTGCGAGGAGAAGCCGGGGGAGTCCGGGTGGTCGACGATTACGCGCACCATCCCACCGAGGTTGAGGCCACGCTTCGGGCCGCGCGGGCCGTCGTCGGCGACGGCGCCCTGCGCGTGCTTTTCCAGCCCCATCTGTACTCGCGGACGGCGAACTTCGCCGATCGATTTGCAGAGGCTTTGTCACTGGCCGACGACGTCGTCGTCACAGCCGTGTACGCGGCCCGCGAGGACCCGACGCCGGGAGTCGAGGGCGACCTTGTCACGTCGAGGATGGACCCTGCCCGAGCGCAGTTTGTGCCGGACAGATTCGAGGCGGCCCGCGCCCTCGCTGCACGCGCCCGCCCCGGCGACCTCGTCATGACCGTGGGCGCAGGCGACGTGACCGAGCTCGGCCCGACGATCCTCGACCGGATCGGGCAGCGATGAGGCCTCCCAGGCGGCCCAGAAGGCGAGCGGACCAGGAAGGGTCCCGTCGGCCGGAAGAAGGCGCCCGTCGTCCGGAGAGGCCGGAGGCCGCTTCCTCTCTCAGCCCGTCAAGTCCCTCAGAGGCCCGCACGGGCGAGCAGACCGCCGTTTCGGGTCGCGAGCCTCGGCCAGCGCAAAAGCCGCCGGCCTCGCCCGCGGCGCGGACCGCCGCGGAGAGCCAAACTCGCTCCGGAGAGCCGAGACCGCCGCGGGCAGGCCGTCGTCGCCGAGATCGTCGAGGGAGGCCCTTCGCAGGGGCTGGCGTGCGGCGGCGTCGAGGCGCGAGTCGGACCCGGTCGACATGACGGAGCGTCGCCGCGAGCGCCTGGCCGAGCGTCGCCGCGTGCGCAAGCGCCGAATCGTGCGCGCCTCGGTTGCCGGGGGCCGCGCTCGTCCTTCTCGCCTGGGTCGTTTTCTTCAGCCCGCTGCTCGCCCCTGCGGTCGGGCGGGGTCGAGGTTCGCGGGGCGGGCGCCGGCGTCGCCGACGCCGACGTGAAGGCCGCCGTCGCCGAGTACGTTGGGACGCCGCTCGTCCGTCTGAACACGGGCGAGGTCGAATCGAAAGTTCGAAAGAGCCTCCCGATGGTCAAGCGGGCTAAGGTCACGCGAGACTTTCCGGGCGGTGTGACCGTCGCCGTCACTGCGAAAGCCCGTCGCCTGCATGATGGAGAAGACATCGTGCACGGCCATGAGACGAGGACGGCGTGCGCTTGACCTTCCCAAAGAGCCAGACGGCCCTCGCTCCCAAGCTCAAGCTCGCCAACGGTGACGCGCCGCGGGCGACGTCGGTCATGGGCGCCGTGCTCGGAGCCCTCGACGAGGGCACGCGCAGGCAGGTGGCCTCTGTGGAGGTCACGCGCGCGGGCAGGTCTCCTTCGCCCTCCAGGACGGCGCGACCGTAAATTGGGGAGGAGCCGAGGAATCCGCGGTGAAAGCCAGGGTGCTGAAGGGGCTCCTCTCCCAAAAAGGCGAAGTTCTACGACGTTTCCGCCCCGCATGCCCCCGTCACCGAGAACTAGGCGGTTTCTTGCGCCTGGCGAACTAGGCGGGTTGTCCCGCACATCCGTCCGTTTCTCACGTATATTCGACTTTTGGAATACGCGACACGCCCCGCGCGGAGGTTGAACGGCCGAACACGGCCCTCTACCTTGTCCGCGAAGGTGAACGGAGAAAACTTCAGGTACGAGTTGAAGTCTGAAAGGAAGAGAGCGATGCCCACTCTCAACAACGGCGCGAACATCAAAGTCATCGGTGTGGGCGGCGGCGGTGTGAACGCCGTTGATCGCATGATTCAGGATGGACTTGCAGGCGTCGAGTTCATTGCAATCAACACCGACGGCCAGTCCCTCGTCAAGTCCGAGGCCGAGACCAAGCTCGACATCGGCAGGGAGGTTTCCCGCGGCCTGGGCGCGGGCGCCGACCCGGCGGTGAGGCCGGAGGGCCGCCGAGGAGAACGGCGAGGTCATCAGCGCGGCCCTCGAAGACGCCGACATGGTCTTCGTCACCGCAGGGGAAGGCGGCGGAACGGGAACGGGCGCGGCCCCCGTCGTCGCCGAGATCGCCCGGTCCATCGGCGCTTTGACAGTGGGCGTCGTCACCCGGCCCTTCGAGTTCGAGGGGCGCCAGCGGGCGAACAACGCGACGGCCGGCTTGGCCGAATTGCGCAAGGCCGTCGACACACTCATCGTCATCCCCAACGACCGGCTTTTGGAGATTGCCGACGACAATCTCACGGTCCTCGAGGCCTACCACCTCGCCGACGAGGTTCTGCGCAACGGCGTGAAGGAATCTCCGACCTCATCACCATTCCGGGACTGGTCAACCTCGACTTCGCGGACGTCAAGGCAATCATGAAGGACGCGGAACCGCGCTCATGGGCATTGGCGAGGCCACGGGCGACGACAGGGCGATGCGCGCCGCGGAGGCGGCGATCTCCTCGCCGCTCCTCGAAGCGAGCATCGACGGCGCGCACGGCGTGCTTTTGTCCTTCCAATCCGGCGAGAACTTCTCGCTCCAGGAGATGAATCAGGCGTCCAAGCTGGTCCAGGAGGCCGCGGATCCCAGCGCGAACATCATTTTCGGCCACATCATCGACGATTCGCTCGGCGACGTCGTGCGTGTGACCGTCATAGCCGCGGGATTCGACGAGCCGGAAGACGAGCAGTTCACGCCCGCCTCGCGTCCCGCGCAGGCCCCGCCGGCGCGCTCGCGCACATTCGAGGACTCCGTTCCCTCGCACCGCGCCGAGGAGCCGGCCATTCAGCCGGTGAGCACCGGTCAGCACCACATCGCGACGCCGAGCCATCCTGTGGCCGAGCCCGTCGCCAGAACGTCGCCGGCCCCTGCCCGGTCGAGTTCCCCGGTCGTCGAGGAGCCCACGACCCGCTCCAGCCGCGACTTGGACATTCCCGCGTTCCTCTTCGAAGACCAGTAAGCTCACGTGTCTCTCGTCGAGTGGGTGCTCGATTCGGCCGTTCCCGGCGGCCGCATTCGAGCCGGTTTCACGTCGCGTCGAGGAGGGACCTCTGAGGGGTCCTACGAGAGCCTCAACCTCGGTCTGCACGTCGGAGACGACCCTTCCGCCGTTGCCCGCAACAGACTGAGCCTGACGAGCGAGGTCGGATTCATCACGTGGATGGACCAAGTCCACGGAGCCAACGTCGAGGCAGTCGACTCGCAGGTTTTGACGTCCGGCGCCCCCGGGCGCACCTTTGCGGACACCGACGGCCTCGTCATCGACGCCGCCCTGCATCCCTGCTCCGCCGCCGTCATGGTGGCCGACTGCGTCCCCCTGCTCCTCGCCGCCTCAAACGCGCCCATAGCCGCCGCGGTTCACGTCGGACGCTCCGGCCTTTTGCCGGCATCGCCTCCGTGGCCCTCGAGACGATGCGTGAGAGGGCGCCCTAGGGATTCGCGCATACCTCGGCCCGTCGATCTGCGGACGGTGCTACGAGGTTCCCGCGGACATGCGGGACGAGGCCGAAAACCTCGCGCCCGGAAGCTATTCGAGGACCTCCTGGGGCACGCCGGCGATCGACATCCCCGAGGCGCTCGAGCTGCAGCTGCGAAAGGCCGAGGTCGACGACGTCGTCCGATCGGAAATTTGCACGATGGAAGACGCCCGATATTACTCCCATCGCCGCGAGATGGCGGCGAAAAAGGGCAAGCGGAAGGTTCGTCGGCCTCGTTCAGGTCAGGCGCGACACGCCTTTCTAAATCGCCGTCAAACGCCGCGATCTGCAATACGTTGGATGGAGTACGCCCCGCGAGTGAAAGAGATATCGGCATGGGAATGTTCCAACGCTTCGTTGACAGGTCGACGCTGAGCGACGAGTACGACGAATACGAGGACGGGTACGAGGAGTACGACGACGAGGAGCGCCTCGACGCCGACGTCTCGCCCATTCGCTCGGTTCCGTCTGTTCCTCAGCTTGCCCGCATCGTGACGGTGCACCCGACCTCCTTTTCCGAGGTCCGAGCTTTCGCTGAGCAGTATCGCTCCGGCCTTCCCGTCATCCTCAATCTGACGGAGACCGACACCGAGTCGCGAAAGCGAATCGTCGACTTCGCGCTCGGCCTTTTGCTTCGGCCTCGAAGGCCAGCTCAACAAGGTCTCTGAGGACGTCCTCCTCATGACTCCTCACACAGTGACGATGGACGAGCACGCTGCGGCAGGCGGCGCCCCCGCTTTCTGATGAAAATCGCCGTCGGCATACTTCTTTTTTTCATCCAGTTCTACATGGTCCTCCTCCTTGCGAGGGTCGTCATCGACATCGTGTCCATGATTCTGCGGGACTGGAGCCCGAGGGGCTTCGCCCTGGTCGCCGTCAACATCGTCTACAAAGCCACGGATCCTCCCTTGCGCTTCATCGGCAGGTACGTTCCGCCCCTGCGTCTGGGGCCCGTGGCCTGACATGGCTTTTCTCATCGTCATTTTGGGCCTTGGGATTCTCGGAAGGCTGCTCCAGCAGTTTGTTTAGCCTCCTAGGGCCCGCCCAGAACAGCCGCCTGCGCAATCGCTCGGGCGGCTGTCGTCAACTGAAAGGCCTTTGAGCGCCGAGAATCGTCGAAGCGCGGCATGCCGCGGCAGTGAGACTCGCTCGGTGTTCCTCGGCCGAAGCGACGTTTCGCGTCCAACGGATCGTGTTGCGTTCGTCGCTTCGAACCCGGCCAGGCGTGCCCGGCCGCACCGTCTCGGTCGGCTTGACCTGAAGCTTCGCGCAGAGTGAACATCGACTCGAGCCCGGGCGGCGTGGGGCGTGGACGCGGGCGTCTTTTCGAGCTTGCGGCCCGGCTTCGTCGTTGAGCGCGCGCGGAATCGATGGCGCCCCGCGGAGGAACGGCGTTCGAACGGCGAACCCTGACCCCGCATGCGAGCGCAGGCTCGGCGCTCGCCGCCCTCGTCTTCGCTTTGAGTTTTTTGGGAAGGACTCACTCTTCCCGCCATCGACAAACATCGATTTTTGCCTGAGATTTCGCGGATTGATCCGTTGACGTTTCGCTCGCGGCAAAGGCTTGCAGAGATGCAGCACCATTCACACGGTGAACATTGGCACCATTTCGGGTAACGTATCCCTGTAGGCGGCGTTTTTGCCCGCTGAGGAATACGTACCAAAACACAGAGGTGAATACACACATGGCGCTGCTGACTGAATCCGATGTCCTGAATGCACGCTGCAAGGCACCGAGCTCAATCGAGGAGGGATACGACCTTGACCAGGTCGACTTCTTCCTCGACGAAGTTGCCGAAACCATCGCCCAGCTCACCGCTCAGAAGGCTGAGCTGGAAAACGAGCTGAAGAAGGCTCAAGCTCGGATCGCCGAGCTGGAGAACTCCGGCGCCGCCACTGGGCGCGGCGAGGCCCCGTTCTCCGCGGCGACCACGGCCTCCTTCGCGCCGGTTGGAGGCGGCGCAGCTGAGGCGGCGACACCAACGCCGTCGCAGGCATGCTCGCCCTGGCCCAACAGCTGCATGACAAGTACATCAGCGATGGAAAGGCCGAGGCCGATCGCATCCTCGCCGAGGCCAATGCCGAGAGCCAGCGGATCATTGCCGAAGCGGAGGAGCAGCACAACCGCACGCTCACCCAGCTGGAGCAGGAGCGCGGGCTTCTCGAGCGCTAAGATTTCGAGCTTCGAGACTTCGAGCGGGATTACCGCACTCGCCTCAAGAGCTACCTCGAGTCGCTCTTGGCCGACGTCGAATCGGGTTCCACGCCCTCGTCGGATCAGCGCTGAGCCTGAAAGGCGAACGGCGGCAGCTGCGGGCTGCCGCCGTTCGGCGTAGGACATACCCTAATGAGCACGGCACACAAAGCGGGCCGGCTGATGATGTGGGCAATCGTCGTCGGCCTTCTCACGGTCGCCATCGACCAGGCGACCAAACAATGGGCTCTATCGTCGTTGGGCGACGGCGCGCCGCCCTTTTCGGCGACCTTCTGGGCCTCGAGCTGCACTTCAACCCCGGGCGGCATTCTCCTTTCTCACCGGTTCCACGTGGATCTTCACCGCCGTCGCGGCGGTGGTGGTCCTCGCCCTTCCGCTGTGGATCAGGCGCACGTCGTCGCGCCCATGGACGATCACGCTGGGGGTCGTATGGGGCGGAGCGGCGGGCAATCTCGTCGACAGGCTCTTTCGACAGCCGGGCTTCGGCCGCGGCCACGTCGTCGATTTCATCGCCTACGGGCGTTGGTTCATCGGAAATGTGGCGGATATCGCACTCGTTCTCGGGATCGTCGTCATCGTCGTCCTCTTGGTTTTCCGTGCCTTTGACGGGGAGCCAGGGCACAAAGGCAAACAGGCGGGCGAGGCCGATGCCGGGGAGGGCCGTGAAGGCCAAGCCGACGGCGTTGCGGAGGCGAGGCGCCCGGGCGAAGGCGTCGCGGTCACAGCCGAAGACGGCGCTGCGGGCGCGTCTGAGCTCCGGGCGGGGCGGGCGAGGATGCGATCTCCGACGCCGAAAAGCCCGACGGGGCGGGCGAAAGCGCTGGGCTCTCAGCTCGACGGGACAATCTCGGGCATGCCTGAAAGGCGCTTCTACCCGGTCCCCGACGGGCTGGCCGGGGACCGGGTCGATTCCGTCCTTTCCCGAATGACCGGCCTGTCCCGGAGCGTTTGCGCCGCGGCAGTCCAGAAGGGCGAGGCATGGATAGACGGGGCGGTCGCCTCCAAATCCGACCGTGTCCCCTCTGGGGCAGTTCTGGAGATCCTCGTCCCAGACCCGCCGTCGCTGGAGCCGCGGCCTTCGGCAGAGGGGATCGTCAGGCTCTACGAGGATGAGGACCTCGTCGTCGTCGACAAGCCCGCGGGCATGGCGGCCCATCCCTCGCTCAACTTCGAGGGCCCGGACGTGCTTGGAACCCTCATGGCCGAAGGCGTGAAACTTACCACGCACGGCCCCCAGGAGCGGAAGGGCATCGTTCACAGGCTGGACGTCGGAACGACCGGCTGCATGGTGGTCGCCAAATCGGAGGCCGCCTACTCGGCGCTCAAGCGCGCCTTTCGAGACCGGACCGTTGAGAAGGTCTACCATGCGCTGGTGCAGGGCCATCCCGATCCGATGTCGGGAACGATCGAAGCCCCCATCGGCCGCGACACTCGGCGCCAGTGGAAGATGGGCGTGCGCGCCGACGGGCGCCCGAGCGTCACCCACTACGAGGGCCCTCGAAGCGACGGCCGGCGCGAGCTTGCTGGAGGTCCGTCTGGAGACGGGCCGGACGCATCAGATTCGGGTCCATATGTCGGCGATGTCGCATCCGTGCGTCGGCGACGACATGTACGGGGCGGATCCGACGCTCTCGGCGAAGCTCGGCCTTGCGCGGCAATGGCTTCACGCCGTCCGCCTGGGATTCGAGCATCCGACGTCAGGGGAATGGGTCGCTTTTGCCTCTCCGTATCCGGAGGATTTGCGAAGCTCGCTCGAGGCGATGCGCGAGGGCGTCTTCCGTTGAAAAACCCGGCTGCCGGGCATCGTGCCGCCGGAGCCTCCGGACGGCGGATTCCGCCTGGAGAACCCCTTTTGTCGCAAGCGCGTTCGGCCGCCGATTCTCGTCTCTCGGCGAAGGCGGCCGCGTCCTGAGGCGAGTGGCGGACGCTCCGCGTAGACTGGGCCCATGGCCAAAGACTTCGCGCATCTGCACGTCCACACCGAATATTCGATGCTTGACGGGGCGGCGAAGATCAAGAAGCTCGTGGCCCAGGCCAAGGCCCAGAACCAGAAGGCCGTGGCGATCACGGACCACGGGTATTGCTTCGGGGCCTACGAGTTTTACAAAGAGTGCAAGGCCCAGGGGGTCAAGCCGATCATCGGCGTCGAAGCGTATATGACGCCGGGAACCTCCCGTTTCGGCTCGGACCGGGTGCTCTGGGGCGAGGAGGGCCAGAGGGCCGACGACGTCTCCGCACGCGGCGCCTACACCCACATGACGCTTCTGGCCTATGACAACAGAGGGCTTCACAACCTTTTCCGCATGGACTCGCGCGCCTCGCTCGAAGGCCAGATGGGCAAATGGCCGCGGATGGACATGGACCTTCTGGAGACGTACCACGAGGGCCTCATCGCCACGGCCGGGTGCCCCTCCGGCGAAGTCCAGACGCGGCTGCGCCTCGGGCAGTTCGACGAAGCCTACGAGGCGGCCGGACGCATGCAGGACCTGTTCGGCAAAGAGAACTACTACGTCGAGGTCATGGACCACGACAACGCCATCGAAAAGCGCGTGCGCAATGAGCTTCTCGACCTCGCCCGAAAGATCGACGCCCCTCTGCTCGCGACGAACGACTCGCATTACGTCGAGGCGGGCGACGCGCCCATCCAGGACGCGATGCTGTGCATCAACTCCGGTTCGACGCTCCAGGACCCGGATCGCTTCACCTTCGACGGCACGGGTTACCACCTGCGCACCTCCGAGGAAATGCACGAACTTTTCGGCGACCTTCCCGGGGCGTGCGAGAACACCCTGCTTGTCGCCGAACGCTGCAACGTCTCCTTCACCACGGCCGACGAGGGCGCGAACTACATGCCGGTCTTTCCCGTCCCCGAAGGCGAGGACATCACTTCGTGGTTCGTCAAGGAGGTCGATCGCGGCCTGCATGTGCGCTTCGGCGAGAAGATTCCGGCCGACGTGCGCGAGCGCGCGGACTACGAGGTGAGCGTCATCTTGCAGATGGGCTTTCCCGGGTACTTCCTCGTCGTCTCCGATTACATCCTGTGGGCCAAGCGCAACGGGATCAGAGTGGGGCCTGGGCGCGGCTCCGGCGCCGGGTCGATGGTGGCCTACGCCCTGCAGATCACGGAGCTCGACCCGATTCGCCACGGCCTGCTCTTCGAGAGGTTCCTTAATCCCGAACGTGTTTCGATGCCCGACATCGACGTCGATTTCGACGAGCGCAGGCGAGGGGAGGTCATTGAGTACGTCGAGAAGAAGTACGGGAGCTGAGAAGGTCTCCCAGGTGGTGACCTTCGGAACGATCAAAACGAAGCAGGCGCTCAAGGATTCGGCGCGGGTGCTCGGCTATCCGTTCGAAATGGGGAGCGGATGACGAAGGCCCTCCCTCCGACCGTCCAAGGGAAGGACATTGCGCTCGCCGACATCCACAACGAAAAGGCCGAGAGGTTCGTCGAGGCGGGTGATTTCCGCCAGCTTGTGGCGGGCGACCAGGACGCCTCCAAGGTCTTCGATCTGGCCCAGGGCCTGGCCGGCCTCACGCGCCAGTGGGGCGTGCACGCCTGCGCCGTGCTTATGTGCTCCGAGCCGCTCATGGACGTCATCCCGATCATGAAACGCCCGTCTGACGGCGCCACGATCACCCAGTTCGAATATCCTCTGTGCGAGGAGCTGGGCGTGCTGAAGATGGACTTCCTTGGGCTGTCGAATCTGACGACGATCGAGGACGCTCTCGACAACATCGTCTACAACGGCAAGGAACGGGTGGCGATCGAGGAGATCGAGCTGGATGACCAGCCCACCTTCGAGCTTCTCCAGCGGGCGGACACCCTCGGCGTATTCCAGCTTGACGGCTCGGGCATGCGGGCGCTGCTCAAACAGATGCGGCCCACGGGTTCGAGGACATCTCCGCCGTCTCTGCGCTGTACCGCCCCGGCCCCATGGGAATGAACTCGCACACGAACTACGCCCTGCGCAAAAACGGGCTCCAAGAGATCGCCCCGATCCACCCCGAACTCGAGGAGCCGCTGCGCGAGATTCTGGCGCCGACCTACGGCCTGATCGTCTACCAAGAGCAGGTCATGCAAATCGCGCGGGTGTGCGCAGGCTTCACAATGGGCCAAGCCGACACGCTGCGCAAGGCCATGGGCAAGAAGAAGCTCGACGTGCTGCAAAAAGCAGTTCGAGGGATTTTTCCGCCGGAATGCTCGCCAACGGGTATTCGAAAGAATGCGTCGACAGGCTGTGGGAGATCCTCGTTCGCTTCGCCCAGTACGCTTTCAACAAATCCCACTCGGCTTGCTACGGCGTCATCTCCTATTGGACGGCCTTCCTCAAGGCCAACTACCCGGTCGAGTTCATGGCCGCGCTTTTGACGTCGAAGAAGGACAACAAGGACAAGCTCGCCCTCTACCTCGGCGAATGCCGCAGGATGGGCATCACGGTTCTCGTTCCCGACGTCAACGATTCCGATTCCGACTTCTCCGCTGTCGGCGAGCAGGTCCGCTTCGGCCTGTCAGCGGTGCGCAACGTGGGTGCGAACGTCGTCGAGGGCATCCTCGGCGCCCGGCGTGAGAAGGGCGCCTTCACGTCGTTCAGGATTTCCTCGACAAGGTTCCCCTTCAGGTGTGCAACAAGCGCGCCATCGAGTGCCTCGTCAAGGCAGGGGCATTCGATTCCATGGGGTATTCGCGGAAGGCTCTTCTGGCGAAGGTCGAAGAGGCGGTCGACGCCGTCGTCTCGCTGAAGAAGAACGAAGCGGCCGGGCAATTCGACCTTTTTGGAGGGGCCGACGTCGATCTCGGCGCGGGCATCGACGTCGTCGTGCCCGACATCCCGGAGTGGGACAAGAAGGTGAAGCTCGACCATGAGCGCGACATGCTGGGGCTTTACGTCTCGGACCATCCGTTGTCGGGAATGGAGCATGTTCTCGATCGCGCCGCCGACACGACGATCGTCAGGCTCATGAACGAAGAGCGTCCAGGAGGGCTTCGTCAGCCTCGCGGGGCTGATCACGTCCGTGCAGCCGAGGGTGTCGAAGAAGAACGGCAAGCTCTGGGCGACGATCATGTTGGAGGACCTGACGGGCGGCGCGGAGATCAACTTCTTCCCCGCCACGTATCAGACTGTTTCGACGATGCTCACCCCGGACACCGTGGCCGTCGTCAAGGTGCGGGTGCAGGATCGCGACGGGACGGTCCAGCTTTCGGCCCAGGAGATGACGCTGCCTTCGGGGGACCTTCTGCCGGATTCGCCGGTCGAGCTGCAGATGCCTGAGCGCATGTGCACGGCGGAGCAGATGGCGTCTCTGGCGCGCGTCCTGGCGAGCTATCCGGGAAGCGCGCCGGTTCGCATGCACATCCACAGGCCGCATGCTACGAGTGTGGTCCAAGTGGACAGGAAGTTTTACGTCCAGCCCGGCGCGGGCCTTTTTTCCGACCTCCGCGTGCTGCTGGGCCGCAACTGCCTGAGGTGACGGCGCTGCCTGTACGGTGCCCATCCGGTCTAGTCAGTTCTCCTTGTTTTCTTCGTCAGCGAGCCCTTTGGACATTGGCTCTATTTCTTTGGATGTTGTCTCTTCCGCTTTCGAGGCTGTCTGCTTTTGTTTTTGGTTTTGGGCAGGGGTGATGAAGGCCGTGGCGGCGGCGACAGTCAGCAGGATCATGTAGAGCTTCCGATTGTCTCGTGCGAGGTTGCATCCTTCGTTGACGTTAGTGCGGACTGTGGCCCTATCGGCTTCGCCGTCTACGCCGTTCTCAGAAGCGACTCTGTCCATTTCATTGGAGTCTTCTAGGTCAAAGAAACCGTATATGTCGTAGGGGGTCCCTAAAACCGTCCACCCTACGGGTTCACATTCCACGTCGCTCAGACTGACGACTATTGACGGCCTGCTGAAGAAGAGCCAGCCGAGAATGAACATGGTAAAAGCGACGATGAGGACGCGGATTGTGACGAAGGTTTTCTTTGTCATGGGTTTCTCCCAAGTATTCGAGTGGATAATCTAGGTTTGGCTGTGGTGAAGGGTGTGAAGGGTGTGGCTGCGGCCTGTATCGGTAATCCTTGTGTTGAAACCGCAGCGATTATCTTGAACTTTCAGTTGCCGTCTTCAGCGCACAGGCTGCGAGCCGTTCTCGCGTCGCCGGACAGGTCATTTGTCTTGTCCTGCGACGCGTGGGCGACTCAAACTGACGGCATGGATCGCCCGGTTATGCGTCTACGCTGCGCTTGCGGTCCGTAACTTGGATTCTTGATCGCGTTACCGACGTTTTCTTGAGGGTAAAGTGACAGAGGCTAGCCTGCCGGTTGATCGCTTTCAGCAGGTATGGTCCTTGACCTTTCCTTTCTCTTTGGTTTGGGCAGGGTGATGAAGGCCGTGGCCGCAACGACGGTCAATACAGTCATGTAGAACCTTCGATCCTTGCGCGCGAGGTTGCAACCCTCGTGGAGATTCCGACTAACCCTATCGAAATACTTCTCGTCAAAGTGATTCTCATTCATAAAAGCCTCGATTTCGTCTCCATCCCCCTCAACATAACTCAGCGACGAGTAAGGTCGTTCTAGAAAGTTCCATCCCACAGGCTCACACGACACTCCGCTGAGAGAAGCATGTATATAAGGCCTGCTGAGGAACAACCACCCGAAAATAAACATGGTGAAAGCGACGATGAGCACGCGAAGCGTGACGAATGTTATCTTTGCCATGGGGTACCTAGTTTGTGACGGCCAGTATCTGGGCGGTCGATTGCGTTTGCGGATCAGTTTAATTGTGGAGTGATTTTAAGGTGGACCAGTGTTTTAGCATCGTGACCGTCAAACGAGAACGGAACAATTCTGTTATAGGCCGCGAGCGCTTGGTCGATCGTTGTGATCGAGTGATGCGGCGGCACTGAGTGAAAGGCGTGGCATGCGGAAATTGCAATGCCGGGCCTATTGGCTTCAGCAAGTAAAATCCGCGAGTTTTCAGTTGTGTGAATCGACGTTATGGGTTGTACTGATGTGAGCTTGCGACGCCCATTCGTGGGATTCGTTCGCCCGACGGTCACTAGCCTATAGTGCGGAAAGAATCGACGCAAGCCCTTTCTTTAGTTGTGAGTTGTTTCACTTTAGATTAGGAGCGGTAGCGGTCTGGCGGTTGTCCGTTTTGGGGTCCGTGCCTTGGCGCGCATTCGCCCTTAGGCGGGCGACATCCCCTCAGCCAAACGTCGAGGAATCGTGCCCGATTGGCGTAGGAGCCGGGTTGAGCTCGGCCCTTTCAGCGGGATTGAGGGGGTCTGCGGTCAGACGCCGTCGCTGATTGGCTTGCTGCGTGGGAAGCACTTTAGCGACGCCAAAAGAGCTTCCGCCTCCTGTCGGTCGCTCGGCCTCAGTTTGCGTGCGCTTTAGACTGTTTGCGTGCTACTTGGATTTTTTGGCGTGCGGGCTGGTTCGCACCGTCCAAGTCGCTGTCCAAGTGGAAGTGTTCCGCAAGCTGCGCCTGGCCTGTCTGCGTAGAGGCCAGTTCCAACGCAGAGCCTCCGTGAGGGAGTAAGTAACGCCTGGCCTGTTTGCAAGGAGGCTAGTCAATCGCCTCGTTCCGTTCAGCCTTCAGCCGCGACGACGCGGACCTCGATCCGCTTTCCATTCGGCAGGTCCATCGCCACGACGTCGCCGTCGCTCAGCCTGTGGCCCCGCCGGGTTTCGACGACGCCGTTGACGACGATCTCTCCAGCTCTCACCAGCTCGGCGGCCTCAGCGCCGCTTCCTGCCAGAGAGGCGTACTTGACAAACTGCCCGAGTCTGATCGGCAGATTGACTTCGACGTCTTCCATCGTTCCTCCTGTGTGACGGTGTCGGGCACTCGAAGAGCAGGTTCTCCTCGGCGCCGCGCGGGCGGCTGGCAGGCTGAAAGCCTCCAGGCTCAAAGGCCAGATGCCCGCGTCGGCCGGGGCGTTCCCGAACCCGGACGGGGCAGGATCTCGAACCCGGTTGGCGGGCTCATGGACCTGGGCTTGCAGGGCTCCAGACAACGCGCCCACAAACCCCGTCGGCGGGATCTTTCGGACCAGGGCGACTGGCCTTTAAACCTGGGCGGTTGGCTCCACCGGATGGTACTCGGGTTCGCAGCCGCGACGCTTTTTCCTTCTGCGAGAAAGGATACAGCCCACGGCCGCGGCAAGCGCCAAAGCGCAGAAGACGGCGATTCCCGCGGGGGAGCCCGCCGCTGCGGCCACGGCGGCATTCCACACGGCAAAGCCGACTGTCGAATAGATGAGCGCCCAGGCCAGCCACCCGGGGAATGCGGCCAGGTTGTACTTCGGCCAAGAGAGACCGACGACCCCCGCCGCGACGTTGACGACCGTCTGAATCCCGATCGTCAGGTAGGCCAGCGAAATGACGATCCACCCGCGTTTCTTGATGTTGTCCATCGCCCGCTGCGTTCGCTTTGCGTTGGCCCACTGCCACGCTCGGCGTCGAAAGCCGCCCGACGGCTCTCTGCCGGAGATCGTCACCCGCCTGCCGTAGCGCCCGATTCCGTAGACGAGGTTAGATCGCGACGCAACGAGCAGCGTCAGCGTGAGGAAGACGAGGGGGAACGGCCCCGTCGACGTGAATTCGCCGATGCTCTTGAACATGTCCAGATTGTAACCCAAACGTCTTTGCGACACTATCGTGAGGGTGCCGGACTAAACGTTGCAGTTGCAGAAGAATCTATGCGACGCCTTCAGATTCTGCCTCCTGTTTCTCAGCGGGATTATTGCCGTAGGGCGTGCTCATTGCCTTGAACGGCCGTCTCGCTTCGCGGTTGGCGTTGACGGTCTTGACGCAGGCGCCCGACGCATGCGCAGACGCCCGCTGCTTGGTCCGCAGGCACCTGCCGCCCCGCTCAGCGGCGTTTCGTCCCGCTTGGGTCAGCGGCGCTTCTCCCCGCCTGCGCACGTCGAGCACGTTCCCATGAGCTCGAGGGTGTGCTCGACGTCCACGAAGTCCGCCTCGGCGGCGATCTGCCTCGCCCACGCCTCGATTTGGGGGCCGGCCACTTCGACCGTTCTCCCGCATATTCTGCAAACCAGATGGTGGTGATGCTCGGTGGAGTCGCAGGAGCGGTAGAGGAGCTCAGAATCGGTGCGCAGAACATCGACTTCCCCCTCGTCCAAGAGGACCTGGAGGGTGCGGTAGACGGTCGCCAATCCGATCCTGGAGCCCGACTTCGCGAGGTCGTCGTGCAACTGCTGCGCGGAAACGAAAGAGGAAAGCTCCTCCAGGCGTTTTGCTATCGCCTGGCGCTGAGCTGTGTTTCGTGTTCGTCCCATGTGACTGCTTTCTTCGGCCTGCGGCGGATGCAGAGCGCGAGAACGGCGCGGCCTGTCGCGACAATTGTATATGTTCCGATAAGCAGGGTCACGATCGTCGCTCCGGGCGCGAGCCTGACGAAATAGGTGGTTGCGAGCCCGACGACGCAGGCGAGCACCCCCAAGGCCATGGCGATCCCCATCGTTTTGTTGAACGACGAGGAAAGCAGCTGCGCGATGGCGACCGGAACGATCATGATAGCCGAGACCAGGAGCACGCCGACCACACGCATGGCCACCGAAACCGTCAGAGCCGCGACCACAGCGACGAGGATGTTGAGCGTTCTCACGCGCAGGCCGCAGGCCTTCGCAAAGTCTTCGTCATGCGAAAGGGAGAAAAGCGGGCCGCGCAGGCCAGCCCGAAAAAGCAGGACGAAGGCCGAGAGAACCGCGGTGTAGAGGACCTCGTCGGGGAGACGGTCGCGATCGAGCCGAAAAGGTAGCTCGTCAGCTTCTCTGTGTTCCCGCCGGCCAGCGAGATGATGATGACGCCCAGGGCGATTCCCCCGTAAAAGAGCATCGCGAGGGCGACGTCGCCGCCCGTGCGCCCCTGGGCGCGCACAACCTCGATGAGAACTGCGCCGATGACCGACGCCGCGATAGCCCCCGGTATGGCCAAGGAGTCCTTCGGGTCGAGGCCGAAGACGCTCGCCGCCAGCCAGCCGACGGCCACCCCGTCAAGGCGACGTGCCCGATCCCGTCGCCCGCAGAGGGCCATCCCGCGCTGAACGAGGTAGGTGCCGACCACCGGCGCGGAGACCCCCACCAGTATGGCGACGACGAAGGCCCGCTGCATGAACGGCGCCTCGAGCATCTCGGATCGTTTCAAGCGTCACGATGGATCCATCCTCAGAGTCGGTGCGTGGTGTGCCTGCCAATCGGCGGAGTCGTGCGGGTGGACGTGGTCGTGCTCAGGATGGTCGTGGCCCGGAGGCGGCGGGGGAAGCGCGCCGTCGTGAACGACGCGCCCGCCCTCCAACACGACGGCCCGCTCGACTATCGGCTCCAATTCGCCCATCTCGTGGAGCACGGTGACCAGCGTCGTGCCGCGCTCGCGAAGCTCGGAGAGGATCGAGGCGAGTGCCCGCCTCGAATCACGGTCGATTCCCGCCAGGGGCTCGTCCAGAAAGAGCAGATCGGGCTCGCGCACGAGCGCCCTGGCGATGAGCACCCTTTGCGCCTGGCCTCCGGAGAAAACCTGGACGTGGTCGCGGGCCCTGTCCTCGAGGCCGACGGCGGAGAGGGCCTCAACGCCTGCGCTTGGCCCTCGGGCCGACGTCGGCCCACAGGCGGCCCCGCCCGAGCAGCCCCGAGCGGACGACCTCCAGGGCCGTCGCCGGAACGCCCGATGAGGCGGTCACCCGTTGAGGGACGTACCCGATCCGAGACCGGGAACGGACCTTCTGAGAGCGACGCTCTCGCCCGAAAAAGCTCGACGTTTCCGGCGGAGGCCGGAACGATGCCGAGAATGGCGCGCACCAGCGTCGATTTGCCCGAGCCGTTGGCGCCCAGGAAGGCGACGGATTCGCCCTGAGGAGACGCTCAGGGCCACGTCGTCGAGGATGCGCGAGCCGCCCAAATGGACGGCGAGGCCCTCCACAGCCACGGGAATGGCGTTCATCGTTCTCCTGTCTGCGCGCCGATCATGCGTTCGTCGGCACGGCGATCCTATGCTCTGCGGGCACGGCAATCATATGTCCGTCCGCATGTCCGTCGGCGCCCCGGGCACACGCCCGTCTGCGTGCCGACCGTGCGCCACCGGCCTCGCGCGGTCACCTGGTCACTTGCAGGCGAGGGCCTTCTTGAGCGCCGTCAGGTTGTCCGTCATAGCCGCCTCGTAGTCGCCCTTCTCGGGCTTGGACTCGAGCGGGCTGAGAACAGCGGTGACGGTTTTGGTCTCCTTCGCGAGAGTCTCGGCGGGCTTGCCGCTGACGAGCTCCTCGGTGAAGATCGTCGTGGTCCCGTTCTCTTGGACGTACTTCTTGACCTTGGCCAGCGTGGCCGGGCTCGGCTCGGACTCCGGGTCGATTCCGGACAGGCCCACTTGGGAGAGCTTGTAACGGTCCGCCAAGTAGCCGAAAGCGGTGTGCGTCGTGACGATCGAGCGGCGTTCGCAGGTGGCCAGGCCGGTCTGGAAGGACTTGTCGAGCCCGTCGAGCTTCTTCTGAAGAGCCTCGTTGTTCTTCTTGTAGGCGTCGGCGTGGCCGGGGTCCTTCTTCGACAGCTCGGCCGCGATCGCATCGGCGGCGCGCTTCATCCGAGCGGGGTCGAGCCAGAAATGAGGGTCGGCGGCGTCGTCGCCGTGATCGTGGCCCTCCGCGTGGTCGTGTTCTTTCCCGTCTTCGTGGCCCTTTTCTCCGTCCTCCTTCTTGGCTTCGCCGTCTTTCTTGTCGCCGTGCTCGTGCTCGAGGAGGCCTTCGTGGTGGACCAGGTTGACGTTTTTCGTCAGATCGACCGCCGACACATCGCTCAGGGAGCCGACGGCGTCGTCAAGAGACGGCTGGAATCCCTTGACGTAAAAGAGCGCCTTTGTTTTGTTCAGCTCGGCGATCTGCTTCGTGCTGATTTCGAAGTCGTGCGGCTCGGCGCCCGCGAGGGTGACGGAAGAGACGTCGACGTGGTCGCCGCCGATCTGCTGCGTGAGCCACTGGATCGGATAGAAAGAGGCGGCCACTTTCAGTTTCCCGGAGGATCCGCCCTTCGAACCGTCGGAGGAATCCGAGCAGGAGGCAAGCCCGAGGGCGAGGGTCAGCGCGGACATGGCCGCGACAATGCGTGTACGATGTCTATTAAACATGAGAACCATTATCAACCTTGCCTTGAAATGCTGTCAAAAGATGCCTCTTGTTTGCCGACGGCGCGCGTTGTCTGAAGCAATTTTCTAACTGCGGAAGCGGTTATACGGCCGATCCGGCGGTTTGCCCTTGGGCGTTCTCCGATCGGCAAGGCTCCGATCAGGGGATTGCGGGCTGTGTGGAAAACCCCATCCTCGGCCGGCGTCGCGCGGGCGATCGCCGGTAGAATCGAGAGGACTCCGCGTCATCCAGGCGCGGCAACGAAAGGAGCGCAGCTCTATGGCCAAGCAGGCCCCCTCGAAACTCGACAGCGTCATCGCCCTGGCGAAGCGGCGCGGCTTCGTCTTCCCTTGCGGCGAGATATACGGCGGCACGAGATCCGCGTGGGACTACGGCCCGCTGGGCGTCGAGTTGAAGGAGAACATCAAGCGGCAGTGGTGGCGGCACATGGTCACGTCGCGCGACGACGTCGTCGGCCTCGACTCGTCAATCATTCTTCCCCGCGAGGTGTGGGTCGCTTCAGGCCACGTCGGCGTCTTCAACGATCCCCTCACCGAGTGCCTTTCGTGCCACAAGCGCTTCCGCGTCGATCAGATGCAGGAGGAATTCGCCGCGAAGAAAGGGATCGAAGACCCCGATTCGGTGGAGCTCGCCGAGATCGCCTGCGGCAATTGCGGCACGCGCGGCCAATGGACGGAGCCCCGCGACTTCAACATGATGCTCAAGACCCACCTGGGGCCGGTCGAGGACGAATCGGGCCTCCACTATCTGCGACCCGAGACGGCGCAGGGCATTTTCGTCGATTTCAGAATGTCATGACGTCGGCCCGCAAAGCGCCCCCGTTTGGAATCGGTCAGATCGGAAAGTCCTTCCGCAACGAGATCACGCCCGGAAATTTCATTTTCCGCACGCGCGAGTTCGAGCAAATGGAAATGGAATTTTTGTCAAGCCCGGAACCGACGAGGAATGGCACCGGTATTGGATCGACGAGCGGCGCAACTGGTACGTCGGCCTGGGAATCGACCCCGAGAATCTTCGGCTGTACGAGCATCCGCAGGAGAAGCTCTCCCATTATTCCAAGCGGACGGTCGACATCGAGTACCGTTTCGGCTTCCGCGGATCCGATTGGGGCGAGCTCGAAGGGATCGCCAATCGCACGGACTTCGACCTGTCGACGCACACCAAGCATTCCGGCAAAGACCTGTCCTATTTCGACCAAGCCAGCGGCGAACGTTGGATTCCCTACGTCATTGAGCCCGCGGCCGGTCTGACTCGCTCCCTCATGGCCTTCCTCGTCGAGGCCTACGCGGAGGACGAGGCCCCCAACGCCAAGGGCGGGGTCGACAAGCGCGTGGTGCTCCGGCTCGACCCGCGCCTCTCGCCAGTCAAGGCGGCCGTTCTTCCGCTCTCGCGCGACGAGCGGCTTTCGCCGTTGGCGCGCGAGCTGGCGGCTGCGCTCCGCAAGAACTGGAACGTCGATTTCGACGACGCCGGCGCCGTCGGCCGCCGCTATCGCCGCCAGGACGAGATCGGCACGCCTTTCTGCATCACCGTCGACTTCGACTCCCTCGAAGACCGTTCCGTGACCATTCGCGACCGCGACACGATGGAGCAAGTCCGCCTTCCGATCTCCGACGTCGAGGGATGCCTCGCCGGTAAGCTGGTTGGGTGTTGACGGGCCACGGCCATTCGCATTCAGGGCCCCCTGGACATCGCCCCGGGGGCTCGCAGGCGCGTTTCGGCGATTCTGGCCGCCGTCGTCCTGCCGTTGGCTATAGCCACAGCCGTTCTGCTCGTGGCCCTGTGGCCGAAGGGGGAGACGCCCGTCGGCTCGCGGCCCCTGTACTCCAACGGCGCGCAAGCCGTGACGGGCGAGGTCACGTCGGTCGGCAAAGTCGATTCCTCTGGCCAGACGCCCGTGAAGATGAAGGTCGACGGCGTGGACGTGCCCGTCCACGTCCCGCCGGAGATCATTGCCAACGGGCTCGACGTCGGCGACGAGATTCGGGCGATCTTCAATCCCGCCGCCCTCGAAAGCGGCACGGCCTACGTTTTTCACCGATTTCGTCCGCACCCATCAGATGCTGTGGCTGTTGGCCGTGTACGTCGCAGTGGTTTTGGCGGTGGCGCGGTGGAAAGGCGCCATGGCCCTCGCCGGCCTCGGCGTGTCCCTCGCCGTCGTCGGGGCGTTCATGGTGCCTGCGCTGACGGTCAGCGAGCATCCGGTGCTCGTCATACTGGTCGGCGCCGCGGCGATGATGTTTGCCTCGATCTACTTGGCCCACGGGATTTCGATTCGAACGACGACGGCCGTTATCGGCACCTTCGCGGGACTGGTCATCACGACGGGCGTGGCGTGGTGGGCCGTCGGGGCGGCCAATCTCACGGGCGCCCTTTCCGACGACGCGCGCATCCTGGCCGGCGAGCTGCCCAACGTCCAGCTCCAGGCGATTCTGCTGGGCGGGGTCATCCTCGCCGGACTCGGCGCGCTCAACGACGTGACGATCACGCAGGTCTCCACCGTGTGGGAGCTCCACACGGCGAATCCGCGCCTGACGCGCCGAAGGCTCGTCAGCCAGGGAATGGCCGTCGGACGCGATCACATCGCCTCGACCGTCTACACGCTCGCCTTCGCCTATGTCGGCACGGCTCTCACGCTGCTCGTCGCGGCGGCGCTCATGCAACGGCCCGCCGCCGACCTCGTCCAGCTCGGTGAAATCGCCGAAGAGATCGTGCGCACCTTGGCCGCGTCCATCGGCTTGGTGCTCGCCATCCCGCTCACGACGGCCGTCGCCGCCGTCCTCGCTCCCGTCGCTCCGACGGCCGCACGGTCAGCCGACGACGATCCCGAAGGCGATTCGGGCGACGGCGACGCGGAGGAAACCGGCGACCCGCAGGAGGCCTGGGACGAGGCCGACGGAATCTGGGACGAGGAAGCCTGGGACGGCGAGCCGGCCGGCGGCCGGAAAGCGGGCAGCCCCTATGCGCGCGACCGTTCCGAAGAATTCGAATACGACGGCGCCGAGATAGACAGGGCGACTCGAGGGAGACGGCCCATGGCCGCGATGAGGGCCGCTCTGTCGCCGGCGCCGAGCCCCTGCGCCGCCAGCGGTGAAACCCGTTGCGGCTGGCGCGTCCGGCCTGTCCTTCGGGCCATTGCGCCTTCGAACCCCCGTCATGCTGGCGCCCATGGCCCGGCGTGACCAACCCGCCCTTCCGTCGACTGTGCAGAGAACAGGCCGAAGAGGGCCTCGCCCTGGCCGGGGCCGATCCCGCGCCGCGGGGGCTCCCGGGAACCGACGCGCCAGGCGGCTTATGGGTGTGCGAGATGATCACCTCGCGGGCTCTCGTCGAGCGCAACCCCGAGGCGATGAACATGATCAAAGCCCGATCCCGGGGATCCGGTCCGCTCGATCCAGCTCTACGGCGTCGAGCCGAAAACCTCCGCCGCCGCGGTGGCAATGCTGGTCGGCGAGAACAAGGCCGACCACATCGACCTCAATTTTGGCTGCCCCGCGCCGAAGGTGACCCGCAAGGGCGGGGGATCCGCGCTTCCGTGGAAGCTTGACCTCTTCCGCGAGATCGTTTCGGCCGCCGTCGAGGCGCCCGGCGCGCAAGCGCAGGCCGCGACGTCGAAGTGCCCGTGACGGCGAAGATCCGAGTGGGAATCGACGACGGCCACACCACTTTCCTCGACGCCGCGAGAATCGCCGAGGATGCGGGAATCGCAGGCCTCACGCTGCATGCGCGCACGACGGCCCAGCATTATTCGGGCAGCGCCGATTGGGGGCGCATCGCCGAGCTGGCGGAGGCCACAAGCCTGCCGGTGCTGGGAAACGGAGACGTTTTTCGAGGTTGAGGACGCGGTGCGCCTCATGGCCCGAAACAGGGGTGCGCCGGCGTGGCCGTCGGGCGAGGATGCCAGGGCAGGCCGTGGCTGTTTCGCGAGCTCGCAGCGCGCCTGCATGGGTGCGGAGAGGTTGCCCGGCCGGGGCTGAGCGACGTCGTCGCCATGATCGAAAGGCACGGCCAGCTTTCCTACGAGCACTTCAACGGGGACGAGCACCGGGCCATGAGGGAGCTGCGCAAGCACATCGGCTGGTACCTGCGCGGATTCGCGGTGGGAGGCGAGAGCCGCAGAGAGCTTGCGCTCGTGTCGACCCGCGAGAACTCCACGACCGCCTGGCGCGGCTTGACCTTGACCAGCCCCTACCCGGAGGCGGCCGAAGGCCCGCGCGGGCGGGCCGGCGGGCCGAAACGCCCGCACGTTCCCGACGGGTGGCTCGATTCGCGCGAGCTGAGCCCGGCGGACCGGGCAAGAATCGCACGGGCGGAAATCAACGTCTCGGGAGGTTGAATGAACGCGCGCGAACGCTGGATCGACGAAGCGGCGAAAAAGTCGAGCCGCACCGAATTCGAACGCGACCGCGGAAGGGTGCTCCATTCCTCCGCGCTCAGGCGGCTCGGCGCAAAAACCCAGGTGCTCGGGCCCGAATCGGACGATTTCATCCGCACGCGCCTGACCCATTCCCTCGAGGTCGCCCAGATCGGTCGCTCCCTCGCGATCAACCTCGGCGCCGACCCTGACATCGTCGAAACCGCCTGCCTCTCCCATGACCTCGGCCATCCGCCTTACGGGCACAACGGCGAGCGGGCCCTCGCCGACGTCGCCGCATCGATCGGCGGATTCGAGGGAAACGCCCAGACCTTCAGGATTCTCACGCGACTGGAGCCGAAGATGATCGCGCCCAGCGGGCGGCGCGTCGGACTCAATCTCACTCGGGGGCACGCTCGACGCCGTCGTCAAATACCCGTGGGGCGAGGGCGAGGGCCCCCTTCGCGAGGACGGATCGCCAACGCCGAAGTTCAATTTTTACTCGGACGACGCCGATGTTTTCGCCTGGGTGCGCGACGGAGCCGGCGAAGGCAGATGCGTCGAAGCCCAGATGATGGACCTCGCCGACGACATCGCCTACTCGACCCACGACGTCGAAGACAGGGATCGTCCGGGGGCTCGTCCGCACGGATCGGCTGCGAGACCCGGCCGAGCAAAATCGGATTGTCGAGGCCACCTGCTGCTGGTACGGCTTCGCCGACGGCGACGCGCTGGGCGCCGCGCTCGAACGCCTGCTGCGCCAGGAGAGCTGGCCGGCCGAATTCGTCGGGACCTACGCGCAATTGGCACGGGTCAAGGACCTGACGAGCGATCTCATCGGACGCTTCATATCGGGAGTGTGCGATGCCACCGCCTCGCCCACGGAACCGGATCCCTCCGCCGGCACTCCGGCGGCCTGGTCATCCCGAGGCGACCCGCGAAGAGATCATGCTGCTCAGGGACTGGCCGTCTACTACGTCATGTTGCCGCGCGAGGCGAGCCCTCTACTACGAGCAGCGCACGGTCGTCTACGATCTGGTGGACGCGCTCAACGGCAGCCCCGAGCGGCTGGAGCCGCAATTTCTCGAACAGTGGAATATGGCGGGCGGGGATGCGTCGGGGAGGCTTCGCGCCGTCGTCGACCAGGTTGCGAGCCTGACGGACCAGTCCGCCCGCCAGTGGCACTCGCGCCTGTGCGGCTTCCTGCGGAACTGACGCCGGACGGCTTGCCGGCGCCCGACTCGCGGGGCTCGCATGGCCTGCCGAGGGGGCTTGGACAGTTTGTCGGACGTCCTGCCGGACGGCCCGGATAGAATGGTGGCATGGCGGGGTTGATCAGGCGAGAGGACATCGACGAGGTTCGTTCGCGCACGCGGATTGAGGACGTCGTCTCCCAGTATGTCCAGCTGCGCCCCGACGGCGTCGACTCACAAAAGGGCCTGTGCCCCTTCCACGATGAGAAAACGCCCTCTTTCCATATCCGGCCGCACATCGGCAGGTGGCATTGTTTCGGATGCGGCGAAGGAGGCGATGTCATCTCCTTCGTCGAACGAATCGAGCATGTGTCTTTCGTCGAAGCGGTGGAGATCCTCGCCCGAAAGGCCGGCGTGGAGCTTCGCTACGAGAACGACGGGCGGCGCGAACGCGGCGACTCGGGGCCACGCGCCAGCGCTCATCGACGCCCACCGGGTCGCGGTGGACTTCTACGGCCCAGCTGGCCTGCCCCCCAGGGCGAGGCGGGACGGCGGATGCTCGACCAGCGCGGCTTCGACGCCGCAGCGATCGCGCGCTTCAAGGTCGGATACTCGCCGAACTCGTGGGACGGCCTGCTCAAAGAGCTGCGGCGCCGCGGATTCACCGAACGTGAAAATAGCCGCCTCGGGGCTGGCGAGCCAGGGAAACCGCGGCCAGTACGACCGCTTTCGCGGGCGCCTCATGTGGCCCGATCATGTCGATCACCGGCGACCCGATCGGCTTTGGCGCGCGCAAAGCTTTCGGACGAGGACAACGGCCCGAAGTATCTCAATACGCCGGAGACCGCGATCTACAGAAGTCCCAGGTGCTCTACGGGCTCGACATGGCCAAGCGCGCCATCTCCCAGCAGCGGAGAATCGTCGTCGTCGAGGGGTACACGGACGTCATGGCGGCCCAGCTCGCGGGCGTCGAGACGGCCGTCGCCACGTGCGGCACCGCCTTCGGCTCCGAGCACGTCAAGGTCGTGCGCAGGCTCATCGGCGACGAGGGCCGATCCGGCTGCGGGGGTGATCCTGGGGTCCGGGGCGGCCTACGGCGGCGAGGTCATCTTCACCTTCGACGGCGACGCCGCCGGCCAAAAGGCCGCGCTCAAAGCCTTCCAGGAAGATCAGGCCTTCGCCGCGCAGACCTTCGTCTGCGTCGCGCCCGAGGGAATGGATCCGTGCGAGGTGCGCATGAACTACGGCGACGAGGCGGTGCGCGAGATCGTGGCGGCCCGCCGCCCGCTGTTCGAGTTTGCGATTCGCTCGGTGCTGACAGGCCTGCCGTTGAACAGCGCCGAAGGGAGGACCGCCGGGCTCCGCGCCGCCGCGCCGATGGTCGCTTCGATCCGCGACAGGGTGCTTCGCGGCGAGTACACGAGGCAGCTGGCGGGGTGGCTCGGCATGGACGAGGGCACCGTTCGCCGCGCCGTGCTTTCCTCCGGCCGCAGGCCCGCTTCCGGACGGCGGCAGGAAGGCGGACAGAGACGGCCGAACGGCGGCGCTCAGGACGGGCAGGAGCGCCCCGCCCCCGTTCTCGCGTCGAGGGCGACGGTGCGGGACCCCGTGGAGAGGGTCGAGAGGGAGGCCCTCGGGATATACCTTCAGCTGCCGGGCCTCGCGGGCTCGGCGCAGATGGACGAACTGCCCTCCCAGACCTTCACCGTGCCCGTCCACCGCCGCGTGCACGAGGCGATCCGGGCCGCCGGGGGCGCCGCCTCCTACGACAAGCGCGTCGCCGAGCTTTCGGCGAACGGCGTCCCTTTGGAGAAGGCGGAGGAGCCGCCGCCGGGTGGTACGTCGAGAGGGTCATCGAGAACGCCGACGACGTCGTCGGCCGAGCCGTGGCCCAGCTCGCCGTCGAAACGCTTCCCGAGAGCCGGCCAGACCGAGTCGAGCGGTACGTGTGAGATAGCCGTGTCCCTTATCAGGCAGGGAATCACCCGCCAGATCGGCGATCTGCGCTCGCGACTGCAGCGCACGCCGCCCGACGATCCGCAGTATTCCGCGCTGTTCTCGCGGCTCATCGAGCTGGAGGAACAGCGCCGGGCGTGCGACGCTCAAATCGAGTGATCTACGCTGCTGCGAATCGCGGTGACGCCGTCGAGGAAATCCGGCTAAGATATGAGGGCCGGTTTCCGGCGCGCCCCTGTAGCTCAGTTGGTTAGAGCAGTGGACTCATAATCCATCGGTCGCGGGTTCAAGTCCTGCCGGGGGCACACCAGAGAGGCGAAGCCGCAAAGTCGCCTGGAGTTTTCGGCCTTGAAGCGGAGCGACGTCAGTCGCCGAAAAGCTTCGCCAGAGGATCGTCGGCCACGCGCGAAGGGCGGAATTCGACGATTGCGTGCTTGGCCAAGCCGCGAAGGGCAAATGGGTCGTTCGCCACCGCAGCCTCGATTTCTTCACGAGGACGGTTCGCCGCGAGAATCACTCCGCCCGTGCGCGGCTGGCGACGCCCTGACGCAAGGAAGCGACCTGCGGCATAGTTTTCATTGAGCCAGATTTTATGTGCGTCGAGGGCTGAGTCGATGTTTTCCAATTCGGACGTATAGTCGATGAGGATCACAGACATGCCGAGATTTTAAGGCACTTTCGTCTTTGCACGCGAGGGCCCTTTCGAGGCCCTGCTTGGGGAGAGCAGACCATCGCGAGAGGGGTGCGGGGCCTTTAGGATGGCAGCATGAAGATGAACAACATAGTCGCATGTGCCCGTGTCCAATATTGAGGAGGCAGTCGCCTGGTATCAGGCCGCCTTCGAGCTCGGCGCTCCGCATTCGATGCCGATGGAAGGGATCGTCGAGTTCAACCTCGGCCGCTTTTGGCTCCAGCTTTTCGAATCGCCCGAGACGGCCGGCGCAGAGGGCATCACGCTCGTTCTGGGAGTCGACGACGCCCGGGCGGAGCAGCAACGTCTCGCAGACCTCGGATTTTCGGTGACCGAGATCGAGACGATCGACGAAGTCGTCGATGTATTCAATCTCATCGATCCAGACGGCAATGCCTACTCGATCGTCCTCGAGGCCGCGGCGGACTGAGAGCGGCGAGGCGGGCTGAAAATCCCCAGCCCGCCCCGGACTTTCCGGAAGCCGGCATTTACGCGGCCTCGTTGCCGAGACTCGCGCGAGCAGGAGTCTCGGGCGCCAGCCCAGTCGCTTTGACGCGTCGCCGATCAGCGGGCCGTCGGCTCAGTCAGCCGAGGCCTCGGATCCGCCGTCGTCTTCACGCCGACCCGTCTTCGTTTGACGCGTCGCTTTTTGCCTTCGCCGCTCGCGTCTTGGGCGCTTCCGTTTTCTTCGCCTCGTTCCTCGGATCCGCCTTCGCCGTTCGTCTGTTCCTCTGCCCGGCCGCCGCTGGAACTTTGCTCCGAGTCTCGCCGTCTCCCTCCGACGGATCCTCGTGGGTGGGGGCGTCGGGGTCAGTGGCGTTGATGGCGTCGTACGACGTCGGCAGATCCTCCTCGGCGGCGATGGGAATCTCCTCGGTTCCCGTCTGCGCGGCCAGCACCTCGCTGACCTTGGACTCGTATTCGCGCTTGCGCGCCTGCCGCGAAAGCCGGGTGAAGAACTTGTGCAGGTCGACCGTCGTCTCGATAGGCCGAGGCTTCGCCCTCCGGCTATGGGTCGTCAGCTCGTCGAAGATCTCCGCCCGAAGGGCTCCCGAAACGTCGGTGACGATTGCCCGGGCGAACTCCTCGCCCCGGAGTCTGCGGCGTATCGCGTGCTCTGCCGCAAGCTGTTTCCACAGGGCCCCAACACGCAGGCACCATGACCACGGAGAACGGCAAGGCTGTGAGGATGGACAGCGTTTGCAGCGCCTTCATCCCTCCTGGGAATCGCCGAATCCCAGCATGACGGCGGCAATGGCGCCGGACAGCGTCGCGAAGGTCAGGCGCGTGGCAAGAGGGGGGTTGGGGTTGCCGCCGGTCGAAAGCATCGACATGACGTAGGACCCCGAATCGGAGGAGCTGACGAAGAATATGATCACCACGATCATCGCCAGAATCGAGAGCCATCCGCCGATAGGCATCCCTTCGAAGACTCGGAAGAGTGCGATGTCGACGTTGACCGTCCCGTCGGGGCCAATGAGGTTCTTGGCGCCGAACATCTGCTGATAAAGGCCGTTTCCGCCAAGAATCGCAAACCACACGAATGTGACGAGCGTGGGGACGAGCATGACGCCGAGGACGAATTCGCGGACCGTCCGCCCCTTGGAGATGCGGGCGATGAAGACTCCGACGAAGGGAGACCAGCTGATCCACCAGCCCCAGTAGTAAACGGTCCACTGAGAGAGCCACTCGGCCCCCTTGGCTCCGGCATAGGGGTGGGTTTCGAAGGACATCGAGATGAAATTCTGGAAATAGCTGCCAGAGTCCGTGACGAATCCGTTGAAGAGGAAGACCGTGGGGCCGAGAATCGCCACGAGGACGACGAGCAAAGCGGCCAGAACCAGATTGAGGTTCGAAATGAACTTGATGCCTGCGTCCAGCCCGCTGGCGACCGACAGGGCCGCCATGCCTGAGATGACGGCCACCAAAAGGATGAGCATTCCGTTGTCGATGTGCCATCCGGCAAGGAAATCGAAGCCGGCCGCGACCTGTTTGACTCCGAAGCCCAGCGATGTGGCGATTCCCACGAGCGTTCCGATGATCGCTATGACGTCGATGACGTCGCCGAGCTTTCCGTTGACGCGGTCGCCGAAGATCGGCCGCAGCGTCGAACGGATCGAGACCGGAAGCCCTCGGCGGTGGACGGCGTAGGCGATGGCCAGGCCGACGACAACGTAAATTCCCCATGCGTGCAAACCCCAGTGGAGGAAGGACTTGGTCATGGCTTCCGATGCCCGGTCCGTCGCGTTCGCGGCGTTTGAGCTTGGGGCGGGCTTGCCGAGGTGGGAGAGAGGCTCGGCCGCGCCCCAGAACACGAGGCCGATGCCCATCCCAGCGGCGAAAAGCATCGAGAACCAGGAGGTTCGAGAGTACTCTGGCTCGGCGTCGTCCGGCCCGAGGATGGTGTCGCCCTTCCTTGAAAAGGCCAAGGCGAAGCCGACGACGACGAAGAGGGCGACCGCCAAAATGTAGTACCAGCCCACGTTCGACACGACGACTTTCGAAATGCGGGCAATGACGTCGTTGACGCCCCTTCGGCCAGAGGGCGGCGAGGACGACGAGACGAGTGTTATGCCGACCGACGGCCAGAAAACCTGGTGGCGCAGAGCCAGAGAAACGCGGCTTCGGGAAGAGAACGCTTCGAGTTCGGCTCCGTCCTCGGGCCGGAGGGACTTTTCGGTGTCAGGGGGCTCCATGCCGATCGATGCGTCGGCGGCTTCGACGTCCGTTGCGACGCCGCCGGTCTTCTCTTCATTTGCGCGATGTGGGGGTATGTTATGCGTGGACACAGGAAACCTTCCTTTCGACCCGAATTTCTTTACTTTCCCATACTCGGCGGACAGCCCGCAATCTCAAGCTTTCGCTTCCGTGGAAAAGTCAGTGCAATATGACGGTGGCCGCTGGGAAAAGATGTCTTTTATTTCGTTTACGGATATTTTGATTGCCTAAAGGAGCGGGAGAAAAGCTCACGGACGGCCTGCGCTGACTTCCCTTTGGCCGCTCGCAGGATACCATCGAACTATGCCGCATCGACCTCCAGCGCCTACCGGGCGTCACTTCAAAGACGGACCGGAAAAAGCAGGCGTTCCCGTACGCCCGCAGGTGAGCCAGCCTGAGGAGCTCGATCCGGCCGAAGCCCGGCGCCGGGCGGCCGAACGGGCGGCCAGGGCCGCGGCGGCCTATGCCGCCCACACGGCCAACAGGGCCGCTTTTTGGGAGGCGGAGGACACCGCCGTCATTCCGGTCACCCGGGAAGACCGAAAGCCGGGCGGCGAGGACGTCCGCGAACGCGCGGCAGAACGTGAGGAGCCGGCGCCCTCCGGCGCGCGCAAGGGCTCGGGCCAGGCCAAGAAACAGGCGGGCTCGCCCAAGAGCGTCGCACGCTCGTCCTTCGTCATGTTCCTGGGGAGCTTGGTTTCGCGTTTCCTGGGGCTCGTCCGCTCTCCGATCCTCCTTGGGGCGATCGTCGGCGTCACGACGCCGGCCGCCGACGCCTTCGCCGTGGCGAACAAGCTGCCGAACCTCATTTACATGATCATCGTCGGAGGCCTTGTCAACGCCGTTCTGGTGCCCTCGATCGTTCGGGCGACGAAGGAGTCCAAAGACGGCGGGGAGGCCTTCCTCAACAAGCTTCTCACGCTCTCGATCGTCTCCCTCGGCTCGGTGACCCTCCTGCTGACCTTGGGCGCGCCTTTCGTCGCGAAGGTTTTCGCGTCCACGATGGAGGGCAAGTGGTTCAACCTCACCGTCGCCTTCGCCTATTGGTGTCTGCCCCAGATTTTCTTTTACGGCATGTACACGGTGCTCGGCCAGATCCTCAACGCCCGGGAGAACTTCGGCCCGTACATGTGGGCGCCCGTGCTCAACAACGTCGTGTCCATTGTGGGATTTCTCGGCGTTCTCGGCGTTTTCGGCGGGGCCGAACGCGGAGGCATCGAGGAATGGGATTCGACGCGGGTCATGCTGCTCGGCGGGGTCTCCACCGCGGGCATCGCGGTTCAGGCCTTGGTTCTCGTTTGGCCGATGCACAACTTGGGCATCCGCTATCGCCCCGACTTCGCTTGGCGGGGCTCGGGCTTGGGGGAGGCCGGGAAAGCGTCGTGGTGGATGCTTCTCATGATGGTCTCCGGCATGGTCCCCACGATGCTCCTGTCGAATGTGGCTGCAGGCGCCCGCAGCCGCGCCGAGAGAATGGGACTCAGCGGCGACGTCGCTGGCAACGCGACCTATGACAGCGCGTACGCGCTCTATTCCATGCCGACGTCGCTCATCGTCGTCTCGATCGCGACGGCGATGTTCACGAGGCTCACGAAGGCCGCCGTCGACGGCGACATGGCGAGGATGCGCCGGGACGCCTCAAAGACGCTGCGGATGGTCTCCACGCTCATGCTCCTTGCCTCTGCGGGCATGGTTGCCCTGGCGGTCCCCATCACGAGGATCCTCACCTTCACCGTTCCGCCGGACCAGGCTGTGGAGCTGGCGAAGGTCCTCATCGCCATGTGCATCGGGCTGGTCGGAGTGGGCGCGGTGAGCGTGCTCGACCGCGTTTACTACGCCTTCGAGGACACGCGAGGGGCCTTCTGGATCAACTTGCCTTTCCTGCTGTTCGGCCTGGTGGGCTACTACCTGTGCAGCTTCATCGATCCGCGCTGGACGGTGGTCGGCATCGGCCTCGTCATGTCGGCGGCCAACATCCTCTCCGTTTTCGCCATGATCTACAAGCTTTCCCAGCGCATGGGGGGCCTTGACGAGGACAGGCTGCTTCGCGTCCACGTCAAGCTCCTGTGGATCGCCTCGGCCACGGCCCTGCTGGGCTGGCTCATACACGCCGTTTTCTTCGGCCCCATTTTTGCGCCCGTCGGATTCATTGGCGCAATCTTACGCTGCGCGGTGATCGGGCCTGTGCTCATCGCTTTCTACCTCGGCCTCATGAAGGCGTTGAAGATGGAGGAGCTGAGGCGTGCTCATGGGGCCGCTCACCTCGATCGCGCGAAAGTTCGGGATCGGGAAGCGCCGGTGAACGGAAGGGGGCGCAACGATCTCGAGGGGCGCAGCGATCTTGAGTCAGACGCCGGCGGGCGGGGCGGCCGCGCGCAAAACAACCGAGAACCACGCCGCGGCGAGGTTGGCGATCGCCGTCAAAGCGCACCATGCCAAAGCAAGCAAGGCCGAAGCGGCGACGAAGGAAAGGAACGCAAACAAATGGGGGATGCCGTGAACAACTGTCGGAACGGATGGGAAAACAGCGGTCCGGAAGGAGGCTCCGAGCGCGAGAGGCCGCAGACCGGAGGCGGGTCGCAGGCGCGCCGGGCACGCCAGGGCCGCCTCGACGATCCCGTATGTGAGAAGCCGATCCTTCCGGTGGTCTTCGGATACGACATCGCCGCCTATAGCTTTGCCCGCATCTTCCACGAGGCGGCGGGGGTTCGCTCGCTCGTCGTCGCCGACGCCATGCGCGGTCCGATCGACCATTCTTCGATCTTCGACGTGCGGCTCGTGAGCAAGGGCTCGCTCGACGACGAGGCGGCTTTCCTCGACATCCTCCACGGCTTGGCGCGCGAGTTTTTCCGACCGGCGCCTGATCCTCCTCGTCAACACCGACGAGGCCGTCGGCTTCGTCGCCCGGCATCGTGATTCTCTGAGCAGGGACTGGTTTCTTCCGTACGGAGACCGAAAGTCGGTTGAGACTGCGAATTCAAGGCGGAGATGGCCGCGATCATCGCCGGGCTCGGTTTGAGCGCTCCGGCGCGCACGCGGATCGACCTGCGGGAGCCCGCCTCCTGGGAAGGCGCACTGGAGGGCGTCACGTTTCCCGTCGTCGTCAAACCCGAGGAGGCGAGCGACCTCAGCCGTTACTGGAACCAGGGGCTGCGCAAGGTTTTGCCGCTCGACACGCGCGAGGCCGCGCTGGCGACTTTCGCGAAATGGCGCGAAGGAGGGGTGGACACGCGCCTCATCGTCCAGGAGCTCGTCCCGGGCGACGACACGACCCAGTGGGTCGTCAACGGATACGTGGACGCCCGGGGACGGTCACGGCGTGCGGCTCCGGCAGGGTCATCCTCGGCCTCCATCAGCCCGAGTACCTTGGCAACGCCGGAATCATACTGACCGAGCACAATCCTGAGCTGATCGAGCAGGCGAAGTCCATCGTCACGCGGACAGGGCTGCGCGGGTTCTTTTCGATGGACGTGAAGGTCGATCCGCGCGACGGCGCAGCCCGCTGGCTTGATCTCAATCCGCGCATCGGCCGCGGCCACTACTACCTCAAGGCCGCCGGCGTCGACCTCGCCAAAGCGATGCTCGCGGACATGGAGGAAAACTGGGCCGACGGCGCCTCTGGGGCCGGAATGGGGCAGGCCGACGGCGCAGAGCGCTTCCGCCAAAGCGATCTGCCCGGCGCCGATCCCGCCCTTGAAGGGGCGGCGTGCGCGACGAATGCGCGCGAGGCGATCTTCTGCATCATTCCGGCGTCGCTGGCCAATCGAAGGTACATTCGCGACGCGGACCTTTACGCGCGCGTGCGGCGAGCAAAGAAAGTCGGCGTCGTCAACCCGCTGGCGTATTCGGCGGACCGGAGCCTCAAACGGACGTTCTATCGCTTGGCCAACGGCTTCAACCAGCGGCGGCGTATGCGTGCGTGGTATCCCGAGCCGACCGACTCGGGTTTCTGAGAATTCGGCGCTGCTCGGAATTCGAGGTTCGAACGCGCCGAAGCGCCTTCGCCCCTTCGGCGGAGGGCGTTCGTTCCTCAGTCGAGGGCGCCGGTCGCCTTCGCGAGAAGGGGATGGATCGGCAGAACGTATGTGCCGACGAATTCTTCGACGTTGCCTCCGAGCAAGCGCTTGAACTTCAGCACGGGGGCGTCGGGCGCGGTCTCGTCGAAGATCCCGGACACGCCGAAGGTGTTGTAGACCGACAGTCCGTTGTCGCAAGCCCATTTGAACATCGCTCGCTCAACGGGATGGTCCCTCCCGTAGGCGGCAAAACGCTTGTCCATGCCGCCTAGCAGCAAGATGAGCTCGTCTCCGAAGCGGAAGCTCAGCGCGGCGTTGAACGGAATGCCGTCGCCGTGCTCGTCGAGGGTCTTGCGGGCCTGCTCCTCTTGAGAATCAAGCGTCGTCAAACGCTCGCGCAGCTGCTCCAGCTCCCTGTCCCTTGCCTTCGTGGCTTTGCGGCCTTCAAGCAATTCGATGCGCTTGAGCGACTCCTGCCGCTCGTCGGCGATCTGCTCGAGGTAGCGCGAGGGAAAGAGATAGGCGACGCACAGGAGCGCCCGCTCCGGCCCGAGTTCGCGCATGAGCTCGGTGTAGAACGCTCTGCTCGAACCGGAGATGCCGTGCATCGTCGTCCGATCGGCCGTCGATTCGTGGAGCTTGTCGAAGACGTCGAACTCCTCGGGCCGCAACAGGCGCGTCTCGACGCCGTAGCGCCCTTCGTTGTGGAAGCGCCGTCGCAAGCCTTTCGCCAAGGTCGCGGTGGCTTCGTCGAACGTCTTGCCCGATATGTCTTTCGTGTAGATGTATCGGATCTGTATGTCCGGCTGCTCGTAGAACTCCTTCGTCAGGCGGGTCGCCCCCAGCTTGGCGAAGGTCTCCTGCGCCTTCGCCGCCACGGGGTTGTCTTTGACGACCTTGATGTCCTCGTAAAAGGCCCGCGGAAGCAGCGGATTGAACCGCAGGGCGAGCACCCGGGGTTCTTCTTCAGATGGCGCTTCAAACCGGTGAAAAACGTTTCGATCGCGGCGGTGTCCTCCCCAATCGAGCAGCGGTCCGTAGGCCAGTTGCGCCCTCCAGAAGACCTTCTTCCACGGCTGGTAGGCGAGCACGCCCGCCCCTGCGATTTTTGCGTTCGGCGTCGTCGACGACGCCGACGTATTCGACCTTGTGCCCTTGCCTTTCGCGAACGCGGGCGAACTCAACGCTCTGGGGGATGAAGACTCGGGGGCGAGATTCCTCGAGGAAACGCGCATATGCCTTGGGGGTCAGTAGGACGAAACGCATGGAGTCCATCCTACCGGGAGCGAGGTCCGCGGAAGAAAGCCGAGGAGCTGCGTGTGCGGTGCGTCGAGGAGCTGCGCCCTAAGCCCGATTCGCGGAGGAAAGCTGACCGGTTGCTGTGCGAGTTTGCAGAGAATGCTGCGTTCATTACCGTTCGGCGAGCGGGGTAACCTGAGGCCGATCGGCCGTGTTGCGGGGCTGCGCGGCTATTTCGACCCTGCAAAGTGCGGACTTTTCGGCAGCGGCATATGGGCCAGGCAAAATCGCTCCTGTAGTCTTTACGCATGGCTATGAAGCAACCGGACATGTCGTCTCTCACGCCCGAGGAGATCGCGCAGTTGCGCAAAGCGCAGAAGAGGCGCTTTATCTTGGCGCTCGCACTCGGAACGATCATGGCGATTCTCGGTTACTTCGCGGGCCAAAAATTGGCGGGAGGCGACACCAACGGAGCGGGCGCGGTGCACACCGACGCCGCGATCACGGCCGTGACGGGTGAGCGCACGCCTACCGCCGCGGACTTTGAGAGAACGGAATAATTGTGAAACGCAAAAAGTCCGGGGAAAAGCGTCGGACGCCCTCGGCGGTGGCGGCCCTGGGGGCAAGCCGATTGAGATCGCGAGAATTGACGGAGACGCCGAAGCCTGGCTCGCCGTTTTCGCCGACAGGATCGCGGTGGCGACGGACAAAGAAACCGAAGAGCGGCACTGGTTCGAATTCGAACGTGCGACGTGGAGCGGGAACACAGTGACGATGCCCTTCGTCGATTGGAACATTCCGGCTTTCGAGCTCAAGCTCGCCGACGGCGAAGAGGACATAGCGCTCGTCGTCCGAGAACGCCTCGAACGTTCGATCGTCGTTCGCCGCAGCTCCAAGTTGCCGTCGGGCGCCGAGGTTCGGGCGATGGTCAGACGCGACGACAAAGACGACCTGTTCACTCAGGTCATCATCGACGGACGCGCGAAAGAAGAGGACGAGCAGGCGATCGCCGAACTCGAAGAGACGCTGCGCGACATCGTCGGGCTCGAGCCCGACGGCGACGAAGGGTTGGGGGTCTCCGACGATCCCTCGCCGGAGTCGGCTCTGCGAGCAGACGACGCCGACGCGGCCGATCCTCAGGCGTCCCCGGAGGAGGCGGAAGGGGCCCGCAAAAAGGAGCCGGAAGAGGACTGCGCGGACGTCGAGGGCAGCCGACGAGAAGTCTCAGACCTCGGTCGAAGCGGACGTTGTCTCGCCGGAGCCGCTCGCTGCTGCGCCTGCAGAATCCGTTGAGGACGCTGAGGCCGGGAAAGCCCTTGAAGCCGTCGAGGCCGTTGGAGATGCGGAAAATGCCGAGGCCGCGGAAGTCCCTGAACCTGTCGAGGCTGCTGAGGTCGCCGGAGATGCGAGAGCGGATGAAGCGGTCGGTTCGGCGAACGGGCCCGAAGTCGGCGTCGCAGCGGCTGCGCAGGCCGCCGACGGCGCGTTTTCAGGCGAGGCGCCCGAGTCGGAGGCGAGCTCCGCAGGCGCATCGCCCGCGCCGGGCGCGCTTGCCGTTTCGGAGAGCGAGGCGAAGCAGGAGGGCACGCCGGAGCTCGAAAGCCCGACAGAGCTGGAAAGCCTGACAGAATCGGAGAGCGCCCCGGCCCCGGAGAGCCCTTCGACGACTTCGCAGGACGTCTCGGCTCCGGAAAGCGATCTCGAGCCGGAGGGCTCTGTTTCGCCAGACGCGGCGGCTCCGGAAAGCGCCCCGGCCATCCCGGCCGTCTCGCAAAGCTCAGCCGCTCCGAAGAGCGAGCCTGAGACGGAGAGCCTGACGCCGTCGGGCGTTGAGGAGTTGCCCGGCGCCTCCGTCCGACTCGCGAATCCGAGGGAGGCAGGGGTCGGGGAAAGCTCGGCGGACGCATCCTCGAATTCTCCGAGAGGCGGCGCTGAGCAGCCGTCGGCGGCCGCCCCTGCGACGAATATAGATGCTGCGACGAATGCAGATGCGGCGACGAGTGCGCGTGCTGCGACGAATGCACATGCCGCGACGAGTGCAAATGCGGCGTCGCCTGCAAACGCAGTCGAGACAGACGCCGAAGGCCCCGTGCCCGACGCGGAAATTCGCGGATCAGGGGCCGGAGGCTCCCGAAAAGGGCGAGGCCTCCTCGACATGACGGCGTGCCGTTTCCAGCGCGAAGCGAAGCGCCGCGGCAGGGACGCAGCAAGTCTCTCGTGATGCAAGGCACCGCAATGAGATTGGCGGCGATCCGCTGCTGCTGCTAAAAGTTTTTCGTGTTCGCGATCCCGCGTAGCTCAATGGCAGAGCATTCGACTGTTAATCGAACGGTTGCTGGTTCGAGTCCAGCCGCGGGAGCCGACGCACAGGGTGAGGCTGTCCGGTTTCGCCCCTGTTTCGCATAGTACTCAGATCCGACCGCTCAGCAGACGCAGAAGCCGTGCGCGGACAAAGGCGCCGGGAGCCCGCCCAGGGGGCGAATGCGGTTAGCCGCCTCCGTGGAAGAGACCTCGGGTCCCGTCGGATCCCGCACGACTGTTAGGGAGCGATGCCCATGGTCTCCGTTGTCCCCTACCGCGCAGAGCATCGTGAAGCGCTGATCGAGCTCTCTCTGAGGGCGTGGGAAGACGTCTTCCCCCTCATGCGCCAGTCTGTGCCGGGATTCGTCTACGAGTGCTTTTATCCGGCGGGATGGGAGCGCCGCCAGTCCGACGACGTCGCCTTCGTGCTTGACGCCGAGTCCTCCGGCATCGACGTCGCCCTCGACGGCGAACGCCCTGTCGGATGGGTCTGCACGCGCATGCACCCCGAAGACAGCATGGGCGAGGTCTACATTCTCGCCGTCGATCCCCGGTGGCGGAGGCGGGGAATAGCCCGTCGGCTCATCGAACGGGCAGAGTCGCGCACCCGGGGGCTGGGAATGCGGATGATCATGGTGGAAACAGGAGGAGACCCCGGCCACGCACCGGCTCGAGCGACGTACGAAGCGGTGGGATTCGAACGGTGGCCGGTGGCCAGATACTTCAAAGACCTGTCGGGTCCATCCGACGCCGCTCAGGCACGCCAACCTTCGGCTCGGGCCGATGTGCCCTAGACTTGATCCATGACTTTTCGACCAATTCGCATCGTGGGCGATCCCGTCCTGCGCACGCCGTGCTCACCCATTGACGAAATCACGCCGGGGGTGAAGGCGCTGGTCGAAGACCTCGTCGAGAACGTCGACATGGACGGACGCGCAGGCCTCGCAGCAAATCAAATCGGTGTCTCTTTGCGCGCATTCTCTTGGAACATCGAAGGTGAGATCGATTACATTCTCAACCCGGTTATCGTCGAGCTTTCCGACGACGAATTCCAAGACGGCGAAGAAGGGTGTCTGTCTGTCCCGGATCTGTGGTTCCCGACGAAGCGCGCGTTGTACGCCCGTGCCGAGGGATCCGACCTTGACGGACGGAAAAAGGTCGTCGAAGGCGAAGGTCTCATGGGACGATGCATTCAGCACGAAGTCGATCACCTTGACGGGCATCTGTACATCGACAGGCTCGATAGGGAGACTCGGAAGAAGGCGATGAGGGCGATACGGGACCTCTGAGGGCCGGCGCGGACGTCGGCCGCGCACCGGCGGCTGTTTCTTTTCCCTATGGCGTTTTCCCTCGTGATGTGGCACGATAGGAGGGATTCCTCCGGCAGGGGTGACAAGGGGAAAGCCACCTAAGGAGGAACGCCATGAGTGCAAAACACGCCACCCGAGGCGTCATATTCATACACTCGGTATCGCCCGCCGTTCGGCCGCACGTCGAATGGGCGGTGTCCAGTGTGCTCGGATACGACGTGCGGTTTGAATGGACCGCACAGCCAGCGTTGCCTTCGATGAGCCGCGCTGAGGTCTCTTGGGTGGGCGACGTCGGAACCGGAGCGATGCTTGCGTCCGCCCTCGGCGGGTGGGAGCATCTGCGTTTTGAGGTCACCGAGGATGGAACAGCGGTGAGCGAGGGCGGGAGATGGTCAGCCACACCCGGCCTCGGGATCTTCTACGCCCAGACGGACCTCATGGGCAACGTCGTCGTGCCGGAAAATCGAATCCGCGCTGCGATCGACCAGGCGGGGGGAGACGCGCACGAGATGCGTCGCTTGCTCAATCTTGCCCTCGGGCGAGGCTTGGGACGACGAGCTCGAGCCTTTCCGCTACGCCGGTGCGGGCGCGCCGGTTCGGTGGCTCCACCGAGTCGGGTGAGGCCCGGTCCGCGGCGCCTGCGATGACTTGCCGTGACAGTCGCCTCAATCGATGAACAGGACCCCGCCGGGGTCCTGTTCATCTGTTTCGCCGCTGTCCGTCTAGGCTCGATCCTTCTCCGCCAGATCAAGGAGCTCGCCCAACGTGCCCGCCCCGGCGACGCCGGCGTCGGGAAGCGTCCGTTGGCCTCCGTCTCAATGGCCCGGGCGACGACCCATCGAGTGACGACGTCGACCGACGCCAGGTCGAACGCCTCGTCCGCGTCGCCGACGCCTTCCCGTTCGAGGGCCGCCCGGGCGGCGTCGCCGGCTGCTTGGCGATCCATGCTTCCCCTTCCTTGGTAGTCTTTTGTGTACCGTGCAATGTGAGTATGCCAGAAGGGAAGGTGCACGCATGGTCCGCTACGTCGAGATTCATCCCGTCGATCCCCAGCCCAGGCTCGTTGACAAAGTGGTCGAGCACATACGGTCGGGCGAAGTCATCGCCTTTCCGACCGATTCGGGCTATGCGCTCGGCTGTTCGCTCGGAAACAAAGAAGGCCTGGAGCGGATCCGCTCGATCCGCCAGGTAGGAGACAAGCACCACTTCACACTCCTGTGCCACGACTTCGCCCAGCTGGGGCAGCTGGCGATCGTCGGCAACTCGGAGTTCCGACTCATCAAATCCCTCACGCCCGGCCCGTACACATTCATCCTCAAGGGGACGAAGGACGTCCCGCGCATCTCGGTCAATCCGAAGAAGCACACAGTGGGCGCGAGAATCCCGGACCACAGGATCAGCCAGGCGATCCTCGAATCCTTGGGGGAGGCCATGCTCACATCCTCGCTCATCCTTCCTGGAGAGGATGACCCGATGGTCAACGGATGGGAGGTCAAGGACGACCCTAGGGCATGTCGTCGACGTCGTCGTCGAAGGCCCGTGCGGAGAGGGCGGCCCGACGACCGTTCTCGACTTCGTCAAGGGCAAGATCGCCCGCGTCGGAGCCGGAAGCGTCGAGGGAATCGAGTTGTGAGCGAGGCCGCACGCTGCGGCCGGCGCTTTTCGACGTGGACGGCACACTCGTCGACTCCATGGACGCCGTCGCTGAGACGTTCGACCGAATCATGCGGGAAGAGGCGGGAATCGTCCGCCCCCGCGAGTACTACCGGCGGTTCGTCGGACCGCCGCTGTCCGAGTCCTTCGCCGAGTTGGGCGTCGACCCCGGCTATTTCGTCGGCGCCTATCGGCGGCGCTATTCGGCGAAGGAATTGGAGCTGAGCCTCTTCGACGGAATCGAGGCCATGCTTGAGCGCCTGCATGAGGCGGGCGTGCCCATGGCGATCGCCACGTCGAAGAGGACCGAAGCCGCCGTCGCCCTTCTCGAGCGCCTGGGCGTCGCGCGACGCTTCGTCGCGGTTTGCGGGGCAGACGAATCCCGCGGCCGCACGGCAAGCGTTGGATCGTCGGCGATGCGCTGGAGGCCCTCGGGCGGCCGGCGTCGATGTGTCGAACGCCGTCATGGTGGGGGACAGGAGGTACGACGTCCACGGCGCGGCCGCGCACGGCCTGCCGACCGTGCTTGTCCGCTGGGGCGCCGCTCCCGAAGAGGAGTACGCGCTGGCCTGGCGAACGGCGGAGACTCCCGGTCAACTGGCTGACCTGCTGATCGCCGGAGTCTCCTAAACCGCCGCCTAGGCTGCGGTTTCCGTCGAGAGGAGCCTGCCGCGGAGCCTCTAGGCTCCGCAGCCTTGATCCCTCCGGGGGCTGCCTTTTTCTATGCCTGGCCTCCGTAAGAGGGGTCACAGCCGTGCCCGTCACGGAGACCATGAGCATGTCGCCCTGCCCGAGGACCTCGTAGTCGAGGTCGACGCCCACGACGGCGTCGGCCCCAAGCTTCTCAGCGCGCTCGACGAGCTCTTCCTGGGCGCTCTCGCGGGCCGCTTGAAGCTCGTTCTCGTACCCTTGCGAACGCCCGCCGAAGAGGTTGCGCAGGCCCGCGCCGATGTCCTTGAACAGGTTGACGCCCGCAATGACCTCTCCGGTGACCAGGCCAAGGTATCTGTCGATCTTGAAGCCTTCGATGCCGTTGGTCGTGGTGACGATCATAGTGCCTCCTTTCAGGCCAGATCTTCGGGAACCGGATCCGCCGCGTTGGGGTTGAACAGGTCGTATTTGTCGATCGCCTGCTTGACGGTCGACCGGTCGATCTTGCCTTGGTCGGCGAGGCCCTGAAGGGCGCGCACCGTCATGGAGGCGGCGTCGATCTTGAGGAATCGGCGGGCGGCGGGCCTGGTGTCGGAGAAGCCGAAGCCGTCGGCGCCGAGCGTGTAGTAGTCTCCTGGCACCCATTTTGCGATCGCGTCCTGAACCTGGTGTTCGAAGTCCGACGTCGCCACGAACGGGCCTTCGGCGCCTTGCAGCTTGGCGCTCACGTAGGGCACGCGAGGCTCGGCCTCCGGGTGGAGGAAATTGTGCTCGTCTGCCTGAAGGGCATCCTTGCGCAGCTCGTGCCACGAGGTGACGGACCACACGGCGGCCTGCACGCCCCAATCCTCGGCGAGCATGCGCTTGGCCTCGCGGGCCCACGGAACCCCCACGCCCGAGGCGAGGAGCTGGACGCGCGGCCCGTCCCCCTCGGCGGGTTCAAGGAGGTAAAGGCCTTTGACAATGCCTTCGACGTCGACGCCGTCGGGCTGGGCCGGCTGATGGATGGGCTCGTTGTACACAGTCAGGTAGTACATGACGTTTTGGTCGCGCCCGTCCGATCCATCGCCGTACATGCGCACGAAGCCGTCCTTCATGATGTGCGCGATCTCATAGGCGTAGGCCGGATCGTACTGGACGATGGCAGGATTGGTCGATGCAAGGACGGGGGAGTGCCCGTCCATGTGCTGCAGGCCCTCGCCGGCCAACGTCGTGCGGCCGGCGGTCGCCCCGACGATGAATCCGCGCGCCATCTGATCGCCCGCTGCCCAGAACTGATCGCCCGTGCGCTGGAAGCCGAACATCGAGTAGAAGATGTAGAACGGGACCATCGGGACGTTGTGAGTCGCGTAAGAGGTGCCCACAGCCTGGAAGGCGGCCACCGAGCCGGACTCGGAGATGCCCGTGTGCAAGAGCTGGCCGCTCTCGGACTCCTTGTACGAAAGGAGCAGGTCGTGGTCCACGGAGGTGTACTGCTGGCCCAGCGTGTTGAAGATCTTGGCCGTCGGGAACATCGCGTCGAGGCCGAAGGTGCGCGCTTCGTCGGGAATGATCGGCACCAGCCTGAATCCGAAGGACTTGTCCTTGGCGATGTCTTTGATGAGGCGTACGAGCGCCATGGTGGTGGCGACCTTTTGCTTGCCGGAGCCGGTGGTGATGGCGTCGTAGTGCTTCGGGCGGGAAGCTCGACCCCTCCTGAGAACACCCGGCGTTCGGGAAGGTGCCCGCCGAGCTGCTTGCGGTGCTCGACCATGTATTCCATTGCCGGCTCGCTCGGATCCGGTTTGAAATACGGCGCGTTGTAGGGGTCCTCGAGCTGCGCGTCGGGGATGTCCAAGTGCAGGGTGTCGCGCAGCAGACGGAGGTCGGCCGAGTTGAGCTTCTTCATCTGGTGCGTCGAGTTGCGCCCGGCAAAGTTCGTCCCGAGGGCGTAGCCCTTGACCGTATGGGCCAAAATGACGGTCGGCTGGCCCCTGTAGGCGGTCGCGGCCCGGTAGGCGGCATAGACCTTGTGATAGTCGTGTCCGCCCCGTTTGAGCGACCAAATCTGATCGTCGGTCCAGTCCGCGACCATCGCCTTGGTACGCGGGTCGCGGCCGAAGAACGAATCGCGCACAAAAAGAGCCGTCGTTGGCCCTGAAGCCTCGGTAGTCGCCGTCGCGCACCTCGTTCATGAGATTGACGAGGCGCCTTCCTTGTCGGCCTGGAACAGCACGTCCCATTCGCGGCCCCAGATGACCTTGATGACGTTCCAGCCTGCGCCCTTGAAGAAGGCCTCGAGCTCCTGGATGATCTTTCCGTTGCCGCGCACGGGCCCGTCGAGGCGCTGGAGGTTGCAGTCGACCACGAAGGTCAGATTGTCAAGCTGTTGGGTCGCCGCAAGTTGGAGCAGGCCGCGCGACTCGGGTTCGTCCATTTCGCCGTCGCCCAGAAAGCACCACACGCGCTGGTCGCTCGTGTCCTTGATGCTCCGGTTGTTCAGGTACCTGTTGAACCACGCCTGATAGATAGCCGCCGCCGGGCCGATGCCCAGGGAGACGGTGGGGAATTCCCAAAAGTCTTGCATTTGGCGCGGATGCGGATAAGACGGAAGGCCGCGGCCGCCCGACTTTCTTGAGACTTGCTGCCGGAAGGAGTCCAGGTCCGCCTCGGTCAGGCGGCCTTCGAGGAAGGCGCGCGCGTAGTTGCCGGGAGACGAATGCCCCTGGAAGAAGACCTGGTCGCCGCCTCCGGGGTGGTCCTTGCCTCGGAAGAAATGGTTGAACCCGACCTCGTAGAAGGGTGGCCAAAGCGGCGAAGGAGGAGATATGGCCGCCCACGGCCAGTCCGGGGCGCTGCTGGCGCGTGACCATGACGGCGGCGTTCCATCGGACCCAGCGGCGGAACTGGCGTTCGAGGGTCTCGTCGCCGGGGTAAAGGGGCTCCTCCTCGACGGGAATTGTGTTGACGTAGGGGGTCGTCAGGTTCGGAGGGGTCTCGACGCCCTTGCGCCGGGCGTGTTCCTCCATGGACATGAGGATGTAGCGGGCGCGCTTGGGCCCGCCCGTCTGGATGAGGTCGTCGATCGACTCGAGCCATTCGCTGGTTTCCTCGGCGTCGATGTCGGGTACGTAGTTCGGCTGGCCGTTGATCAACGGTGATGCACCGGGCTGCACGCTCACTTGTTCTTCCTTACGTTTTGGTTTTGTGGATCGTGTTGGCGGTGGATCGCACCGACGGGTCGAAGGTGCGGACGAAGGTCCCACAATGTTGCTTCCAGTGTAGCGGCGTTGGGTGTGTTTCGCAGATTCGAAAGTAAACGTTTGTCGTGAAAGCCTTCACCATTTGCCAAATCGGCCGGAATGGGGTGGGCTATTCACATGAGTTCTTTGGGATTCAACGAAGGCAGCATTGTTCAGGAATTCGGATACGACGACGACGTCGCCGAAGAGGTACGCTCCGCGATCGAGCAGTCCACCGGCGAAGAGCTCGTCGATGAGGACTACGGCGACATCGCGGACGGCGCAATCGCTTGGTGGCGCGACGACGACGGCAATGCCGACGACTTGGCGGACCTTTTCCTCGACATGAAGGCAAATCTGGAATCTGACTCGGCGGTGTGCTGGCTCCTGGTGCCCGGTCCGCGCGAACCGGGGCATGTTTCCGCGGCGGTCGTCGAAGAGGCGGCGGAGACGGCCGAGCCTCATAGCCACCACGAATGTGGCGGCGAGCAAGAATTGGACCGGAATCCGCCTGACGGCGACCGGTGCCAGGCGCTAAAGTAATCACTTGTGGCGTTGGCCCTTTGCCGGCCGACGCCGAGGGCCTGTAGCTCAGTTGGCAGAGCACTGCGTTTACACCGCAGGCGTCGTCGGTTCGAGTCCGACCGGGCCCACTATGGTCATCAACGTGCAATCATTGCGCTTCGCCAGCCACATTCCGCCGCTTGCCCTCTCTCGCGGAACGCTCGCCCTGGGCTCCGTCTGCCGGTCCTGCGGCGAAAGCGTCGTCTCGCTTTCTTTCTCTCCGGCGCCGCCTTGTGCGAGCCGGCCGTTCGTGCGTGTCGAGCTGCGCGAGAGCATGCCGGAGTATGTCGAAGGGCTGGGTTCGCTGACCGTCGTCGGCGTTGACGCCTCCCGTGCGGATTCCTGTCGCACCGACTCGGAGGCCGACGGGGGAGGCGCCTTCGGGGAAGGCGAAGTTGCGGTCGACGTCGACATCGTTTTTGATCCCGACGTCGAAGTGCTTGACTTCGGCGACGACGCATTTGACCCGAGTGGGAATGCACTCCGGATTCGGCGGCGACTCGGAGGGGCGTTCGCGCGGGAAGTGATTGCCGTCGCCGACGGCGGCCGCAGTTCGGCGACGGCCGGGGCGCGCTGTGGCGGCGGGGCGTTTCGCGATGCGCGGGCGAGGCATGCAGGGGCGGCTCGCCCTGCCTGAGGTGCCTTCTCCACACTTAGAAGGTAAGGTATGCCTTACTGTCTTGGTGCGAAGGGGCGCCAGGGACGCTCAATATGCGGAGGAGATCCAATGGGAGTCAAAAACATCGCCTATTCCGGCCTCGTGCACGGGTACAGGGCCGTCGCCTCTTTGTTCATGGACGTGCCTCAGGCGCCGGAAAAGCACGAGTGCTTTCCCGTGAGCGTGGAGTCCGTCGAGGACCTGGCGCCCAGACTGCGAAGAATAGCCGTCGAAGGCCCAGGTCTGCGGACGTATCGCCCGTCGGGCCCCGACGAATACTTCGGCCTCGTCATTCCCCCGCGCGGGTGCGCCCTTGTCCTTCCGCGGGCGAAGGGGCTCAATATCCGTGCCGAGTTGGACGCGATCGACGAGGCTGATCGGCCCGAGTTGCGTTGGTACACGGTTCGCCGTCACGACGCGGAGCGGGGCAGGCTGACTTTTGACGTCGTGACGCACGGGGAGAGCGGGCCGGGGTCGGCCTGGGCTTTGCATGCGCAAAGGGGCGACGAGGTTGGAATTCGGACGATGACGTCGACGTGGCGGCGGAAGGCGGGCGGCCAGCTGCTCGTGGCGGATCCGACGTCCGCCCCGGCCATGCGAGGGATTCTCGAAGCGTGCACAGGCGAGGAGTTGGCGGCCACCCACGTGCGGATAACGGCGCGAGCCCCGACCTGCCTGAGCCGGGATACGATTCGTTCCGATCGGAACTGGCCTCCTACGAAGAGCACTTCGTTCCCGAAGGCGCAGAGGCGGCGGCCGTGGCCGACGCATTGAGGCGAGGCGGCAAGCTTGCGGTCGCCTACGCTTGGCTGTGCGGCGAGGCGTCGCTCGCCAAAGAGACGCGCAAAGTCGTCGTCAAAGACTGGGGAGTCCCCCGAACGGACGTATTGTTCTCGGGCTACTACCGGAGACGATAGCAGTCGCGATCGACGTCGAAGGCGGTTCGACATGGCGGCCTCGTTTCACTGTGCGTGATAACGACGTGCAAGATGAGGTTCTTTAGGATCGACTTGCATTCTTATAGGCGAAAATAGTGCTAGTCGTAGAAAAAAATGAAAAATGTGAACTATGTGTAAGATGGAGGGGTTTGTGTTCTGAACAACGAAAAGATAAGTTTCAATCAATAAAAGCTAGGTGCAAAAAGAATAGAAAAAGAATATACGCTATGAACGGCTGAAGGAAGAAATATGAACAAAATGAGCGCAAAAGCGGCAAGCAAAGCGCAGATGGAAAGATGCCAATAGAGGGTCAATGAAGGGCTGCTGAGAAGAAAAGGGCTCTGACAATGCAGAGGAGCTCTGGCAACGCAAAAGGACTCCGGCAACGAAAAGGAACTCTGACAAGAAGAGGGCGCTGGCATTGAGCCAGCGCCCCTCGGTTACGGCAACAGACCGTTATCGGTGCAGACCGTTAGGGTCACGCGTCCTTGCGACGGCGGCGGACGACAACAGCCGCGACGCCGGCCAGCAGGAAAGCCGCCTGCAACCGCGCCGAGTCCGAGGACGGCGGCGCCGGTGTTGGCGAGCTCAGGCTTGTTGGGCTCGGGCGTGGCCTTCGGGGTCGGGGTGGGCGCAGGGGGCAGGCGTGGTGGGCTTGCCCGGCTTGCCCGGCTTCTCGACCGCGGTCAGCGTTTCGCTGGACTCGCCGCACTTGCCCGCCGACAGAACCTTTCCGTTCTTGTCGTAGGTGGTCTCGACGAATCCATAGGTCACCTGGGCGTTGGCGTCCGTGGTGTAGTAGTCGGTCTTGTACTCGCCGGCCTTGTCGGAGTGCTCAATGCGCTTGGAGGTCCAGATGGCGCTCTCGCGCTGGGGGCCTTGTCCTTGCCCCACGAGTAAAGCTTGACTTCGGTGTAAGCGCCCGAGGGGAAGGATCCTTCGAGCTTGACATTGTCGCGAATCTTGTCGCCCGCGACGAGCTGCTTTCCGCCGTTCTCGGTGCTGGCCACCGTCGTCACCTTGCCGAAGGTCGGCTTGACGTGCTCGTTGGTGTCGAGCTCGGAGGTCCTGATCGCCGAGGAACGCGAGTCGCCCTGGTAGGTGGAGACGATGACGTAGGTTCCCACGCCGAGGTTCCAATCGACGACGAACTTGTTCGCGTCAATGAGTGTAGGTGCCGTTCTTGGCCGGCGTTTCGACCGTGCCGAGCGGCTTCATGTTCTTCGTGGCGCCCTCGGTGATCTTGGTTCCCTCGGGGAAGAAGTAGATCGAGTGGCTGATCGTCTTGGAATCGGCCTTCCATTCGCCGACTCCTTGGAAGGAGCCGTGGTCCTCGGGGAAGCCGGAGACGTTCACGAGGTCCTGAACGCCGACCTTGCCGCCGCCCAAGTCGACCTGGGAGGCCTTCGTCTTGATGGACGGGGTCCAGGGGCGACTGTCGTCTCAGAGGTTTTCGAAGAACGGCGAGGTGTAGTTCTTGACGTACTCCTTGTACTGGCCCTGGGCCGACTTCTCGACGCGCGCCTGGAAGAAGTAGAAGCCTTCGGAGGGCGCCTTCACCGTGTCGGCGGTGTCGAGGGTTCCGGGGCCGTTGAAGGTCACATCGTAAGAGCCGATCTTCTTGCCGGCGAACGCCTTGCCGTCGTTCGTCTGAGCGACGGGGGAGTTGAAGGGGCCGTAGACGTCGACCGTGGCCTTGACCGGAACGTACTTGTCCGATCCGGGGATCTTGGCGCAGTTGTCCGCCTTGGCGGTCACCGTGTCGACCAGGCCCGCGCCCTTTGCGACCTTCTTGGCCTTGACCTGGGTGGAGATGGAGGAGCGAACTCCGTGTTCTCCTTGTTGGCCTTCGCCGTGCCTTCGACCGGGGCTTTCTTGCCGAGAACGACGAGGTTCTGGCCGCGGATCGTCTTGCCGTGCGACGTGACGTTGCCGGTGGTGACCCAGGGCTTGGCGGTGGGAAGGTCCTTGACCACGAGCTTGACCGAGACTTCGCCGGGCCCCGGTGGTCTTGATCTTGACGTTCTGGGCGGACTGAGACGTGGTTCCGCTCAGCGACTTGCCTGGTTGGACTCAAAGACGGCCGGGCCGGAGAGCTGGAGGGTGTAGGAGTATCCCGACATCCACTTGCCGCTCTGCGCGGTCGCGCCGATGTTCGTGATCGAGCCCTCGCTGCCGCTCTTGGCCAGTTCGAGCTTCGGCGCGACGTTGTAGGGGCCCGCCTCCTCGACGGCCTTGGCGAAAACGTTCTTCGACATCTGCACGGCGTTGCCGAGCTGCGCGTTGCCGTCGCTCAGCTTGCCCTGCTCCTGCAGCTGGTAGATGCTGTGCTCGAACGTTCCGGCGACGCGAATGAGGCCGATCTGGTAGGCGGCGGCCCGAACGCCGTCGGACGTCTCAGCGTTCGAGGCGACGCAGGCGATCCTTCCGAGGGTCGTCGCGTCGGTGATTCCGTAGGCTCTGGTTCCGCCAAGCTGCTGGTAGTAGCCTCCCACGAAAGTGGCGACCCTCAGCGAGTTCACGGGCTTGGCTTCGCTCATGTCCGTCCACGTGACAGAGGGGGCCGCGGCCGAAAGGCCGTCGCCGTCCGCTGCGCACATGTACTTCTGGCTGTTGGGGCCCAAAATGACCCCGTGGTTTCCTGTGTATCCGGCGCCGACGCTCGGTCCGTCTGACCAGCCCGGTGCGGAGGCATATGTCGGTACCGCGGCGCCAGCGACGGCTAGCGCGCCGATTCCGGCGACTGCGGTGAGTCTTTTCAATCGCCTAAACAAGTTGTGTATTCCTTTCTCGGCAGCCCACGCGTGATGTGTGGGTGGGCCCTTAGTGTCCACGGGCATTGGCTTGGGATCCGTGGCGAACGGGACCTCTTCAAACGATCGGTCCCGTTCGAGAGATTCCGCTTTCAGCAAAACCCTCATCCGCTATCTTGTCAGAACCTCGGCGGGTTTGCGTGCCGCTTTGCATTCTGATTCCGATCGTGCGGAGGCGTGCTGGCGTGAAAGCACTACACGAGTATACCTCCACTCGCAGGTTTTCACACTTTTCGAGGGCATAACTTAGCGTTTTTTTGAGCATTTGAGGGCAATGGACGTGGTTTTCAGCGCTTCTGCATTGTGAGGTAAAACACATGGCAGTACTTCGAGTGGGCGACGTCGTCGCTGCAATGGACGGGTTGTTTCCCCGTCCGCCGCGCGAGTCGTGGGATCGGGTCGGCCTGGCGGTCGGCGACGTCGACGCGGCCGTCACGCGGATCGGCTTCGCCGTCGATCCTTGCGAGGCGACGGTGGCCGAAGCGATCGAGCGAGGCGCGCAGCTGCTCGTCACCCACCATCCTCTCTACCTGCGAGGAACCCATGCGGTGACCTCCTCCACCGGCAAAGGCAGATGGACGATGGCCCTCGTCCGCGAAGGCGTCGGCCTTTTCTCGGCGCATACGAACGCCGACGTCGCCGCTTCGACGTCGGCCCTGGCGCGCCTTCTCGGCGTGGGGGTCGAGCGGCCGCTGGACGAAGAGCGGAATCGGGGGAGTGGGCGAGCTTGAAGAGGCCATGACGCTCGCCGCTTTTGCGGCGAAGGTCGGCGAAGTCCTTCCCAAAGTCCCGGCGGGCGTCCTGGCTGCAGGAGACCCCGACCGGGAAGTTCGCAGGGTCGCCGTCTGCTCGGGAGCGGGCGATTCTCTTTTGAGGAGGCAAATGCCGCCGGGGCAGACGTTTACTTGACGGCGGACCTCAGGCACCACCCGCAACGGACCACCTGTGGAACTCGGGCTGCGCGCTGGTGTGCGCGACGCACTGGGCGAGCGAGTGGCCGCTGCTCGGGGAAATGGCGCGTAGCCTCGTCGAATCGCTGGGTTCGAGCGCACCTGAAAATCTACGTGTCGAAAAATACCAACAGACCCCTGGAATATTGTCGTAAGGCAGTGATATGGCAAATGCACCGGCAAAAGAGCAGCTGAAGCTCCTTGACGTCGCCGAACTTGACAAAACTATTTCCAAACTGGATAGAGAACGAAAAGCACCCACTCCGGCAAGAGCTGGGAACGCTCATCAACGTTTCCGCCGCGCGTGCGCGTGACAAGGAGGCCGCGCAGGAGCGCGCGCAGGCCGCCCGCGAAAAGCTGGAGGCGGCTGAGCGCGCGAGCGCCGTCCTGCGCGCTCAGATTGAGGACAAAGAGGCGAAGCTCAACTCCGGCGTCGGCCTGACGAGCCGGGACCTCCTCGTGCTGCAAGACGAAATCGCCGGTTTGCGGGAATGCTCGACGAAGCCTCCGAAGCCGAATTCGCGGCCTTGGACGGCGTCGAAGAGGCCGAGGCGGCCGTTGACGCGCTGTCCGCAGAGATCGAGCGCATCAAGGACAAAAGTGCTCCGCGGACGTTCTGAGCTCGAAGACGACGTCGCCTCTATCCTCGCCGAGCGGGAGAAGGTCCAAGCCGAACGCGACGAGCTGTTCGCTCCGCTTTCCCCGAGCCTCAAAGACGCCTACGAGAGGTCGCGCAGGAGCGGAGGCTACGCGGTCATCGGAATGCAGCCCGACGGGCGGACCGGCGCGAGAATTTCCCTCTCGCCTGTGGAAGTGGCGCGGATCAAGGCCCTTCCTGAGGACGAGGTCTATCTGTCTGAAGACTACGACTGCATTGTCGTCCGCCTGCGGTAAGGCGGCTTTGCGCGCGGGGCCCTCTCCAATGGCGCCCACTCATGGGGTGGGGAACCGGTTCAAACGGCGGAGCATGCCGGGCTCGCGCAGTGACGGCGCCCGCAGCCCGACGGCGGGCTTTGCAAGGCCGGCTACGTCATTCCACTGTGAGGGTGAGGATTTTGAAGCGCGTTCCGCCGTCCTCGACGCTCACACGTCCGATGTTTTCGGCGACTGCGACGACGTCGGAAGAGCCCGCGTCCAGAAGGGCGCGGGTCAGCATGCCCCTGTAGTGCTTGGCTCGATGGGAGACAGCCCGCCCTGCGGCGTCGGCCACGCGGACTTTCCACCAGTTCTTCGAAGGGCTCCACACCTGGTAGTTGGCCGATCGCATGTCCACGTACAGGTCGTCCTCCCGCTCCAACCCGGCCAGCTCGCGTTTCCAAAAGGCTGAGAGCCTTCCCAGCCGCGGAAGTGTGACCGATATGTTCAGGCGATAGGCGGGGATGAGGTCCTCGGCCCGGGTTAGGCCGAACAGAGCGGAGAATATCCACACGTCGTCTCCCGGGCGCAGCTGCGCCGCCTCGTAGAGCACGCCCGTGTAGACGGACCTGGCCGGGGCGCACGGCATGTCGTACAGGTTGCGTTGGGCGTGGACTTCGCCGAAGGCGCGTTCGCCGACGCCCAGCATCGAAAGCGCGTTTTTGCTTCGGGACGCCGCGACGAGTTTGTCTGCCACTGCGCGGCGTGCGTCCGTCAACTCCGGAAAAGGCGAGCGACGGCAGATCGAGTGCCGGCCCCTGCAACGGCGCGGTCTTGCCCTCGGAGGGCGGGAGGAGAATTCGCATGTCCATTCACTCTTTCATGTCTGAATCGGGAGGCTTGTTTAAATCGGGGAGGGTTTGGCTCTTTGGCCGGGCCGCGGTCGAGCAACTGAAGCGGCCGGCGCCCAGGCGTGTGAAATGGCCGCGGGCTCGAAGGCTGAGGCGGCCGGCGTCTGTGCTGAATCGGCTGCCGCGGGGATTCGGGGTAGGATTCTTTCTGCGAATGAGTCGGCCAGGCGGCCGCGTGGGCCGGCTTCGGCCGCGTCCACGAGGAACGTCCGGGCTCCACAGGGAACGGCGGTGGGTAACGCCCACCCGGGGTGACCCGCGGGAAAGCGCCACAGAAAACAAACCGCCGCGCAAGCGGCAGGGTGAAAACGGCGGTGTAAGAGACCACCGCGCTTCGGGCGACCGAAGCGGCACGGCAAGCCCGCCGGGAGCAAGGCCAGACAGCGCGCGATGAGGCTTCCCGTCTAGCGCGCGGGTGGGCCGCTTGAGCCGCGCGGCAACGTGCGGCCTAGAGGGATGGCCGCCGCCGGATCCGCAGCGGATCCGGAACAGAACCCGGCGTATCGGCTGACTCATTCGCTCCGCTCTGTCAATTGCCCCGCCTTTCACCGGATCAGCCTCCTCGGCGGCGCCTTTGACTTGCCCGTTCTCGCCGTCGCCGCTTTCGGCGTGCGCGTCATGCCGACCGCCGCTCCGCACGGCGCGTCACGGGCGCAGGCCGAGCTCGGGGTCGGAAGGAAGCGTGAGGATCTCCGCCCCTCCTCCGTCACCGCGAGGGTGTGCTCCCACTGGGCGGTTCTGCCGCGGTCCCTGGTCACGACCGTCCATCCGTCCTCCCACTGGTCCCAGGCGATGTCGCCCAAGGTGAGCATCGGCTCGATTGTGAAGACCATGCCGACTTCCATGACGGTCGCATGGGAAGGGGCGGCGTCGTAATGGGGGACGATGAGGCCGGAGTGGAAGGCTTCGCCGACGCCGTGGCCCGTGTAATCCTCGACGACGCCGTAGTCGAACCGTTTGGCGTACGATTCGATGACGCGGCCGATGACGTTGATCTCCCTGCCGGGCTTGACGGCCTTGATGCCTCTGAGCGTCGCGGCGCCCGTGCGTTCGACGAGCAGGCGCGACTCCTCGTCGACCTCGCCGACGGCGAACATGGCGTTCGTGTCGCCGTGGACCCCGCCGATGTAGGCTGTCACGTCCAAGTTGACGATGTCGCCGTCCTTGAGCACGGTCGAGTCCGGGATCCCGTGGCATATGACCTCGTTGACCGACGTGCATATCGACTTCGGAAAGCCCATGTACCCAAGGCACGAAGGGTAGGCGCCGTGGTCGCACATGTACTCGTGGGCGATTCGGTCGAGCTCGTCCGTCGTCACCCCTGGCGCGACGGCCTTGCCCGCCTCGTGAGGGCGTCTGCCGCAATCCGGCCGGCAGTGCGTATTCGTTCGATCGTCTCGGCGTCTTTGACGTCGGAGGCGGTGACGGCCTCCGGGCCGGAGTGGAACAGGTACTCGGGTCGTTCGATGGCGGAGGGAACGATTCTCGGAGCGGAGACGGCGCCGGGAACGAGGACGCCCAGGGAGCGCGTTCAGCAAGCATGGTACAAAGCATAGCCATGTCAAAAGGCTCCGCCGTGGCGAATGTCCGCCTTCCCCGGATCGAACTTCGGAGCCTCCGGGGGTTTAGACGGCTTCCGAAGTTGGAAGCCGCTCAGGGCCAAGGCGCCGTTCGAACCTTAGAAGCTGTTCTCCTCCGTCGGAAGCCCCTGCCCTTGACCGCGTCGCGGAAACCGCCGGCGGCTAAGGCCAAGGCGCCTCCCACATCGCCGAATCGCTTCGAGAACCTGGGGCTCCAATCGGTCATGCCGGCCATGTCCGTCCAGACGAGCACCTGCCCGTCGGTCGCAGGCCCCGCGCCGATCCCGATCGTCGGAATGCGGAGGATTCTCGTCACTTTTTTGGCGACGTCGGCCGAAACCATCTCAAGGACGACGGCGGAGGCCCCGGCCTCTTGGACGGCGACGGCGTCCTCGATGACGGCCTCCTTTTGATCTCCTCGGCCCCTGAACCCGAGGGGCCGCCGAGCCTGTTCTCCGGTGCGGGGTGAATCCGATGTGGCCGACGACGAGGATCCCGGCGTCGACGATCGCTTTGACGGCGGAGGCCTGCCGGACTCCCCTTCGAGTTTGACCGCGTGGGCGCCGGCTTTGATTAGGCGGACGGCGCTGGCGACCGCTCGCTCGGAGGACTCCTCGTAGGAACCGAAGGGCAGGTCGGCCACAATGAATGCCCTCTTGGCCCCGCGTGCGACGGCGGCGGTGGGGACTTCCATCTCCTCCAAGCTGACGGAAACGGTGGATTCGTAACCGAGGCAGGTGTTGCCGTAGGAATCGCCGACGAGAAGGACGTCGATCCCGGCGGCGTCGAAGATCCTCGCCGTGACGGCGTCGTAGCAGGTCAACATCGTGATGGGCTCGCGCTGTTCCTTCATCCGGCGAAGGTGCTGGACGCGGACTGCTTGACTGTGTTCTCGCTCATTGCGCTCCTAACGTTTGCGCCCCATTGTACGGGCGAAAGCGGCGGCGCGCCCGCGAGGCGCCTTCGTTCGGACGAGGGGCGGCATGCGGCCCCGCTTCGCAGCCCGAGGCGAGACATGCGCCCGGGCCAACGCCCGATGGATAGGAATACCCGTTATCGTTGAATGGGCGGCGACGCGTCCAACGGTTGCGTAAGATGATGGTCGGAAGGAGGAGCTCTGACATCTCTCATGTATTACGCAGGCATCAGCGGCGGGGAGTTCCTCGCGGGCATTGTCGTCCTCGTGCTTTCGACGGTTGTTTTCGTGGCGGCCTTTTGGCCGAACCGTCAGTACAAGGACGTCGAGCGGGGACGGCCCCCAAGCCCGGGAAGCGATCCCGAATCGGCAGGTACCGAGACGGAACCCCTCCGGTCTCTGCGGAGCCCCGTCGATGACGCCGGCGGAGGCGGGTTTCGTTGCGCTCGACTGCGCGCCCTCCGACATGACCCTCGCGACGATCGTCGACTTGGCCGCACGGGGATACCTCTACATCGTCGAGTATCAGGAACTGGCCATTCCCGCAGCACCATCGTCGTCGTCGCCCGGAAGAAGCCGGGGCCGGAGTGCGACGAGACCGAAAGGGAACTGCTCAACCTCTTCCAGACGCCGGGGGCCGCAGAGGCTTCGGCCTTCGTTTCCGCCAGGCCGTTCGACGCCCGCTACTTCAGGTCGCAGCTGCTCGGCACCGGAGTGGCCAAACTCGGCGCTCCCACGGCTCGGGCCTCCGGGCTTCGACGCTCGATCTCGCAGCGTTTGGGGGCTTTCGTCTTCCGGCGGGCGGTCGAGGACCACGAGTGGTTCGACCGGTGGCACGAGGCGGTGGTCAGTGCGGGCGCGCTCATGCTTGTAGGCGGCGCCATTGCGTGGGTCGTCGCGGCGATCGGATGGTTCGCTGGCTTCATCAGCCATTTCTGGATGATCGTCTTCGGCGTCGCCGCCCTCGCCGGGGCTGCCACTTTCGCCGGGACGGAGGGCCGCTCCGCCGACGGCAGCGTCGCCCGCGACCAGGCGCTCGGATTCCGCCGCTTTCTCGTCGAAGGCTCGCAGAACGCCGATCCTCGCCGCCTCAGCGGGTACGCGGGGTGGGCGGTCGCCCTCGACTGCGTCGACGAATGGGCGAAGTCCCTCGACGGACTCACGGGAAAAAGGGGCGGTCGAGGAAATGGCCCCGTGGCTCACTTCGACCGAACGGAATCTGGCCGCCTGGAGCGACGTCGCCGACGTGATCCGGCATCTTCGCGCGAGGATCCACGCCGAAGACAGCTCCGACGACTCCTCCGACCCTCTGCCGCCGCTGCGCGCGGGCTGGCGGGGCACGCCCTCGTCGTGGCCCTGAGGACAAAAGCCCGCCCGGGAGGGTGAGCTCCGCCCGGAAGGATGGCACAATGGGAGCCCTAGCGAAGGAGCGTCATGGAGCGACAGCAGGAGTACGTCCTGCGGACGATCGAAGACAAAGGCGTGCGCTTCGTGCGCCTGAGGTTCACCGACGTCGTCGGTCGGTTGAAAATCGGTCGCGATCGCCCCGGCGGAACTGGAAGAGGCCTTTGAGGAGGGCATCGGCTTCGACGGCTCGTCCATACAGGGATGACGCGCGTCTACGAGGACGACATGACGGTGCGGCCCGACGCCGAGACGTTTTTCGATCCTTCCGTGGCGCGGCGAAGACGTTCCGGTGGCTCGAATGTTCTGCGACGTGCTCACGCGCGACAACGAACCCGTGCGCTCCGACCCCGCGGTCGATCCTCAGGCGCACGCTCGACAAGGCCGCGGACATGGGCTTTTCGTGCTTCGTCCACCCCGAGGTCGAGTTTTACCTTTTTCCATCCGAAAACGATCCGAACAAAGAGCCCGTTCCGATTGACAACTCCTCCTATTTCGACCACGTGACGCGCTCACTCGCGCAGAACTTCAGACGCGACGCGATTCTCACCCTTGAAGACATGGGCATCTCGGTCGAGTTTTCCCATCATGAAGCCGGGCCCGGGCAGAACGAGATCGACCTGCGCTCCACCGACGCCCTGAGAATGGCCGACAACGTCATGACCCTCAAAACGGTCGTCGAGCAGATCGCCATCGAGCAGGGGGTGCACGCCTCCTTTATGCCCAAGCCGCTCGTCAACTCCCCGGGCAACGGAATGCACACCCACTTTTCGCTTTTCGAGGGGACAGGGCCCGCGTTTCACGATGCGACCGGGCCCGGAGGCCTGTCGCGAACCGGTCAGAAAGTTCATCGCCGGCCTCCTGCGCCATGCCCGCGAGATCACGGCCGTGACGAATCAGTACGTCAACTCCTACAAGCGTCTCTACAGCGGCGACGAAGCCCCCTCCTACGTCTATTGGGGGCCCTACAGCCGCTCGGCGCTAGTGCGAGTCCCGGCGCACAGTCCGAACAAGCCCCAATCGACCAGAGTCGAATACCGGGCGCTCGACTCCGCGGCCAACCCCTATCTCGCCTTTGCCGTCGTCCTGCGCGCCGGCCTGCGCGGAATTGAAAGGGACTACGAGCTTCCCGTGCCGACCGAGACCGACGTGGCCCTCATGTCCGATCTGGAGCGCGAGATTTCCGAGATCGAGGGGCTTCCGAGCTCTCTGGGAGAGGCCGTCGACCTCATGAAGTCCTCCGAGCTGGTCGCCGAGACCCCTGGGCGAGGACTGCTTCGACTACTTCTTGCGCGACAAGCGGCACGAGTGGAACGTCTACCACCGCCAAGTCACGCCGTTCGAACGCACGCGCTTCCTTCCGACCTGCTGACCGCCATGCGCGAACGATCCGTCTCCTCGCGCCTGCGCAAAGCGGGCTTCGCCGACCTCCAAGGCCGGACGGCTCCTTGACGAGTGCGCGCAGCACGGAATCGATCCGCTGCCCGTCGAAGCCTTCGCCCACGCCGCCAGCCCGGACCAGTGCCTCCTCCTGCTCGCGCGCCTGGCCGAGGCGTGTTCCGACAAGCAGGCGCTGCGCAGCCTCCTCGCCGGGCCTTCGCGCCCTCGGCTTTTGGCCGTCCTCGGCCTGTCGAAGGCGCTCGGGGACTTTCTCGTGGCGCATCCCTGCGCCGAGTCGTTTGCGGGGCTCGACGCGGCAGTCGCCCTCGGGGACTTCACAGAAGAGGGGGAAAAACGCGGCGCACTCGCCGCCGTCGGAGCGGTCCGAGGCCGACGCCCCGTCGCGGGCAAGGCGGGAGCCGAGCCCGTGAACGCTCTGCGCCGCTGGTATTGCGGTCGAATCCTCGCGATTGCGGGATGCGACTTGACCTGCCCCGACGCTCTGGAGGCCATGCCGCGGGTGTCGGCTGCGATCTCCGCCGTCGTCGCCGGAGCGCTGGAGGCCGCGCTCGCGATCGCCCGCGCCGAGACGCCCGGGGCCGAGAACGTCGATCTGACGGTGATCGCCATGGGGAAGACCGGGGCAGGCGAAGTCAATTACATATCCGACGTCGACGTCGTCTAGCGTGGCGCGGCCCGCCGCGGACGCGGGACTTTCAGACGGCGCGGGCACAGGGCTTCCAGACGGCGCGGGCGCGGGACTTTCAGACGGCGCGGGCACAGGGCTTTCAGACGGCGCAGGGCCGGCGGCGCCAGTGAGCGGACGCGGCAATTGCACAGAGCGGACGGAAGAGGCGGTGGAGGAGGCGCTGGAGGTCGCCTCGAAGCTCGCGTGCCTGACGGCCCGGATTGTATCGGCGCCCGCCGCGGAGCCGGGGCTGTGGGTCCTTGACGCCAATTTGCGCCCCGAAGGCAAGGACGGGCCCCTTGTGCGAACGCTGGAATCGCACGTCGCGTACTACAAGAGGTGGGCCAAGGGCTGGGAATTCCAGGCGCTGCTCAAGGCGAGGCCGATCGCAGGCGACGTCGAGCTCGGCGAAGAGTACATGGCCGCGCTGTGGCCGATGGTCTGGGAGGCGGCCGGCCACGAAAACTTCGTCGAGGATTCGAGGGCGATGCGCCGCAGAGTGGAAAACCACGTCCCCGCCCGGGACGCGGATCGTCAGCTCAAACTGGGCAAGGGCGGGCTTCGCGACGTGGAGTTCACGGTTCAGCTGCTTCAACTCGTCCACGGCCGGACCGACCGCTCCCTGAGGGTGCGGGAAACGGTCGAGGCCTTCGCCGTCTGCGCGACGGCTCGTACGTTTCGCGCGCCGACGCGGAAAAGCTCGACCGCGACTACAGAACCCTGCGCGTGCTCGAGCACCGGGTGCAGCTCAGACGCCTGCGGCGCACCCATCTTCTGCCGACGGGCCCGGACGATCTGCGCGCGCTCGCCAGAGCCATGGGCCTGCCCGGCGTTTCCGGCGCCGAGGACCTGGAACGCCTGTGGCATTCGACGCGGCGCGAAGTCCGCTCCCTCCATCGGGAGATCTACTACCGCCCACTGCTTCCGGAGGCCGCCCGCCTTCGCCGGACGACATCGCCTCGCCGAAGGTCCGGCAAGGCCCGTCTGGAGGCCATCGGATATCGAGACGCCGCCGCTGCGCTGCGGCACATCGGCGCGCTCACCGACGGAATATCGCGCGGGTGCAGCGATCCAACGCCAGCTTTTTGCCCGTCATGCTCGGCTGGTTCGCGCAGGGGCCCGACCCCGACGCGGGACTTCTCGCCTTTCGCGTGCTCTCCGAGCGCATGGGCCGCACATCCTGGTTCCTTCGGTCGCTGCGCGACGGCGGGGCGGCGGCCGAGAGGCTGTGCATCCTTCTGTCGACGTCGCGCTACGTCGCCCGAGAGCTGCCGAACATCGCCGAATCGGTGTCGTGGCTCCTCGACGACGGAGGGCTCGCCCCCCGCGGGCGCGAGGAACTTGAAGGCGAGCTGGCTTCCATGATTTCGCGCCGGTCGGATCCCAAGGAGATCGCCCGGGCGGGCCGTTACCTCAGGCGGCGCGAGCTGCTGCGCACGGCCATGGGCCAGGTCCCTCAGGATGGTCGATCCCGTCTCCTCGCGGGCCGCGATTTCGAGCGCCGCGGACATCGCCGTCGAGGCCGCTTTTGCGAGGGCGGTTCCCGCCGCCTGCGAGAAGCTCGGGTTGGACGGCCCGCTCAGCTCCTACGTCGTTGTCGCCATGGGGAGGGCCGGCGGCAGGGAATGGGGTACGCCTCCGACGCCGACGTCGTTTTCGTGCACGAACCCCACGACGGCGCGGATCCTGCCGCGGCCGCGAGACTCGCCGAGAGGTGGCCTCCCAGACGATGAAGCTCGCGGGCGACGTCGACAGCGAGCCTGCCCTTCGGGTCGATTCCGATTTGCGGCCAGAGGGGCGCCGCGGCCCGTTGGCCCGCAGCCTGGGCTCCTACGCCGAGTATCTGCGACGCTGGGCGCACACCTGGGAGCTTCAGGCGCTTCGCGGGCGCGCCCGTGCGCGGGGGACGAGGCGACCGGACGGCGTTTCGTCGAGACGATCGACGCCTTCCGCTACCCCGAGGGCGGCCTGAGTCAGGAGCAGGTCCGCGAGGTTCGGAGGATGAAGGCCAGAGTGGAGACCGAGCGGATTCCGAGCGGGGTTTCGCCGAACCGCCATCTCAGCTCGGGCGCGGGGGATTGGCCGACGTCGAATGGACCGCCCAGCTTCTCAACTGTGCCACGCGTGGAACCACCCGGCGCTGCGAACGGTCTCGACGCTCGAGGCGCTTCGCGGCGCGGCCGCAGCGAGCCTCATAACCGGCGACGAGGAACGGCGGCTCGTGCGGTCGTGGGAGCTCGCCTCGGCGCTTCGCGACATCAACGTCCTGGCGTCCGGCAGGGCCTCGGGCAGCAGAGTCGACGTCCTTTCGCATGAGATTCGAGACCTTGCGACCGCCGCGACGATCCTGGGGCGCGACGTCGCCGTCAAACACGACATCGAGGAAGAGTACGTGCGGCTCCGGCGCGCCCGAGCCGACGTCGAAAAAGGTGTTCTTCGGCATGGAGACCTGAAACGAAAGACAATCATGCGAATCTATCTCATAAGGCACGGCCAGACGACGAGCAACGTCCGTCATATTCTCGATTCGAACCCTCCCGGCGCGCACCTGAGCGACCTGGGCCGCGAACAGGCGGCGGGTCTCGTCGCCGCCTTCGACGGCGTGGATTTGGACGCCGTCTACGTCTCGTCGCTGCGCCGCACGGGGGAGACGGCCGAGCCTCTGGCTCTCGCGCGCGGCATCGATCCGGTGGAACTGGACGGCCTGCGGGAGATCGAAGCGGGGTCATGGGAGGGCGGAAGCGACGAAGCCACCTATCGCGGCTACCTCGGAACGGTTCAACGGTGGCTTTCCGGCCGACTCGAGGAACGGATGGGAGGCGGCGTCACCGGGCGGACGTGCTCGAACGGTATGACGCGGCGATCGCCTCGATAGAGGCGAGCGGCGCACCGCTGCGGCCGTCGTCAGCCACGGGGCTGCCATCGGATTTTTGGACGTGCATGCGAACGTCGGGCATCGACCGCCGCGCCGTCGAGCGGGCTTTGAACCTCGACGCGGCGCCTCTGCAGGTGTTGAAGAACGGGCAGATGTGCGTGATCGAGGGAGACCTCGCCAGCGGTTACCGTGCTGTCTCATGGAACGGGGTCCCTCTGGGCGAGAGCCGCTGACGCGGGCGTCCAGGCGCTTTCGAAACACGTCGGCGACGTGCAGCCGCCGACGCCGCGTTCAGGAATCTCGGCGGCGTGCCTCAGGGCGCGGCCGTCCGCGACGCGAGGCTGCCGTCCGGCCTTGAAGGCACTCGGCCTTGGAATGCGTCACGAATCGTGGCTCAGGACCTTGTCAAGGAAGTCGCGGGTGCGCTGGTTGCTTGGGTTGACGAGGACGTCCTCGGGGGAGCCGCTTTCGACGATGCTTCCCTGGTCCATGAAGACGACGGTGTCGGACACCTCGCGGGCGAAGCCCATCTCGTGTGTCACGACCAGCATCGTCATGCCCGAAGCAGCCAAATCCTGCATGACTGCGAGAACCTCGCCGACCAGCTCCGGGTCCAGCGCGGACGTGGGCTCGTCGAAAAGCATGAGGTCCGGTTCCATCGCCAGAGCGCGGGCGATGGCGACCCGCTGCGCCTGCCCTCCTGAAAGCTGGGCCGGGTAATGGTCGGCCCTCTCCGCCAGTCCCACGCGCTCGAGAAGCTCGCTGGCCTTGGCTTTCGCTTCGTCCTTCTTCACGCCCTTGACCTTGACCGGCGCTTCGACGACGTTCTCCAACGCCGTCATATGCGGAAAGAGGTTGAATCTCTGGAAGACCATGCCGATCGGCGCGCGTTGAACCGCAGAGCTCCTTGGGACGCAGCTCGTGCAGGCGCCCTCCGGCGTCCTGCCGGTACCCCATAAGCGTGCCGTCCACGTGTATCGAGCCCGCCTGAATCTCCTCCAGAACGTTGACACATCGCAAAAGTGTGGACTTCCCGGAGCCGGACGGGCCGAGGATCGTGCAAACCTCGCCCGTCTCCACTTCGAGCGACACTCCCTTGAGGACGTGCAGTTCGCCGAAAAATTTGTGGACGTCTTGTATCTCAACCATTGCCATGTTTTTCCTCCTAGGGTGTCCATTCGCCCGAGTTGCCGTCCGGCGTTGTGTGGGCGGCGTTGATCGCCTCTTGCCGAGAGCTGTTCCGCTTGCGCTTGCGCCGCCGGGACGTGCGCGACGTTGAGTTCGTCGATCCCTTTCCGTAGTAGGCTTCCAGACGCGCCTGGCCGACCATGAGCACGGACGTGATGACCAGGTACCAGATCGCGGCGACGACGAGGAACGGAATCGGCAGGAGCGTTTGCGAACCGTGGTCCGTCGCCACCTTCGTCAGCTCGAAGGTGAAGGGAACGGCGGTGACGAGGAGGTCGTCTTGAGCATCGAGATCGTTTCGTTGCCGGTGGGCGGAACGATGACTCGCATAGCCTGGGGATGATGATCCGATAGAGAATCTGCCGGGGGCTCATTCCCAGTGCCTGGGCGGCCTCTTCTTGGCCTTTGTCGACGGAGTTGAGGCCCGATCTGATGATCTCGGAAGATATGCGCCTTCATTCAGACCCAGCCCGACGATCGCCGAGACCGCCGCCGTGAACAGGTCGTAGGTGCGGAAGCTGAAGAACTCCTCGCCGAAGGGCACGCCAAGGCTCAGGCGAGGGTAGAGAACGCCCTATGAGCCCCCAGAAAATCAGCTGCGTGTAGACCGGCGTCCCGCGGAAGAACCAGATGTAAAACGTGGCGACCGCCCGCATGATCGGGTTGTCCGAGCGTCGCATGATCGCCATCAGGATCGCCAGGACGATGCCGATGGCCATGGCCGCAACCGTCAGAATGAGCGTCCAGCCGATTGCCCGAAAGATCTCCACCGTGAAGAGCGTCTTCCATATGAGCTCCCAGTGGAAGTTCTTGTTCGTGGCGAGGCTGTGAATGCCCATCGCGGCCAGAAGGGCGAGGACCGCGGCAGCCAGCCACCTGCCGTAGTGCGGAACGGGTATCGCGCGGATGAGCTGAGGCTGCTCTTCGGTTTTCTGGCTGCCGTTTTTCGAGTTTTGCTGGGCCGCGGATTCCGCTCCTCTGACGGGGCGGGCGGATCCAAGCGGTTTGGTTCCCTTCGTTTTCGCCTTTGGGGCCTTGTCGTTTTTGCTCGGCAGGCTCGTTTGCAGTGTTCGAATTCATGTCACACCTTTGGGTTGAGGAGCGCCTTGGAGGCGATGTTCTCGTCGATGTTCCAGGACTTGAAAATCTTCTTGAGCGTTCCGTCGTCCGCGAGGGACTGCAGGGACGCTTTGAATAGCTGCCGTCAGGGCAGGGTCGTCTTTTTGAGACGACGATTCCTTGCGGCGCCTTTTCCATGATCGGCCCGGCGGCTTCCAATGCGCCGTTGGTCCTGTTGATGGCGTAGTTGATCACCGAGGAATCGGCGGTCATGGCTTCGATTTTCCCTCCGCTCAGCGCCAAGGTGACGTTCTCTTGGGCGTCATATCGCTGTATCGTCGGCTGCTTTATGGCATTTCTTCGCCTTTTTGGCGATCGTCTCGTCTTGGAGGGTGCCCGTTTGGACGCCTATCGTCCGCCCGCATATCGATCCGGGCGTGAATTTCGAGGGTTGCCGGCCGCCACCGCCCAGAGGTGCCCACCTCGTAGTACTGGATCATGTTGAAGTTCGCAGTTCGCTCGTTGGTGATCGTGAAAGCCGAGGCTCCTGCTTCGTAACGTTTGGGAATTCGGGGAAGAATCGAATCGAAGCTGGACTCTTGGATCTCCAAGTCAAGCCCCATGCGCGCGGCGACGGCTCTCATGACGTCCATTTCGTAGCCGACCGGCGTCTCTCCCTGCTTGAAATCCGCGGGAGCGTAGTAGAGGTTTGATCCGATCGTCAGCTTCCCGTCGGACTTTGCCGCCTTAGGAACCATTGCGGCGATCTTCGGGTCGGCGCGCACGGACGAGGCGTCGAAAACCGCTATGTCGGAGCCGGTTGTAGTCGCGGACGGCGTCGTCGGCCGAACCCGCAGGACGCAAGCGCAAGCATGCACGCGCATGCGACGGCGACGACGCGGGTTTTTCTCAGCATGGACACTCCAGACTTCCGGGCTTTGCGTGTTTGACCTATTGCTAAATAACTATAAACATACGCTAATAGTTATGCAACGAATGTGGTGAACACTATAGTAGGTGCGGGCAGCGGCGGGGCGGAGTGCGGAGCACATTGTGCGCCAAGCCGCGTGGGCGCGGGAGCGGCAAGTTGCGTGGGCGTGCATGGGAGCGGCAAGCCGCGTGGGCGAGACCGGCAAGCTGCGTAAGCGTGGGGGCGGCAAGCTGCGGCTGTTGCGCGGACGTGTGCGGCGTGGCGTTCGGTGCGGCATGCATGAAAATGCCTAGGCTCGCGAAACGCCCATTTTTCTGGACCGTGTCTGAACCTAGGCGCCTTTCATGGGCCGTGACGTCAGGCTTGGCGCTGGAGGCCTCCGCTGCAAATGGGCGCCCGGGGCTCCCGGTCGTTCACGAGCGAGATCGTTGGGCGGACGGCGCCGAGCCCAGCCGTCTGCCTGCCCGGAGGTCTGGACGGATGCAAAAGGGGCGCCGGCGCAGGCCGGTCCCGCCGCCGTTTGCGGGGCCGGCCTCGAGCGGGGCGCCGCGCCTCTAGATGTCGTAGTAGAGGGCGAACTCGTAGGGATGCGGGCGTTGGCGCACGGGCGCTATCTCGTTGGCGGTCTTGTAGTCAATCCACGTGCGGATGAGATCCTCGGTGAAGACGTCGCCCTCGAGGAGATAGTCGTGGTCCGCCTCGAGCGCGCGGAGCGCGTCCTCGAAAGATTCCGGCAGCTGGTCGATCAGTGCGTGCTCCTCTGGCGGAAGCTCGTAAAGGTCCTTGTCGATGGGCTCGGCCGGCTCCGTGCGATTCTTGATGCCGTCAAGGCTGGGCCACGAGCTGCGCGGCAAAAAGCGAGGTAGGGATTGGCGGAGGGTCCGGCACCCGATACTCGACCCTTTTTCGCCTTTGCGGACGAGCCCGTGACGGGGATGCGGATGCACGCCGAACGGTTGCGGGCCGAATAGACGAGGTTCACCGGCGCCTCAAAGCCCGGAACGAGCCTGTGGAAAGAGTTGATCGAAGGATTCGTGAAGGCGAGGAGCGAAGGCGCGTGCTCGAGGAGCCCCCGATGTACCAACGCGCCATATCCGACAGGCCTCCGTAGCCCCTCTCGTCCGCGAAGAGCGGAACTCCGTTCTTCCACAGAGACTGATGGCAGTGCATGCCGGAGCCGTTGTCGCCGAAAAGGGGTTTGGGCATGAAAGTCGCCGATTTGCCGTGCTCAAAGGCCGTGTTCTTGATGACGTACTTGAACTTCATGAGATCGTCGGCCGCAGCGAGAAGCGTGCTGAACGTGTAGTTGATCTCCTGCTGTCCGCCGGTGCCGACTTCGTGGTGCGCGCGTTCGACTTCCAGGCCGACGTCGGCGAGGCGAACCGACATTGCGTCTCGCAAATCGCAGAAATGATCGTTCGGCGAAACGGGAAAGTAGCCTCCCTTGAGCCGAGTCTTGTATCCAAGGTTGGCCCCGGCTTCGTCTCGGCCGGTGTTCCACCATCCGGCCTCCGAGTCGATGGCGTAGAAGGAGGAATTGACCTGTGAGTCGAAGCGGATGTCGTCGAAAACGTAAAATTCCGCCTCCGCGCCGAAGTAGACCGTGTCCGCGATGCCCGTCGAGCGCAGATGTTCCTCGGCGCGGCGGGCGATGTTCCGAGGGTCGCGGGATAAGGCTCGCCCTGTGAAAAGGGTCGACGATGGAAAAATTCATGACCAGGGTCTTTTCGATGCGGAACGGATCCACGTAGGCCGAGGTCACGTCGGGAACGAGCTTCATGTCCGATTCGTGGATGGCCTGGAATCCTCGTATCGACGAACCGTCGAACATGAGACCCTCGGTGAAGACGTCGTCTTTGAAGGCGGCGACGGGAATGGAGAAGTGCTGCACGACGCCGGGGAGGTCGCAGAACCCGACGTCGATGAACTTGACTCCTTCCTCTCGCGTATAGGCGATGGCTTCTTCCGCGGTTGAGAACACGGTCACCCTTAATGCTCTTCGTCTGTGAGGGCGGGCGTCCGCCGACGTCGCACGCGCGGGCGGAATGCCTCGAACACTTGCATGTTACTCGGCTGTCTGGAGCTTCGCTGCATGTGTTCCACGGGTGTGACTGACCATGCTCGGTCTTTGGCCGTCTGAGCCTCGCGCAGTTCCCGTGTTCCCGGCGCGGCTCCCGGTTGGCCCGACTTGTCGGGGGCGACTCTCTCGCGAGAGGAGTCGGTCCGCTTCAGTTTTCCCGCAGGGCGCGGCGGTTGGCGCGGGCCTTGGCGGGGTCGATTCCCTTCGGGATGGGAAGGGCCTTTGAGTTCAGGGCGTCAAGGCGGTTGGAGAGCGCCGCGACTTCCTGGTTGGTGATGGCCTTGGGGAACTTGCGCATCTCTTTCTCCAAAGCCATGAGTTTCGTCTGATCGTCGTCGTTGCCGACGTTGATGACGTGGATGGGGTGTTGGGAGCGACGCGCTTGAGGGCGCGCTTCTCCTCGGCGACGAGGTTGCGCACCCGCTGCGTGGGGGCCCTCGGTGATGAGGACGATTCTGGCTCGGCCGACCGCCCTGAAAAAGGAGGTCTTGGGTGCGGGCGTTGAATCGGACGGGTTCATGGTGACGTTCCAGCCGCGCCCGATGTTGTCGAGCACCGCGGAGACGGCTCCCGGCATCCCGTCGATTTGGCTCGTAGCTTGCCCGCCGCACGAGCCGCACGAGGGTGATCATCGGCAGAATGAAGGCGAGCATGACGCCGAAGACGATCCAGAAAAAGCCGCCTAGGACGATTGTGAGGACGATGCCGAAAAAGCAATCCCAAGGCGGCGGCGCGAGGAGCGCCCAACCCACCCACGGGTAGGAGCGCTTGGTGATCTTGTATGCCTCGCCGATGACCTTGTACCAGCGTTGCTTTTTGGGCTTTTTGCCGTTCTTGTCCTGGCCATGTCAGTCCTTCCTCCGAACACCCAGATTCTAGTGGATACTCGCCGCTCAGGCCAATGCGGTGGAGCATGTGGACGACGGGCAGTGCGCCCTCGCGTTTGTGCCGTGAGTCTGTAAAACGAGCGTTGGCACTGTCATTCGGCGCGGGCTCCGGTTTGAGCGCGTCCCTGCCGTTCGGGCGAGCGACGTTCGCCTGAACCCGCGGGGCAGGCGCCTTCCGGCTGGCAAAGGGAGGAGGCGTTTCGAAACGCCAGGACGCTTGTCGCCCGTCGCGATCGAGCGCTCGTTGCGGGGACTCAGGGGCGCTGGTTTCGTCGACGACGGCGGACGGCCAGCCGGGTCGCCGTGCAGACATAGAAACCCGCGGGCCCCCTCGAACCGAAAGGCCTCGAGGGAGCCCCGCGGGCAAATTGACCTGAATGCGACGGAATCGGCTCGTTCGAGCTCGGATCCGAAGCCGAAGAGGAAACTCAGATTCCCAGATCGCCCCTCAAAATCGCCCGACCCGAGTCGCTTCTTCAAGTCGGAGAGGTAGCGTCCGGCGTCGGCGCCGTCGACCAGGCGGTGGTCGTAGCTCAGCGCAAGGTAGACGAAGGAGCGAATGCCGATCGCCTCGTTGCCGTCAGCGTCCTTGATCACCGCGGGCGCTTGACGATCGTGCCGACTCCGAGGATCGCCACCTCGGCTGGTTGATGATCGGGGTGTCGAACAGCGCGCCGGCCGAACCCGTGTTGGTGATCGTGAAGGTGGAGCCGAGAGCTCGTCTGGTCCGATCTTCCTGCTGCGGGTGCGGGCGGCCAGGTCGGCGATCGACTTGGCGATGCCCGTGATGTTGAGGTCGCCGGCGTTCCTGATGACCGGAACCATGAGTCCCTTGGGGGCGTCGACGGCGATGCCGATATGCTCGTGGTCCCAGTAGTGCACCTCTTTGCCCTCGATCGACGCATTGATCTTCGGATGCGACTTGAGCGCGTCGATGGCGGCCTTGACGAAGAAGGAAGGAACGTCAGCTTCGCTCCCGTCTTCGCCTGGAACTCCTCCTTCTTCGCGCCGCGGAGGGCGACGATGCGGGTGACGTCCGCTTCGATGACCGTCGTCAGCTGGGCGGAGACCTTGAGGGAGTCGACCATGCGCTCGGAGATGACCTGCGCAGGCGGCTCATCTTCTGGGTAGTGCCGCGCAGCTGCTCTGCCTCGGCAGAAGGCTTGCTCGACGCCGCCGCTGCGGAGCCGGGGCCTTTGCCGCTGCGGCCTGCTTTTTGCGCCTCCTCAGCCTGTCTCTTGGCCTCGACGAGGGCGTCGATGTCCTGCCGCCTGATGCGTCCGCCGACGCCGGTGCCCGTGACCTCGGCGAGACCGATTCCCTTTCCCCGGCGTATTTCCTGACGATGGGGTGACGTGCTCGAGGCTCTCCGGCGGCTGCGACGGTCGAAGCTGCATGCTTCGGCGAGGATGCGCGCTTGGCCGGGGAATCGGCGGCGCCCGGCGTGTTCGACGCCGGAGCTGCGGGCTGGGCGGGGCGCGGCCGCAGCAGGGGGCGTTTGAGGCAGGCGGGAGTCGGCGCGGGAGGCCGGGGCCGACTGCTCGGGAGCGGCGGCCGGCGCAGCGGAGGCGTCGCCGATCAGGGCGAGCACGGTTCCCACAGCGACGGTCTCCGTCCTCGCCCACGGCGATGGAGAGAAGCACGCCGGAAGCCGGTGCGGGGACCTCGGTAGTCGACCTTGTCGGTGGAGACTTCCAGAAGCGGTTCGTCGGCTTCGACCGTCTCGCCGACCCGCTTTGAGCCACGTGGTGACGATGCCTTCGGCGACGGATTCGCCGAGCGCGGGCATGCGACTCGGACGCCTGCGACGGGGGCGCCTGAGGAGGGCGCCGGAGCCGCGTCGCCGCCTGCCGCCGGTCTCGGCCGGAGCCTGAGCGGCGGGAGCAGCCGGGGCAGCGGGCGCGGGCGTTTCAGCCGGAGCCGTCTGCGCGGCGCGGCGCCCGAGCCGTCTCCGATGAGCCGAGGACCGTGCCGACGTCGACCTCTTCGTCTTCGCCCACGAGGATCTGCTCGAGCACCCCGGAGGCGGGGCCGGGACCCGGTGATCGACCTTGTCGGTGGAGACCCGAGGACGGCTTCGTCCGCCCTCGACCGCCCGCCGACCTGCTTTGAGCCACGTGGTGACGGTGCCGCTGGAGACAGACTCGCCCAGAGCGGGCATCTTAATCGGTTCAGACATGATTCCCTACTTAGTTGTGAGTGGCAAAGGCTTGCCGGCGAGGGCGAGGATCGCCTCGCCGATCGACTCTGTTCTGAGTTGGATGGGCGTGAATGAGACCGTCGAAGTCCTCAGGCTGAGCCTCCCAGGAGACGAGCAGCTGACCTTCTCCGACCTGCTCGCCCATGCGGGCGCCGATCGCGTGGAAGCCACCATGGGCCCGTCCTGACCCGCACGACCTTGACGAAGTCCCCTGCGTGCCGAGCATCTGCGACTTGCCGCTGCCCGCGAGGTTGAATTCGACTGCCCTCGACGTTGTCCTTGCCGTACTTTTCCTCGGCTTTTGTTCTGGCTGGAGGCCCACGGACGCGATCTCGGGGTTCGAGAAGGTGACCTGGGAATGAGGTTTTCGTCGATGGCCCTTGGGTTCAGCCCGGCGATCTCCTCCGCGACGAAGATCCCCTGAAGGAAGCCGCGGTGGGCCAGTTGGAGCCCCGGAACGATGTCGCCCACGGCGTACACGCCGGGAACGTTCGTGCGCAGCCGCTCGTCCGTCAGGACGAAGCCGCGGTCCATCGAGATTCCTTGCTCCTCATAGCCGAGGCCCGAGGTCGCCGGGCCCCGCCCGATGGCGACGAGCAAATAGTCGGCGGTGAAGGACTTTCCGTCCTGAGTGTGGACCGTCACGGAGGATTCGTCCTGCTCGGCGCGTTCGAACATCGTTTTCGTCGAGAACTTGATGCCGCGCTTGCGGAAGGAGCGCTCCAGCTGCTTGGAGACCGAGGGGTCCTCGTTGGGTACGAGGCTCGGAAGGCCTTCGATGATCGTCACGTCGACGCCGTAAGAGCGCCACACCGAGGCGAACTCCACACCGATGACGCCGCCTCCCAGGATGATCGCGGAATTGGGAACGCGATCCATGTTGAGGGCCTGGTCGGAGGTGATGATGCGGCCTCGAGATCTCCAGGCCCAGCGTCTTCGAGAAGGACCCCGACGCCAAGACGACGTTCTTTCCGCGGTAGAGCGTTCCGTCGACGTCGACGGTGTCTTTCGCGACGAGCCGGCCCCATCCGCTGACCGTATCGACGCCGCGCGACGCCACGAGCCCCGTCAGCCCCTTTGTACATGCGTTGGATGACGCCGTCCTCAGTACGGAGCTGAGGGCATCCATGTCGATGCCCTCAAAGCTTCCGGGCGAACGCCGATGGAGCCGCCTTCGCGCATTTTCTTTGTCGGCCACTTCGGCGGCGTGCAAGAGGGCCTTTCGTGGGAATGCATCCGCGATGAAGACACGTGCCACTGACCTTGTCCCCTTCGACAAGGGCAACCTTTGAGTCCCAGTTGCGCTGCTCGCATGGCCGCGGCGTATCCGCCGCTTCCCGCTCCGAGCACCACGACGTCGTATTCGAGAGTCTCAGCCACGTACCTCTCCTTCGAGTTGATTTAGGGTTGGGCGTAGTACTTTACGTCCCACCATCCACCTAAGTGGTTGATTTCGCACCTCCCATTGTGCCATCTTTCTCTCTCTTCCGGCTTACCCTTAAACCCATGGGTCTGTTTTCACGAAAGAGATCGCCGGGCGGGTCCGGCTCGTCGAGGCGCGGCCAGGCGCAGGCGCGTTCGGCGACGACCGCGCATTTCCGGGAGTTCGTCGCCACACGCCAGGGCGTCGAGGCTCATTACAGGCCGAGACTCCGCGCGAGCCGTCCGCCCTCATGCTCGTCGCGCGCGACGGCGAATGGACGCGCCGCAAGGTTCCCGGCGTCAGAGACGGCGCGAAGCTCGCCAACGAGCTGGGAGTTCCGTTTTACGAGGTCGTCAAAACGGGATACCCCTGACCCGTTCGCCAGTGGAACGAGAGGAAGAGGCGCGGCTGAAGGCGAAGGCGGCCGGGGCCGAGACGCAGCCGCCTACGCCCGCAGCGGAATTGCGGGACGCCGCAGGCGAACGGGAAGAGGCCTATGCTCCTTGCGAGCCCATCGCCTTCGCGGCCCGCCTCAATGTGGCGCACGAGGGTTCGCACGCCGCAGCCGGTCGCTCCGGCGGGAGTGCAACCCCCAGCCTTCTCCGGTGCTGAAGGACGTCTGCGATGTCGAGGGCTCATCTCGGCGTCGCCCGTGAAGCGCCGCAAAAAGACGCCCGCCACGAGCATCCCGGCTTCGGGAGCCGGCCGAGTTTTTTTCTGCGTCCGCGACGTTCGATGAGAGGGATGCCTGAGATAATCGGGGAGGCATGGGCAGAGAATCTCGCCGGCGGACTCTGCCGCGGACGCGATGTCCGAGACGAGGTTCGAGGAGCCTGCGAGGCCTCGCGCACCGCGCGCCGAGGGCTCGAATCTGCGCCCGGTGAGCGTGGCGACGTCGATGACCCGTTCTGGACTTCTCCCGCGAGGCGAGGGCGAGTCGTCGGCGAGGACGAGGCGGCCTTCGGCGTCGGTGTTTGTCACCTCGACGGTGGTTCCGTCCGCTGTGCGCAGGACGTCGCCGACCCTGATTGCCGAGGCGAAAGCATGTTCTCCGCGACGCACAGCCAGGCGGTGACTCTCGCGGAATCGAAGCCCGCGCACGCCCGCACCGCCGCCGCGGCGCAGGCCGCGCCCGCCATGTCCGTTTTCATGTCGGTCAGGCCTCGTGGCTTTTGAGCGACATTCCGCCCGGAATCGAAGGTTATGCCCTTGCCGACCAGTGCGATGTGGACGCGGGCGCCGGCGGGGTTTCCACCCATCCTGACGAGGCGGGCGGCTCCTGCGACCCTTGCCGACGCCGAGCAGGCCCCCGCAGCCTTTGGCTCTGCAGCTCCTCCTCTCGAGCACTTCGACGTCGATCGCCAAATTGCCTGGGCCCTCGGCCAGCGAGCGAATCCGGCGCACGAACCCGAGGGCCTGAGGTCTCTCCCGGAGTGTTGACGAGGTCGCGCACGGCGCACTGCGCCTCGAGGATGCGGCGAACGCGCTTGACCGGAGCGGCTGGGACGCCAGTGACAACCGACACTTTCGTCGCGGCGCCGGCCCCGCTCTTGTACGCCGTGAAACGATAGGCGCCCAGCCCGGCCCCCTTCTGCGAGCGCTTTCGAACTCTTCGGCACTCGCATGCGGCATATCGACGACGACGTCGCGCGCCTCTCCCGCCGCCCGCACGCCCGCGCCCGCGGCGTCGCGCAGATCGCCGGGCGACGGATCCGGCGGCAGCGAGACGGCGATGATTTGGCGATGCTCTTTCGAACGGGAGACAATTCGATGAGTCGCATTGGGCGAGGACATGTCGGCCAATCCCCGAAAGGACGCGAGAATGTCGTCGCGTTCGTGCTCGTCGAGGATGGAGGAGAAGACGTGCCCCTGAATGGGCGATCACCGCGGTGGCGTCGGATGGGGCTGAGCTCTGGCGAAATCGCGGCTAACGGGGTCATGGACACCAGCGATAGACGGGAAGGGGCGCCGAATGACCGACGGGGTCGAACTGCACGACGGGCGGCAAACCGCCACGGGCTGGCCGCGCGTCATATTCGTTCTCCTGGCGGCCGGCTCGGCGATTTTTCTGTGGAGGGGAATCGTCGCTTCGACCGACGACTTTCAGCGGGCACGGCGCTCGCGGAGCCTGACCTCCTTTCCGCCGTCGCTTGGGCCGCGGGAACCGTCGGCGTGGTGCACAACGGCAGGAGAATGCGCAGAGTCGCCTGCGTCTGCTGGCGGCCAACCTTGCGCCCCTTCGCCGCGTTGACGCCTTTTGGGGACTTTCTCGACCGGGTGAGCCCCTGGCACGACGCAGGAAGCACCTATTTCTACCTTCCGACCGTCGGCGCATTGGCGGCGCTCGCCTGGCTGGCCTGGTCGATGCCCGCGAAAATAGCCACCCGCAACGGAGGATGAGATGCTCTACCGCCTTCTCACAAGCGCGTTCTGGCGAAAACCGATCCCGAGCAGGCTCAGTAGCGGCCATGCGCCTCATCGGCGCTCTTTGGACGGTCGCCCTGGCCGGGCTGGAGCTCGGCGACGGTCGGGCGTCTGGGCGGGCGACCGTCTGCGAGGCCTGCTCGCCCGCCCCGTTCCCGGCAGGCTCGGCCTGGCGGCCGGGCAGGACAAGAACGCCACAGCCGTCCTCGGGACGATCGCCATGGGCTTCGCCTTCACCGAGGTCGGCACGGTCACCCTTTGCCCAGCTGGCAACGACCGCCCGCGGCTGTGGCGCCTGCCGGAGGAGCACGCGTTCCGCAACCGCATGGGCTTTCAACAACGACGGCGCCGACGCCGTCGCCGAGCGGCTCGCCATGCTGCGGCTGACTCGGCGCGGGCGCGCCTGCGTCGTCGGCGTCAACATCGGCAAGAACAAGTGGGTCGAAGCGGCCGACGCCCTGCCGACTACGCTGTGTGCGCCAGAAAGCTCGCGCGCTACGCTCGACTATCTGGTCGTCAACGTCTCCTCGCCTGAACACTCCCGGCCTGCGCGATCTTCGCCGTCGAGTCGCTCAGGCCGATCGTGCGCGCCACGCGCGAGGCCGCCGACCCGCCGCCGGGCGCCGCGTCCCGATCCTCGTGAAAAATCGCTTTCGACCTCGGCGACGCTGACGTGGACGGCGTCGCCGACCTGGCAGTCGAGGAGGGGATGGACGGCGTCGTCGCGACGAACACGACCGTGGCCCATCCCACGGCGAAGGCGGACTGTCCGGCGAGCCGGTTCGCGCGAGGGCCCCTGGAGGTCGTCTCCCGTTTGAGGAAAGAGGCTCGGGCCGGATTACATCGTCATCGGCGTCGGGGGATCTTCACGGTGAGCGACGCCGAAGCGATGGTGAGCGCCGGCGCCGACCTTCTCGAAACCCTCACTGGCTTCGTCTACAAGGGGCCTCTCATGCCTGGCCGGATCAACCGGGCTCTGGCCCGCAGATGGCCTTCCGCGGATAGCCTCTTCGCGCAAATAGACCAGCCTCTTCGCGCAAGCGGGGCGGCTGCCGACTTTGCCTAGGGCCGACGTGCGCGTCGGCGAGCGGCTGCCCTCAGCCCTTCTTTTCGCTCCGCTTTGCTCCTTGTAGTCGGCGTCGCCGCCTCCGCCGGAATGTTCCCAGGGCGCGACCTGGGGCAGGGCATGCGCCAGCGCCTGGGATAGAAGGCGCGGCTGAACAGCTGCATCGAGAATCCCCGAGGAATGCGGTCTGCGCCGAATTTGTGCTCCGCCAGCACCCGTGTGCGGCGCACGTTCCTTCCCGTCCACACGGCGATGACGATGAAGATCAAGTAGACCGAGACCGTGAACACGACGAACAGGCGCGGGGCGAACCTCTGAACGAACAGTCCGGCGAGGAGGAGCAAGGCGAGCGGCATGAAGTACGAGCCGGGAGAAAAGCGCGAATCGATGACGTCGCGGCCAAAGCGGCGAACCGGGCCTGCGTGCTGGGGAGGCATGTTCCGCTCGTCGCCCGTGCGCATGGCCTCCTGCTGCTTGTTCCACCGGGCGGTGTTCGCCTCGGACCGTTCGCGCTTGAGCTCCCTGCGCTCCTCCCTGGACATCGCCTTGCGATTGGCGACGATCGGCTGCCTGTTGGCCGCGGTCGCCTTCTTGCGCGACGGCGTGGGAGTGGCCTTCTTCGGGTGTAGCCTTTTGCGCGGTTTGGGGCGGCCTCGACTTCAGGCTCGGGGGTCGCCTCGGTTTTCTTCTTGCCGAACACTGCGGCTCCATCTACTCGCGGTCATTGACGCGTATAAGTCTACGTTCCATTTTCCGCTTCCGCGCTTCTCTCCGGTCGCGCACGCCCGTTCCCCGAGCGTGCGCTTCCCGGCCTCGGCCTGCCGGCGTCTTTTGCCCCGCAGCGTTCGTCCGTGCGAGCGTCGTTTTGCGGTTCTGTTCTTCCCGGCCCGCAAAAGCGAGGGGCGGGAAGGACGCGGAAAAACCCGGCTTCGGCGGAACTTGGAGTGCGGGCGGCAGAGGGCGGAGACGGGCGGCCTCGGCGGAGCGGATACCCTAGAAGAATGACTCGCTTCAGATACGATCGCCCGTCGCGTAGACGAAAAATCTGCCCACCACGAGGTCGGAGCTGAATCCCTCGTGAGAATCCCCTCGGTTTCCGCTTACTTTCCAGACAACGCCGACGATATGCGCCGCAGCGCCGAGCGAGTGGCCGAGTTGGCGCGCCTGCGGGGTCTCGACGCCGAAGTCATCGAAGTCGTCGCCCGGGCGACTCTCGCAGGGCGCCCCGCGGTCCTGGCCCACAGGCAGGCGGCGCCCAGGAAAGCCCACCGTCCTCCTTACGCGCACCACGACGTCCAGCCGGAGGGGGCGCCGGAGGGCTGGAACCAGGACCACCCGTACGAGCCCGTCGAACGCGACGGCCGTCTGTTCGGCCGCGGAACCGCCGACGACAAGGCCGGAATCATGGTTCACCTCGGCGCGCCTGCGGCTCTGGGGAGGGCGGCGGTATCGGCGTCACCTCTTCGTCGAGGGCGAGGAAGAGGTCGGATCGCCCACGTTCCACCATTTCCTGGAGACGCACCGAGACCGTTTGGCGTCGGACGTCATCGTCGTCGCCGACTCGAACAACTGGAAGGCGGGCGTTCCTCGCTCACCACGTCGCTGCGCGGAATCGCACAGGTGACCGTCACGCTGCGAATGCTCGACCACGCCGTGCACTCGGGCATGTACGGCGGACCCGTCTTCGACGCCGCCACCGCCATGTGCCGCCTTGTCGCGAGCTGCCATGACGAGGAGGGCGCGGTCGCCGTCGCCGGGCTCGCCTCCTCACGACGACGCCCACGCGGACTACCCCGAGGAGGACCTCAGAGCCGACGCCGGTGCCTGACGGCGTGCGCCTGGTCGGGAGAGCCTCGCTCGCGTCGCGTCTGTGGACTCAGCCGTCTCTGACTCTCATCGGGATGGACGTCATGAGCTGCGCCAGGCCCTCGAACACCCTCGTCCCCGAATGCAAGGCGCGCTCTTCCTCCGGGTGGCGCCTGGCCAGGACGCCGAAGAGGCGGGCCGCGCCCTCATGGCGCATCTGCGTGAGAACGTCTCTTCGGGGCCCAACTCGAGATGGAGCTGGAGGAGTCCGCCCGGCCTTCAAAGCAGGAGGGGACACTCCCGCGACCGTCGCCGCTCGGCAGGCGCTCCGCGAGGCGTGGCAGACCGACCCCTGTCGACATCGGCGTCGGCGGCTCCATCCCGTTCATCGCGGATCTGCAGGAGGTCTTCCCGAGGCTGAAATTCTGGTCACCGGGATTGAAGATCCGACACGCGCGCCCACTCGCACAACGAATCGCTGCACCTGGGGGACTGGCGCAACGCCATTGTGGCCGAGGCCCCTGCTCCTGACCGCCTGGCGGAAGGCGGCCTTTCCTCGAAGCGGCGGCGCCGGCGGGCCGGCCGAGTGAGGATAGCGCTCGCGGCGTCCCGCTTCCCGGGCTTCGCGCCTCGGCGGTGTGCGACGTCGCACGCGAAGCCTGGCTGTCAGAGCGCCCTCGATCGCTTCGCTGCCGCTCTGCGAGCGACGGCGTCGCATCGGCCTATTCCGAGTCGGGCGTTTACGAACTGCTCGGATTGACGAGCTGGTCGAACGCGGCGGGCCGCTGCGCCGGTTTGCCGGCGTCTCTCAGAGGAAAAGTCGCCCTCGATTGATCGAGTCGCTGCCCGGGCCCTTCTGCGGGATTCGGCGGCTCTGAGCGAGGACATCGCTGGGCGCTCGGCCGGGGAGTCGATGAGATCGTCGTCGCCCTCGGCGTCCCGGGCGGAATCGGCGATCTCGGCGTCGGCATGATAGGGGCGATCGCGCACGCGGCGCGGCGCGGGCCAGGAGCAGCGAGCGGTTCGAGGCAAAGCGGGACGGTTCGAGGCGAGCGGACGGCGCTTCCGGTTTGGCGAAGACAGCCGAGAGACCCGGCGTAGCTGCGGCCGCCGACGTCGCCGACCTCGCGGGGCTCGTGGCCGATCGCGCGCCGCTCTGGGGACGGTCCGCCTGAGCATCGTCGTCGGCGGACGGCAGCGCTCATGGGAATGTCGGGGCTGGCCCGCGCTTGATGCGCGAAGGGCTGGACGGGCGCCGCGCCCAAGATGCGGAACGTCGCGTCGGCGAGGCGGCTCGATCGCCTTGTTCGCGCTGCGAATGCGACGCCCGGGAGGGACCTCGCGGGCAGAAGCCTTTCGGCCCGGCGGCCCCATTCCGGCGCGGAGGGGGCCTGCTCGGTCCGAGGCCCTTTCGGGGGAAGGATCGTTCCCTGTCGGCGACGTCGTCCATTCTTCTCGGAGGGGTGGGCTGAAGCGCGCGGACCCTGTGCGTCTACGTGCGGCCAAGTCGGCGAGGTGCTTCCTGGGGCGCTGCGGGCGCATTGCCGGGCCCAGGAAGCGGGCCTTCCCGTCGTCCTCGTCCACGACTGTGGCGCCCTGCGCCGCGGAGAGCTGGCCGGGCTCCGGACTCAACGGCGCCTACGAAATGCGGCCGGAGCGTTCCTTCCTCGACGAGCCCGAAACGCTCGAATCGGCCGCGGCGGTCGGCGACAGGCTCGGCGACGCGATCCGCGCGGTCGCCGGGACATGGGGATGGCGAAGGCCGGATGGATCTGAACGAGGCGACGCGGACCTGCTGGCGAAAGCATCGCGTGGCGACGCGCGATCGACGGCCGATTCCGGTTCGCCCACAGCGCATACGCAGGTTTCCCGCTGAGTGCGCTCTTGGAATGTTTTCGATCGGGGAACTACCCTTGATGGGTACACATCCGATTGTCATTGAGGAAAATGTCCGAGACGCTTGACGTGGCCCACAACGTCGTGCTCAGTGACGACGCCGTCGCCAAAGTCAAGGCCCCTGTCGAGCAGGAAGGGCGTGACGATCTGCGCCTGCGCGTAGCCCGTTCAGCCCGGCGGATGTTCTCGGGCTCATGTACCAGCTTTTACTTTCGACGAGCGCGAGCTCGAAGGCGACGCCATCCGCGATTTCGGCGGCGTCGAAGTCATAGCGTCGACAAGATGTCCAAGCCCCTATCTCGACGGCGCCACCATCGGCTTCGCCGACAGCATCGATCGCCAGGGCTTCACGATCGACAATCCGAATGCCGCCGGTTCATGCGCATGCGGCGACTCTTTCCACTGACGGGAGCGCTGAATGTCGCATCGAAAGATCGCCGCCGCATGCGCGGCGACGCTCGCCCTCGTGCTTTCCGCCTGCGGGTCCTCCAGCGACGGCGAAAGCAGCAAGTCGCCCGCGACTTCCTCGCAGAAGGGCGGTTCCGCCAGCTCCGTTCCCAAAGGAGACAGCCAGGCGCCGTCGTTGAACACCTCGGGTCAGACCCCCTCATCACCTTCCCCAAAGACGAAGGCTCCCGACTAGCTTCTCGGTGACCGTCCTTGAAGAGGGACGAAGCGACGATCACCAAGAAAGACTACATCGTCAGCCGACTATGTGGGGCCAGGTGTGGGCAAAAGCAAGCCCTTCGATTCCTCCTACAGCCGCGGACTCCCTGATAGCACCGACCTTCCGCGGTCGTCAAGGGATGGGGGGATGCCATTGCCGGCCACAAAGTCGGAGTCAAACTTCTCGTGTCGATTCCTCCGGACCTCGGTTACGGGGGAAAAGGGCCAGCCCGAGCGGGAATCGGCAAAGACGACGTGATGACGTTCTCACATCACGGTCCATCAGGCCTCGAACAAGGAGACAGCCGGGCAAGCCTGACGCAAGCGACCGAGATGGACCTCGCCACGCTTCCCGTGACCATTCAAGGCGCGATCGGCCTGCCGGTCACGGGCTGAAGGTCAGGACGCCTCGGCAAGCATTTTCGGAGAAGAGCGTTTGCTCATCGCCTCGAGGCACCGGGCCTGCCGTGGGAAGACCGAACGATGACAGTCGCTCACGCCGCGATCTCTCCTGACGGCCAGAATTTCCAAACGACCTGGGGCGAGCGCAACCAGGGCCCGCAGCTGGCCGCCATCGGAAACAAAACCGCTTTTCGACTCTTGTGGGCCTGCCCGTCGGCTCGCGGGTTTTCATGACCGTCCCCGCCGTCGAGGGACAGGGCGACCATGTTCTTCGCCCGCGATGTACGCGGGTGGTCGATATTCTCGGTTACATTCCTCAAAAACGCTGAGGTTACGAAGCCGCAGGGCACGAAGTGACTCTTGAGGGCCGACTGACGATCGCCCAGAAACTGGATCGCCGTGAAATACGGGTGGGATCGCGCGGGGCGGCGGCGAAGAGCACTTTCCCGCCGCCCCCGCCGTCGCGTCAGCGAACGATGAGCCCGGGAGCCTGGGCCTTTGCGGCTTCGAGGCGTGCTCGGCGACGTTCTCCCAGTTGGCGATGTTCCAGACGGCTTTGACATAGTCCGCCTGGACGTTGAGATAGTCGAGGTAGAAAGCGTGCTCCACATGTCCAGCATGAAGAGCGGAATGGTTCCTGGCGGGGACGTTGGCCTGCTGGTCGAAGAGCTGGAAGACGACGAGCTTGCCGGAGATCGAGTCATAGGCGAGCACGGCCCATCCCGATCCCTGAATTCCGGTGGCCGCCGCGGTGAAGTGGGCGACGAACTTTTCGAAGGACCCAAAGGAGTCCTTGACAGCCTCGGCGAGCTCTCCTCGCTGGTGCGCGCGGCGGGGGAGAGGTTGGTCCAGAAAATCGAGTGGTTGGTGTCCGCCGAGGTTGAACGCGAGGTCCTTGGAGAACTGGTTCACCTTGAAAGGTCGCCTCGCCTCGCGCGCCGCTTCGAGGTTCGCGAGAGCCGCATTGCGCCGGCGACGTAGGCCGCGTGATGCCGGTCGTGGTGAAGCTCCGCGACTTTTGGCGGAAATGTGCACTGAGGGCTGCGTAGTCGTAGGGCAGCTCGGGAAGGCGTGTCATTGTTCCTCCGGTAGGGCGCCGCCGTCGGCGGCATAGTCGGTGCGGCATGGCCGGTTGTGAAAACCGGCTGTCGGACGCTGTCAAGTATAGGGACGTTGGTCCGTGGCCGAGGTGCGCTTTCGTCCGACGGCGAAAACGCCTTTTGTCCGGGCAGGAGGCGGAGACGGCATCGGCATTCGCTACAATTGCCTTGGCCAACCCATCGACCACGGAGGATGCCATGAGCGAAACGAGCGCCTCGACGCAAAACCGACGCGCGTGTTGCCGCGGCGGCAGGAGGGCGCTGACGGGAAGACGACGATCCTCGTGTATTCGGACGATCTCGAAGACCCGCAGCGAGGTGCGCGCCTCCGTCGGCCGGAGGGCCGCCAGGGGAATGCCCGAGATCGCTTGAAAGAGGTCGCCACGCCCGACGCGCTCATGCTGGAGGTCCGCCAGGGAGGCTGCTCGCTCATGATTCTCGACGCCGAGGCCCCCAAAGCTCGGCGGAATGGGGCTGGGGAAGATGGTCCACGACGAAGTCGATCCGTCCATTCCCTTCGTCCTCCTTGTGGCGCGTCCCTCAGGACGAATGGTTGGCGAGATGGTCCGGGGCGGCTCGAACCTCTTGCATATCCCGTCAATCCGCGAGAGCTGGCGGCGGTCGCCGAGCTGCTGAGCACCGAGGAGAAATAGTGTCGCTTCCCACGTGGCCCGATGTCATCAGCCGGCTTTGTCGGCGGCCGGGACTTGACCCGCGAAGAGGCGGTTTGGGCCGTTGACCAGGCGATGGAAGGCGGCGACGTCGGCCCAGCTGGCCGGATTCTCACGGCCCTTTGCGGCCAAGGGAGAAACGCTGACGGAAATTCGTGAATGGCTGACGCCATGGTTTCGCATCGCCTCTTCCCTGTCGACGTCGAAGGCGAGGTCCTCGACATCGAGCACCGGAGGACAGGCTCCAGACGGTCAACTATTTCCACCATGGCTCGCGTTGGTCAGCCGCCGCCGCGGGCATCCCGGTGGTCACATCGGGAACAGAGCGTCGTCGTCGAGCTCCGGCTCGGCCGACTGCCCCGAAGCCTTTGGGCGTCAACCTCGACTCTTTCCGGCGCCGACGTCGCGCGGATTTTCAACGAGTTGGCATCACCTTCATCTTCGCGAACGTCTTTCACCCCTGCTAGCGCTTGTTGCGCCGATGCGCCGCGAGCTGGGCGTCGCCACCGCTTTCAACATTCCTCGGCCCGCTGACGAATCCTGCGCGCCCGGCCGTGTCCGTCGTCGGCGTCTCCCGGCCGGACTACGCGGAGCTGGTCGCGGGGTTCGGCCGAGCGCGGTTCGCGGCCTGCGTGGTGCGCGGACGCGACAACGGAATCGACGAGCTTTTCTCCGTGACGGTCAACGACCTGTGGGAGATCGAAGGGCGGCCGCGTCGAAAGGCACGAGTTTCGACGCCGTCTCGGAGGCGGGGCTCGCTCGGCGACGGTCGACGATCTGCGCGGAGGTCCCCGGCTTCAACGCCGAAGTCGCCCGCGCCTTCCTTCAGGGGCAGACAGGGGCTGTGCGCGAGGCCGTGCGTTCAACGCGGCGGGCGCTTCGTGCCGCGAACGCTTCCCGGGCACTGGGGCGCAGAGCGGCTCTTCGCCGAACGAATGCGCGCAGGAATGCAGATCGCGGCTGACACGGTCGATTCCCGGGCGCGGCGGTCTCGGCTTTCGACAGGTGGATCGCCCTGTCGAACGAACTGGCCTCAGGATTTTCCGAAGGGCCAGTAGGCTCGAAGCTTCATAAGCTCAGACCCAGAGGTTTCGGCGCATGGCGTTCGCGAGGCTCCCTGAGCTCTTTGCTGGGAGCCAAGGCCTGTGCCCGCCGGATCCACGTCCTCGTGCCCGCCGCCTCTCAGTCGGCGTCCGCCCGGCTCAATCGGCGTCGGGCCCCGGAAGCGAAAAATCTGAAAGCGCTGGCCCGGGAAGCGCCAGGGCCTTCCTCGCGAAGGAAAGCAGGCGGACGGTCGGTTTCGCAGCCATGCGGCGAGCAACTCGGTTTCTCGACCGACGCGACGTCCCCGGGGGCGGCGGGCCTGTCGGTCTGACTCGCCGAGGCGACAAGCTCCCGCCAGCCCTTCGGGTCGGCGTTTCCGCAGCGGCCCGTCACGGCCAGGCGGCCCCAGCGGATCACCGCCACGTCCCACGATCCGTCGTCGTCGCGTCGGGCGCCGACGATTCGCCGCGCCGCCAGAAGCGGAAGGATGCGTTCGCGCCGTCGAGCCGCGTCGATCACGCAGCGCAGGCGGTCGCGCTCGACGGCGGCCTGTTCGACTCTTCGGCCGCGGCGAGGCTCGCCAGCCGTTGCATGCTGCGCTCCCGCAGGCCGTCGAGGTCTCCGCCGAGAATCGAGCTCGCAGCCGCAAGCGAGGGGCCGTCGGGCGCCTGGCAGCGCGCAGGCGCGGAGCAGCGCCCATGGCATGCAGATGGCACGGGCCTTTCGTCCGCTGGGCTTTCGCGGGAAGACGCGCCGTGCATGCGCAGGCGCGGCGTCGTCGGCCACAGCTCGGCGGCCTCGCCGCGCCGCCTTGCGGGATCCGGAAAGCGCCGAGGGCGGCCGCCGCATCCTCCAGGCAAGGGACGCCGTCACCTGAGCCGAGGGTGCGCTTCGTCCGTCAGCGCAAGCCACGGCGGTTGTCCGGACGGCGCGACCGGCGATTGTACGGTGCGGGTCGAATTCCGCGATCTGGCGCAGTTCCAGGATCCGCGCCCGAGCACGGCTCGGTGTTTCAGTCGACCTCCGCGCGCTCGGGCCAGGTCCGCCATTCGGCCATGCGCTTCCGCGTTTCCGCGGCCGTGAAATATTGGCGCACGCGCGCACGGAGATTGACGAGGACCCGACGTACAGGACGTCGCTGGCGGGGCTGATGAAAGCGGTAGACGCCTGGGGAGCGGGCGATTCCGTCCGCCAGGCGCGCTCTCCGCCGCGCCTCGGGGAACCGGGTCCGTCGCGGTTGCGAGGTCCTCCAGATGCGTCACCTGAGCGGCCCGAGCCTGCCCAGCATTGCGAGCAAAACGTCCACTGTGGCTCGGGCGTCGTCGAGGGCCTCGGTGGCTCGGAGCCGTCGTCGCCCCCTGCATGCGCCCGCCAGGTTGAGAGTTTGAGTTGGCAACCTCGTCTGAGGAAAAAGGCGCGCTGGGCCAACGCGACCGTGTCGAGCACCCTGACGCTGTCACGCAAAATCGGCGCCTGCAAACGCCGCCTTGAGATGGCCGACGTCGAAGCGCGCATGCGCGCCGCCACGACGGTGGACGGGCCCGCGCCGAGAAAACCTCGATGAGGGAGGGATGACCGCCGCGATCCCGCGCCCGCGCCGTGCGGCTGTCGTGATGCCGGTGAGCGAGGTTATGACGTGGTATCGGCTGGCCCGCTGACGAGAGTCGAAAACTCGCCCAGGTCTTCCCTGCCCCGCACCTTGACGGCGCCTATCTCCGTGATCGATCTGAGGCCTGGTTTGGCGCCCGTCGTCTCCGAGATCGACGACGACGAACGTCACTCTTCCAGCGGCGTGCCCAAATCGTCGAGGGACAGCTGGCCGGCGGGCCCGCCGCCGTCGAGGTCGAGGCGCGCGCCTCGCGCCTGCGGCCTGCCCGCGGCCCCGCCCGGCCGTCGCTCAAAGCCCGCGCCGTCGTCGAAGGGGTCGATGTCCTCCGACCGCGGCGACGTGAGGAACGCCGCGACCCCGCGCAGACGAATCTGGCGGCAGCCCGGGCGAAGGCCAAAGGCGCGCCTCCGGGGCGAGGTCGAAGGCCGCCAGGACGCCCATGAGCAGGAGCAGCCCTGGCGGACAGCCAGCGAACTGGACATCGGGTGCCTCGGGGACCTCCTCGTCGATTGGCATGAGAGTGCCGAGTTCGACGACGTCGACCCCGTCCTCGACGTCCAGGCCTCTTCCGGCGCGCTCCAGTCGCGCGGGCTGGCGCGCACCGCCACGACCTGCGCTCTTCGAAGGAGGCGTCGGAATCGACTGCCGTCGAATCGGTCCGTGAAAGCGCCGTCGAAACGGTCCGCAAGCGGCGTCGCGCAACCTGTCGTCGAAGCTGCCTTTTGAGTCTCCTCGAGAGGCTGAGCCCGCTGTCGACGTCTTTGAGGTCGCCGCCGAGCTTGCCGTCGAGGTCCTCGGAGCTCGGCGTCGAAGTCCTCGAGGCCGGCGACGATCTCCTCCCACCTTCCTCGAAGTCGTCCCCGCCTCCGACGTCGCCTTCAGGGGCGCCCTTCGCCCTGTTTCCGGATGCGTTTCCAGATGCGCCCTTCACTGGTCTCCAGTCCCGCCCGTGCGCGTCGCACAAGGCACCCTCGACATCGTCGTTCCCTGCCGTCGCCGGAATCACTGCGCGCTGTCCTCATCGGTCGCGACCTCCAGCATACCTCATGCATGAATGGAAGTGTCGTGCCCGCGCACGGAAGAACCAAGACCAAAGCACGAAGAATCACGACCAAAGAAAGGCTCACGATGACTGTTCGTCGCGTCGCATTGCTCACCGCCGGCGGTTTTGCCCTGCGCCTCCCTCCGCCGTGGGAGTGACCCATCCAGCGCTACACCGAGATTGCGCCGGACATCGAAATCATCGCCTATCAGTACGGGATACCACGGCCTCCCTGACGGGCAACCACATCGTGAGTCGACGAGGAGGCGCCGCAGCGCACACGTTCTGTCCCTGTTTCGGCGGATCGCCGATCGGCAACCTCGCGTCAAGCTGACGAACGCGGAAGAACCTCGTGAGAGGGGCCTCACTGGCGAAGGCGAGGATCCTCCAGGTCGCCGCTGAGCGCCGAAGGCCGACGGCGGACGTGCCCCACGATCGGCGGCGACGACACCAACACTACCGCCGCGGACCTTGCGGCGTATCTGAAGGACCACGACTACGAGCTGACCGTCGGGGCTTCCCAAGACGATCGACAACGACATCGTTCCGATCCGCCAGTCGCTGGGCGCTTGGACGGCGGCCGAGGAAGCCTCCGGCTCGCCCGCAGCACGTCATCGGAGAGCATCGTTCGAACCCCAGAATGCTCATCGTCCACGAGGTCATGGGTCGCAACTGCGGGTTACCTCACGGCTCAGTCCGCGCAGTACTATCACGCCTGGGTCGCCGAGCAGGAGTGGCGCCCGCCCTCGGCCTGTCGAAGGAGCGGTGGACGTGCACGCCGTCTATCTGCCTCGAGCCGTCCATTGACATCGACGGAGGCCGCGCGCTTCGCGGCATCATGGACGAGATCGGCAACGTCAACATCTTCCTCTCCGAAGGCGCTGGCGTCGATGAGATGGTCGCCGAGAAGCGAGGCGGCCGGCGAAGAGGTGGAGCGCGATCCTCGGACACGCACGCTCGACAGCATCAACCCCGCCAGTGGTTCGCCGGTTACAGTTCGCCGAGCGGATCGGCGCGGAAAAGGTCATGGTCCAAAAGTCGGGCTACTACTCGCGCGCGTGGCATCTCGAATGCCGACGACCTCGCCTCATCGGTCGATGGTCGATATGCGCCGTGGACCGCGCCCTTGAAGGCGCCCGGAGTGATCGGCGAGGACGAGGGAGAACGGCACGAGCCTCCTGCATCGCCTTCCCGCGCATCAGGGACACAAGGCTTTTCGACGTCTCCCAGCGGTGGTTCGCCGACCTTATGGGAGATAGGCAGAAGCTCGAGGCTCGCTGACACCCCGTCGGCAACCCGCCATTCTGGTGAAAAACGCCGGCCGCCGCGACACGTGGACGGCCGGCGTTTGTCACGCGGCTCTACGCCGGGGACGGTATGCTGGTCCGCATGTCTCCAACGCGGATTCAATCGACGCTGGCTCTCATGGCGCCTCCTTCCGGCGGAGCACCAGCCTCGGTGGCCCGACGAAACCGAGCTGAACGCCGTGGTCGATTATTTGCGCACCTTGCCTCCGCTGGTTTTCGCCGGCGAAACCGACCGGCTCGTCGGAGGAAATGGCGGAGGCTTCGCGCGGCAGGGCTTTTGCGTCTCGCGGCGGGACTGCGCCGAGTCCCTTCGCCGAATCCACGGCCGAGCGCATCCGCCAAGATCCGAACGATCCTTCAGATGGCTCCGTCATCCTCACGTACGGCCTCCGTTCCCGTCGGAAGATCGGACGCATGGCGGGCCAGTACTCAGCCGCGTTCCCTCCGCCACGGAGGTCCACGGCCGCGAACTTCCCTCCTACTTTTCGGCGACGCCGTCAACGGCCACGAATTCACCGCCGAATCCCGCGAGCCTCGACCCACGCCGCCTCGTCGAGGCGTATCAGCGATCAGTCGCCACTCAATCTCTCATTCGCGCCTTCACCTGGCTGGCTTCGCCGACCTGTCGAAAGTGCACGAATGGAATCAGGGCTTCGTCGCCAATCCGGCGTACGCCCGCTACGAGACCGTCGCCGCCGAGATCGACCGCCATGCGCTTTTATGCGGGCGGCGGGCGTCGACGACCAATCGTTGCGCACCGTCGATTTTTACCGGCGCACGAGGCGCCTCATCCTTCCCTACGAGGATTCCCTGACGCGCATAGATTCCGCGCACGGGCCGGCCCTACAACTGCTCAGCGCATTTCCTGTGGGTCGGCGAGCGCATCGCGCCAGCCCGGCGGCGCCCACGTCGACATGCTGGTCCAAAGTGGCCAATCCGATCGGGGTCAAGATCGCCCGATGCGAAGCCCGCCGACCTCCTCGCCCCTCGTGGACAAGCTCAACCCCCGCGGCAGCAGGGGCGTCTGACGCTCATCAGCCGCATGGGCGCCTGAAAGATCAAGCTGATCGCCTGCCCCTCGATCGTCGAAGCCGTCCGGAAAGGACGGCCGGGCCCGTGACTGGGTGACCGATCCGATGCACGGCAACACCATCTCGGCGTCGAACGGCATGAAGACGCGGCGACTCGAAGACATTTTGGCTGAAATCAAGGATTCTTCGCCGTTCACGGGGAATTGGGGACCCACCCCGGCGGAATTCATATGGAGCTGACCGGCGACGACGTCACGGAGGTCCCGAAGTGGCGCGGAGGAAGTCGTGGAGCATCGCTCGGCGAGCGCCACCGCACTCCCTGGTCGATCCGCGCTCGAACCATCAGCAGTCGCTGGAAATGGCCTTCATCGTGGCTCGAGATGCTCCGCGACGTGAGCCGTGATCATAGGGTCCCTGATCGTCACCGTGGATCCGCGCGCTTTTCCGACCGGAGACTGACGCGTTGACGGTGTCGTATAACGCGCCGAAGAACCCGAGTGCTTTGACCGAGAAACCGGCGGATTTCAGCTCGATTCGGCGTCGTCGGCGTTTTGCCCAGGACGTTGGGGCACGTCGACGAGGTTGTTGCCGGTGGAGACTTTGATCGTCACATTGTCGTGTCGTGACCGCTTTCCCCTTCCTCAGGGTCCTGAGAGATCACCGCGTCCTTGGCGACCGAATCTGAGGCTTCTTTCCCGATCGAAACCGTGAATCCGGCGTTTTCGAGCTTGGATACGGCGTCGTTCTTCCACATGCCCACGACCTGGGGACGTCGATCGGCCTCGCGTCCCCCGGAAACCGTGATCTTGACGGCTCGAATCGTGCTCCACCCACGCGCCCGCCTTGACGACTGGGCGATGACGCGGCCCTTTTTCACCGATTCCGAGTATTGGGTGGTCACCTCTGGAGAGGCGGCCTGCGGAGCGCCTCTCGCCTGCGCCTGTCTTTCCCGAAAGGTCGGGGACTCCACTCTTCGACCCCGGCCGACACGAGTGACGGTGACCTTCGTCGAGGGATGAATACTGGTTCCGCCGCCGGATCGGTCGAAAGAACGCGGCCGGACGGAACCGAATCGGAGTACGACTCTTCTTCGCGGCGCTCAGCCCTTGAGGAGAGCGCAGCGACGGCTTCCCTGTAGCTCTTTCCGGCGACCTTCGGCACGTCCACGCGCTGGCCCGGCCCCGCCATGAAGTACCACGCCGTTGCGATTATGGCGACGATGAGAAGGAGGGCGGTCGCGACGACGATGCGTTTTCTCGATTTGGCCGGTGCGACGCTGAATTCTGTGCCGATGCGACGTTGGAATCCTGCAACGGCGCTGCGGCGTTTCGCCTCGCCGGAACAGTCCGCGCGGCGTTTCTGTCCCGCTGGCGTGAGACTGGGGGAGGGGCTGGGCGAAGTGTCGGGGGAAAAGGCTCCCTGCGGCGGGACGAGCACCGGCTGCGCTGTCGACGAGCGTCGCCTGGCGGGCGGGCAGCCTGCTCTGTGCGGCGGCCTGCGCGGCTGGTTTTTGCGCCGACCGCCGCGCCGATGACTGCCGTCGGTCGAGGTCGACCTGCGTGGCCCTGTCCCAGGCCGGGGACGACGTCGACCTCGTCCTTTCTGCGTGGGCTGCGTGCGCTTCGGCGCGACGGGTATGCGCTGGGAAAGGCTTCGACGTCGATTTTTGACAGAGAGCGATCAGGCCGTCGAGCGCCTCTTTGGCGTTGGCCGCCTGTCTTCGGGTTTTTCGCGGTAAGTTTTTCGACGAAGCGCATCGACTCGGGCGGCAGCCAGTCGGCTTGGTCGGCGATCCGCGGCATGTCGTCGTTGATCTGCTTGGTACGCCGTGGCGATGGGGTCTTGCCCGCGAAAGCGAAGGATCCGGTGAGGAACTCGTAGAGCAGGACGCCCAGGGCGTACAGGTCCGCCCTGTTCGCCGGCGTCGCCGTCGGTGATGACCTCCGCGAGATAGGCCACGGTTCCTAGCGACCTGCCCCCGTCGCCGTCGCGTTTGACGTCACTTGCTCGGGCGAGTCCGAAGTCCGTGACTCGCGTACACGTCGGGCATGCGATTCCAGGGTCTCGGGAGGGCTCGGCACGGGGGCTGTCAGCATGATGTTCTCGGGCTTGACGTCCCTGAGGACGATGCCTGCGGCGTGGGCCGAGGTCAGAGCGCGAAGCACCTGTTCTCCGAGGGCCAGCGAGGTCCCCAGAGTGAAGCTGCCCAGGCGCGAAAGCTCGGAGCGAAGATCGGGGCCGGGCACATACCCATGACGAGGTAGGGCCCTGCGTCCCTTCGGGAGAAGCTCCACACGCCGCGGTCGTGGACGGCCACGACGTACGGGCTGGAAAGCCTGGCGGCTGCGCGTGCCTCGCGGTTGAAGCGTTCGGTGAAGTCGGGGTGTGCGCCCAGGTGCGTGTGCATGAACTTGACGGCGACGTCGCGCTCGAGGCGCTTGTCGCGGGCGCGATAAACGGTGGCCATCCCGCCGCGCCCGATGAGGGCCGTGATGGCGTAACGTCCGTCGACCACTGAGCTCGATGAGTGAATCTGACACGAGTCAAGACTACTAGCGCGCGGCGGCATGCCGAATGCCGGCCGCGCCTTCAGACCGTCAGAAACGCGTCCGTGCCGCTTTGACCCTGTTGACGTATGCGACGGTGTCTGGTTTCATTCCGTTCTTTCGCACGCCGCCCAGGCCCCTGGTAGTAGCCTGCGATTCCCTCGAGTCGACGCCGTCTGCGTTGCTCTGAGGTAGCGGATGATGGCGACCCCGGCGACGGCGTTGTCATGCGGATCCAATAGGTTCTAGCGGCGTCCGACGAGCCTGGATGCCCATTCTCCTGACGAGGGAATGACCTGCATGACGCTCATTGCGTTGGCGGGGAGACCGATCGGCTGTCGAAGCCCGACTCGACGTACGCATGGGCGAGGGCGAGCCTGGGATCGACTCCATTTGCGCGGCCGTGGAGCGGACGATCTCCCTGCATCTGGGCGCGGGAGGGGACGGCTGCCCTCTCGAGGGCGAGCTTGTTGGCGTCTCGCGGCCGAGTTGGTCGAATCCGGTAGGTGTAGTGGAGGAAGGTGCTCGAACGGGTTCTGCGGCGTCGCCGAGGCCGTCGTGGCCGCGCCCGGGATCGTCAGCGTCTTTCCCGCGTAGATGCGGGCCGGGTCGGCGATTCTGCTGGCCTGTGCGATCGCGGCGACGGTTGTTCCGGTGCTGGCGGGCGATTCCGCTGAGCGTCTCGCCCCGCTGGACGGTGTGGAAAGCGAGCCCGAAGGTTGCCCGCGGGAGGGGAGCCTCAGAGCCCCCGGGACAGCCGGAATCGTCAGGAGCTGCCCTGTTCGAATGGGGGCCGGCCAGTTTGTTGGTCTGTGCGATCGCCGTCGGCGAGATTCGCTCGCTTCGCCACCGTCCGAGGGTGTCGCGAAGCTGCGCGATACGTCAGGGACGGCGTCTCGTGCCGAGTTTCGCGGATGGGCGACGGCCTCGACTTTGGCCGACGTGCTCGAATCGCTGCTGCCGGCGCCATTCCGCCCTACTGCGGCGGTTGCGGCGACGGGCCACGCTGAGCTGAGCGCGCAAGGACATGTGTGCCTCCAAAATGTCGTGTGCGTACAGCGATGAAAGTGACAAAAAGATATGTTCTGATTCATCTGTGCTCAGTGCCATATGTGACACAGTGGTTGTTAGGTCGCGCGCCACTGGGAGGCGAATTTGGGCCAGATTTGTGCGCGTGACCACTACTCCTGAGACATGGCTCTCCGTCCCCGAGGTCGCCGAGGCTCTGGGCGTTGCCCCAAAGGGATGGGAGGAATATGCTGCCGACCGGCAGATCCCTCGCGGTCTCGCAGGGGAGAGTCGGCCGCCTCGCGATCTCTCTCTGACGTTGGTCATGACAGGCGGGAAAGCCGCCGTCCTCCTGTCGCTTCACGGCACGCTGACGGTCTTCCGACGCCGGATGCAGCGACGAAGAGGCGGCGGTGGCTGACTGCGGCGAACGACGAACTGGCGAGCGCCCGATTGACGCCTTGCGGGCAGGACGCGTGCACGCCGTGCGGAGAGCCGCCGCGACTCTCGCGTTCTGAAGGCGGCCTGCGGCTTCACCCGCGCCCGGTGGGAGGTTCGCGCGCCCCTGCGAGGCAGCCCTCAGGGCGCGGGAGGCCGCCACATGCAGCTTTCGACCCTTCCCCAGGCGGTCGCCCTCAGGCGCGGGGAGGCTGCGCGAAGGGCTGGCGAGACGCGCCCGATCAGTCTCGAAGACGAGGGATTCGGCCATGGCCAGTCCGCCCGCGAGCGCAAGGCCGGAATCTGCGAGCGCGTCCAGAGCGGCTAAGGCCGCTGATCTGCGACGCCGGATCATGCGTTGCAGGCGCTGCGGGCCCTGATGCGATCCCGGCCTCTGAACCAGCGGGCGTCGTCGGCCTGATCCGTCTCCGAGGAGCCCGACGAGGCGGCGGCGGTCGGCGCCGTCCAGGCGCCTCGAGCATAGGGCGCCAGGAGAACGGTCCGTTTGCTCTTGGGCGATGTCGCTGCACACTCGGTTTGCCCGTCGCCTCGCGTTTCCGAAGACCCTGAGATCGTCGTCACGGAGCTTTGAACGCCTTCGCCCAGAGGCCCGCTCTACCCGTTCTAGCGCAGATCGAGGACGTCCCTGGAGGCCCGGCCAGGAGTGGCGCTGATGCGCAGTGGAAAACCACGGAGTACCGCGCGCTTTTGTGGGCGACGACGAGAGGGGCTGCGTTGACCGCGTCGGCGGCAGGCGGGGGCGTTTTTTCCGCCCTGATGTCGAGGTACTGGCCGAAGCGCGACCCGGTGGTCATGCGGGGTGGGCGAAGGCGCGCAGGGCAGCCCGGCTCAGTGCGGAGCCGACCGGTGCGCAGGCGTCCGCGAAGGCTTCCGTCGACAGCGACAGAAGGAAGTCGCCCAGAAGAATCGCCGAGGACGCGCCGAACATGCGGTCGTCGCCCATCCGCTGCTTTAAGTGCAGCTGGCCAGAGCGACGTGGGCGGAGGGCTGGGAGCGCCTGTCGAAGCGGCGTCGAGGATGTCGTCGTGGATCAAAGCCGAGGTTTGATAGAGCCTCATCGCGGCACCTGCGGAAATCGCCGGCTCGCGGTCTTCGGCGGTCGCGCAGGCATAGCCGGCGGCGAGAAGGGGCGGCGCGCGTGCGCTTGCCTCCGGAGAGCAGGCGGCGGGCGGATCGAGGAACTCGCCCAAGCTTCGGCGTCGCCCGGGAAATCGATCAACTCGCGCGCTCGGTCGAGGTAGGCGCGCGCCCGCGCGAGACATCCTCGCGCAGTTCCTCCAACGCGGACTCCTCGCTCATGCGCACAGTTTAACCTGCCGGTCCCGTCCAGACCGACGGTTCCCCAACCCGCCGGTCTGCGGAAGCGGCTTTCCCGCAGAGGCAGCTCTGCCCGGCATGAGGCCTGCCGCGTCCCGCTCTGCCTTCGGCAAGAGCGCGCATTCCGCTCGCAGGCCCCGGTGTTCGAAGAAGGTCTCCCTTGCCGATCGATCGAACGTGCGCCCGCTCATCGGCCTCGGCCAGCGAGCCGATCCACAGGGCTCTTTCGCGTCCGATCCTTCACAAGCGGTGCACGTGGGCGAACGCGCACGGGCCACGAGGGGTCTAATCGCGCATGGTCACCGTCACAACCCCGAAGAGGCGCCCGTCCTCGTCCCCCATATCCTCGGCTACCGCCTGACCTCGACTTTCGTCATGTGCGGACTCGACTCGCATTGCACTGACGCCGCCGGAATCGGCTCGTGCGTCGGCCTATCGTGCATCTTGACTATCGGAACGAGCTGTCCGCAGACCACGGCAGATTCTCGCCCAGGTGATGCAGTCGGCGCTGACGTGACGATCGCCGTCTCGTCTCTTACATCGCCAAAGCTTGAGCGAGTTGGACGTCGGCGGCTTCGCGCAGCGGATCGCGCCCGCGCACTCGATGGTCTTCTCACGCGCAGCGTCCGGGCGGCGCTGTTTTCCTTCGCGATGCCGGAACGCTTGTTTCGGCCCCGACGGCGGCCTCCACGGTCGTGCAAGCGAGGGTCCGCGAACTCGTATCCTGCGCGACGGCGGCCGAGCCGGTTCGTCTCCAGGGAAGCAGCCCGGGGCCGAGCAACCGGGAAATGGCGCCGCCGGTGATCCGCGTGCGATGCAGCGGCGCAGTAGCGCGCCGCCGACGCCGCGATTGCCTCAGGCGCGCGCGCGACCGCCGCCCAGACCCTGTGGGATCTTCTTCGACGCCGCGGCAGGCGCAGCAGGCGTCTTCTTCCGAGGAAACGTCTCCGCTACGTGCTCCAGAGGGGGCGAGGGCTGCGCGCGAGCCTTGGCAGGGAGCGAAACGCCGTGCACTGGTCGGCTCTCGTCTGGAGAGAGCCCTCGCCTGAGCCGCGGGCAGGCAAGCGCTCTTCACCGTCTCAACTGACGCCGCCTTGGCGTGCCGGAGCCGTGCTCAGGACGCGGCGGCGATAGCGGCGCAGGCGGTCGCCGGAAACTTGGTGCAGCCGTATGCAGCCCTCCATTTCTCGGCTGAAAACCGCCTGCAGGGTGCCTCGACCTTGCCGCGTGCGTGCGACCGCGTTGCGTGGATTCGATTGACGCCTGCCGCGAGCGCGTATCTGCACCGGTGGGCGTGCCTGAATCTGATTGCGGCCGACAGGGTGAGAGCCTCTGCAAAGATCCGCAACCTTGACCCGGCTCCTTCTGTGGACGCCCGCTTCGGGAATGATGGCATGGTACTTACGCGCGGGGCGCTGCTAAAGCGCGAGCGTTCCAAAGTCGATGAGCCCGGCTGCGCTGCTGTGCCGCAGAGCCGCCAGACGCCTGACGTCCAGCTTCGCTCGAGATCCTGACCTGCGATGGTTCATCAGTTCCGTCGAAGCCTTCAGGTGCTGCTCGTCGCTTCGGCGCCGACGGTCGAGGCGCCCTCTGCAGGTCGGCCCGCTGTCGTCCTCGCGT